>JAABUT010000045.1_pt1 | contig 228576 bp, 206 predicted proteins | sample 5559281 | NCBI WGS metagenome assembly JAABUT01 (sample SAMN10711880, study PRJNA513359) | rock metagenome | isolation source: Antarctica rocks | place: Antarctica: Victoria Land, Ricker Hills nord | collected 2016-01-04
CGCCGCCGTCGTCGAAGCGCAGGTGTTGCCGCGGGCCGCTACATGGTCCTACCACCGGTTGACGTCGGAGTTGGCGCGGCTCGTCATCGCCGCCGACCCGGCCTCCGCGACCGAACGGCATGAACGCGCCCGGGCCAGACGGGCCGTGTCGAAACAACGTCGCGACGACGGGATAGGCATCCTGACCGCGGACCTCACCGCGGACGACTTGACCACCGTGTGGAACGCGTTGGATGCACACGCCCGCACCAGCCAGGCCTACACCGGCCGAGCGCAAGGGGACGACCGGAGCATCGGGCAACGCCGCGCCGACGGGCTCGTCGACCTCTGCGCGGACTACCTCGACAGTGTCCTCGCCGGGAACCTCGACTACCGGGCACCCCGCACCGCCACCGGCTGGACCACCTACCGCCCCACCCCGCCAGAGCAGCCCGCCGCGACCGTCGACCACCCAGACCATCCCGGCCCAGTAACCACCGACCCTCCAGTCGAACCAGCCAACAACGACAGCGACCATCCAGCCGAGCCAGCCAACGACGACGGCCATCAGTCCGAATCCGCCTCCGACCCTCACGCCGAACCAGCCAGCGGCAGTGACCATCAACCCGAGCCAGCCAGCGATACCGGCCGTCGAGCCGGGCCGGCCAACGACAATGGCCATCGACCCGAGCCAGCCAACGACGACGGCCATCGGTCCGAATCCGCCTCCGACCCTCACGCCGAACCAGCCAGTGGCAGTGACCATCAACCCGAGCCGGCCAGCGATACCGGCCGTCGAGCCGGGCCGGCGACAGCATCGCAACACCCCACCCAACCAAGCCGGGTCGTGGCTCCCCGAGTGTTGACCGAGGCGATGCTCAAACGGTTACGGTCCGTCCTCACTCGGCGGTGCATGATCAACGTCCACATCGGCGCCGACGTCATCCTCGGCCACAGCGACAACCCCGCCTACCTCGACGGCTACGGCTGGACCCCCGCCCCCGTCGGGAGACGGATCCTCAGCCAAAACGCCGACATGCGCCGCATCATCGACGACCCCCACACCGGCCACCTCCTCGACATCGCCGCCAAGACCTACACCCCCAACCCCGCCACCGCTCTCGCCGCACGCATGCGGGACCAGGTGTGCACGTTCCCCGGCTGCGACACCCGAGCTGCCGACTGCCAACTCGACCACACCATCCCCCACCCCCACGGCCGAACCGGTGCCGGTCAACCCGGCGACCGGCATCAGACCAGCGTCGACGGGCTCGGCAGCCTGTGTGACTCCGACCACCGGCTGAAAACCATCGGCGGCTGGCACGTCGCCCACACCCCCGACGGATGGGAATGGCACTCCCCCCACGGCAAGATCTACACGACGACAGCTGTCACCTACTCGGCGCAAACCCTCACCGACCTCGCCATCGCCGAAACCACCCGCATCGACCTGGCCGACCTCGTCGCCTCCGAACACGACGACCAAGCACTCACCCTCGCCGCCGCACGACGAAACGCCGTCAACACCGTCCTCTACAACGCCAACCCCGCACCCTTCTAACCCGCGTGCAGAAAGTGTTCACAGAAACGCCTCCGCGAGCGATCGCCGAGGCGCTTCTCTGCACAAAAGCCGGTCCGCCGGATGTGGTCGACTGAGCCGGCTATTCGCTGTCCTGCTTGGCTTTTCGGCTCGGCTGCACGCGCAACGGCTCGCCCGGCATCTTCGGATACTCCGGCGGATACGGCATGTCACCCAGGCCGTGGTCGCGCTCATCGCGCTCTGCCATCTCGAGCAACGGCTCGAGCGAGGACGAATGCTCATGCATCCCGGCCATCAGGTCACCGACCTGCGCAAATCGCGCCGGCATCGTCAAGACGTTGAAGTCGGTGGGCAGCACGTCGGTTAACTCGGCCCACGTAACGGGTGTCGAGACAAGCGCCCGGGGCGACGGCCGCACCGAGTAGGCCGAGGCCATCGTGCGATCACGGGCCATCTGGTTGAAGTCGATGAAGATCCGCTCACCGCGTTCTTCCTTCCACCAGTTCACCGTCACCCGGTCGGGCATCCGGCGAGCGAGTTCGCGGCCGGCAGCGATGGCGGCCCGACGTGCCTGGGTGAACGTCCACGACGGTTCGATCGGAACGAAAACATGGACCCCTCGCCCGCCCGAGGTCTTCGGGAACGCGGTCATGCCGAGCTGATCGAGCATGGCATGCAACTCCCCCGCCACCGCGATCGCATCCTGGAAGTCGGTACCCGGCTGAGGGTCCAAGTCGATACGGAGCTGGTCGGGACTGTCGGTGTCCGAGCGGTTGACCGGCCACGCGTGGAAGACCAACGTGCCGAGGTTGGCCGCCCACGCGACCACTGCAAGCTCGGTCGGACAGACCTCGTCCGCCGTGCGACCGCTCGGGAAGGCGACCTGCGCCGTCTCGACCCACTCGGGCGCGCCCTTGGGTACACGCTTCTGATAGAACGCGTCGCCTCGATTGTCCATGCGGGTCGAGAGCTTGGCGCCCTCGAAGACACCGCCCGGCCAGCGTTCCAGCGTGGTCGGCCGATCCCGCAGTGCTCCCAGGATGCCCGGACCGACCTTGAGGAAATACTCGACGACGTCGAGCTTCGTCAACCCCAGTTCGGCGAAATACACCTTGCTCGGGCTCGATATGCGTACCGGCCGGCCGTCGAGCTCGAGATTCGTGTACTCAGTCGCCATTGCGTGAGGCTACTGGTCTCGCCGCCCATAAGTTGCTTAGAGGCTTCCACCGATCACGGGCGGGGCGGATTCGCCCTCCCGCGCTCCCCAGACATCCTCGTCCTCGACGAGCCACGTCTGGTGTTCGGACTCTTGTCCACCACCACCGCCGCCACCACCCATCATCGGCGCCATCATGCCCCCGCCACCCGCCGCGCTACCACCGCTACCGACGCTTCCGACCGCGAGGCCACCCGATGTGCTGGTGCCGCTTCCACCGACCGATCCTCCGCCCGCACCGGAGCCGCTCAGGCCCGCGGCCATGCTGGTGCCGAGGCCGCCGCCACCGCCGTTGACGCCGCCCGCGCTGCCGAAACCACCTGCGCCCACACCGGTAGCGCCGCCCGAACCGCCGGCACCTGTACCCGCTCCGCCGGAGCCGTTTGCGCCGGAGTCGTAGCCGGCGAGAACCCCGCCGGTGTCGACGCCGGTCGAGCCGTCGCCCCAACCGCCCATACCCGTCCCCGAGCCACCGGATCCATCCCCGCACGAACCGGAGCCGTGGCCGTAGGAACCAGAGCCATCTCCGTACGAGCCAGGTGCGGACCCATCGCCGTACGAACCGGAGCCGCTGCCAGAGGAACCAGAGCCAGCGCCGTCGCCGTTGCCGTAGGAACCGATGCCACTGCCATACGAACCAGCCCCCGAACGGCCGCTCCCGTCGCCGAAAGTACCGGTGCCCGGTCCGAAGCCGACGTCGACGGGTCGCCCAGGACCGGAGCCGACAGAACCGGAGCCACCAGAACCGTTGCCGCCCGAGCCAGAACCGCCGGAGCCCGAACCACCTGGCCACGCGCCCCCGGTCCCACCGCCGCCAGTCCCCGTGCCGCCGGACCCCGTGCCACCTGATCCGCCGGGGAGTCCACCGGAGCCCCCACCCGGGAAGCCGCAGCCAGACCCGCTGCCAGGCAGGCCGCCCGACCCGCCGGAGCCGGCTCCGGCCGTGCCGCTGCCGGTTCCGCCGCTGCCGGTGTCGGTCATATCCGGCGGGGTGAAGTCCGGCGATCCGCCGCTACCACCACCGCTCACACCACCAGCGCTGCCGCCGGGCAGACCACCGCTCGGCACACCACCGCTCGGCATGCCGCCGGAGGGGATTCCCGCGGTCGGATTACCGCCGGCACCGGGGAGAACCGGAACGTCCGCACTACCGCTCAAGGTAGGCGCCACCGGCGCGTCGCCCAGCCCGTCGCCGAAGTCCTTGTACTTGGTCGCAAGGTCGTTCCCGGCGGCCCGGCATTCGTTCTGCTGCTCGGTGTTGAGCTCCTTGGCCTCGAAGGCCTTTACCGACGCGGGCCAATCCTTCGGCAACGGGTGCGAGATGAGCCCATCGGCCGCATCGTTGGTCGGGATGCCGTGGTCACGCATGAAGTCGACGAACTTGTCGCCGTCGATGTCACCGTTGACGACGCCGGAGTCGTTCCGGATCTCGTAGTTGAAGCTCCACGTGTCGTACCACTTCCACCACCAGCGGCCGGTTTCCCACGGAAGACCAGGTGCCTTCGACAAGCCGGTGTACGTGGTGACATCGCTTGCCAGGCTGGTGAAGAGCTGCTTGTTGCCGATGCTCGACTTACTCGTCGCGAACGGGTTCGCGGTGCCGTCGGCGACCGGTGCCGGGTTGTCGGTATCGGCGACGTGCGCGATCTGGCGGGCGAACGCGACGACTTTCGTGACGTTCTTGGAGAACTCGTCGGCGGCCTTGCCCTCCCACCCTTTGAGCAGCTGCTTGAGCGCACTGTCGAGATCGTCGGCGAGGCCGGTGGCTTGCGTACCGACGTTCGCCCAGTTCTGCGACGCCGCCGTCATCGTCGCGGCCCGAGGGGTCGACCGGGACGAGTCGTCCGGCAGGTCACAACCCGCGAACCGCTCACCGCGGAGCAACAGGATCACATCCGCCTGCTTGGTCGTATCGAATTCACCCACGTCGAATCCCCTGTCCCGGCTCACACATCACGTCGTCCACGGCGTCTTCATCGCTCGTCCGTCAGCAGTCAGATCACCGGCGGAGTGGTGGCTCCGCCGTCGTCGGCGACCGACTCGCCGAGAGCCTTGCTCACATCGGCGACCGTGGCCTTGGCCAGCGCCTCCGCGTCCTTGTAGTTCTTCGCGATCGCCGCACTGGTCTGCCGGACGTCGTCGAGCAGGACGGCCAGGGACTGGAACGCCGTCCGGAAGGCCGTCATCTTCGTGTCGTAGCTGGTGGCCGCCGTCGTCGTCGCCGCCGCGAAGCTGCCGAACTGCGGCTTGGACGGCTTGTCCATCGCCAGGAAGACGGCTGCGTAGCCCGGTTTGATCCAGTCGTCGTGCAGCTTGGCGACCACTTTGGCGAACTCGTCGATCTCGCCCGGGGTGACCTTCACATCGCCCATCAGCCCATGCCCACCTTTGTCATCCACCACGGACCCGGGCGCGCCCCGAAGTCGAGTCACGACGCTAGCCGAGCACGCTGACGCCAGGCCTGGGCCGGCACAGCACCTGTGGACAACCCGAATATCGGCTCGGCACCCGGGTCAGCCCGGCGCGGTCGCCCGTGACGCGATTGCCCCGTCCGGGCAAACTGGGGGTATGACTGCGCAACGCATCGAGAAGACCGACGCCGAGTGGCGTGCCCAGCTGACCCGCGCCGAGTACAAGGTGCTCCGTGAGGCCGGCACCGAGCGCGCGTTCACCGGCGAACTCACCGACAACAAGAAGGTCGGCATCTACCGCTGCCGTGCCTGCGGTACCGAACTGTTCCGCTCCGACCAGAAGTTCGAGTCGCACTGCGGGTGGCCGTCGTTCTTCAGCCCGCTCGCCGGCGACAAGATCGTCGAGATCGTCGACCGCTCGTTCGGCAGCGTCCGCACCGAGGTCCGCTGCGCGACCTGCAACTCCCACCTCGGACACGTGTTCGCCGGGGAGGGCTACGACACCCCGACCGACCTCCGCTACTGCATCAACTCGATCAGCATGACCTTCGAGCCCGCCGAGAGCTGACCCGACGACGGACGCGGGGCGATCGCGGTCGCTACGGCAGGGCCGCGATCAGATCGCCGATCTCACGCCGGCGACCGCTGTAGAACGGCAGTTCATCCCGGACGTGGCGACGCGCGGTGCTGCCCCGCAGGTGCCGCATCAGGTCGACGATGCGGTGCATCTCGTCGGCCTCGAACGCAAGGATCCACTCGTAGTCACCCAGGGCGAAGCTGGCCACGGTGTTCGCACGGACGTCGGCGAACTCGCGTGCCATCTGGCCGTGCTCGCGGAGCATGTCGCGCCGTTCCGCGTCGGGCAGCAGGTACCACTCGTAGGACCGGACGAATGGGTAGACGCAGATGTAGGGCCGCGCGTCCTCGCCGGCGAGGAACGCAGGCACGTGGCTCTTGTTGAACTCCGCTGGGCGATGCAGCGCCGCGCTCGACCACACCGGGCGTAACGATGAACCGAGAGCGGTGCGGCGGAGCCGGCTGTAGGCGTCCTGCAAAGCATCGATCGTCTCGGCGTGCCACCACACCATCAGGTCGGCGTCGGCGCGCAATCCCGCGACGTCGTACCAGCCGCGGATGACGACGTCGGCATCGGCCAGATCACCGGCCAACGCCTCGATCTCCTTGACCAACAGCGATCTGTCCGCGTCCCCCAGCGGAGTAGACACCGCGAAGACGGACCACATCGTGTAGCGGACCACCTCGTTGACGTCACGGGCCTTCGGCTTGGCTGGCACGGCATCGGTCATGGTGCCCATGATCCCCGCTAGCCCAAGCGGAGGGTGAATCGGGTTCCGCTGCCTAACCCGTCAGCGCTTCGACTGCACGGTCGGCGCTGGCGATACACGCCGGAATGCCCACGCCCTGATAGGCGGCGCCCGCGACGGCCAGGCCGGGCACCGCTGCCACCGCGCTGCGGATGCGCTCGACCCGGTCGAGGTGGCCGACGACGTACTGCGGCAGGCCGCCACCCCACCGGGTGACCGACGAATCGACCACCGGCCCGAGATCGTCGTCGAGGGTACGCAACACCCGCTGCAGGTCCGCCACGGCCAGGTCGACGAGTTCGGCGTCGTCACGCTGCAGCAGGAGCTCGTCGCCGCGTCGCCCGACCGAGGCGCGCAGGACGACCACCCCCGCCGGGGTACGGTCGGCGAGCCAGGGCCACTTGGTCGATGAGTAGGTGGCGCCCTTGACGGCGGTGAGACTGCCGGCCCCCGCCAGGAAGCCGGAGCCCTCGAACGCGGTCGACCGATGGACCGCGAGGGTCACGATCGCCATGCTGGCGTAAGGAATGTCGGCGAGCTCGGCCGCGGCCGATGGCGCGACCTTGCCGAGCAACTTCGATGTCGGGACCGCCGGACAAGTGAGGATCACCGCGTCGGCGTCAACGATCTCCGGTGACCGGGCCGACCCGCAGACCAGCCGCCAGCCCTCGTCCCGGCGGTGGAGTTCCCGCACGGTGACCCCGGTGCGGAGGCGTGCACCAGCCGCCTCGGCGGCCACGCGAACTCCGTCGGCGAGGCGCGCCACGCCACCGTCGAGGCCGGCGAACACCGGCGCGGGCGGTGGTGCGGCGCTCGGACCGGCCGGCGACGCGGGCGTGCTCGCGCGGACCGCTGCCATCAGCGACGAGCCCGCGGCAAGTGCGTCCCACAGCTGCGGCAGGCAGGCGTGCAGGGAGAGTTCCTCCGCCCGTCCCGCGTAGACGCCCCCCAGCAGAGGTTCGACGAGCCGGTCGACGACCGCGGAGCCGAGGCGAGCACCGACGAACTCCGCCACCGACACGTCCTTCGTGAGCGGCATGGCAGGTTCGACCGTGTCGAGAGTCGCCCGGGTCAGTTCGTCGTCGCTGAGGATGCCGGTCGACCGCAGGTCGTCCAGGTCGCCGGGAACGCCCTGCACCATCGGCCGTGGGAACCTCCGCAGGCCGTCCCGGGCCCACAGGCCGGCGCGAGTGCTCCCTGGGTCACGCAAGGCCCCAGCGAGGCCGACCTCACGTGCCAGACCGACCGCCTCGGGCCTGCGCGCGAGCATCGCCTCGGCGCCGACGTCGATCCGGACGCCGGCGATCGATCCGGACCGCAGCTTGCCGCCGGTCCGGCCGGAGGACTCGAGCAGCTCCACCAGATATCCGCGGGATGCCAGCCGGTACGCCGCGGTCAGCCCGCTGATGCCACCGCCGACGATGACGACCCGTGCGCCGGGGGCGATCACGGTTCGGGCACCGGCTGCCCGTGCACCCAGGCGGTCAAGCGGGTGAGGACGTCTGGATCAGTGGCGGGGAGGACCCCGTGGCCGAGGTTGAACACGTGCCCGGGCGCCGCTGCCCCGGATGCGAGCACCTCACCCGCAGCCGTCGTGAGGACGTCCCAGGGCGCGAACAGCATCGCCGGGTCGAGGTTGCCCTGCAGCGGATGCCGGCCGCCGGTGCGCACCAGCGCCGCGTCGAGCGGAACCCGCCAATCGACACCCACGACGTCGGGACCGGCCTCGGTCATCGCCGTCAGCAGCTCGCCGGTGCCGACGCCGAAGTGGATGGTCGGGACGCCGAGCGCACGGACGGCGTCGAAGATGCGGGTGCTGTGCGGCAGCACGAAGCGCCGGTAGTCGACCTCGGACAGCGCGCCGGCCCAGGAGTCGAACACCTGGACGGCACCCGCGCCGGCCAGCACCTGCTCGGAGACGAACGTGATGGCGATGTCGGCGAGCTTGGCGGCGAAGGCGTTCCAGACGTCCGGCCGACCGTGCATCATCGCCTTCGTCTGAACATGGTCACGGCTCGGCCCACCCTCGATCAGGTAGCTGGCCAACGTGAACGGGCCGCCGCAGAACCCGATGACTGGCGTCGTCTCACCGAGCTCGGCGACCAACAGCCGCACCGCGTCGGCCACCGGCCCGACCTGACCCGGTTCGAGCACCGGGAAGGCATCGACCGCGGCCGAGTCGCGGACCGGTGTCGCGACGACCGGACCGACGCCCGGCTCGATCGTCACATCCACGCCGGCGGCCTTGAGCGGGACGACGATGTCGGAGAACACGACGGCAGCGTCCACACCGTGCCGCCGGACCGGCTGCATGGTGATCTCGGCGACGAGATCAGGGCGGAAACACGACTCGAGCATGGGGATGCCGGCGCGGACACTGCGGTACTCCGGCAGCGACCGGCCCGCCTGCCGCATGTACCAGACCGGGTGCGAGTCGACCGGTAACCCACGGCATGCGCGCAGGAAGGTGGAGACCGGTTCCGGGTCGACGGGTACCGCTGGAGTGTCATGGAGCACCCGTGCAGGCTAGCGACGACACCGCGGCCGGGCTGCGGCGCGTCGCGGGCCGTCGGCGCCCGCGGCCCGACATAGGCTCCCCCACGTGCCCACGGTGAGGGGTTCAGTCCAGGCCTTCGACGACGCAGTTGCCGCGATCCGTGCTGTCCGCATGCGCCCCGAACTCCACTGGGAAGAGGCGCCCGCGCCCACCCGGATCGCTCCACACACCGTCGCCATCACCGCCGACGTCGAGGTCGGCGACGACGATCTCGCGACCGGCCGGCTGGTCCTGCTGCACGATCCCGCGGGCCATGATTCGTGGGAGGGCACCTTCCGGTTCGTCGCCTACGTGCGGGCCGACATCGAGGCCGAACTCGTCACCGACGCACTGCTCGGCAGCGTCGCCTGGACGTGGCTGGCGGAGGCGCTCGCGGGCCGCGACGCTGATCACCACGCGTTGTCGGGCACCGTCACCCGAGTGTCGAGCCAGGGTTTCGGGGGGATGTCGGATGATCCTGCGCAGGCGCAGGTAGAGATCCGCGCGTCCTGGACCCCGACACCACTGCTCGACGAGGACGGTCCTGACGGCGACGCGATCACCGCCCACGTCCTCGCGTGGGCCGATCTGCTCGCTACCGCGGCCGGCCTGCCGAGCGTCCCCGACGGCGTATCGACGATCGCGCCCCGACGCCGGGCCCGGTACTGATCCGTACCCTGGCAAACGCCGGGTGCCACCTGTGCACGCGCCAGCGCAGCCGAACCCACGGTTACCGCCGGGTAGCATCCCGAGGGTGAGTACGCCTGTGGATCCCATCGTCTTGACCGAGGGCGCACCGACTGCAGCCGACCCGACCGATACCGTTTCGCTGGACACCGTTGTCGGCGACACCGAGTCGGTGGACCCTGGTCCGACGGCGATCCCGCTGCTGGCACCCCGAGAGGGTGTCCCGTCGGTCGTCACCACGCCGGCCGCCCTCGAGGCGATGGTCGCCGCCATCGCCGCTGGCACCGGCCCGATCGCCATCGATGCCGAACGAGCCTCCGGCTACCGCTATTCGATGCGCGCCTACCTCGTGCAGCTCCGGCGGGTCGGCAGCGGGAGCTGGCTGATCGACCCGATCGAATGCCCCGACCTGTCCGCCCTCGGCGCGGTCATCGCCGCCGTCGAGTGGGTCCTGCACGCCGCCAATCAGGACCTCGCCTGTCTCGCCGAGCTCGGTCTGGAGCCGACGAAGCTGTTCGACACCGAGCTCGCGGGTCGGCTCCTCGATCATGACCGCGTCGGTCTTGGTCCGCTGATCGAGGAGACGCTCGGGTTCGCCCTCGAGAAGGGCCACTCGGCCGCCGACTGGTCGCGCCGGCCGCTGCCCGAACCGTGGCTCGCCTACGCCGCACTCGACGTCGAGCTCCTCGTCGAACTACGCGATGTGTTGGCCGCCGAGCTGATCGAGACCGGCAAGGACGAGTGGGCCCGCCAGGAGTTCGCCCACATCATCGAGGTCGCCGCCGGCCCACCGGCCGTCCGGGAGGAGCCGTGGCGCCGAACGTCCGGCATCCACCGGACCCGCGACCGACGCCAGCTCGCTGCCATCCGAGCGCTCTGGAGCGAACGTGATGCGGTGGCGCGCCGACGCGACCTGTCGCCCTCTCGGCTGCTCACCGATCAGGCCATCGTCGACGCCGCGACCGTCCCGCTGGTGAACCCGTCCGATCTCGGCAAGGTGCGTGGCTTCACCGGTCGTAACGGCGGTCGCGCCGACCTGCGCCGCTGGTGGGACGTCCTCGAACACGCCCGCGCACTCGGCGACGAGTCCCTTCCCACCGCGACCGGGAAGGCCGGCGACGGCCCGCCACCGCCACGCGTGTGGGACCGTCAGCGGCCCGACGCCGCCGCCCGGCTGAAGCGGTGCCGCGCCACCGTCGTGTCACTCGCCGAAGCCAACGACATCCCGCCGGAGAACCTCATCAGCCCGGATCTGGTCCGTCGGCTCGCCTGGGCTCCCCCGGCGCCCGAGGTCGAGCAGGTCGCGCAACTGCTCCACCGTGGGGGGGCGCGCCCGTGGCAGGTCGGGATCGTCGCCGGACCGCTCGCGCAGGCACTTCCCGTGCCGGCGCCGACCGATACGACGACCTCGGAGGCGCCCACGTCGGATGACGAGGCGGTCCCGGCGGAGAACCATGGCTGACGGCGCGTCGAGTGGCTCCCACTCCCTGCGGGATGTTGTCGTTGTCGATGCCGTGCGGACACCGTTCGGCCGGGCCGGCAGTGCCTACGGCGACACCCGTGCCGACGACCTCATCGTCCGCTGCCTGCGCGAACTGCTGCGTCGCAATCCCGGTCTGCCGCCCGCCGAGATCGAGGAGGTGGCGATCGCGGCCACCACCCAGACCGGCGACCAGGGCCTCACCCTCGGCCGCAGCGCCGGGATCCTCGCCGGTCTGCCACGCTCGGTCCCCGGCTACGCGATCGACCGGATGTGCGCGGGCGCGTTGACGGCCGTGACGACCACCGCGTCCGCCATCGCGGTCGGTGCGATCGACGTCGCCCTCGCCGGTGGCGTCGAGCACATGGGCCACCACCCGATGGGCCAGGGGATGGACCCGAACCCACGATTCGTCGCCGAGAAGCTCGTCGACGCCTCGGCACTCGTGATGGGACAGACCGCCGAGAACCTGCACGACCAGTACCCGCAGCTGACCAGAGAACGGGCGGACAACTTCGCCTTCGCCAGCCAGCAGCGGTACGCGCGTGCGTTGGCGGCCGGCGCGTTCACCGACCACGTGCTGGCGATGTCGGCCCGTGCGAAGGATGGCGGTTGGACGCTGCTGACCCGCGACGAGCAACCGCGTCCCGACACCACCATTGCCGCGCTGGCCGGGCTCCGCACACCGTTCCGGCCGCACGGACGTGTCACGGCCGGCAACGCGGCCGGCCTCAACGACGGTGCCACCGCGGCGCTGCTCACCGATGTCGGCACAGCGGAGCGGCTCGGGCTCACGCCGAAGCTGCGGATGGTGTCGTTCGCGTTCGTCGGAGTGCCGCCGGAGACGATGGGGTTCGGACCCGTTCCGGCCACCCGCAAGGCATTGGCGAAGGCCGGCCTCGGGATCGGCGACCTCGGGCTGATCGAGATCAACGAGGCGTTCGCCGTGCAGGTGCTCGCTTTCACCGACGCGTTCGGGCTCGCCGACGACGACGAGCGGATCAATCCCTACGGCGGCGCGATCGCGATCGGCCATCCGCTCGCGGCATCCGGGGTGCGGCTGATGGCGCAGCTCGCGCTCGGATTCGGCGAGAACCACGACGTGCGGTTCGGCCTGACGACGATGTGCGTCGGTCTCGGGATGGGTGCCAGTGTCGTCTGGGAGAACCCGCATCACGCCGACGCCGGATCCGCGATCGTCTCGCGGTCCGAGGTGGCGGCGGCATGAGCGCACCCGCCCGAATTCCGACGCCGCCTGGGCCGACTGCGCCGGCCGAGGTCGTCACGCACGCGATCAGCCACGACGTGGAGCTACCGGGTTCAGCCGGGACCATGGTGCTGATCACCCTCGACAACCGCACTGAACACCGTCGGCCGAACTCGTTCGGTCAACTGGGCCTGGCCGAACTCGACGCGGCCGTCTCGACCGCCCTCGCACGACCCGACGTCGTCGCGGTCGGCGTGACCGGCAAGCCGTACTCGTTCTGCGCAGGGGCCGACGTCACCAGCATGCCGTTCGTCACGACCCACGAGCAGGCGCTGTCGATCGCTCGCACCGGCCACGATGTCTACGGGCGCATCAGCGCCGCCGCCAAGCCGACTTTCGCGTTCCTCAACGGTGTTGCGCTGGGCGGCGGTCTCGAGCTGGCCCTGCACTGCCACTACCGCACCGTTGCGACGAACGTCCCCGCACTCGGGCTGCCGGAGGTGTCCCTCGGGCTCGTGCCCGGCTGGGGCGGCGCCTACCTGCTGCCGAAGCTGATCGGCGTCGAGACAGCGCTCGGCGTGATGGTGTCGAATCCCCTGCAGAACAACAGACTTCTCACCGGTACGGAAGCGCTCGACCTCGGGATCGCCGACGCCGCGTTCGAGCCGGCCGACTTCCTCGAACGCTCACTGGAATGGGCAGCCGACGTCGTCGCCGGGCGTACGTCGGTCATCCGGCGCAAGGTCGACACCGACCCGCGGTCGTGGGCAGGTGTGATCGGCGGTGCACGGGCGCTGCTCGCGGCCAGGACGCACGGCGCCGCCCCGGCGCCCGGGCGGGTGCTCGATCTGGTCGCCGCCGCGCCGACCACGGAACCGGCGGCTGCCTACGCGGCCGAGGACGACGCGCTCGCCGAGTTGTTGCTCTCACCGCAGTTCCGGGCCGGCATCTACGCCTTCGATCTCACCCAGCGCCGGGCCAAGCGTCCCGCTGGGGCACCGGACGACTCGGCGGCGCGGCCGGTGACGAAGGTCGGGGTGGTCGGTGGTGGGCTGATGGGCCGCCAGCTCGCGTTGCTGTTCGCACGACGTCTCCAGGTGCCGGTGGTGATCGCCGACCTCGATGCCGACCGCGTCGCGGCAGCGGTCGCCGGAGTGGCGACGAAAGTGGAGCGAACCGTTGCCCGTAAGCGGATGTCGCCCGGGACCGCCGCACGCATCGCGGCCATGGTCAGCGGCACGGTCGATCTCGCCGATTTCGCCGACGCCGACCTCGTCATCGAGGCCGTCGTCGAGCGGCTCGACGTCAAGGCATCGGTGTTCGCCGATCTGGAGAAGCACATCCGACCGGACTGCCTGCTCGTGACGAACACGTCCGGGCTCTCGGTCGCCGGGATGGCCGCCGGCCTGGCGCACCCCGAACGCGTGGTCGGGCTGCACTTCTTCAACCCTGTCTCGGCGATGCCGCTGGTCGAGATCGTCCGTGCCGAGCACACCGATGATGCGACCCTGGCGACCGCGTTCAGTGTGGCGAAGTCGCTGCAGAAGGTCCCGATTCTCTGCGCGGACGCACCGACGTTCGTCGTCAACCGCATCTTGACGAGCTTCATGGGCAGCGTTCTGGCCGAGATCGATCAGGGTGCTGACATTGCGGTCGCCGACTCGGCGCTCGATGCGCTCGGGCTGCCGATGTCACCGCTCGACCTCGTCGAACTGGTCGGGCCGGCGGTGGCCTTACACGTCGGCCGGACCTGTCACGATGTGTGGCCCGACCGGTTCGGTGTTTCCGCCCTGCTGTCAGGGATGGTCGAACGCGGCATCAGCGGGGCTTGGGAGCCCACAGGTGACCCCCGCGATCCGCGGACCGCCCTTGCACCCAAGCGACTTCGCGCCGATGTCAGTGCACTGATGGACGAGCTACGGGAGACCGGGGCGATCGCCACCACGGCGAACCCGCCGACCGCGGTGGACGTGCGCGAAGCGACGTTGACCGCCGTGACGGACGAGATCGGCCGACTGCTGGACGAGGGTGTCGTCGGCGACGTCCGCGACGTCGACCTCGCGCTCATCCTGGGTGCCGGCTGGCCGTTCTGGCTCGGCGGGATCACGCCCTACCTCGACCGCGAGGGCTACAGCGACCGCGTGCGTGGCAAGCGATTCCTGCCACTGGGCGTCGCCAGCCTGCCGGTCTGACCGCCGATCGGGCGAAGTCGTCCGGCCGGCCGCCGGTCAGGCGAAGTCGTCCGGAAGCGCGGAATCCAGCGTCGCCAGCTGCGGGTCGAGCACTCCCCCGGCCACCCGTGCATGCGCCTCGACGATCCTGCGGGTCAGCTGCTGCGGCGTGAGACCGCAGTCGTCGAGGACCTGGCCGCGATCACCGGGCTCGGGAAACTCCTGCGTGATCGCGCACACCAGCACAGGTACGTCGACACCCGCGTCGGACAGCTGCGCCATCACCTCGCTGCCCACCCCACCGACGCGTCCGTTGTCCTCGACCGTCACGACCAGCCGGTGCGCGGCGGCCAACTCGGGTAGCCCGGCCGGTAGCGGCTTGACCCAGATCGGGTCGATCGTCGTCACCCGGACTCCGTGGCCGGCGAGGCGTTGCGCCACCTCGAGGCAGGTCGGCACCATCGCCCCGATCGCCACCAGCAGGACCTCGGCGCTCTCGTCGGCCTGCAGCACATCGCAGCCACCGCGATGATCGATCGCCTCGATGTCGACCGGCGCCGCACCCTTGGCATAGCGCAGCACGGTCGGCGCGTCGGTGACGTCCACGGCCGCTCGTAGGCCTTCGCGGAGCCGGACGGCGTCGCGAGGTGCCGCCATCCGCAAGCCTGGAACGAGATTCATGATCGACATGTCCCACATGCCGTTGTGGCTCGGGCCGTCGGTGCCGGTGACGCCGGCGCGGTCGAGCACGAACGTCACCCCGAGGCGGTGCATGCCGACGTCGAGGAGGACCTGGTCGAACGCACGGTTGAGGAACGTCGAATAAAGGGCGACAACAGGATGCAATCCGCCCATCGCCAGCCCGGCAGCGGAGGTGACCGCGTGCTGCTCGGCGATCCCCACGTCGAAGAAGCGGGTCGGGAACTCGGCGGCGAACGCGTCCAGGCCGGTCGGATACATCATCGCCGCGGTGATCGCGACGATGTCGGGCCGCTCACGGCCGAGCGTCCGCAGCTCCTGGCGGAACGCATGTGTCCAGCTGTCGGCGGCGATCCCCACTTCCGGGCCTAGCTCGGGATCGAAGGGCTTCGACGGCGAGTGCAGCCGGTCTTCCTCGTCACGTTCCGCGGCGAGGTACCCGAGACCCTTCTTCGTCACCGCGTGCACGATGACCGGACCGGTGAAGCCCTTCGCGCGTTCGAACGCCTGCTCCAACGCGTCCAGGTCGTGCCCGTCGACCGGCCCGATGTATTTCAGCCCGAGGTCCTCGAACATGCCCTGCGGATTGACGACGTCCTTCAGGCCCTTCTTCAGCCCGTGCAGCACGTCGTAGAGCGGCTGGCCGACCAGCGGGGCGCGGGCCAGGTTCGTCTTCACCAGCTCCATCACCTGCTCGTAACGCGGGTCGGTGCGCAGGCCGGCGAGGTGGTCGGCGAGGCCGCCGACGGTCGGGGCGTAGGAGCGGCCGTTGTCGTTGACGACGATGACGACCGGCCGGTTCTTGGCGGCAGCGATGTTGTTGAGCGCCTCCCACGCCATCCCGCCGGTCAACGCACCGTCACCGATGACCGCCACCACGTGCCGGTTCTCGCCGCGGATCGCGAAGGCCTTGGCCAGGCCGTCCGCGTAGGAGAGCGAGGTGGACGCGTGCGAATTCTCGACCAGGTCGTGTGCGGACTCCGCGCGACTCGGATAGCCGGACAACCCACCGCGCTTGCGCAGTTCGTCGAAGCCGGCGCGTCGGCCGGTGAGGAGCTTGTGCACGTAGGTCTGGTGGCCGGTGTCGAAGACGAGCGCGTCGGTCGGCGAGTCGAAGACGCGGTGCAGGGCGATGGTGAGCTCGACGACGCCGAGGTTGGGCCCCAGATGACCGCCCGTACGGGCCACGGATGTGATGAGGAAGTCACGGATCTCCCGCGCCAGTACGTTGAGCTCGCCCGCGTCCAGGGCCTTGAGGCCGTCCGGTCCGTCGATGCGGTCCAGCACTGTCATGCCTTCTCCTCGCGCACTGTCGTCGTTCCGGTCCTGCCTGGGCGGTCAGTCTAGTTCGTCCGCATTACCGCCCGGCGGGTGCAACGATCCGGTCCCCGTCGGGAGTTCCGTCCGTCCTGCGGGCAGCTCGTGACGACTTAGGGTTCTCGTCATGGCACGCCGCGACGAGAACACCTTCTTCGTGTGCGTGCACTGCGGCCAGGACGTCTCGCCGATCACCAACGGCAGCTACCGCAACCACTGTCCGCACTGCCTGTGGTCGTTGCATGTCGACGAGCTTCCCGGCGACCGGGCCAGCGACTGCCACGGCGCAATGGCGCCGGTCGGGCTGACGCGGCCGCGGGGCAAGGACCTCGCGATCGTGCACGTCTGCCGGGTGTGCGGGCATCGAGGCGTCAACAAGGTCGCACGCGACACCGAGATGCCCGACGACCTGGATGCCGTCCTCGAGCTCCCGCCGGCTTAGCGGTTGCCGGCGAAGGTTGCCAGGAGCCGAGCTACTTCAGCCGGTCGGCGAGCCAGTCGACGCTCTGGGCGACCAGCGACGGCACGTCCGGGTAGCCGACGAAGCAGTGGTCGGCGTCGGGAACCCGCACCAGCTCGATGTCCATGCCGGCCGCGGTTCCGGCCGCGAGGAGTGCCTCGCTCTGGGAGAACGGCACGGTCACGTCGGCGTCGCCGTGGATCAGCAGCATCGGCGCCGCGGCCGGACCGACGTAGGTGACCGGGCTCGCGGCGGCCGCGAGGAGCGTGTCCGTAGCCGCGCCCGGTGCCTGGCCGAGCAGCATGGCGATCGGGTTCGGCTCGTCCCCGCTCTGCTCACCGGCCCATTGGCGGATGTCGTGCACGCCGTACCAGTCCACGACGGCGGCGACGTCGGAGCGGCCGTCCCCTACGCCTTCGGTGCCGTCGATCGAGTCGACGCCGGCGGTCAATGCGAGCAACGCGACGAGGTGCCCGCCGGCAGACTCACCGAGGGCGCCGAGACGGTCCGCGTCGATCCCGAAGACGCCCGCGAACCGGCGCAAATAGCGGATCGCTGCCTTCACGTCGTGGATCTGAGCCGGGAACGGCGCCTCGCGGGAGAGCCGGTAGTCGACGGCGACGTAGGCCATCCCCCGCGCGAGCGCGGCATCTACGAGCTCGTCGGGAACGAGGGTGGGCGGTAGGTAGCGACGGTCGCCGGCCCACCAGGCACCACCGTGGACCCAGATGAGTGCGGCCACCGGCGGCGTCGGCGTGATCGTGCCGTCGGCGGCCGCCGGGACGCGCACGTCCAGCAGGACCGGGCGGTAGCCGATGCCGGTCGAGAAGCTCAACCCCGACCAGATCCTCGAGCCGTCCGACCCGATGACGGGGGCGAACGGCGGGGCGTAGTCGAGCTCTTCGGTGGGCGCGGCGTCTGCGGTCATGCAGAGCATTGTGACCCACCGACGGATGCCGGTTGGGGGCGCTGATCGCTGCGGAATGACGCCGCGCGGGCTGTTGCCCAATTCAGACGTGAAGGACAGAGTTGGGCGCGTCCGGCGAACCGCCGGTGAACGATCGTCCCAACGGAGGCAGCAACGTGGCAGTCAACGTCGATCTCGTCAAAATCCTCGACAAGGCCTACGAGGAGAAGTCGCTCGAGGAAATTCTCTCGGCACCCGTGTCCGCCCTGGCCGGCGTGACCGAAGCCGACGGCGAGCATCTCGCCGCCGCGTTCAACATCCACACGGTCCGCGATCTCGGCTCGAACAAGTACTTCGCCGCGGCCGGTGTCCTCGTGGCGCTCTCGCGACACCTCGACTGAACGAACGCCCAGGTGGGACGTCGACTTCGGACGTCCCGCCTGGGCCGTACGAGCGAGGCCGGCACCCTGCATGATGGTCGCCGTGACGGACGGATTCGATACCAGCTGCCTGTTCTGCCGGATAGCCGGGCGCGCCGAGCCGGCCGCGCTCGTACTCGAGACCGACGACGTGGTGGCGTTCCTCGATGTACGGCCGGTCTTCAAGGGGCACGTGCTGGTCGTGCCCCGGTTGCACGTCGTCACGTTGCCGGAGCTGCCGTCCTCGTTGTACCCGTCGTTCCTCGGGGCGACGTCCCGAGTGGCCGTGGCCGTGGTGTCCGCCCTCGGTGCGCAGGGATCGTTCGTGGCGATCAACAACGTGGTGAGCCAGAGCGTGCCGCACCTGCACATGCATGTGATCCCACGGACCAAGGGCGACGGGTTGCGAGGCTTCTTCTGGCCGCGGCTGCGCTACGCCGAGGGCGAGGCCGCGGAGTACGCCGGTCGGCTGGCGGCGGCGCTCACAGATCCCCCCGCCTAGCGGTCAGCCACGGATCTCCTTAGACAACTCCGCACTGACGTAGCGCAGGCGGCCGGTCTGGAACCCGCTGAAGTTCGCAGTGCCTTCCAGACCAGCGAAACTCCGTATGGGCGCCCGAAAGACCTGCGGGACGTGTGACCTGATGAGGGCGAGCTTTCGTGCACTGTCGAGCCGCATGGCTGCGAGCACATTGGCGGTGATGTCGGTGAACGCCACCACGGTCAAGCCGCTCGCCTCGAGTTGCGCACGTAGGATGCTCAGGCCGTCGATCGTGCGCAGGTCGGCGAAGCGGAACGTTCCGCCGGGTCGAAGCACCCGCGCGGCCTCGGCCAGGAAAGCACTGACAGAGTTGTAGCAGTGCGACGACTCGACGTTCACGACCACGTCGAAGGACGCTTCCGGGAACGGCATCGACTGAGCATCACCGCTGATGAAGCTGAGCCCGGGCCCGCGCCGATCCCTCGTGCACAGGGCCACTGCGCGCTCAGAGAAATCGAGGCCTGTCGTCGAGCTCGGATCTCGGTACCGGGCGATGTAGGCGGCTCCACCACCCCGCCCGCACCCGACCTCCAGTACGTCCTTGCCCGTCAGCGGTGCGGTCCCGAGGACGTGGTCGTAGAGCTGGATGCACAGTCGGTCGGCCTCGTCCGAGGGGTCCAGCACTGGTGCGACGACGTCCGCAGTGGTCGGGGCGAAGCCGTAGTTCATGAACGCCCACGCGGGCGTCGTCACCCGCGCGGCCAGGAGTTCGTAGCAGGGACGCCAGATCACCTTGGGAACATTCATGGTCGAGGTTATCGCAGCAACGGAGATGGGACGCCCGCGACGACGCGACTGGGCGACTGGGTCAGCAGGCCGGAGTGGTCGGCTGCCGGAGCGTCCACTCTGGCGTGCGACACGTGGTGACGAATTGTCGTAACTGGGTCGAGGATTCGGGTTCGCCGGAGTGTCGGTGGTCTAGTTCAGCGTTGCTGACATGACGACAACGAGCACACCAGTCGCGGGGGTGGACCATCCACTCGCGCCGGGCATGATCCACGCGCTCGGCGATCGATGGCCGAACGACGGGTCACCCAGCATGGAGGTCGCCCTGGCCAACGGCCTGCACCGCCGGTTCCCCGCGATCATCCCGCCCATCACCCGGGATGCGGTGTCACCCGCGCAGACAGGCGCCATCGTCGGCGTCCCGAAAAAGCTCCCCGAAGCACTCTCGACCGAGCAGGTGCAGGCAACGCAGACGACGATGACCGGGTCCGCCCGCAAAACCCAATACCTGCGGATCCTCGACGACAGCGACGGCACCCGCATCAGCGCCGCCGAAGACCGCGTCCTCGCCTGCGACGCCGACATCCTCCCCGCCATCCTCGGCAGCACATCCCAACTCCTCGACCTCGGCCGCGGCACCCGGCCGTTCACCGGCAACCTCCGCCACGCCATCGCCCTACGCGACCGCGGCTGCGTGTTCCCCGACTGCCACCGCACAACGCCAGTGACGGATCGAGCTAGTCGGACTTCACGTAACGGCCGCGGCGATGCGCCAAGCCGGGGCCAGCCTCGTCCGTCAGGGTGATGTCCTCGATCACGGCCTCGACGACAATCCCCCATCCGACATGACGATCCAGGCCGCCGGCGACGCGGCAACCGACCCAGCCCGACCCGTCGGCGAGCTGCGGACCCCACTCGCCCTGCAGCCACGTCCCGGTTCGGAACGGCCCGCCACCCGACGGTGCGGTACTGGCGAACACATCGGCGACCTGCTGATGTGCCGGACTCGATGTCAGCAGGCTGATAGCGAACGACGCGGCACCGTCGACCAGCGCTTCAGCGAAGGTCGAATCGGGATCCACCAACCCCAGCACGCGTCCCGGCTGCCCGTCGGCTACCAGCAACGACGACACGGTCAGCCCGGCGCGCTCGCGCTCGACCCCACACGCCCACACCGTCACCGGTGCGATCAGCCGCCCCCGCAGGCGACGCAACGGATCCCGCTCGCCATCCGGTGTCGCGAACGGGTGCTCGGTGTGAATCGTCACGCGGACCAGGTGCTCAGCGGCTGACGAGCGACCGCAGGACGTACTGCATGATGCCGCCGTTGCGGTAGTAGTCGGCCTCGCCGGGTGTGTCGATGCGCACCACCGCGTCGAACTCGACTGGCGCCGCTCCGTCCCGTGATGCAGACACGTGCACTGTCGCGGGAATCGGCCCGTCGTTGAGCGCGGTGATCCCCGTGAAGTCGAACGTCTCAGTACCGTCGAGCCCCAGCGAGTCCGCGTTGTCGCCGTCCGGGTACTGCAAGGGGAGAACCCCCATGCCCAGCAGGTTGCTGCGGTGGATCCGCTCGTACGTCTCGGCGATCACCGCACGCACACCCAGCAGCGCCGTGCCCTTCGCCGCCCAGTCGCGCGACGAACCCGAGCCGTACTCCTTGCCCGACAGGATCACCAGCGGAACGCCGGCCGCCTGATAGTGCTCCGACGCTTCGTAGATCGAGGTGACCGGCGCATCTGGCAGGGTGAAGTCGACCGTGACGCCACCCTCGGTACCGGGCGCGAGCTGATTGCGCAGCCGTATGTTGGCGAACGTCCCGCGGATCATCACCTCGTGGTTGCCACGACGCGATCCGTAGGAGTTGAAGTCACGCCGCTCGACGCCGTGCGCAGCCAGATAGGCACCGGCAGGCCCGTCGGCCTTGATGGAACCGGCCGGGCTGATGTGGTCGGTCGTCACGGAGTCGCCCAGCTTCGCCAGCACGCGCGCGCCGGTGATGTCGACGACCGGCTCGGGCTTCGCGGGCATGCCGTCGAAGTACGGGGGCTTGCGGACGTAGGTCGAGTCGGGATCCCACGCGAACGTGCTCCCGTCCGGAGTCGGCAGGCTCTGCCACGTCTGGTCGCCGGCGAAGACGTCGGCATAGTCGCGGGTGAACATGTCACTCGCGATCACCTCGCCGACGACAGCCTCGACGTCGGCATCGGTGGGCCAGATGTCGCGCAGGAACACGGGATTCCCGCTCGTGTCCTCGCCCAGCGAGTCATTCAGGATGTCGACGTCCATCGAGCCGGCGAGTGCATACGCCACCACCAGCGGCGGCGACGCGAGGTAGTTCATCTTGATGTCGGGGTTGATGCGGCCCTCGAAGTTGCGGTTTCCCGACAGCACCGAGACGACCGCGAGGTCGGCGGCGTTCACCGCGGCGCTCACCTCGGGGATCAGCGGGCCCGAGTTGCCGATGCAGGTGGTGCAGCCGAACCCGACGAGGTTGAAGCCCAGCTTGTCGAGATAGGGCGTGAGGCCGGCCTTGTCGTAGTAGTTCATGACCACCTTGGACCCCGGCGCCAGCGTCGTCTTCACCCACGGCTTGCTGCTCAGACCCTTGTCCACGGCGTTCTTCGCCAACAGGGCGGCCGCGATCATCACCGACGGGTTGGACGTGTTCGTGCACGACGTGATCGCCGCGATCGCCACCGCGCCGTGGTCGAGGTCGAACGAGGTCCCGTCGGCCAGGGTGACCGGCGTCGGCGACGACGCCCGCCCGATGGACACACCTGCGGACACCGGCTCCTTCGGCGCCGGTGCACCATTGGCGCCCGAGTAGGACGGCGGATCCGACGCCGGGAACGACTCGGCTTCGGCCTCGTCGTAGCCCTTCTCGTCGGCCTTGACGTAATCGCGCAGCGCGACCCGGAAGTCGTTCTTGGCGTTCGTGAGCTCGACCCGGTCCTGTGGACGCTTGGGGCCGGCGATCGACGGGACGACGGTGCCGAGGTCGAGCTCGAGGTACTCCGAGTACACCGCCTCGTGGTCCGCGTCGTGCCACAGACCCTGCTCGCGGGCATAGGCCTCGACCAGCGCCAGCTGTTGGTCGCCCCGACCGGTCAGTCGCAGGTATTTGAGCGTGATGTCGTCGATCGGGAAGACCGCGATCGTCGAGCCGTACTCCGGGCTCATGTTGCCGATCGTCGCGCGGTTCGCCAGCGGCACCGCACCGACGCCGGGCCCGTAGAACTCCACGAACTTGCCGACCGCGCCGTGCTTACGCAGCATCTGGGTGATCGTGAGGACGAGGTCGGTCGCCGTCGTGCCCTCGGTCAATTCGCCGCTCAGCTTGAAGCCGACGACCCGGGGAATCAGCATGCTGACAGGTTGACCGAGCATCGCCGCCTCGGCCTCGATCCCGCCGACGCCCCAGCCGACTACGCCGAGTCCGTTGACCATCGTGGTGTGTGAATCGGTTCCGACGCAGGTGTCCGGGTAGGCCTGCAGCACGCCGTCGACCGTGCGATCGAAGGTGACCTTCGCGAGGTGCTCGATGTTCACCTGGTGGACGATGCCGGTGCCCGGCGGGACGACCTTGAAGTCGTCGAACGCGGTCTGGCCCCACCGGAGGAACTGGTAGCGCTCGCGGTTGCGGCCGTACTCGATCTCGACGTTGCGGGTGAACGAGTCAGACGTCCCGAAGACGTCGGCGATCACCGAGTGGTCGATCACGAGTTCGGCCGGCGCGAGCGGGTTGATCCTGTCCGGGTTGCCACCGAGGTCGGCCATCGCCTCGCGCATCGTGGCAAGGTCGACGATCGCGGGCACCCCGGTGAAGTCCTGCATGATCACCCGGGCCGGGGTGAACTGGATCTCCTTACTGGGCTGGGCATTTGCGTCCCAGTCGGCGAGTCCGCGAATGTCGTCGGCGGTGATGTTCGCGCCGTCCTCGGTGCGCAGGAGGTTCTCGAGCAGCACCTTCAGGCTGTACGGCAGGCGCTCGGCGCCGGGTACCGCGTCGAGCCGGAAGATCTGGTAGCTCTGATCGCCGACGGAAAGGTCCGCACGGGCATCGAAGCTGTTCGGATGGGACTGACCGGTCATGGTCGACTCCTCGCTCGGGTGCTCGGACCAGATTGCCCGTCCGGACCGCAGGGCAGCCAGTCAGGTCACCCTAACGTCGGCTCGAACGGGAAGGACGGGACCGGTTCACGGCACGTCTCGATCGGTGGTGCGGAGGGTCCGGCGGACGCCGAAACTCTCTCGACGTCAAGATACACAACATCGAGAGAGATGGCGACGGACGACCGGCGGGCGACCGATCACGGTCACGCGGCGACGTCAGTGGAACGCCGGCAGTACCTCCTTCGCCACGAGGTCGAGCTGCGCGACGTCGGTCGGATCCTGGAGCTGGAGGTAGATCCGGGCGACCCCGAGCGCAGAGATCGCCTCGATCCGGGCGATGACCTCGTCCGGCGTCCCGACCAGGGCCCGGTCCCGCATCTCCTCGGGCGTGGAACCGTGAGTCCCGGCTCGGGCCATCAGCGTCGTCGAGTCGGTCGCACACGCCAGCTGGTGCGCCGCCGACATCCGGATCGACTCGGGCGCACGCCCGACCTCGACACATGCCGCCCGCACCCGGTCGAAGCGCTCGGCCGTCGTCGCCAGGTCACCGAAGCCGGTGTTGTACTCCGCGGCGAACCGGGCGGCAAGGTTCGGCGTGCGCTTCGGACCACCGCCGCCGATGATGATCGGCGGATGCGGCTGCTGCACCGGTCGCGGGAACGGCGGCGCATCGACGAGCCTGTAGTGCTCGCCGGCGAACGAGTACCGCTCGGACGGAGGAGTCGTCCACAGCCCGGTGACGATCTGCAGCTGCTCTTCGAGAAGACCGAACCGCCCGGCCGGGAACGGGATTCCGTAGGCCTCGTGCTCACGCGCGTACCAGCCGGTGCCGAGGCCGAGCTCGACCCGCCCGTCGGACATCTCGTCGACGCCGGCGACCTGGATGGCCAAAATTCCGGGGTACCGGTAGGTGACCGAGCTGACCAGCGTGCCGAGCCGTAGCCGGGAGGTGTCGCGCGCCAGCCCGGCCAAGGTCGTCCACGCGTCGCTCGGGCCGAGACCCGGGTCGCCTTCCTGGGTGTGCAGGTAGTGGTCGGACCGGAAGAAGCCGTCGTAGCCGAGCCCCTCGGCGGCCTGGGCCAGATCGCGCAGCTGTGCGTAGCTCGCACCCTGCTGGGGTTCGGTGAACACGACGAACTCGACGGAGGACATGCCGGTCATTCAACCGGGCGACCGACCCGGCTGCCTCGCAGGGGTAGCGGCTGGTCGACCGAGGGCGGCGCGGTGGTCGAGAGTGCGTCAATCACCCGTTCCCGGCTTCCGGACGGTTGATCCGCGCAGTCCCGTGGTGGCGGCCGGAGCGGCCCGGCCCCGGCACGATCCCCACTGCGTAGCGTGGCCACGTGCCGGCCGACCTCGACGACATCCTCGCGCACTGGGACGTCCGGGCCGACCGCGTCGATGCGGCACCCCGCGGCTCCAACAACTCGACCCGGCTCGTCACCCGCGGAAACGACAGATTCGTCCTCCGGGTCAACGCCTGGCTCGACGCCGGTCAGCTCGAGGCCGAGGCGCGGCTGCTCGACCGTCTCAACGACGCCGGTCTGCCGTTCCGCGTCCCCTGCCCGCTGCCCGGCGCCGACGGCAGCCGTCGTTTTGACACCGGGGCCGGCAATGCCACCCTGAGCCGCTTCATCCCCGGCCGCCGACCCGAACTCGACAGCCCAGAGGCGTTCCACCGCTTCGGCACCACCGCCGGACGGCTCGCCGTCGCCCTGGCGGCTGCGCCTGAGCACGCGCTGATCAGCGACTGGACGGGCGGCCCGATGACGCTGGTCCGAGACGCCGGCGAGGTCGGTTCGCTCGCCCGGGCGCTCGCCGACGCCGGCGTCGGGCACTCCCTGACCGGCCCGATGGTCGGCTACGCGGCCACCCTGCTCACCACGTGGGCGTCGACCACCGGCCACCTCCCCCGCCAGTTCGTGCACGGTGACCTGGCCGCCTCCAACACGCTGGTGGACGGCGCCTGCAATACCGTCGGCGTCCTCGACTTCGAGCTCTGCGGCCTCGACGCGCGGGTACAGGACCTCGTCGTCCCGCTCGTGCAAACCCCGGCGCTCGACCGTCCGAGCTGGACCCGCGCACTGGTCGCCGGCTGGTCGTCCGCGCACATGCTCAGCACCGACGAGGTCGACGCGATACCCAGCCTGCTCGAGGCGATGGCGTTCTCGTCGCTCCTCTGGCGGGCACGGATGTGGAAGCGCGGAACCGCGTCGCTCGACGACGTGTCCGGCCGACTGACCAGATTCGTCGAGACCCGAGCCTGGGTACGGGCCCATGGCGCCGAGCTGGTCACCGCCGCGCGCGAATTCGCCGACGAGTCTGTGGGCTGAGCCGATCAACCGCCGGCAGCCTCGGCGGTCGTCGGGATCAACAGCGCCAGGCACTCGACGTGATGGGTCATCGGGAACGCGTCGAACCCGCGGATGGCCGACAACTCGAAGCCGGCTTCGACGAACGATCCGACGTCGCGGGCGAGCGCAGCCGGATCGCACGCCACGTAGACGACCGCCCTGGGAGTCCGTGCCACCACTCCGGCCACCACCTCCGCGCCCGCACCCACCCGCGGTGGATCGAGCACGACGACGTCGACGTGCTCGGTGACCGAGCCATCCAGCAGGGCGTCCTCGACCCGCCCGACGACGAGCGACACCTGCGGCAGGTCGTGCAGGTTGCGGCGGGCGTCCACGACAGCGGCGGCCGATCCCTCGACCGCCGTCACCCGGCCGAGCTCGCCCACCCGCTCGGCGAGCACACCGGCGAACAGCCCGACCCCGCTGTACAGATCGAGCGCGCTCTCGCCGGGCTGGGGATCGAGCATCTCCAGCACGACGGCTGCGAACGTGTCGGCCGCGCCGGGATGCACCTGCCAGAACCCCGACCCGGTCACCCGCCACTCCCGACCGGCCGCTGTCTCGTGCAGATGCGTGCGTCCGCGCAGCCGCGCACCGTCGGTCGTCAGCACGCCGTCGGCCACCAGGCTGCCGGGGACGTGCACGCGGGGGCGGGCGCCCGCCTCCACCACGACGAGCCGCTCGCCGGTGCCGGACAGCACCGCCTCGACCGACGCGGTGCCCGGCCACGGCAGGTCGGTGACGCCCGGCAGCCCGGGTTGCGCGACGACGCAGACGTCGACGGGGACGACGTCGTGGGAGCGGTGCCGGCGCAGGCCGAGCCGACCGTCCGTACCGGTCGCATAGCGGACGCGGGTCCGCCAGCCGAGCCCGTCCGCGTCGCCCGGCACCGGCTCGACCACGACCGGGACGTCCAGGCCCGCGATACGGCGCAGTTGCCCGCTGACGACACCGGCCTTCCACCGCCGCTGGGCGGCCAGATCGACGTGCTGGAGGTCGCACCCACCGCAACCGCCCGGATGCGCCAGCGGACACGGCGGGACGACGCGGTCCGGCGAGGCGACGCGGATGTCGACGGCGTCGGCGAACGCAAGCTTGCTCCGCACCGACGTGATCTCGGCCAGTACCTGCTCGCCGGGAAGCGCATGCCGGACGAACACCACCCGGCCCTCGAACCGGGACACGCAGGTACCGCCGTGGGCCGGATCGCCGATCGTCAGTTCGATCCGCCGCCCGACGGCAAGTCCGGCAGCCGTTTCGGGCTCGCTGGTGCGTGTACCGGCGGCGCTGCTCCGGGGACGGCCGTGACCGCGCCGACGGTCCGGCCGCGCGGACCGAGCTGATCGTTCCGGACTCACAGGAGCGGCTTGTGCTGCGTGTCGCGTGCCGCTGCCACCCGCGCGGCGGCCATCCGTCCGTTCTCGTCCGCAGATGCGAGCACGTAGGGCACCGACGTGACCATGACGCCCGGGGTGAACAGCAGCCGGCTCTTGAGACGCAGCGCGTACTGGTTGTGCAGCAGCTGTTCCCACCATCGTCCGACGACGTACTCGGGGATGTAGACGGTCACGATGTCGCGTGGTGAGGATCGACGGACGCCGCGGACGTAGTCCAGCACCGGCCGGGTGATCTCGCGGTAGGGCGACGCCAGCACTTTCAACGGCACCGGAACGTTGCGCTCCTCCCAGGTGGCGACCAACCGCTCGGTGTCCTCGGGCTCGATGTCGACGGTGATCGCCTCGAGCACCGCCGGCCGGGACGCCTTGGCGAAGGCCAGCGCGCGCAGCGTGGGCTTGTGCAGCTTCGACACGAGCACGATCGCGTGCACCCGCGACGGCAGGACCAGCTCCTCGTCGATGTCGAGGGCCAGCTCGCGTGACACCGAGCGGTAGTGCCGGTTGATCCCCTTCATCAGCACGAACAACGCGACCATGGCGGCGATCGCGATCCAGGCCCCGTGGATGAACTTGGTCAGCAACACGATGATCAGCACGACGCCGGTCATCGCCAGGCCGACCGTGTTGATCACGCGCGAGCGGTACATCTTGCGGCGCTGGGTCGGGTCCGTCTCGGTCTTGAGGTGCCGGGTCCAGTGCCGGATCATGCCGGTCTGGCTCATCGTGAACGACACGAACACCCCGACGATGTAGAGCTGGATCAACCGGGTGACCTGCGCGTCGAAGGCCGCGATGAGCACGATCGCGCCGAGTGCCAGCAAGACGATGCCGTTGCTGAAGGCCAGCCGGTCGCCGCGGGTGTGCAGCTGCCTCGGCAGGTATCCGTCGCGGGCCAGGATCGACCCGAGCACCGGGAAACCGTTGAAGGCGGTGTTCGCAGCGAGCACCAGGATGAGTCCGGTGGCTGCCGTGACGATGAAGAACGCGATCGGGAAGTGGTCGAAGATCGCCCTGGCCAGCTGGCCGATGATCGGGTCCTGGCTGTACTTCGTGCCGTCCGCGAACTGGACCGCGCCGTCCGGAGTCGGCTGACCGAGCTGGCCGTTGTGGAGCAGCTCGGCCCACGGGTGCTCTTCGTCCACGTAGCGCACGTGCATGTGCTTCGCGAGGACGAGCACCGAGATCATCATGGTGACCGCGATACCGCCGAGCAGTGCCAGCGTCGTCGCCGCGTTCTTGCTCTTGGGCTTGCGGAAGGCCGGCACCCCGTTGCTGATCGCCTCGACCCCGGTCAGCGCCGCGCAGCCCGACGAGAACGCGCGCAGGATCAGGAAGAACCCGACCGCCGAGGTCAGCCCGCTGCTGTATTTGGTCTGCACGGACGTCGTGAACTGCGCACTCTCGGCCAACGGGAGGTGTCCGGTCGCCATCAGGACGAACCCCCAGACGGCCATCCCGATGATCGAGATCATGAACACGTAGGTCGGGATCGCGAACAGGGTGCCCGATTCCCGAACACCACGCAGGTTCAGGCCGGTGATGACGACGACGGCGAGAATCGCGGCGGTGCGCTCGTGCCCCTGCAGGAACGGCAGCGCCGACGATGCGTACTGGGCGGCGGAGGAGATCGACACCGCGACGGTCAGCACGTAGTCCACCAGCAGCGCACTGGCCACGGTCAGGCCAGCGCTCGGTCCCAGGTTGGTCGTCGCGACTTCGTAGTCGCCGCCGCCGGAGGGATAGGCGTGCACGTTCTGCCGGTAGGAGGCGACCACGACGAGCATCACCAGGCCGACGGCGATGCCGACCTTCCAGCTCAGGGCATAGGCCGAGACACCCGCCACCGACAACGTCAGGAAGACCTCGTTCGGTGCGTAGGCGACCGACGAGAGCGCGTCACTGGCGAACACCGGCAGAGCTATCCGCTTGGGAAGCAGCGTCTCGCCGAGCTGCGTACTACGCAACGCGCGCCCGACGACGAGGCGCTTGAAGACGTCCGACATACCCACAACCGGTCATCCTTCCAGATCCGCCCGTCACCGCGACGCCGAGCCGCGGGCCGCCGCTAACGTGTAGCGTCTGCGACACACTCAGACCAGCCAGCCAGGATGCGGGAGCGAACACCGACGTGCACATCGTGATCATGGGCTGCGGACGAGTCGGCTCGACATTGGCGCGGAGCCTTGAAACCAGAGGGCACAGCGTCGCCATCATCGACCGTGACCGCAACGCGTTCCGGCGGTTGCATCCCGACTTCACCGGTACCGCCGTCAACGGGATGGGCTTCGACCGCGACGTCCTGCTCGAAGCGGGGATCGACCGTGCCGCCGCCTTCGCCGCCGTCTCGAACGGCGACAACTCGAATGTCATCGCCGCCCGGGTGGCCCGCGAAACGTTCAACATCGACAACGTGGTGGCCCGCATCTATGACCCGGGCCGGGCCGAGGTCTACGAGCGTCTCGGCATCCCCACGGTCGCGACGGTCCGCTGGACGTCCGACCAGATCCTGCGCCGGCTGCTGCCCGAGGGAGCCGAACCGGAGTACCGCGATCCTTCCGGCGCCGTGCGGGTGTCGGAGGTGCAGGCCAGCCCGAGCTGGGTCGGGCGCCTCTACACCGAGCTCGAGCAGTCCACCGGGACCCGGGTCGTGTTTTTCAGCCGGCTCGGCCACGGCACCCTGCCCGAGCGGGATTCCGTCATCCAGGAAGGCGACCTGATCCACGTGGCGATGGTCGACGAACTAGCGGAGTCGGTCGAGAAGGCCTTCGCCCGCGGCCCCGAGGGGGACGCATGAGAGTCGCGATCGCCGGTGCCGGCAACGTCGGCCGATCGATCGCCCGTGAGCTCCTCGAGAACGGCCACGAGGTCCTGCTGATCGACCGGGACCCGGCCGCGATCAAGTCCTCGTCGGTACCGACCGCCGAGTGGCTGCTGTCCGACGCCTGCGAGCTGTCGTCGCTCGAGGAGGCCCGCCTCGACCGCTGCCAGGTGGTGATCGCCTGCACCGGCGATGACAAGGCGAACCTCGTCGTGTCGCTGCTGGCCAAGACCGAGTTCGGCGTTCCGCGCGTCGTCGCCCGGGTCAACCACCCCAGCAACGAGTGGATGTTCAACGAGTCCTGGGGCGTCGACGTCCTCGTGTCGACGCCGCGCATCATGGCGGCACTCGTCGAGGAGGCCGTCACGGTCGGCGATCTGGTGCGGCTGTTCAGCTTCCGTCAGGGCGAGGCGAACCTGGTCGAGCTGACGCTCACCGACGACTCCCCCATCGTCGGCCAGCGCGTCGCCGAGATCCCCTGGCCGCCGGACTGCACGCTCGTCACGATCATCCGCGACGGCCACGTCGTCGTGCCGGTTCCCGAGATCGCGCTGGAGAAGGGTGACGAGTTGATGCTGGTCGCCGAGGCCGAGCGGGAGAACGAGATCGAACAGCTGCTCAACCCGACCGGCCATCACGCCAACTGAGCAGGCACCCGGTTCGCCGCGCTCAAGCCTTCGGGTCGTCAGATTTCCGGACCGCGTTCGCGAAGGTGCGAGGCTCGACGGCACCGGTGAACACCTTGACCAGGTCGTCGCGGAGCCCGGCCCAGGCCGTCGGTCCGACGCTCGCGCGGAGAACGACGAACGTGCCCACCAGCGTGAGGATGGTCAGCGGCCAGCCGAGACCGACCCGGACCGCACCCAGCGCGCCGACGTGGTTGGTCAGGTAGAGCGGAACCTGGATGCTGAGGCGGACGACGAACATCGCCACCCAGATCAGGGTGGCGCGGCTGTAGGCCGACAACATGTTCGGGTCCCGTCGCCACGCGAAGCCGTCGTTGCGGGCCAGCCCGACGATGACGCCGATCAGCGGCCAGCGCACGACGACCGAGATCAGATAGCCGACGAAGAACGTCGCGTTGAGCAGGATGCCCAACGCGAACACGTTCCGTGGCTGCCCGGTCTTCCAGGCGAGGACCGCCGACACCGCCATCCCGAAGACGCCGGTGGCGATGCTGCTGAGCTTGTCGCGACGCACGAGCCGCACGACCCCGAGCACCAGGGTGGCGGCGACGGCGACGATCAGCGCCGTGCGCAACGACCGCCCGGTGGCGGTGTAGACGACGACGAACACGAGGCTGGGCAGACCGGCGTCGAGGAAACCACCCCACGTGTCGAGAAGGGCCGACAGTGTTCGACGATCGATCGCCGGTCCCGGTGCCGTCGGCGTCGCAGGTGCCGTCGCGTCACCGGCATCGGGCACCGGCGTGATGTCCGGCTCAGACACCGTGCGGTTTCAGCTCGTACCGCGGGTTGTACATGACGCGCTTGTCACCGTCGACGGCGATGCGGCCGGTCACCTCCATCGTGCGGCCGGCCTCGATCCCGGGGATCCGACGCCGGCCCAGGAACACCATGACGACCGTCGCGGTGCCGTCGTAGAGCTCGGCCTCCAGCGACGGCGTGCCGGCACGAGGCTGCAGAGTGACGGTACGAACGGTTCCGGTCACGTTGACCAGCGAACGGTCCGAACAGTTCGCGATCATCTCGCACCCGGAGCGGCCGGAAGCCTCGCGCAGGCTCTCGGCCTCGAGGTCCTCGTCGCTGCTCCCGAGCCGTGAGATCGCCTTGCGGAAGCGTGTCGCCACCGAGTCAGCCATTGACGTCCTGTCCTTCATCGGGTGTAGCCGTTTCAGCTGGTTCCGGATCGATCTCCGGCAGTCGCACCGGCAGTGCGTCCCGGGGCGCCATCGCCTCGCGACCGCGAACGACGACGATGTCGCGAACGAACCCCTCGACCGCGGGCAGTTCGCCGTCGTCGACCGCGGCTCGTCCGACGACGTTCACCCGCAGTAACCACCGGGGACCGTCGACACCCCAGAGCCGCTGTGCCTGCATGGTTTGACGGCCGGACTCGTCGGGAACCTTCACGTTCAGCTGGAGCTCGACGCCGAACAGCCCGTCCGCCTCGATGGCGGTGCCGCCGTTCTTGACCGTCTCGTCCACGATCTCAGCTCGGATGTCGTCCCACATCCCGCTCGTCTTGGGCGCGGCGAACGCACGCAGCTCGACCGCCGAGTCGGGCCACAGTGCGATCACGCCGACCACCTCCTGGGTGCCTTGGTCGACCTGGACACGCAGCTCCATGTCCTCGCGCATCGCCAGCCGGAGGCTGCCGAGGTCGAGACGGGCGGCCAGGTCGTCCGCGTCGACGTCGGCGGAGTCGAACGGTCCGAAGGTGAGGGGCTCGGACTCCTCCACCGGCTCGTTCCGGCCGCGGCGACGCCGCGACCGCACCGGCTCGACACGCGGAGCGTCCGGAGTGGGGTCGGCGATGTCGGCGGAATCTGTGACCTGAGGGTCTGGAGCCGTCCCCGCGTCACCGCGCTGGCGGCGGTCGCGGCGCAGCAGGCGCTCGCCCGCGTCGGCGCCCTTGGCTCGGCGGAACATCACTGTCTCCCGTTCTCGTCTGTACTGGATCTCATGCCGGCTGTTGCAGCGCTGGTGTGGGTGAACCCGCCGGTCGACCCGAAGCCTGCGGACGACCTCGCCGATCCCGGGAGCTCATCGACCTCGACGAACGCGGCTCGCTCGACCCGCTGGACGACGAGTTGTGCGATGCGGTCGCCGCGATGCAACACGACATCGGTGTGGGCGTCGGTGTTCACCAGCAGTACGCCCACCTCTCCACGGTAGCCCGCGTCGACCGTTCCCGGTGCGTTCACTATCGACAGTCCCATCCGCGCGGCCAGTCCCGAGCGGGGATGGACGAACGCGGCGTAACCGTAGGGGAGCGCGATCGCCAGGCCGGTCGGGACGAGCGCCCGCTCACCCGGCGCCAGAGTGACGTCGACGGTGGTACAGAGGTCGGCGCCCGCGTCGCCGGGACGTGCGTAGACCGGCATTGCAGCCGCCGGGTCGAGCCGCGTAACCAGCACGTCGACATCACTCGAGCCGGCCGGGGAAGCGGCGGCGCTGGTGGGATCGGTGACAGGCACAACGCCACAGCCTAGCTCGCCGGTCGACGGCGACGTCCGCTCTCGCGAGCGGGCTCTGACGTCTCAGATCCCGTCCGTCGGTGGTTCCATCGTCGACGACTCGGGTACCTCTAAGGTTGCACGACCATCGAGATCCGTCCGACACGAGCACAGGAGCCGACGCCGGTGAGCGACACGACCAACAAACTGGCCTGGAGAGTGCTCGGCGGTGTGACGACCATCGCCGCCACGGTCATCACCAGGAAGATCCTCACCGCCGGTTGGAAGTTCGTGACCGGCCACAACCCGCCGGACAGCCCCGAGAACCCCGACACCGGTGCCTTCGAGGCGGTCACGTGGGCATTGGCCAGTGGTGTGGGCGTGGCGGTGGCACGGTTGTTCGCGACGCGCAAGGCCGCGGAATACTGGGAGAAGGCCACCGGAGACCTCCCGCCGGGCATGAGCCACGCGGCGGTCGACGAGATTTAGCGGCGACACGACCGGACTGGTGGACACCGCGAGTGATAGCGGGTTCACCAGCCGGCCGCCGGTGACGGTGGAGCTGGTGGATCAGGCCGCGCAGTCGCGGCAGATCAGCTTGTTGCCCTTGGAACTGGCCAGCTGGCTGCGGTGGTGGACCAGGAAGCAGGTCGAACAGGTGAACTCGTCGGCCTGACGCGGAAGGACCCGGACGGACAGCTCCTCGTTGGACAGGTCCGCGCCGGGCAGCTCGAACGTCTCGGCTACCTCCGCCTCGTCGACGTCGACCTTGCCTGAGTTCTTCTCGTGCCTGCGTGCCTTGAGTTCTTCGATGCTGTCTTCGGACAGCTCTTCGTCGGTCTTGCGTGGGGCGTCATAGTCAGTCGCCATGTGATTGCGGCTCCTCGTGGATGGAAGGCTGCGTGGTGGGCGCGACATATCGCGGGCACCCGGGTGTGGGCCTGGGGCAGAGGGATTGTGCACGACGGCGTCAACCATCGCCCAATCGACCCCGTCCGTTTGAACGAAAAGGTCGTGTCGCTCGCCCATCAGCGCCGGACGGGGCTCGGATATTCCCAGCTGCTCGACTGGGGCCGCGAGGTCAGTCCGAGCCGCAGAGCGCCGGCCGGTGCCCGCGAGGATTGGGACAGCATCCAGGCGCACACCGTGGCGGTGTCGGCGCACCGGCGGCCTGCTCGAGCAAATCGACGATCGCCCGGACGAAGCGTGCATCGGTCCCCGGCGTGGCGACCCGGGCGAACGGCAGTTCGAGCGCGGCCGCCGTCTCGGCCGCCTCGGTGTCGAGGTCGAACCGCACCTCCATGTGGTCGCTGACGAAGCCGATCGGCACGACGGCGACGCCGGGAACACCCGCCGCGGCCAGCTCGGTCAGGTGTGCGTTCACGTCGGGCTCGAGCCACGGCACAGCGGGCGGCCCCGACCGGCTGCAGAACACCAGGTCCGGCTCGTCGTCGGACAGCCCGGCCCCGGCTCGCACCAGCCGCGCGGTCTCGTCGTGCTGGGTCGTGTAGGCGTGACCGTCGGCGCCGCTCGACGCGTCCATGGCGAGCGGGATCGAATGCGTGACGAACACGGTTGCGCTCCCGCCCGGCAAGGTGGCCAACGCATCCCGGAGACCGTCCGCGAACGGCGCAACGAAGCCCGGATTCGCCCAGTAGTGCGGGAGGCGGACGAAGTCGAGCACGTCCTCGACGCCGGCCTCGGTCGCCGCGGCGGCCAGGTTCTCCCGGTACTGCCGGCAGCCCGAGTAGGAGGAGTAGGCGGAGGTGATGAAGACCGCGATACGGCGGTGCCCATCGGCGGCGATCCTGGCCAGTTCGTCGGCCAGCAAAGGGTCCCAGTTCCGGTTCCCCCAGTAGAGCGGCAGGTCGATGCCACGATCGGCGAACTCGCGTCGCAACGCCGCCGACAACGCCCGGTTCTGGTCGTTGATCGGGCTCCGGCCGCCGAAGTGGTCGTAGTGGGCCACGACCTCGGCGAGGCGATCGTCCGGGATCCCGCGGCCGCCGGTCACCCGGCGCAGGAACGGCATCACGTCCGCAGGCTGCTCGGGACCGCCGAAAGAGAGAAGGAGGAAGGCGTCGAACGGTAGTACAGGGGCGTCAACCACGCAGCGAGTGTCGCAAGGCAGCCCAAAGACCATGCCGGCGGGCGGTTACGGCGGCGTCGGCTACAGCGGCAACGCCAGCAGCGCGTTCTCCAGCAGCTCCGGCAGGGCGGGGTGGATCCAGTACTGGCCGCGCGCCATCTCCTTCACCGGCAGGCCGAACGACATCGCCTGGATCAGCGGCTGGAGCAGGACCGACGCCTGGTAGCCGATGATGTGGGCGCCGATCAGCAGACCGGTGTCGGGGTCGGCGAGCAGCTTGCAGAAACCGCCGGCGTCGCCGTCCTCCTCCATCGCCCACCCGTAGGCGATCGACGCGTAGGGCTGGATCACGCTGACGAAGTTCCGCCCCTGCGCGACGGCCTCGGCCTCGGTGAGACCCACCGTGGAGACCTGGGGGTGCGAGAACACGGCGCTGGGGATGAACCGGTGGTCCGCCGGCAGGAACGCCGACGGGTTGAGCAGATTGTGCTGCACGACGCGCATCTCCGCGTTCGCGACGTGCTTGAGCAGTGCGGGCGAGCTGATGTCGCCGAGCGCCCAGACGCCGTCGACGGGTCCGTCGGCGCCCAGCACCCGCTGGAACTCGTCGACTCTCAAGAAGCCGTCGGCGTCGGTCTGGAAACCGGCCGCGGCCACGTCGAGACCCTCGGTGTTCGGCACCCGCCCGGTGGCGATCAGCACAGCGTCCCCGGACAGCGTGACCGCCTCCCCGGTGACCCGGTTCACCCCGTGGACGTCGACCCCGTCGGGGCGCGCGGACACCGACCCGAGGTCGTGCTCGAGCCGGACGTCCCACTGCTTGGCCGCGTGTTCGGTGAAGCGGGCTGAGACATCGGCGTCGAACGCGCTGAGGAACGTCTTCCCGCGGGTGGCGACGACGACCTCGGTGCCGAACGAGGAGAACACGTGCGCGAACTCGGCGGCGACGAAACCGCCGCCGATGATGACCAGGCGCCGCGGCAGTTCCGGCAGCCGCATGATCGTGTCGGACGTGTGCACCGGCAGGGTCGGATCGGCGAACGCGGCCCGCAGGCCGGGGACGTCGGGCAGTGTGGCGTGCGACCCGGCGGCGATCACGAGCCGGTCCGTCGTGAGTTCGCGGCCGTCCGCGGTCACCAGTGAACGCGGCCCGGTGAGCCTCACATGGGTCTCGTAGACGTCGACGTTCTTGCTGTCCTCGACACGCCAGCGGCGACCGCCGTCCGAGATCGCGTCGATGCGGGTGAAGATGCGATCCCGGATGGCCGGCCAGTCGACCCCGTCGACGTGGGCGTGCACGCCGAGGCGCTCGGCGTCACCGCGGACGTGCCGCGCCACGTCGGCCGGGTAGACGAACATCTTGGTCGGGATGCAGCCGACGTTGAGGCACGTACCGCCGAACGTCCCGCCTTCGACGAGGCCGACGCTCCAATCGGCGAACCTCTCGTCCACGATCGAGTTGCCCGAGCCGCTGCCGATGATGATCAGATCGTGATGAGTCACAGGCGCAAGGTTCCCACGGGCTCCACAGCGGGACGGGCACGGACGTCACGAGACGCTGCTTCGCCTGAATCCGGGATTTCGCGTGCGACCGGGATGTGCGGCGTTCACCGTGCGGTCGGCGCGTCGACGGGCGCTGGACAGCCACGGTGGCTTCAATAGGCGGAGGCCCCGCGAAGTATGAGTTCGCGGGGCCTCCAGGATGGCTGGCGCATGACGGCGCACGGCCTCCGGGATCAGGAAGCAGAGCTTGCCGAGCCGCGTCACCGGCTCACATACCAGCCCTCCGGAGAGGGTCAGCGATGAAGCTCCGTCCGATCCGTTCCCGCCCCCCGAGGAGGGCGTGAGGGCATGTCTACTCGCTCGGATCCGAGCCACACAAGGTGTTCTGCGGGTTTTCCTGGACAGTTCCGGACGTCCCGTGGTGCGTCCACAGGGTCGCCGCGCTGCTCCACACGATGCCGGGAGTTCTCCACAGGTTGTCCCCAGGCCAGATGTATTGGCAGGTGCCGATCCATCGTGGCGGTGACATCCGCGCCGCCGGATCGGGCAGACTACCCGCATACGTCGATCGGCCACAGCGGGCGGGCGGTCGCGCAGATTGCTTGCCGATCTTGTGATCGCGGGTCTTACAGGAGGCGGATGCGGAAATGCGGAATCTCGAGCTGGTGGGGTTGTCCGAGGACGGCGCGTCCGTCGTCCTGTCCGACGCCGAGGCGGGCGAGACCTTCGCCGTCGCCTTGGACAACCGGCTCCGTGCCGCCGTGGTGAACGACCGGGTGCGGTTGGGCCAGCTCGAACTCGCCCTCGGATCGTCGCTTCGCCCCAAGGAGATCCAGGCGCGCATCCGCTCCGGCCAGGGCACCGACGAGGTCGCCGCATCGGCGGGCATGTCGGTCGAGCGGATCATGCGGTTCGCCAGCCCGGTGCTGGCCGAACGGGAGCACGTCGCCACCCAGGGCCGCCGCTCGGTGTTGCGCCGCCCCGGTGCCGACCCGATGACGCTCGCCGACGCCGTCGCCGATCGTCTGCACGGACGCGGGGTACCGCCGGCAAGCCTCGTCTGGGATGCGTGGCGCCGCGATGACGCGAAGTGGACGGTGAGCCTGCGCTACCACTCCGGCGAGCGCGAACGCATCGCCCACTTCGTCTACGACCCGCTTGCGCGCGTCGTCGTCACCGGAGATGACGAGAGCCGCTGGCTGGCCGGCGAACCGGGTCCGCTGAAGGGTCCGCAACCGCGGGTCGGCGGCCGGTCGAACCGCCCCGACGACGAACGTGCGGTCGAACTAGCGAACGAAGGTCGGGCGCTGCGACTGGCCCCGATCGAGAGTGACGACGAGGCCGACCGTCCCACCGGGAATCCTGAGCTGTTCGACGGTCCGTTCCGCCGGGGTCCGGCCGTGCACCCGGTGGCCGACCTTCCTGCTCGCTCCGCCGATCCCGAGGACGACGCGCCGACGACGTCGATCCCCCGGATCGAGCCCGACGATCTGGGCCCGGACGAGTGGGTCGACCTCGACGAGGCGCAGACGTCCGACGTCGAGACGCCGGCGGTGCCGATCGTCGAGGAATCGGCGGTGTCGGTGGACGAACCCGACATCGACGAATCCGAGATCTCTGGACCAGCGGTCGCCGAACCCGGGCGCCCGCTGGCGAAAGCGGCCCGGAAGGGCAAGCGGGCCGCCGTGCCGAGCTGGGACGACATCCTGTTCGGCACCCGCAACGACGGGAGCTGACACCGGGATCCCGGAACGAGGCTCGCTGAGGTCAGGACGTCAGCGGCAGCGGAACGTCACCGGCGTGCGGGCCGAGGTCACCGTCACGCCAATGCCGCCGGCAGAGCACCTGGTAGGTGACGTCCGCGCCGGCGCCGAGGTCGCCCACGGCCACCTGACCGCCGGCCCGCGCCACCGCACCGCCTTCGATACGGGAATTGACCCGGCCCGGAGCGCCGCACCAGCACATCACTTCGACCTGTAACGGGATCGTCTCGTCCGCGAGTTCGATCAGCCGTCGCGAACCCGGGAACAGACGGGAGTCGAAGGCGGTCACGAGACCGAAGCAGTCGACGTCGATGGCGTGCTCGTCGGCCGCCCAGGCGAGCTGATCGACCTGCTCCTCGGTGAGGAACTGCGCCTCGTCGACTATCACGTAGCCACGCGGCGGGAGCGCGTCGACGACCATCCGCCGGAGGTCGGTGGCGGCGTCGAACTCCGAGGCGGACGCGCCGATGCCGAGTCGTGAGGTCAGCCGTCCGCCACCGGCACGGTCGTCGCGGGTGAGGAGAAGGCCGGGACGCCCGGCGGCCCGCCGGTGATGGGCCAGTTGCAACGCCAGCGCGGACTTACCCTGTCCCATCACGCCGCCGTAGAAGCGCAGTCTTCCGACGACGGGAGCCAGCTGCCACGAGCCGGGCGTGACGGACCCGGCGACGGTGTCAGTCGACGGGTCGCTGCCGGACACGCCTAGGCGCCGCTGGTGCGCGAGGTGACCGATCCCGTCCCGCTCGTACGAGCCGACAGGGTCCGCACGAAGCTCAGCAATCCGGCCACCGCGTCCGGCCCTTCGGCGGCGGCCGACACCCGGATGGTGAAGTCCTCGTTGCCGATCGAGCCGGTGTAGCCGTGGTCGGCGTCGCAGTTGGGGTCGTTGCATCCGGCAGGTTCGAGCTCGACCCGGCCGACCGCGCCCCAGCCGAGGGAGAGGACGACCTCGTGCACGGCGTCGCCGCGACGGTAGGCGGCGGGGTCGGCGACGACGCGGGTGACCATCACGTTGCTGACGCGGCTGAGGTTGACCGTCTCGACCGAGGTGGAGGCGTACGGAGTGGCGACGATGTCGTCGGCGGGGTGCTCGTCGGTATGGCTGAGCAGGAATCGGGACAGCGTGAGCACGAGGCAGGTCATGTGCCGGCGGATCTCGTCGTGGTCGAAAGTCGGTTCGTGGTGGACGAAGAACCCCACGATCGGCTCGCTCGCGATCGCCGCGTCCAGCGCCTCGGCCACCAGGGCCGGGTAGTAGCCGGTGCGCTCGATATCGGCCAGCAATGCGTCGTGGACGGTCACCTGGGTCATGGTCACCATCCTGTCACTCCCGCGTCGGCGTCGTCCCCCTCCAGCTGCCGCAGGACGCCGGAGTGGTCGCTCAGAGGCGGGACAACCGGCGCGTGAAGGCATCCTGCCGGCTGCCGTCGGTGGCCCGTATCAGCCCGGCCCGGCAGGCGAGCACGGCCAGGCCGGACGACCCTGCCAGCACCGGTCCGAGCTCGACGAACACCGCTTCGGGAAGGTCGTCGGCGAGTCGGGACAGTCGCTCGATCAGGTCGGTGACAGCACCCAGATCGACCCGCTCACCACCCTCGTGCCCGAACAGCATCGGCGCGGCCCGGATCTGACGAATCATCCGGTCGGCCTCGGCCGCGGTGATCGGCGGGATCCGGAACACGATGTCACCGAGCAGGTCGGTCGCCAGCCCGGCGAGTCCGAACGACACCACCGGCCCGTAGGTGTCGTCCTGCACGATCTGCATCACCAGCGGCACGCCGCGCGGAGCCATCCGCTGCACCACGAAGCCGAGGTCCTCGGGCGGGCCGAGGTCGGTGGTGAGCGCACACCACGCAGCCCGGACGGCTTCCTCGGAGCCCAGGTTGGGCCGGACGTCGGCCATGTCGAGGCGCTGGCGCATCTGAGGGTTCGTCACCTTCAGCACGACCTCACCACCGAGGTCGCGCCAGTGCTCGACAGCCTGGTCGGCGGTCGCGGCGGGCAGCGACGGCCATACCGGGATGCCGTAGGCGGCCAAGAGGTCGCGGGCCTGGTCCTGGCGCAGCGTCAGGACTTCGCCGCCGGAGTCCGATGCTGCGGCCAGGGCCGCGTCGACGATCCGGTGCGCCCGTCGGGTGTCGATGTGCGGCAGGTCCGACACCTCACCGCTCGGCTGGTCGCGCCACTGCCGGTAGGCGACGGCCTTGGCGAGCGCTCCGACCGCGGCTTCGGGTGAGGCGTAAGCGGGCACGGTGCCCCGGCCCGGCGTACCGGCGGGATCGAGCCGGCGCATCACCAGCGGCAGCTGTTCCACACCGGCGAAGACTGCGGTGACCGGCTTGCGCGCGGACGCGGCCGCCCACGTGAGCGACTGTGCCGCGGCAATCGTGTCGCCCTCGATCGACGGTGCGAGCACGACCAGGACGGCGTCGGCGTCGTCGTCGGCGAGCGCGGCCAGCACGCCCTCCTGCAGGCCCTGGGCGTTACGCACCGGTCGCAGGGCGGTGTCGGCGCGATGCAGGCGGAGCCCGGACCGTTCGATCTCGTCGGCGGCGAGCAGTTGCAGCGCCTCGGAGTTGCCGACGATGGCGATCCGGTCGCCGGTCGGCAGTGGCTGGAACGCCAGCAGGGCGGCGGTGTTGGCCAGTTGGGTGACCGAGTCGACGAGCACGATGCCGGCTTGGGCGAACATCGCGTCCGCGGCTGCCGGCAGTACGCGGACGGTGCTCGGATCACTGAGTTCGTGCGGCCGGCTCAACCCGCTGGTGCGGCCCGAGCGGACGGCGACCACCGGCCGCGTGAGCGACAGCCGGCGGGCGATGCGGGAGAACTTGCGCGGGTTCCCGACCGACTCGAGGTACAGCAGGACGACGTCGGTCGCATCGTCCTCACCGAAGTACTGGAGCATGTCGTTGGCCGACACGTCGCCGCGGTAGCCGGCCGCCACGAACGACGACACCCCGAGGTCGTGTTCGGCCAGGCTGGCGAGCAGCACCGGTCCGAGTGCGCCCGACTGCGAGAACACCCCGACGTGCGAGCGGGCCGGGGCGATATCGGCCAGCGAGGCGTTCAGGCGCAGGGCCGGGTCGGTGTTGATCGCCCCGAACGCGTGCGGGCCGATCATCCGCATGCCGTGCCGGCGAGCGATCCGCACGAGTTCGCGCTGTGACTGGACGCCCTCGCCCGCGACGGATCCGTCGGCCTCGGTGGTGATGGTGGTCGAGACGACCACCAGGCCCTTGACGCCCTTGGCCGCGCACTCACGGACGACTCCCGCCACCGCCTCGATCGGCACGGCGATCACCGCGAGGTCGATCTCGCCGGGCACGCTGCCGACGGTCGGGTACGCGGGCAGCCCGGCGACCGCCTCGGCTGCCGGGTTGACCGGGTACACGGTGCCGGCGAAGTTGCCCATCACGATGTTGCGTAACAGCGTCTGCCCGACCTTGTCGGCGAACCGCGAGGCGCCGACGACGGCGACACTGCGGGGACGCAGAAGTCGTTGTACAGAACGAGCTTCGGCACGATGTTCGCGTGCTGACATCACGTCGATCGAGCTACCGGTGGGGGCGATCTGGAACTCCAGCGAGACCACGCCGTCGTCGAGGGAATCGGTGATCGTGTAGCCGGCGGCGCGAAAGACCACCATCATCCGCTGATTGTGCGGTAGGACCTCGGCCACGAATCGCCCGATCCCGTTCTCCCGTGCGGTTTGCGCGAGGTGCTCGAGCAGAACGCTTGCCAGGCCACGGTTCTGGTGCGCGTCCTGGACGAGGAACGCGACTTCGGCCTCGCCCGGCTCGGTCTGGTCGTAACGCCCGACCGCGATCATCTCGTCCCCGACGGTCACGATCACCGCGACCCGGGAATGCTGATCGACGGTGGTGAAGTGCTCGACATCGCGAGCGGACAGGGTGGGATACGGGGCGAAGAAGCGGAAGTACTTCGACTCCTCGCTCACCTTCGAGTAGAAGTCGACCAGCAGCGGGCCATCGTCGGGCCGGATCGGCCGCAGCAGGGCGGTGCCACCGTCGGAGAGGACGATGTCGGCTTCCCGATCGGCGGGATAACCGCTGCGGTCGACGACGTCACCGACGCCACTGCCGTCCACAGCATCCACGGCGCACATCGTAGTCGGGGCGACGGCGGGTCCGTCCGTGAAGCGTCGGTGCTCCACGAGACAATGACTGCCACTGCCGTCGAACGTCGAGGAGCAACCCGCCCGCATGGCCCGCACGAGAGCAACCGCCCCGCCGCCCGAGGACTTCGTCGAGAACATCATCGACATCGACGTCGACGACGAGATGCGCGGCAGCTTCCTCGAGTACGCGTACTCGGTGATCTACAGCCGCGCCCTGCCAGACGCCCGTGACGGCCTGAAACCGGTACAGCGACGCATCCTCTACACGATGTCGGAGATGGGTCTGCGACCCGACCGCGGTTACGTGAAGTGCTCGCGCGTCGTCGGCGAGGTGATGGGCAAGTACCACCCACACGGCGACACCGCTCTCTACGACGCACTCGTCCGCCTCGGCCAGGACTGGGTGATGCGGCTCCAGTTGATCGACGGACACGGCAACTTCGGCTCGCTCGACGACCCGCCCGCGCACATGCGCTACACCGAGTGCCGGCTCGACGCACCGGCGATGGCGATGACCGGTTTCCTCGACGAGGACGTCGTCGACTTCAAGCCCAACTACGACGGTCGGGAGACCGAGCCGACGGTGCTGCCGGCGGCGTTCCCCAATCTCCTGGTCAACGGGGCCAGCGGGATCGCCGTCGGGATGGCCACCAACATGGCCCCGCACAACGTCGTCGAGGTGATCGCCGCGGCGCGGCACCTGATCCGTCATCCTCGTGCAGGCCTCGACGAGATCATGCGGTTCATCCCCGGCCCCGACCTGCCCACCGGTGGACGCATCATCGGACTCGACGGCATCCGCGACGCCTACCAGACCGGCCGCGGCTCGTTCCGCATCCGCGCGAGCACCCGCATCGAGGCGATCTCGCCCCGCCGGCAGGGAATCGTGTGTTCCGAGCTGCCGTACAACGTCGGTCCCGAACGGGTGAAGCGGTCGATCGCCGAGCTCGTCCAGACGAAGAAGCTGCTGGGCATCGCGAGCCTCGAAGACCTGACCGACATGACCAACGGGCTCCGGCTCGTCATCGGAATCAAGAACGGGTTCAACCCCGAGGCGGTGCTCGAGCAACTGTTCCGGATGACGCCGATGGAGGAGAACTTCGGCATCAACAACGTCGCGCTGGTCGAGGGACAGCCGCGCACCCTCGGACTGGTCGAGCTGCTGCGGATCTACCTCGAGTTCCGGGTCGAGACGGTTCGCCGGCGTACCGCGTTCCGCCTGCAGAAGGCGCGGGACGAGCTGCACCTGCTCGAGGGCCTGCTGCTCGCGGTCCTCGACATCGACGAGGTCATCCAGGTGATCCGCACGTCCGACGACGCCGCCGAAGCTCGTGAGCGGCTGCGCTCGGTGTTCGACCTGAGCCAGCTTCAAGCCGACTACGTCCTCGCGTTGCAGCTGCGCCGGCTCACCCGGTTCTCCCTCCTCGAGCTCGAACGTCAGCGCGACGAGCTGACCGCCCGGATCGCCGACCTGGCGGCGATCCTGGCCGAGGAGCCGCGGCTGCTCGCCCTGGTCTCCGACGAGCTGGCCGAGGTGGCTGCTGCCTACGGAACGCCACGCCGGACCGTGCTGCTCGAGTCCGCCGGCGCGCCGGCCGCCAGCGCGGCACCGTTGGAGGTGCCCGACGACCCGGCGATCGTGATGCTCTCCTCGACCGGCCTGCTCGCCCGGATGCCGGTTGCCGATGACCCCGCCGACCCGACCGTGCGGACGCCCAGGGCCGGCCGACGTGCGCGTCATGACGTCATCGTCTCCTCGGTAGAGAACACGAACCGCGGCTCGGTGGGGGTGGTGACGTCACGCGGCCGCATCGTGGTGCTGTCCGTGCTCGACCTGCCCGCGCTGCCACCGACCGCCGGAACGCCGACGCTGCAGGGCGGCGTTCCGTTGAGCGACGTGCTGGCGCTGGGCCCCGGTGAACGGCCACTCGCTCTCACGGGCCTGTCGCCCGGCTCCCCCGGGCTGGCCCTCGGAACGGCCGCCGGCATCGTGAAACGGGTGGCGCCCGAGCATCCGGCCAACCGCGACGCCTGGGAGGTCATCAGCCTGCGCGACGGCGACGAGGTCGTCGGGGCGGTCGAACTCACCGGTGCGGGGCCGTCCGGTGATGCGGCCGAACTCGTGTTCGTCACCTCGGACGCGTCACTGCTGCACTTCCCGGCTTCGGGAGTGCGGCCGCAGGGCCGGCCGGCCGGCGGCATGGCCGGTGTCCGGCTCGCGGCCGGCGCCCGGGTGATGTTCTTCGGCGCCGTCACTGCGGACCGGCTCGAGGACGCCGAGGTGGTCACCGTCGCCGGCTCGTCGCAGGCCCTGCCCGGAACCGACGTCGGTTCGGTCAAGGTGACGCCCCTGTCGGCGTATCCCGGCAAGGGCCGGGCTACCGGCGGCGTGCGCTGTCATCGCTTCCTGCGTGGTCAGGACACATTGCTGCTCGGCTGGGCCGGGGCCGGCCCGGCCCGGGCAAGTGCCGGCAGTGGGGTCGCGGTCGACCTGCCGGCCGTCGACACCCGTCGTGACGGCGCAGGTGAGCCGGCTGCTCAGCCGATCGCCGCGGTCGGCGGACCGACCGGCTGACACGACGGATTCCTCCGTCGCCGGCGGACGGGTGTCTCAATCCAGCGGCCGGTCGGCCGGTTCAGCTACAGGCGTCGTCGGCCGCCGCAGCCGGCGGAGTGGAACCGCCACCGCGAGCACCGCCGCCGCCAGGCCGACCAGCAGGGTTCCGTCGGGAAGGACCGTGTGGCCGCGGCTGGTGAGCGCGAGCATCCCGACGCTGACGGCCGCGGCGGCGCCGACGGTGACCGCTGTCCGCAGCGAGAATCTCCTGGACAGCGAGCCGGTCGTTCGCACGTCCCAGCCGGTCGCCGCAGCCAGCGCGGCGGCCGCGTGGTGCACGTAGAGCAGCACCGCCAGCGCGACCGCACCTACCGCCGTCGGACCCTGGTGCCCGCCTGGGAGGAGCCACAACACGACCGCGCCGAGCTCGAGCATCAGCACCGTATGCCGGTGCGGAAGGACCGCCGGCGGGATCGCCAGGACGGCTCCGGCGAGAACCACGACGGGCGCGAAGCGGTAGACAGCTGTCGGGACGGCGAGCAGGAGTGAGACCCAGCCGACCACGAGAACGACCAGACGCAGCACGATCGCGCTCGATTCCGGTCTGGTCGACGTGGTGAATGCAGCCGACAACCGGCGCGTCACCGATGCCCGGGCCGTCACCTGGTGCCGCCGGGTGTGCTGCCGCCCGAGCGTCGCGAGGTCTCCCGCAACACCTGGTCGAGGCTGCCGGCGCCGTCCCAGCGGACGGTGGGCACCCCGTGCTCGGCGAGCTGGGCGATGCCGTTCGCGCGTTCGAGACGTCCGAGCCGGAACGCGACCTCGGCCCAACGCCCGGAGCTTGCCGGTCCGACATCCTCCGGGAGCGTGTCCACGGCCACGACCGAGCGACCACCACGCGCGAGCAGCGCCGCCATCGCCGCGGAGCGCTCGTCCAGCAGCGGGGTGAGCACCACGACCAGGCTGGAGCGGGGAACCCGTGACCAGCTGCGCATCAGCGCCTCCACGTCGAAATCGCTCGTCGCGGGCCGCACCGCCAGCAGCCATTCGAGCAGCACGACACGTCGACGTCGTCCGCTCGCAGCCCTCAGGAGCCGCGACGACGCGCCGAATTCCTGCAGCGCCACCCGATCGCCCCGGTCGAGGTAGTGGGTGGCGATACCGGCGGCGGCATGCACCGTGGTGTCCAGGATGGAGTGCACGCCGTCGCGGCCGGCGACCTCGTGGAGCAGGTCGAGCAGGATCACCAGCTCCGCGTCGCGGTCCGACAGCGTCTGCGCGATGTGCAGGTCCCCGGTGCGCAGCGACGTCCGCCAGTCGATCCGGCGCAGTCGATCGCCGGGGCCGTACGGCCGCACCCCGGCGAGCTCGCCGCCGTCCCCGGCCCGCCGCGACCGGTGCACACCGACGAGCCCGGCGGCGTTCGGCATCGCGTCGTCCGCGCTGAACACACCGATCTCAGGGACCACGGTGAGCGCACGGCCCCGGGCGTTCAGCATCTCGGTCCGGAGCAGGAAATCGGCGCCGAAGCCGGTGACCCCGACGGATCCGAGGTCGGGCCGTCCCCATCGGAGCAGCCCGGCGGGGATCTGGCGGGAACACCTACCAGCGGCCGGCACCGGCACGGCAACCTGCGCTTCGCGTCGCCGCACGGACAGCGACGGCCCCGGCCGGAACCGGATGACCACCGCGCAGTCGGGCCCGCGCTCGTTCACGACGGTGACGGTGACCGGGATTTCGGTGTGTTCGGTCAGCGGCTCGGTCGGTGCCTCGATCCGCACCGACGGGAAGGCATCCGGCCGTCGCATCGACGCGAGTGCTCCCCCGAGCACGAAAGGGACCGCGAGTACGAGGACGTCAGGACGCCCGCTGAGCAACCCGGCGACGAGCGGGACGAAGGCGAGCGTGACGAGCCGCACGAGCGCCGCGGTCGGACGCCAGCCGGTCACGACGTGACGCCACCCGGGTAGCTGGGCCGTGCACCCGACTCGGGCACCGGCACGGACTCGATGACCTCACGCACGACCACGACCGGATCGATCTGGCGCAGCCACAGCTCGGGCCGCAGCGACACCCGGTGCGCGAGCGCAGGGAGCGCGATCGCCTTGACGTCCTCGGGGACGACGAAATCCCGTCCGGACAGGACCGCGTGGGCGCGTGCCAGCAGTAGCAACGCGAGCGAACCGCGGGGCGAGGCGCCGACCAGCAGCCGAGCGTCGGTCCGGGTGGCACCGACTATCGAGACGATGTAGCGGCCGAGGGAATCCTCGACGTCGACGGTCTCGATCGCGGCCTGCATGCGTACCAGCGTGGGCGCGTCCACCACCGGCTCGAAGAACGACTCCTCCTGCCGGCGGGCGATCCGGAGCTTGAGGACGTCGAGTTCGTCGGCCGCTGACGGATACCCGAACGACACCCGCAACAGGAACCGGTCGAGCTGGGCCTCGGGCAACGGATAGGTGCCCTCGTACTCGATGGGGTTGGCGGTCGCGAGCACGTGGAACGGCCGCGGCAGCACGTGCGACTCCCCCTCGACCGAGACCGTCTTCTCCTGCATCGCCTCCAGCAGTGCGGCCTGCGTCTTGGGCGGCGTGCGGTTGATCTCGTCGGCCAGCAGGAGGTTCGTGAAGACCGGGCCACGCCGGAAGGTGAAGTCGGCGTTGCGCTGGTCATAGAGCAGGGACCCGGTCACGTCGGCAGGCATCAGGTCGGGCGTGAACTGGAGCCGGTGGAAACCGATCCCGAGCGCCTGGGCCAACGATCGGGCCGTCAGCGTCTTGCCGAGGCCGGGCAGATCCTCGAGGAGCACGTGGCCGCCGGCGAGCACCCCGAGCAGGACCAGTTCGAGTGACTCGCGCTTCCCGACGACGACCGTCTCGACGGCGTCGAGCACCAGGCCCGCCAGCCGCGTGACCTCGGGCAACACCATGGGTTCGCCCGCGCTCACAGAGCCTCCAGCTCATCGAGAACGGCGGACAGCTGCCCGACGGTCGGCCGGCGGGTCGGCTCGCTCCCATCGATCAGCACGGTCCACGCGCGCGGTCCGAGCAGCGTCCGGGCCCGGTCGGGGTGATTTCGCCGGTCGACGTTGTGCACGGCCCGCAGTCGGTCGTCGGCCAGTTGCCGGAGTTCGGGGACGACCACCCTGGCGAAGTAGTCGGCGTCCCGCTCGGCCACGTCGAGGCGCTCCTGCCAGTGCCGGGCACGGACGAACGGACGGTCGGGATATCCGTAGCTGCTGACCTCTCCCTCGACGATACGGGCCTGGATCGGCGTGGGCGGCCGTGCGGCGGCGATCAGATAGAGGCAGGCGAGGAACGCGAGACCGGCACCGAGCAGGGCCGAAACCGGCACCGACACCGCGCCGAGCGAATCGAGGATCACGTGTGCCACCAGGGCGACGGCGACCACGCCGAGCACCCGGACCGCCACTACCCACAGCTCGTGCTTCACGTGGGCGGCACCGGCTGCCGGAGAGCGTCCTGGACCGCGCGCAGGGCCTCGAGAGCTTCCGCGCGCATCCGATCGTCGACCGGATGCGGGCTGTACCGAGCCTGGCGGTACAGCCCGGCGAGCCGATCGAGCACCACCGCCGGGACCGCGCGGCCGGCGAGCAACCGGGTGACCAGATCTGCCGGCGTGTGCGACGGGGACCGGTCAGCGCCGACGGACCCGGCCGCACGCTCGAGCCGGACCCACGCAGTGATGACGGCGCCGCGCGGGTCGGAGTCGTCGGCGAGCTCGACGATCGCGGCGGCGACCGCGGCCTCGAGGACGACCGGGCCGGCTGTGCCCGGGGCCGCCGGCGTCGCCGCGCCGGTCGAGAATCGAGCACGACGGAGCCGGGCCGATCTTCGCGCGACACGGACCGCGAGGACCAGTAGCAGGGCAACGACGGCCACACAGGCGAGCACGAACAGCACCCGGAGCAGGGAGGTCACGCCGGCCGGCACCGGTCCCGGCGTGGTCGACGGGCCGGCGAACGGTGTCGCGGTCGGTTCCGCGGGCACCGTCCCGGAGACGTTCCGCGGTGCCCCGGGCGCGTGTGGGATCGTGCGGACACGAAGCCCGGACGTTGCCGTCACGAAGGCGACCACGGCGATCAGTGCGACGGCGAGCGCGACCGGTGCGTAGCGGCGCACGGTGCGGTCCAGCGGCTCGGAGTCCATCGCTGTCCGACCCTAGCGGCCTGGATCCGTCGCGGGTCGGAGCTTGCCGCCCGGTGCCGGTCCCTGCCACAGCGGGAGCCGTTCGGGCGCGATGATGATCGCGTGACCGAGCCGAGCGACCATCAAGAACGGATGCGTCGACTCGACCGGGCGACGGCTGAATTCGCCGATCTCCTCGGCTCCGCGGACCTGGTCCGGTCGGTGCCGGGTTGCCCGGGATGGGACCTTGCCGACCTCGCCGCGCATCTGGGCAACGTCCACGCGTGGGCCGAGCACGCCGTGGTCGCGGGCAACCCGGATGCGGTCGACGAACCCGCGCCGACCCGGCGCGCCGAGCTCGTGAGCTGGTACCGGGAACGTGCCGGATCCTTGCTCGCGACGCTGACTGCAACCGATCCGCAGGCACCGGTCTGGGCGTTCGGCCTCCCGGACGGTCGTGCCGCCTTCTGGCTGCGCCGGCAGACGCACGAGACGGTGGTCCACCTGTGGGACGCGACCCGTTCGCAGGGCGACGACGTCGCCATCGACACCGCACTGGCCCTCGACGGCATCGACGAGATCGTTAGCGTGCTGTTCCCGCGGCAGGTCCGGCTGGGTCGGACGACGCCGTTGCCACGGCCGGTAGCACTGGAACCGACCGACGCAGACGTCACCGCTGTGGTGCTCGGCGGCGACGGGACAGCGACGCTCCGCCCGGACGCGGCGGCCGCGACCGTGCGCGCACCGGCCGAAGTGCTCCTTCTCTCGCTCTGGCGGCGGATCCTGCCGGACGACGAGAGAATCGCCGTCATCGGCGACCGCGCGGCCTACCTCGACCTGTCCGCGCACGCACTCACTCCGTGACCGTGCTCAGGCGTCGATCTTCGACTCGTCCAGTTCGTAGGCGCCCGCGACGATGAAGTCGCGACGCGGCGCCACCTCGTTGCCCATCAGCAGGTCGAACACACCCTCGGCACGGACCGCGTCCTCCACCCGGATCCGCCGCAACGTGCGGTGCCGGGGATCCATCGTCGTCTCCGCGAGCTGTTGCGCGTCCATCTCGCCGAGGCCCTTGTAGCGCTGGATGTCGGACTTGTAGCGGACGTTGCGACGCTCGTAATCCACCAACGTGCGCTGGAGCTGCGCATCGCTGTAGGTGTAGATGTAGCGCTGCTCACCCTTCTTCGGCGTGGTCAGCTCGATCCGGTGCAACGGTGGCACGGCCGCGTAAACGTGGCCGGCCTCGACCAGTGGCCGCATGTACTTCCAGAACAGGGTGATCAGCAGGCAGCGGATGTGGGCGCCGTCGAAATCGGCATCCGCCATGAAGATGATCTTTCCGTACCGGGTCGCGTCGAGGTCGAACGTGCGGCCGGAGCCGGCGCCCAGCACCTGGATGATCGAGGCACACTCGGCGTTGCGCAGCATGTCCGAGATCGACGACTTCTGGACGTTCAGGATCTTGCCGCGGATGGGCAGCAACGCCTGGAACTCCGAATTACGCGACTTACGCGCCGTTCCCAGAGCCGAATCGCCCTCGACGATGAACAACTCGCTGCGCTCGGTGTCGCCGCTGCGGCAGTCGACCAGTTTCGGTGGCAGCGCCGAGGATTCGAGCACGTTCTTGCGGCGCTGGTTCTCGCGGTGCTGGCGTGCGGCCAGCCGGGTGCGGGAGGCGTTCGCGACCTTCTCCAGGGCGGCTCTCGCCTGCCCGCGGACGGCCGCCTTCTTGGACTCGAGGAACTCGCGGAGCTGGTCGGACACGACCTTCGTCACCACCTTGGTAGCGGCTGGTGTGCCGAGCACTTCCTTCGTCTGGCCCTCGAACTGGGGTTCGGCGAGCCGGACCGTGACGACGGCCGTCATGCCCTCGAGCACGTCGTCCTTGATCACCGCCTCCTCCCCGACCCGCAGCACCTTCTGGCTCCGGAGCGCGGTGTTGACCGTGGCGGTGAGGCCGCGTTCGAAGCCGGCGACGTGAGTGCCGCCCTTGCCGGTGTGGATGACGTTGACGAACGAGCGGACGACGGTGTCGTACCCGGTCCCCCAGCGCACGGCGATGTCGACCTCGAGGGTGCGCTCCACCTCGGTGGCGTTCATGTGCCCGACCGCGTCGAGGACCGGCACGGTCTCGGTGAACGTGCCGGAGCCCTGCAGCCTGATGACGTCGGTGACGGCTGCGTCGGTGGCCAGGAACTCGCAGTACTCGGTGATGCCGCCGTCGTGGCGGAACTCCTCGTGCACGGCCGGCGCGCTGCGGTTGTCGAACAGCGCCAGCGTGAGTCCGGGAACGAGGAACGACGTCTGCCGGGCGGTGGTGACGAGCTCGGCGAAGTCGACCTTCGAGTCGGCCGTGAAGATCTGCGGGTCGAGCCAGTAACGCACCCGGGTGCCCGTGACTCCTCTGCCCGTGCGTCCCAGCTTCGTGATGCCCGACACCGGAGTGAACGCCGCGCGGGGACCGTCGCCGTCGAAGGTGCCCGCCTCGCCGCGGTGGAAGCTCATCCCCCATCTGCTCGGCGACCGTTCGACCTCGACGTCCATCCGGGCCGACAACGCGTTGACCACGCTTGCACCGACACCGTGCAACCCGCCGGACGCGGTGTAGGAGATGCCGCCGAACTTCCCGCCGGCGTGCAGCCGGGTGTAGACGACCTCGACACCGGACAGGCCCGTGCGGGGTTCGATGTCGACGGGCACGCCGCGGCCGTTGTCGTGCACCTCGACGGAGTTGTCGGCGTGCAGCGTGACCTCGATCCGGTCGCACGCGCCGGCCAGCGCCTCGTCCACGCCGTTGTCGACGATCTCGTCGACGCACTTCATCACGCCCCGGCCGTCGGTGGAGCCGATGTACATCCCGGGCCTCTTGCGGACCGCTTCGAGCCCCTCCAGCACGGTCAGGTTGCGTGCCGTGTAGCCCTCCGCACCCGCCCGTTGTGCTCGCGCCGCCACCGTGCCGCCTCTCGTCCGTGCTGGATGTTCTGCGTCCGACCCATCTGGGTAGAGGCTCTGCTGAACCGCACCTGAGGGTAGCCAGCGGCACCGACGCAATCCGTCAGGCTGGGCGCGCCGAACACCAGCCAGGGCGTCGGAGGCGAAATCGGATCCGTACCGATGTCTCACGGTATGCACGATTTACCTCTTGGACACATGACGGTTGCGGGCATGCGACACACTTGCGGAGTTAGATGACTGGCACCGAACGTGAACGAGGCAGTGCGCAACCGCGAGGTCGGCGAGCTGAGTGCACAGCGGATCACCGTGTGGCGATTCGTCGGGAACAGTCCGTACCTGCTTTGCTGTTACAACCGGTGCCCGTCCTCGAGATCGGAGAGAAGAGCACGTGACTACTACTGCACTTGCCACACCACTGTCGGCAGCCGATCGCTGCGACCGTTGCGGCGCCCGCGCATACATTCGGGTGAGCCTCACCTCTGGCGGCGAGCTCCTGTTCTGTGCCCATCACGGACGCGAACATGCTGATCGTCTCCGAGAGGTCGCGACGGACATCCACGACGAGACCACGAGGCTCGTGTCGCACGAATCCTGACATCCACCGCCCCACAGGGGTGAGACGGCAGCGTTGCCGTTGCCGCATCTAACTTTTGCGAAGGCCGTCCCGGTTCCGGGGCGGCCTTCGTCGTCGGCGCAGGTTCCCTCGACCGACGATCGGGCACACTCTGGCCATGCACGCGCTCGAGATCACCGTGGTCGGGCTTGCGATCGTCATCGGCCTGCTCGGCATCGTGATACCGGTGCTGCCCGGAGCGATCCTGGTGCTGGCGGCAGTCGTCGTCTGGGCGCTGCTCGAGCAGACGACGGCCGGCTGGATCGTCGTCGGGATCGCCGGCGCTGCGATCCTGGTCACACAGGTGTTGAAGTACGTGCTTCCCGAACGTCACCTGCGAGATCGAGGTGTGCCCTGGACGACGTCGTTGGTGGGTGCACTCGTCGAGCTCGTCGGCTTCTTCGTGCTTCCGGTCGTCGGATTTCCGGTCGGCTACGTCGCTGGCATCTTCGCCGTCGAACTGGCCCGCCGGCGCGCAGCCCGACCCGCGTGGTCGGCGACGAAGTCCGCACTCAAGGCAGCGGGCATGAGCGCGGTCATCGAACTGGCGGGCGCGCTCGTCGCCGCCTACGCCTGGGTCGGCGTCCTCGTGTTCGGCTGACGTCGCTCGGCTGTGTATGGGCGCCGGCGTCGCCGCCCGGGTGGGGGACAGCACCCCTACCCACTCGGGTCCCTGGTCGATGGTGCGCGCAGCGATCCCCTTCTAGCGTCGACAGGGTGACCGTCCTCCTGCCCGCCCCCGGACCGCCGGCCCCGCCGGCGCAGGCAGGATCCGGCGCAGTGGCGGACGTTCGAACACGCCGGCTGCGCCGTGCGATCGCGGCTGCGCTGCTCATCGGCATCGCGGTGACCGCCGGGCTCGGCGGCTGGGGACGTGCGCTGGCAGCAACTGCCGCACCCACCAGGTCGTCGGCGATCGCCGACTCCCGAGCTGCCGTCGCCGTCACCGAGCTGACGTCGGCGAACGCGGACCTGAGCTCGACGGACCCGGACCTGACCGCTGCCGTCCCGTCGGACTTCGGCCGCACGATGGGGTACCGGCCGCTGGTCGAGGAACTCGACGGGAGCACCGAGCTCGTGAATCCGGGCGGCGGCTGCTCGTCACCGTTCGGCAGCACCCGCTTCCGGTTCGACCTCACCTGCAAGCATCACGACCTCGGCTACGACATGCTCCGTTACGCCGATCGCAACGGGCAGCCTCTCGGCCCGTCGGCACGACTGGCGATCGATCGCCGGTTCGGCACCGACCTCGCCGCCCGGTGCGCCCAGGTCGCCGACAGCGTCCCGAACCTCGCCCGGAGACTGGTCGTCGTCACCGAATGCCAGGCGTCGGCCCTGGTCTACCTCGGCGCGGTCGACATCAACTCCTGGCGGCAGGGCTGGGGCACCCCGGGCACCGAATCCGGCGTCCCCTGGCTCGCCGCCGGCGCGATGGGCCTGCTCGCTGCCGTCGTCGCCGCCCTTGTTCTGACGGGCTATGCCGGTCACCATTCGAACCCCCGCACCAACCGTCGGGCGAGCATTCCGCCGGCGGCCGGCGACCTCAACCGAGGATGACGACCTCCAGCCCGGCCGGTGACTCCAGCACCTCGAGGGTGGTGCCGTGAACCCGCACCGACAGCCGGCCGCCGCCGATCGACATGCCGTCAACGGCGAAACCGTCCAGCCGTCCCTGCGCGAGTCCGCATGGTTCCAGGACGAGCCGGCCGGCGGGGACGTCGGGCCGTAGGCCGAGAAGCGCCGTGACGACGGCAACCGCCGCACCGGCTGCCCACGCCTGCGGTCGGCACGACGCCGGGTAAGGCGCGGGCGCCCGCACCTTCGTGCGGGCTTCGCCGGAGAACAGCTCCGGCATCCGATGGGCGAAGCCGGGTGCGGCCGCGAGCAACCCGCGGACGAGCGTCCAGGCCTCGTCGACCCGGCCGCTGCCGGCGAGCTCGCCGATGACGACCGCGGTGTCATGGGTCCAGACCGAACCGGTGTGGTAGCCGAAGGGGTTGTAGCCGACGGATCGGTCGCTCATCGTCCGGAGGCCGAAGCCGCTGGCGAGTTCGGTGCCGGCCAGCCGCGTCGCCACGTCGGCGATCTGCCCGGGTGTGAGCAGCCCGGAGGTGAGCAGATGGCCCGGATTCGAGGTGATCGTCGTGACCGGTCGCTTGGCCGCGTCGAGGGCGATGGCGAGGTAGCGGCCGCGTTCGTCCTCGATCCAGAATTTTCGGTGGAAGGCGCCGGCGAGGCGGGCGGCCCACGCCCGGAGGTCATCGGCCGATCCGGCCGACCCGGCGCGATCGGCGTCACTGCCTCCGGCGACGACACCGAACGCGTCGTAGAGCTCGGCCGCCGCCAGTGCCGCCGCGTAGGCGTAGCCCTGGACCTCGCAAAGCGCGATCGGCGCCTCGGCGAGTGTGCCGTCGAGATGCTGGACGGAGTCCGAGGAGTCCTTCCAGCCCTGGTTCACCAGACCGTGACCCGACGCGTCGATGTACTCGACCAGTGCGTCGCCGTCGGCGTCGGCCTCGTTCAGGAGCCAGCCGACGGCGGCGGTCAGGTTGGGGAGAAGGTCGCGCACCTCGGCGGCCGGCATCCCCCATCGCCAGGCGCGATGCAGGAGCCGGATCCAGAGTGGCGTCGAGTCGATCGACCCGTAATAGACCGGCGGCAGCCTGAAGCCGGTGTCGCGGGCGAGGGTGGGCGGGCGGACCTCGTGCAGGATCTTCCCGGGCTCGGCCGCGATCGACGGGTCGCGGGTGGTCGCCTGCCGGCGCGCGAGCACCCGGAGTGTGGAGGCGGCCCGTTCGATGCCGAGCGGTAGGGCGAACTCCGCGGTCCACACAGCGTCCCGACCGAACAACGTCAGGTACCAGGGGGCGCCGGCGGCGTAGAACTCGTCGGCAGACTGCCGCGGGTCGCTCAGCGCGAGGCGGTCGAGATCGTCGATCGAACGCGCGACCAGTGGGCCGAGGAGCCCGTCGGCGCTGCGGACGGTCGGCGCCTTCCCACGAAGCCGCCGCGGCGAGGTGGCGACGACACTCGCGTCGGCCGGGACGCTCGGGGCGACGGTCAGGACGATCGCCGACGTGGATCCCGGCGGGAGGAGGACGTCGAAGGCGAGCGTGCTCGCCACGACATCGACCGGTGCCGGCGTGGCGCGGACGGTGACCGACCAGCCCGGGACGTCGAGTGCGCTGAACGTCAGCCCGTCGAAGGCCGTGCCGACGGTGCCGTCGACCGGCCGGGCCGCGCCGTCCTTCACCGAGAAGACGTCCGCGAAGTCACAGCCCAGCGCCACCGTCACGCGCCGGCGCAGCTCAGTCCGGCCGACGTTGACGAGCGTGAGGGTTTCCGTCAGCACCTGGCCGGTGGGCCGGTCGGCGATCCTGCGACGTCGCTCGAGCCGTAGCACCAGATCAGGCGTGGGAACGTCGACGTGGCGCAGGGCGGCGACGAAACGGGCGGCGTTCGCGGAGTCGAGCTCGGCGTGGATGGGCTCCGGCTCGTGCCCGTCCACCTCGACCCGCAGGACCGAGAGCACTCGGCGGTCGGCTATGAACAGTCCACCGGCACCGGAGCCGTCGATCTGGCCGGACGGCGGACAGATCGCCATCATCGGTGCGCTCACCAGGATCACCTGGTCGTGCAGGAAGGGCTGGCGGCCCTCGCTCATGCGATCGCCCCGGCGAGGAGCGCGTGCAGGGTCAGCGCCTCGGGCCGCAGCAGCGACGGTTCGTCTCCGGCGACGAATTCGAGCTGGGGGTGATAAGGCACCGGGCAACCTTAGGGCCGACGTCGTCCACCGGGGTGCGGGTCGGTCCGACCTTGCACCTCTGGCGGCGCGAGTGGACTCTCCAACATTCTTATCTGGCTGAAACCCGAGCCCGGGCGACCACTCGAGGGCGGCCCCCAGAGTGGACGCTCCCCGAACCCGGCGTCCGAGCTCAGTCCGTCGGCAGGTCGCGCTTACGGACGGCCGGCACACCCGCGTAGAGCCCGTTGGGTTCGCAGTCCCTGATGACGACCGCCCCGGACGCGATGACGCAGCCGGCGCCGACCGTGACCCCGGGCAGGATCGTCACCGAGGCGCCGAGCCAGGCGCCTCGTCCGATGACGATGGGCTCGGCTGTTGTCGCGCCGGCCCGATGACTCCCGGGCCCGAGCTCGTGGCCGCCGGTGATGAGGCGGGTGAACTGCCCGATGGACACCTCGTCCTCGATGGTGACGTGGTGGTTGATGTACACCCCGTCGTTGCAGAACACTCGGTCGCCGATACGGACCCGCGGACCTCGGATGAAGACATCGCGCTGGAGCCGGGTCTTCGCACCGACGATGACGTCGGCATTCTCGACGACGACGGTTGAATGGACCGACGATCCCTTCCCCAAGGTGAGCCCGCGGCGCGTTCGCCGCAACGTTCGAGCCAGGGTCAGTGCGCGCATCCGCGGAGAATGACACATCCTTGTTGCAGCCCGGCGTCACTCTCAGCCCTCCCCGGTCGGGTCCGGCCGAAGCCGCCGGCGGGGTCCAGCGGCCGGAGTGGGCGCGTCGCCACCCGACACGCCGACCGCCTTGCGTCGGCGCGACCACTCCACCGCACTCAGCCGCGAACGAACCGACCCGACGCAATCCCGCGGCCTAACGCGACAGCTCGACCGGCCCGGAGTCCTCGCGTCTCGACTTGAAGAACGATCGGATTTCCGCTTCAGGCAGAGCGTCGTTCTTGACCGAATGGATGATTTTCTTCCCTCGCAGGACGAGGTCGTTCGGAGAGTCGGGCAGGCCGCGCCAGCTGATTCCGAGGGGACGGCGACCACTCGCCAGATCACCGATCCCGAACCCCGTCGCGTAGGTCAGGATGCCGAACAGGTGGTCCTCGCTGATTCCGCTGCTTTTCATCACGCCGGCACGGTCGAGGTGACCGGCGTCGGCGATTGCGCGCACGCATGCGTAGCTCTGGAAACTCGCCGCACCGAGAGCATGCTCGCCGAGCTCGTATCCGTGCCGGGCGGCATCCCGCAGCCATCCGCGTAACACCCTCCACCGGTGGAATTCGCTGATGCCCCGAATTCCCGCCTCTCGCGAAATGAGCGTCACCGCCGGCTTGAAACTGCGTTCGGACCCGTCTGCATGGATGCGGTGCGACCCGAGCATCCCGACTTGTGGGTCGTCGTCGAACGCCGCACGGGCGTCCGCCTCGGGATTGGCGCCGATGACCAGGGCATCGGTGTCGAGTCGCAGCAGTGTCTGGAACCTGTAGTGCTCGACGGCGTGCCGGTAGGCAGCGGCCAGGCTGACGAACAGACCGCCACGGATGCCGGGGAATCCTGAGGACGCCAGCCTGACGACGCGAGGGTCGATGCTGTTCAGCCGGCTCGCGGTCTCGGGAAGCCGGCTGTCATCGACAGCCAGCACGATCACCGATGGCGTGCAGTAGTGCAGCACGCTCTCGATGGTGTCGACACCGGAGTTGTCCGGACCGACCGGCATGACCACGACGAGGTCGACGTAGCTGACGGGGCGTTCCCCGGTCACCATGAGACTCCCTGATTGCGCGACGTGCGGGCCGACGTGCTCGAGGCAGACGAGCACCGACGGATGCATCGGGCGTCCGTGCCGGATGATGACACACCCGTGTTGCATGCAGGGGTTCGCTCGAATCGCGTGAGAGCCGGGCCAGACCAGAAACTAGCCCCCGGCCCGCACGGATGCGGGACGGGGGCCAGTTGTCTGACGTTGGCCCGCTCAGTCCAGGTAGTCGCGCAGAACCTGCGAGCGGCTCGGGTGCCGCAGCTTGCTCATGGTCTTCGACTCGATCTGCCGGATCCGCTCACGCGTCACCCCGTAGACCTTTCCGATCTCGTCGAGCGTCTTCGGCTGCCCGTCGGTCAGGCCGAACCGCATCGAAACGACACCCGCTTCGCGCTCGGACAAAGTGTCGAGCACGGCGTGAAGCTGCTCCTGCAGCAGCGTGAACGACACCGCTTCGGCCGGGACGACCGCTTCGGAGTCCTCGATGAGGTCGCCGAACTCCGAGTCGCCGTCCTCGCCCAGGGGCGTGTGCAGCGAGATCGGTTCACGACCGTACTTCTGGACCTCGACGACCTTTTCAGGAGTCATGTCGAGCTCTTTGGCCAGCTCTTCGGGAGTCGGTTCGCGTCCGAGATCCTGCAGCATCTGACGCTGGACGCGCGCGAGCTTGTTGATGACCTCGACCATGTGCACCGGGATGCGGATGGTGCGGGCCTGGTCTGCCATCGCCCGGGTGATGGCCTGACGGATCCACCAGGTGGCGTAGGTGGAGAACTTGTAGCCCTTGGTGTAGTCGAACTTCTCGACCGCACGGATCAGACCCAGGTTGCCCTCCTGGATGAGGTCGAGGAACAGCATGCCGCGGCCGGTGTAGCGCTTCGCCAGCGAGACGACCAGGCGGAGGTTGGCCTCGAGCAGGTGGTTCTTGGCCCGGCGACCGTCTTCGGCGATCCAGTCGAACTCGATGATGACCGGCGCCTTCTTGACCTTGCCGGCGCCGAGGCTCTCTTCGGCGAACAGGCCGGCCTCGATGCGCTTGGCGAGCTCGACCTCCTGCTCGGCGTTGAGGAGCGGGACCTTGCCGATCTGCTTCAGGTAGTCCTTGACCGGGTCTGCCGTCGCTCCGGCGACCATGACCTGCTGCTCGGGCTCGTCGGTCTCGTCGCCCTCACGCAAGGTGAAGCCGGCGTTCTCGTCGAACTCCTTGATGAGCTCGGTCTCGACCTGAGCCTCAGCCGCGAGGTCGATCGGCTTACCACCCTCGACGATGACGGCGAGGTCGGAGTCGGCGGCAGCCTTCTTGGCGGCGGCACTCGTGCGGGCGGGCTTGCCGTTGGCCTTCTTGGCAGCAGGCTTGCCGTTCGCCTTCTTGACAGCGGATTTGGCGGCGACCGTGGTCGTAGCGATGGTGTCGGACGTGCCCTCGAGCTCAGACGCGGGGTCGACCTCGGGGTCGGCGACAGTGGACTTGATGTTCCGAGACGTGCTTGGCGACACGAACTTCCTCTCGGGCCGGGCGGTTGATGTCGCGGAGGAACCGGACTGCTGCGCTACGACCGGGAAGGACGACGCACTGAGCCCAGACGACCCGTCATTCTGACACGCGGACGCGCGATTGTTCGCATCGTAGGCGCGTCGGCGAGGGCACGGCCATCAACTCACAGAGGTACAGGATCACGCCGTTGTGCTGGCGATTGTGCGATTGTGAAAGCCATTTTAGCCCCGTCGGGCAATGCTGTGTCCTACGCCCCCGGCACGCTCGATCTGGCCGCTGCCTTGACAGCCTTCTTGTGCTCACGAACGCGTTGCAGCGAGGTCGCGTCGACGACGTCGGCAACCGAACGGAAGCCCACCAGCCCGTAGTCCCCGGCGGCCTTCTTCCACCCTCGCGGGGTCACGTCGAACTGCTTCGCCAACAATGCGGTGAAGATCCTGGCCTTCTGGTCACCGAAACCAGGGAGCGCGGTGATCCGCGCCACGAGCTCCGCCCCCGAAGCAGCGGTCGTCCAGATCGCGGCGGTGTCGCCGTCGTACTCGTCGACGATCACCTTGGCCAACGCATGCAGACGGGTCGCGACGGCACGCGGGAACCGGTGCACGGCAGGGCGCTCCGCACAGGCGGTCTCGACGACGTCAGGCGGCTCGGCCGCGACCCTCGCGGGAGTGAACTCACCGCCGAGCCGCTCGCGCAGGACGGCCGGGCCGCTGAACGCCTTGTCCATCGGGATCTGCTGGTCGAGCTGCATGCCGACCAGCAGTGCGAACGGGTTCTCGGCCAGGATGGCGTTCCCGGCCGGGTCAGCGGCGAGGTGCAGCCGACGGGGATCAGTCACGGCGGTGCCGACGGTCGGAGTGGCCACGGCTCACTCCCCGTCCGTCGGTGCGCCGGCCTTGACGGCCAGGACAGGGCACGGTGCGTCCAGCAGGATGCGCTGGGCATTGCTGCCCAGGATCAGCTTGCCGACCGGTGAGCGACGCCGGAGCCCGATGACGATCATGTCGGCGGCGACCTCCTCGGCGATCGCGATCAGACCGTCGGCGTAGTCGTCACCGGCGGGAATGTCGCGCACGGTGTGCTCGATACCGACCGCGGCCAGCGTGCCGGTCAGTGTGGCGTCGTGGGCGAGCCGCGGCACCGACGCGCTGACGGTCGTGGTGCTGTCGGGGACGGCTTGCACGAGGATCAGCGGGAATCCGCGTCGGCCGGCCTCCTCGGCTGCCCGTCGCAGCGCCGCGCGACCCTCCGGCTTGTCCACGTACCCGACCACGATCGCCGACATCAAGCCCTCCAAGTGCGTCCGCCGGCGCCTCGTGTCTCGCGTCGCCCCGAGGCCCGCACGCTACTACGGACCGACCGTCTCGGTACGTTCCCGCCTAGCGCATCGTGCGGCACGGACGGTTACCTGTGGACGGCCGGTTACCTGTGGACGACGGTCGCGCGGCGTCAGATCCGGGCTAGACAGGGCGGATGGACGTCACCCCGACCGACCGCGAGGTCGGCATCAGCGCCCGCGTACCGCCGTCACGCGAACCATCGTCGCGTCAGTCAGCGCGCCAGCCGCCCTCGCGCCGAGCACCACGGCGGGCCGACCTGACACTCAACATGCTGGCTCAGCGCCGGGCCACCCACCTGCTCCGCAACCGCGCCTTCACCCGGGCATCGTCCAGCCGTGCGGTGTCAGGACTGCTGGTGGTCCCGGTCCGCTCGGTCGTCACACCCACCGGGCCGCGATGGCTGCTGGCGCCGCCGGACACCGGACCTCCGGCGCAACCGGCGTGGTCGGCGCACGAGCCGGCCGGCATCGAGTTCGACCACGCGCTGCGCGTCGACCTCCTACTGCGGCTCATCCCTACCGTCCCACCTACCGGCCCACCTACCAGCCCGCCTGCCGGCACGCCGACCTGGGCGATGGCGCTGCTGGTCGAGCGCCGTGGACCGTGCGTGGTCGACGACGGCGACCTCGCCTGGTGGCAGTCGTTCGTGTACGCCTGCGGCATCGTCGGACGGATCCCCGCCGCTTCGCTCGTCGTCTGCGCGACCGGGATCCGCGACATCTCCGCCGGCCGCACCCTCGATCCCACGTGACCGCCGCCCGACGGACCCCGATCGCGCGTCAGCGTCCACGCGACGGGAAGGTCGGTGTCGGGTGGCAGGCTGTCACGTGTGCCCCGCTCCGCTCCGAGCATCGCGCACGTCGACCTCGACGCGTTCTTCGCCGCGGTCGAGCAGCGCGACAAACCGTCCCTGCGTGGCAAGCCGGTCATCGTCGGTGGCATCGGCCCGCGCGGCGTGGTGTCGACGGCTTCCTACGAGGCGCGGGCCTTCGGCATCGCCTCGGCGATGCCCACCGGGCAGGCACGCCAGCGGTGCCCGCACGCTGCCTACCTCTACCCCCGGTTCGGCGCCTACCGGAAGGCGAGCCAGCAGATCATGGCGGCGCTGGCGGAGTTCACCCCGCTCATCGAGCCGCTCTCCCTCGACGAGGCGTTCCTCGACCTGGCCGCGGGTGTCGATCCCGTCACCTCCGCCGAGCAGGCCCATGAAGTCGCGCTGCGCATCAAGGCACGGATCTTCGAGGTCACGGGCGGCCTGACCGCCTCGGCCGGCATCGGATCCTCGAAGTTGATGGCGAAGATCGCCAGTGATCTCGACAAGCCGAGCGGACTCGTCGTCGTCGACGCCGGCGCCGAGCAGGCGGTCCTGGATCCCCTTCCGGTCCGTCGCCTCCCAGGCGTCGGGCCGGCCACCGCGGAGCGGTTGCGCCGAGCCGGGGTGACCACGATCGCCGACATCCGGCGGATGGACGATGCCGAACTCGTCTCGCTGCTGGGAACCTCCGCGGGCCGTGCTCTCGCCCGGCTGGCGGTCGCCGACGACAACCGCGGCCTGAGCGTCGACCGGGCGGCCAAGTCTGTCAGCGTCGAAGACACCTACGACCGCGACGTCACCGATCCCACCGTGCTCGGTCGCCGGCTCGAGGAGCTGGCCGCCAGGGTGTGCGCCCGGCTGCGCGACGCCGGCCTGTCGGGCCGCACCGTCACGACGAAGGTGCGGTTGTACGACTTCACCACACTGTCCCGCTCGACCACCCTCACCGACCCGACCGACGACGTCCGGGTGCTGGCGCCCGCCGCCCGCCGGTTGCTTGTCGACGTCGACACCAGTGGCGGGGTGCGCCTTCTAGGAGTAGCGGTCTCCGGCCTTGCCGACTGGGTGCAGGACGACCTGTTCGTCGACGCGGCGGACGCGCTTGCCGAGCAGGAACGGATGTCGCGCGACAAGCTCGCGTCGGGTGGCGGCGATCCAGTCGCGGCACCAGACGCCCACGCCGACGCGGCAGCCGGCGACGACACGGACGTCACAGCCGCAGCCGGCACCGGGCCGAAGGATCGCAGCTTCGCCGACCGCTTTCCCGGCCGACAACACCCGGGGTGGAACGCGGGCCAGGACGTGTGGCATCGCGCCCTCGGTCCCGGCTGGGTGTGGGGTTCGGGAGTCGGCCGCGTGACCGTCCGCTTCGAGACCGCCGAGACGGGCCCCGGGCCAATCCGCACGTTCAGGAGCGACGACGAGGCGCTGGCGCCGTTCGAGCCCTGGGCCGAGATCACGCGCTCCGACGATCGGTCACCGGAGGATGCAGCCGCACCCGCGTGAGCTTGCCGTCGCCCACCAGCAGCGCGTCGAGGCTGCCGGAGTCGCCGTCGGCGATGGCCACCGCGCCGGTGAGCTCGTGCCGGTGCAGTCTCGGGACGCCCGGTCTGCCGGCGGCGGCCGGGGACGGCGTCCCGAGGAAGTGTGAACGCAGGTACACGAGCCACGCGACGACCTCGTCGGCCGAGGCGACGACCGCACGCGGCACCAGCGCTAGGCCCGACTCCGCCGGTAGCCAGGCGCACGTCAGGCTCGGCTGGCCGACCGCCGGCCGGACGAAGGCATCGACAACGACGGTGACGTCCAGGCATTCGGCGAGCGGATTCGACGGGACGGCGTACGGGCCGCCGGCCCGGTCCCAGCGACGCGATTCGCAGAACGCGCTCAGATAGGCGAACTCGTCCCCGTCGAGGCCCGGCTGCACATCCACCCGGCCGGTGACGCGGACCCGGCCAGGTGGATCCGGCGCGCCGGCCGCACGAGCGGCCTGCGAACGGGAGGATCGCTTCGGGATGGGCATGCTGCGAGCATCACGGGCGCGTGGACCGGGCCGCCGGTCATCCACAGGCGCCCGGTCGGAAACCAAGGTGGTCGTCCCTGTGGACAACACGAGGTCGCCGACGCGCAGGGCCCACAGTGCGGTCATGCCGCCGCTCGTCACCCGACTCGTCCGCCGGCATCGGCTCATGCCCGGGCGCATCCTGCTCGGGCTCGTCGACGACTCCGGCTACGTCCGGGACACGTCCTCCGCTGCAGTGGGCACGCTGTTCGCGGACGGATCGCAGGCCCAGATCGCGCTGGTGATGCGCGCCCTCTCCTCGACGCTGGATCTTCGTCGGCGTGACGTGATGCGGCTCTGTGCGGTGATCTGCCGCACCGGCCCGATGGTGTGGCTGCCCGCCGACATCCGTTTCCGCGAAGCACTCGCAGCCGAGGCGCGCGCCTGGTCGCTGCGGGTCGGCGAGGTCTTCCTCATGAGCGAGGCGGGCTGGCGGGACGACGTCGGTGACGCCGGGCGCAGGCCGACGATCGAACCGGACCATCCGTCACCGTGGGACCGGCCCAGTGCGTGAGCGAGCCATCGTGAGGGCTCAGTGAGCGTCCGGCGCGATGTTGACGGCATCGCTTGGCACGACGGTGATCGGAGCGGTCTGCGGCTCGTCCGGGGCGTTGATGTCGAGGTTCCCGCCGGGATACGTGGGGATGTCGACGAAGACGTCCCACGACTGGACGACGCCCACGGTGTAGGTGCCCGCCGCCATGTAGGTGTGGGTGACGCTGTAGTGCCCCGGGTCGTCGGCCGGGAGCACGCCCTGGTCGAACGGATTCCCCCGGCCCGTCGCACCGGCCGATCCGTCGCCGAAGTCCCACGCGTAGGACGCCTTCGCCCACACCTGACCGGTCAGCGGAGCCGGGACGTCGAGGGTGACGATGTCGTCGTCGGGCGCGCCTTCGACCCACATCACGTTCGGGAGGTTGACGAACGTCGAGACGTCCGGACGGATCTTCATCACCGGTGTGTGCAGCCTCCGCAACAGTTCCGCGCGGAGGTCGACGACGACGGTGGCCAGCGGGATCTGGAGCTGCGCCTTGTCGAGGCAGAAGATGCCGCTCACCCGCACCCCTGGGCCGCCGGCTCCCGCCGGCCGACGCCAAGCCACGTTGCCGTTGCTGCCACCCCCGGGCGTGGGGCACTGGGCGGTACCTTGCTGCGCCATCACCTGACATGTGTGCCCATCGTCGGGATAAACCTCGAACGGCGATCCCCCGTCGGCCATCCCGACGCACTCGTCCTGGTACTTGTACTCATAGGCGCCCGCATCTCCACCGCCACTGTCGCTGGGCAGGGCATTGAAGGTCTGCGTGCTCCGGCTGTAGACGTAGGAGATCGAGCCGCCTGCCGATGCGGATGTGGTGGTCGTCGACACCAGCAGCCCGGCGACGAGCACCATCACCGCGAGCGCGACCAGACGTCGGAACGAACGTCTCACAACGACTTCCTCCCCTGCGATCCGTCGACGACGACCCAGCCGCTGCCGAGCTTGGCCACACCGAACGTGAAGGCGCCGTGCGCGACGGCCGGAGACGACAACTGCTTGTGCCCGCCGGCGTCGACGACCTTCATCGCCGACACCGACATCGTGACGTCGAAGACGAGCTGCTTCTGCCGGCCGACGCCGCGGTAGGTGATCGACGTGCCGCTCACGACGCCACCGGTCCGGGAGCCGTTGAGAAAAGCGGCCAGGTCGATCGACTTCGTCTGGTCGGCACACCACAGGCAGCTGGCGGTGTAGAGCGGCTTGAGCGCGGCCGAGCTCCTGGCGGTCGCCGCACCTTGCAGTCCGCCGAGGAATCCGGTCAGGACCTTGCCTGCGGCCGCGCGCTCTGACATCGAGCCGGCCGTGGTGCCGGTGGCGGGCGACGGACTTGCGCTCGACGAGGCGGTCGGGGTCACGGCTGGCGATGCCGTCGAGGTGGCGCCGGTGGTACTCAACGGCGGCGGCGTCGGAGTTCCACCATCAGATCCACCACCGCAGCCGGCGGCCACGAGTCCGACGACAGCGAGCGCCGCGGCGCTGTGCAGGCGTCGTCGCATCGTCGTCGCGTCCCATCACTCGTGGCACAGACCCTCGGCATCGGTCGGGCGATTCGAGCACGAACCCACCCGGCCGACGAGCGCCTGAACCCGATCGTATGCAGGTCCGCGGGCCCAACCGGCGGTCTTCTCCACAGGGTGTGGTCGCCATCACACGGCACACTGTGGAATGTGCACATCCTCGTGGTCGACGACGAACCGGCGGTTCGCGACTCGTTGCGGCGTTCGCTGACGTTCAACGGCTACCAGATCACCCTCGCCAGTGACGGCGTCGAAGCGCTCTCCGCGATCAGTGAACGCCAGCCCGACGCGCTCGTGCTCGACCTGTCGATGCCCAAGCTCGACGGGCTGTCGACCTGCCGTGCCTTGCGGGCGTCGGGCAACGACCTGCCGGTGCTCGTCCTCACGGCCCGGGACGCCGTCGCGGACCGGGTGGCCGGCCTCGACGCCGGCGCCGACGATTACCTGGTCAAACCGTTCGCGCTCGAGGAACTGCTGGCGCGGCTGCGGGCGCTGCTACGGCGAACCACCCCGTCGGCCGACGGCACCAGCCAGGTGCTCACCTACGCCGACCTCAGCCTCGATCCGGCCACCCGCGACGTCCGCCGCGGCGATCGAGTGCTCTCGCTGACGCGTACCGAGTTCTCCCTGCTCGAACTGCTGATGCGGCATCCGCGGATCGTGCTCGACCGGGCCCGCATCCTCGACGAGGTCTGGGGTTTCGACTTCGCCACCACCGCGAACTCGCTCGAGGTCTACGTCGGCTACCTGCGCCGCAAGACCGAATCCGAGGGTGAGACACGGCTCATCCACACCATCCGCGGCGTCGGCTACGTCCTGCGGGACACGGCACCGTGAGCCTCGTCGACCGGATGGGCTTCGGCCCCACCATGACCCTGCGCAAGCGCATCGGGATGCTGGCCGCGCTGGCCGCGGGTATCAGTGTGCTGATCGTGTCGGTGGCGACGTATTGGATGATCCGCATCTCCCTCACCGGTCAGGTGGACGCGAGCCTGTTGTCGCGTGCCCAGACTGTGGTGTCGAACGCCACGACGAGCCCGGCGATGCTCGGCCAGACCACTGATGTCTCGTTCGGGGCCACCGACATCCGGCTCGAGTTCGTGGTCGCCGACGGCACCACCGCGCCGACAATCACCCTCCCGCACACGACGTCGCTGCCCAACCTGCAGCGTTCCCCGTCGAGTCCCGACCAGATGACGCCCGAGGAGCAGGTCGCGCTCGGGCAGCTCAAGTCCAGCGTCCGTACGGTCGAGGGCATCGACCCGATGGACCCGGCGCGCTACCGGGTTGTCGCGGTTCCCTACGTCAAAAGGTTCAATCTCGCACTGGTGATCTCCCAGCCGCTCACCGACACCCAGACGATGGTCAACCGGATCGGGCTCCTGATGGCCGCTCTGTCGGTCGCCGGCATCGCCATCGCAGCCTGGGCCGGCGTCGCGGTGGCCCGGTCGGGGCTGCGTCCGATCGGCGAACTGACCGAGGGCGCGGAACAGGTCGCCCGTACGGGTGAGCTCCGCCCGGTGCCGGTCCGGGGCACCGACGAACTCGCCCGGCTGGCCACCAGCTTCAACACTATGCTCGGCGCGCTCGGGGCGGTCCGGGAGCGCGAACGGCGGCTGATAGCGGACGCCGGCCACGAACTCCGCACCCCGTTGACCAGCATGCGGACCAACCTCGACCTGCTCGCGCAGAGCGACGCCCAGACCGACGGTCACCACGTGTCCGCCGAGGACCGGACCGCGATCATCGCCGACGTGCGTGCACAGATCGAGGAGCTCACCGTTCTCATCGGCGACCTCGTCGAGCTCTCCCGGGACACTCCGGTCGAGCAGCGGGTGCGCATCGACCTCGCCGAGATCGTCGGCCGGTCGATCGAACGGGTCCAGCGCCGCGCGCCCGGGGTCAGGTTCGCCGTCGATGTGACGCCGTGGCCGCTGATCGGAGATCCACAGCTGCTCGAGCGCGCGGTCACCAACCTGCTCGACAACGCAGCCAAGTGGAGCCCCGAACGCGGCACCGTCGCGGTCTCCCTGCACGAAGGGGTGCTCAGCGTCGCCGATCAGGGCCCGGGTGTGGCGCCGCGCGATCTCCCGCACGTGTTCGACCGCTTCTACCGTTCGGAGGAGGCCCGGTCGAAGCCTGGCTCCGGCCTCGGCCTCTCGATCGTCGCGCAGGCCGCGGCACGCCATGGCGGATCGGTCACCGCCGCCCGCTCGCCGTCCGGCGGTGCGGAGTTCCTGCTCCGACTTCCCGGTGGACCGGACGTGACGACCCCGGGACATGACGACGACGTGACCGAGCTCTCGACCGTCCGGATGAGCTGACCCACGGGCGCCCCGGGGGTTCGGCCACTCTCAGGAAGATCACCCACTTCCTTCACTGTCGTTCATGCCGAACTCAGGGTCATTTCAGGTAAGGCGTCCAAAGTCGGGTCCATGAGCGAAACTCCCGATCAGCCGCAGGGCCCGTCCCACGACGGCTCAGACCAGCACCGCCCCGACTTCGTCGGACACGACCAGGCAACGCCGTCAGCGTCCCAGCCCGGCCCTGAGCAGCAGGCACCGTCCGCGCAGGCATCGTCCGCGCAGGCGAGCGAGCCCACCTGGGCCAGTGGGACCACCTACGACAGCGCGAACCAGTCGAGCACGACGCCTGCGGGCTCGTTCTACGACTACGGCAACCCGGCGAGCTACAACCCGCCGTCCTACGGGCCGAACGCATACGGGTACGGGCCGGCAGCGGGCTCTACCGCCACCATCGCCCCGCCACCAGTGAAGCCTGAGCGCAGGCGCGCCCGCGGCATGGTCGTCGTCGCCACCGCGCTCGTCGCCGGCCTGATCGGTGGCGGTGTCGGCGCGGCCGGCAGCCACGCCCTCGCGGACAACGATGCCGCCAGGCCGGCCACCAGCTCCGTCGCTGCGGCCCCGGTCTCCGCCTCCACCAGCGGCAGCGTGGCCGCTGTCGCTAAGAAGCTCCTCCCGAGCGTCGTGTCGATCAACGCGAGCAACAGCCAGGAGTCCGGCACCGGTACCGGCGTCGTCCTCGACACCGAGGGCCACATCCTCACCAACAACCACGTCGTCGTCCCGTCGCTGTCCGGCGGCAAGCTGACCGTCACGCTCAACAGCGGACGCACCGTCGCCGCGACCCTCGTCGGCCGCGACGCCGTCAGCGACCTCGCGGTCATCCAGGTGAAGGGTGTCACCGACCTGACGCCCGCGAACCTGGGCGACTCCGCGTCCCTCGTGGTCGGCCAGTCCGTCGTCGCGATCGGCTCGCCGCTCGGTCTGTCCGGCACCGTCACCTCGGGCATCGTCAGCGCCCTCGACCGCCCCGTCCGGACCGCGTCCGAGGAACAAAACCAGCAGCAGCAACAGCAGCAGATGAACCCGTTCGGGTCCCCCAACTCGGGTGCCCCGAGCAGCAACGCCAGCAACCAGGCGACCGTCGTCGATGCCATCCAGACCGATGCCGCCATCAACCCCGGCAACTCCGGAGGCCCGCTGGTCGACATGAACGGCAACGTCGTCGGCATCAACTCCTCCATCGCGTCCCTCGGAACCTCGTCGGCGTCGACCCAGAGCGGCTCGATCGGCCTCGGCTTCGCGATCCCGATCAACGTCGTCAAACCGATCGTCAGCCAGCTCATCTCGGCCGGCAAGGCAACCCACGCCCTGCTCGGTGTGTCGATCGGTGACACGAGCGACAGCACCGGCGCGAAGGTCAGCGCGGTCACGAACAACGGGGCGGCCGAGAAGGCCGGCATCGCCGTCGGCGACGTCATCACGAAGGTGGGCAGCCGGGTGACCCCGGACGCCGACAGCGTGATCGCGGCCGTCCGGTCGCTGCGCCCCGGCGACAAGGTGCAACTGACGATCACGCGCGGCTCGAGCGCGAAGACCCTCACCGCCGCCCTCGGCAGCGACTGACGGGCGCACCGATCTGCATCCGAACGGCGCACCCCTCCCCCGGAGGTGGTGCGCCGTTCGCGTGTCGGTCTAAGCAGCAGTGTCGGTCGCAGCAGTGTCGGTCTAAGCAGTGTCGGTCCGGCCCGGCACAATCCCCGGCATGAAGCTCGACACACTGGTCAGCACGTCGACCGCCGTCGCCGGCACCCGGTCGCGGTCGGAGAAATCGGCCATCATCGCGGCCACGCTCGGCGTGGCCGGGCCTGACGAGATCGGCCTGGTCGCGCGCTACCTCACCGGGTCGCTACGACAACGGCGCCCGGGGATCGGCTGGGCCGCGTTCACCGACGCCCCGCCCGCCGCTGGGGTCGCCACCCTCGACGTCTCCGACGTCGACGCCACATTCGCCGCCACCGGCGTCGAGTCGGGCAGCGGCTCGGCCGGCCGTCGGACCGCACTCCTGCATGACCTCCTGAGCCGGGCCACCGCCACCGAGCAGCAATTCATCGGCGCTCTCGTCGGCGGCGAGCTCCGTCAGGGTGCGCTCGAGTCGATCGTGGTCGATGCCCTCGCCAAGGCTTTCGGCGTGCCGCTCACGGACGTTCGCCGGGCGGTGATGCTCGGCGGTGAGGTGCCCGCCGTGGCCACCGTCCTCGCGCGTCACGGTGCCGGTGGACTGAGCTCCTTCACCCTCACGGTCGGCCGCCCGGTGCAGCCGATGCTCGCCGGCGCCGCGCCGGACGTCGCGCAGGCCCTGGTGAAGGTGGGGGCCACCGTTGACGAACCGGCGCGACTCGACTGGAAGCTCGACGGTGTCCGCGTCCAGGTCCACCGCGACGGCGACGACATCCGGGTGGCGAGCCGGTCCCTCGACGACCTCACCAGCCGGCTGCCCGAAGTGGTGGCGGTCACCCGCTCGCTGCCCGTGCGCCGGGTCGTCCTCGACGGCGAGGTGATCGTGCTCGACGAAACCGGCCGGCCGGCACCGTTCCAGGTGACCGCCTCGCGCACCGCCACCCAGGACACGACCGGCGACGGCGGTGGGGCGAGCGGTCTGGGCGGGGCGGGCGGGCCACTCTCCGTCTTCTTCTTCGACATTCTGCACGTGGACGATCGTGACCTGATCGACTCGCCCGCAGCGCAACGGTGGGCCGAGCTCGCACGCGTCGTCCCGGCCGCCAACGCCATCCCGTCGTTGAGCACAGCCGATCCCGACGAGGCCCAACGGTTCTTCGATGCCGCCCTCGAGGCCGGCCAGGAAGGACTGGTCGTCAAGTCCTCGACGGCGCCGTACGCCGCCGGCCGGCGCGGCGCGGGGTGGATAAAGGTGAAGCCGCGGCACACCCTCGATCTGGTCGTGCTGGCCGCCGAGTGGGGGCACGGTCGCCGCACGGGTGTGCTGTCGAACCTGCACCTCGGCGCGCTCGGGCGCGACGGGGAATACGTGATGGTCGGCAAGACGTTCAAGGGGCTGACCGATGAGCTGCTGAGCTGGCAGACGGCGCAGTTCCTCGCCCACGAACGGTCTCGCGATTCCTCCACGGTCACCCTCGATCCGGTGTTCGTCGTCGAGATCGCCATCGACGGTGTCCAGACCTCACGTCGCTATCCCGGCGGTGCCGCGCTCCGCTTCGCCCGGGTGCTTCGTTACCGCCCCGACAAGACGAACCGCGAGATCGACACGATCGAGGAGATCCTGCGGATCCGCGACACCTCTGGTGCATCCGCTGACGGGTGAGGAAACGAAGGGTGGAATGACGAATTCACGCTCGAACCGAGATCAAGCCACCCCGGACCGATCTTCTACCCGGAGCACGGCGAATCCTCAGGCGAATCTCAGGTGCACAGGGGAATCTGAGTTTCCAGTGGTTCGTTTGACCTGGCGAGAGTCGTTTTCCCCAGCACGTCAGTTGGCTTGCCGGGCGCATCGGTCTCGTTAGCCCATGAGGACAGGGAGGCACCACCATGGCTCGTACCCGCACCAGGGCGAGTGAGTCTGCCGAAGAGCGCGACTTGTTCGGCCAATATCTCGAAGAGATCGCTCGCACCCCGCTGCTCGACGCCGCCACCGAGGTCGAGCTCGCGATAACGATCGAAGTCGGACTCTTCGCCGAGAGCGTGCTGGCCCAGCGTGCGAATGCACCGAAGGCCAAGCTTCGCAAGAACGACCCCACCGACGACGAATTGCGGGTTCTCGCTGCTGCCGGCCGGGGGGCCGTCCAGCACTTCCTCGAAGCCAACCTGCGCCTCGTCGTCTCCGTCGCCCGTAAATACACGCGCTCCGCGATGCCGATGCTCGACCTCGTGCAGGAGGGGAACACCGGTCTGATCCGCGCGGTCGAGAAATTCGACTACACCCGGGGCTACAAGTTCTCCACCTACGCAACCTGGTGGATCCGCCAGGCCATCACCCGCGGAATCGCGCAGCAGGGTCGCGTCGTGCGGCTCCCGGTGCACGTCGTCGAGGAGCTCAACAGCCTGTCCACCTCGCGCCGCGACCTCGAGCGTCTGTTCGGCCGGGAGCCGAACATCGTCGAACTCGCCGAGGCGATGGACTCGACCGAAGCGCGAATCGTCGAACTGATGGGCTGGGGCCGCGATCACGTCTCGCTCGACATGAGTGTCGACGACGACGGCGACACCACCCTGGGTGACCTGGTCGCCCGCACGGACCAGCAGATGCTGCCCGAGGAGGTCGCCATCGACCTCGACATGCGCCAGCAGCTGGGTTCGCTCCTCGGCAACCTCGACGACCGGTCGGCCTCGATCGTCCGGCTCCGCTACGGCCTCGATGACGGACGCCCGTGGGGTCTCGCCGAAATCGGGACCAAGCTGAGCCTGTCCCGTGAGCGGGTTCGTCAGCTCGAGCGCGCGGCTGTACGCAAACTGCGTGAGACAGCCAGCCCCGATCTCATCAGCCGCACGATCACGATCGACCCGAACGGCGACACCGACCACCGTCGCGCGGGCGCCCCGGCACCGGTGCGCACGAAAGCGGCCGCACACGCGGCCTGACCTCCCGTCACGACGATGCCCCGGACCCCGTGTCCGGGGCATCGTCGCGTTTGAGGCAAGATGACTCGGGTGCGCCTCGACCATGTCTCATATGCAGTATCACCGGGAGCTTTCGGCTCGACGCTCCAACGGCTGGGCTCGGCGCTCGGAGCATCGTTCGCCGATGGTGGAGTCCACCCCGGCTTCGGCACCCGCAACGTCGTGTTGCCGTGCGTTGGCGGGACCTACATCGAGATCGTCAGCCCGCTCGACCACCCGGCCGTCGACCGCGTCCCGTTCGGTCGCGCGGTGAAGCAGAAGGCCGATGACGGCGGCGGCTGGCTCGGCTGGGTCGTCGGGGTCGACTCGCTCGAGCCCATCGAGGCACGGCTGGGCCGTGACTCGGTCGAGGGACATCGCATCCTGCCTTCCGGTGAACGGCTGTCCTGGCGCCAGATCGGCGTTCTCGATCTGCTCCGCGACCCCCAGCTGCCGTTCTTCGTGAGTTGGTCGGCCGACTCCCTGCACCCCGGCGAGCACAGCACCACCGCGATCGCCGTCGACACCCTCGAAGTGGCCGGCAGTCCCGAGGCCGTGGCCGACTGGCTCGGCCAGCCCGTCGACGCCGCGCTCGGGCCGGTCGCCATCGAATGGGTCGACTCCGAGGACCCGGGCCTGGTCGCCGTCCGGTTCCGCACCCCGAACGGAATCGTCCGCATCGACTGAAGGCTCCCGCTGCACGAACGCTTCGACGACAGCGCGGCCGCGACCCCGAGGGGTGCGGCCGCGTCGTCGTCAGGTGGTCAGCGGGCAAGCATCAACGTGGTAGGCGTGAGCTCTCCCACAGGTCGATGCCGCCTTCGACGGCGAACTCGTCGATGGTCGCGAGTTCCTCGTCGGTGAAGTCGAGGTTGCTCGTCGCGGCGACATTGTTCTCCAGCTGCCGCACGCTGCTCGCGCCGATCAGAACCGACGTCACCCGCTTGTCCCGCAGTGCCCACGCCAGGGCGAGTTGCGCCAGCGACTGGCCGCGGCCCGCGGCCAGGTCGTTGAGCTTGCGGACGTGCGCGAGGTTCTGCTCGTTGAGCATCGACGTCGACAGCGACTTGCCGGCCGCCGCGCGCGAATCGGCCGGGATGCCGTCGAGGTAGCGATCGGTCAGGAGCCCCTGGGCGAGCGGGGAGAACGCGATGCAGCCGATGCCCTCGTCGCCGAGGGTCTCGACCAGGTCCTCTTCGATCCAGCGGTTCAGCATCGAGTACGACGGCTGGTGGATCAAGCACGGCGTGCCCAGATCGCGCAGGATCGCCGCAGCACGGCGCGTGTCGGCCGCGGAGTACGACGAGATGCCCGCGTACAGCGCGCGGCCCGAGCGGACCGCGGTGTCGAGGGCGCCCATCGTCTCCTCGAGCGGCGTGTTCGGGTCGAACCGGTGGCTGTAGAAGATGTCGACGTAGTCCAGACCCGTGCGCTCGAGCGACTGGTCGAGACTCGACAGCAGGTACTTGCGGGAACCCCATTCTCCGAATGGGCCCGGCCACATGTAGTAGCCGGCTTTCGTGGAGATGACGAGCTCGTCGCGCCACGGCTTGAAGTCCTGCGCGTAGATCTTGCCGAAGTTCGCCTCGGCCGCGCCCGCGGGCGGGCCGTAGTTGTTGGCGATGTCGAAGTGGTTCACACCGAGATCGAACGCGCGGCGCAGGATGGCGCGCTGGGTGCCGAGCTGGGCGTCGTCACCAAAGTTGTGCCACAGACCGAGGCTGACGGCGGGCAGGTGGAGCCCGGAGTTGCCGACGCGGAAATAGGGCATCGGGCCGTACCGGTCGGCCGCGGGAACGTACTGGGTGTCGGGCAGGAACGGGGAATGATCAGTCACGAACCCGAATTCTGGCACGACACCACCGTGCGAGACTGGCGGGTATGGCGGGGAGCGGACGGAGGACCCGGCCGACCGCGTCGGGACGCACCGGGCCGAGGGCCGGGACCGACGCCGCCGCCGGCCTCACCGGTCGGCACCTCATCGACACCGGCACGGCCGAACTGGTGGCCGACCCGTCCGACCCGGACGGCTTTCTCCTCACCGTCAACGACGTGCCGAGCTCCTACGTCCACGCCGACCCGACGCGTCTCGACTTCGAGTACATCCAATGGTTCGCCGACGTCCTCGAATCGTGGCTGCCCGCACCGGAACCGCTCAAGGTCACCCACATCGGGGGCGCCGGCTGCACGATGGCCCGCTTCGTCGCCGCCACCCGGCCGGGATCGACCCAGGTCGTCTACGAGATCGATGCCGCGCTGGCGACGCTGGCCCGCCAGGCGTTCGGGCTCAAGCAGGTCGTCGGGGTGCGGATCCGTTCTGAGGACGGCCGCAGCGGACTGGCCGGCGCGCCGGCCGGTGTCGCCGACGTGGTCATCCGCGACGCCTTCGCCGGCGCCCTGGTGCCACCGCACCTGGCCACCACCGGCTGGCTTGAGGTGGTCCGGACCGCGTTGACACCCGGCGGGCTGTATGTGGCGAACGTGGCCGACCAGACCCAGCTCGCGTTGGCCCGGCGGGAAGCGGTGACCGCCGCGGCGGCGTTCCGGCACGTGGCGCTGGTGGCCGAGCCGGGTCAGCTACGGGGTCGCCGCTACGGCAACGTGGTCCTGCTCGCCAGCGACGGTGAGCTGCCCGCGCAAGCCCTCACCAGGCGGCTCGCGTCCGGCGCGGTGCGAGCCAGGTATGTGCCACCCGACCGGGTCGCGGAGCTCACGTCGGGTCAGGCCCTGCTGGTCGATCCGGCCTGACGGAGCAGCCCCTCCTGGGCCACCGAGGCGATCAACGCGCCGTCGGCGGCGAACAGCCGGCCGGTGACGAAGCCGAGACCCGCGGTGGCCGAGGGCGAGACCTGGTCATAGAGCATCCACTCGTCGGCCCGGACCGGCCGGTGAAACCACATCGCGTGGTCGATCGATGCGACCAGCAGACCGGGCGCACCGATGTAGGTGCCGTGCGGAACCAGCGCGGCGCCGAGAAGCGTGAGGTCGGACGCGTAGGTGAGGACGCTGGCGTGGATGGCGGGATCAGCCGGCAGGTCGCCCGCGGTCCGGATCCAGAGCCGTGCCCGGGCCGGATGCTCGTCCGGCGGAAGGCCGCCGCCGGGCCGGTTGTCGCCGATGTAACGCACCTCGAGGGCGTCCCACTCGGCCAGGAAGGCGGTCGGGTCGCGGCCGCTCACCCCGGCCAGGATGTCGCCCAGAGTGGGACAGTCGGCGGCGGCCGGGACGTCCGGCATCTGGTCGGCGTGCGCGAACCCCGGCTCGGGCACGTGGAACGACACGATCGACACGAAGATCGGCACGTCGTCCTGGCTGGCCTGCACCCGTCGGGTCGCGAACGCCCGGCCGTCGCGCAGCCGCTCGACCTCGTAGGTGATCGGCGTGCCCGTACGACCCGGCCGCAGGAAGTAGGCGTGCAGCGAATGCACGACCGGCGACGGATCCGGCTCCCGCCCGGGCACCGTCGACGTCGCCGCCGTCAGGGCCTGCGCGGCAACCTGGCCGCCGAACACCCGCTGCAGTGCGGTCACCGGCTGCCGGCCGACGAAACGGTCCACGCCGGCCGGCGTGAGGTCGAGCAGATCGGCGACGGTGGCCGGCATCAGGCCCTGGCGGCCCGGTATGCCGAGGCCATCGACAGCAGCTGGTCGAGCACCACGTCGCCGTCCCGGATTCCGTCGTGCAGGTAATCGGGGGTCAGCCAGGCATGGACGTTGGCTACTTCACCCACGGCGCGGAGCGAGAGCTCGGACGGCACGAACAGGTCGTGTCGATAAACCGCCGCGTACACCGGGATCTCGTTGCGGGCCAGCCGATCGAGGTCGTAGAGCCGCGGCCAGTCGCTGCGTTCGGCGAGGATCCGGGCGACGTCGGCGAACGGCCGAAGCGCCGGGTCCGCGTCGAAGAAGAACGGCTGGATGACCTCGCCGAGCAGGCACGGGTCGGGCGCGTCGACGGCGAGTTCGGGACGTCCGGCGAGCACGCCGGCGGCCGCCCAGTTCGTCGCTTCCCCTTGTGCATAGATCGATTCGTGCAGCACCGCATACAGCGGGTCGTCCGCGAACGACACCAGCCGGGCGATCTCACCGAGGAACACGTCCGTCAGGAGGTCGGCATCACCGGGCCCGCTGGAGGGTGCGAACGCGTCGGCCAGGGACACGTGCAACTGCGCCTGACCGTTGCGGAATCCGAGCTGGTTGCCGATGGTCTGGAACAACCTGGGGGTCAGCGGGACCCCGTGGGGCAGGCGCTGGTCGGAGCTCGCCAGGAGGTCGAGAATGCGGCGCAGCACGGCCCGATCCTCAGGCCAGGTGGCGAAGTAGGCGGTGTTGGTCGCCACCGTGGTGGTCAGCGTGCGTTCGTAGATCTCACGGGTCAGCGCGCTCGGGCTGGGCAGCCCACCGGTGATGAAGCACTCGGAGAGACCGGCCGGTGCTTGCGACAGGTAGGTGAGCGTGACGAAGCCGCCGTAGCTCTGGCCGAACGACGTCCACGGGTGCTCGCCGACGATCGCAGCCCGCAACGCCTCGGCGTCGGCCACTATCGCGTCGGCGCGGAAGTGGGTGAGGTAGTCGGCGGTGGCCTGCGCGCCCTGCAGATCGAGCATCCCTGCGAGCGTGCGCGCGGTGGCCGGTGTCGATCGGCCGGTCCCCCGCTGGTCGAGCATGACGATGCGGTAGTCCACCAGCAGCTTGTCGAGCCAGCCCGGTGCCGGCGGCCGGATGCCGCGACCGCCCGGACCGCCTTGCAGGTAGACCAGGGCGGGCTGCTCGGCACCGACCTCGAGTCGCTTGCGCGCGGCGACCGAACGGATTTCACGGGCAAACACCCTGATGGTGCGCCCGTCCGGGTCGGAGTGGTCGAGCGGAACCTCGATCTCGTGGTCCACGAGTTCGGTTCCCCCGTCGGTACCGGGGAGAGTGGACCGGCCGAGGACGCGGTGCGGCGCGCTCACGTGGCCGCCGGCCGGGCGCCGCGGGCCGACGCCCCCGCGAGGTCGCGCGCGGCTTCCCGGGCACGCACCCAGGTGCTGCTGCGTTCGCGGTCGCGGCGCCGCTGCCGCAGCAGATAGGCGACCACGACCACCACCAGGGTGATGATTGCCGGCTGCCAGCCGCCCGAGAGCGCGATCAGCGTTGCGACCACGGCGGCGATGATCGCGCCGACCTGCGGGACCGCGTCGAACAACGCCACGAGCAGGCCGTTGACCGCCGAGTAAGGAACCTGCAGCAACGACAGCCACCGCGACGGCGTCCGGGCCTGGATCGGCACCGGCGCAGTCAGCGCCGGCAGAGCCGACCGGCGTGGAGGCACGCGTCAGCCGCCTGTCGACTTCGCGGCGACGTCCGCGACCGGCGGGAACTGCTCACGGGCGATCTTTGCGATCCGGCGGATCAGGACCGCGTCGAGGCCGGCGCCGATCACACCGCCCGCCAGCGGGACCCCGCGGCCGAGCCATGCGAGCGAGCGCTTGCCGATTCCGGTCGCGATCCTGAACGCGACCCCCTTGTTGACGACCATCAGGACCGATGGAGGCAGCCCGGACAGTGCACGGGTAGCGAGGTGTGAGCCCCCGGTGCCGAGTCCGACGCCGCGCAGGATGTCGTTGGCGTCCTGCCCGGACAGGCAGAGCAGGACGGCGCTGCGGTTGACCGGCTCGGCGAGGTCGTAGCCCGAGGCGGCGGCGATGGACGCCGTCATCCGGGTGGCGAGGACGTAGAAGCCGATGATGTTCGCCGGGATCGCAATCGGGAGGGTGACGAACCCGCCGAGGCCGGTGACGAACCCCTCGCCGCCGGCGAGGGCCGTGTGCCGGTTGACGATCCGGGCTATCACCGCGTCGGTGTCCCCACCTCGGCCCACCTCACGGGTCGCGACGTCGGCCGCCGAGGGAAGCCGGCCGTGTCCGTCGATGCCGGCAGCGAGCAAGTGCTCGGCCAGGCCGGAGGTCAGGCGCTCGATGCGGCCCTGACGTTCGTTCGCCTCTGGTGGAGTCATGGCGGGAGTATTCCATCTGGCACCAGGCGGCTACGGCGGACCCGCGACCGGCCCTCGGCGCGCTGCCGGCCGGCGCGGCTGCGGCCGCTCCCGCGCACGACCGCAGGTAGCGACCCGAGCGCTCGGCAACGAAGCCCACCGGCCCGCGCACGCCACTGACCGCTGTCCGGCTACGTCGCCAGCGAGGCAGGCCACGTCAGCACTGCCGCAGCGTTCTAGACGGACTGTTCACAGAACCGAGCTCTGGTTGGCGGCAGCTGCGCTAGTCGCTCGTGAGGTCGGGATCCGCGTCATTGCGCTGGGACCGCAGGAACGCCTCGACCTGCTCACCGAGTTCGTCGGCGGTCGGCATCTCGACGTCGCGGACGGCCGGCAGCGACGTGGCACCGGCGGCTGCCGTGTACTGGTCGTACTGCTGCTCGAGAGCCCGGACGACTCCGGCGACCTCGGCGGACCCGGCCACCTCGGACGCGATCGCCTCACGTTCGGATTCGGCCAGCTCACCCATCTGCACCAGCGGGAACCGCAGTCCGGTCGCATCCGACATCGCCTGCAACAGGTGCAGGGAACCTTCGGCGAACCGGCCGGTAGCCAGGTAGTGCGGTACGTGCACGGCGAACCCGATGGCGGCGTGCCCGGCCAGTCCAGCGCGGTACTCGAACAGCGAGTTCACGCTTCCCGGGACGTCGACAGCCTCGATCCAGGACGGGTTGACACTCGGCAGCAGGTCGCGGTCGGTGGAGTGCGAGGTGAGGCCGACCGGACGCGTGTGCGGGACCGCCATCGGAATGCCCTGGAAGCCCACGGCCAGCCGGACGCCGAACAGGTCGACGATCTGCATCAGCGCCGAGACGAAGGCGTTCCAGTAACGGTCTGGCTCGGGGCCGGTCAGCAGCAGGAAGGCCTGGCCGTCGGAGTCGATCACCCGGTGGATGACGATCGAGGGCTCTTCGTAGCTGGCCCAGTGGTCACGCTCGAAATGCATCCGCGGGCGGCGGGCGCGGTAGTCGATCAGCCGGTCGACGTCGAAGCGGACGACGACCTCGTGCTCGAAGGCGTCCAGGATCTCGTCGGCGACCAGGTCGGCGACCGACCCGGCATCGAGGAATCCTGCCAGCGCGTGCAACAAGACCGGCTTCTCGTCGACACGGGGTTCGCGCACGACGGTGTACAGATCGTCTGGCCTGGTCACTGCGCAACTCCCTTCCAGGGCGGCCGAGCTGACCGTCTTGTCGTCACCACCCACCAACGCACTCACGTCGGTCGGCATTCCGCAGGTCCGCTCGGCCGACGTTACCCGCGGCGCGCGATCGCGTCGTCCAGCCGGGCGAGCTTGCCGTTCATCTCCCCGGTGAAGCCACTTCGGATGTCGGCTTTGAGTACCAGGCCGACCCGTGGGTAGTGGGCGGCGACGACCTCGACCGCGCGTTTGACCGCGCCCATCACCTCCTCCCACTCCCCCTCGATGTTGGTGAACATGGTGTTCGTCTCGCACGGGAGACCGGACTCACGGAGCACCGCGACCGCGGCCGCGACGGCATCGGCAACGCCCGCTCCATCGGTGCCGACGTCACCGCCGTCGGCGTCCGCGGGCAGTGTCGAGCCCGCGAGCCGCGGACCGGACGGGGCGATGGAGAGGGCGACGATCATGCGTCGAGGCTGTCACGCCCGGCGCGGCGGCGCGAGTGCGAACGGGGCGGCTCGGTGCCCGTCGCGTCCTCTGTCGATGGCTCATCGGTCGACTGTTCCATGATTGGCTCCCCGAAGGTCCGCAGCGGCGCGGCACACTCTGTCTGCGTCATGAGCCAACCCGGCGGCAACCCGGTTACGTCAAGACTTATGAGGTTGTCATTCCGTTTCATCGAGTTTCCGGAGGTCGTCCGTGCCCGAAGGCCACACCCTGCATCGCCTGGCGAATGCGCTCGACACCACGTTCGCCGGGCACCGCGTCGTCGTGTCGAGCCCGCAAGGACGCTTCGAGGGTGCCGCCGAGCAGGTGTCGGAACGGCTGGTGACGAGCTCGGTCGCGCACGGCAAGCACTTGTTCACCGCGTTCGACAACGAACTGACCTGGCACGTCCATCTGGGTCTGATCGGCAAATTCGACGTCAGGTCCCGCAGCGGCGACGCCGCTGATCTCGTGCGTGGGGCGGTCCGGGCGCGGATCGAGGACGCCGACGCGATCGGTGACCTGCGCGGGCCGGCGGCGTGCGAGGTACTCGAAGCCGGTGAGGTCGAGGCGATCATGTCGAGGCTCGGACCGGATCCGCTCCGCGAGGACGGCGATCCGCTGATGGCCTGGCAGCGCATCCACCGCAGCGGCAAGTCCATCGCCGCACTGCTGATGGACCAGAGCGTGCTCTCGGGCATCGGAAACGTCTATCGGGCCGAGGTGCTGTTCCGCTCCCGACTCAACCCGCACCGGCCGGGCAACAAGCTCAAGAAGGCGAGCTGGGAGGCGATCTGGGCCGACCTGCGGCACCTGATGCCGATCGGCGTCGCCACCGGGCGGATCGACACGGTGCACGACGACCATTCACCATCGGCGATGGACCGCGATCCCCGCAAGGACGATCACGGCGGCGAGGTCTATGTCTACCGGCGCAACGGGCAGGCCTGTTACGTGTGCGGGGCGCGGATCCGGACCGAACTGCTCGAGGGCCGGAACCTGTTCTGGTGCGGCAACTGCCAGCGTCGGGGCTGACTCGACCTCGATACCGACTACGTGGCGACCACGCCGAGGGTGACCAGGATGTTGGCGTAGATGCGGGTGTCGCCGGTCTGGACCACCAGCGCGAGGTCGTCGCTCTTCGCTGCCGCGTAGAACGCGAACCGGTCGAGATCGACGCGTGGCGTACCGGCCGGGAGGATCGTCGCGAACTCGTCGAAGATCGCCGGCGTCGGATCTCCGGCCGGCGGAACCATCACTGCGACCGACTCGATTGCCACCGCGTCGACGAGGAGGTCGAGTACCTCGGTGACGGTGACCGTGCCCGGCGCGAGGTTCAGGGCGACCGCGACCGCGTTCGGGCCGACCGCGGTCGAGGCGGGGTAGTGGCCGTCGGCCAGCAGGACGGTGGATCCGTGTCCGGCCGCTGCCAGCGCGGCCAGGATCTCGGGATGGGTGAGTCGGTAGCGCAGCACGGGACTCCTCGTGAGAACGGGCGGGATTCGCGGATACCCGGCCAGCCTGCCATCCCCGTCCGGTGAGAGGGCCGACGACCGCGGCGATTGAAGAGCTGCATCACCACGCAGTACGCGGAACGACCCATTTGTCGGAAGCACACCGTTGCATTCACAGGACAGTCGTGTCACTTTGTAACTGACATATCGCTCTGTGCAATGACGCCTCTAGTCGGTGTTCACCCGCCGATCGCCAGGTGCGCAGTCCCCGCCACCTCTGGAGAGTCATGAGCCTGCCATTCGCTCGTTCCCTGCCCCGCCGGCACCGCGGCGTCTTCGCCGGTCTCGTCGCCGTGCTGAGCACCACGCTCCTGTTCGCCGCGATCGCCGGACCCGCCTCGGCGGCCGGCGTTCCGGCACCGTCTCCGGGCGTCGCCAAGCCGGTCACGCCGACAGGCCTCCCGAAAGCTGCCGAGAGTTTCGCGAGTTACGTGCCGGCGGTCGGCTGCGACATGCGGATCAACCCCGGCACCGACGCTCTCGGCCAGCTGATGAAGACCACCTACCCGGACACGAGCTACGGGCTCGGGCGTACCTGTGAGGGCACCGGAATGGCGAGCGAGCACACCGACGGCCGGGCCGTCGACTGGATGGTGTCGGCGCGCACGACGAACGGTATGGCCGAGGCCAGCGCGGTCATCGCGTGGCTGTTCGCCACCGACAGCAACGGAGTCACCTACGCCAACGCCAAGCGCCTCGGCGTCATGTACCTGATCTGGAACAACAAGATCTGGGGTGCCTACTCGGCCGATCAGGGCTGGCGTCCCTACAACAACTGCGCGAACACGCCGCAGTCGTCGATGGACACCGCCTGCCACCGCGACCACATCCACTTCTCCCTCAGCTGGGAAGGTGCGATGAAGAAGACGAGCTTCTGGTCGGGGAAGGTCGCGGCCAAGGAGTACGGCCCGTGCCGCGCGGCGGACATGAACTGGGCCGGCTGGTACTCGGTCCGCTACACCCCCTGCCCGCGCTACCCGGCGGTCACCGCCCCGGCCGGCTCGAGCGCGGTGATGAAGAACCTCGTTCGTTTTTCCGGCATCCTGCTTGTCAGCGGTGCCACCGGACCGGCGGTCGCCGCCGTGCAGTCCGCGCTGAAGGTCTCACCCGCCAACGGCGTGTTCGGGCCGCAGACGCGTGCGGCCGTGATCGCGTTCAAGAAGGCGCAGCGTGGCGGTGTTGCTCCGAACAGCGCGGTCGGCGAAGGAACCTGGCGCGCACTCATGAAGGCCAACGCACCGAAGTAGGGCTCGGTCGTTCGGGTCAGCGGACGAGACCGGCCCGGATATCGGCGGTCACGGCCGTCTGGTCGGGACGGGCCGATCCTGGGCGTCGCTCGACGACGACCATCCCCACGCGGTTGCCGGTCCGCACGATCGACTCGTCCCAGGTCTGCGCGGCCGCGTCGGGTCCTACTTCGCGCCGGGTGTCCTGCACGAGCTCCGAGGATCTGGCGGCGAGCGTCGCCACCGTCTGCGGAGTGCGCAGGCCGCGAACACTGGCCGGGGCGACGCACCTGGCGAGCATGCTCCCCAGCGTCGATACCAGGTCGGTCGCCTTCGCGGTGCTCGGGTAGTCCAGTACCAGGGCGACCGCGGAACGTCCGTCCGGCGTGCGGTACGTCTGCTGCCAGGCGTGCGCAGGCAGCGGGAGCCGGCCCGCCTCGACACCCGGACATCAGAGCGGGACGAGCCCGTCGGCGACGTCCTGCGGTGTGCGTTCGTCGATGCCCGCACCGTTGGCGTCGGCCGGCGCGTCACCGGCGGCGTTCTCGGCGTGAGCCTTGAAGCCTGCACCGATCGAGGCGGCGGGCGGCAGGTTGAGCTTTCCGATCGGTTCGGTCGCCGCCGGTGCCGGTGCGGTGGACGGCTTCACGCCTACGTGTGGAGTCGCGGTGGCCGCGGCCGACGGGGTCGCCGTGGCCGTCGGGGTGGCGCCGGCGAGGACGGTCGTCGGCGACTGGGCGGCGCACCCGACCGCGAGGAGTGCGAGCACCATCCCTCCGGCGGCGGTCGCGGCCGCGGTTGCACGGCCGGCTCGTAGGGACTCGAGTCTGGTCACGATCCTCACCCGCCGTTCGAGGAGAAGTGTTGGTAGTCGGGCTCGTTCCACCGCGCGCCCCACGGCCAGCCCATCGCCGCGAAACGCGACTGGACGATGTCTCCCGAAACGATCATGCCCTTGCAATGGTCGGTGCGGTTGAGGTAAGTGTCCGACCCCTTCGGGTACACCTTGCCGTTGGCCACGTAGGGGTTCTCGTAGGTGTTGATGTCGATGGCATTGCCGTAGCTGTGCTGAGACACCCGGTACGGGTTACCCGTCACTTTGCGGCAGTTGAAGGCGGAGGTGTTGTCGGCCTCCATCGACTTCACGTCGCTGCCTTTGTAGGCGTCGACGGGGGTGACCCGACGGAACGGCCAGCCGACGTGATGGGCATCGGAGAACACCGACGTGATGGCGGCGACCACCGACGAGCGGACGACGATGGTGCCGCGCGCGTCGTCGCCGGCGAAGTTGCGGTAGGTCAGCGTGATCATCCGCAGGCTCGACGGCCCGACCGGGCAGCCGCTGCGGTAGGTGTACGGGACGTCGGCGGCCGTCGGCGTCTTGACCGACGTGGAGAAGCCGAGGCGCACCTGGGCGATCTTCGAGCTCGAGTAGTAGTGGATCTGGGCGTGGGCGAAACTCTGGGACAACCCGTAGGACGTCTTGTTGGCCAGCGCGGTCGGCAACCCGATCCACGAGCCTTCGGCGCCGATGGCGGTGTAGCGGGTGTTGATCGGACCGACCACCTCACGCACACCGCCGACCTTGTCGCCGGAGTAAATCCGGCCGCTCTGGAAACGTGTGACGCGGACGTCCTTCACCTTGCTGGGCAGCGATCCGGCCGTTGGCAGCCCGAGCACTCCACCCGCTCCGCCAAGGGCGATGTAGCGGGCCAGCGTCGTGCCGTAGACCGGGTGCGCGCCGGTGACCTTCGCGTAGTAGATGCGGCCCTTCTGGAAGGTCTGCGCCGTCGAGCTCTTGGCTCCGTGCCATTGGTAGCCCACCGGCAGCCCGAGCGAGCCGCCGTCGGCGCCGCTCTCGAGGTAGTAGCTCAGGATCGGGCCGGCGACCTCGCGGGCGCCGATCGCCGCCGACGACCAGATCCGGCCGCCCTGGAACCGGCTGACCCGCGCACCCGCGGCCTTGGCCGGCAACGATCCGACGGTCGGGAGTCCGAGGACGCCGCGCGCTCCGCCGATGGCGAGGTAGCGCGCCAACGTCGTACCGAACACCGGGTGCGCGCCAGTGGCCTTCGCGTAGTAGATGCGGCCCCTGACGAAGGCTTGCGCCGTCGAGGCTCTACCACCGTCGAAGGGTGAGCCGGTGGGGAGACCGAGGCTCCCCCTGTCGGCGCCGGTCTTCAGGAAGTAGGTGAGTATCGGGCCGGCGAGAATCTCGTGGGCGCCGGTGGTCGAGCTGTAGTAGATCCGACCCTGGGCGAAGGTTCGCAGATAGCCGGTCGGCACTGCGGTGACCCCGGAGGTCGCGGCGCCGAGCACGCCGGCCGAACCACCGAGGGCGTCGTAGCGAACCTGGATCGCCTTGCTCGCCTCGACCGGGATCGCGGCTTCGGCCGCAGCCATGGGCGCAACGAGTACGGCCATCGACAGGGCGACGGCCGCTATCCGCCGTGCCCATCGACGCCAGTGACGGCTCCCCTGCTCAGTCATCGGCACCTGTCAGCATCAGCTGCTCACCCCTCGTTCAGGTCCATCACAACCGGTCAAGCATCGTCACAGTAGGTCAAACTGTGATCGGGCGCGCGTCCCGTCGGTGTGCGGGCGTGTCACCGCAATCCGTCTACGTCGCGCCGAGCCGCGGCGATCGCATTCCGGATGCGCTTCTCCGACACCGGTTGTGCTCCCCGCAGGTTCTGGGCGAACTCCAGCACCCGCCACTCCTGGAGCATCCAGAAGATCTCGTCGAGCGACGGCGGCCGCTCCCGTCCGCGCGGGACGTCGGCGACGAGCCGATCGACGTCGTCCTCGACCCGGCGGACGGTCTCGAGCCGCACGAGGTCTCGGCCGGCCGAGCTAGCCAGCTTATCCAGCCGCTGCCGGATCGCGCGAAGGTAACGGACGACATCGTGCAACCGGGCACGGCCGGCGCGGCCGACGAAGCCGGAGCCGACGAGTTGGTCGACCTGCCGGGTCATGTCGTCGAGCGACGGCTGGGTGACACGGCTGCCGGGCTTGGCCAGGTCGGCGCGCAGTCCGTGCGCGGTGGCGAGGACCGTGGCGGCCGTGGACAGCACGTCGCCGACGACGTCGGCGAGGTCGGAGCGGACGGCATCGCGAAGCGCGCCGAACCCCTTCTCATCGTCCGCCGGTGCGCCATGGCGGCGCATCCCGTCGTCGACCGCCGCCCGGACGGCATCGTCGAACATCGCGGTCGCGTCGGGATACGGGCTCCGGCCCAGCGCCAGCTTCGCGGTGTTGTCCAGACGGGCGAGCACCGGCCGGACCGGGGAGGCGATGCCCAGTAGTAGCAGCCGCCGCTGGCCCGCCCAGGTCGCGCGCTGTTGCTCGGCCGGTGATTCGAACACGCGGATGGACACGGAGTCCCCGTCGTCGACGAGTGCGGGATAGCCGGTCACCCGGACGCCGGCGCCACCGGTCCGGGCGGGCTCGCTGACCGTGGCGGGCAGGTCGCCGAACGACCACGAGGTGAGTCCGCTACGGGTAAGACCGCCACCGGCGGTGCCTAGCGCCTGCCGCAGTTGCGGAGCGAGTTCGCGCTGCAGGGCGGCGAGATCCTTACCGGATCTCAGTTCCCGGCCGCGCGCGTCGGTGACGCTGAAGGTGACACGCAGGCGGTCCGGCACGCGGGCCGCGTCGAAGTCGCGGGGGATGACGGATTCACCGGATCGCCGGCTCAGCGCACGTGCGAGCACCGTGGTGATCGGCCCGTCCGCCGGATCGAGCCCGTCGGCGAGCACCCGTGCGGCGGTGTCCGGGGCCGGGACGAACAACCTGCGCAGGTTCTTCGGCAGCGCTTTCACCAGCGCCGTCACGAGTTCGGCGCGCAGGCCCCGGATCTGCCAGCCGAACGGATCGGGTGTCAGCTGGTTGAGAACGGCGAGCGGGACGTGCACGGTCACACCGTCGGCGGCCGCACCCGGTTCGAACTGGTAGGTCACGTCGAAGTCGATCCCGTTCGCCGTCCAGGTGGTCGGGTAGTCGGCCCCGACCACGTCGGCCGCACCCGGATCGACGAGCAGATCCTCTGTGTAGGTGAGGAGATCCGGCTGCTCGCGGCGTGCTTTCTTCCACCACGAGTCGAAGTGCCGGCCGGACACCACCTCGGCCGGGATGCGCTCGTCGTAGAACGACACCAGGGTCTCGTCGTCGACGAGCAGATCGCGACGGCGTGCGCGATCCTCGAGGTCGGCCACCTCGTCGAGGAGCTCGCGGTTGCGGGCGAAGAACTCGTGCCGGGTGTCCCAGTCGCCGTCGACCAGCGCGTGCCGGATGAACAGCTCGCGTGCCACGACGGGGTCGATGGAGCCGTAGGTGATCTTCCGCTGCGTGACAACGGGAATCCCGTAGAGCGTGACGCGCTCGTAGGCGATAACGGCCGCCGCCTTCTTCTCCCAGTGCGGCTCGCTGTAGGAGCGGCGGAGCAGATGCCCGGCGCAGGCCTCTATCCAGGCCGGGTCGATCTTCGCTGTCGTGTGCGCCCACAACCGGGTCGTCTCGACGAGTTCGGCCGCCATCACCCACGCGGGCTGCTGCTTGAACAGCACCGTCGCCGGCGACAGCGAGAACCAGGCTCCGCGTGCGCCGAGGTACTCGCGACGTTCCTGGTCGCGGAGGCCGACATGACTCAGGAGGCCGGTGAGCATCGCCTGATGGATCGCGTTGGCTAGCGGGTCGACCTCGACCGCGCCCGCGGACACGTGCAGACCGAGCTGGCGGCAGGTCGTGCGCAGCTGCGCCTCGAGGTCCTGCCATTCACGGATCCGAAGGTAGTGCAGGTACTCCCGGCCGCACATCCGCCGGAACGCGCTGCTGGTGAGCTCCTTGCGTTGCTCACGAACATAGGTCCAGAGGTTGAGCAAGCTGAGAAAATCCGACTCGGTGGCCGTGTTCACGCGGAACCGGCGGTGGAAGGAGTCGGCGGCCTCCCGCTTCTCGGCGGGGCGCTCACGCGGATCGGCGATCGTCAGGCCGGCCACGATGACGAGCACCTCGCGCAGGCACCCGAGTCCATCCGCGGCGACGACCATCCGGGCGAGCCGCGGGTCGAGCGGGAGCTGGGCGAGCGAGCGGCCGACAGGAGTGAGCTTGCGACCGCCCTCGGGAGTGCTGTCGGGCCGGAACGCGCCGAGTTCCTCCAGCAACCGCACACCGTCGTTGACGGTCCGGGCATCCGGCGGCTCGACGAACGGGAAGTCCGCCATCTCGCCCAACCCGAGTGCGGCCATCTGGAGGATGACCGACGCCAGGCTGGTGCGCAGGATCTCGGGGTCGGTGAACTCCGGCCGGGCGAGGTAGTCGTCCTCGCTGTAGAGGCGGATGCAGATACCGTCCGCGACCCGGCCGCAACGGCCGGCGCGCTGGTTCGCGGACGCCTGCGAGATCGCCTCGATCGGGAGCCGTTGAACCTTCAGTCGCCTGCTGTAGCGGGAGATTCTCGCGGTCCCCGGATCGATGACATACCGGATGCCCGGGACCGTGATCGACGTTTCGGCCACGTTCGTGGCGAGAACGATGCGGCGCCCGGTGTGCGCGGCGAAGACGCGATGTTGTTCGGCTGCTGACAACCGGGCGAAAAGCGGAAGGATCTCGGTGTCCGGCAGCTTCATCCCCTTCACCGCGTCGGCGGTGTCGCGGATCTCCCGCTCCCCGGAGCAGAACACCAGGATGTCGCCGCGACCCGCGTGCCGGAGTTCATCGATCGCGTCGCAGATGGCGGAGATCTGGTCACGCGCATCGTCGTCCCGTCCGGCGTTCGTCGAGAGGGCTGGGGGCGTACGTCGGCTCAGGGCGGCAGCTGGCTTCACGTCGCCCGGTTCGACGTCGTCGTCGCTGCCGTCGTCCTCACCGGGCAGCGGCCGGTAGCGCATCTCCACCGGGAACGTGCGACCGGACACCTCGATGACGGGTGCGCCGCCGAAGTGCTCGGAGAACCGCTGCGGGTCGATGGTGGCCGACGTGATGATGACCTTGAGGTCGGGGCGCCTGGGCAGCAGGCGGGTGAGATAGCCCAGCAGGAAGTCGATGTTGAGGCTACGCTCGTGTGCCTCGTCGACGATGATCGTGTCGTAGCGGAGCAGGTCGCGGTCGTGCGCGATCTCAGCGAGCAGGACGCCGTCGGTCATCACCTTGACCAGCGTGTCGTCACTGGTGTGGTCGGCGAATCGCATCTGGTACCCGACGAGGCCGCCCAGCGGAGCGTCGAGTTCTTCTGCGATCCGCTCCGCGACCGACCGCGCGGCGATCCGCCGCGGTTGGGTGTGGCCGATCATGCCGCGGACGCCGCGGCCCAGATCGAGGCAGATCTTGGGCAGCTGGGTGGTCTTGCCGGAGCCGGTTTCCCCTGCCAGCACGATGACCTGGTGCTCGCGGATAGCGGCGGCGATGTCGTCGGCGCGCTGCGACACGGGCAACTCGGACGGATAGCCGATGGAGGCGGGCCGCGCCTGCTCGCGAAGCTGCACCCGTACCTCGGCGGTGTCGACGTCGCCGGCGATCTTGGCGAGGTCACGCGCACGACGGCCGGCGTCGCGTTGTGACCGGGCCCGGTGGAGTCGTGATCCGAGTCTGGCTTCGTCGGTGAGGGTCAGCGCGCCGAGTCGTCCGCGGAGGTCTGCGACGTCGGCTGCGGTGCTGGGCTCGGTCGCGGTCGCATCGGGCATGACCGGCCAAGCATAGGCGGCGCCCCGCCGCGGCCGACGGGGTTTACCCGGGGTCGAGGCCGAGCTCGACCAGGATCCGCCGGATGTTCGCCCGGCCGGTGTCGCCGATGGGCTCGAACGGGGCGGCAAGCGTGTCACCGCCGCCGATGAGCATGGCGACCGCGACCTTGAGGGCGGCCAGCCAGTTGCCCTCGGTGAGAACCCTGCTGACCGAGGCGATCCGGGCGACGGCAGCTTCTTCCGAGTCGGTATCACCGGCGTCGACGGCGGCCATCAGTTCGCGCATCACACCCGGCACGACGTTCTCGACCCCGGCGACGAAACCGTCAGAGCCGGCACGGTAGAGCGCCGCGGTCTCGGGTTGACGGCTTCCTTGCAGCACGGCGAAGTCGTCGGTCCGAAGCCGCAACAGCGCATCGAACAGGTCGACGTCCTCGCCGCTGTCCTTGATGCCGACGATGTTCGGATGTACGGCCAGGCGTTCGACCGAGTCCGCGGTGAGGGCGACGTGGGTGTTCTGCGGGATGTTGTAAAGCAGCAACGGGACCGGTGACGCATCGGCGAGAGCTGTGTAGTGCCGCTCGAGCATGACGGGCGGAGCCGGGAAGTAATACGGGGTGGTGGCGGCTACGGCGGTGATGCCCGGCCGGACGCGGCGGAGGTTGTCGATCGCCTGGCTCGTACTCGCCGCGCCGACGCCGAGGACGAGCGGGACCTGGCCACCGACCGCACCGACAGTCACCTCGACGACGTCGTCGGCGAGGTGACCGGGCAGGGCGGCGAACTCGGCGGTGGTGCCGAGCACGAGGATCGCGTCGACGTTGCCGAGGAGCCGTCCGAGCTGTCGCTCGAGCGCCGGCCGGTGGAGGGTGCCGTCCGGCCGTAGCGGCGTGACCAACGGTGGGACGGATCCGGCGACGAGCTTCACGGGTGGACCAGCTTCCTCAGGGTGATGTCTCGTCATCCTCGCAAACCAGCCGGCGACCGGCCCCCACCCGACGTGGGCGCGTCCCCGGGCGACATGCGCCCGACCCCCGAAGTGGGCGCGTCCGCACGCGACACGGCGCATCGGAGTGGGCCGAGCGTCCACTCGAGCCCGGCGCACGGCTCTGCGACGGACACCAGGCCGGTATCGGGCCGACGAAACCTGCCGCCATCAGCGACGACATCTGCCCGAAACGTTCGCGGACACTTCCGCGAAACGTGCGCGTCGCTAAAGTCCGAGGATGGCCGACCTCCTGGATGAGTACGCCGTCGGTGAAGCGTGGGACGAGATGTTCGACGCCGACGGCCATGTGCGTCCGTCCTATCGAGCGATGCACGACGTCCTGCGGACCATCTCGCCCGCCGACCTGGGCGCACGGGCCGATGCGCTGGCCAGCGGCTACACCGACCAGGGCGTCACCTTCGACATCGGCGGCGTCGAGCGGCCGTTCCCTCTCGACGTCGTTCCCCGGGTCATCGCCTCGGCCGAATGGGAGACCATCGAGGCCGGCGTGGCGCAACGCGTCCGGGCGCTCGAGGCCTTCCTCGCCGACGTCTACGGACCGATGCTGGCGGTGCGCGACGGCGTCGTCCCGGCCCGGCTTATCACGTCCTCACCGCATTTTCACCGGTCGGTCCAGGGCATCGAGCCGGCGAACGGCGTCCGCATCCACGTCTCCGGCATCGATCTCGTCCGTGACACGGCCGGGGTCGTACGTGTTCTGGAGGACAACGTCCGCGTTCCCAGCGGCGTCTCCTACGTGATCACCAACCGGCGGGCGATGGCGAACGCGCTCCCCGAGGGCTTCAACAACCAGCGCATCCGGCCGGTGAGCGGTTACCCGGCGCGGCTGCTGGCTGCCTTGCGCGCGTCGGCTCCCCCGGGTGTCGACGACCCGACCGTCGCGGTCCTGACCCCCGGAGTGTTCAACGGCGCCTACTTCGAGCATTCGCTGCTGGCGAGGACGATGGGCATCGAGCTGGTCGAGGGCCGGGACCTGTTGTGCCGCGCCGGCAAGGTGTACATGCGCACCACCGAGGGCCTCCAGCGGGTCGACGTCATCTACCGACGCATCGACGACGAGTTCATCGACCCGGTCCACTTCCGGTCGACCTCGCTGCTCGAGTGCCCGGGCTGGTCAACGCCGCCCGCAGCGGCGGCGTGTCGATCGCCAACGCCATCGGCAACGGGGTCGCCGACGACAAGCTCGTCTACACGTTCGTGCCGGACCTGATCCGCTACTACCTCAACGAGCAGCCGCTGATCCCGAACGTCGACACGTGGCGGCTCGAGGACGACGACTCGCGTGAGGAGGTGATGGACCGGCTGGCCGAACTGGTGATCAAGCCGGTCGACGGATCCGGCGGCAAGGGCATCGTCATCGGTCCGGTGGCCACCCCGGCGCAGCTGGCGACGCTCCGTGAGCGCGTGCAGGCCGATCCCCGGGGCTGGATCGCCCAACCCCTGGTGCAGCTGTCGACGGTGCCCACGCTGTCCGGCGACCGGCTCGAACCCCGGCACGTCGACCTCCGCCCGTTCGCCGTGAACGACGGGTCGTCCATCTGGGTGCTGCCGGGTGGCCTGACCCGGGTCGCGCTGGCGCGAGGTGAGCTCATCGTCAACTCCAGCCAGGGCGGCGGCAGCAAGGACACCTGGGTGCTGACCGCCTCGCGCACCAGACCCGAACCGGCGCCGCCGCGCGACCAACCGCAGCCGGTCACCGACGCGGTTCCGATCAGCGACCCGCAACGGGGTTCGCCCGCTGCCACCGCCGACGTGAACTCCCAGCAGGAACAGCAACAGCAGCAGCAGCGCGTCGAGCCTGCGTCCGTCGGAACGAGCACGACGGCGGTGTCAGCATGCTGAGCCGCATCGCGGAATCGTTGTTCTGGATAGGACGTTACTGCGAACGCGCCGACGACACGGCGCGGCTGCTCGACGTCCACATGCACCTGCTGATCGAGGACCCGTGGGCCGACGAGACGATGGCCGGCCGCACGCTGCTCGCCGTCATGGGTGCGCAGGAGCAACTCCACGCCAGCCAGGACGTCGTCCTCGAACTCCTCGCCCACAGCGCGGCGTCGCCGTTCTCCATCGCCTCCTGCCTGACCGCCGCCCGGGAGAACGCGCGGCGGGCCCGCGAGGTGGTCCCCGCCGAACTCTGGGAGGCACTCAACTCGACCTGGCTCGCACTCCAGACGCGGCAGCGCCAGGGCGACGCCCCGTATGCGTTCCTGCGCTGGGCGCGCGAGCGGGTCACGCTGGTGACCGGTGTGGTCGAATCGACGATGGTGCGCGACGAAGGATGGCAGTTCCTCAGCCTGGGCAGGCACATCGAGCGTGCGGACATGACGTCGCGGATCGTCGCGTCGGCGACTCTGTCGAGCCAGCTCGCGGCGATGTGGACGGTCGTCCTGCGCAGTTGCGGCGGCTACGACGCCTACCTGCGTACCTACCGCGGCGAACGCGGAGAGGCCCGCGCGGCCGAGTTCATCCTCCTCGACCGCGCGTTCCCGAGGTCGGTGGTGCACGGGCTCGATCGCGCGGAGCTCAGCCTGCGGATGCTCGAACCGGCCTCGGACCGCACCGGAGTGGTCGACGAGGCCCGGCGCGTCCTCGGCCGCGCCCGCACACATCTCGAGTACACGCCGCTACCGCTGCTGCTCGAACGACTTCCCGAGGAGATGGTGGCGGTGCAGCGCGCCTGCGAACGCGCGAGTGCGGCCGTCGGCCGGCGGTACTTCGACACCTCGGATTCGACCGCCTGGAGCCAGGAGGCAGCACTGTGAGCATGCGATTGCGGATCGACCATCACACCGGCTTCCGGTACGCCAGCACGGTGCTGTCGTCCTACAACGAGGCGCGGATGACGCCTGCGTCCGCGGCCGGCCAGAACGTGTGGAGCTCGCGGCTGTCGGTGGAGCCGTTGCCGTGGAGTTTCACCTACACCGACTACTGGGGTTCGACCGTCACCGCCTTCGAGGTGCACGAGCCGCACGACGAGTTGCGCGTGCAGGCCCGAAGCCTGGTCGAGATCTTCCCCACCACGGGCGACCCGGCCGAGTTGAGCTGGGACGCGGGCGACGGCACGTCACTGCCCGACGACCTCGATTGGGCCGGGCTCGGGCATCCGGCCATCTCCGAGGAGTTCAGCGAGCTGCTGCAGGTGACGCCCCGGACCGAACCCGGCATCGAGCTCGCCGAACGCGCTCGCGAGCTCGCCGACGAGCTGCCGCCACGGGTCGCGGCACTGGGTGTCTGCCGGCTGCTGCGCAAGGAGGTCGCCTACGTGCCCGGCTCGACGCGGGTGTCGAGCCATGCGGTCGAAGCCTGGGACGTGCGTCAGGGCGTCTGCCAGGACTTCGCCCATCTCGCGGTTGGTTCCCTGCGCACACTGGGAATTCCGGCCCGCTACGTCTCCGGCTACCTGCACCCGAAACGCGAGCCCGTCGTCGGCAAGACGGTACCCGCGGAATCGCATGCCTGGATCGAGTTCTACGTGGGCAGGTGGGTGCCCTACGACGTCACCAACACCCAGATTCCCGGCGACCGGCACGTCGTCGTCGCGCGGGGCCGTGACTACAACGACGTATCCCCGCTCCGCGGGATCTACTCGGGCGGGGCATCGACGATGTTCGTCTCCGTGGAGATGACCCGGCTCACCTGACCAGCCGTTGGCTGGACGCTCGACACGCCGGACCCCGGTCGGCGGCGAGAATGTGGCTGTGCCCGCCCACGTCGACCGTGCCGCCGGGCACACCCGGCAGCCGATCACCCTGCGGACGATCGCACCGTCGGCCTACGGTCCGGCCGCGTTGTTCGGAGTCGGGCAGGGCGCGATGCTCCCGGTGGTCGCGATCTCCGCCCGTAACCTGGGCGCGTCGGTCGGCGTCGCCGCCCTCGTCGTCGCCTTCATCGGCATCGGCCAGATCCTCGGCGACCTGCCGGCCGGCGCGCTCGCCAACCGGATCGGCGAGCGTCGCGCCATGGTCGTGTCCGCCTTCGTCATCTGCGCCGGCCTGCTCACCTGTATCGCCGCTCGGTCCGTCGTCGTGCTCACCGTCGGAATCACCGTCGTCGGCTTCGCCGGCGCTGTGTTCGGCCTTGCCCGGCAGAGTTATCTCACCGAGGTGGTCCCGCTCGAGCTGCGCGCGCGGGCACTGTCGACACTCGGCGGCAGCATGCGCATCGGCGCTTTCGTCGGGCCGTTCCTCGCCGCCTGGGTGACGAGCTGGGCCGGCACTGCGGGCGCCTACTGGATCTTCGTCGTCTGTGCCGCGGCCGCCGGCGTGCTGGTCATGGTGGTCAAGGACCTCACACCGCCCAAAGATCCGAACGCTCCCCCACCGGCGCCGCATCCCGATGGCCGCAGTGGTCTCTTCGGGGTGGCCGCCCGGCACCGCGCGGTACTGCTCTCGCTCGGCTCGTGCGCGCTCCTGCTGATGGCGGTCCGGCAAGCCCGGCAGAGCGTTCTGCCCCTGTGGTGTGAGCATCTGGGCATGTCGGTCCCGACGACGAGCCTCCTCGTCGGCTTGTCCGGCTCGGTCGACATGCTGCTGTTCTATCCCGCCGGTTCGGTGATGGACAGGTTCGGCCGGGCCTGGGTCGGGGTTCCCTCGCTCGCGGTCCTCGGACTCGGGCACGCGCTGCTGCCGCTCTCGCACTCGGTCGGTGGCGTCGCCGTCATCGCGGTCATCCTCGGCGTCGGGAACGGGATGGGCGCCGGCCTGGTGATGACGCTGGGGGCTGACGTGTCGCCTGCGGTCGGACGGCCGCTCTTCCTCTCGATCTGGCGGCTCGTCACCGACTTCGGGGCCGCAGGTGGGCCGTTGGTCGTCAGCCTGGTCGCCGCGCTGGTCGGCCTCGGGCCGGCTTCCCTGGTGATCGCCGGCTTCGCCGCGATCGCCGCCGGCATGCTCGGGAAATTCGCGCCACGACGCCCTGCACAGCTAGCCCAGGCGCCGCAGGTGCCGTCCGCCCAGCCGGTCACGGCGCCGGAGACGAGCAACGACGGCTAACGTGACGGCCATGCCCGCCGACGACACCGACCGACCACCCGTAGCGATCGTCACCGGTGGCGGCAGCGGCATCGGCCGCGCCAGCGCTGTCGCTCTCGGCTCCGCGGGGTTCGCCGTCGTGGTCGCGGGCCGACGTGCGGCACCGCTTGACGACACGGTCGAAGCGATCACCGCCGCCGGTGCAACGGGCCTTGCGGTCGTCTGCGATGTGACCGACGAGGTGGCCGTCGATGCCGTGATCGCGAGCGCGGTCGAACGCTTCGGCCGGCTCGACCTCCTGTTCAACAACGCCGGCGCCGGTGCTCCCGGCGTCCCGTTCGACGAACTGACGCTCGCCCAGTGGCAGTCCGTCGTCGACGTCAACCTCACCGGACCGTTCCTCTGCGCGCGCGCCGCCATCCGCGAGATGAAACGGCAGACCCCGACCGGCGGCCGGATCATCAACAACGGCTCGATCTCCGCGCACGCGCCACGCCCGAACTCCGCGCCCTACACGGCCACCAAGCACGCCATCACCGGGCTGACGAAGGCGCTCGCGTTGGACGGCCGACCGTTCGGCATCACCTGCGGGCAGATCGACATCGGCAATGCGGCCACGGCGATGGCCGCGTCCATGCCGGCCGGCGTGGCGCAGGCCGACGGCTCGGTCCGCGGCGAACCGACGATGGACGTCGAGGACGTGGCACGCGCCGTGGTCTACATGGCCGCGCTGCCGCCCGGAACGGTGGTGGCGACCATGACCGTGATGGCCGCCGGTATGCCGTTCGTCGGACGCGGCTGATCATCGACATTCGCCACCGGACCTGACGTGATCATCGGGCTGGTATTCGCAGCACTCTGCGCAGTCGCCACCGGGACCGCGACGATCATGCAGGCGCGGGCAGCCGGACGCGCGGTCGAGCGCTCCGTCGGCCCGCTTCGGTCGCTGCTCGCGACCCTGCGGCAGGGCTGGTACATCGCGGGTATCGGCCTCGATCTGGTCGGGTTCGTCGCCAGCGTGGTCGCGTTGCACCACCTGCCGCTGTTCGTCGTCCAGGCGGTGGTGTCCGGCAGCGTCGGCGTGACCGCCGGGCTGGCGGCCCTGCTGGGGGTGCGGCTCGGCCGCACCGAGGTGGCCTGTCTCGTCGTCCTCGGCCTCGGGCTGATCATGCTGGCGCTCTCAGCGGCCGCAGAGCCCCCGCACGCGCTCACCGGGTATCGGCCGTGGCTGCTGGTGGCGGCGGTGGCGCCGGTCGGCCTCCTCGGCCTGGTCGGCCTGCGACTGCCGACGCGGCACGGGACCGGTGCGGCGGCCGCGGTCCTCGCGCTCGCCGCCGGCCTCGGCTTCACCGTCGTGGCCGTCGCCTCCCGGACGCTGGTGGTGCCGCCGCACTGGTGGCGGTTGTTCGTCTCACCCACGGTTCTGGCGATCGTGGCGGCCGGTGGGCTGGGGATGGCGATGTTCGCGTTCGCACTACAGCGTGGGACGGCGACAACGGTGGCGGCGATCTCCTTCGCCACCGAGACCGTGCTCCCGGCCGCGATCGGGTTGCTGGTGCTCGGTGACTCGCCACGGACCGGTTACGCAGGGGTCGCCGCGGCGGGATTCGTCGCCACGGTCGCCGCAGCCATCGCGCTCGCCCGGTACGCCGACGTCACCCTGCCGGACCGGCGGACGGACCAGCAACGAGCCCAGCGGCCGGGACCGGGCGCCTAGAGCCCGAGCTCCCACTGACGGAACCGGCCGACCTCGTTGCGCGCCTTGCGCACGACCCAGCCGACCGCGGCGACGTCGTCGAGGAAACCGACGAGCGGGATGCTGTCCGGGATCACGTCGATCGGTGAGTCGATGTAGACCAGGGTGGCCACGATGTCGACCACGTCGGCGTCGCTCGCGGGCCGGTAGTTGCCGCGTGCGACGGCGACGCTGAGCCGGATCAGGGTGCGGACGTCGTCGACGACGTCGGCGAACGGGCCGCTGCGCAGCGCGGTCGACACGGCGGTGGCGGCGGCCAGCTCGAGGAGGCCGGCCGGCCTGGCGACGAGAGCGGCCGCCTCCGTGCGCGCCTCGGAGAAGAAGCTCGACCCGATGGTCTGGCGGGTGGCCTCGTCCGACGCGGCGGCGTCGTCGAGCGGCGGATTGTCGCTGATGCGGGACTCGGTCATGCCGCACCCTACCGACGAACACCGCATTCGAGTCGGGCCGATGCAGGCTACGCGGAACCGGCGTCGCCCGAGCCAGCCCAGCCGCTCGACGACGCCGGTTCCGACGACGTCAGACCGCGTCGAGACGCGCCTTCTGCGCCGCGGTGAGGGTCAGGTCGGCCGCCGCCGCGGAGTCCTCGATGGTCTCCGCGCGACGCGCGCCCGGGATGACGATGACGTGGGGGGACTGAGCCAGCTCCCAGGCGAGCGCCACCTGCTGCGGGCTGACGTCGAGCTCGGCCGCGACCTCGGCGAACGGCGCGAAGCTGGATCCGAGGTCGGCGGCGCTGCTGATTCCTCCGAGTGGCGACCACGGGAGGAACGCGATCCCGAGCTCGTCACAGAGGTCGAGCTCGGGCTGCGAGGAGCGGAAAGCCGGCGAGTACTGGTTCTGCACGCTGGCGAGCCGGCCGCCGAGAAGCTCCTGGGCGACACGGATCTGGTCCGGGTTCGCGTTCGAGATGCCCGCGAGCCGGATCACGCCCTCGTCGAGCAGTTCGACCATTGCCCCGATCGAGTCCTCATAGGGAACGTTCTCGTCCGGACGGTGGAACTGCCACAGGTTGACCGCGTCAACGCCGAGGCGCTTGGCAGACGCCTTGGCCGCCTCCTTGAGGTACTCCGGGCGACCGTCCTGGTACCAGGAACCGTCACCCGGGCGCAGCGAGCCGCCCTTGGTGGCGACGACGACTCCCGCGGTACTGCCGCCGAAGGTGCTGAGTGCCTCCGCGATCAGCAACTCGTTGTGGCCGAGGTCGTCGGCGTCGCGGTGGTAGGCGTCGGCGGTGTCGATGAAGGTGATGCCGGCGTCGAGGGCAGCGTGAATCGTCGCGATCGCTTGCGCCCGGTCGGGCCGCCCCTCGATGGACAGGGGCATTCCGCCGAGGCCCACGGCGGAGACGACTTCGTCGCCCAGCTTGCAAATCTGCATGGTGATCTCCGAACGTATCGATGGAAGGACGTGATCGCCGGCGAGACTAGCCCGCCACCGATGCCCGACCCGATCCGGCCGGCCACGCGTGCGCGCAGCCGGCCGGCCGGGCTCGGTCAGGCCGAGCGTTGGTAGGTGCGGAACGCCCGGGTGGCGACGAGGCCGAGACCGGCGGCGAGCGCGGCGAGCAGCACCAGATGCTGGGTGATACCGGCGCTGTCGGGGTTCGCCGACAGTGCCGACCGCGACGCCGACACCGCCCATTCCATCGGGTTGTACCGCGCCACCGTAGGGACCCACGATCGTGACGAGCACCCCGGTGACGCCACCGGGAAACCGCGTGCCGGCCAGCAGCGAGATCCCGACGACGATCAGTGTCTGGATGGTGCTGACGATCGACTGGTACGCGAGGGTCGACACCATCACCGCGCCCCGGCTCACCGGAACTCCAGGAAACTCCCGCCGCCGCGAATCGGGGATGCGGACGACGGCCTCGAACAGCTGACCGAACGGCAGGAGCCGGATGATCCGCTGGATCAGGTTGATGACGAGGAACACCGGCATCCGCCGCAGGCCGCGCAACCCGCGCGACGTCAACAGGAGTGACTGATCGCGGCGCTCAAGATGCTTGCGCCAGGACTTTGCCCGAGCGATTCCCAACGGTCAGCGACGCAGCGACTCCGGGTCGGCCGGGGCGAGGATCAACCGGCCGGCGGCGTCGTCCTGCTCGATGACGTTGACCCGGATCGTGTCGCCGGCACTGATGTAGTCGTGCACGTGGACGTAGCCGCTCAGACCGAGCGTCCCCTTGAGCGTCGCGGCACTCAGCAGCCCACGGCGGGATCCGATCACCACCAGCGCATAGTTCGGGCCGGAACTGACGACACGGCCGGTGTACTCGGCATCGTCGAGCAGGGTGTTGTGCTGGTCGGCGTCGGTCTCACGGCGGATCAGGTCGTCGAGCAGCGCGTCGGTCTCGATCGCCAGCGTGCGTGCCAATTCGTCGACCTGGTGGAGCATGTCGGCCATGTGCTTGGCGATGGCGAGGTAGAGATCGGGCAGTGCGTGCTCGCCCGGTTTGTAGCTGTTCTCGTGAGTGAGCTCGCCCCAGGCGTCCTGCATCATCGTCCGCAGCTGGACCTCGACGACGACGCGCTCGGGGTCGCCGGGCTTCAGGTCGGGCACCGGCACCGACAGGTAGACGTGCACCGAGCGGTAACCCGACGGCTTGGGCCGGGCGATGTAGTCGGTGGGCTCGCCGACGAGGTGCACGGCCGAGCCCGACCCGTAGCGACGGACGAGGGTCTCGGTGACGAGGTCGGTATCGCGCAGCGTCTTGACGATGATGCGGATACCGAGCACGTCGGGCACCAGGTCGAGCACCAGGTCACGGGCCTCCCCCGCGTCCAGGTCGGCCACGGCGAGATCGGCCGGCATAAGTCGTTGCGCCTTGTCCAGAAAGCTTTCGAGGCCTTTCACCCGGCTCAGCCCGACCCGTGCACGACTCGGGTCGGAGTCGCGGAACAGTGCGGTGATCGTGTCGTCGAGCTCGCCGGTCATTGCGGCCAGCGCCCGCTCCCAGGCCGGCCGGTCAGTGCGGTAGAGGTCGGCGACGACGGCCGCGATATCGGAATCGACGTGAGCCATGCGCGTCATCCTGCCAGCGTGTCCGCACGTGGACGTTCGCGAACGACAACACGGTCGACTCCGTCCTGTCGACACCCCTAGCGTGGCTGTCATGAGCTTCCGACCCGACGCCACCCGCGATGCCGATCTGATCGAGCGGGTGGCACCGGGCCCGGACGACGTCGCGCACTTCCAGGAGCTGGGCTGGTGGGTGTCGCCGCCGGTCCTCGACGCCGAGACGATCGCGTCCGCGCTCCGTGGCGCCGACCGGATCTATGCCGGTGATTTCGACACGCCACTGCCGAACGGGAAGACCGCGGTCGGCTGGCAGACCGCCGACGGGGATGTGCTGCGTAAGAACGACCACGCCGGCCTGCTCGTACACGAACTGCGCGCGGTGACCTTCAACCCGATCCTCGGAATGATCGCCAGCCGGCTGGCCGGCGTCGATTCGATCCGGCTCTGGCACGATCAGCTGCTGTACAAGCCGTCCCTGCCCGTCGGGGCCGCACCGCCGAACGTCGGCTGGCACACCGACCGGCAGTACTGGATGGCGGCGAGTTCGACGTCGATGCTCACCGCGTGGGTGCCGTTCCACGACGTACGCGAGGAGCACGGCCCGGTGATGTTCGTCGACGGGTCGCACCGTTGGGAGGGCGTCGTCGGTGACTTCTGGAACACCGACCTCGGTGCGCTGTCGAGCCTGGTCGCCGACCGCAACGCCCACGTCTCGCATGCTCTCGTGCCGAAGGGCGGCATCAGCTTCCATTCCTGCCGCACTATCCACGGCTCGGGACCCAACACGAGCGGCGAGCCGCGCCGGGCGATCGCGGTGCACCTGCAGGACGGCGACAACCACTTCGCCCGGTATCGGCATGCTGATGGCACGCATGCCTTGCACGGGTTGGACGAGCTCGTGCGCCGGACCGCCGACGGCGACCCCGACTACGCCGACCCGACGGTATGCCCGCAACTCTGGCCGTGAACCGCGAGCCGCGCCGGTAAATCCTGCACATGGACTCGTCGAACGTCGTCTGGGTCGAGGCGAAGAGCTTCGTCGACGCACTGCGCTGAGCCGGGCCGGCCGGCCGGCTGGGCTCACTGCTCGCGCAGTATCCGGACGTCGAGCGGGGCGAGGGTGACCGCGGCGTGCACCTCCACGCGCGACACGAGGTCGACGCACGGTGCGGGCAGGGTGACCTCGACCGATGCGTCACGGTTGTGGTTGATCAGGTAGATCACCGCACCGCCGGGTCCGATCCGGCGCGTGACTTCGACCCCGGACGGCGGCACCACTCCCCTGGCCAGCGGTGAGCCGATGCCGTGTGCCGCACAGACCGTCGTCAGGAGTTCGCGCCAGCCCGGGGTGGTCGGCAGGGTCGCCACGTAGAACGCCGCACCCGCGCCGACGGTGTTCCTCGTCAGCGCCGGTTCGCCCGCGTAGAAGTCCCGCTGGTAACGGCCGACAACCTGAGCGCCGTCGACGAACAGGCGTTCACACAGCACCCCCGCCGCGATGTCGCGGTCCCCGAGGGCGACGGCGTTGGCCCGGTCCGGCGGGAGGGCATCGACCTCCTCGACGGTGACACCGAAGAGGTCGCGCAGCAGGCCCGGCGCACCACCTGGGTGGACCGTGTCCTCGTCGTCGACCAACCCGGTGAACGCGGTGCCGATGACGGTCGCGCCGCGATGCGCGGCCGCCGTGAGCGATGCCGCGACGTCGACGTCGATCATGCTCAGCACCGGCGCGACGATCACGTCGAACTCCGTCAGGTCGGCGCGCGGCGACAGCACCTCGCAGCCGATCCCCAACTCCCACAGGGCAGTGAAGACCGCGGTCACCTGATCGACGTAGTCGAGATCGACGCTCGGCCCGCTGGACGCGCCGAGCGCCCAGTTGTTCGGCCAGTCGAACAAGACCGCCACCTTCGCGTCCATCCGCCCGTCCAGCGTCGCCGTCCCCAGCGCGCCCAGTTCGGAACCGATACGCGCGACCTCGGTGAACACCCGCGCATCCCTACGTCCGTGGTGTTCGACGACGGCACCGTGCAGCTTCTCGATGCCGGCGACCGAGCGACGCCACTGGAAGTAGGAGATCGCGTCGGCGCCCTGCGCGACCGCCTGAAACGTCTGCGCACGCAGCACATCCGGGGGCTTGAGCCAGTTGTAGGGCTGCCAGTTCTGCTGCGACGGGCTCTGCTCCATCAGGATGAACGGCTGGCCGTCCCTGAGCCCGCGCATCAGTGCGTGCCGGAACGCGACCGTCGACGGCGGATCGTGCGGACGCGGATAGGAGTCCCAGGACACGACATCGAGATCAGCGGCCCAGCGGTGGTAGTCCAGCGGGTCGAACGCACCCATCAGGTTGGTCGTGACCGGGACGTCCGGGGTGATCTCACGAAGAACGGCGAGCTCCGCCCGGTAGGCGCCGAGCAGGTTGTCGGAGGCGAACCGCTTCCAGTTGATCCGCAGCGCCTGGATCGAGGATTCGCCATCACTGTAAGGGGGTTCGAGCTGCGACCAGTCGGTGTAGGTGTGACCCCAGAACGCGGTGTTCCAGCGCTCGTTCAGCGTGCCCAGGCTGCCGTAGCGCGTACGCAGCCAGTCGCGGAAGCGATCGGCGCACACCTCACACCAGCAGATGTTCCCGTACTCGTTGCCGATGTGCCACAGCCGCAGGCCGGGATGGTCGCCGTACCGCTCGGCCAGCCGGCGGACCAGCCCGGTCGAGAGTCGTGCGAACTCCGGCGAGCTCGGGCAGAAGGTGTGCCGCTCGCCGTGCCGGACCCGACGGCCGTCCGGAGCGGCCCGCAACACGCCCGGGTAACGCTGGTCGACCCACGCCGGCACCGACGCGGTGGCCGTGGCCAGGTAGAAACCGATCCCGCCGGCGTGCAACCGGTTCAGGATGTCGTCGAGCCATTCGAAGTCGAAGGTGTCCTCGTCGGGCTGCAGATGCACCCAGCTGAAGATCGGCAGGCTCACGACGGTGAGGCCGGCCGTCCGCATCAACGCGACGTCGGTGTCCCAGACGTCGCGGGGCCACTGGTCCGGGTTGTAGTCGGCGCCGTAATGGACGCGGCCGAACTGCTCGGTCAGCTGGAGCGGGGTAGCAGGGGTCACGCTGCCCAACCGTAGGACATGGGGGTCGCCGCAGCGCTCAGCCCAGCAGCAAGCGAGCGACCGCGCGCGCAATCGGCAGGCCCGCTTCGGTTTGATACCAGGTGAAGCCGGGTGACGGGTTGACCTCGAAGCAGACCACCCGACCGTCGTCGGCGAGCTTGAGGTCGACCCCCGCGAACGGCAGGTCGAGATCGCGGGCGAGCGCGACACAGCGCTGCGCGATGTCGTCGTCGAGGTCGAACTCACGAAGGGTCGCGTCCGCGCCGACCTGCGCGCGCGCGTAACGGTAGTCCAGCGCGTCGGACTCGACCACTGCCGCGAACACGTCGCCGCCGACGACGTGCACCCGGACGTCGCGTCCCACGATACGTTCCTGGAACTGCACCGGACACCACCGCAGTCGCCCGAGCCGCTCGCGATCGGTTGCGGGGTGGAAGGCCGTCACGATCGATCGGATGCCGCTCGTCGATTTGTACACGGTGCCCGGAAAGCGTCCGGCGAACTCGACAGCCTCGTCGGCGTCGTCGGTCACCAGTGTCTCCGGCGTAGCGAAGCCGTGCGCCAGAACCGCCTGTGCCTGCAGGGGTTTCGACATGTTCGACGCCATCGCCGAGAGTCGGTTCAGTACCCGGGTGCCGTCCAGCGCACCGGCGATCTCGGTGTAGGCGGTCAGCGCCTCGTGCACCTGACGGGCGTGCAGACGCTCCGGGGCGTCGGGCGCGAGCACGGACAGCGCGGGCACCAGCTCGGGTTCGACCGGGCGAAGGTATATCCCGGTGATCTGCTCGAGCCGGACGCGGCGGCCACCGACGGCGATCTCCCCCGTCAACGCCGACGCCCCGGCGGAGCCGTCGGTCAATTCGATGACCATGCTCTGGGCGGCGGCCTGGCTGGGATGCATGACCAGCACGTCGGCGTCGAGTGCGGCCAGTTCGTCGGCCACCAGCGCCACCGGTGATTCGGTCGGCACACCCCACAGCAGCACGGTCACAGCGATGCCCCCACGCCCGCGCCGATGCGCACGGGTGCGCCGGCGGTGAGCACCGCGCTGAGGCGGCGCGCCAGCGCCGGGCCGCCGTTGCGCAACCGCGCCAGGCCAGCCACTCCGGCGAACGACAAGGACGACGGACGGCCGCGGCGCGACGGGTTGACGAAGAAGTCCAGTCCGATCAGGGAGGTGTCGGCCCCGATCAGCCGCAGGGTGTCACCGATGCCGGCGACGAGATCGTCGGGCAGCTCCAGCGGTGTCCACGGCTCACCGTCCAGGCAGACGAGCTGGACGGGCTCGGCGTCGGGACCCGCGGCCCGTTGCGCGGCCGAGTAGATCGCGGCGATCAGCTGCTCCGGACCGGTGGCCGCCGTAGACGTGTCGAAGCGTATCGAGGGTGCCGGGAGGCCAGCCGAGTGTGCAGCCGCCAGGGCCCGCAACGGGTGCGGCGCGAGGCCGGCGAGGTAGGTGGGCTCCGGCCGGTTGCGCACCGGGCAGGTCAGCGACGACAACCAGCTGAGCGTGAACGCGTGCAGCTCGGCCGTTGCATAGTGGCGCTCACCCACCGCGGCATTGGCCCAGGCGGCCGCCGGCGCCTCGACCAGCCGGTTGAGGACGCCGGTGAGCGACGCGTCGGCGATGAGCGTCCCGTCACCGAGCTCGATCGTGGTGTGGACACCCCCGCGGCCGAGCCGATGCGACCGCCGGCGCGCGAACGCGAGCAGCTCGCCGGTGACCACCTTGACGGGCACACCAGCCCGGCGCACGTGCTCGGCGAACCACAGCGCATCGGTATCGGTGATCGAGCACAGAATCAGCAACATGAGCGCACTCCTCGGGGCGGCGTAGCGGAGCGGGCCGACCGGATCGGCCCGCTCCGCCTGAACGAGCGTCGATCAGCCGGACGGTGTGTCGAGTTCGGCCTTCGCCGCCACCGAGTCGGCGATCTGCTGCTCGATCTCGGCGCGCAACTGCGCGACATCGGCGGCGCCGAGGTCCTGCTCGCCGGAGAACGCCGACTGCGACAGGTCGGGACGGAGGTCCGCGGCGATGAAGCTGGTCAGGGCGCTCAGGGTCGCTTCTAGAGCCGACAGCCGATCGTTCGTGTCGCTCTGGCCACCGGCACCGGGCAGGCCACCACTGGGCAGGCCGCCGCCGGGCAGGCCACCGCCCGGGTTGAACGGCGGGTCGCCGGGCGTGGGGATCGGGATGTTGTCGCCGATGCGCTTGTTCGGGGTGTCGATGATGTCCTTGAACCCCTTGTTGTCAGGCAGGAGTTCCTTGCGGAGCTCCTTGTCCTTGATCAGCTCCTTGCGGAGCTCCTTGTCCTTGGCCAGTTCCTTGCGGAGCTCCTTGTCCTTGATGAAGTCCTTGCGGCCGTCCTTGATGTCCTTGACGATCGACTTCCCGGTCAGCATGGACACGTTGAGTTCGGACAGCACGGACGCGATGGGGTTCGCCAGCGTGTTCGTCCCGCCACCGGCGAAGAGCAGGCCGATGACGAAGCCGTTGGCGTCGATCACCACCGAGCCGGAGTCGCCGTGATCGGAGAACAACGGGTTCTGTGTGGTGTCGGTGGCGATGCTGATCTGGTTGGTGAGTGTCCGCACGCCGATGCCGTCGCCGTAGTCGATGTTCACCGAGGCACCGAGCCCGTCGACGCTGCCGTGGGTGAGGCCGGTCGTCCGGCCGCGCTTGCGCACCACGGCACCGAGGGTGGCGGGGGTGGTGCCACGCACGTTGCCGATATCGACGACGTCACCCGAGCTGGTCCGCCCGGAGTCGATCGACAGCACGGATCCGTCGACCTCGGCCGACAGCGTGGCACGCAGGATGGCACCGAACTCGTCGGCCGGCACCGAACCGGTGTCGATGCGGCTCGGCTGGACCTGGCGGTCACCCACCGCCCAGGTCGAGTCGACGCACGCCACGTGGAAGTTGGTCAGAGCGGCCCGCTGATTGGTCACGTTGTCGATCACGATCGCACCCAGCGTCCCGGCGAAGATGGACCCGCCCACGACACGGCTCGGCCCGATGCTGATCCCGCCCTCGAGCGTCGTGTAGTGGACCGTGTCGGCCAGGAGCCCGACGCCAACGTCTCGCTGGGCAACCTGCAACTCATACGTGCGCTCGAGGACGTCGGTGACCGCACCATCGATCTCGGCGGGCACCAGCTGGGCCTTGGGCACGCTTCTGCGCTTGCTGGCGACGTGGATGCGGATCGCCACCTCGTCGGTCTTAACGCCGCCGACGAACTTGTAGCCGACGTCGATGCCGGTGACACCCGGCTGGGCCAGGTAGCGCGCCTCGACTGTCGCCTTGATGGCAAGGAGGTCCTCTGTGGACGCCATCATGCTCTTCCCTTCTCGAGCAGGGCGACCCCGGTCGGGCCACCGCTTACCGTCGGGAGGCACTCGGACGACCATCTGATACCGCCGCCCGCGAGCGCATTCCGGCCGGCTGGTCAAACCGCTCCAGCGGGGCGAAACTGGCGGTCATGACGCACTCCTACGACGAGGCGCGCGCAGTTCAGCGCACACACGAAAACTCGCTCATGCGACTACCCGGGGTGAGCGGCCTCATGGTCAAGCTGATCGACGGGAGCCCGGTCCTCGAGGTTTACGTCGACCCAGACGAACCCGTTCCCGACGAGCTCCTCGTCGACGAGATCGACGGTCTCGCGCTGTCCGTCCAGCGACGCCGCTACCGGCCCCAGTAGTGCGGGACTAGGCGCCGGCGGATACCCCGGCGTCGGCGGCCGCGACGTGGCAGGCGGCCGAATGGCCTGGGGTCAGCTCGACGCGCAGCGGCGTGACGTGCGAGCAGACGTCGATCGCGATCGGACACCGGTCGCGGAATCGGCAACCAGGCAACGGATCGACGACCTTCGGCGGCTCTCCGGCGGCCATCTCGGAGGTGACCGTCAACGGCGACCGGGGATCGGGTACCGCGGCGACGAGCAGTTGAGTGTAGGGATGCTTCGGGTCGGCCAGCACTTCCTCGATCGGGCCGGACTCCACCATGTGACCCGCGTACATCACGAAGATCCGGTCGGCGACGTAGCGCGCGCTGGCGATGTCGTGGGTGATGTAGAGGAACGACACCCCCTCGGTCGCCCGCAGCGACGCCATCACGTTGAGCAGGCCGATCCGGATCGACACGTCCAGCATCGACACCGGCTCGTCGGCCAGGATCACCTTGGGTCGGTAGGCGAGCGCCTGGGCGAACCCGATCCGCTGTCGCTGACCACCCGAGAGTTCGTAGGGGAACCGGTCGAGGGTGTCGACCGTCAGGCCGACCGCCGACACCACCCGTTCGGCCTCGCGGCGGCGAGCGTCGGCGTCGAGGTCTCGCCGGTGCAGCTTGAGACCGCGCAGGATCCCGTGCGAGACACGGTGCGCCGGGTTGAGTGAGCTGAACGGATCCTGGAACACCATCGGGACGTCGCTGCGGTATGCGAGATTCTCGGTTCGGCCCCGCAAGTCGCTCAACGGCCTGCCCAGGTACATGATCTCGCCGCTGGTGGGCTTGTAGACGCGGGCGAGCAGTCGGGCGATCGTGCTCTTCCCACTGCCGCTCTCACCGACCAACGCAACGATCTCGCGGTCGTTGATGGTGAAGTTCGCGTCGTCGACGGCGTGTAGCTGATGGTGTCCGCGGAGGCCGCCGACACCGAAATGCCTGGTCAACCCACGAGCCTCGAGCAGCGGTGTACCGGCCGAGGTCGCCTGCGTCATCGGCGTACCCCTGCCGCTGCGGCCTCGGCGTCTATGTCATCCGCGTGCAGCAGGCAGCGTGCCTCGACCCCGTCGACGTCGTACAGCCGGGGCGGGACCGTGAGGCAGGCGTCGAAGGCCTGCGGGCAGCGCGGCTGGAAACGACAACCGGGCGGTGGATGCGCGAGATTCGGGGGGCTGCCGGGAATGCCGACGAGCGGGACGCGCAGGCCGCGGATCGACGGGAACGCGTCGAGGAGACCCTGGCTGTAGGGATGCGCGGGACGGTCGAACACCCGGCGGGTATCGCCGAACTCGACGGTCTGGCCCGCGTACATCACCAACAGCCGGTCGGAGAAATGGCTGACCAGCGACATGTCGTGGGTCACGAACAGGACCGCGAATCCCAACTCACGTTGGAGTTCCTTGATCTGGAGCATCAGCGACCGCTGCGCCACCACGTCGAGCGCGGAGGTCGGCTCGTCCATGATCACCAGGTCCGGCGTGAACAGCAGCGCCATCGCGATCATCGACCGTTGCCGCATCCCGCCGGAGAGCTGGTGCGGGTAGCTCTTCAGGTGCACGGTGTCGATGCCGACCAGGCGCATCACCGTCTCGGAGCGGTCCTGGATCGCGGCCCTCGATTTCTCCCCGTGGGCACGCATCACGTCCTTGAATTGCGCCCCGATCGTCGTGACCGGATTCAGCGCGTTCATCGCACTCTGCATGACGACGGACATGTTGCGCCAGCGCGTCGGCGCGAGCTCCCGGTCGGTCATCGTGACCAGGTTCTCGCCGCGGAACACGACCTCACCGCCGGTGATCTCCGCGGGCGGTGAGAGCAACTGCGCGATCGCGAACAGCAGCGTCGATTTTCCACAGCCGGATTCTCCGACGATGCCGACGAACTCACCGGCCCGCAGGTCGAGGTCGACGTGGTCGACGGCACGCACCGGCGCGCTGCCGGTGTTGTAGTCGACGGTCAGATCGCGGACCTCAAGCAGAACGTCGGCGGGCACGGGTCCTCCTGACCGGGCGCAGGGCCGGGTTGCTGATTTCGTCGAATGCGTAGTTCAGCAGGGCGAACGCGGCACCGAGGAGAGCGATGCAGAGGCCGGGTGCGATGACCCACCACTGCTGGCCGGTCTGCAGTGCCTCGCCGCTCTGCGCCCAGTGGAGCATGGTCCCCCAGCTCACGCTGGCGGGATCGCCGAGCCCGATGAACTGCAGGCCGGCCGCGGTGAGCACGGCGTAGAGCGCGGCGCCGAGGAAGTTCGCCGTGATCAGCGAGACCATCGTGGGCAGTACCTCGAAGACGATGATGTAGGAGCGGCGTTCGCCGCGCACCCGCGCGGCCACCAGGAAGTCCCGGTTGCGCAACGACAACGCCTGCGCACGCAATTGCCGTGCCCCGTAGGGCCATCCGGTGATCACCAGCACCAGGATGATGACGAGGAATCCCCCGCTTCCGGCGTACGCGGCGATCACGATGATCAGCGGGAACGTCGGCATCACGAGGAAGACGTCGGTCAACAGCGACAGCGCATCGTCGGTCGCGCCGCCCAGGTAGGCAGCGCTGACCCCGATAAGCACCGACAGGATGCTGGCGCCGACGCCGGCGATCAGCGCGATGAGCAACGACTGGCGGGTGCCCCATACAAGTTGAGCCCAGACGTCCTGGCCGAAGGCTGTGGTGCCGAGGATGTGGTGCGCCGACGGCGAGAGGCTGATGTCGAACGCGCGTTTGTTCGAGTCCGTGACCGACGTGAGCAGTTGCGGCCGGATCGCCACGATGGTGAAGACCACCAACATGATCGTCCCGGCGAGCGCCTTGTTGTTGGTGCGGATGGCGGTGATGACGCCACTGCCGCGACGCGGTCGACGTCCGTTGCCGCCCGTCACGGGTTCGTCCATCGCACCGTCGGCCGGGACGCCGGCACCACTGAGAACTGCGCTCATCGGATCGTCACCCCTGGGTCCGTACGCGTGGGTCGAGTGCCGCCGTCACGAAGTCACACACCAGGACCGCCAGCAGGACGACCACGGTGATCAGGACGAACAACGCCTGCATGAGCGGGAAGTCCTCGTTGCTGACGGCGCTGAGAAGCATGTATCCGACGCCTGGATAGTTGAAGGTGAACTCGACCAGGATCGACCCGCTGACGACGAACCCGAGCGACATGGCGAAGCCGGCCAGGTTCGGCAGGATCGCGTTGTGGGCTGCGTAGTCGTACATGATCCGGCGGTTCGACAGACCTTTGGCCCGGCCCATCCGCACGTAGTCCTCCGCGAGCGTCGTCACCATGTTGTTGCGCATGGTCAGGATCCACCCGCCGATCGACACGATCAGCAGCGTGACCGCGGGCAGGATCGCGTGCTGCAGGACGCTGGTGATGAACTGTCCGTTCCATCCCTGCGTCAGCGCGGTGTCATAGCCACCGTCGTTTGGGAGCGCACCGTTCGTCCACACGGAGAACACCAGGATCAGGATCAGTCCGACCCAGAAGTACGGCAGTGCGGAGGTGATGACGAACACCGGCGGCAGCACGCTGTCGATGCGACCGCCACGGCGCCAGCCGGCGACGATCCCGATCCCGGTGCCGAAGATGAACGCCAGCAGTGTGGTGATCCCGACGAGGCCGAGGGTCCAGGGCAGTGCCTGCCGGACGACGGTGGCGACGGGAACCGGGAAGAACGTCAACGAGATCCCGAAGTGGCCGGTGACGGCGTCGCGTAGGTAGTCGATGTACTGGTGGAAGGTGCTCTCCTGGCTGTCGATCCCGAACGCAACCTCGAGTGCATGCAGGGCTTCGGGATTCACCCGGCCCTTGAACCGGGACATCATCGCTTCGGCCGGGTTCCCCGGCATCAACCGCGGGATGAAGAAGTTGATGGTCAAGGCCGCCCACAGGGTGACGAGGAAGAATCCAAGCCGCCGGACTATGTACCTGATCGCCGTACCTCCTCGGACTCACTCGGTGCTGCGGTAGAGCAGCGTCGGGCCTGGCATCCTGCGATCGCTGCGCCGGGCTGAGGGCCAGGCGCAGCGATCACAGGTCGGTTGGGCTACTTCGGCTCGAGCTTGAGCAGAACCTGCTCGAGGTCGGGCAGGTTGTACGGCGAAGGCAGCGCGTACGGGTCGTCCTGCGTGGGCCAGCCGGTGAAGCTCTTGGTGCTGTACTGATACCAGCTCACCGATTCGGTGACCGGGATGACCGGCACCTGGTCGAGCATGACTTCCTGGAGCTTGTTGACGATCACCTTCTGCTGCGCATCGTTCGCTGCCGCGAACTGATTGAACAGGGCGTCGGTCGCCGCGCTGCTGTAACGCGAGTAGTTCGATGTCGCGTTCTTCCCGAGCGGTGCGGTGTTCGGGCCGTACAGCGTCCCGCGTAGCTCGTAGTAGGGCGACGGGCCGCTGGCACCGGTGGAGTAGGCCAGGTCGAAATCACCCTTGTACAGCTTGGTGTCGTAGGTCTGCCCGGCCAGGTCCTTGATCGACAGCTCGATGCCGAGCGGCTGCAGTTCCTGCTTGATCTCCTGCAGGGACGCGTCCCAGTCGGTGTAGCCGCTCACGGTGATGACGTCGAGCTTCAACGGCTTGTCCTTGGAGTAGCCCTCGGAGGCCAGCAGCTGCGTCGCCTTCGCAGTGTTCACGACGTAGTTCGCCTTGTCCGCGGCCGTCTTGTCGTACCAGGAATCGAACGTGGGCAGGACGACCCCGGTCTGGTTGGCGGCCGGCTGGTAGCCACCCTCGCCGATCTTGCCCACCGCTGCGCGGTCGATCGCGTAGGCGAACGCCTGCCGCACGGCGAGCTTCCCGGTCACCGGGTGCTTGAGGTTGAAGACCAGGTCGACGTTGGACACCGGCGGGTACCAGTAGTGGTGGTTCGCCTTGTCCTTGGAGACGTAGTACTTGTCGACGCTCGGGATGAACTGGCCGCCCCACTGCGCCTTACCGGTGGCGAGGTCGAGGTTGGCCGGGCTGTTGTCGGTGTAGGCGGGGTAGTTCACCGTCTTCACCTTGGGCAGTCCGGTCTGCCAGTAACTCGCGTTCGCCTTGTATGTGATGTTCGCCGGCTTGCACGGGTTCACCGTGTACGGGCCGGTCCCGACCGGTGCCGGGTCGTTGAACTGAACAGGATCCTTCGCGGGCTGGCCGGTCGTCCAGATGTGCTCGGGGACGATCGAGACCTGGTCGGCGATGTAGTAGAAGTACGGCTGCGCGGCACCCTTGAACTCGAACGTCACCGTCTTGTCGTCGGTGGCGGTCACCTTGGTGAGGATCGACTTCCACAGCGCATTGAGGTCTAGGCCCGGGTACTTCTTCAGCTCGTTGAACGTGAAGGCGACGTCCTTGGCCGTGAACGGCTGACCGTCGTTCCACTTCACGCCGTCGCGGACCGTGAAGGTGAGCGACTTCTTGCCGGCGCCCCATGAGTACTTGGTCGCGAGCATCGGCGTCTCGGCCGCGTTCTTGAGCGTGTTGATATAGACGAGGGGCTCGTAGACGAATCCGACGGTGACGCCCTGCACGGAGGGGTTGAACGGGTTGAACCCGCACGTCCACTGGGCGCCCCCGGTGTTGGCGATCGTCAGGACCGCATTCGAGGAGCCGGAGCCGCTGCCCGAGCCGGAGCCCGAGCCGTTTGTCGACCCCGACCCACCGCCACAGGCGACAGCGAGCAGACCGAGGAGGGCGAGGGACACAGCCCCGGTAAGAAGTCTCTTCACGGATCAACGCACCTTCCTGCCGGACCGAGGTCCGGCGGTGACGAGGCCGAGCAGCCGGTGCGGCAGTGCATCGGCGGGCCCAGCAAACGACAGGAACGTACACCTGTGACAGCGCCCTGGAGGCCGATTGTCAGGACGGTTCATATGATCGTTACCGAAAGGTTGGGGCCCCCTTTGCGCAGCTTCGGGCAATCCGGGTGCGTTTACGCCCGATCCGACCCCTTCCGCGCCGGATCGCGTTCGCCCTGTCACCAAGGGTGCCGACGACCTTGCGTCAAGCTCCCGGCACGCTCCCGACACGAACCCGCCGTACTGTGACCGCGACGGACATCAGGGCGGCGGAGGGTTGTCGATGGGCGGGCTGCGGTCGCCACTGCGATCGTTGCTGGTGACCCTGGCCGTGCTCGCTGGTCTCACGTGGATGCAGGCGAATGCCGTGATCGCCGCTCTGCACGACGACTCCACGATCACCCGGCTGGCCGGTTCGGCCCTGGCCGATCCGGCCGTCCGCGAGAACATTCGCGCGTTCACCACCGACGCTGTCGTGCGCACGGCGAAGGCTCGTGGGATCGACCTGACCGACTCCCCGGCCCTGCTCCTGGTCACCAGCGCCCTCACGAGCAAGCGGGCCGTCACCGCGTCGGCGCCGGCATGGACGGCGGCGACCTCGCAGTTGCGTACCTCGCTGCTCAGCCGGCTCGACGCCGACGATCCGAGGATGGACGGTAAGCCGCTGACCCTCGATCTGGCACCGGTGGTCCGGGCGAGCGGCCTGACCGTTCCGCCCGCGTTGGCCTCGGCACTCGGGATGAGCAAGGCGGGCATGGTGATCAACGTCCAGGTCGCGACCGGTGACCAGATGCGCACCATCCAGACCCGGTACGGCTACCTGCTCCTGATCGACCGCTGGGCCGGTTGGTTGTCGTTGGCGCTGTTCGCGGGTGCGCTCCTGCTGTCGCGGCATCGCGTCCGCACGCTGACGATCGGTGCGGCCATCGGGGTGGCCGCTGCACTCGCGGTGCGTCCGCTGCTCGAGCGGGTCGGCGAGTGGCTGACCGGCCTGGGCGACTGGGGCGTTCTCGCCCGCCCGCTGACCGACGCCATCGGCGTGCACGCGGGCCCACTCTCGACGACGGTGGCGACGTGGTGCGGTGTCGTCGCCGGCCTCGGAGTCCTCACCCTGATAGCGATGCGGGTCCTCGCGTACCGGGCCACCCGGCCCGCTCGACCTGCTCGGCCCGCGGAACAGCAGTAGGCCGAAAAGCCTGCGGTCGGCGGGTTGAGGTCAGCAAGCGGTCGTCGTGTCGCCGTCCTGTCGGGCGAGGGTCAGTACACATGCCTCCATCGCCATCAGTGCCGCCGCGACGTCGTGAGCGCGGACCGATTCGTCGGGATGGTGGCTGATGCCGTCGGCACAGCGGATGAACAGCATGCCGACGTCGGTGAGGTCGGCCATCGCCATCGTGTCGTGACCGGCGCGGCTGAACAGGTAAAGCGGATCGGCGTCGCCGGTCACCCCGATGCCGGCGCGGACGGCCGCCATCAGCGCGGGTGTGCAACTCATCGCGTCGGCCCGGTGGCGCTCGTGCGCGGTGTAGGTCAGACCCCGGCGGGCGCAGATCTCGGCCAGCACTGCCTCGACCTCCACCCAGGTCGCGTCCCGGTCGGCGTCGTGCTCGGCCCGGAGATCGACACTGAACTCGACCTCGCCCGGGATCACGTTGACCGCGTCGGGCTCGACCCGTAGGTGGCCGACAGTGCCGACGCAGCCGGTGGCGCGGGCGAGCCGTTCGACCGCGAGCACGGCTTCGCTGGCGCCGCACAGCGCGTCGTGACGCCGTTCGTACGGGGTTCCGCCGGCGTGCCGGGCCTCGCCGGTCAACGTGCAGGTGAACCGGCGGGCGCCGGCGATCGACGTCACCACGCCGAGAGACCGGTCGGCGGCATCGAGGTAGGGCCCTTGCTCGATGTGGGCCTCGAGATAGCCGACGACATCGGCCCGGCCTCGTGCGGCCGATCGCACCGCCTCCGGGTCGAGTCCGAAGTCCTCGAAAGCCCGGCGAAGGGTCACGCCGTTCTCATCGATGACGTCCCACCACCTGTCGTTCCACGTTCCCGCCAGGGCACGGCTCCCGAGCAGCGTCGCGCCGAACCTGGCGCCTTCCTCGTCGCCGAACGCGACGACCTCCAAGGCGAACGGGAGGCTCGACGTCACCCCGGGCCGCTGAACCAGCAGGCGAACCGTCTCGATGGCCAGCATCACGCCGAGGATCCCGTCGTAACGGCCGGCGTCGGGCACGGTGTCGAGGTGGGATCCGATGACGAGTGCCGGAAGTCCCGGCGTGGCTCCCTCGATCCGCCCGCACTGGTTGCCGGCTTCGTCCTGCCAGCTCGCCATGCCGGCCGCGCGCATCCAGTCGGCGGCGAGTCGATTGGCGCGTGCGTGCTCGGGAGTCAGGTAGAGGCGTTCGATTGCCGCCGGCTGCACGGAGACCGTCGCCAGTTCGTCGCAGCGTTCGAGAATCCGGTGCGATGATTCGACGTACGCGGCCGACCCATCGCGCGGCACCGTCATCGATGTGCCCCTGGATCGGCTGCGTAGACCACCTGTGCAGCCGCCACGCCACCACTGGCAGGTACTCCGACACCGACGGCACGCAGAACGTGCTCGAGAGCGGCCAGCGTGACCAACACCGCGTCGGTGCGGGCGTTGTAGCCCATCGTGCCGACCCGCCATACCCGCCCGGCCAACGGACCGAACGAGGTACCGATCTCGATCCCGAAGTCGGCCAGCATCCGGGCCCGCACGAGATCGCCGTCCACACCATCGGGGATGACGACCCCGACGACGTTGTTCATCTTGTGCGCGAGGTCGCCGTAGGGCGTCAGTCCGAGACCCAGTACGCCGGCCAGCATCGCGGCGCCGTGAAGGCGGTGCCGGGCCACCGCGTCGTCGATCCCCTCCTCGACGAGCAGGCGCGCGCATTCGTAGCCTGCGTAGAGCATCGACGTCGCCTCGGTGTGGTGGTTGAGCCGTCGCGGACCCCAGTAGTCGAGGATCATCGCGAGGTCGAAGTAGTTGGAGGAGATGCGGCGCGCCGACACTCGATCGTCGCCGGCACGGATGCCGGCTTCGACGCTGCGCCTTCGGTCGAGCACCTCCACCGCACGAGCCGAGAGGGTGAGGGGAGCACTCCCCGAGGGCCCACCCAGGCACTTCTGGAGTCCGGCGGTGGCGGCGTCCACGCCCCAGTCGTCGACGGCGACGTCGTTGCCTCCCAAGGTCGCGGTGACGTCGGTGTAGAACAAAACCTCGTGGGCACGGCAGATCGCACCGATGTCGGCCATCGGCTGGGCCATCGTGGTGGAGGTGTCGCCGTGGACGAGAGCGAGCAGCTTAGGTCGGAAGTCGACGATGGCGGCCTCGATCTGCGCCGGGTCGAAGATCTCACCCCACGGCACCTCGATCACCCGCACGTCGGCACCACTGCGCTCGGCGATCTCGAACAGGAGATGGCCGAACCGCCCGAAGACGGGTACGAGGACCCGGTCGCCCGGCTCGATGAGCGACACCAGCGCCGCCTCGATTCCCGCGCGTGCCGTGCCGTCGATCAGCAGCGTCGCCTCGTTACCCGTACGGAACACCGTTCGGTATAGGGCCATCGTCGCGTTCATGTAGTCGGTCATCACCGGGTCGTACTGGCCGACCAGCGACGTCGACATCGCCCGCAGGACACGAGGGTCGGCGTTGATCGGGCCCGGTCCCATCAGGAGCCGGGTCGGCGGATTGACCGGCGCTGTTGCAGTGGTCATGAGCTCACTCCTGAACGCTGGGAACCGCTGTACGGATCAGCTGTGCGGCCGGGTGCGAGGAAGCGCCCCGCGGCGCTGCGGGTATCGATCACCGCACCGCGCAGCCACACCGAGCCGACCGAGCCGGTCAGCTCGAGCCGGTCGTAGGGGCTGACCGGGTTGCGATGATGCAGCCGGCCGACGTCGACCGTCGACGTCGATGTCGGGTCGAACGCGACCAGGTCGGCGTCGGCGCCGACGGTGAGGGATCCCTTGCCGGTCAGGCCGACGAGCCGGGCCGGCCCGGTTGCCATCCATCCGGACAACAGCCCGATGCCGACACCACGGCGCTGCGACTCGGTCCACATCAAGCGGAGGCCGAGTTCGAGCGAGGAGATCCCGCCCCAGGCCCGGCCGACGTCGCCGGAGTCGAGCAGCTTCAGAACAGCGGTGCTGGGCGAGTGATCCGACACGACGATGTCGATGGTGCCGTCGATCAACGCCGCCCACAGTGCGTCTTGTTCGTCACGGGTCCGGATCGGCGGGCAGCATTTGTACTGCGGAGCGCCGTCGGGAACGCCCTCGGCATTCAGAGTGAGGTAGTGCGGGCAGGTCTCGGCCGAGATCGGGATCCCGGATGCCTTGGCCTGCTTGACGAGGTCAGCTCCGGCACCACTCGAGAGATGGACGATATGGGTACGGCAGCCGGTCGCGGCGGCGGCCTCGACGACGGTCGCGACGGCGGTCGTCTCGGCGCTGACCGGACGCGACGCGACGAACGCCGGGTAGCTGCGGCCCGCCGGCGGCGGAGCTCCGGCCAGAACAGCGGGATCCTCCGCGTGCACCAGCAGCAACGACCCCAGGGCGGCGAGTTCACGCATCGCAGCGGTCAACTCGCTCACGTCGACGGGCGGGAACTCCGGTACGCCGGAGTCCTGTAGGAACGCCTTGAAGCCGAACACCCCGGCCTCGTGCAGGGCGGCGAACTCGCCGACGTTCCCCGGGACCACGCCTCCCCAGAATCCGACGTCCACACGGCACTTCCCGAACGCGGCTTCACGCTTGACCTCGAGAGCCGCCGCCGTCGTTGTCGGCGGCAGGCTGTTCAACGGCATGTCGAGCATGGTCGTCACGCCACCGAACGCGGCTGCGGTGGTGGCCGTGACAAAGCCTTCCCAGTCGGTCCGCCCGGGTTCGTTCACGTGGACATGGGTGTCGACGAGTCCGGGCAGCAGGACCTGTGCCGGGTGCAGGGTGACCACATCCGCAGCACCGACGTCGAGGTCGAGTGGTCCGATGCCGGTGATCCGACCGTCCTCAACCAGCAGCGTTGCGGGGCGCACGACTCCGTCGATGACCGCCTGGGACGCCCTGATCGCCTGCGCAGGGGTCGATGTCACGACAGCTCCGGCAACGCGGCCAGCGACGGACTGCGACCGCGGTCGATGTGAGCCCAGGCGACCGCTTCGGCCAGTCGCGCATTGCCGGAGACGATGGCGTCCAGCAGCTCGTGGTGCTCCGCGCAAGCGACGTTCGGATCGCGCCCAGAAGTGAGGTAGAACAGCCAGACCATGCGGCCGGCGACCGCGCGCATCAGCGACACCATCAGGTCGTTGTCCGTCGTCAGCACGATCGCCTCGTGGAAGGCTGCGCTCGCCTCGGCGGTCCGTAAGGTGTCGATTCCTCGCAGGGCTTCGTGCGACCGCTCGAGCGCGGCCTCGATGTCGGTGGCGTCGCGTCCGGCTACAACACGGGCGGCGGCGAGCCCGGTCGCGGCCACTTCGAGTCCGAGCCGGACGTCGAACAGGTCATGAACGGCCTGCGGCGTCCACGTCCAGACCACCGCACCCCGACGCGGCAGGCTCTGGACGAAGCCGTCCACCTCGAGCTGCCGGATGGCCTCACGAAGTGGGATCCGGGAGACGTCGAGGTCCTCGGCGAGCTTCTGCTCGGGCAAGCGGGATCCCTGTGCATACAGGCCGAGGATGATGCGCTCGCGCACCGTCGCATAGGCCTGGGCCGACAGCGAGGCGGACTCGGCACCGCGCCCGTCGAGCATGCGTTGTTTCATGAGGCGCCCGTCGGCAGGTTCCGCGACACCGGCCAGCCGGGTCGGGACTTGGTCGCGGACGGGCGCGCGTACGGCCCCGCCGTGCTCGTCGTCTTGCCGAGACCGACGAGCACCTCGCACAGATTGACGGCCGCGGCGACACCGTCGATCACCGGCACACCCAACGCCTGTTGGACGCGTTCGTCGAGACTGCCCATCCCGGCGCAGCCGAGCACGAGCACGTCGGCACCCTGCTCGAGCAGTATCCGTCCCTGCGCGATCAATGCCGTCGCGGTGTGCTCGATGTCGTCCTCGAGGTCGAGCACGTCGAGGTCACTCGCACGAACGCCCGCGCACCGCGACCACAGGCCGGCCGTGAGCAGGCTGTGCTCGATCGGTGCGAGAGCACTCCGCACGGTCGTCACCACGCCGAACTTGTGCCCCAGCAGGCACGCGACCAGGGCCGCTGCCTCGGTGATGTCCACCACCGGCACCTCGAGCAGTTGTCGAGCGCCCTCGCGGCCATGCTCACCGAAGCCGGCCATGACCACGGCGTCCACCGGTTCTGTCAGTGTGCTGAGGACATCGAGAACGGCGGCGGCGGTGATGAAGCTCTCGTAGTAACCCTCGGCCGACTCGGGTCCCCAGGAGGGCTGGGTACCGACGATCTCGGTGCCGGGGCGCGCCCCAGCGCGGGCCACCGCGGTGATGCCCGCGGTCATCCGCGCCGAGGTGTTGCAGTTCACGACCAGTATCCGCACGGGCGCTCCGTCCCTCCAGGAGTCGACTGACATCCGAGATTCTAGTCAAACGGGATACCGTCTGCGTCGCCTCGGTTCGCTCGGTGGCGGGATCATCAATCTTTTAACCTGGTCTTTACATGCGACAGCACGAGCCGAAGAGCCGTTGTATACGATCGTCGCACCTGCCCGACAGCCCCCTGTGCTGAAACGAGGTCCGGCCGATGACATCGAGCCCAGTTACCGGTCGGTCCGCCGACACCGGGGCCGGCACGCACGACGTGGCGACGTGGCGGATTGTCGGGGACCCGCTGGTCGCTCCGACCGGCGCAGGATCGCTGTCCGGGACGACGATGGCGGTCAAGGACCTCTACGCCGTGGCCGGCCACGCCATTGGCGCCGGCAACGCGGCCTACCTGGCCGACGCGGTTCCCGCCGCCGGGCATGCCGAGGTGATCGGGCTGCTTCTCGCGGCGGGCGTAGCGATTCGCGGCATCAGCCGGACCGACGAGTTCGCCTACAGCATGTCCGGGACCAACGTGCACTACGGCAGCCCGCTCAACCCCCGCGCGCCCGATCGAGTGGTCGGCGGCTCCTCGAACGGTTCTGCCAGCGCGACCGCGCGTGGGCTCGTCGACATCGGCCTCGGTACGGACACCGCCGGCTCGGTCCGGGTTCCCGCGTCCTACTGCGGGCTGTTCGGGATCCGCACCACCCACGGCCTGGTACCGCTTGACGGCGTCCTTCCGCTCGCGCCGTCGTTCGACACGGTCGGCTGGATGACCAGGGACGCGGACCTGCTCGACCGTGTCGCGCGCTGCCTCATCGACGAGGGCCCCGATGATCCGCCCACGCCGATCGGATCACTGGTCATCGCCGACGACCTGTGTGCGCTGGCCGATCCCGCCACCGCGGCCGCCGTGGTGAACGCAGCCGGGCAGCTTGCCGCCGGCCGAGGCGTCCGGCTCACGCGGACCCGGCTCCTCGACGGTGTCGACGCCGGGCTCCGCGAGGCGTTCCGGGTCGTACAGTCGGCGGAGGCCTGGACGGCACACGGCGACTGGGTCACGGCACATCCCGGGGTGATCGGCCCGGGTATCCGGGGCCGCTTCGCCTTCGGCGCCACCGTCAGCGCCGATCAGGCCGCCGACGCACGGGGCGCCATCGCGGACGCGCGGAGGATCATCCACGGGCAGATTGCAGCCGGGACGGCGATTGTCATGCCGGCAGCCAGTGGACCGGCACCCTTGGTCGCCCTCGACGGTGTGGAAAAGTCGACGATGCGGTCGGCCACGCTCGCGCTGACGACGGTCGCCGCCGCGGCTGGCCTGCCGGTCGTCGTCGCACCGGCCGGGGCCGTCGACGGCCTACCGGTCGGCGTCGCTTTGATGGGCGCGCCGCTGGCCGACCTCGCGCTCACGACATTGCTGTCGACGGAAGGATTCCGGTGACCGCAAGCCCGGCACGGCATCACCTCTCGACCACTCCCGAGACGGCGTCGTGGGGCTGGCTTCCCAACCAGGACACGCCGTTTGTCCTCTCGGTCGATCCGGGCGACGTGGTCGACACCGTCAGCCATGAGGGCATCCTCGAGGACCAGGGCCGCGACCCGGTGGTCTTCTTCGCCCGCAACGGCGTCGATCCGGCGGGTGTCCTCGACGACGCGATAGCGATGGCGGGATCCGACCTTCACCGGGGCGTCCCGGGGCAGGGACCGCACGTCGTGACCGGACCGATCGAGGTCCGTGGCGCGCAGGTCGGCGACGTCGTCAGCATCTACGTCCACGACCTCGAGATGCGCGCTCCGTACGGCGTGATCTCCAACCGGCACGGAAAAGGCGCGCTGCCCGGCGAGATGCCGCTCGACGCCGCCGCCGTGACGTCGACGTTCGCCCGGACCGAGCCGCTCGACCATCTCGATCCGGACGGGGGTCGCATCGGCGTGATCGACGTCGCGCGCCGGACCTCCGCCGGTGGACCGGCCTCCCTGCGTTTCCCGCTGCACCCGTTCCTCGGTCTCGTCGGGGTAGCCACCGCGGGTGCGTCGCTCGGCTCGGTTCCGCCGGGTCGGCACGGCGGCAACCTCGACGTCGCACTGCTGGGCAAGGGGACCTGGCTGCATCTGCCGGTGCTCGTTCCCGGTGCCGGTATCCACGTCGGCGACCCGCACTTCTCCCAGGGCAACGGTGAAGTGGCTCTGACCGCATTCGAGGCGCCGTTGCGCGCCAGGCTCTCGTTCACGGTCACACCGGCGGCCGCGCTGGCCGAGGGTGAGTCCGCGCTGTTCCCGCTCGGGGAGACGCCGGACGCGTGGATCCCGATCGGCCTCGACCTCGATCTGCGCGAGGCGATGAAGGCATGTGTGCGGAATGCGCTGTTGCTGTTGGAGATCCGGCACGGTGTCGACCGGCCGACCGCCCTCGCCTACCTCAGTGCGGCCGTCGACTTCTCGGTGTCACAGGTCGTCGACGTCGTCACCGGCGTGCACGCGGCCATCCGCAAGGCGGATCTGCTCAGGCTCTGACCGACATCTACTTCAAGGTCGGGTCGGTGACCCGCCCCATGAACAACGGCAGCGCGTCGTCGATCGTCGTGATGGCGAAGTAGAACGGTCGATCGACGACGATCGTGATCGGCGGCTCCACCGGCGTTCGTGCCGACGTGCGCCTCATCATCACCGCGGTCGCCGCAGCTGCCTCCGTGCCGTACCGATCCACCGTCACGGTCGCCTGATGCACGACCCGGTCCACCGACAGCACCTCATCGTCAGTCATGGGGGCGAAGTCACCGGTCGCGTCGATGAACGGTGATCCGACACCGATAGCCGACAGCACCGCGCGGAGGTCGGTGGCGGTGTCCAGGTCGAACGACGGCATCGTCCCCACCTGCATCAGGGAGCACCAGAGTCATGGCCAGTTGTCCACCCACATAGGGAACCCGAAGGCTCTGCCAGCCGTCGCCGCGCCGATAGCCGAGAAGCTCGGAGGACGCCGACATCCGCGGAACCTCGAGGCGCTCACCGCTCGTCTTCGTGAACAGTCCGTCCGGAGCATCGAGGAACGTGTGCAGCCACGCGGCCTTGAACCAGAGTGCGTTGGTCAGCACCAGTCGGTGGTCGTCAGTCACCGTCCCCGGCTCGAGCAGGTGCGTGATCTTGCCGTGGGTCCGTTCGCCGACCCAGCCGTTGATCAGCAGCCGGCACGCCTCGGGATCGGATTTGTAGTCGACGACGCGCATACCCGCGCCGTAATCGGACGCGAGGGTGTCAAGAAAGGGCTGGTGCCAGGTGATCCCGTGCTGACCCCAGAGGGCATTCGCCAAGGACACGTGCGCATGGGCGTCGAACCCGTCGCGCGGATCCGGAGCACCGCCGTCGAGGTCGGCCAGTCGCTGGTCGACCGCATTGAGCGCGGGCGGCACGGCCGATCCGTCGATGCCGAACAGCGCGTCGAACTCGGTCGCAGAGACCCCCTCGGCACCCGCACGCAGCATGCCGAGCGCGAGCGTGATGCTCAGTGGCGAGAATCCGACGTTCGCCTCCCTGAACGCGGCCGACAACGGCGCGAACAGCTTCGTGGCCACGGATCGCACGACCGCCGTGCCCGCAACCCGACCCTGATTGTGGACTCGCTCGCGGTCGATCACCGCTCGCACGATGCCATCGGCTCCCGGGTAGCGGGTCATGTCGCCGATCACATCACATGTGCACCATCCACGCGCCTACGTCGTACTCGGATCGGTCACCCGGCCCAGGAACAGCGGGAGTCCGTCAGCGGTCGCAGTGATCGCGAAGTAGAACGGCCGGTCGACATTCAACGTGACCGGATCGACCGGCGCCATCGCCGACGTCTCGCTGACCGTCACCGCGGTTGCCGCCGCTGCCTCGGTACCGTTCTCGTCGACGGTGACGGTCGCCTGATGACGGACGTCGGTGACAGCCAGCGACCCGATCTTCGGATCGTCGGTCATCGTGGCGAAGTCGGTGGGAGCAGGGTCGAACGGCGCCGTCACGCCGATCGACTTCAGCACCTCGTTCAACGGGGTCTTCGTATCGAGGTCGAACAGCGGCATCGTGAGGGTGACCGTGCGAGCGTCGGCAGGTGCGAGCATCGTCGCCATGATGGCCGGGTCGGCCAGCTGACGCCCGACCGCATCGAGCTTCCCCTGGTCGGGAAGCACCAGCGTCATCGCCAGCTTTCCACCCAGGTAAGGGATCCGCACGCTCTGCCAACCGTCGCCGGCCCCGTAGGCCATCGTGTCGTCCTGACGCATCCGCTTCGACGTGACGGTCGATGCGGTGGCGGTGGTGAACGGACCGTCGCCCGCCGAGGTGAACTCCGTCGCCCAAGGCGCATTGAAGTAAAGGGCATTCGTCAACGTGAGCCTGGTGTCCCGCGAGATCACGCCCGCGGGGATCAGCTCCGGGATCTTGCTGTGGGTCTCGTCGCCGACCCAGCCGTTGATCGTCTTCCGCGCACCTTCGGGATCGTTGGCGAAGTCGAGGGTATGTACACCGGTGCCGTAGTCGCCTGCCAGGGTCGTCAGGAACGGCTTGCGCCAGGTGATGTCCTTCTGCGCCCAGACCGCGTTCGCCACCGACAGGTCGATGGTCCGCTTGTCGGTCTTGACCGGCTTACCGGACAGCGCGGCGAGCGCGCGGTCGGTGGCGTTCATCGCGCCGGGTAACTGGGCGGGATCGACGCCGAACAGATCGTCCAACTGCTTCGCGGAGTCACCCTGGACGCCGGCACGCAGCATCCCCAGCGCGATCGCGATGCTGACCGGCGCATAGGCGACGTTGCCGTTCCGGTGTTCGGCGTCGATCGGAGCGAGCAACCGGCCGGCCACCGAACGGACGGCCGCAGCGCCGTGAGCGGCGCCGGTCGGGGTGGCAGCGGCCCGGTCGGCGTCGGCTCGAACCAGCGCACCCCCACGGGCCTGCGCGCAGCCGCTGACGGCGAGGAGGCCGGCGACGCTTGCGCCGACGATGAGGGAACGGGCGCGGCGGTGCGGTGGGGTTCGCAGAATGCGGATTGGACGACGTTGCCATCAGTTCGGTTCCGCTCAGCCGACCCGCGAGCGGCGGCTGCCGCTCAGCCCGGCGTGACGATCTCGTCGGTCATCAGCCGGTTGCCGGCGGTGAGGCCGCCGTCGACGGTGAGCGTCGTACCGGTGATCCAGGAGGCCTGCGTCGAGGCGAGGAACAACAACGCGTCGGCGATGTCGTCGGGAGTTCCGACCCGGCCGAGCGGGTACCACTTGGAAACCGTGGTCAGGATGTCGGGACGGGCCTGCACCCGGTGGGCCCAGGCCGGCGTCGCGATGGTCCCGGCCGCGACGCCGTTGCAGCGGATGCCGTGTTCGCCGTAGCGGACGGCGATCGAGCGGGTCAGACTCAACAACCCCGCCTTCGCCGCCGAATAGGCTTCGTTCCCGTAGTAGCCGATCCCGTTGACCGACGTCATGTTGAGGATCACCCCGCCCTGCCTGGCGATCATCCCCGGCAGGACGGCCTGCACGGTGTGGAACGCGGCCGTCAACCCGACGGCGATGTCACGCTCCAACTCGACCTCGGTCAGGTCGAGCAACGGCGTCTCCGAACACGTCATCGCGTTGTTGATCAGGACGTCGACGCGCCCCTCGATCGCCTCGATCTCGGCCACCATGTCGCGTACGCGCGCATGGTCGGTGACGTCGACGGTCACGGCTCGGGCGGCGGGGATGCCGTCGGCCACCCGCACCGCTGCGTCGCCGTCGATATCGGCGACGACGACCCTGGCACCTTCCGCGCCGAACCTCGCCGCGGTGACAGCGCCGATTCCCGAGCCGGCGCCAGTGATCACGACGACCGCATCGGTGAAGCGACCGGTGCCGGTCATGCCGTCAGTGGGACGAAGACGCGCATCGTCGACGGTCCGCGGTTGGCCCACAGTGAGTACGGGATGAAGGTGAGGTCGACGTCTCGGCGAGCCGACGACGGTTGCTCGCCGAGGGTGGCCCACCCCGATCCACCCCAACCGCCGTCATCACGCACGGAGCAGCGGGCGGTCAGGACCGTGACCGGCTGACCGGCGATCTCCTTCTGCTGTTCGGTGAACGCGGCGTCGGCGGCGATGTCGACGTGATCCAGTGAGATGTCAGCAGGCTGATCCAAACTCTCCAGGCAGTAGACGACGGGGCCGCGTTCGACCGCCACCGTCCCGCGGACCGCATCTACACTCGGGTGGCTCACGGTCAGGCGTACCGCGACGTCGAGCCGTACGCTGAGGACATCACCGGCCGACCAGGATCGTGCGACGTCGACGTAGCCACGGTCGTTGATGACGCCGGTTACCGGGTCGCCGTTGACCGCGATCGTGCTGGTCATCGAACTGGCGGGCGACCAGGACGGCCGTCGGATGCTCAATGTCCACGGCGATTCCGGGCTGTCGGTGATCGTCACGGTGACGGCACCGGTGCTGGGATAGTCCGTCTCGACGGTCAGCCCGACCGGGCCGCCGGCAGTCGAGGCGGCGATCGTGACGGGCAGAAACTGATGCAGCTGCACGCCGGCGTCGTCGGAGGTGGCGACGTAAGCGCCGAGCGACGCGATCGTCCGCATGATGTTCGGCGGGCAGCACGCGCACTCGAACCATGTCGGCCGGGTGCCCGGCGCGTCCGCACGCCGCGGCCGGGTGTCGGTCGGAGCGGCCGGCTGCGCGCTACGGCGCTGTGCCGGATTGTTGTAGAAGAAGCCCGTGCGCTCGACCGAGGTCGAGGCGGCGAACAGGTTGTACAGGGCGCGTTCGATCGCGTCGGCGAACCTCGACTCCCCCGTGACGAGCAACAACCGCCAGCTGAGCATGATGTTGGCGATGGTGGCGCAGGTCTCGCCGTAGACGAGGTCGGGCGGCAGCTCGTAGCTGTCGCCGAACGCCTCGCCCTCGAAGCGGGACCCGATGGCCCCGTTGACGAAAGTCTTCGTCGCCGTCATCGACTCCCACTGACGGACCGCGGAGTCGAGCAGCGCCCGCTCGCCGGTCTCGATGTAGAGGTCGACGACGCCGGCCAGCAGGTAGACCGCCCGCACCGCGTGTCCGACGACCGTCGTCTCGTCGCGGACGGGGGTGGCGTCCTGGTAGTAGGCGAGGTCGAAATAGGCGGACGGATCCCGGTTGAACACACCATGGCCACGGGAGTCCACCAGTTGCTGCGCAAGGTCGAGATAGGACTGCGTGCCGGTCTCTCGGTAGAGCTCGACGAGCGCCATCTCGATCTCGGGATGGCCGTCGGTGTCGTCTCGACGACCATCGCCGAAGTCGTTCACCAGGCAGTCGGCGGCGCGCTGGGCGATACTCAACAGCTCCACCCGGCCGGTGCTGCGGGAGTGCGCGATGCCCGCCTGGATCAGGTGCCCCACGCAGTAGAGCTCATGGCCGTTGACCAGGTTGACCCAGCGTTTCGCGAAGCCGGCTTGAACGAACGAGTTCAGGTAGCCGTCCTGGGCCTGGGCGCCGGCAAGCACTCCGACGAGGTCGTCGGTGATCGACCGGAGCTCGGCCGACTCGCCGAGGCCGAGGTCCCAGCCGACGCCCTCGAGGAACTTGTAGATGTCGGAGTCGGTGAACAGCGGGCCACGACGCTGGTAGCCGGGCAACCCGACCGGGCCGACGAGTCGAAGGTTGTCGACCGACCCGTCGGCCTCGAGCCAGTGCAACGCGTGCGGGGTGGTCACCCGACGATTGGCCACCTGCCACGCCCGCCAATCCCCGCCGGTCAGCACCACCTGGTCGAGTCCCAACGGCCGGAGCACGATCTGTGCGCTCGACAGGGGAGAAACCGGACTCCGGACAGGTGACGGCGATGCAGGCACAGACGGGCTCCAGACTGTCGACGGACGGGACGGCCCCATCGTCGCTCATCCACTCGACGCCGGCCCCGGCAGCTGACGCCGTGGCCTGGATCGGCCGCAGGAGTGGTCAGTTGCGCGGTGACGCGGGGCCGACGACCCCTCGGGAGGGGACCGGTGGCGGGTCTGTCAGGACCGGACCAGCCGGGCGATCGCGTCGCTGGCTTCCTTGACCTTGATCTGAGCTTCCGGGCCGCCCGCCGCGGCGGCTTCGACGACGCAGTGGCTCAGGTGCTCCTCGAGCAGCCCGAGCGCGACGGACTGCAGCGCCTTCGTGGTGGCCGAGACCTGCGTGAGGATGTCGATGCAGTACTCCTCCTGCGAGACCATCCGCTGGAGCCCGCGCACCTGGCCCTCGATACGACGAAGCCGTTTGAGGTAGTCGTCGCTCCGGCCGATGTAGCCGGCATGGCCCGCATGGCCCGTCGCGGTGGCCGGAGTCGTCTCGGTGGTCGGAGTCGTCTCGTCGGCGGACATGCCAACCGTCCTCTCGTTCGGGATGTCGTTGACACGGTACCCCCCTAGGGTATGAGCGGCCCGAGGCGCCGATCCGCGGTGCGACCATCGCATCGACCGGCGGATTACGGTGACCGGATGGGCTCGCGGGCACGGACGGCGTGGACGGTGACGGCCGTGCTGACCGTGCTCACAGCGCTCGCCGGCTGCGGACTCGGCGGGCACACCACGACGCCACGCACGGCCGACCCGTCGCCTACGTCGCTGTCCCCAACTAGGGACCTGACCCCCCCGACTTCGACCACCAGTCCCTCCCCGCTGACCGCGATGGTCTCCTCCGACGGCGGCCCGCTGACGGCGGCCGAGACGAGGACCGCGCTCGCACGCTGCCTCGGCAAGCAGGCGAGCACGCGCGACATCACCGCCGCCCGGGTCGAGTTCGCCCGCGACATCGCCTACCTCACCGACGATGTGCTCACCCTCCCCACCATCGTCCTCATCAGCAGGGGAACCCGGATCGTCTGCAACACCGACGGCAGGGTCCCGTCGACGACCGGCGCGAACCGCGAGCCGTCTGCCGACCACCCCGCGGTCGTCGTCGCGAGCGCGGGCATCACCGGCACGTTCAACGGCCCGTTCGCCGACGGCATGAGCCCGTTCGCTCCGTGTGTCGTGCTCCGGGTGGGCCCGAATGTGGCGAGGGTGCTGATGCGGCTGGACTGGCCGACCGGCGATTCGGTCTGGTACGGCGCCGCCATCGAGAACGGCTATGCCGTGGTGAGCGCGTGGATGGGCGGGACCATCGGCTCACCGGTGAACATCGATCTGACGACGGTCCGCAGGCAACTCCGCGCGTTCGACGCGACCGGACGCCAAATCCCCGTCAGTTGAGGCCGTCCAGCCTCGAGGGGGGGCCGGTGTCGAGCGGGTTGCCCTGGACGATCTTCTCGGTCCGGGCGAGCGCGTCGCCGAGAAACTTTTCGTAGATCGAGCTCTGGATCAAGGCGCGCGACGGGCACGTGCAGACCTCGCCCTGGTTCAGCGCGAACAGCGTGAAACCCGCCAATGTCTTGTCGTACAGGGCATCGTCGGCACTCGCCACGCCCTCGAAGAACGAACCGGCGCCGAGGCGGCTTCGGCATCAACCCAGGCAGCAGCGCGTCGCACCCATGACTCCGCGACCAGTGACCGCACGTGGACGGGCGCGGCGCCGGACTCGAGGAACGTCGTCAGCGCTCCGCCATCGGTCCGGCACTCGCGTGCGACGCGTTCCACGCCACGAGTGTTGCTCGGTGGTGGCGGGACGGCGACACCGGTGCGAGGTCTGCAACCGGACCGGGGCGGGCCGGTGCGAGCCTGCACCTTCGGTCAGGCCGGGAGGTTGTCGTTCGCCCAGGTGGTCAGTTCGCGCATCGCCGGCAGTAACGCGTTCCCCGCGTCGGTGAGGGCGTACTCGACGGTGATGGGTGGCCCGTCGATGACGGTCCGCACGACCAGGCCGGCCTTGGCGAGTTCACTGAGCCGTTCGGAGAGGACCGAATCGCTGATACCCGCGACCGCCCGGCGGAGCTCGGAGAAACCGGCCGGACCGGACGTCAGGGTGCCCAGGATGACGCCGTTCCAGCGTTTGCCGAGGAAGCCGAACGCACGGGTCAGTGCTCCGTCGCACGCACGCGGCTCGTGTTCCACGTCACTCCCCTTGGCCATGACGACAGCATACCTTGGTGCTACTTTGATCGCTGTCGCTAGTTTTCTAGAAGTGACAACTTGACCTGAAGTCCCCACCGGAATGGAAGTCATCGATGACGCAGCTCGCCGAACCATCACAGGTCAACGCACTGCAGACGCTCGACGACATCGTCCGCGGGGCGTGAGATGTTCGTCGTCGCCGTGGTCGTCTCCGCGTTACTGGCCGCAGCCCTGGTGATGTCGGGCGGCGCCAAACTGACACATCAGCCGACTCCGATGAAGGGAATGGCCGCAGTCGGGGTGCCCGAGAATCGTGTGTGGATGCTGGCTGTTCTCGAGATCGCCGGCGCCGCCGGGCTGGTCGCCGGTCTGTTCTGGTGGCCGATCGGGATCGCCGCGGCGATCGGCGTGGTGCTCTACTTCGTCGGCGCCGTGCTGGCACATCTGCGCAAGCGCGACCCCGGGTTTGCGCCACCGAGCGTCATTCTGCTGGTGGCGATCGGCGCGCTGGTGCTGCGTTTGGTGACCGTCTGACCGATGGGCGATCGGCAAGACTGTCGGCATGCTGGTAGCCGTCATCTCCGACACGCACGCTCCGAGGCGGTGGACCTCGTGCCCGGCCGCCGTTGCCGCTCTGCTCGATGGCGTCGACCTGATCCTGCACGCCGGCGACGTCTGTACGCCCGACGTGCTCTACGAACTGTCGGTGTGGGCGCCGGTCGTCGCGGTCCGGGGCAACAACGACGGCGAGGACGTCGCCGCGTGGGGTGCGCCGGACACGCTCGAACTCGACCTCGACGGTGTGGCGGCCGCCATGATCCACGACAGCGGTGCCGCGGTCGGGCGGGCGCAGCGGATGGCTCGGCAGTTCCCCGCGGCCGAACTGGTCGTCTTCGGGCATTCACACATCCCGCTGAACGAGGTCCACGGTCGGCAACGGTTGTTCAACCCCGGCTCCCCCACTGATCGGCGTCGCCAGCCGCGAGGCACGATGGGTCTGCTGACGATTCGAACGGGCAAGCTGGTGGAGGCGAAGATCCTGCCGGTGACCTGACGGACGTCACGGGACTGCGCCCAGTCGGGAAACGTCAGTCACGTCCCGGGTTGACGGCGGGCATCCGCAACCGGAGTCCGGATGCCTCGGCTACACCTGAGTCGGTGTACGCCGAAACGTCGGTCAGGTCTGCGTGCGCTGCTTCGTAGCTGCTCCAGTCGATCGCGGCGGTCCACCGCTGAGCGAAGTCGAGGACGGAGAGCAGCGTCTGGCCCGTGCCGGCGCCGTTGCTCACGCCCACCAGACCGGCGAGGTAGTTGTTCCGGTAGATGGTGGGGACGACGATGCGGATCTGCCCGGCCGCCGACAGCTCGGCATTGGCCAGCAGGCGGGCGACGCGCCCGTTGCCGTCGTCGAAGGGGTGGACCTCGGTGAGCAGGAGCATCATCGAGACGGCACGGTGCAGGGGATCAGTCACGGACTCGAGGACGTCGAAGCCCCGCAGCAACGTGCCCTCGACGGCCTCCGGATCGACGAATGAATAGCCACCTGCATAGTTCGCGCGCTGCTTGAAGCGGCCGGGATGCTTGTCCTCGCGCGCAGCCATGACGTCGGCGTGCCGAACGAGGAGTATCTCCAGCAGCTCGTCGCCGGATCGGGGAACCTCGGTGGACGCACCGGGATCCGATGCGATCCGGTAGGTCGCCGCCACGTCGTGGGCGTCCTCGGGCCGGCTCACCGGGATCTCGCCGTCGACCGCTATTCGGCGGGCTTCCTCGACGCCGAACTCGGTGCCCTCGATGAAGTTGGAGAAGTACGCCTCGAAGAACGGCTCCCACTGCCAGCGCCGCGTACCTCCGAGCGCCGGCCGGACCGCGGGTGGGACCGTCTCCAGGTAGGCCACGAGCCGGGTCAGCATGCCGACCCGGTGTTCGTCGTAGGGCTGCCCTTGCAACCGCGCCGCCAGCCGTGGCGAGAGCGGCGCGGTCGTGAGCGTGGTACCCAACACGGCCACCAGCCGCTCGCGCACCAGCGCGACACCGCGAGGTGGGAGCTGACCTGCGATGACGTCGAGTTGATGCAGCATGCGATCGATACGGCCGGATCCGCCGGTACGAGCGGCTTCCTCGATCTGATCCTCGACGGCCGTCAGGCCCGCGGCCCGCGACGGCTTGGCAACGCGGGGGCGGCCCACCGCCACCGCGTTCTCCACCAGCCCGCGGACGGGACCGGAGAGGTAGACCCCACCTGGCATGGGCATGTCCCCCGGGAGCGGCGCCGGCCCCACGCGCGGGACGATCGTCAGACCGGGCAGGACGACATCGGCACGTCGCGGCGGATCGGGATGGCAGACGAACATCCATCCTTCGATAGGTTCTCCGCCCGCGGTCGCCGTCCGGTCGCACAGCACAGCACCAGGCCAGATGCGGCCGATGATGTCGAATCGATGGTGATACGCCACCTTCTCCGGTGCGACGCTGGCACCGACGGCGTAGATACCGGGCGCCAGTCGAATGGCGCGGCCGGCGGCCGCCTGGCGTGACAGCGATGCGCGCGTGCCGGGCGTCGCGAAGGACAGCGTGCCCGCTGGGTGGCGCGCAGAGGCAACTTTCATTGTCTAACCCGCCCGTCGCTTGACACAGAGGCAACAACTAGGCAAGAAGTATGGCCGTGAGAGCAACGTCTGGACAGTAAGTACCGTGGATCGACACTCGAGGCCAGCATGTGACGACCACCCTCGCCGGACCCGAGGCAACGCAATACCCCGGCGAAGGCGCTGTGTTCCAGCTCGATCCGAAGCTCATGCACAAACGGTGAGTTCGAATCCGCTCTGTCGACCTCCTGACCGCCCCGAGACGTCCCGCCGCGGTGTCGGCACCTCAGCTGCAGCCGCTGGTGCTCCCGCAGCCTTCGCAAACGAAACACGACCCGGCCGGACGCATCTTCGTACCGCAGGTAAAGCACATCGGCGCATCCGCGGCCGTGCCCTGAAGCGCTTCGAGCAACTCCGCGGAGCTGTGGACCTGCACCGGCACCGGGCGGGCATCAGCAGCACCCGCCCCGGAGGACACGGCTTCCGCCGCGCGCTTCGCGGTCTGACGCTCGGTCGTCGGCGTCGTCGACACCGACTGCGAGTAGTTCGCCAGCTCGTCCTGCAGACCCTCCTCGGACGAGTCGTCCTCCGGCAGGTACGAGCCCGTCTCGAGCTGACGGGACCGCTCCTCGGCACTGTGGATCCCCATGTAGGAGCGGGTTTCGTAGTCGAGGTGATCGAGCGCGAGCCGACGGAAGACGTAGTCCATGATCGACTGCGCCATTCGGACGTCGGGATCATCGGTCAGCCCGGCCGGCTCGAACCGCAGGTTCGTGAACTTCTCGACGAACGTCTCGAGCGGCACGCCGTACTGGAGCCCGATGCTCACTGCGATCGAGAACGCGTCCATCACACCGGCCAGCGTCGAGCCCTGCTTGCCGAACTTGAGGAACAACTCCCCCAGCCCGTCGTCTGGATACGAACCGGCGGTCAAGTAGCCCTCGGCACCGCCGACCGCGAAGCTCGTGGTCTGCGACGGCCGACGCTTGGGCAGCCGCTTGCGCACCGGGCGGTATTCGATCCGCACCTCGGGTGCTACCGCTTCAGCTGTTGTCGCGGTCGCCGCCGGCTTCGCTTTCGCGTCCGACAGCGGCTGACCGACCTTGCAGTTGTCGCGGTAGACCGCGAGCGCCTTCAGGCCGAGCTTCCATCCCTGCAGGTAGACCTCGGCGATTTCCTCGACCGTGGCGGTCTCGGGCAGGTTGACGGTCTTGCTGATCGCGCCCGACAGGAACGGCTGCGCGGCCGCCATCATCCGGACGTGCCCCATCGGCTTTATCGAGCGTGCGCCCATCGCGCAGTCGAACACGTCGTAGTGCTCGGTTTTCAATCCGGGGGCCTCGATGACGTGACCGTTCTCGGCAATGTGCTCGACGATGGCCTCGATCGTCTCCTGCGGGTAGCCGAGCGTGCGGAGCGCACGCGGCACGGTCTGGTTGACGATCTGCATCGATCCACCGCCGACAAGCTTCTTGAACTTGACGAGTGAGAAGTCGGGCTCGATGCCGGTGGTGTCGCAGTCCATCATGAAGCCGATCGTGCCGGTGGGCGCGAGGACCGATGCCTGAGCGTTGCGGAAACCGTGCTTCTCGCCGAGCTTCACGACCGCGTCCCATTCACGGGTGGCCAGCCGGTGCACGTCGGAGTCGAGCGTCCCGACCGACCGGACCGAGTCGTTCGCGGCCTGATGCTTGCGCATCACCCGCTTGTGGGCGTCGGCGTTACGCGCATAGCCGTTGTACTCACCGACGACGGCGGCGAGCTCGGCGGACCGGCGGTAGGACGTGGCGGTCATCAGCGACGTGATCGCCGCCGCGAGCGCGCGACCGCCGTCGGAGTCGTACCCGTGCCCCGTCGCCATCAGCAGCGCGCCCAGGTTGGCGTAGCCGATGCCGAGCTGGCGATAGTTGCGGGTGGTGTCACCGATCGCCTGGGTCGGGAAGTCGGCGAAGCAGATGGAGATGTCCATTGCGGTGATGACGAGTTCGACGGTCTTGGTGAAGCGCTCGCCGTCGAAGGTGCCGTCGTCTCGGAGGAACTTGAGCAGGTTCAGGCTGGCGAGGTTGCACGACGAGTTGTCGAGGCTCATGTACTCCGAACACGGGTTGGACGCGGTGATGCGTCCCGTCTCGGGATTGGTGTGCCAGTCGTTGATCGTGTCGTCGTACTGCATCCCCGGGTCGGCGCACTCCCAGGCCGCCTTGGCGATCTTGTCGAACAGCCCACGGGCATCGACCGTCTCGAGGACGCGACCGTCGCTGCGGGCCTTGAGTCCGAACGCGCCACCCTGCTCGACCGCGTGCATGAACTCGTCGCTGACCCGGACGGAGTTGTTGGCGTTCTGGTACTGCACCGAGGTGATGTCGCGGCCACCGAGATCCATGTCGAAGCCGGCATCGCGCAGCGCACGGATCTTTTCCTCCTCGCGCGCCTTCGTCTCGATGAACTCCTCGATATCCGGGTGGTCGACGTCGAGGACGACCATCTTCGCGGCCCGGCGTGTCGCACCACCCGACTTGATCGTGCCGGCCGACGCGTCCGCGCCGCGCATGAAACTGACCGGTCCGGACGCCGTGCCGCCGGAGGAGAGCAGTTCCTTGCTCGAGCGGATACGCGACACGTTGAGCCCGGCGCCCGAGCCGCCCTTGAAGATGAAGCCTTCCTCGCGGTACCAGGTCAGGATCGAGTCCATCGAGTCCTCGACCGAGAGGATGAAGCAGGCGCTGACCTGCTGCGGCGCCGACGTCCCCACGTTGAACCAGACCGGTGAGTTGAAGCTGAACACCTGGTGGAGGAGTGCCCAGGTCAGTTCGTGCTCGAAGATCTCCGCGTCCGCGTCGCCGGCGAAGTAGCCGTGCTCGATGCCCGCCGCGGTGTAGGTCTTGACCACGCGATCGAGGAGTTGCTTGAGGCTGCGTTCGCGGCTCTCGGTGCCGGGCGCACCGCGGAAATACTTCGTCGTCACGATCGTGGACGCGTTGGCCGACCAGAAGTCGGGGAACTCGACACCGCGCTGCTCGAAGACGGTCGCACCGGTCTTCCAGTTCTGCTGGACGACGTCACGGTGCTCCCAGACCACCTCGTCGTAGGGATGCACGCCCGCGGTCGTGTTGAGCCGCGGAATGGTGAGCGCAGGCCCACGCGTGCCATTCGATGAGGTCGTGGTCGAGGCTCCGCTGACGTCTGCGGTCATAGCTGGGTGACTCCTTCGTTGGACGAGCTTTGGGCAGAGCAGTTGATGCACCGTCGTGTTCGGTCGTTCGATGTATGTGGACGGGCCCGCGATCAGTCGCGGCGGCCCGGTGGTGGGGCGCTCGGTGAGCGGGGCGGCGGCTCGTCGACGGTCTGTCCGCGTTCGGCGTTCAGGACCGAGATCTCGGCTGCGAAGTCGTCGAGGCTCTCGAAATTGCGATAGACGCTGGCGAATCGCATGTAGGCGACCTCATCGAGTTCACGAAGCGGGCGCAGGATCGCCATCCCCACCTCGGGCGATGGGATCTCGGACTGGCCCAGTGCACGAAGCTGCTCTTCGACACGCTGTGCGAGGAGAGCGAGGTCGCTCTCGGTCACCGGGCGGCCCTTGCACGCCTTGCGCACACCCACGATGACCTTGTCCCGGCTGAACGCCTCGGTGCTACCGCTGCGCTTGAGCACCGTGAGCTGTATCTGCTCGATCGTGGTGAATCGGCCATCGCACTCTGGACAGACCCGCCGGCGACGGATGGACATCCCGTCATCAGCGACCCGGGAGTCGATCACGCGAGAGTCGTTGTGCTTGCAATGCGGGCAGTACAAGCGGATCGACCCTCCTCACGACACGACAGCCGTCGAACTTCGCCCACAGCCCCAAGCTGAACCACCTCATTGGGGATGGCCCTGGGGACAACTGCCCGAGAACTCTGGACAACCTGTTGACGGTGAACCACTACCTGTGGATGAACTACAGCAGTGTGACCACCAGATGTAGTGCCAGAGTACGTGACACGGTCAACAGTCGCAAGGTCGGCCGAGAGGCGTCGAGCCTTGCGGTGTCACTCAGTGGGTGACGGGCACGAGCAGGGTCTGGCCGGGTATCAGCTCGGTGGTGCCGAGATGGTTGAGCGAACGGATCTGATCCGTGGCCTCACTCACGTCGGCGCCGGGGGATGTGGCCGCAGCCAGCTGCCACAGGCTCTGACCGGGTTGGACGACGACGGCCCGAGTCTGCACGGGTGTCGATCCCGCGGTGCCGACCACGGCGAACGCGGCCGCGGTGATGACCAGGATCACGACGACCGCGGTGACGGCGGCGGTCAGACGCCGGAGAAGGAGTTCGCCGCGACGCGAAAGGCGCCAATCGGTCGCCGGGCTGGCTTGGGCGTAACGCGGACCGCGCGCGCCGGCGCGCCTGCTGACCGGCGCCGGGGCGGGCCGACTGCCGGGTCGGACCGGAGCCGAACGTCGGATAGGGACGACCGGAGCCAGGTAGTCGGTGTCGCTCGAAGCCGTCGAACTCGAGGTGGGTCTATCGGCGAGAAGTGTGGCGCTCATGTCGGTTGCCTCCGCGTGCGGTCGGTCTGGAACCATCCGGTACTGCCCTTGGGAAAGGGCGGCACAGATACGAACGGGCGTTCGATCCGGTGCCTGCACGATGTCTATCGGAGGCCACCGACAGAACGTCTCGAAGCAAGATCGACCGCCTGCCCGAAACCACAGGTGCTCGAACCGGTGTTCGAATCGTGCCCGACGAAGGTAACCCGTTCGAACACCTGTTCGCAAGGAGTCGGCGGAAGGCGACCGAGCCGAACGTCACCAGCCGGCGGCGACGACCTCGCCGACGTCATGCCCGCCGCCGAGGACGGGCGTTCGTAGCTGGGCGGTCACGATCGGCGCGTCCACACCTAGACGGCGCAGCGCCTCGGCCATCACCACCGAGCGGGCCCGTTCGGCGCCGTCCCCCACTTTCAGGGCGACGGCACGGCCGTCGGGCAGCGCGACCGCGTAACAGCCCTCCGCGCCGGCCTTGGCGAGAGTCCCGGGCAGCCCCTCGACGAGGAATCGCTCGTCCCGGGTGCTTCCCGACGTGAGGATCGGATTGGCGCGGAAGGCCTCGGCGACCCGGTTCTCCGCGGTGCCGGGTGCTCCTGTGGCGATCGCCGAGAACGCACGCGCGAGACCGAGAACGGAGATCGCGAAGATGGGTGCGCCGCAGCCGTCGACCCCGATCGCGGCCACCGGCTCACCGGCGAGCTCGGCCACCGTGTCGTCGAGCGCCTGCTGAAGCGGGTGACGGGGATCGAGGTAGGTCTCGATCGGCCAACCCGCGGCGACGCAGGTCGCCAGCATGGCGGAGTGCTTGCCGGAGCAGTTCATGTGGACGCGGTCGGGCTCGCGATGCTCCTCGATCATGCGATCGTGGCTCGCCGCGTCCATCGGATAAGCCGGCGGGCACTGCAGGGCGGACGCGTCCAGACCGGCGCCGGCGAGGATCCGCTCGACCTGGTTGACGTGCACGTCCTCGCCTGAATGCGAGGCACCCGCCATCGCCAGCAGATCGGGCGGCAGATCGAGCCCGGCGCGCACCATCCCGACGGCCTGGATCGGCTTGTTGGACGACCGCGGGAACATCGGACGTGCTGGCTCCCCCACCGAGAACAGGATGGACCCGTCGGCATCGATGGCGACGAGGCTCCCGTGGTGCTCGCACTCATCGAAACCGGATCGGACCACGCGTGCCAGGAGTGCCATGACTTCCTCCATCCGGTGACGAGCCACCGGCGATCGACGGGCGTCGGGACGAGGTCCTCGACGGGATGAGCCCGCTCATCGTGCACCAACGCAGCGGCCGTCGTAGCCAGCGCATCCCAGCGGACGAACCGCCTGACGGGTCCGCCTCAGGCCAGCCCCATCTCCGCGGCCAGGCGGAGGACGTCGGCATGGATCAGGTCTTCGGGTGCCAGGAACGCGACGGCTTCGGCGACCGGCAGCACGGCGACCTCGACGACCTCCTCGCCGTCAGCGGGGTTGGTCGGCGGATGTTCGATGACGACGTCGGTGGCGATCATCGGAACCCGCGCCGCGCCACGACGTTCCCACCGGACCTCGACGCCCGAGCCGTCGGCCACATCGACGCTGCCGATGCGGATGAATCCCGCCTTCTCCGCCACCCTCCCGGACGCAACGTTCGCAGCGTCGTGCCGGATCACCACGGTCTCGATGCCCGGCTGGGCCAGTCCGACGGTCGCGAGTGCCTGGGCGACCGTGGTCGCATAGCCGCGTCCGGCGTGGCCGGTGTGCAGCCAGTACCCGATCTCGAGCACGCCCGGACCCAACCGCGTCATCAGTCCGGTCGACCCGACGACCTCCCCGGCTCGAGTCACGATCGCGTAGTTCCAGTTCGTGCCGGCGTCCCAGTCGGCGATCGAGCCGTCGATGTAGGTCCGTGCATCGGCCAGTCCGTACGTCGGGGTCGCCCACGGCATGTACGGCGCGAGTTCGGCGAGCGACGCCTCGACCGCGGACGCCAGCGAGGGTGCCCATTCCGGCCGCCAGCGGACGAGGTCGACGACCGCGGTCGGCACGGTCTCCGGAGGCGTCACGGCAGCGATCTTCGCACGCAGATACCGATGTGGCGCCGACACGGACGGAGTCGAGAGGCACCTCGACGCCGCTCGCGGCCGTGCAACGACACGTCCACTTCGCGACACACTCGAACAGGTGTTTGAAACTGTCGATGCGGATGGCTAGCGTGCACAGCACCACCCCGTCTGCAACGAAGCCGCTCGCGCGCACCGACAGGTCCGCGACGGCGATCAACTGGAGGAACCCGATGGCAACCCAGAAGCCCTCGCCCATCGACGCGTCCGCGGCATCTTCGTCGAAGGCTGCGCCCCGACCCGTTGGGCGGCCGAGCAAGGAAGCGCTGATCCGCGAGTTCCCCGACGGCCCGCCCGACTCCATGGGCCTGACCGCCCGCCAGCGTCGCATCCTCACTGTCATCCGCGAATTGGTCGAGGACCGCGGGTACCCGCCATCGATGCGCGAGATCGGTGAGTCCGTCGGGCTCACCTCGTCGTCCTCGGTGTCCCACCAGCTCCGCGCGCTCGAACACAAGGGCTATCTGCGCCGTGACCCGAACCGTCCGCGTGCCCTCGAGGTCATCTCCCCCGACACCGTGCCCGAGGCGTATGCGGCCGACTACGAGGCCGCCACCGGATCTCCGCCGCCCGCCTACGTGCCGATGCTCGGACGCATCGCCGCGGGTGGCCCGATCCTCGCCGAGCAGTCCGTCGAGGACGTCATGCCGCTGCCCCGCCAGCTGGTCGGTGAAGGCAATCTCTTCCTCCTCCACGTGCAAGGCGATTCGATGATCGACGTCGCCATCTGCAATGGTGACTGGGTCGTCATCCGCCAGCAGCCGGTGGCCGAACAGGGCGAGATCGTCGCGGCAATGCTCGACGGCGAGGCGACCGTCAAGACGTATCGCAAGAAGGACGGCCACATCTGGCTGATGCCACACAACGCGGCTTACGATCCGATCGACGGTGACGACGCGACGATCCTCGGCAAGGTCGTCGCTGTCCTGCGTCGCGTCTGATCCGCGTAGTGCGTGGCGCCTCACTAGACTCCTGAGGCCGTCCCGCCGTCATCATCCGTGGAGCGCCATGTCGAAGCCCGACCCGTCCGAGCAGGCTCGTGATTCGCCGACGCAAGGTGCTGTCCGCCCGACCGGTTCGCAGGAGCCGCCACCCTTCAAGGAACCGCTGGCGCCGAACGCCGGCAAGAAGCTGGCTGTCGAGGTCGACGGTGAGAGATGGGCGCGCGTTCCACTGCAGACGGAGTTGTTCACGCGCGGCGACGACCTCGAGGCCCGAGTGACCGGATACGTCTCCGCTGCCGCCGCCGCCGTCTCCGGGTCGGCAGAGCTGTCGGCCGGCCTGCACCAACGCTGGTACGTCGTGATCAGCGAGAAGATCGTCGCCATCAGTCAGGGTCGCTCGTACTTCACCTGGGAGATCAATCCCGGTAAGGCCGCCCGGATGCTCAGCCGCTTCGTCGTCCGAACTCCGCACGGCCTCGGCCTCGGGACACCATGGACGATGCAACTGGCGATCGAGGAGGCCGGGCTCCCCCGAATCGTCGCTGCCGCAGGCGCCGGTGCGGTCGGAAAACTCGTGCGCCAGAAGGGCTGGTTCTACCGAGTCGCCGGTCACCGGGTGAATTCGATCGACGGCCCGACCGAGTACTCCACCTATCCGTCGAACGTTTCCGCCAAGCTTCCACCGAAGGATCCGGAGAAGGTTGCCAGCACGCTGCGCAAGGCAATCGCCGCCGCGCTCCCGGGCGATGCCGCACGGCACTTCGGTGGCGTCGTCGTCATCGATTCCAACGACCTCGGCCGCGAGATCCTCGGCCAGGACACCGACCGCGCGGACGACTTCTTCAGGAAGCTGTTCATCGACAACCCGTTAGGCCAGGGTCGCCAGCAGACGCCGATCGCGCTCACACTTCGGATGGTCTGACACCGACCCACCGTCGAGGTCACGTCAGCTCGAGTCAGGTCGCATCGACTGTGACTGGGGCCGTCTCGGCGGCTTCGGATGCGGACGCCGCCGCGTCGAGGCGCCGCAGTGCACCGAGCGCCACCTCACGATCGGTGGTCGGCCACATCGGCGGCAGCGACTGACGCAGGAACGACCCGTAGCGCGCCTTGACGAGCCGAGGGTCCAGACACGCCACAACGCCACGATCGGAGCTCCGGCGGATCAGCCGGCCGGTTCCCTGGGCGAGCAGTAGTGCAGCGTGGGTCGCCGCGACCGCCATGAAGCCGTTGCCGCCGGACTCCTCGACAGCACGCTGCCGGGCAGAGAGCAGTGGATCATCGGGCCGCGGGAACGGGATCCGGTCGATCACGACCAGCTGGCAGGTGGCGCCCGGCACGTCGAGGCCCTGCCAGAGAGAGAGCGTGCCGAACAGCGAGGTCGTCGGATCGGCCATGAACGCCTTGCCCAGTTCGGGAAGCTGCGCGTCGCCCTGACACAGCACGACACTGTCGAGTCGGTCCCGTACGTACTCCGCGGCCACCTCGGCGGCACGGCGCGACGAGAAAAGTCCGAGTGTGCGGCCGCCGGCTGCACGCACGAGTTCGGTCAGCTCATCGAGTGCCTGCTCCGAGGCACCCTCCCGGCCGGGCGTCGGCAGCCTCGATGCCGTGTAGAGAATCGCCTGCCGGGCATAGTCGAACGGCGAGCCGACGTCGATGCCCAACCACGGCTGCGGGCTCACGTGAGTCAACGGCCCGCCAGTCGACGTGGGCGAGGTGCGCGACGTGACCGGCACAGCGGGCGTCGGCGCGTCCCCGGGCCGCGGTCCGGGCTGCACGAGGTCGCTCATCCGTAGGCCGACCTGGCGGGCCATCGACTCGAAATCGCCACCCAGCTTGAGGGTTGCTGACGTCAAGACGCAGGTGCGGGTGCCGAACAGCTTCTCCCGCAGCAGGCCGGCCACCGACAGGGGTGCGAGCCGCAGGTCCTTGCCACGTTCCCGTCGGTACCGATCCGGACCGGCGTTGTGCCTACCGGTGCTCCCGCCGGGCCGGTCGCCGTTGTTCGCCATGCTCTCGTGCACCCACACGACGTTGTACTCGGATTGTTCAGCGATCCGTTCGGCCACCAACCGCACCTGATCGACCATGACCCGCGCAGTCCGCTTGCCCGGATCCCGGGATGCGTCGCCCGACGCCTCCGTCGGTATCGCCGACATCACCGCCCGGGCGCTGTCACGGATGCCCTCCACGGCGAGCGCCAGACCCTCGCCGAGCGAGCTCAGCCGACCACCGTCGAGAGCCTCGAGCGCTTCACGTAGCGACTCCCCGGCGTCGACGAGGTCGTCGACGGACTCCCGGTCGCCGGTGGCGAACGGCCGGGCCCGGCGTGCGGCACGTTCGACGAGTGACGGCGCGAGCTCCATCGACGCCGCCGACGTCACCCTAGCGACCAGCTCGTGGCCCTCGTCGACAACGGCGAGGTCGTACTCCGGGAGCAACGGGATTCCTTCCAGGGCGTCGATTGCGAGCAGCGCGTGGTTCGTGACGACGACGTCAGCCTTCGCCGCGACCGCACGGGACCGCTCCGCAAAGCACTCGACGCCGAACGCGCAGTTGGTGGCACCCGGACACTCACGCGCTTGGATCGACACCTGCGCCCAGGCACGGTCACCGTGGCTCGGGGCGTGGTCGCGGTCGCCTTCCGAGCCGGCGCTCGCCTGGTCCTCGGCCCACTCTCGAAGCGCGATCACCTCGCGTCCCAACGGGCCGGACGGAGCAGCTTCGACGAGCACACCCTGATCGTCGGGTACGCCGTCGCGCACCCGGGCCAGGCATGCGTAGTTGCTGCGTCCCTTGAAGATCGCGAACGTCGGCGGCCTTGGTAGCACCTTGGCGAGCGCCTTCGTGAACACCGGGAGGTCGCGTCCGACGAGCTGCGATTGGAGGGCCAGCGTCGCGGTCGCGACGATCACCGGCTTCTTCGTCTGCTGGGCCGCGAGCATCGCCGGGATCAGGTACGCCAGCGATTTGCCCGTTCCGGTGCCTGCCTGCACCAGGAGGTGCCGGCCGGTGTTGAAGGCCTCCGCGACCTCGTGGGCCATCTGTTCCTGGCCGGGCCGGTGCTGGCCACCCAGAGCCGCGACGGACTGATCGAGCAGACCTGACACCTGGGCCGGGTCGATGTGCGGCCTCGGCTGTTCGTCAGCGCCGACGCGTGCGTCAGCGCGTTCCGTCGACTCAGCTGTCGGCGCCGGCTCGGAGTCCGGGTCCCCGACGGCGGCCAACGGGGACTCGAGCACCCCGCGAGGCTACCCGGCGAGTAGCGGCAACCGGGCGTATCCACGGATGACACGGGACGCCCGGTAACTCGGCGTGTCGGCCGAGCTGCCGGTCGGCTCTGGACGCCGCAGCTTCGGCAGCCGCGCGGCCAGTTCGCGGAACGCTATCTGCGCCTCCAGTCGTGCCAGCGGCGCGCCCAGGCAGTAGTGGATCCCGCTGGAGAAGGCTAGATGCTCGGCCTCACGGGTGCGGGTGATGTCGAAGGTGGCCGGATCGCGGAACACCTGGGGATCGCGGTTCGCGCCAGCCAGGAGGAGCAGCACCCAGCCGTCCGCCGGCAGATCGACGCCGGCCACCGTGACCGGCCCATGCGTCCACCGGCTGGTGTTCTGTACCGGTGGCGCGAACCTCAGGACCTCCTCGACGACGTCCGCTGCGCGCGCCGGGTCCGCCCGGAGCAGGTCCCACTGAGCTGGGTGGTCGAGCAGTGCGGCCACCCCGTTGCCGATCAGGTTGACGGTCGTCTCGAAGCCGGCGATCAGCAGCAGCCTGGCCGTGGTGTGCAACTCGTAGGGAGTGATCCCGTCCGGGGACGCCGCGACGAGGTAGCTGATGACGTCGTCGCCCGGGCGCGCCTTCTTCAGGGGGATCAGCTCGCTGAACAGCTCGTAGAGCTCGGCGTTCGCGGCCGCCAGCGCGGCCGCGTCGGCCGGCGTGTCGATACCGGACAACGCCGAGCCGACCACCGTTCCGTGTCGGGACAGCCGGTCGACGTCCGCGTCCGGGATACCCATCAGTGTCGTGATGACGCCGATGGGGAGCGGTGCGGCGAAGTCGGCGATCAGGTCGAACGGCCGGTCCGGCTCGGCGGCGGCTCGACGTTCGATGCCGGTGATGAGGTCACGGGTGAACTCCGCGATCCGCTCGGCGTACCCGACCATCGTCTTCGGGCGGAACGCCGGCGCGGCAAGTCGCCGTAGCCGGGTGTGATCGGGAGGTTCGCGCTCGAGGAAACCGAGGTCGAGGGTGTTGCCCGTCGTGTCCTCCGACGTCGGGCTCGGGTCGCCGGCCGGTCGGACACCGAACCGTCTATCACGCAGAATCGCGTTGCAGACGGCGTGATCGGTGGTCACCCACTCCTGGCCAGCACCGACGAGGGGACCGCCGGCTCGGAGGTGCTCATAGACCGGAAAGGGGTCGTCCTGGCCCGACAGGGACCAGAGCGGATCGAGCAGAGTGGTTTGGGTCAAGGGGTCAGGACTCCTCCGGTGAAGGTGGACAGGACGAGCTCGGGTGCGTCCCGCGGAGCGAGCCACCCTGCCTGGACGAGATCCCAGGCCGTCGACAACAGCGAATGCAGGGACCGGACGAGCCACCAGTCGGGTACCCCGGGACGAACGGTGCCGGCGCCGGCCACGATCGCGGCGATGGGCACGGCGATCGCGTCGGTACGAGTGGTGATCGCCTCCTCGGCGAACACCTCGGGCTGCAACATCAGCAAGGTCATGTAGGCGCCGTACGGGAGCAGGTCGGTGACGATCCGCCGGAGCGGGTCGGGATCGGCGGGAGCCGCGGTGATCACCGAGTCACTGATGTCGAGTGCCCGCGACGCCACGGCGACGAGGAGGTCGTGCCGGGTGGGGAACTGCTTGTGCAGCGTCGTGCGGCCGATCCCCGCAGCGGCGGCGACCTGGCTCAGGGAAGCGGCCGGATGCTTGGCGAAGACGGCCGCCGCGGTGTCGAGGACGTGAACCTGCATCGCCGCTGCCGTCTGATCCGGGGCCGACGACCCTCCGTCCGACCGTTCGGCAGTGGCTACGTGAACACTCATGTTCGCGACGGTACAACGGTGTTCAGTACATGGGAAGGGTCGGTGAGACGTAGCGATCGCCGTGGTCGCCCCGCCTGCGACCGGTAGTGTGAGCGACCGCGTCGGCGAAGCGTCCGACTTCCGACGAGAGGACTCCGATGATCGGCATGGTGCTGGCGGCCGGTGCGGGGCGACGTCTCCGCCCCTACACCGACGCACTTCCGAAGGCCCTGATCCCGGTCGACGGTGACACCACCATCCTCGACATCGCGTTGCGCAACCTCGCTGCTGTCGACCTCCGCGACGTCGTCATCGTCGTCGGGTATGCCGCGGGCGCCGTCGAGGAACGCCAAGCGGCGTTGGAGAAAACCCACGGTGTCCACATCACCCTGGTCCACAACGACAAGGCCGAGATCTGGAACAACGCCTACTCGATGTGGGTCGCACGCGAGCACATGACCGAGGGCGTCATCATGCTCAACGGTGACACCGTCCACCCGGTCAGCGTCGAGGAGAGCCTGCTCGCGGCCCGTGGCCCGCAGTTGATGCTGGCCCTCGACACCGAGAAGCCGCTCGCCGACGAGGAGATGAAGGTGCAGGTCGACGACGCGAAGTCCCTGACCCGCATCACGAAACTCATGGACCCGGCGTCCGCGTACGGCGAGTACATCGGCGCGAGCCTGATCGAAGGTTCCGCGGTCGCAGCCCTTGCCGACGCACTTCAGTCCACGTGGGAACGCGATCCCGACCTCTACTACGAGGACGGGTACCAGGAGTTCGTGAATCGCGGTGGGGTGATCGCCACGTCGCCGATCCCGAGCGGTACGTCGTGGGTCGAGGTCGACAACCATGCCGACCTCGAGCGGGCTCGCTCGATCGCCCTGCATTACTGAGGATTCGGCGTGCCCCTGCTCGGTCGGATGGTCGCCAGTCCGCTGTTCGTCGACGTCCGACGGCACGCCGTCGCCGACCTCCCGAGCCTGCTGTCGGGCCGCTACATCTCCGCGGCCGGTGACGTCCTGGTCGCCGTCGGACCCGGTCAGGGCGAGCAGATCTGGAACGAACTGCGGGTCTCACTCCCCAACGCCGACGTGACCACGGTCAACGGCGCGAGCCTCGAAGCGGCCGGCGAGGTGCAGGCCGTGCTGACCGGGCGCAACTACGACGCGGTCGTCGCGATCGGCGGCGGCCGAACCCTCGACGTCGCCAAGTACGCGGCTACCCGTGCGGCGGTTCCGATGATCGCGGTCGCGACGAATCTGGCGCACGACGGCATCTGCTCGCCGGTCGCATCGCTGGAGTATCGCGGTGGGAAGGGCTCGTTCGGGGTGGCGATGCCGCTTGGCGTCGTAGTCGACCTCGACTACGTCAGTGCGGCCCCACCGAGAATGGTGCGCTCGGGGATCGGCGACGCGGTCAGCAACCTGTCCTCGATCGAGGACTGGCAGCTCGCCTCGCGGGAACGGGGCGAGCCCGTCGACGGTCTCGCGGTGACGTTCGCGCGAACGGCGGCGGAGGCGATCCTGCATCGCGTCGACGGTATCGGCGACGACGACTTCCTGATCGCCCTCGCGGAGGCGCTTGTCCTGTCCGGTATGGCGATGTCGGTGGCCGGTACGTCGCGTCCGTGTAGTGGCGCCTGCCACGAGATCATCCACGCCGTCGACTCGATGTACCCGGAAAAGTCCAACCACGGTGAGCTCGCCGGGATCGGCGCGCTGTTCGCGTACTTCCTACGGGAGAACAATCCTTTGACGGCGGGCGGATCCGAGGCGTCGGCGAACTCCCCGTCCCGGTTCGACCAGATCGCCGCCTGCCTGTTGCGGCACGACCTGCCCCGCACACCGACGGAGATCGGCCTGACCGACGCGGAGTTCCGGGAGGCGGTGCTGAAGGCACCGTCGACGAGGCCCGACCGCTACACGATCCTCGAGCACCTGGACCTCGACTCGAACGAGATCGACCGTCAGGTGGCCGCCTTCGTGCAACGGCTGCGCTGACGGTCGATCGTCCGGTTCGTCGGTGGTCGTTGCCGGTTAGAGCTAGGCCTCGACGGGCGCGTAGTCCTCGAGTTCGTGCGCGAGCCCTGCGTCCACCCGTGCGTGTAGCCAGGTGCCGGTTTCACGGTGGTCGAGTTCGAGCACCTCGCCACGCTGGTGCACGGCAGCGAGCAGATCGCCACGTGAGTACGGCAGCACCGCGGTCACGTCGAGCTGTGGGTGCGGCAGCCGTTCGGCGATGACGGCGAGCAGGTCGTCGATGCCCTCACCGGTGTGCGCGGACACGACGACCGAGCCCTTGTGCTTGGACCGCAACCCGGCCACGACGACCGGATCGGCGATGTCGGCCTTGTTGATCGCGATGATCTCGGGCAGGTCGGCCGCGCCCGATTCGGCGAGCACCTCGCGGACCGCGAAGATCTGCGACTCCGGATCAGGATGCGACGCGTCGACGACGTGAACGACGACATCGGCGTCGGCGACCTCCTCGAGCGTCGATCGGAACGCCTCGATCAGTTGGTGCGGCAGGTGCCGGACGAAACCGACGGTGTCGGTCAGGACGATCGGCCGGCCGTCGGGCATGGTCGATCGGCGGGTGGTCGGGTCGAGGGTGGCGAACAGGGCGTTCTCGACCAGCACACCGGCGTCGGTGAGGCGGTTGAGCAGCGACGACTTGCCGGCGTTGGTGTAGCCGGCGATCGCGACGCTGGGTACCTCGTTGGTCTTGCGGGAGTGCCGCTTGACGTCACGCGCCGTGCCCATGCCGGAGATTTCCCGCCGCAGCTTCGACATTCTCGCCCGCAGCCGACGACGGTCGATCTCGATCTTCGTCTCACCGGGACCACGGCCACCGATACCGGCTCCGCCGGCGGCCCGACCACCGGCCTGACGGGAGAGGTTGCCACCCCAACCTCGCAGGCGGGGAAGCAGGTAGCTCAGCTGGGCGAGCTCGACCTGCGCACGACCCTCACGACTCTTCGCGTGCTGGGCGAAGATGTCGAGGATGAGGGCGGTCCGGTCGATCACCTTGACGTTCAGCTTCTCTTCCAGGTTGCGCAGCTGGGCCGGGCTCAGCTCGCCGTCGCAGATCACCGTGTCGGCTCCGGTGGAGACGACGGCGTCTTTGAGTTCGAGCACCTTGCCGGAGCCGATGTAGGTGGCAATGTCGGGTCGGGTACGCCGCTGGACCAATCCCTCGAGGACTTCGGCGCCCGCCGTCTCGGTCAGGGCCTTGAGCTCGGCCAGGCTGAGCTCGGCGTCCTCGGCCGTGCCCTGGGTCCAGACACCGACGAGGACGACACGCTCGAGCTGGAGGTCGCGGTACTCGACCTCGGTGATGTCCTGCATCTGCGTGGACATGCCGGCGACCCGGCGCAGCGCCTGGCGCTCTTCGAGGTCATAGGAGCCGGTGCTCTCGTCGGGGGCATCGCGATCGTCGTCGAGGAAGTTCGGGTCGAGGTCGTCGTCGCGCTGTACCCGGTCGAGATGGATGATGCCGGAGTCACCCGCGTCCGCGTTCGAGTCGAGACCTGGCGCTACGACGACGTGACGGGTCGTGGCATCGGTGCCGGTGTGCTCGGATGCGGAATCGGTCATAGGCCCTCGTTCGTCGGCTCGTTCCGGGGTCGTCCCGGCTGTACTCCATCGTGACACGAACGTGCGACTCCGGCACCCGAGATTTCACGACCGCTCGCCTGTCCGACATCGATGTTGTCCACAGGCTACGGCGCGAGCCGCACACGAATCCCCTCCTCCTGCGACGCTCGGCGCCTCACGACCCTGCGCATCAGCGATGGTCGTCAACGCGGGGAGGCACGATGAACGAAGGCCTGTCCACGAGCTCGATCGACGGCCTGCTGACCGATACTCGAGCCGCGCTCGATCGGATGCGCACGACGCCGGCGGCGCCGGCGGTCCCGACCGCTGGTGCCGGCGCCGTCGACGCGACCGACGAGTCGAAGCGCGTCAGGGTCACCGTCGACCTGCCAGGTCGCATCACGGCGCTCGCCATCGATCCACGGCTCCTCCGGCAGGGATCCGAAGCCGTCTGCGATGCCATCACCGAGGCGGTGAACGCTGGCCTCGCCTCGCTCCAGGCGCTCGCACTCCGGGACGTGCCGACGATCGACGTCGAGTCGCTGGCCGCTGAGCTGGAGCATGTCCACACGCAATCGCTGCAGAGCGCGTCGACGATGTTGACGGCGCTGCAGGACACCATGGACCGCCTCACCCGAGGGAACTGAGCGGTCGTGGTGAGTACGTTCGACGTGGGCCAGATCAGGCGCGCCGCCCGGGACATCTTCGGTGTGAGCGTCGACCTCGACGACGAGATCGACAGGTTCCTGCTGGCGGTGCAGGCCATCGGTGAGCCCTGCGGCGATGCCGAAGCAATCGGCGCACTGCTCGGCCCGAGCGTCATCAGTGCCGAGGATACGGTCGCGACGAGCCTCGCATCGGTGGTCGAATGGCTCGAAACCGCGGCCGCAAACCTCGAGTGCATGGCTGATGACGACGCCACGACCGAGTTCGACAACGTTGCCGCCGTCGCAGCGATCGCGATCTAGCGTCGTGGCGTCCCGACTCGACCTCCCCAGCGGACTCATCACACTCCTGAACGACCTCGGCTACGTCTGGCCCGATGCCGACGAGGTACGGCTCCTGCAGATCGGCCAGGCGTGGGAGGACCTGCAGGGTGCCCTGGCGCCGCATCTGGAAGCTGCGAATGCTGCGGCCGCCAGCGTGTGGACGACGAACTCGGGGACCGACATCGACGCCTTCCAGCTGGCATGTGGCGAGGAAGGCGCGGCCGCCGACACGCTGACGAAGGACATGTCCGGCATCGCGATGGTGGGTGCGCTGGTGATGGTGTGTGCGGCGGTGGTGCTGACGCTCAAGATCTGGGTGATCGCGCAGCTGGTACTGCTGGCCGTCGCGGTCGTGCAGGCGATCGCGACGGCGCCGATCACGTTCGGTGCGTCCCTCCTGGAGATCCCGGTGTTCAAGGAGATCGCTGACCGGATCATCAATGCGCTGATCGGCAAGGCCCTGCAGGTACTCCTTGGGTAAATCACGAGCGGCGCGAGGTCTGGCGGTCGCGGTCAGAGGCAAGGTCGCGGTGACCACCAAACACGCGGTCCCACCGGTCAGGAGAAGACCAGGCAGACGGGAACCTGACATGATGCCGCGCCGGCCAAGGCCACCGCCGGTCGCTGAGGGACGGCGGGTGCACAACATCATCAACGACATCTGGAAACATGCAGGGAAGGCGAACACGAAGGGTGACGGCACCACCTTCGATGCGCTCGTCAACGAACTGCGGACTGGCACGAAGACATCGGGCAAGCGTCATATTCGGAAGGCGGCCGACCTAATGCGGCGACTCCACGAGGCGATCGACGATCCGAGGACCTCGGCCACCGATCGTGCGATCGCAGACGACTTGCTACATCAATTCGCCATCGCGTGGAAAGCTCGGCGCAGATGACTAGTGCGGACCTTGACTCGGCAGCGGCGTCGACGTTCGTGGACGATTGGGTGACGGCGGTGCCCTGGTGGCAGGAGTCGTGGAAGCAGCATCGCGTGGAATTCGGGCGGCAGGCAGCTCGTGCGTTTCTCCAGAACTTTGCGGCGCTTGCGGCAAGCCGTGCCTATGCAGGCGACGCGCCCGACTGGGTGTACTTCGTCCGCGCACTTGAGTTCCTCGAGAACGCCTCGGGTTCCGACCCACTGATAGATGAGCTCATCGCTAAATCGTTCCTAGGGAAGCTCCCTGACCTCGTCCCGATCAGGGACGTTCTAGTGCCCCACCTCGGCCCAAAGTTGCGTGCGGAGTACGACCGTGAGCGCGACAGGAATTCGCCAGCGGCTCCATCGCCGACGAGTGACTTCATCGACCTCCTCGCTGCCGCCAACCCCGCTACAGCTGCTGTGGTGAAAGAACACGCTTCCGATTGGGGTCACATCCATCCCTATGGCCTCATGTCGGACCTTGTCCGCGCCGCTACTGAGTGGTTGGAGTCACCTGGTGGCCGATTGTCACTGGAGGAGACGCTAAGAACAATCGACGATGCTTACGGCAAGGATTACGAAGTAGATGAACTCATTGCGACCGGCTTCGTCGAGGCGCTCCCCTACCCCGAAGAGGATGGCGCAGAGATGTTGGGCATGCTCGGTCCGAAGCTGCGTGCCGAGTACAACCTCGAACGCCCCGCTTACCAGCTCCCGGACCCACGGGTATGAGGGAGATACAGGTCGACTCGACCACCAGACCGGGGGAACGTCGTTACTAGCGTCGAGCCAGTCATGGACCTTGGTGCGGTGCGGTGGTGCTTCGTTTGCGGACCTGGTCGAGGCGGTCCCCACTTGGACGACCATCTGGCTGGACCATCAGCGTGCCCACACCGCGCAGGCTCCGGAATCGTTCCTTCGTACTGTCGCGTACCTCAGCCCGACTCGAATCGGCGCCGATCGTCCTTTCCACGATCTCGACGCCGAGGCCGCATTTGCATTCCTCGAATCCCGGTTCGGAGTCGACCCGACGATCGACTCGTTGATCGCCGTCTCATTCCTGGCAAACATTCTGCAGAGCGAGGTGTTCAGCACCGAGGCCACGTCATACCTCGGTGTCAAGCTCCGAGCTGAGCTCGAACGGCAGCTGGTGGGCGCCGGCATAGGGGTTCCGACTCCATACTTAGATCTCGTGAACGATCTCGCCGCACGCCACGAAGCAGTGGCCGAGGTGCTGCGCGAACACCTCATCGACGACGACGAGGTTCTCCCGCACATCTTCATGAGCGACCTCGTTCGCGCGGCGATCGTATGGCTAGGCACCGCTGACGGACGCGCTCACGTGGTGGCAGCGCTCGCTTCCCTCGAGGACGCCTACGGGTACGACTACGAGGTCGACGAGCTCATCGCCACCGGGTTCGTCGAAAGCCTGCCCTATCCCGACGAGGACGGTGCCGAGATGCTCGAACTCCTGGGGCCGAAGCTCCGCGCCGAGTACAACCTCGAGCGACCGAGCCACCGGATCTAGCCGCGGGAGCAGTGGTCGAGGATTCCGCTGATATTTCGCAAGTGAACGACGTTCCGTTTCGGGCCGCACGCTCAATCGGAAACGACGGACACCGACGAGATGCGAAGTATCAGCGGATCTCCGCGACAGGCAGCCGACCGAAGAACGTGAGCTCGGCCGGACCGGTGAGCAGCGCCCGCCCGTCCTCCTCCAGCGTCACGAACAGGGTGCCGCCCGGTACATCGACGCGCACCCGCGCAGGGAGCTCCAGAGTCGAGGACGCAATCAGCGCCGCCGCGCACGCGCCCGTTCCGCACGCCTTCGTCTCGCCCACACCCCGCTCGTGCACACGCATCCGGACGTGTGCCGGGCCGAGGATCTGCACGAACTCGACGTTCGCCCCGTGCGGCATCCCCTCCGCAGGCGTCCACACCGGCGCCGCCAGCAATGAACCCGCCTCGGCGACGTCGTCGACGACAGCTACTAGGTGCGGGTTCCCTACATCGACGCTCGTCGCGGGCCACGAATGACCCGGCACCGACACCTGTAGGTCGTCGCGGATGACGCTCGCGACACCCATGTCCACCGTGATGCTGGCGTCGTCGCCGAACGTCGCGGTCTTCACGCCCGCTCTGGTCCCGATGGGGATCCCGGTCTTCGCCGGCTCGGCCAGCTCGGCCAGAGCGAGGTACCGAGCGAACACGCGCAGCCCGTTGCCGCACATCTCACCGGCGGTGCCGTCGGCGTTGTAGAAGTCCATGAACCACTCGGGCAGCGGCGCCCCGTCGAGGTGAGCAGTTGCATCTGGATGGTTGACGCTCCGCACGACCCGCAGCACCCCATCCGCTCCGATGCCGGTCCGACGGTCACAGAGCGAGCGGATCAGCGAATCGGCCACACGTCCGTCGACGAGCCCGGGCATCGTCGCATCCGGATCCGGGATGACGACGAAGTCGTTCTGCGCTCCATGACCCTTGACGAACTCGATCTCACTGACCACGCCTCACCCCTCCTCGTTTCCACGCCCATTGCCCTCGCCCGGTTCGGGAGAACCGTACGCGCCGCCGTCTGAACCACCGGTCGATGCCAGCGCCCACGCCTGCTCGACGAGATCGGACGCAGCCCCGGACAGCCACCGGATCCGGGTGTCCCGCCGGAACCAGGACAGCTGACGGCGGGCGAACCGCCGCGTGCCGACGACCGTCGCCGAGCGCGCCTCGGACTCCGTCATCGTCCCGTCCAGGAAAGCCAGCACCTGTGCGTAGCCGAGCGCCCGCGACGCGGTCGGCGCCGCCGCGAGTCCGGACGCGGCCAGACGACGGACCTCGTCGACCAGCCCTGCCGCCCACATCCGGTCGACCCTGCGCCCGATGCGCTCGGCCAGCACGTCCCGGTCGACGTCGATCCCCACCTGCAGCACCGCGTCATAGGCGTAGACCGGCTCCGGCAGCGTCGCCGTATAGGCGGCCCCGGTGATCTCGATGACCTCGAGCGCCCGGACGATGCGGCGGAGATTGCCAGGCAGGATCGCGGCCGCAGCTACGGGATCGAGTGCCGCCAGCCGGGCATGCATCACCCGCGCTCCGAGCAGCGACGCATCCTCCTCGATTCTCGAGCGGACCTGCGGGTCTGTCGGTGGGAACTCCATCTCGTCGAGAATCGCGTGTATGTACAGCGCAGAACCACCGACCACGATCGGCAGAACGCCACGCCGAGCGCAGTCGTCGAGCACCGCACGTGCGAGGTCCCGGACCACCGCTACCGATGCGGGCTGCGCCGGGTCGAGCACGTCGATCAAATGGTGAACGACTCCCCCGCGCTCACTCATCGGAGCCTTCGCGGTGCCGATGTCCAACCCGCGGTAGAGCTGCATCGAATCGGCGTTGACGATTTCGGCCGGCACTCCCGCCGCGATGAGGCGCCGGGCCAACGCCACGGCGAGATCGGATTTCCCGGTGGCCGTCGCGCCGACGATCGCCAGGAGGCGCCCCGTGCCCATCTCGGCCTCCTACCGGCTCGGAACCGGGCATTCGTTGCGTCGCGACGACTGCCGGCCGCTGGCCACTCAATCTAGAGTGTGGCGAACGCGTGAGTCGCGCGCCTGACTACTCGACGGAGGGCCACAACCCCATGTTCGACAAACTGAAGAAGTCCGTGGACGACCTCAAGGACAAGGTCGTCGAGGCGGTCGACGAGCACGGTCCCAAGATCGGCGAAGGCATCGACAAGGCCGCCGGCTTCGTCGACGAGAAGACCGGTCACAAGTACAGCGACAAGATCGACAAGGCCACCGGTGCGGTCAAGGGCGGCCTCGAGAAGATCGACGGCAAGGCCGACGGCGACCTCGGCACTGAGCCGGTGACACCGGTGACCCCGCCGGCGGCACCGCCGGTGTCGGACCCGCCCGCGGGCGCCAGTTTCTGACCGAGTCTCACGCCTGGAGCCCGCGGTCGCTACCGACCGCGGGTTCCGGGTAGGCAGTTGCGACCAGGTAGCCGACGCCGTACGGGGCGACGTCCGCGACGAGGTCACCCGTCCATGACCGGCCGGTGGCTGCCCCGTCTGCGCGAACGATCCCGCCGAGGACCTGCCAGGACGCACGGCCCGCCGCCAGCAGATCGACGGCCAGGGTCGCGTCGAGAGCCAGTAGCGCGACGGGATCAGCGGTGGCGAGCGCACTCGCCACGGTCGCGTCGAACAGGGCCGCGCGCGAGTCCAGGTAGCCCGGGGCCGTCGTGCTCCGTCGGGCGGACCCGTCGCCCATCACGAGTACGACGATGCGGTCGTCCCCGTCGGCGAGCCCGGCTCCCAGCGCTGCCGCGTCGTCGCTGGTCGTCGTGTCTGGGACCCCTACGTATCGACGCCGGCCCGTCCAGTCCGCCTGATCGAGAAGCCACGCACCGATGACGAGCGCAAGTGGCAGGCTCGGGCCGCCCGTCGGCCCGGCGGCGCCGACCTGGACGTCGATGCCGAAGCCGGCCAGCGACCCGGCCGCGGTCTCGTCCGCGTCGACGGGCGACGGACTGTGACCGACGACGACGACGACGTCCGGCACGTGGTCGACCAGCCGGCTGACGACGTCCAGGCAGGTGATTCGGAGCGCATCGAACTCAGGTGCGGCACCCGCCGAGACGGCCGGGACGAGCAGCGGCGGGTGTGGACAAACGGCTGCGGCGAGCACCGCCACCTAGTTGATCCCGCGGCGTTTGAGGATCTCGTCGATGTCGTCCATGCCCTCGAGGCCGGTCGGCTCCTTCGAGGAGTGCCGCTTCACTGCGACCTGCTTCGCCGGTGAGCCGGGCTTCGACGTCGCACCACCGGACACTGCGGGCTTGGAGCCGGACACAGTCGTCGTCGAACCGACTTCCTTGAGTTTGCGGACCGTGAGCCGATTCCCGATCAGGATGCAGAGGACGGCGACCACGCCCATGCCGACACCGACCCAGATCTGCGGGGAGAACAACAGTCCGGTGGCGAAACGAAGGACCGACTTCCACAGCTCCTTGAGCACGCCCTGCAAGCCGACCAGGACGATCGCCCCCGGGAGCAGCGACACCCCGAGCATCCGCATGCCGGCTCCGGCACCGCGACGGCGCCACAACAAGACGGTGAGCACGAATCCGATGAGGGTCAGTGCCCCGGCCACCGGCCACCATTCGACGCCGAACACGCGACGACCCCTCTCGTCCGATCGCCACGCGGAAATCCACCGCGGCGCGCCGGTTCGCACCGGCTGACACCAAACCTACCTGCGACCGCACGTGCTGGTCGGGGGTCGTAGCACCCGTGGGTGCGGGACGTTTCGGCCCCGGGACCGCCGGGATGGCACAGTTGACTCCCGTGTCCGGAATCGATCCGCTCGATCTCGAAGCCGCGCTGCGCGTCCTCGGCAGCGTGCACGAGCTCGACGAGGACGATCCCGACTACGTCGCGGTCCGGCGAGCGACCGCGAAGATGTTCAAGGCGGTGAAGAAGGACCGTCGTACGACGAAGCGGGATGCGATCGCGGCCGCCGATCGTGACGTGGTCGCCGCCACCGCCACCGGGTCGCCCGAGCGGATCGACGACGAGACCCGCGGTGTGGCGATCTCCTCCAACGTCGAGGGCGCGAGCGCGGGGGAACTCCTGAGGGCGCGCCCCTGCTACATCTGCAAACAGCCCTACACGGTGGTCGACGCGTTCTACCACCAGCTCTGTCCGGACTGCGCCGCCTTCAACCACGCCAAGCGCAACGCCCACACCGATCTGCGGGGACGCCGGGCGTTGCTCACCGGTGGTCGCGCGAAGATCGGCATGTACATCGCGTTGCGGCTCCTGCGCGACGGCGCCCACCTCACCATCACGACACGGTTCCCGCGCGACGCGGCACGTCGGTTCGCGGCGATGGCGGACAGTCCGGAATGGCTCGGCCGGCTGCGGATCGTCGGCATCGACCTGCGCGACCCGGCCCAGGTGATCGCGCTCGCCGACTCGGTCGCGGCGCAGGGAACGCTCGACATCCTGATCAACAACGCCGCACAGACGGTCCGACGCTCCCCCGGCGCGTACGCACCGCTGTCGGCCGCGGAACTCGAGCCGCTGCCCGACGACGTCGTGATGCCCGAGCTCATCACGTTCGGGCACACGAACGACGCGCACCCGCTCGCGCTGGCGGGCAGTGTGTCCGAGCATCCGGTGCTCGCCGCCGATGCGTTGACGTCGCTGGCGTTGACCGCGGGATCCGCTTCCCTGCAACGCGTCGGAGCCGGCACCGCCATCGACGCCGGTGGGCTCGTTCCCGACCTGGCCACGATCAACAGCTGGACTCAGGGCGTCGACGACGTCACGCCGCTCGAGATGCTCGAAGTCCAGCTCTGCAACATGACCGCGCCGTTCCTGCTCATCAGCAAGCTGAGACCCGCGATGGCCGCGTCACCGGCACGTCGGACCTATGTCGTGAACGTGTCGGCGATGGAGGGGCAGTTCGCCCGAGCCTACAAAGGACCGGGGCATCCGCACACGAACATGGCCAAGGCTGCTCTCAACATGCTGACACGCACGAGCGCGCAGGAGATGTTCGAGACAGACCAGATCCTGATGACCGCGGTGGACACCGGCTGGATCACCGACGAACGACCGCACTACACGAAGATCCGGCTTGCGGCCGAAGGATTCCGCGCGCCGCTCGACCTCGTCGATGGAGCCGCGCGGGTGTACGACCCGATTGTCATGGGCGAGGCTGGCACCGACCTGTACGGCAGCTTCCTCAAGGACTACACGACGTCACCCTGGTAGGCGTCAACGCACGAGGTGGCCCGACCCCGTAGGGCCGGACCACCTCGATTCAGCGTGTCAGCTGTCAGCGTGCTGACTGCTGCGGTACCTAGCGGGCGAAGCGCAGCGTCACGATCTCGAACGGACGCAGCGACAACGCCACCGGGCCGTCCTGGTCGAGTTCGCGTTCGCCGAACGGACGCTCGAGCAGATCCGACTCGGTAACTCCCGTCGTGGCGAACGACGGCGTGACGACCGCCTTCGCACGACCGCCGGTCGCCTCGTATACCCGGACGACGATGTCGCCGGACTCGTCGTCGGCCGCCTTCACCGAGGACACGACGACGTTCGGGTTGCTGACCGACACGAGCGGCACGATCTCGTTCCCACCCGTGACGGTGCGCACGGGCAGGTTGATGCGGTACCCGTCGGCGACGGCGTCGATGATGTCGGCGCCGATCACCATGGCGTAACGCAACGTGTGATCACCCTGATCGGTGACCGGGTCGGGGAAGCGCGGAGCCCGCAGCAGCGAGAGCCGGACCGTCGTGGTTGTGCGGCCGTCGGGGCCCGCGACACGGCCGACGTCGTGGCCGTACGTCGAATCGTTGACGAGCGCGACGCCGAAGCCAGGCTCCTCGACGTGGATGTAACGGTGGGCGCAGATCTCGAACTTCGCCGTCTCCCACGAGGTGTTGACGTGGGTCGGGCGGAACACGTGCCCGTACTGCGTCTCGGCGGCGCTGCGCTCGGCGTGCACGTCGAGCGGGAACGCGGCCTTGAGGAATTTCTCCGTCTCGTGCCAGTCGACCTCGGTGGTGACCTCGACACGCTTGCCGCCGGCCGGAACGGTCAGCGTCTGCGTGACCGTGGACGAACCGAACGAGCGGACGACCTTGATCGCGTCGCCCTCGCGGGTCAGCGAATCCAGGTCGACGAGGTCGGTGACCTTGTGCCGGTAGAACTTGTCGACGTCCCAGGCGTCCCACATGTTCGGGGTATCCGGGTGGATCTGCAGCAGGTTCGCCGCCAGCCCGGGCGCCACCGCCTCACGGTCGAGCTCGAGGTCGAGCGCCGAGGTGATGAGCCCACGCGCGTCGATCGTCACGCGGACGATGCCGTTGTCGAGGACGTAACCGCCATCGGCCTCGGTGATCGTGGTGGCGCCACCGACGACAGCCACCGGTCCGGCACCCATCGCCGCTACGCCGTCGCGGACGTGCGGGGCCGCGTTGAACGCTATTTCCTTCGTGCCCTCGCCTGCCAGCGCCTTCTGGGCCGCCTCGATGATGACCTCGAGTTCGGCGCCGATGCGCGCGTACGTCGCCTCGGCCTCACGGTGCACCCAGTGGATGGAGCTGCCGGGCAGGATGTCGTGGAACTGGTGCAGGAGCACGGTTTTCCAGATCCGGTCCAGGTCCGCGTACGGGTAGTCCTGCACGCCGGCGACGAGCGCTGCCGCCGACCACAGTTCGGCTTCCCGCAGCAGGTGTTCGCTACGGCGGTTGCCCTGCTTGGTCTTGGCCTGCGATGTCAGCGTGGCGCGGTGCAGCTCGAGGTAGAGCTCGCCGGACCAGACCGCCGGTACGGCCAGGTCTTCCTTCGCCTTGGCGAAGAAGGTGTCGGGCCGCTCGATGGTGACCTTGGTCGAGCCTTCGAGGTTCTCGGTGCGCTTCGCGCGGGCGAGCATCTCGCGGGTGGGTCCGCCGCCGCCGTCACCGAAGCCGAACGGGAGCAGGGACCGGTTGCCCGAGCCCTTGTCCTGGTAGTTCGACGCCGCGTAGGCGAGTTCGCGGCCGCTGAACGAGCCGTTGTAGGTGTCGGCGGACGGGAAGTGGGTGAAGACCCGGGTGCCGTCGATGCCTTCCCAGGTGAAGGAGTGGTGCGGGAACTTGTTGGTCTGGTTCCAGCTGATCTTCTGCGTCAGGAAGTTCGTCGTGTTGCTGAGCTTGACGATCTGCGGGAGCGCGCCGGAGTAGCCGAACGTGTCGGGCAGCCACACCTCGTCGGTCTCGATCCCGTACTCCGCAAGGAAGAACCGCTTGCCGTGGACGAACTGACGGGCCATCGCCTCGGCTCCGACCATGTTGGTGTCGGACTCGACCCACATGCCGCCGACCGGGACGATGACGCCGTCGGCGACGGCCTTCTTCAGCTTCTCCCACACCAACGGGTGGTGCTCCTTCATCCAGGCATGCTGCTGGGCCGAGGAGAACGCATAGACGAAGTCGGGGTGGTCGACGGCGAGCGCGGTGACGTTGGAGATGGTGCGGGCGACCTTGCGGACCGTCTCACGAAGCGGCCACAGCCACGCGGAGTCGATGTGCGCGTGGCCCACCGCGGAGATCTCGTGTGCGGATGCGTAAGCGGGCTTGGCGAGGATCGGTGCGAGCTCGGCCCGGGCGGCCGCGGCGGTCCCGGGGATGTCCTCGTAGTCGAGGGCGTCGAGGGCCCGCTCGATGCCGCGCAGGATCTCCCAGCGACGTGGGAGTTCGAGCGGGAGGTTCTCCATCAGTTCACCGAGGACGTCGAGGTCGAACAGGAGCTCGTAGACGTCGACGTTGAGCAGCGCGATGTGCGCCTGCTCGAGCTCGTAGAGGGTCTTGTCGCCGGCCGTCTCCCAGTCACCACGCTGGGTGGGGTTGAAGCCGTTCTCCATGATCTCGGGGTTGGCCGCGGCCTCGACGTAGAAGTCGATCTGCGCACCACCCTTCGCGTTGTCGCGGGGCTTGCCGCTGACCGCGCCCTCGCCGATCGCGTCGTCGCTCGTCCCGTCGACCGCGTTCGCACCGCGGTAGAGACCTGTCAGCGAGAGGTAGGCGTTGTAGGGGTTGATCGCCTTGAGCGGCTGGCCCTCGATCGTGTACGCGAGGCCCTCGGCGGTGAAGCCGGGACCGCGCAGGAACCCGAGGTCGATGACGACCTCGGCCGGCTTACCGTCGAACTCGGCCGGCACGTCACCGGAGAACCGCCACCACGAGGTGGCCCAGGCGCGTCCCCACTTCTCGCCGACGGCGGTCTCGGTGAACGTCTGGCCGGTGGCCTCGTCGAAGCTGACGGGCTCGGCCGGCGCATGCCAGACGGACACCGACAGGGGTGCGGTGGCTCCGTAGAGCGCGGGCTTGATGCGGTCACGGACCGCCCGGCGGAGACGGTTCTCGATCAGGGAGCGGTCGTCGTGCATACGGTGATTCCTCCGGGGACAGGGAGCGACGGGGACGACTCGCCACGTGGGGATGGATGGACCCGGTGGGCGGTCGCGTCAACATTACGAGTCTGTTTCCGGCGCGGCGAACCGGGTCATGGGGTGGACGTGCTCGGCGGGCGGCGCGCAGTATCAACCGATCGGTGGACGCGCGGCTCAACCGTTGTCGCCCGGACTCGACCCGGCAGGCCGATGTGAGCGGGGTAGCCCTCGCGGCCGGCTCGTCGGCATGTCAACAGCAGCGATCGAGATCGTCGACCTCCACAGGAGCTACGGCCCCGAACCTGCCGTCAGCGGCGTGAGCTTCTCCGTCGCCTCGGTGGGCTGGACCGAGCCGCCACCGTGGCTGCGGCCTACAAGCGGGGTCTGCTCGGACAGTCCTCAACTCGCGATTCCGGGAACCCACATGTAGCAGGATATATCGTACTTTGACGTGACTGTGGTGACGGGTTATCCACATGTCAAGAGCGGTCAAACCATGTTCAGGTGAGTTCAGGCATGCTGTGCCGGACTTCAACGAAGGGCATGCCCGATGACACCGCTCAAACGCTTCGCCGCCGGGATGGCCGCCGCCGTCCTGCTGGCGAGCGGTGCCGGGTGCTCGAAAGACGAGCCAGTGGCCACACCGACAACAGGTGCGCCCGCGACCAGCGTGACACCGTCGTCCACGGCGTCTGCCACTCCTGCGGTCACGCCAACCCCGAAGCCCACCCTCAGCCAACGCGCGCAAGCCGAAGCCGATGCGATCGCGATGGTGAAGAAGTACTACGCGCTATCAGACAAGCTCGCCGCAAACCCGGTCGGCGTCGCAGAAGCGAAGCGGCAACTCAGTGATGTGGCAACCTCGAAACAACTGGCCTATCGCATTTTCGTGATCGGACAGTTTCATAGCAAGCAGGAACGTCAGACTGGCGCGACCGCCATCGATATTCCGCGCGTGGAAGGCGTAGACATTACCTTCAAGCCAAAGGCAACACCGCCGCAACTACCCACGGTCAATGTCAAGGTCTGCCGCGATGTGACTGATCTTCAACTGTTTGACGCGGCGGGCAAGTCACTATCCAATCCCAACCGACAGATGCGCCGTGTTTCACACGCGGAGGTTGTAAACATCGCGTGGCCGAATCCGGCCGGATGGCGGGTTCGGGACGTAGTGGATAGGGCAACACCATGCTGAATAAGATTCTGCTTCTGCTTACCTGCCTGGCAGTCAGCATTCTGGCCTTCACTCCGGCTCACGCGGATGAAACGTGCAACGTTTATGATGACAACGCTGGCGACTGCACTGCGGACTCGCACGACGGGTTCTGGCGAGCCCATGCCTGATCCACGTGGAAAGCAGACTCCGGATACATGCGTCGATTCAACATACTTCACGCCGCCACGCGCACTTCCGTGCTCCGGCCCGCTGGGCAACTGGTCGGACGATTACCAATGCTATCTAAAGCTTTATGACGGCGAGCCCACTGACGTTCGCGAAGCTCGTCATTTCCACTGTTTTACACCGCCCTATGCCGGCGGCATAGATCAGTTTATGGTTACCATGATTTATAACGGACCAGTAGTGGATCCCGAGAAGGTCGCGCGCGACGTCGTTGTTTCACTTCAGCTTCATGCGATCCACATGGGGATGGCTCCGCACGCCGACTCGACCGGACTCGTTCAGCTACCTGTATGGATGTGGGCCGCCAACCCCGACAGCCGAACGTGGGGCCCTGCATCGAGAGCGAAGACCGTACAGGGCTTGACCGTATCCGTGACAGCAACAGTCGACAGTGTCGATTGGAGTATGGGTGACGGAACGACCGTCAATTGCGGTGTTGGCACAGCGAGGCCGGCCGGTGGAGGCGTCAGTGCGTCGCCAGACTGCGGGCACACTTACACGACGACCAGCGCCAGCAAAGCCGGCGGATTATTCACAGTGATCGCGACTTCGCACTGGACAATCAACTGGGTCGCTGGTGCTCAACACGGTACCTTCCCGTTCGAACTGTCCGATACCGCCCAGCTCGGCATCATAGAATCCCGGCCGGTACTCACAGCGCCCTGAGTACCCGACCACTGACCTAGAGTTCCTGTTTGCTTGAGGATTGCCGATCTCTGAATTGTCGGTGGTCGGGTTTAGGTTCTAGCTATGTCGATCACCGCAGCGCCTCCGGCCACACATCCGATGACTCTCGCATGTGCTGAGGTGCGGTCGGCAGCGACGTCGGTGAACGGCCCGGGCCAGGCTTGCCTATGGCAGCTGATCGGCAAGGAGAAACTCGCCGTGGTCGAGGAATCTATGCGCGCAAGGGCGTCCTGGGATGCGGTAGTCGCTCAGATGATCGGCGAACTCGAACGCGATCAGGTATGCATGGCCGAGTGCGGAGTGCCAACAACCGCGTGGTTGAGATCAACAAGAATGATGAGTCTCGGCACTGCACGCCGGGCAATCACGACCGGTGCCGCTTTGGTCGGTCGATTCGGAGCTACCGCAGCAGCGATGGCAACCGGCGAGATCTCGCACGAGCAAGCACAGGCGATCGTCCGCACACTTGATGAACTACCGCCCGACTTCTGTACAGACCAGGTGAAGGCCGGCGAGGCCACTCTCCTTGGCTTCGCGCGTCAGTTCGACCCGAAAGGCCTCGACCGCTGCGCCACCACGCTGATCAACACCATTGCCCCAGAAATTGCGGAGATGAAAGACGCCCAACGTCTCGAAAGGCAGGAGCGTGAAGCGCAACGCACCAAATTCCTGCGCTTCGGGTCTGACGGGCACGGCAGCATTTACTTCAGCGGCAAGGCGCCCATCGCCGAGGGCGAAGCGTTCCGCACACTTATCGAGTCCCTTGCCAAGGCAGACCGGACAGGCGCCGACCTTGCAGGCGGAGCAGGGGACGTACGAACGGCGGATCAGCGACGACTCGACGCCCTGATGGAAGTCATTTGCCGGTACACGACGTCAGGTGAAGGTCCAGCCAACGGTGGCGACCGGCCGCGGGTCAATTTGCTCCTGGACCTGAGAACACTCACCGAAGGGCTCAAGCCGGCCGTGCTGCTCGATTCCGGTGAGCAGATCAGCGCCGAACTTGCTCGCGTTCTCGCCTGCGACGCCGACATCCTCCCGATCGTCTGCAACGGTGCGAGCCAACCACTCGACGTCGGGCGGCAACAACGCATGTTCACCGGCGCCCTTCGATCCGCACTCGCGGTCCGAGACCGTGGCTGCGCGTTCCCCGGCTGCGACCGACCTCCCCGCGACTGCGACGGACACCACCTCGTTCCATGGTGGGAGAACGGACCGACCTCGATTGCAAACGGCGCCCTCCTGTGCCGCTTCCACCACAACCAGGTGGAACCCAAGAACCGCACGTTCATCCAGGAACATCAGCAATGGTCGATGCGGATGAGTCTCGACGGATGGCCGGAAGCCATCCCTCCTACCTACGTCGACGGCGACCGCCGGCCGCAACGACACGAGCGATTCCCGCAGCGAGGCTGACCCCCGACGTGAAGCGTCGGCAGCTTTGGACGCCTCCGGCCGGCACCGGGCCATCCTCGTAGCCTTGTGACCGTGACGTCCCCGCAGCGACCGTTCAACCCGCTGACAGACCCATCCGGCAGCGACAACGGGGACGACGAATTCTTCGAGACCGCCATCCCCGTCGTCGGCGAACTGCACCCAGACGACGAGCCGTCCACACGCAGCTGGCGCGATCGCATCCCGCGCGGCCGTGCCATCGTCCTTGCCGGCATCCTCCTGGTCGGACTCAACCTCAGACCTGCCGTCACGTCCCTCACCCCCGTGTTGGGACACGTCCGAGAAGACTTTGCCGTCGGTGCGGCAGCCACTGGCATCCTCGGCGCGCTGCCAGAACTCTGCTTCGCCGGCATCGGCGTCCTCACTCCCGCCATCGTCCGCCGCATCGGCCTCGAACGCACCGTGGTCGCAGCCATGGGTCTCATCGTCATCGGCCAAATCACCCGGGCACTTGCCAGCGACGCGGCAGCCCTTCTCACCCTCAGCGCCGTCGCGATGGCCGGCATGGCCCTCGGGAACGTTGCGCTTCCGCCGCTCGTCAAGCGCTACTTCCCCGACCACATAGGCGCCGTCACCGGCCTCTACACCCTTTTGCTCTCCGCCGGCACGGCCTTGCCTCCACTGCTCGCCGTACCCGTGTCCGACGCTCACGGATGGCGCGCCTCGACCGGCAGCTGGGCGGTCCTCGGCCTCGTCGCGGCAGTCCCGTGGATCCTCACCCTGCGCCGCGCGCACCTCGAGAGAACACCGATCCACACACCGCACCAACGCGTCCCCGTCTGGCGGACACCGATCGCGTGGGGCATCGCCGTCTTCCTGGGCTGCACTGGCATGAGCACCTACGTCCTCTTCGCCTGGCTACCGACACTCCTCACCGACAGCGGCTCCAGCCCCGCAACCGCCGGTGCCATGCTCAGCCTCTACGCGGCCGTCGGGGTCCCGGCCGCCCTCATCGTGCCGCCCATCACCGCCCGCCTGCGCAACCCGTTCCCGCTCGTCCTGCTCTTCCTCACGTTCTTCGTCAGCGGCTACCTCGGGCTCCTCCTCACACCACAACACCTCACCGCGCTCTGGGTCGTCCTCGCCGGACTCGGCCCCGCGGCGTTCCCCATGTGCCTCACGCTCGTCAACCTCCGCACCGCCACCCACGCCGGTGCCAGCCAACTCAGCGGATTCACCCAGGGCGTCGGGTACGGCATCGCCTCCACCGGCCCGATCGCATTCGGCGCCCTGCGAGCACTCACCGGCGACTACCGAGCCGGCTTCGGCCTACTGGGCGCCAACCTGGTCGTATGGCTGGTCGCGGGTTGGATCGCCTGCAAACCCGACACCGTCGAAGCAGCGCTGGCCCGACGTGGCCACCCGGGCACTCCCGATGCCTGACGACCAGGAGTGGCTCACTGGCGGCAACATGAACGCCGTCCAGCGCATCGGCGACACCGTCCACCGCCAGGCCGGCCCGTGGACCCCGACCATCCACCGGCTGCTGGATCACCTACACGGCAACGGAATCGACTGGCTGCCGAAGCCACTCGGCTTCGACGACGAAGGACGCGAAGTCCTGACGTTCATGCCCGGACTCGTGCCCGCCTACCCCTTACCTCCGTGGATCTGGGACGAGTCCATACTGGTCAGTGCGGTCGAACACCTCCGGGCGTTCCACGACGCAACCGCGGATGCGACCGCGAAGGTCGCGACAGGACCTGACGACGTGTGGCAACTCGCTTCACACGAGCCGCCAGAAGTCGTGTGCCACAACGACTTCGCGCCCTACAACATGGTCTTCGACGACCGCCATGAGCTGACCGGCGTCATCGACTGCGACACCGCCTCACCGGGACCCCGCATCTGGGACCTCGCCTACCTGGCCTACCGGCTCGTTCCGCTGACGAACCCGTCGAATGCCGACACGCCGGAACTGGATGCACGCAGCCGCCGGCGCCGGCTCGACCTCCTGTGCACCACCTACGGCCGAGCCATCACACCGTCTGACGTCATCGCCACCGCCGTCGAGCGACTGCACGACCTCGCCGCGTTCTCCGACGCCCGAGCATCAACGAACCCCGACCTCGCCTTTCACGCACAGATGTACCGCGACGACGCGAACTGGCTGGGCACGCGTCCCGGCACACCGCACAGCGAGGACTGACGGAAAGAGTCAGCTCGGCAGGTTCGCTTCGATGGCGGAGACGAGCTCGTCGGACTCCGGCTCCACGCCTGGACGGAACCGGGAGACGACCGTCCCGTCGGGGCCGATCAGGAACTTCTCGAAGTTCCACTTGATGTCGCCGGCCTCACCGTCGGCATCGGGAACAGCCGTCAGCTCCGTGTACAGTGGGTCCCGGCCGGAGCCGTTGACCTCGACCTTGTCGAACATCGGGAACGTGACGCCGTAGGTTGTCGAACAGAACTCCTGAATCTCCTCGGCGGTACCCGGCTCCTGGCCGCCGAACTGGTTGCACGGGAACCCGAGCACCGAGAATCCCCTGTCGGCATAGCGTTCCTGCAGATTCTCGAGACCGGTGTACTGCGGGGTCAGACCGCACTTGGACGCCACGTTCACGATCAGGACGGTCTTGCCGGCATAGTCGTGGAGGTCGGCCGGACCGCCGCCGAGGGCAGAAACGTCGTAGTCATAGATGCTCATGCGGACGACCCTACGCGTCGCGGGGCATCCGTCACCGGTCGGTCGCAGGCGAGACCGGTGTCGGCACCGGCGGCACCGGCGCACCCGGATCCCACTCGATCAGGTCGAGCTGCTGGACATCGCCAACCCGTGGGACGAAGACCGTCTTGATCTCGTTCGGGCCGAACCTCAACCGCACCTCACGGTCGAGCAGCGGCAGGCGCAGGGTGACTGACGCACGGCGGCCGAACGTCTCGTACGCCCGTACGACCACACCGTCGCCGGGAGCCGCCCGGTCACCGTCCTCGTGCGCCTTCAGCACGCTCACCACCACGCCCTGGCCGGTGATGCTGCCGAACGACCCCGACCATCCGAGCTTCCCCGGGTGGAACGAATCCACCAGGACGGTCGGCTCCGCATTCAGCTGCTGCGCCGCACGCACCACCCCGTGCTCCCGCCAGTCGCCTCCGTGCGGGACCAGCGAGTACGTGAACGTCTGGAGCCCGGCATCGACGATGTCGTACTCGCCCCGCCGGAGTTCTTCCTCGGAGAGCAGCCGCGGGTCGTGCCATGCGTAGGCAGGGCTCCGAACCGCGGTCATGGCAAGCACCGGCCGTTCGTTCTGACCCGCACCGCCCGCGCGTACCGCGAACGAGTACTTGCCGTCGTTGAGCATCGCCAGCCCCGCCGCGGAACGGGTCGCACCGGCGCCGGCACCGGAGATGTCCACCCAGGAGTGGCTAGGAACCTCGCGCCCGTCCATCGGCCGTTCGAGCTGGCCGTAGGGGATCTCGTGCGTGGCAACGGCATCGTCGACGTCGACACCGACGCAGACCTTCAACGCGGTCAACGACTCCTGCCAATCGATCCGGGTGTGCACATCGAGCCGGGAGGAGCCGGCGTCGAGCGTGTACTCCTCCCACACCCGGGACCGGCCGGACTCCCAGCGCACCCAGACCGCCTGGCGAACCGGGCCGTCCGACGTCCGGACGACCTCGACGCACTCGAACGCACCCTTGGTCGCCCACAACGTCTCGACACCGTGGCTCCACGTGTCGGTCGGGTCGTCGATGAGCTGCAGATGGTCGGGAGCAGCCGGATCGATCACCGACCGACGACCGTCCTGCGAGAGTGTGAGCAGGCGCCCGGTGGTCGAGTCGATCACCGCACGGACGATGCCGTTGTCGAGAACCTCCACGCCGGTCGCCCGATCCGAGGCGATCGGCGACCCGCTTCCGAACTTCGTGGTGTCCGCACCGTCGACAGCCTCGAGCGGGAACATCCGGAAGACCCGGTAACCCATCGGCGGAACGTCGGCACGGAAGGCGATTCGCCGTCGTCCGGTCGCGCGGCCGTGTGACCGCACCTGCTGGAGCGGGAGCGACGTACCCGAGTCGTCGACCAGCCGGATGCTGCGGGGAAGCGGGTGGGAGAACCGGAACTCGAACTCCGCCGTCGTCTGCACCTGCCATGCATGCGGGTTGAACACGATGACCGGCACCATGTCCGGCTCGGCGGGTATATCGATCTGCGTCGCGATCGCCTGCACGGCAGCGTTCTGCCAGCGGGCACCGATGCTCGCGGCCTCGCCCATCTGGTCACGCGCGTCGTCGTAGGCCGGTGCGATGGCCGTGCCGGCCAGCGTGTCGTGGAACTGGTTGAACAGAACCTGCTTCCAGGCTTGGGCGAACGCTTCGCTGCCCACCGGCCGGCCGGCGACAACCGATGCGATCGTCGACCACCGCTCAGCCGTCAGCAGCTGCCACTCGGTTCGCCGCATCAGCTTCTTGAAGCCCGAGTTCGCTGCGTAGCAGCCGACCGCGTGCGGCTGCAGTTCGTCGCGGACAACGGGCAGAGTCGCCTGATCGACCTCCTCGAAGAAGCGGCGCATGCTCGACGGGAACATGTCCGGGAACAGGTCGCGAGTGGCCAGCTTCTCTATCGAGGTGATGTTGTCGACCGTCGGCCCGCCGCCGTGGTTTCCCACACCGTAGAAGACCATCAGCGGTTCAGTCGTGACCGGCGTCTGCTGGAGCGCCTTCGTGACGTGACTGAGGACCTGTCCACCGTCCGAGCAATACTCGTGCGGGATCCGGTAGGCCATCACCCGCGAGCCGTCCGGCGACTCCCACCAGAACGTCTGCGCCGGCAACTCCTTCTCGTTCGGGCTGGGACGCAGGAATGCGTATCCCGTCATCCGTGCCTTGCTGAGAAGCTGCGGGAGCATGACATTGTGACCGAACGGGTCGACGTTGCAACCGATGGTCGCGATCCTGCCGGTGTGCTGATGCAGGAATCGCTGTGAGTACAGGGCATGGCGTGCGAACGCCTCACCGCTGGGCAGGTTGCAGTCGGGCTCGACCCACCAGCCGCCGACGAACTCGAACCGGCCGTCACGGATGCGCTCGACGACCCGGGCGAACAGCGCCGGGTCGTGCTCGAGGACCTGCGCGAGGTAGGCGACCGAGTCGGCGGTGAACGTGTAGTCGGGAAACTCCTCCATCCGGTCGAGCGCGGACGAGAACGTCGCACGCGCCTCCTGGTAACCCTCCTGCCAGTGCCACAACCACACAGCGTCGATATGCGCATTGCCGATCATGTGCAGCGGTCCACGTTTCATCTCGGGCGGTTCACCGTTCCTGGGCAGGCGGTTGTGTCTCGACGGCCCAGCGGTCGACGAGGTCGGAGATCATGTGCAGCATCAGCACGTGGAGTTCCTGCACACGTGCGGTCTGGGGTACCGGCGCGATCAGCGCGATGTCGACGAGACCGGCGACGACCTCAGGATCGGCTCGCTGCCCGGTGAACAGGACGGTGAACGCGCCGGCCGCACGAGCCGCCGCGAGGCCGGTCACGACACTCGGCGACGTCCCCGACGTGGAGAATCCGATCACCATGTCGCCGGCCCGCGCGAGCGCGATCACCTGCCGGGAGAAGACGTCGTCGTAGCCGTAGTCGTTGGCGATGCAGGTGGATACCGACGGGTCGGTCGACAACGCGACGGCCGGCAGCGGCCGGCGCTCGCGCAAGTAGCGGCCGATCATCTCGCCGGCCAGATGTTGTGCGTCCGCAGCGGATCCGCCGTTGCCGAACGTGTAGAGGACGCCACCGCGGACGTAGCAGGCGATCAGCTCGTCGGCGACCGCGGCCACCGCCGGTAACAGCGGCTCGAGATCCACCGCAGCGGCGAGGTGGCCCTGCCAGTGCTCGGTCAGGAGGTCGATGGACAGCTCGGCGGTATCCGATGCGTCGGGAGTCACGCGCACTCATCCTGTCGGGTCGATGGTGTCGGTTCGCCGAGGAGGGCGATGGCGGCCGCGCCCATCAGACCACTTCGATCCCCGAACCGGCTGAATTCGACCCGCAGCCCCTCGGCCACAGCCGGCATCGCCGCCCCCAGTACCGCAGCGCGGATCGGGTCGAGGAACATCTCCTCGCCCGCATTGGTGACACCGCCTCCGATGACGAGCAGTTCCGGCTCCCAGACGTTCACCAGACCAGTCAGCCAGACGCCGGCGATCGCCACCGTCTCGTTCCAGATCCCGATGGCCAGCTCGTCACCGGACCCGACCGCAGCGGTCACGTCGGCAGCGGTGAGGCGGGCCGGATCGATGCTCGCGAGCACCGACCGGGATGCCGGCCGGTCCGGTCCGCGCGAGGAGCTGAGGACCGCCTCGCGCGCGCGGGCGGCGATCGAACTTCCGGACAGGTAGGCCTCAACACATCCACGTGCACCGCACGTGCACCGACGTCCGCGCCAATCCACCGGCATATGACCGGGTTCGCCACCATTGCCGGCGGCGCCTTCGAACAACTCACCGTCCACGACCAGCCCACCGCCGACCCCGGTCGAGATCGTCACGTAGGCCAGCGACCGGGCGTTCCAGCCGCCGAACCGGCTCTCGGCCAGCGCCGCGGCGCTCGCGTCGTTGGCGATCGTCGTCGGACGTCCGAACGCCGACTCGACGAGCGACACCACCGGCACGTGGTCCCAGCCGGGCAGATTCGGCGGCGGCCCGTAGACCACGCCGGTGGCCGCGTCGAGCGGACCGCCACAACTCACGCCCGCGGACGCGATGTCCTCTGGTGACACCGAAGCCGAGATCATCGCCCTGTCGGCCAGCTCGAGCAGGCTCCGCATGATCGCCTCCGGGCCGCGGTGCACGTCGGTGGCCGTTCGAACGAACGACTGCACGGTGCCGTCACAGCCGACGACACCGGCGGCGAGTTTGGTGCCACCGATGTCGAGCGCGAGCACACGCTTCGCCGACCCGAACCTATCCATGTGGATACGTTCCCACACCAGCTCGGGCCCGGTCGAGCCGCGACCGACGTCCGCACGAATGCGGCCGTGACGGGCCACCGCCCGGTCGGGCCGGGTCAACCCCGTTCAACGCCGGTCAGCCCCCGGTGGATGCCCGGACGATCAGCTGTGGCTCGATCAGGTCCCGGACCACCGTGGACGCGCCGTTGTCGATCCGCGCGAGGAGCGCGACGGCAGCTCGTCGCCCGATGTCGAACGGGTGCTGGCTGATCGCGGTGATGGGTGGGTCGACCATCGTCATCCAGGGCAGGTCGTCGAAGCTCGCCAGGGCGATGTCACGGCCGATCACGACGCCGGCCGCACGCAGTGCGATGAACGCGCCCTCGGCCAGCACGTTGTTCGCGGTGATGAGTGCCCGGATATCGGGTCGCCGCGCGAGAAGATCGGAGGTGCTGACCGCCGCGTCCTCGGCGCGCCAGCTCGTCATCTGCACGAGATCGTCGTCGGCGGCGATACCGGCGGCCGCGAGTGCCTCGCGGTAGCCGGCCAGCCGGCCCGCGCCGGTGCTCCAGCGTTGTTCGTCGAGCAGGATCGCCACCGGAACACGGCCGGCCTCGAGGAGATGAGTGGTGACGAGCCGGCCGCCGGCTTGGTCGTCGGCCATCACGACGTCGGTCCGTGCGCGTCCGGCCGGCCGGTCGACGCAGACGATCGGCAGGCCGAACCGGCTGGCGGCACGCGCCACCCGTTCGCTCACCGGCGTGACGATCAGGCCGCACACACGCATCGACGCGAACGAGGCGACGGCGGTCGCCTCCTTCACGGGATCGCTGTCGTCGTTGACCAGCACCATGTGCTTACCGGCGGCGGTGAGCGCCGCCTCGATACCGGCGGCCAGCACGGCGTAGTAGGGGTTGCGGAGGTCGGAGATGAGCACGCCGACGGTGGAGCTTGTGCGGACGCGAAGGCTCCGGGCGTTGGCGTCGGCCACGTAGCCGATCCGCGTGGCGACGGCGGCGACCAGCGCGCGGACCTCGGGGGACGCATAGCCACGTCCGTGCAGGGCTCGCGACACCGTCGAGGCGGACACGCCGGCCGCGCGGGCGACGTCGTGCACCGTCGGCTGCCGGCTGCTCACCGGCCCCTTACCCCGACCCGCTGTCGTCCCGCGCGCAGGCTTCACCGAAGACTTGCTGGAAGGCTTTCCGGAGCCCGCGGGTCGCCCGTCGTCGCTCATCCGCGAACGGTCGGCATCCCGAGTGAGACACCGACCGGAACGCGAGCGGTGGCGCCGGCGGCGCCCGGCAGGGCGATGCGCTGTTCCCAGGCGTCGCCGGCACGGGTACGTCGAAGCGACGCGGCCGGGATGTCGGACAGCAGGTGGTGGGGTGCGGCATAGGTGACGTCGACCTCGACCACATCGCCTGGCCGCGGGCGATCGGCGGTCGGGGTGAAGTGGACCAGCCGGTTGTCCTTCGCACGCCCGGACATCCGTGCGGTGACCGCATCCTTGCTGCCCTCACCCTCGGCGACCAACACCTCGAGCCGGCGTCCTACCTGGGTCTTGTTCTCTTCCCATGCGATCTGCTCGCACAGCTTGATCAACCGCTGGTAGCGCTCCTGGACGACCTGCTTGGGCAGCTGGTCGGGCATCGTCGCCGCAGGTGTACCCGGCCGGATCGAGTACTGGAACGTGAACGCCTGCGCGAACCTGGCCTGCTCGACGACGTCGAGGGTCGCCCGGAAGTCGTCCTCGGTCTCCCCCGGGAACCCCACGATGATGTCGGTGCTGATGGCCGCGTCGGGCATCGCGGCGCGAACCTCGGCGAGGATCTGCAGGTAGCGCGCCGATCGGTAGGAACGCCGCATCGACTTGAGGATGCGGTCGGAACCGGATTGCAGCGGCATGTGCAACTGCTGCATGACGTTCGGGGTGGCGGCCATCGCCTCGATCACGTCGGAGGTGAAATCACGCGGATGCGGCGAGGTGAAGCGGACCCGCTCGAGCCCTTCGACGGCACCGGTGGCCCGGAGGAGCTTGCCGAAGGCGAACCGGTCGCCGAACTCGACGCCGTAGGAGTTGACGTTCTGGCCGAGCAAGATCACCTCGAGGACGCCTTGGCGCACGAGCATCTCTACCTCGGCGAGGACGTCACCGGGACGCCGGTCGCGCTCCCGGCCGCGCAGGGCCGGGACGATGCAGAACGTGCAGGTGTTGTTGCAGCCGACGCTGATGGCCACCCAAGCCGCGTAAGCGGACTCCCGCCGCGACGGCAGGGTCGACGGGAACACCTCGAGCGCGTCGAGCAGCTCGACCTGCGACTCCTCCTCGATCCGCGCCCGCTCGAGCAGGATCGGTAGCGAGCCGATGTTGTGAGTTCCGAAGACCACGTCCACCCACGGGGCACGGCGGGTGATCTCGCCCTGGTCCTTCTGGGCGAGGCAGCCGCCGACCGCGATCTGCATGCCAGGCCGCGCGGCCTTCACCGGGGCGAGGTGACCGAGGTTGCCGTAGAGCTTGTTGTCGGCGTTCTCGCGCACGGCGCAGGTGTTGAAGACGACGACGTCGGCCTGGTCACCGTCGGGCACCCGTGCGTAGCCGGCGTCCTCGAGGAGCCCGGACAGGCGTTCGGAGTCGTGGACGTTCATCTGGCAGCCGTACGTGCGCACCTCGTAGGTGCGGGGCACGTCTGGGTTGGCGGTGGGGGCCGGAGCCTCGTCGATCGCAGTCATGGCCCGATCAGAGTACGTGACCAGCCGGGCTCGGCACGTGTCGCGGACAGCGCTCAGGTCGCCGATCGGTTCGACACCGGAATCGCCTCCGCCTCGGCGACCGCAGCAGTTCCGCCGACCAAGATCCCGCCGGCCGCGGCGACCCTGCCGGCGGTACGCCCGCGGCTGCGCATCCGGTGTTCGACCTTGCGTGCCAGCGAAACGCTGTAGTTGACGAGGATGAACAGCGCTGCCACGACGATGAACGCCGGGGCCAGCTGCTCGGAGGGGAACAGCCCGTACTGCGAGTACAGCGCGTAGGCGAACAGCATCATCATCAGCACCGGGACGGCGCGGAAGAACTCGGTGACGACGCCGGACAGGGCGCGGACGGCGGCGTTGTCAGACAGCCGTCCCAGCCCGAGGATCAAACCCAGGACCGACGCCAGCGCGACCGAGATCCCGGCGGCATAGCAGCGTTCCGCCGATACCGGGAAGGAGGTACTGGGCCAGATCTCGGCGGTGGGGAACGGCGTCCAGTTGGCCGCGGTCAACTGGCCCTTGTCGTGCAGGCGGACGACGACCCAGCCGAGCACGACGAGGAGCAGGACGCCGGCAACGACCGCCACGATCGCGTGCCGCTCTCGTGCTTTCGGCCCGGGGATGTCGAACAGGACGGAGGTCGGGACTGAACTGGATCATCGCGCGCATCAGGTAGGACGCTTCGGCGACTCCGATGACGGCGGCGACCGTCGAGTTCTTCGTCAGCGCGATCGGCGTATTGCCGAGCGGGGTGATCGCGCCGCGAGGGCCGTGCGGCACCTTAGCCGCACGAGCATGTCTTTTACCCAACGGTAATACGACGCTGGTGTTACACGTTGGCGTCGATACCCCATAGCAAAGTCATGCTTTTACCAGGCTCGATCGTGATCATTCCGGCGTGCGTAACACCGTCGTTGAACGCGTCCGGGCCGCACGTCATCGGCTCGACGGCGATACCGCTCGTTCTACGCAGCGCCGGGCTGAGTGAGTCGCCGGTGAACACCTGCACCCAACCGCAGGCATCGTCGCCCCACACGGTGGTCTCGCGTTCAGCGTCGCGCAGATGGACCCGCCAGCGACCGTCGGAGTCGCGCTCGAGCGTCGTGAAGGCGGTGTCGAACTGACGCGTACCCACCGCGGCGCCGTCGCGGCAGTCGTAGTCCGTGCCCTGCACGGACGTGATCGCCATCGGGAGAAGTCGCTCGTCCACCTCGAGATAGTGGGCCGCGGGCAGTGCCAGTGCGACCTCGTCGACGCGGCTCTCCCCGACGGTGAGGTAGGGGTGGGCCGCGTAGCCGAACGGCGCGGCGGCGGTGCCTACGTTCGTCGCGGTCACCTCGACGGTGAGCTCGCCGTCACCGAGGCTGTGCACGACCGTCAGGTCGAGGATGCCGGACCAGCCGGTCTGCGGGAACAGCCGGAGCTGCTGCTCGATCCGGTCCTCGGTGTGGGCGACGAGTCGGAACGGGGTGAAGCGGACGAGACCGTGGATTGCGTTCTGACGCTCGGGTTCGGAGAGGGCGAGCTTCTGCGCCACACCGCCGAACGAGTAGTGACCGTCGCGGATGCGGTTCGGCCAGGGCATCAGGTGCTGGCCGCGGCCGGAGTGGCACTCGTCGTCGACGCCGTAGCCGTACACCACGTCGACGCCTTTGACCGAGAAGGTGCGCAGTCCCGCTCCCACTTCGGTGACGACCACCTCGGAGTCGCCGTGGGAGATGCGGTACTGCTCGCCGGTCGGGTTCACGGAGGTCATGCCGACGAGCCTATGGCGTCCTCAGCGGGCGACCTCGGTTGCGCGCGACTCACGCACGACGGTGACGCGGATCTGACCGGGATAGGTCAGTTCCTCCTCCACCTGCTTGGCGATTTCTCGTGCCAGCACCGATGCACCGATGTCGTCGACGACGTCAGGCATCACCATGACGCGAACCTCACGGCCGGCCTGCATGGCGAAGACACGATCGACACCCTCGTGCGCGCCGGCGATCTCCTCCAGCCGTTGGAGACGTTTGACGTAGGCCTCGAGCGACTCACGGCGCGCGCCGGGGCGACCGCCGCTGATCGCATCGGCCGCCTGGGTGAGGACGGCCTCGACGGTGCGGACCTCCACCTCGTTGTGATGGGCCTCGATCGCGTGCGCGATATCCTCGGACTCGCCGTACCGGCGGGCGAGTTCGGCACCGACCAAAGCGTGACTGCCCTCGACCTCGTGCGTCAGGGCCTTGCCGATGTCGTGCAGGAAGGCAGCGCGGCGGCACAAGGCGATGTCGAGACCGAGCTCGGCGGCCATCAACGCGGCGAGGTGGCCGCACTCGATCAGGTGCGCCAGAACATTCTGACCGTAGGACGTGCGGTACTTCAGGTGGCCGATGGTCTTGACGAGCTCGGGGTGCAGATCTGCGATCCCCATCTCGAGGACGGCGTCCTCACCGGCGCGCAGACACATCCGTTCGACCTCGTCATGGCTGCGCTCATAGACCTCCTCGATCCGCTGCGGATGGATCCGGCCGTCGAGGACGAGCGCCTCGAGCGCAACCCGTGCGACCTCACGGCGAACCGGGTCGAAGCAGGAGATGAGCACCGCTTCGGGGGTGTCGTCGATGATCAGATTGACGCCGGTGACCTGTTCGAAGGTGCGGACGTTGCGACCCTCGCGGCCGATGATGCGGCCCTTCATCTCGTCGTTGGGGAGGTGCAGCACCGACACCACCGACTCGGCCGTCTGTTCGGAGGCGAGCCGCTGGATCGCACCGGTGATGATCTTGCGGGCACGCACGTCGGCCTCGGCCTGCGCCTGACGTTCGACGTCGCGGACCAGCGCAGCGGCAGCCAGCTTCGCGTCCGCGGCGATGGCCGTGACGACTTCGGCCTTCGCCGCCTCGGCGGACAGCCCGGCGATGCGTTCGAGTTCGGTCTGCGCTAGCCGAGCCGCCTCGGCGAGCTCGGCCGCACCGGTGACGAGATCCTCGGCGCGCGCGTCGAGATCGCTGCGTTGCTGGGAAAGCTGCTGATGGTCGGTGTCGAGACGGTCCTCACGCTCGGTCAGCCGCTGCTCGCGACGATCGAGGTCGACCCGTTCGAGCCGGAGCCTCTCGCGGGTCTGCCGGGCCTCGTCCTCGAGCCGGTCGCGGATCGCGGTGGCTTCCGCCTTGGCGTCGAGGATGAGCGCAGCCCCCTCGGCGCGGGCCTTGTCCCGGCGACCTGCCTCGGCTCGCGCCACTCCCTCAGCCGCGTGCTCGGCCTCGAGTCGTTCGAGTTCGACCCGCTCGAGCCGGACGGACTCATGGACGACCGCTTCGGCTCGGCGCGTCGCGGCCGCGGCCTGCCCGAGCACTTCGGCGGGCGCGTCATCGTCGTCGGAGTGGTCCTGACCTGACGTCGACCCCTCGGGACCGGGCCGGCCGGTGGTCAGCAGCGAAGGGTTCTTGCTCTCGCTCACCGGGCCCGCCGGGCGAGCACCATGAATGTCGACCGCAGCCTGAGACTTGTCCCCCGCAGTCGGACCTGGGGTTACGTGCTTCGAAGCGGCGTTCTTACGGAGTTGCAGGATCAGAACGATCAGCAAGGCGATCACGACGACCAGGCCGATGACCTGGAGTACTGCGGTCGGGCTCATGTGCATGCTCCCTTCGGGTACCCGAACGACGTCGGGGCACGGGAGCGATCACGCCAGGGCTGCGGCGGTTGGGTGAAACGCACGGGCACGTACAGGGCCGACGTCACCGGTTGTCCCGACGTGCTCGTGCTGGGCGGTCCGCCCGTCAGGGCGGCCGATGCTGCGACAGATCGGTGGGACACGGCCGGGGCCGGGTCACACCTTGGTGGTATCGCTGGTTCGACTGTTCCGCTGGCTCAACTGCTCGACTGTGCGGTTGGTTCGACTACTCGATGGTTCGACAGGCAACGCTTCATATGTTCCGCCGCTCGGCGGGTGTTCGCATCCGTTCCTCGGAGGCTAGGCAGCTGCCGCCAACGGGTCAAGCCGACAGACCGTCTCAGTCGTCCAGGTCGACCGGGGACTCGCTCGCATCGGCGAGCTCGGCCTTGATCGCGGCCCAGGCGGTGCCCGCGGGATAACCTCGCCGCGCGAGCATGCCGAGCAGCCGTCGGTCGCGCCTCGCGGGGTCGAGACCGCGGGTGCTCCCGAGCTTTCGCCGGACCAGCCCACGAGCCGCCGCGAGCTCGTCGGCGTCACTGACCTGCTCGAGGGCCACCGAAGTGACCTCCTGATCGACGCCCTTCCGCCGGAGCTCGTCGCCGAGCGCTCGACGTCCGAGCCCTCGGCCGGCGTGGCGGGAGTCGACCCATGCGCTGGCGAACGCGGCATCGTCGACGAGCCCGACCTGTCCGAACCGGTCGAGGACGGCGGCAGCGACCTCTCCGGGAACTTCACGTTTCGCCATCAGCTTGGCGAGCTCGGACCGGGTACGTGGCGCCGAGTTGAGCGCCGTCAGTGCGATCTGCCGGGCGACCGACTCCGGCGACGCGTCTGGATCGTCGTCACCGGGCCGAGCGCCTACATCGGCCTCGGAGTGCGACCGTGGACGCTGCTGTCGCATGCGGGGCGTGCCGTCTTGCTAGAAGTCGACGGAGACGTCGGCCGGCTTCGTCACCTGCGGGCCGAGGCCTAGGCTTTCCTTGATGCGCTTCTCGATCTCGTTCGCCGTGTCGGGGTTCTCGATGAGGTAGGTGCGGGCATTTTCCTTGCCCTGCCCGAGCTGGTTGCCGTCGTAGGTGTACCAGGCGCCGGCCTTGCGGACGAAGCCCTGCTCCACACCGATGTCGATCAGGCTGCCCTCACGGCTGATGCCGTGGCCGAACAGGATGTCGAACTCCGCCTGACGGAACGGTGGCGCCACCTTGTTCTTGACGACCTTGACGCGTGCCTTGTTGCCGACGGCCTCCTGGCCGTCCTTCAACGTCTCGATACGACGGATGTCGAGGCGGATGGACGCGTAAAACTTGAGCGCCTTGCCGCCGGTGGTGGTCTCGGGAGACCCGAACATCACGCCGATCTTCTCGCGCAGCTGGTTGATGAAGATCAGGGTCGTCTTCGACTGGCTCAGCGCACCGGTGATCTTGCGCAGCGCCTGGCTCATCAGCCGGGCCTGCAGGCCGACGTGGCTGTCGCCCATCTCACCCTCGATCTCGGCGCGCGGCACGAGTGCGGCCACCGAGTCGATCACGATGATGTCGAGGGCACCCGAACGGATCAGCATGTCGGCGATCTCGAGTGCCTGCTCACCGCTGTCGGGCTGGCTCACCAGCAGGGCGTCGGTGTCGACACCGAGCTTTCCTGCGTAGTCGGGATCGAGCGCGTGCTCGGCGTCGATGAATGCCGCGATACCGCCGGCGGCCTGGGCCTGCGCGACGGCGTGCAGCGCCACGGTGGTCTTACCGCTGGACTCCGGGCCGTAGATCTCGATGATGCGTCCACGTGGGAAGCCGCCGATACCGAGTGCGATGTCGAGTGACAGCGCGCCGGTGGGGATCACGTCGATCGGGACGCGTGCCTCGTCGCCGAGGCGCATGAGCGCGCCTTTTCCGTGCGCCCGTTCGATCTGGGCCATTGCCGTGTCGAGCGCCTTGTCGCGGTCATACCCAGCCATCGAATCCATCCTCGGTGTAGGGGCGCCTGCGTCTCGTCCGCGGAGGGACGGGACGAAGAGAGCCCGGTGTTCGGAACCGGTCCGGCCGACCTCGGGAGAGGCATTCGTGCCGGTTCACATCGACGGTGACGACGTTAGGTGCGCCCACCGACAGTTCCCGGACGAGCGATCCAGCTGTGGATCGATCCACGTTCGGCGAACCTGTGGACAACAATAGTCCGAACACCTGTTCGATCAAGACGACACGCCCGGTACGTCGGGACGGCTGCGTCAGCGCTCGCTGGGAGGGAGTTCGAGTGCCTTCCAGGCGGCTCGCCAGACCGAAACCACCGGGTCGCCGGCTTCGAGTGCCTGCACCACGGTACGGAAGTCGAGCTCCACGAGGACCTGGTCACGTGCCCATGCCTGAGCGAATCCCGGCCCGAGATGATGCTCGAGCCGGCCCCAGAACTCCGAGTGCCGCATCCGTGAAATCTAGCTTGCCGCGGACGGTGGGTCAGGCGTCGGCGGTCCGGCCGGGGACTGCACCGACGACGGCACCAGGGCAACCGCCCGGCGACCGGCCAGCACTTCGGCGCCCGCACACGACGACAGGGTGACGACGAGGACGAGTTCAGCCCCGGTCGGCGAGCACCACTGCCACCGGAGTACGTACGCGACGACGAACGCACCGAGCGAACGACGACCGGCCGCCGAGATCGAAGGTGCCGGGACGCGTTCGGTCAGGACGACTGTCCGTGCGCTGCCGGCGGCCACGCTCTTGCGGATCCTCCGGCTATCGCCGGGTGCCGGGGCCGGTCGAGGGAGCCGCGGCGTCAGCCTGGATCTCGGACAGCGCGGCCGCGACGGGTGAGCTCGAAGGGGCCTTGTCGGGCTCACGGCGAACGTCGATCACATTGCCGGTCTGACCGCTGAGCAGGACCTCGAGCGACGCCTGCGCGACGGCATCGGAGGTGAGCAGCGAGTCGGGCGGCTCGGTACCGAACGCCCTGGTCCGCATCGGCGTCGCGGTGCGTTCCGGATTGACGCAGTTGACCCGGATCCCGTCTGCGGACCACTCGTCGGCCAGCGCCTGCGTGAGATTGACGATCGCCGCCTTCGTCGCCGAGTAGAGAGAATAGCCGGATCGGCCGCGGGTGTAGGAACTCGAGGTGAACAACAGCAGCTGTCCGCCGGAATCCCGGAGGTACTTGTGCGCGGCCCTGGCCGCGTAGATCGGGCCCAGCAGGTTGACGCCGATCGTCTCGTCCACGACGTCGTCGGTGGCGGTCGCGAGCTCGACGGTGTGCAGCACGCCCGCCGTGACGACCACGTGGTCGATCCGGCCGTACTCGGAGTGCACCTTCGCCAACGCCTCCTCGGTGGCACGCGGGTCCTCGATGTGCAGCCCGCTGCCCGACCTCGACAGCCGGACCGCCTGGGCACCGTGGCGCTCCGCCAGCTCGGCGATGTCGGAACCGATCCCATAGCTGCCGCCGAAGACGACGATCACCTTGTCCTGCAGGAGCTCGGCCATCCGCTCGTCGTCGAGGCTCGGCGGTGGCGCGCTCGCGAGCCGGAACAGCTGATCGGCCAGGAAGACGTCGATCGGGTAGGTGATCTTCATGTTCTGCTCGGAGCCGGCGACGATGTAGATCGGGACGTCGGGCAGGTAGCGCAACACCACCGAACAGTCGTCGGTCGCCGTGAAGGCGGGGTCGCGGCCAGCGAGTGTGTAGGCCGCCTGCAGCGTGGACAGCAGGAACGCCTGCGGCGTCTGGCCGCGCATGAGCCGGGACCGGCTGGGGATTTCCTTGATGATCGCACCGTCGCCGGTGCGGCTCGCGGGTCCGTCCACGACGACGATCGTGTCCGCGGACGGGATGGCGGTGTCGACGGCATCGAAGTGGTCGAGGGCGCGCACGCAGTCGGCGACGATGCGGTGGTCGACGAGCGGCCGGACGGCGTCGTGCAGCAGGACCTTGCATTCGCCGAGACCGAGGCCGGCGAGGGTGTCCAAGGCGATCCTCGTCGTGTCGTTACGTGTGGGTCCGCCACCTTCGAGGACTGCCGTGACCTTCTTCAGGCCGGCGTTCGCGACGATGGCCTTCGCCTCCTCGAGCCAGCCGGGCGCCATCAGCAGGATGATCTCGCTGATCTCGTCGCTGGACTCGAACAGCTCGAGCGTGTGCGCGAGGATCGGCTTCCCCGCCACCTTGAGGAGCTGCTTGGGCAGGTCGAGACCGACCCGGCTGCCGGTGCCGCCGGCCAGGACGACGGCGATCGCGGGCAGTTGTCCGCGGGCAAGGGTGTCGGGCACGTGGCTCCTCCGTCGACGCGCGCCGATGCGCGTCTGTCTGGTCGGGGTCGATCAGGTCGGACGTCGATCAGGTCGCGTGTCGATCAGGTCGATGCACCATGACACCAGGCCGGCCCGTGCGACCGGTCTGCACCGCCGATCCGGATCGTATCGGCGGATTGGCCCGGGCTGCGCGTGGGCACACCGCACGGGTGACTTCACATCTGCGAGGCTCGGCTCATGGCTGAGCATCCCCGGGTACCTACCTCGACCTACCGGCTGCAGGTGCATGCCGGGTTCACCCTGGACCAGGCCGCAGCCATTGTGGGGTACCTGGGCGATCTCGGCGTCGATGCCGTCTACGTCTCACCGCTCCTGCGCTCCGCCGCCGGCAGTCAGCACGGGTACGACGTCGTCGACCCTCGGTCGATCGATCCCGACCGGGGCGGCGAGGAGGGCTGGCGGCGGTTCCGCGACGCCTGTCGTGCCGCCGGCCTCGCGATAGTGCTCGACATCGTCCCCAACCACCTCGGGGTGGCGGAGGCAAGCGAGAACGCCGCCTGGTGGGATGTCCTGCGGCTCGGCCGGGACTCCGAGTACGCCCACTGGTTCGACATCGACTGGTCGGTCGGAACGGTGCTGCTACCTGTCCTCGGCGACGACGCCGACCTCGGCACCGACCTCACGATCGAGGGCGACGAGCTGCACTATTTCGAGCACCGCTTCCCGATCGCTCCCGGGACGGCCGGCGACGGCGACACCCCCGACGCTCCCGATGTCGTACACGCTCGACAGCACTACACCCTGATGAACTTCCGGCTCGCCGACACCCGGCAGAACTATCGCCGCTTCTTCGCGGTCACGACGCTGGCCGGCATCCGGGTCGAGACGCCGGACGTCTTCGACTCGACCCACGCGCGCATTCGTCGCTGGGTCGACGAGGACGCCGTCGACGGCCTCCGAGTCGACCACCCCGACGGCCTGGTCGATCCCGACCTCTACCTGGATCAGCTCCGCGAGCTTGCACCGCATGCCTGGCTGCTCGTCGAGAAGATCCTCGAGCCCGGCGAGAAGCTCCCGCCGTGGCCGGTCGACGGCACCACCGGGTACGACGCGATGACGGAGGTGGACGCCGTCTTCCTCGACCCGTCCGCCGGACCGGCGTTGACCGATCTCTACCGCACGCTCACCGGCGACAGCCCTGACTTCGCGGAGCACGTCGCAGCCGGCAAGCGGATGATCGCCACCGGCATCCTGCAGGCCGAGGTGTCGAGGATCGCCCGGCTGTTCGACGACGACACCGTGGCTGCCGACCATCGACCCGATGACCTCCGGGCCGCGATCGCCGAACTCGCCGTGGCCTTCCCGCTCTACCGGTCCTACCTTCCGCGCGGAACAGCGGATGTCACCGAAGCCATCGCAATGGTCCACGTCCGACGGCCCGACCTCGATCCGATCGTCGAGGACGTGACACCGCGGCTGCTCGATGCCGGCGACGAAGTGGCCCGCCGCTTCCAGCAGCTCAGTGGTGCGGTGATGGCCAAGGGCGTCGAGGACACCGCCTATTACCGTTACTCGCGGTTCCTGGCCGCCAACGAGGTCGGTGGCGATCCGGCGCAGCTCGGCCTGACGACGGCAGACTTCCATGCCCGCCAGGAGATTCGGCAGAGCCAGCAGCCGCGCTCGATGACCTCGCTGTCGACACACGACACCAAACGCGGTGAGGACGTCAGGGCCACGCTGGCGGTCATCGCCGAGGTGCCGCAGCGCTGGGGGGAGCTCGCCGAGCTCCTGATGCGGACCACGCCGATGCCGAACCCCGCGTTCGGCTATCTGATCTGGCAGGTGCTGGTGGCGCTCGGATTCGTCGATCGGGAACGCTTCCACGCCTACGCGGAGAAGGCGATGCGGGAGGCCGCCGACGGAACCGGCTGGATCGACCCGGACGCCGCCTTCGAGGACGCCGTCCATTCTGCGGTGGACACGGCTTACGACGACCACGATCTGCGAGCGGCCGTCGAGAACTTCCGGATCTTCGCGCAACCGTTCGCCTGGTCGAACGCACTCGGCCACAAGCTGGTTCAGCTGGCTATGCCGGGAATCCCGGATGTCTACCAGGGCACGGAGTTGTGGGACGACTCGCTGGTGGATCCGGACAACCGGCGCCCCGTCGACTTCGGTCGGCGGTCGGCCACGCTCGCCGGTCTCGACTCCGAAGGTGCCGGTCTCCCGCTCATCGCGGCAGATGGCGCGATCAAGCTGCACCTGGTCCGCGAGGTGCTTCGACTCCGGCGCGAACGCCCGGCGGCGTTCAGCGACTACACCGTCGTCGAGGTCACCGGCCCCGCCGCCGCGCACGCGCTGGCGTTCGACCGCGGCGGCGTCGTCGTGGTTGTGACCAGACTGCCGATCGGGCTTGCGGACAGGGGCGGCTGGGCCGACACCGCACTCACACTGTCGGGCACTTTCGTCGACCGGCTGACCGGGCGGACCGTCACGGCATCGGCGACGGGTGTCCGGGTCGGGGAGCTTCTCGAGCATTATCCCGTCGCCCTGTTGGAGAAGATCAACAGTTCCTCGGAAGGGACACCGGCATGACCGCGTTCGACCTCTGGGCACCGTTCGCCGACCGCGTCGTCCTCGTCCTCGTCGACGACGACGACCGCATCGAGCAGCCGATGATCAGCGTGGCCGACGGCTGGTGGCACCTCGACGTGGACTCTGCCGGTCCCGGCACCGACTACGGCTATCTCCTCGACGACGACACCGATCTGCTGCCGGACCCGCGGACGCGGTGGCAGCCACACGGTGTGCACGGCACGAGCCGCCTCTACGACCAGAGCGCGTTCGACTGGACGGACAGCACCTGGACGGGGCGCACGTTGCCGGGTGCGGTGATCTACGAGCTCCACGTCGGTACCTTCACCCCAGGCGGCACCTTCGACAGTGCGATCGAGCAACTGGATCACCTGGCCGGGCTGGGGATCACCCACGTCGAACTGCTGCCGGTCAACGCCGTCAACGGCACCTGGAACTGGGGCTACGACGGCGTCGACTGGTACGCGGTCCACCATCCCTACGGCGGACCGGACGGGCTGAAGCGATTCGTCGACGCGTGTCACTCACGCAGCCTCGCGGTACTGCTCGACGTCGTCTACAACCATCTCGGCCCGAGCGGGAACTACCTGCCGAAGTTCGGGCCCTACCTCAAGACGAACGGCCGCAACACCTGGGGCGACCTCGTCAACCTCGACGGTCCGCACAATGCCGCGGTGCGCCGGTTCATCATCGAGAATGCGCTGATGTGGTTGGACGACTTCCACGTCGACGGCCTCCGGATCGACGCGGTGCACGCGCTCAAGGACGAGTCGCAGGTACATCTGCTCGCCGAACTCGCCAGCGAGGTGGCGTCGCTCGAGACGCACGTGCGCCGGCCGCTGCCCCTCATCGCGGAGTCCGACCTGAACGACCCGGCGATGGTCACGCCGCGTTCGGCGCGTGGGTACGGGATGTCTGCGCAGTGGGACGACGACGTCCACCACGCCCTGCACGCGCTGATCACCGGTGAGCACCAGGGCTACTACGCCGACTTCGGGTCGTTGGAGGTCCTCGCGAAGGTCCTGACCAGCGTTTTCCTCCATGACGGCACGTATTCGTCGTTCCGCGAGCGCATGCACGGCCGGCCCGTCGACCGGGTCACCACCGCCGGTTTCCGCTTCGTCGTCGCTCTGCAGAACCATGACCAGGTGGGCAACCGGGCGGTCGGCGACCGGCTCCCGGAGATCGCGACACGCGGCATGCTCGAAGTCGGTGCCGTGCTCCTGTTGACCTCTCCGTTCACGCCGATGCTGTGGATGGGTGAGGAATGGGCCGCATCGACGCGCTGGCCGTTCTTCACGTCGCACCCCGAACCGGAGTTGGCGCAAGCCGTGGCTCAGGGCCGGGTCGAGGAGTTCGCCGGCCACGGCTGGGACACCGACGAGATGATCAACCCGCAGGATCCGGCGGCCTACGAGACCGCGATCCTGGCGTGGGACGAGGTCGCCGAACCCGAGCACGCGCGCATGCTCGATCTCTACCGCTCGTTGATCAGCCTTCGACACGACCACGCGGAACTGTCGGACCCGAGGCTCGATCGTGTCGACGTCACCTTCGACGAGGACGCACGCTGGTTCATCGTGCACCGTGGTTCGCTGCGCGTGCTGGTCAACTTCGCTCCCGGGCCGCAGACGGTGCCGGTCAGCGACATCGACGACATCCTCTTCGGCACCGGTGAGATCGAACTCACCGGAGCGGGAGCCGTGCTGAGCGGCGAGTCGGCGGCGATCGTGCGGCTCGGCGGCTGATTGCCGGCAACCGCGTCCGATCCGGTTCTGGCATGCTGTCGCGGGTGACCGAGCCAGCGTCCGCGCCGCCACTGCCAGCCCTCCCCCGTTTCGAGCCGCTCGGCATCGAAGGCTCGTGGGCGTTCACACCACGAGTGTTCGGCGACGCACGGGGCTCGTTCGCGGAGTGGTTCCGCGGCGTCCAGTTCGAGCAGACCGTCGGTCATCCACTCCGGGTCGCGCAGTCGAACATCTCGCTATCGAAAGCCGGCGTCGTGCGCGGTATCCACCTCGCGAGCACCCCACCCGGACAGGCGAAGTACGTGACCTGCATGCGGGGCCGCGTTCTCGACCTGATCGTCGACGTCCGGCTCGGGTCGCCGACGTTCGGCCGGCACGAGTTCGTCGAATTGAGCGAGGAGAATCAGCGCGCCGTCTACATCTCCGAAGGCCTCGGGCACGGATTCGTGGCGTTGAGCGAGGATGCGGCATTCGTGTACCTGGTGAGCGAACCGTTCAATCCGACCGGCGAGTTCGGCATTCATCCGCTCGACCCCGAACTGTCTGTCGGCTGGCCGGCCGACGTCGAACTCCTTCTCTCGGCGAAGGACGAGCAAGCACCGTCACTCGCCGAGGTTCGCGAGCAGGGGCTGCTGCCGGACTACCAGACCTGCCTGGACTTCCGCCGCAGCCTGGCCGTCGACTGATCCTCAGGTCGTGAGCGTCGGGAAGGCGTTTTCGAGTGCCCGTTCCCATCCGAGCGGAGCAGACAGGCCCACCTCGGCCCAGCGGGCATGCGACAGCACGCTGTAGGGCGGTCTCGGCGCGGGCCGCGTGAACGTCGACGAATTGGTCGGGTGGACCCGGTCCGGGTCCGCGCCCGCGAGCTCGAACGCCTTGCGGGCAAGGCCGAACCACGTGGTCTCGCCCGAGCAGGTGGCGTGGAAGGCACCCGTCGCGGTTCCCGCCGCGACAAGCGGAGCGAGGTCGCGCAGGGCCCGGGACACCACCGCGGTGGAGGTCGGCTGGCCATGCTGGTCGTCCACCACGTCGACGGTGTCACGCTCGCGTTCGAGCCGCAGCATCGTCGACACGAAGTTCGCCCCGCCCGGCCCGTAGAGCCACGCGGTCCGCACGATCGCACTGCGGTCGGGCAGCAACGCCTGCACCCGCTGCTCGCCGGCGAGCTTCGTCCGTCCGTATGCGGTGGCCGGCCCGGTAGCCGCGTCCTCGGCGTACGGAGTCGTCGCATCACCGGGAAACACGTAGTCGGTGGACACGTGCAACAGGGCCGCACCGGTGGCGGCGCACGCCGCCGCGAGATTCGCGGGTCCATCGGCGTTGACGGCGAATGCCCGCTCCTCGTCCGCCTCGGCCGCGTCGACCGCCGTGTAAGCGGTGGTATTGACGACGACGTCGGCATCTACGGAACGGACCGCGTCGAGGACGGCGACGGCATCGGTGACGTCGAGGTCGGCACGGGTCAGCCCGGTGACGTCTGCTCCGGTTCCGGTGAGATCGGCGACGAGCCGGCTGCCGAGCATGCCGGCGGCGCCGACGACCAGCCACCTCAGCGGCGCTGTCGACTGGGCTGAACTCATGATGCGGCACCTTCTCGGTCACGGGAGCGCGCGGCGGCCGCGCGATTCGCGAGCCTACCGGGCCGGTTCGTCGAGACACCCGAGCCCAACTGGGTGGTCGTCATCGACGACCCGGTCGATCTCGCCGCCGACTAGCATCCGGTCCCGTGACCGACCGTGACGCATTCGCCGACTCCGCCACAGCCGCCCGCTTCCCGTCCGTCCTGGCTCCTTCGGCCTCCGCGATCAGCACCGGCGACGGCGCAACCGGCAGCCCGGCCCGCGTCGTCCCTGTCATCGTGACCGTCGTGACCTACGGCGTGGTCGCCGGGATCGTCGCGCTCGTGGTCGGCAACGTAGGACCGGAGACGTCACTCCCGGTCTGGCCGACCGTTGGCGCGGGGTGCGCCGTCGGCTTCGCCTAGGAGGTGATCGCGACGCTGGTTCGAGCCCGGCGGAGATGAGCGGGACGGACTGTCGGTGGCTCCGGGCAGGATGGAGGCCATGACCGTGTCGACACATCAACCGCCTCCTGGCGGGCCGGGATTCTCAGCCGCCACCCAGGCCTGGTTCGACACGTCCTTCGCCGAGGCGACGGCGGCACAGGCCGGCGCCTGGGACGCGATCCGGGCTGGTTCGCACACCCTGGTCGTCGCACCGACCGGGTCCGGCAAGACGTTGGCCGCCTTCTTGTGGGCGATCGACCAGCTGGTGTCCGATCCGCTGTCACGACCCGACGGCCCGCGCACCCAAGTCCTTTACGTCTCCCCGCTCAAGGCGCTCGCCGTCGACGTCGAGCGCAACCTGCGGTCGCCCCTGGCCGGCATCGCGCAGGCGGCCCGGCGGCTCGGACTCCCGGAGCCGTCGGTGAGCATCGGCACGCGAACGGGTGACACCCCAGCGGCTGACCGCCGGCTGCTGATCCGCCAACCACCGGACATCCTGATCACGACGCCCGAGTCGCTCTATCTGCTGCTCACGTCCGCTGCCCGGTCGACGCTGACCAACGTACGCACGGTGATCGTGGACGAGATCCACGCGGTGGCCGCGACCAAGCGCGGCGCCCACCTCGCGGTGAGCCTCGAGCGACTCGACGCGATCCTTGCCCAGCCGGCGCAGCGCATCGGTCTGTCCGCGACGGTCGCGCCGGTCGAGTCGGTGGCCCGGTTCCTCGGCGGTTCGACGCCGGTGTCGGTCGTGATGCCCCCGTCCACGAAGCAGGTCGAGCTCACCGTCGTCGTCCCGGTCCCCGACCTTTCCGACCTCGACGCGATGAACGCGCCCATCGGCGCCTCGGGTGGATCCGCGCCGCCACCGGTGGTACACGACGTGCTCGACGACGACGACCTCGAGCGGCTCGGCAAGGGCCCCGCCGGAGACCGCGTCCGGGCGTCGATCTGGCCGCACGTCGAGGAGCGCATCGTCGACCTCGTGCTCGACCACGAGTCGACGATCGTCTTCGTCAACTCCCGGCGGATCGCCGAACGGCTCACCGCACGGCTCAACGAGATCGCCACCGGACGCGAGAGCGGCGAAGCGTTGCCCGCGCACGATCCGCCGGCGCAGGTGATGGCCCAGTCGGGCAGCACGTCCGGCGCCGGTCACGTTATCGCGCGCGCCCACCACGGGTCCGTGAGCAAGGAACAGCGGGCGATGATCGAGGACGACCTGAAGTCCGGCCGGCTTCGATGCGTCGTCGCCACCAGCAGCCTCGAGCTCGGAATCGACATGGGCGCGGTCGACCTCGTCGTCCAGGTCGAGGCGCCGCCCTCGGTCGCGAGCGGGTTGCAGCGCGTCGGCCGCGCGGGTCACCACGTCGGCGCGGTCTCCAGAGGCGTGATGTTCCCGAAGTTCCGCGGCGATCTCGTCGCATCGGCGATCACGGCGGAACGCATGAAGGCGGGTCAGATCGAGTCGCTGTCCGTCCCGACCAACCCGCTCGACGTCCTCGCCCAGCACGTCGTCGCCGCGGTCAGCCTCGACGACTGGTCCGTCGACGACATGTTCGACCTCGTCCGACGCACCGCGTCCTTCGCCACCCTTCCGCGCTCGGCCTACGACGCGGTCCTCGACATGCTCGCCGGCCGCTACCCCTCCGACGAGTTCGCCCAACTGCGACCCCGGCTCGTCTGGGACCGAGTCGCGGGCACCCTCACCGCCCGGCCCGGTGCCCAGCGACTCGCCGTCACCTCCGGCGGGACGATCCCCGACCGCGGCCTGTTCGGTGTGCATCTGGTCGGCGGGGACGAAGCGCGCGGAGGCAACCGCGTCGGTGAACTCGACGAGGAGATGGTCTACGAATCCCGGGTGGGCGACGTCTTCAGTCTCGGTGCGACGTCGTGGCGGATCGAGGACATCACCCACGACCGGGTGCTCGTCTCCCCTGCTCCCGGCCAGGCCGGCCGGCTGCCGTTCTGGAAGGGCGATGCAGCCAGCCGGCCCGCCGAGCTCGGTGCCGCGCTCGGTGCGTTCGTCCGAGACATCGAACGCGACCCGGTAGCCGGCCGGGTCCGGTTGGAGGACGCGGGCCTCGACACCTGGGCCGCCGACAACCTGCTCGCCTACCTGCGCGAGCAGCGCGAAGCCACCGGACGGGTCCCCGACGACCGGACGCTCGTCGTCGAACGGTTCCGCGACGAACTCGGCGACTGGCGGGTGTGCCTCCACTCGCCCTACGGGTCGGCGGTGCACGCGCCATGGGCACTCGCGGTCGCGGCCCGGGTGCAGGAGCGCTACGGCGTGGACGCCCAGGCTGCGTCGGCGGACGACGGCATCGTCGTCCGCATCCCCGACGCCGATGCGGAGCCGCCCGGAGCCGACATCTTCGTGCTCGAACCCGACGTGATCGACGACATCGTGACCGAGCAGGTCGGCGGCTCGGCTCTTTTCGCGGCGAGATTCCGGGAGTGTGCGGCGAGGGCCCTGCTGCTGCCACGGCGGAACCCCGGCAAGCGGACACCACTGTGGCAGCAGCGGATGCGATCGGCCCAGCTGCTCGAGGTCGCGTCCCGGTACGGCTCGTTCCCCATCGTTCTCGAGACGCTCCGCGAAGTGTTGCAGGACGTCTACGACGTTCCCGGACTGGTCGAGATCCTGCGACGAATAGAGACCCGCTCCATCCGGCTGGTCGAGGTCGAGACACCGCATCCCTCCCCCTACGCCGGCGCCCTTGCCTTCGGCTACGTGGCCGGCTTTCTCTACGAGGGCGACGCACCGCTGGCCGAACGGCGGGCCGCGGCGCTCGCGCTCGATCCGACGCTCCTGGCCGATCTCCTCGGCCGCACGCAGCTGCGCGACCTGCTCGACGCGGGCGTGGTGGCCCAGGTCGAGGCCGACCTGCAGCGGCTCTCACCCGACCGTGCCGCCCGCAATGCCGAGGGCGTCGCCGACCTGCTCCGGCAACTCGGGCCGCTCCCCCTCGTCGAGATCACCCGACGCGTCGTCGAACCGCTCCGCGCCCAGGAGTGGGTCGACGAGCTCGTACGCGCGCGACGTGTCATCGCGGTGCGCGTCGCCGGCCGCGACTGCTACGCCTCGATCGAAGACGCCGCCCGGCTGCGCGATGCCCTCGGGGTCGCGCTCCCGGTGGGCATCCCGGCTGCGCTGCTCGAGCCGGTCGCCGACCCGTTGAGCGACCTCGTCTCCCGGTTCGCGCGCACTCACGCACCGTTCATCGGCGCCGATGTCGCCGCCGAATTCGGACTGGGCATCGCGGTGGTCGGCCAGTCGCTCGGCCGGCTCGCACAGAGCCATCGGGTCGAGCAGGGTGAGTTCACCCCGGGCCGGTCGGGCACCGAGTGGTGTGACAGCGGGGTACTCCGCACCCTGCGGAGCCGCTCGCTGGCTGCCTTGCGGCGCGAGGTCGAACCGGTCAAGGCCAGCACTCTCGGGCGTTTCCTGCCCGCCTGGCAGCACGTTCGGGAGCCGTTGCGCGGCGTCGACGGGCTCATGCGCGTCGTCGAACAGCTGGCGGGTGCCCCGGTTCCTGCCAGCGCACTCGAGTCGCTCGTCCTGCCCGCCCGCGTGCGTGACTACTCACCGGGAATGCTCGACGAGCTCACGTCCGCCGGCGAAGTGGTGTGGGCGGGCTCCGGCAGCCTTCCCGGCGCCGCGGGCGGCTGGGTGAGCCTGCATCCCGCCGACTCCGCTCACCTGACCCTTCCCTGGCCGACGCCCGATCCGCCCGCAGTCACCGTCCCCGGTAACGACAGGGCCGACGCCAATACCCAGCGGAGCGGGGTCGAGCGGGTCGTCGACGCCCTCGGATCGAGCGGCGCCTTCTTCTTCCGGCAGCTGGCCGACACCGTCGGCCGGGCGGCGCTGGCCGATGCCGGCGACAGCGACACCCCGGTGGCCGCGCAGCTCGACGACGTGACGCTCGAGACCGTGCTGTGGGAGGCGGTATGGGCGGGCTTCGTCACCAATGACACGCTCGCGCCGCTGCGCGCGTTGCTCGGCGGCTCGCATCGGCAGGCGCCCGCCGCACGGTTGCGTCGCAGTCCACGCGGCCGTCTCGTCGGTGCCGGCGGCGGGCGTCCGCGGATGCCGTCCCGCAGTGGTCCGCCGACGGTCGCGGGACGCTGGTCGATGCTGCCCGAACCTGAGCCGGACGCCACGAAACGGGCCCACGCGCTGGCCGAGGCGCTGCTCGACCGGCACGGCGTCGTCACCCGGGGTGCCGTGATGAGCGAGCACGTCCTCGGCGGATTCTCAGCGGTGTACCGCGTCCTGAGCGTCTTCGAGGAGGCCGGCCGGGCGCGTCGTGGCTACTACGTCGCCGGGCTCGGTGCCGCCCAGTTCGGGGCTACCGGCGCGGTGGACCGCCTGCGCGCGGAAGACACCGGCACCGAGGACCCGTACCGGCGCCCGGCCATCCGCGGAAACGATCCAGCGGCGATCGTGCTGGCGGCGTGCGATCCGGCCAACCCCTACGGAGCCGCCCTCGCCTGGCCGCCCGGGCAGGCCGACGCACCCAAGGGACACCGGCCCGGACGGAAGGCCGGCGCTGTCGTCGTCCTCGTCGATGGCGACCTCGTCCTCTACGTCGAGGCCGGCGGGAAGACCCTGCTGTCGTTCGGAGACGACCGATCACAGCTCGAGCGGGCCGCCGAGGCGTTGGCCGGCTCCGTCAAGCTCGGTGCGCTCGGGAAGCTGGCCGTCGAGCGGGCGGACGGAGCGACGGTGCACGGCTCTCCCCTCGCCGACGCACTTCAGTCGGCGGGGTTCACCGTGACGCCTCGAGGCCTCCGGCTGCGGGGCTGAGCCGGATCCGCCCCGTCGCGGCAAACGAACAAGGGCTCACCGTTACCGGTAAGCCCTCGAAGAGCATTGACGAACGGGCAGGGTGAGCGGATTCAGGACGGCCCGCGTCAGGCGGCGTTGACCGACACCTTGGGACCGCCGATGGAGGAGACGATCGCCCCGCCACCGCGGGAGACCGGAGACACTGTGACACCCGAATCGGCCAGCTCGACCAGAGCGAGCTCGTCGCTCACCGCAAGCAGTACCGAGGAGAGCGGCACGTCGAGAGCCGTGCAGATGGACGTGAGCAGCTCACTCGACGCCTCTTTCTGACCGCGCTCGATCTCGGACAGGTACCCCAGCGAGACGCGTGCGCGGGTGCTCAACTCGCGCAACGTCAGGCCCTGGCGCAACCGGTGACGGCGGAGCACCTCACCTAGTTGACGTCGAAGCAGGATCATGGTCACGCTCCCTCGCTACCTGCCGTGCACTGACACGAACTGACCCGATCCGACGCGCAGCTCTACGCCCCGATCGCTGGAGACAACCTGTCGCCACGTTACAACCGGCCGCCGACGCAACAGTGAGTCCACGGTACCCCGCTGTTCTGCGGCCGAACGTGGAACACCCCGACCGCGCGGCACACCGACCGCCGATACTGTCCGGGTGAGCCCTTCGCATCCTGATTCCGACCTCGAGATCAGCGCTGCAGCCGCGGCCCCTGCCCGGCGTGACCACACCGGCATCCCGTCAACACCGAGCCGCGGGATGCTGTTCCTGGGGATCACGTCGGCGGTCGTGGTCGGAATGCTGGTCGCCGGTCAGTCCAAGGTGAACTCGCGCCTCGCCGCCGCGCTCGGTGACGGCTTCGAGGCCGGTGTCGAAGCGGCGCTGATCAGCTTCGGCGTCGGCTTCGTCATTCTCTGCCTCCTGATCGCACCGGTGCCAGCGTGGCGCGCCGGCACCGCCCGCGTCGTCGCTGCATGGCGCGGCTCGACGCCGGGGCTCACCCGCTGGCAGGTGCTCGGTGGCCTGAGCGGCGCCTTCTTCGTCGCCTCCCAGGGCCTTGCGGTCGCCACCATCGGCGTCGCTCTCTTCGTCGTCGGGATCGTCGCCGGGCAGACGACCGGCGCGCTCGTCGTCGACTCCCGCGGGATCGGACCCGCCGGGCGTCGAGCCGCGACGCCGCAGCGCGTCGTCGGAGCCGGGCTCGCGGTCGTCGCCGTCGTCCTGGGTGTCGTCGCCAAGGTCCACGGCTCGAGCGCCCTCCACGGCCCCGGCATCCTGTTGCTCGTCCTCCCCCTCGTGGCGGGCGCGGGTGCGAGCTGGCAGCAGGCGGTGAACGGTCGGGTGGCGCGAGTCGGCGGCTCGATGCCGGCCACCTGGGTCAACTTCGTCGTCGGGACCGCCGCCCTCGCCGTCGTGCTGCTGGCCGCCACCCTCGTCACCGGGTCGCCGGCCGCGCCACCGAGCCCGGCGCACGGGAACTGGTGGCTCTACTTGGGCGGTCCGATCGGTATCGCCTTCATCTGCCTGGCGGCGTGGCTGGTCCACCACCTCGGCGTCCTCCTGCTCGGGTTGTCATCGGTGGTGGGCCAGGTGTTCGGCGCACTCATCCTCGACGTCACCGCAGGCGTTCATCTGGGTCCGCTGACGTTCGTCGGCGCGGCGCTCACCCTGGTCGGTGTCGGCGTCGCGACGGTCACGTGGAATCCGCTGTCCGGGAACCGGACCGGGCGACGATCCGACGCCTCGCGCGGGTAGACCTGCCTGATGGCAGCCTCCGACACCCCCGGGTCGAACGTCTACACGCACGGCCACCATGACAGCGTGCTGAGATCCCACGGGCACCGGACTGCCGAGGATTCCGCGGCCTACCTGCTACCGCATCTCCACCCTGGCATGACCGTTCTCGACGTCGGCGCGGGACCGGGGACGATCACCGCCGGCTTCGCCCGACGCGTCGCGCCGGGCGCGGTTATCGGCATCGAGACCACGGGCGACATCGTGGCCACCGCCTCCGCCGGGGCCGGGGCCGGCATCGACAACCTGACCTTCGAAGTCGCCGACGTCTTCGACCTTCCCTACCCGCATGACTCCTTCGACGTCGTCCACGCCCACCAGGTCCTCCAGCATCTCGATGACCCGGTCGCGGCGCTGCGGTCGATGCGCCGGGTGGCGAAGCGCGGCGGACTGGTCGCGGTCCGTGACGCCGACTACTCCGGGATGTTCTGGTACCCGGAGCTGCCCGGCCTGGACCGGTGGCGCGAGCTCTACCTCGCGGTGGCCCGGAGCAACGACGGCGAGCCGGACGCCGGCCGCCGGCTGTCGGCCTGGGCGCACGCCGCCGGGTTCAGCGACATGACGGCCTCGGCCGGCACGTGGTGCTACACGACGGCCGAGGACCGGGCCTGGTGGTCCCAGACCTGGGCCGACCGGATCCGCTACAGCCGGATGGCCGACCACGCCATCGAGCGCGGACTGGCGACGACGGCCGAACTCGCCGAGTTGAGCGACGCGTGGACGACCTGGGGTGCCGACGACGACGCGACCTTCGTCATCCCGCACATCGAGGTGCTCGCGGTCGCCTGACCCGACCGCCCGCGGATCGGGGTGCAGGTGCCGGGGCCGAGTCAGGCGTCGAGAAGCGAAGCGAGCAACCCGAGGACGGCTTCGACCGTCCCGACCCGCACAGCCGTCCGGTCACCGACGAGACGGAGCTGTCGCACGACCACCGGCCCGTCGGCGTCCGAGCTCGCCGCCACCGCGATGAACACGGTCCCGGCTTGATGACCGTCGTGCGGGCCCGGCCCGGCCACCCCTGTCGTCGACAAGCCGAAGTCGGACCCGAAGCGGGCCACCGTCGCCCGCGCCATCGCCGCGGCCGTGTCGGCATGCACCGGCCCGACGACGTCGAGGAGTTCACTGTCGACTCCGAGGACCCCGGATTTCGCGGCGACGGTGTAGCTGACGATGCCGCCGGAGACGACGGCGGACGAGCCGGGCACGTCGGTCAGCGCGGCGCAGACGAGACCCCCGGTGAGTGACTCGGCGGTCGAGAGCCACAGGCCGTCGGCGGCGCACCGGCGGATGACGCGTTCGGCGAGGTCCCTCGTCGCCGACGCCGGGGGTGGCTCGGTCACTCGTGCGACCGGTTGCGCCGGCGCGCGCGTCGCATCGCCGACAACACGTAGTCGACGCCGGTGACGACCGTGAGGATCAACGCGACGGCCATCACGACGGCGGCGATCCAGTGCACGTTGTGCGGCAGTGGCAGCAGGTAGAGCCCGATCGCGACGGCCTGCGTCATCGTCTTGGCCTTCCCGCCACGGCTGGCCGGGATGACTCCGTGCCGGATCACCCAGAATCTCAGCAGGGTGATACCCAGCTCACGCGCGAGGATGACGACGGTGACCCACCAGGGCAGTTCGTCCAACCAGGACAGGCCGATCAACGCCATACCCATCAGCGCCTTGTCGGCCAACGGGTCGGCCATCGTGCCGAACTCGGTGACCAGTCCCCGGTCGCGGGCGATCTTTCCGTCGAGCCGGTCGGTGAGGGACGCGACGACAAAGACGATGACGGCGGCGATCCGGAACCCGGCGTGATGCGGATGGGCCAGGAGGAACCAGCCGAACACCGGGACGAGCAGGATTCGCGCCATCGTGAGCATGTTGGCGATGTTGAGCACACCGGCGGGGACCGGAACGGCGATCGGCGGGCTCGCTCCGGGCCGAGGCGCGGTAGCAGGCTGGGCCGGATCGCGTGCGGAGTCTCCGGCCATGTCGGTGAGCCTAAACGACGCCGCGTCGATGCCGCCGCGAAACGGCCGGACGCTCAGGCGGCGGGCCGGATCTCGGCGATGAGGTCGACCCCGTCGGTGTCGATGACGACCGCAGCGACGATCTGGCCCACCCGCTCGTCGGAGATGCCGACGAGCCGGGTGGTTCCGTCGACGTCGGGGCCCTGGTGGGCGGCCCGACCCTCGGCCTCACCGGCTTCGTCGAAACCGTCGGTGCCGTCGGCGCCGTGGGTGCCGTGGGTGCCGTCGGTAGCGTGCGCGACCGATTCGATCAGCACCTGGACGACCTCGCCGATGCGATCTTCGGCGCGCTGCGCCACGAGTTCGTCGACGAGGGCCTGCACGCGCTCGGCCCGCTCGGCGACGACGTCCTCGTCGACGTGATCGGAGAGCCCGACCGCCTCGGTGCCGTCCTCGTCGGAGTACGGGAAGACGCCGACCGCGTCCATCCGGGCGGCCTCGAGGAAGGCGCAGAGGATGTCGACGTCGTCCTCGGTCTCGCCCGGGAAGCCGACGATGACGTTCGAGCGGATACCCGCGGTGGGGGCCTTGGCGCGGATCGACTCGATCAGCCCGAGGAACCGCTCGGCGTCGCCGAAGCGGCGCATCCGGCGCAACAGCGGGCCGCTGGCGTGCTGGAAGGAGAGATCGAAGTAGGGGACGACGCCAGGTGTGGACGTCATCGCGTCGACCAACGTCGGGCGCATCTCGGCGGGCTGCAGGTAGGACACCCGGATCCACGGGCGGCCGGGCAGGTTCGCCAGCTCGGGCAGCATCGTCTCGAGCAGCCGCAGGTCGCCGAGGTCCTTGCCATAGGACGTGGAGTTCTCGCTGACCAGGAACAGCTCGGAGACGTTCTGGATGAGCAGCCAGCGCGCCTCGTCGAGGACGTCGGTCGGACGCCTGGACAGGTAGGCGCCGCGGAAGCTGGGGATCGCGCAGAACGCGCAGCGGCGGTCGCAGCCGGACGCGATCTTCAGCGGCGCGGACGGTGAGGTGCCGAGCCGGCGGCGCATCGACCGGGGGCCGCTGGCGGGAGCGACACCGGCCGGGAGGTCGGGGGCCTCGACGGAGCCGGGGGCAGCGGTGGGCTGACCGTGTCCGGGAACGGCCGGGGCGGTCGCACCCGCACGCGCAGAGGGCGTCAGCGGAAGCAGGGTGCGCCGGTCACGTGGGACGTGCGAGGTGTGCTTGTCCCCCGCCAGGATCGACCGCAGCCGGGCCGCGACGTCGGCGTAGTCGTCGAAGCCAAGGACGGCGTCGGCTTCGGGGAGCTCGTCGGCCAGGTCGCGGCCGTAGCGCTCGGCCATGCAGCCGACGGCGACGACGGACTGGGTGACGCCGCTGCTCTTGAGGTCCGCGGCCGCGATGATCGCGTCCACCGAGTCCTTCTTGGCCTGCTCGACGAAACCGCAGGTGTTGACGAGGACGGCTTCAGCGGCCTCCGCGTCGTCGACGAGCTCGAACCCGCCGGCTTCGAGTCGCGCCGCCAGCTCTTCGGAGTCGACGTCGTTACGCGCACATCCGAGAGTCAGGAGGGCGACGCTGGTCTTTTTCAAGGGGGTATGGGTACTCATGCCGTCGTCAAGTATCGCCGCTACCGGCCAAGATCACCGCATCCTGTGTCACGCCCTAGGGTGGGTCGCTGCCGCGCATCCGTCATCGTGAGGAAACCCGCATGTCGTCAACGCCTGATCTCTCCCCATCGCCGTCCGCCTCGGCGGCCACCGCCGGCGCGAACGCGAGGCCGGTGCGCAAGGTCGCGCTGCTCACCGCGGGCGGGCTCGCGCCATGTCTCTCCGCCGCAGTGGGCGACCTGATCGAGCGATACACCGAGGTCGCTCCTGACGTCGAGATCATCGCCTACCTCTCCGGCTACCAGGGTCTGTTGACCGGCACCTCCGTCGAGATCACCGACGAGGTCCGCGCCGGCGCCGGCCTGCTCCGCCGCTTCGGCGGGTCCCCGATCGGGAACAGCCGGGTCAAGCTGACGAACGCGGACGACCTGGTGGAGCGCAAACTGGTGAAGCCGGGCGAGGATCCGCTGAAGGTCGCCGCCGACCAGCTTGTCGCCGACGGGGTCGACGTCCTGCACACCATCGGCGGCGACGACACCAACATCACCGCCGCGGACCTCGCGGCCTACCTGCACGAGCACGACTACGACCTGACCGTCGTCGGGATGCCGAAGACGATCGACAACGACGTGGTCCCGATCCGGCAGTCCCTCGGAGCATGGACCGCGGCCGAGCAAGGCGCGCGGTTCGCCACGAACATCGTCGCCGAGCACAGCTCGAACCCGCGGATGCTCGTGATCCACGAGGTGATGGGCCGTAACTGCGGGTGGCTCACGGCCGCGACGGCGGCCGAGTACGAGCGCTGGCTGGACGCTCAGGAGTGGAATCCCGGCATCGGACTGGACCGGGCGAAGTGGTCGGTCGACGCGGTGTACGTGCCCGAACTGGCGCTCGACATCGAGGCCGAGGCGAAGCGCCTGAGGGCGGTGATGGACGAGACCGACTCGGTGACGATCTTCCTGTCCGAGGGTGCGGGCGTCGAGCAGATCGTCGCCGAGATGCAGGCCCGCGGAGACGAACCGGCCAGGGACCCGTTCGGGCACGTCAAGATCGACTCCATCAACCCGGGCGCCTGGTTCGCGAAGCAGTTCGGCCCGCTCATCGGTGCGGAGAAGTCGATGGTCCAGAAGAGCGGGTATTTCGCCCGGTCGGCACCCGCGAACGAGGCCGACCTCGAGTTGATCTCGCGGTGCGCCGACCTCGCCGTCGCATCGGCCCTCGCGCGGGTGTCCGGGGTGATCGGGCAGGACGAGGACGCGAACGACGAACTGCGAGCGGTCGAGTTCTCCCGGATCGCCGGCGGCAAGGCGTTCGACACGTCGGTGCCGTGGTTCGGCGAGCTGCTCGACGCGATCGGCCAGCCCCGGCGCTGATCCCGGCGGCCGCTGCGCTGCCTCAGCCGCTGATCTTCCTCTACTCGTCGACCTGCCGGTTCGCCGGCTGAGCGTGAATCCGTCCGGCGCCCACCGTCGAGTAGCGAAATATCAGCGGCCCCCCGCGCATCCGCATCCCGTGGTCAGCCTTTCGCACGCTCCATCATCGCGATCAGCCCCTGCATGTAGCCGACGGCGTGGGCACGGCCGCGGTGGTTCCAGGCGGTGTCGTCGTCCATGTGCGGGACGTGGTCGTCGAGCAGGAAGCCATCGAAGCCGTTGCGGGCGAGGAGTTCCATCATCGCGGCTGCGTCGTAGTTGCCCTCGCCGATGAAGCACTCCTGGAACACCGGGACGGTGCCCTGCACGTCGCGGAAGTGGACGTAGATGATCCGGCCGCGCGGCCCGAAGGTGGTGATCATCTGCTCGACGTCGGCCGCACCCCCGGGCATCTCCGACGTGCTGCCCAGACACAGATCCAGGCCCCAGGCGTCGCCCGCGCCGGACTCGTCGGCGATCTTCTCCGCGTTCTCGAATGCCTCCGGCGAGATGAAGAGCCGGGCGACCCCACCGAGCATCGGGATGGGCGGGTCGTCGGGGTGCAGCGCGAGCTTGATGCCGGCTTCTTTCGCCACCGGCAGGACGGCGTGCATGAAATGCCGGTAGTTCTCCCACATCTGCTCGGTGTCGATCATCTTCGCCGGGTCGGTGGTGCTCCACAGTCCGTCCACCCAGCCGGGCCCGGTGGGCATGAAGTCCTTGCCACCGTCGGCGGCGGCCTCCACCAGCGACATGTCGAACGAGGTGACGTGCGCTCTACCCCGGCCCTCGGTGGTGCGGGACGTCCGCCAGACCGAGTTCGGCATGAAGTGATAGCCCAGCACGGGAACGCCGGCCGCACCGACGGCTCGGATGGTGGCGCAGTAGTTCTCGATCTGCTCGTCGGCACCCTCGAGTCCCACCATGGCCAGGTTGTAGAACCGCATCGGCACGTTCTCGATCGCCTCGAGCGCGAGCCCGTAGCTCTTCGCCTTCTCGACCAGCGGGCGGATGTCGGCGACATCCCACCGGGACCGGCCCGGCAGCAGCGGGTTGTTCAGCTGGACGCCGGACAACCCGAGTTGCGCGGCATAGCGGAGTTTCTCGTCCGTCAGTTCGTTGAACTGCCCGAGTGCTACGCGGATGGACATGGCCGGTTCTCCTAGGTGCTGCAGTCGATCACTGCAGAGGGAAGAGTGGTGGGGACACCTAAGAGGTACCGCCTGGAGAGGCCCGGCGAGTGTACGAGGGCCTGATGGTCCGGTACCGGTCGCCCTGTTGCCCGTGTGCGCTATTCGCCGCGGAGGGTGGCGACGAAGTCGTCGAGCTCCTCGGACGTCAGCAGCACGTCGCGGGCCTTGCTGCCTTCGCTCGGCCCGACGACACCCTTCGACTCGAGGATGTCCATCAGCCGGCCGGCCTTCGCGAACCCGACCCGGAGCTTGCGCTGGAGCATCGACGTCGATCCGAACTGGGTGGTCACGATCAACTCAGCAGCCTGGCAGACGAGGTCGAGGTCGTCGCCGATGTCATCCTCGAGCACCCTGACCGGGCCGGCCTCGACGGCAACATCAGCTCGGTACATCGGCGTCAGCTGTTCCTTGCAGTGCGCCACCACACGGCGGATCTCGCCCTCGGTGACCCACGAGCACTGGATGCGGACACCCTTGCTCGTACCCATCGGCAGGAACAATCCGTCGCCCTGACCGACCAGCTTCTCCGCACCCGGCTGGTCGAGGATCACCCGCGAGTCGGCCATCGACGAGGTCGCGAACGCCAGCCTGGACGGGACGTTCGCCTTGATCAGACCGGTGACGACGTCGACCGACGGTCGCTGCGTCGCGAGTACGAGATGGATGCCGGCGGCGCGGGCGAGTTGGGTGATGCGGACGATCGAGTCCTCGACGTCGCGCGGGGCGACCATCATCAGGTCGGCCAACTCGTCGACGACCACCAGCAGGTACGGGTAGGGCTCGATCTTGCGTTCGCTGCCCGGCAGCGGCTTGACCGACCCGTCGCGTACGCCCTTGTTGAAGTCGTCGATGTGCCGGAACCCGAACTTGGCCAGGTCGTCGTAGCGCAGGTCCATCTCCCGCACGACCCACTGGAGCGCCTCGGCGGCCTTCTTCGCGCTGGTGATGATCGGCGTGATCAGGTGCGGAATGCCTTCGTAGGCAGTCAGTTCGACGCGCTTCGGGTCGACGAGGATCATCCGCACCTCGTCGGGGGTCGAGCGCATGAGCACCGAGCAGATCATCGCGTTCATCAGGCCCGACTTGCCCGAGCCGGTGGCACCGGCGACCAGCAGGTGCGGCATCTTCGCCAGGTTGGCGACGACGAATCCGCCCTCGACGTCCTTGCCGAGTCCGATCACCATCGGGTGGTGGTTGCTGCGGGCGTTGTTCGACCGGAGCACGTCTCCGAGGGAGACGATCTCCTTGTCCAGGTTCGGAATCTCCACACCGATGGCCGACTTACCCGGGATCGGCGAGAGAATCCGGACGTCGGCACTGGCGACTGCGTAGCTGATGTTGCGCGAGAGCGCGGTGACCTTCTCGACCTTGACCGCCTGGCCGAGTTCGACCTCGTAGCGGGTGACGGTCGGGCCGCGGGTGTAGCCGGTGACGGCGGCATCGATGCCGAACTGGTCGAAGACCCCGCTCAGCTGCTCGACCACCTTGTCCGACATCGCGGTACGCGGCTTGTGCGCGGACCCGGGTTGCAGGACGTCGTTCGGCGGAAGTGTGTACAGGACGTCGCCGGAGAGCTCGAGCTGCTCGGCCCGCTGCGGCAACGGCGAGTGCGGCGGTGGTTCGGCATGATCGGCCGGGCCGTGCACGAGCACGCCGTCGGGGTCGCCTGCACCTGCGCTCGACGAGACCCCGGCCGGAGTCGCCTCGAGGTCCGGCGCGGTCGTCACCAGGTCGGAGGGCGCGTCGGCTGACTCGTCGCCGGCGTGCTGGCGTCGGAGCTTGCGTGCGATCTTCTCGGCCGCAGTGTCCTTCACGACCGGGGAGTCGTACGGGACGTCGTTCCACTCCCCCGGCTCGTCGTGACCGTCGTCGCCGTGACTGCCGGCACCGTGGCCGTGCTTGCGACGGGAGCGGCGGCTCGGCTTCGCGGCCGTCGGGTCGAGGACGTCAGCCACGTTACCGCCGGCGGTCAGGCCCGACTGGTCACGCTGACTTCCGATCTCCGCACGCAGGCTGCGGATGCGCTCAGGCAGCGCGTGCAGAGGCGTGGCCAGCACGACGACGAGCCCGAACACCAGCAGGAGGATCAGAAGCGGAACCGCCACATAGACACTGACCAGTTCGACCGGCACGGACGAGACGACGTAGCCGATACCGCCACCGGCGGCGCGCAACGCGGCGTCGTCGGTACCGGGGCGGGGCAGGCCGCGGGCGATGTGCAGCAGCCCGAGGAGAGCGGCCGACAACGAGAGCCAGCCGCCGGCGGTGCGGCCTCGGCGTTCGCGGTCGGGGTTGCGAAGGGTGGTCCAGGCCGCACCGATGAGCAGCACCGGCAACGCCCACGCGAAGACGCCGATGGCACCCTCGACGAGAAGCCGCAGGGTGTCGCCGAACTGACCGTGCAGCTGCCACCATTCGGCGGACGCGACCAGGATCGCGGTCGCGATCAGCAGGAGGCCGACACCGTCGCGTCGGAGCTCGGGCGCGACCGGCGAGGGTGCGCCGGCGCTGCGTGCCGACCCGCCGATGAGGTGGGCGATGCCCATCCAGACCGCGCGCGAGGCACGACCGATCCCGCGCACGGCCCTCGATGCCGGGCCTGGACCGGTGCGAACCGGCTTGGCGGGGCGCCGCGCCGGAGCACGGTTGGGCTTCCGGCTCGGAGCCGGACGCTTGCTGTTCGAGGACTTCGACGTGCGGGACCGTACGGGGGAAGACGTACGGGTCGCCATGCTCGGACAGTACGCGATCTTCTCAGCAGCCACACCTGTCCCACGCCAACGCCGGCACGATCGGATCGGCGGTGTATCAGCCGGCCGGCGAAAGTCCGGGGAAGGCCCGACTCCGATCAGGTCGTGACCGAGACGGTCGCGAGCACCTCCGGCCAGCGGCGTTCGAGCAGCCGTCCGCCGATGTTCACGCCGACGATCAGCGCAACCCCGCCGGTCGCCACGCCGACCGCGAGCGCGGGCCAGCGCAACCAGTCGACCCAGATCGAGCCGAGCGCCAGGCCGACGACAGGGAGCAGCAGCGCCGAGGTGACCACGGCGTTGATCGCCAGCGCGGCCAGCGCACCCACGCCCGATCCACCTGACCCCGAGAACGGGTTGCCGCCGGCCGCCGGCGCGGGGCTGAGCCAGCGCGCACTCACTACCGAGGCCACGCCGGTACCCGCGAACATCGTCGCGACCGTGGTGCCGACGATGATCGGCCACAGCGACCAGCGATGCGTCGTCGCGAGGATCACCGGCACCGCGACCGCCTGGATGGGCAGCGCCCAGGTGAACATGGCCATCACACGACCGGCCCGGTCGGCACGCCCGCTGACCCCGGCACTCAGATGCAACCAGAGCGCCGACCCGTCGAAGGCCGTGTCCTGGGACAGCGACACCGCCACCATGAACGCGATCAGCAGTGGTGTGAAGGCGGCCAGCGACAGCGAGCCGTTCGGGCCGACGAGCTGACTCCCGATGAACAGCACCGGCACCACGACGGTCGCCGCGATCGACGACAGGTAGCGGGGATCGCGACGCCAATACCGCAGGCACCGGCCGGCGATCGCACCGGCCGGACTGTCGGGGTAAAGCCGGTCGACGAGTCCTGCCGCCGCGCCGACCCGGGTGCCGGAGCCGCCCAGATCCGCGGGCGACGTGAGGTTGCGGGCCAGCAGGCCCTCCCAGGCCCAGCCCAGCGCTCCCACGAGGGCGACGGCGAGGACGAGATGCACGCCTGCGCTCGCCCACTGTCGCTGGGCGACCAGCCCGGGCAGCGACCACACCCAGCCGAACGGTGTCCCGCCGGCGATGACCGCCGCGTGATGCAACTGCCGGCGGAGCTCGGCCGCATCGCCCGCGCGCCCCGACATCGATCCCGCGGCGATGTTGATCCCGAGCCCCAGGCTCCCCATCAGTACAGCGAGCAGCGCCGTCGCGAAATCGCGGAACCGGCGTGACCGTAGAACCCGTGCGAAAGCGGACGTCAGGACCCGTGCGAGCAGCACACAGGTGAGGACCCCGATGACGACGCTGACGACGGCCGCGACGACCGGTGCGACCCCGCGCGTCCAGGTGAGCACCCCGGCGACGGCGAGACCAACCGTCGCCACGCCGGGGATGCCGGCGAGGCCGGCCGCGAGCAGACCGGGCATGAGTTCCCGGGCACGGACCGGAAGGAGGGCGAACCGGGCCGGGTCGAGGGTCTCGTCGATGCCGAAGACGAGCAGTGGGAGAAGCGTCCAGCCGACCGTCAGCGCGGCGAATCCGAGTGTGGTGACGTCCGCGGCCACGTCGGCGTCCTGCCACCGGAGCCCGATCAATCCGAGGGCGCCGACGCCTGCTGCGCCGAGTGCCCACAGCGCGCCCAGGACCAGCCCGATCGTGCGGCCGACACTGCGGCCGAGCCCGTTGCGCATCATCCGCAGCTTCATCACCGTCATCAGCCGGACCCGCTCGGCCGGTGTCATGCTGCCGGCAGAGGGTCGCGGTCCGACGTCCGGGGCCAGCGTCATCGTCCGAGTCTCACACGCGCACCCGGTTGCCTGTCCCGCCGCACCACCTCGGACCCCTCCACCCGCCACGACGTTCGCGTCCAGCGTTGGACACTCGCGAGCGGCACCGTGGCCAGGCCGGTATCGTGCCGATTGGTCATGAGCGCCAGCAGCTCCCACGAGCACCGCCCCGGCTTTGCTGGCCGGCAACCCTCCACCGCGGCGGGGTGCCCCGGGTGAAGACCAGGTCGTCGATCGTCGAGTCCCGCCTGGCCCGTGTTCAACACCGGCCCGACACGGATCCCGACGCCGCCGACAAGCGCGGGTCTGCCCCCAGGCCGCGCATCGCTGACGGCGCACATGCGCCCCGACTGCACGGAGAGAACTCACCATGAGCGAGACCCCCGCCGATCCGACCGCCGCCTGGACCTTCGAGACCAAGCAGATCCACGCCGGCCAACATCCCGACCCGACCACCGGTGCCCGCGCGTTGCCGATCTACCAGACGACGTCGTACGCCTTCCGCGACACCGACCACGCGGCCGCGCTGTTCGGGCTGACCGAGTTCGGCAACATTTACACCCGCATCATGAACCCGACCCAAGACGTCGTCGAGCAGCGCATCGCCGCCCTCGAAGGTGGCGTGGCGGCGCTGATGGTGTCGTCGGGGCAGGCGGCCGAGACGATGTCGATCCTCAACCTCGCGGTGGCCGGCGACCACATCGTGTCGAGCCCGAGCCTGTACGGCGGCACCTACAACCTGTTCCATTACACGCTGCCGAAGCTGGGCATCGAGGTGTCGTTCGTCGACGACCCCGACGACCTCGACCAGTGGCGTGCGGCGGTCCGGCCGACGACCCGCGCGTTCTACGGCGAGTCGATCCCCAACCCCCGCAACGACATCCTCGACATCGCCGGCATCGCCGGGGTGGCGCACGAGAACGGCCTGCCGCTGATCGTCGACAACACGGTGGCCACGCCCTACCTCATCCAGCCGCTGGCGCTGGGCGCCGACATCGTCGTCCACTCGGCCACGAAGTACCTGGGTGGGCACGGGACCTCGGTCGCGGGTGTCATCGTCGACGGTGGCAAATTCGACTGGACCAGCGGCCGGTTCGCCGGCTTCACCACACCCGACCCGAGCTACCACGGTGTCGTCTACGCCCAGCTCGGAGCGCCGGCGTTCGCCCTCAAGGCACGCGTCCAGCTCCTGCGCGACCTGGGCTCGGCGGTGTCGCCGTTCAACGCCTTCCTGATCAGCCAGGGCATCGAGACGCTCAGCCTGCGGATGGAACGGCACGTCTCGAACGCCCAGAAGGTGGCCGAGTTCCTCGAGGCCCGCACCGACGTCGAGTCGGTCGCCTACGCCGGCCTGCCCAGCTCGCGCTGGCACCAGCGTGCGCTCGAGATCGCCCCGCGAGGTGCCGGCGCCGTCGTGGCCTTCGAGATCGCCGGCGGCCTGACGGCTGGTAAGAAGTTCGTCGACGCCCTCGTGCTGCACAGCCACGTGGCCAACATCGGTGACGTCCGCTCGCTCGTCATCCACCCGGCTTCGACGACGCACGCGCAGCTCACCCCCGAGGAGCAGCTCGCCTCGTCGGTCACACCGGGTCTCGTCCGGCTGGCCGTCGGGATCGAGGGCATCACCGACATCCTCGCCGACCTCGAACTCGGCTTCGCGGCCGCATCCGGGCAGTGAGCGATCGCCCGCACGCCGATCGGGAGGAGCCCGTTGCGCTGCCTCCCGACGGCGTGCTGGGCGTGACGGCGCCGACGGCGATCGCGATCGGCCAGGTAGAGCTCGAGAGCGGCGACGTGCTTCCCGACGTCGTGCTCGCCATCCAGCGTTGGGGAACCCTCGATCCCCGACGAGACAACGCGGTACTCGTGCTCCATGCGCTCACCGGCGACTCCCACGTCGTCGGCCCGGTCGGTCCCCACCGCCCCTCCCCCGGGTGGTGGGGCGCACTGGTCGGGCCCGGCGGTGCGCTCGACACCGACCGCTGGTGCGTGATCGCGGCCAACGTCCTCGGTGGGTGCCGTGGCAGCACCGGGCCGACGTCGACGGCCCCGGACGGGCGTCCGTACGGATCGAGGTTCCCAGCTGTGACGGTCCGGGACCAGGTCACCGCCGAGGTGGCTCTCGCCGACATCCTCGGAATCGACCGGTTCGCCGCCGTCCTCGGTGGTTCGATGGGCGGAATGCGGGCACTCGAATGGGCCATCGGGCACCCGACCCGGGTGGCCGCGGCGCTCGTGCTCGCGTCCGGTGCACGCGCGACCGCCGACCAGATCGGCATCCAGACGGCGCAGATCCGCGCGATCACCGGCGACCCCGCCTGGAACGGTGGGGACTACCACGACACGGGCGTCCGGCCGGACGCAGGACTGGGTCTGGCCCGCCGCATCGCCCACCTGACCTACCGCAGCGAGATCGAGATGGACACCCGGTTCGGCAATTCACCGCAGACCGGCGAGGATCCCGCCACAGGCGGTCGCTACGCCATCCAGAGCTACCTCGATCATCAAGCGGACAAGCTCATCCGCCGGTTCGACCCAGGCACCTACGTGGTGCTGACCGAGGCGATGAACAGCCACGACGTCGGCCGCGGCCGGGGTGGTGTAGCAGCTGCGCTCGCGGGGATCCGCTGCCCGGTGGTCGTCGGCGGGATCGACAGCGACCGGTTGTATCCGCTGCGACTGCAGGAGGAACTCGCCGCGGACATCCCCACGAGCGCGGGCGTCCGGGTGCTCCCGTCCACGTACGGGCACGACGGTTTCCTGCTGGAGACGCGGGCGGTCGGCGCCCTCGTCCGCGACACCCTGGCGGCCGGTACTGCCGATACTCGGTGAACGCTCAGATCGGGCGGCTCGCGTCCAGCCAGTCGAGGCCGCCCGGGGTCGGCGCCTGCACGCCGACGAGCTCGATGAATTCCTGCTGGAGCGTGGAGTTCCCACGCACCGCAGCGACCGGGCCGACGGCCAGCACGCGGCCCTGGGCGACGACGGCGACGTCGTCGCAGAGGCTCTCGACCAACTCCATCACGTGACTGGACAGGACGACGGTGCCACCGCCGTCCACGTAGTCGCGAAGGATCCCGCGGATGACCTCGCCCGACACCGGATCGACGGACTCGAACGGCTCGTCGAGTATGAGCAGCCGGGGCGCGTGTACGAGCGCGAGCGCGAGACCGATCTTCTTCTTCATGCCGGCCGAATAGTCGACGACGAGGGTGTTCGCGTCGTCGGTGAGCCCCAGCGCGTCGAGCAGTTGCGGGATCCGCGTGTCCAGCTCGCTGAGTGGGACACCGCGCAACCGGCCGGTGTAGCGGACGAGCTCGGCGCCGGACAGCCGGTCGAACAGACGGAGCCCGTCCGGCAGCACGCCGACGGCCGCCTTGGCGGCGGGCGGGTCGGTCCAGACATCGTGTCCGAGCAGCCAGGCCCGGCCGGCATCCGGTCGGAGCAGCCCGGTGGCCATCGACAAGGTGGTGGTCTTGCCTGCGCCGTTAGGGCCGACCAGGCCGAAGGTGCGGCCGGCGGGTACGTCGAGGTCGAGACGGTCGACCGCGACCTTCGCGCCGAAGCGCTTCGTCAGACCACGCAACGACAGTGCGGGTCCGTTGGTGCGTTCGGGAATCACCTCCCGACCGTACTGCCACACCAGTGGTCCGTCAGGCGAGACTGGTGACCATCTGTCGAGACAGAGGTCGGTTCGGCGCTAGTCGCGTACTACCGTCTCTCCTCGATAGGTCACGAGTGTCAGCCGCTGCACCGACATGCAGCACAGCCCCGGCTTTCTGGCCGGCAACCCTCCCTCGCGGCGGGGTGCCCCGGGTGACGACCTGGCCGTGCGGAGAACCGTCACGGCAAGCGCGAGTACTGGGAGCTCCCGATGGCCATTCTGTCGATTCTCGAACCCCAGGTCGGCCGGCGGGACATCCCGACCGCCCGTCCGATCGCAACGCCCCCCGTCGTCGGCGCCGACCTGACCGTTCCGCTCGCCGACGGCTCGACGGTGACGTATGCGAACCTCGACCACGCGGCGAGCGCACCGGCCCTGGAGACGGTTCGCGCAGCCGTCGACGCCACGCTGCGCACCTACGCGTCAGTTCATCGCGGCGCCGGCTGGGCGTCGAAGATCAGCACCGATCTCTTCGAGCAGGCCCGCGCCGAGGTGGCCGCATTCGTCGGTGCGCGCGCCGCGGACGAGGTGGTCTTCACCCGCCAGACCACCGACGCGCTCACGCTCCTCGCGCGATGCCTACCGGCGAACACGACGGTGTTCGTCTTCGACAGCGAGCACCACGCGAACCTCCTTCCCTGGCCGGCCGATCGCACACGCCGCCTCGGAGTGCCGCGCGACCCGCGTGGCCTCATCGCCACGCTCGCCCGGGCCCTGCGCGACGCCCCGACAGGTCCGCGACTCGTCTGCGTCACCGGCGCCTCCAACGTGACCGGTGAGCTCCTGCCGGTCGCCGAGATCGCGGCCCTCGCCCACGCACACGGTGCCCGTGTCTGCCTCGACGCCGCCCAGCTGGCCCCGCATCGCCAAGTCGACATCGCGACGCTCGACGTCGACTACGTCGCCATCTCCGGCCACAAGCTGTATGCGCCGTTCGGCGCCGGCGCGCTCGTCGGACGGTCGGATTGGCTGGATGCGGCCGAGCCCTACCTGCCTGGCGGCGGTGCGACCGAGCGGGTGGACGCGAGCGGAGTGGTCTGGGCCACCGGTTCGGACCGGCACGAGGGCGGCTCCCCCAACGTCGTCGGCGCCATCGCCCTGGCCGCGGCGTGCGCCACGCTGACCCAGCATCGCGACGCCGTCGAGGCACACGAAGCGGTGCTCTCGGCACGCCTGCGCAGCGGACTCGGCGCGATCGACGGGGTGCGCCTGCTGTCGCTGTTCTCCGAGACCTCCGACCGGGTCGGAACCGTTGCCTTCACCGTTGCCGGGTTCCCGTCCGGCCTTGTCGCCGCCTACCTGTCGGCCGAATACGGCATCGGCGTGCGGGACGGAAAGTTCTGCGCACACCAGCTGACCGACGCCCTGCTCGCCGACGACGACGAGGGTCGCGCCGTCCGTGCAAGCCTCGGTCTCGGCAGCACGCTCGAGCATGTCGACCGGCTGGTCGGTGCGATCCGCAGGCTGGTGAACCGCGGCACGCGCCACACCTACACGTCCACCGAGGACGGCTGGGCCGTCGACGGCGACCGGCGCGAACTTCCACCACGCCCCTGGTGAGATCGCCTGGCAGGCCAGGGATATTTCGCTCCCGCTGTCCGAGGTATCACCCGCGGCACCTCGCCACCTCTGCTCGATAACGCGGCCGAGTCGATGCGAGGAGGTGACGGACGTGAAGGAATGGTCCGCGCTGATCGTTGCCGTCGTGGCGGTGATCGGTGCGGCGATCGGCGCTGCCGTGAGCAGTTGGCTCGGCGGCCGGCAGGCGGTGTCGCAGGACACGCGCGAACATCGTCTCGCGAGCTACCCGTCGGTCTGGAGCCGAACGTCGGTGGTCTCCCGTTGGCCCAAGACGACTGCACGCTTCGAGAATCTCTGCGACCTGCACACCGATCTGCGCACCTGGTACTACACCATCGGTGGCCTCTACCTGTCCGAGAACGCACGGACGCGCTACGGACAGCTGCAGGAGTTGCTCGGGCGCGTCGTCGACCGTGACGACGAGACGGCTGCGGGGGCCGACGCGGATGCCGCTTACGACGACGTGATGGAGGCGGCCAGCGCATTCAGGTCGGCGCTGACCGAGGACATCTCGTCACGCCAGCAACGATCTGTATTGGCGGCCGTCGGCCGTCGTGGCACACATCGGCGTGAGAACGCCCGAGCCGAGACTCGGCTGGCGAGACATCCGGCGGATAGTCAACGAGTGAAGCGGATCGACGTCATCCCGGCGGAAGCGGAACTCCGTGCTCCGGCTGCGCCACCGGTCACCCCGACCTAGTACCGCTGCTGCCAACCTTCCCCCGACACGGCCGTCGTCGACCCGGCTGGTGTCGCTGTGCGCCTCCTCGAGCTTCATCGCCTTCACCGTCACCGGGTCCGTGCATCACCATCGCGTGTACAGGACAATGAGCGGGATCAGACGTCCTTCGCGGCCGTTCCCCATGCGGCGACGAACGGCTGGCCGAGTCCCCCGTGCGACGCTGTCCCGTCGACCTTGCGCAACGCAGGCAGGAATTTCGCGGCGCATTGCCGGGCTCGGCTTTCGTGTACTCCCCGACCAGGGCCAGCATGTCCCCGGTGCCCGAGCAGAAGCCGATGATGCCGGCGGTGTAGCCGCGACCGTCCTTGATGTCTTCGATGTAGCGGTACTGCGCCTTCTGGTCCAGCGTCGAGTTCTCCGCGCTGGAGACCAGTTCCATCGCGATCTCCTTCTCCGCCGGCGAATGGAGCCCCGCCGCGCCGGCGGTGGAATTTGCGAGGGATGGGGTCGGAGTAGGCATCGGAGTCGGCGTAGAGCTGCATCCGACCGCCGGCACCGGCGACAGCCACGGCCATCATGCGGCGAATGCTCCTCACCCGGCTACCTCGAGTCGCGTCGACGCCGCCCGCCGCACCGAGCCGGGCGGAGTACCGACCACCCGCTTGAAGGCTCGGCTGAACGCCGCCTCGGACTGGTAGCCGTACCGCCTGGCCAGCTCCGAAACCGTGACGTCGGCGTCCCGGAGTGTCTGCAGGGCGGTCTGCATGCGCCACCGGATGACGTACCCCATAACCGGCTCGTCGACGAGTTCGGTGAACCTGGCGGCGAACGCCGAGCGTGACATGGCCGTCTCGCCGGCGAGCGCGGCAACCGTCCAGTCGCGTTGGGGGTTGTGGTGGATCAGCGCCAGGGCACGGCCGATCTGCGCATCCTGCAGTGCGCCGAGCCAGCCGGTCCGGGCCGCCGGATCGTTCTCCAGCCACGACCGCAACGCCTGGATGACCAGGATGTCGGAGAGCCGGGTGATCACGGCTTCGCCACCGGGACGCAGCTCGCGCGCCTCCTCGGCGATCAGCTGCAGGGTGCTGCGCATCCAGGTGAACCGCGGACCGGGGGCGGATTCCACGTCGATCAGCGGCGGAAGGAGCCGGACGAGCCGATCCGCCGAGGGATGATCGAACCGGACGGCGCCGCAGATCATCGTCGTCGAATCGCCCGCATCATCGTGGTACAGAACGGCATAGCGATCGCTGATGTAGTCGTGCGGTAGGTCGTAGACGACCGGGGCGTCGGTCGCGGCGTCCTCGTCGGCAGCCAGGACGTGCCCGGTGCCGTGCGGGACAAGGGCGAAGTCCCCCTCGGCCAGTGTGCGGGCCGGTGCACCGGGCACCGGGATCCGGGCCCAACCGCGCAGGACGACGTGGAACCACATGGACCCTGGTATCGGCGGGAGGGTCATACCCCAGCGACCCGTGACCTCGGATCGGCAGTAGAAGGTGCCGCTCATGCGCAGGAAGTGCAGCGCCTCCCCCAGCGGGTCAGGGGTCGTCCAGGGATCGTCGCCTCTCATGGCACCCACGGTAACTGTGGGGCACCGATCGTCCAGCTCGTTGGACGATCGGGCAGGATCTGGCGACGAACAGGTATGGATACGCCGCGCAAGCCCACCGACACTGGACGCATGACCATCACCCGCACGCCTCCGGCCCTCGTCACCGCCGCAGCACCCGTGCCGGCCGCGATCGACCGCGTCGTCTCCACGCTCACCGTCACTTCCGCGGTCGGGGCCGGATTGACGGCCGGCCTGTTGTTCGCGTTCTCGACGAGTGTGATGCCCGCGTTGCGGGCGCAACCGGCCGCGTCCGCGATCGCCACGATGCAGTCGGCCAACGTGACGATCCTCAATCCGCTGTTCCTGCTGCTGTTCGTCGGAACGACCGCGTCCTGCGTCCTGCTCGCGTGCACGGCCCCGTTCGCCCACACGGCCGGATCGCTGCTCAGAGTCGTCGGGGCCGTCCTGTTCATCGTCGGCATCGTCGTCGTCACCGCGGCGGTCAACGTCCCGATGAACAACGCGCTGGCTGCCCTCGAGCCTTCGTCGCCGTCGGCCGCTGCCTAATGGGCCACCTACCTGCAGCGGTGGACGATGTGGAACAACCTGCGGACCGCCGCCTCAGTGGTGGCGTGCGTCGCGCTCACCATCGCCGCGTCCCGGTGACGCGTCACATCGGTGCCGACCGGCCGATCAGCCCTGCAGGCCGCTTCCGGCGACACCCTCGACGATGCGTTTCTGGAAGATCAGGAACAGGATCACCAACGGCAGTGCACCGAGCAGCGACGAGGCCTGGATGTCGGAGAGCCGTTGCCCGAAGGAACCCTGGACGGTGGCCAGCCCGACCGGGATCGTCATCAGCTTGGGGTTGGCGAGCACGAACAGCCCCGCGACCGTGTCGGTCGCGGGGCCTTCACCGTTCTTACTGGCTTGGGTTTGCGGCCGTCAGCCTTCGATGACCACGGGGATGATCATCGGCCGGCGCCGGTGCCGCTGGTTCACCCAGCGGCCGACTGTCCGGCGCACGATCTGCGCCAGGGCGTGCACATCGTCGGTCCCGTTCGCCATCGCGTCGGTCAACGCACGCGAGAGTTGCGGTACCACCGAGTCGAACACCGAGTCGTCCTCGGCGAACCCACGGGCGTGCACCTCGGGTCCGGCGGTGATGCTGCGGCTCGGCAGATCGACGACGACGACGACGGAGATGAAGCCTTCGTCACCGAGGATCCGTCGGTCCTTCAACGAGGACTCGGAAAGATCCCCGACGGTCGAGCCGTCGACGAACACGTACCCGCAGTCGACCTGGCCGACCACCTTGGCGACGCCGTTCGCGAGATCGACGACCCCCCCGTCCTCGATCAGCATCACCCGGTTCTCCGGGACACCGGTCGCGGCCGCGAGTTCGCCGTTCGCGATCAGGTGCCGTGGTTCACCGTGCACGGGCATCACGTTGCGCGGGCCGACGATGTTGTACGTGTACAGCAACTCCCCCGCGCTCGCGTGCCCGGACACGTGCACCAGCGCGTTGCCCTTGTGGACGATGTCCGCGCCGCAGCGTGTCAGCCCGTTGATAACCCGGAAGACCGCGTTCTCGTTGCCAGGGATCAGGGAACTCGCGAGGACGACGGTGTCGCCCGGGTCGATCTCGATGAACGGATGGTCGCGGGCGGCGATCCGCGCCAGGGCGGACATCGGCTCACCTTGCGAGCCGGTCGAGATGAGCACCACCCGCTCGCGCGGGTAGTTGTCGAGTTCCTTCAGGTCGATCAGCGTGTCACCCGGGACCTTGAGGAAGCCGAGGTCACGCGCGACTCCCATGTTGCGCACCATCGAGCGGCCGACGAAGACGACCTTGCGCCGGTTAGCGACGGCGGCGTCGAGAACCTGCTGGACACGGTGGACATGCGAGGCGAAGCAGGCCACGATCACGCGTGTCTTGCTGCCGCCGATGACACGGTCGAGGACCGGTCCGATGTCCTTCTCCGCGGTGGTGAACCCGCGGACCTCGGCGTTGGTGGAGTCGACCAGGAACAGGTCGACACCCTCCTCACCGAGCCGCGCGAAGCCGCGGAGGTCGGTCAGCCGACCGTCGAGCGGGAGCTGGTCGAGCTTGAAGTCACCGGTGTGCAGCAGCATTCCGGCAGGCGTGCGAACGGCGACGGCCAACGCGTCGGGGACCGAGTGGTTCACCGCGACGAACTCGCAGTCGAACGGTCCGAACGGAACCCGTTGACCCTCGGCCACCTCGATCATCGGTGCATCGCGCTGCCGGTGCTCGCGCAGCTTGCCCGCCAGCAGCGCCAGCGTCAGCCGGGAGCCGACGATGGGTATGTTCTTGCGCTCACGCAGGAGGAACGGCACCGCGCCGATGTGGTCCTCGTGACCGTGGGTGAGAACGATGGCCTCGATGTCGTCGAGGCGACCCCGGATGTAGTCGAAGTCGGGGAGGATCAGATCGACGCCGGGATGGTCGTCCTCGGGGAACATGACACCGCAGTCGATGATCAGCAGGCGTCCGTTGTATTCGAGCACCGCCATGTTGCGACCGACCTCGCCGAGACCGCCGAGTGCGACCACCCGGAGCGTTCCGTCCTTGTAGACAGGCGGAATGCGGAGTTCGGTCGGGGTCAGTCGCACGTGTCGGCTCCGGTAGGTGCGAGGACGTCGAGTCTGTCGTGGTCAGTCATCGTGTATCTCCAATTCGGCCGAGCTGCCGGAGAACGCTGTCGTCCCCGACTCGTTGGGCATGTCCTGTTCCCCTGGCGGGAACACCGTGTAGGTGGGTCACAACAGACCCGAGGCGGCCAGATCAGCACGCAGTAAGGCGAGTTCGGCTTCGGTCATCGCGATCTGCGGCAGCCGGACGCTCGCGTCGGCGAGCACGCCGACCTCGACCAGCGCGGCCTTCGCGGCCACCGCTCCGGGCACGCGCATCATGATCGCGCGGACCGCCGGAACCAGCGATCGGTCGATCGACCGTGCCTCGACGAGATCGCCGGCGTCGACCGCGGCGATCATCGCGGCGTACTGTGCGCCGGCGACGTGACTGACGACGCTGACGACACCGACGGCGCCGATCGCCAACCAGGCAAGGTTGTTCTCGTCCGATCCGCTGTAGAACATCAGGTCGGCCGCGGCCAGCAACGACGTGGTGCCGGCGATGTCACCCTTCGCGTCCTTGACGGCGGCGATGTGTGGATGCTCGGCCAGCCGGAGAAGCGTCTCGGTCGCGATCGGCGTTCCGGTGCGCCCGGGGATGTCGTAGAGCATGCAGGGTAGGTCGGTCGCGTCGGCGACCGCGGTGAAGTGCGCGATCAGCCCGGCCTGAGTCGGACGTGAGTAGTAGGGGGTGACGACGAGAAGCCCGTCCGCGCCGGCGCGCGCCGCCTCGCGAGCGAGCCCGCAGGTGTGATGCGTGTCGGCCGATCCGATCCCGGCCAGCACCGACGCGCGGCCGGCCACCAGCGCGACCGTCCGCTCGACCAGCGACGTCTTCTCGGCATCTGTGGTGGTGGGCGACTCCCCGGTGGTCCCGTTCACCACGATCAGGTCGTGCCCGGACCCGAGCAAGTGGTCGACGACGCTCTCTAGCGCCTTCACGTCGAGGCCGCCGTCGGCGGTGAACGGTGTGACCATCGCGACGCCCAGGCGTCCCCATGGCGTGGCCGTCGTGGCTGTGGTCGTGCTCATCGGGCACCTCGTCCGGACAGGGCGTCGTCGACGCCGACCGATCCACTCATGACGCGACCGGCTCGACGTACTCCACCGTTCCGGCCAAGCGTGCCCGTTCTGCCGCGAACACCGCCAGGTGGGTCTCGAGCGATTCTGCCGGACCGGACGCGATACTGCTGGGATCGCCGGTCTCGATTGCGGTCACGAACGCGTCCATCACCGCGTCGTCACCGCCGCCGTGATGGCCGAACTCCTGACCGGCGAAGGGGTCGAACGTCTCGGCGGTGCCCGTGGCGAAATCGGTGATCGTGTAGGTCTCGCCGTTGCCGACCAGGGTGGCGGCGGAGCCGAAGATGCGCGTGTGCCGGTTCGTCCGGATGGACAGGCCTGCGAGGGTGAACGTGCCGGTGGTGCCGTCGGCGAACTCCATGGCCACCACCTGGTGGTCGGGGACGTCGTTGTCGCAGTAGTAGACGCAACGGCCGTACGGGCCGGTCTCGATCGCCGCCAGGACGCCTTCGGGGGTCTGGTCGGTGGTGATGACCGACGCCGGGAACTCGCCGACGCGAGGAAGGTAGATCTTGAGGGCGGAGAAGATGCAATCGGGTTCGGCTGCGCAGGCGACGCAGCGCCGGCCGGCACCCGCTGGCGCGTTCTCCGGGGTGAAGTAGGTGAGGCTGCCGAAGCTGGAGACCCGGCTGAACGGCTTGCCGATGATGTAGCGCAGCCAGTCGATGTCGTGTGAGGACTTCGCCATCAGGAGCGAGCTGGAGTCCTCGACCCGGCTCCAGTTGCCGCGGACGTAGGAGTGCGCGAAGTGCCAGTAACCGACGGGCTCGAGGTGCTCGATCGAGGTGATCTTGCCCAGCCGGCCGTTCTGGACGATCGTCCGGAGCGCTTGCGCATAAGGCGTGTAGCGCAGGACGTGTGCGACGACGAACGCGACGCCGCCCCGCTGCACGGCTTCGACGACCTCGCGAACCTCCTGCTCCGTCGGGGAGATCGGCTTCTCGAGGAGAATGTCGATGTGCGCGTTCGCGAAGGCGACGGCGGGGTCGTGGTGGTCACGGTCCTGGGTGCAGATGACGACACCGTCGATGGCGAGACGGCCGGCGACGACCTGGTCCAGGATTTGACGCCAGTCGTCGAAGCGGGCGTTGTCCTCGAGGTGATGGTCGTCGCCGATGCGGTCACACACCTCGCGGCGCGGGTCGGCGACAGCGACGACTTCGGCTCTGCCCGGATGCTCGAGAGTCCACTGGGCATAGCCGGAGCCACGGGCGCCGGCACCCACCACGGCAAGACGGACACGTCGCATTGCACCCAGCCTAGCCGCGACGCGCGGGTCGGCATGACCCACACCTTCCGCCGGCCGGGCGGCGAGGTTTGGCATCATGGCGCGATGCCCGCCACCGTGTCCTCAGAGGGCAACCACGGTGTGGTCGACGACGTCCGGGCCACGACGGTCAAGGCGCTGTCGGTCGGGTTGAGCACCTCCACCTACGGCCTCGGTTTCGGCGCGCTCGCGGTCACCGCCGGGCTGTCGATCCCGCAGACGATGGCGTTGTCGCTGCTGTTGTTCTCGGGCGGCTCGCAGCTCGCGTTCATCGGGCTGATCGGTGCGGGGGCGAGCGGCGCCGCGGTGGCGTCGTCGACGTTGCTCGGCCTGCGCAACGGGGTCTACGCGATCGCCGTGCGCCGGCTCGTGCCGGAGACCGGTGCTCGCCGGGTGCTGGCCGCGCAGCTGACGATCGACGAGTCCACGGCGGTTGCGCTCGGTGCGGCGACGCAACGCAGTCGGCGCCGCGGGTTCTGGCTGACCGGTGGCGTCGTGTACGCCGGGTGGAATCTCGCCACCCTCACGGGCGCACTGCTGGGTGACCGGCTCGGCGATCCGGCCACGTATGGCCTGGACGCGGTCGGGCCGGCTGCCTTCCTCGCACTGCTCTGGCCCAGGCTGGCCGACACCTCCACCCGGGTGGTGGCGGTCATGGCCGTCGGCGTGGCGCTCCCGCTCGCACCTGTGCTGCCCGCGGGTGCGCCGGTGCTGGCGGCCGGGCTGGTCGCCGTCGCGGCCGGGTTCGTCGGCCGCGGTCGTCGGGCGGCGGCGTCGTGACGGTGTCGTGGGTCCCGGTCCTGCTGGCGTGCGCGTTGGCGTTCGCGGCGAAGCTCCTCGGCGGCCTGGCGCCACAGCGCTGGCTGGAACGGCCGGTGGTGGCGCGGTGTGTGACCTACCTGCCGGTCGCGCTGCTGAGCGCCCTGGTGGCCGCCTCGACGGTCCTCGTCACCACGTCGAGCGGGGTCCGGTTCGCGATCGACGCACGTCTGGCGGCCCTTCTCGTGGCGGGGATCGCGTTGCTGTTGCGTGCGCCGTTCGTGGTGGTCGTGGTGCTCGCGGGCGCGACGGCGGCCGGAGTCCGCGCGGCCGGCTGGGGATAGCCGAGCCTGCCAAGCCCCGTCCGCTCGTCCGTCCGTCCGTCCGCCCGCTCGCGTGCGCCCGAGTGGACGCTCCCGGGCGCCTGAGGCGGCGTGTCGCGCAGCGACGCGCCCACTTTGCGGATCTGGCTAGCTCGGGGGCGGCCCGCAGCCCGGTGGAGGTTGGCCGTAGGCCGGTGGAGGTTGGCCGTAGCCCGGTGGAGGTTGGCCGTAGCCCGGTGGAGGTTGGCCGTAGCCCGGTGGAGGTTGGCCGTAGCCCGGCCCGATCGCCGGCGGCTGCTGCATCCCTACCTGAGCCGGCGGCTGGCCAAGCGCCGGCGCGAACGCCTGACGGGCCGCCGCGGTCGTCTGCAGCAGGTCCCACTGCTCACTCACCGCTTCGCTGTCGGCCGAACCACGAACCACTCGGGCCCGGAGCAGCGCGAGGTCGCTGGCAGCGTTCTGGAATGTTCGCATCGCCGTCCGGCCGGGTTTGCCGCCGGTCGTCTTCGCCCATCGGCGGGCCTGCGTACGACGTGACATCGACGCGAGCATCCACACCTCACCTGGGGAGAACCAGCCGCTTCGCACGTAGTCCCAGAGGTAGCGGCCGATGATCTGGCCTTCCCGCCGTCGCAAGACGATGACCGCGATGACGCCGGCGATGAACAGCGGGATCTCGACGAATGGGAACACGATGACCACGAGTCCGGTGGAGGCCGAGAAGTTCCACAGCGCGTGCAGGAACATCGCGCACAACAGCCCGGCTATCGGAGCGACGATCTTGAGCCACTTCTTCGAGGTGATCGCCGCTATCCCGATGCCGGCACCGGTGCAGGCGGTGAACATCGGATGCGTGAACGGCAGGATCAGCCCGCGCAGCACGAAAATGGTGAGGAGCCCGCTGGTGCCGGTGCTGAAGTTCGCACCGGCCAGATAAAGGATGTTCTCGGTCGCGGCGAAGCCGGCCGCCGACATCCCGGCGAGGACGATCCCGTCGACGACACCGTCGAAGTCCTTGCGTCGGACGAGGAAGATCAGCAGGACGGCGAGGCCCTTGGTCGTCTCCTCGACGATCGGCGCGGACACGACGGCGGTCCAGCTGCCGGCGCCCGCCCGGGTGAGGATGACGTCCGCGGTGGTGTTGAAGACCAGGCTGATGACGGTCGCGACGCAGGCTCCCCACCCGAACGCGAAGAACAGCACGCCCCTGGGTTCGGGCTCGAACCGGTCGAGCCAGAGGAAGGCAGGGACGACGATGCCGAGCGGGATGGCGGCGAACAGCAGGCCGAGCCCGAGCGACTGGAAGCCCGCGTCGGCACCGATCACCAGCAGCATCAGGGCGAGCCCGATCGCCATCACGGATACGACGATCCCGGTGAACAGCCAGGTGTTGGTGAGCCCCCGGCGGGTCGGGTTGACGACCGAGCCACCGGCTCCGCCGACCGCCGGCGCCGGGTAGAGATTCGTCACGGGCGCAGCCTCACGGGACTCGTCATGGCATGAAAGGTTAGACGACAGAGCTCCCGGGCAGCGGGAGCAGCGCACCGAGGCCGACGGTCAGCCCGGGCCGGTCGACCACCGCGCGGACCGCGGTGAGGACGCCCGGCATGAACGACTCGCGGTCGAGCGAGTCGTGTCGGATGCTCAGCAGTTCGCCGGGCCCACCGAACAGGACCTCCTGGTGGGCGACCAGTCCACGCAGCCGCACCGAGTGCACCGGGATCCCGTCGACCACGGCTCCCCGCGCGCCGGGCAACGCCTCGACGGTCGCATCCGGACCGGCCGGAATGCCGGCCGCGGCCCGTGCGGCCGCCATCCGCCCGGCGGTGGCACGCGCGGTACCCGACGGCGCATCGAGCTTGCGGTCGTGGTGCAACTCGATGATCTCGACGCTGTCGAAGAACACCGATGCCTGTTCGGCGAACTGCATCATCAGTACGGCGGCGACGGAGAAGTTGGCGGCGATGACGACGCCGACCCCGGGCGCGTCGGCCAGCATGTCGCGGACCTCGTCGAGCCGGGCTTCGTCGAAACCGGTGGTGCCGACGACGGCATGGATGCCGTTCGCGATGTAGGACGCCAGGTTGGTCATGACGACGTCGGGGCGGGTGAAGTCGATCACCACGTCGCACCCCGCCACGACGATGTCGTCGACGCTGTCGTGGCGGCCGACCGCGGGCCCCGGCACGAGGTCCGCGGCAGCCGTCACGGCCGCGTAGGCGGCGGAGCCCATCCGGCCGTACGCGCCGACGACGCCGACCCTGCTGGTCATGCCCCGATGAGCTTGCGGGCGGAGCGGAACGGTCCGACCACGGCGATGCGCTGCTCCCCCGACAGCACGCGTGCCGCCACGGCGTTTGCATGCTCGAGGGTCACGTCGTCGATCATGGCGAGCAGGTCGTCGGTCGACCGGAACTCCGGGTAGACGATCTCGCTCTTTCCGAGCCGGGTCATCCGGGAGCTGGGATCCTCCAGGCCGAGCACGAGCGAGCCGCGCAACGCGCCCTTGGCGCGGACCAGTTCGTCCACGGTGATGCCGTCGGCGGCGACCTCGCCCACCGCGGCGGCCATCCGGCCGAGCACCTCCCGGGTCTTCGCCGGCAGGCAGCCGGCGTAGACGGCGAACGTGCCGGCGTCGGCGAACGCGCTGGTGTAGGAGAAGACCGAGTACGCGAGGCCGCGCTTCTCCCTGATGTCGTTGAACAACCGGGACGACATGCCGCCGCCGAGCGCGGTGTTGACGACGGACAGCGCCATCCGATCGGGATCGTCACGAGTGAGCGACGGCATTCCGAGGACGACGTGTGCCTGTTCGGTGTGCCGGTTGACGAGCCGGATGCGACCGCCGTCGGTGCTCGGCACCCAGCGCTTACGGCCGCCGCTTCGTCGACGCGGCGGAGCCGGCGGGGCCTTCGGTGCGTCGAGCAGCCGGGGAGCGAACGCCTTACGGACCAGCCGGACGAGCTTGTCGTGGTCGACGTTGCCCGCGGCACTGACAACCATGGCGGGGAGTTCGTAGCGGCGGCGGAACCAGCCGCTGATCTGACGCCGGCTAAGCGACTGGACCGACTCTGCCGAGCCCAGGATCGGCCGCGCAAGTGGATGGACGTCGAACATCTGCTCGGCGAACAACTCGTGCACCAGATCGGCCGGATCGTCGGTCGCCATCGCGAGCTCTTCGCTGATGACGTCCCGCTCGGCCTCGATGTCGTCGGCGGCGAGCAGAGGGTTGCAGAGGATGTCACCGAGGACGTTGACGGCCAGTGGCAGATCGTCGTCGAGCACGCGCGCGTAGTAGCAGGTGAACTCCTTGCCGGTGAAGGCGTTGAGCTCTCCCCCGACGGAGTCGATCTCGGCGGAGATGTCGAGTGCCGAACGTGTGGTCGTGCCCTTGAAGAGCACGTGTTCGAGGTAGTGCGTCGCACCTGCGAGGCTCGGTGGCTCGTCGACCGACCCGACTCCGACCCAGGCTCCGAGCGCGACCGACCGGACGCCGGGCATGTGTTCGCTGACGACGCGCAGCCCGCTCGGCAACACCGATCGGCGGATCGTCGTCTCGGCGTCCGGGATCGACTGCTCCACGGCGGCAGCCGCGTGGCCGGCGGCGCGGGTTCGACCCCGCGCCACCGGCTTCCGTGTGTTCGCGTTGCTCACGACGGGCAGGCGTCGACTAGTGCGCTGCGGCGGTCTCGTCCACCACGGGCGCGAGCGAGAGCTTGCCCCGGTCGTCGATCTCGGCGATCTCGACCTGGATCTTCTGTCCGACGGAGACGACGTCGTCGACGTTCTCGACCCGCTTGCCGCCGGAGAGGGCACGGAGCTTGCTGATGTGCAGCAGGCCGTCCTTGCCGGGAACGAGGGAGATGAAGGCGCCGAAGCTCGTCGTCTTCACCACCGTGCCGAGGAACCGCTCGCCGACCTTCGGGAGCATCGGCGTGGCGATTCCGGCGATCATCGCGCGGGCGGCCTCGGCCGCGTCGCCGTCGACCGCACCGATGAAGATGGTGCCGTCGTCGTTGATGGTGATCTGCGCGCCGGTGTCTTCCTGGATCTGGTTGATGACCTTGCCCTTGGGCCCGATGACCTCACCGATCTTGTCGGTCGGGATCTTGATGGTGATGATGCGCGGCGCGAACCTGGACATCTCCGCCGGGGTGTCGATCGCCTCGGCCATCACGCCGAGGATGTGCAGGCGGGCCGTGCGCGCCTGCGTGAGCGCCGCGGCCAGGACGCTGGACGGGATGCCGTCGAGCTTCGTGTCGAGCTGCAGCGCGGTGACGAACTCCGACGTGCCGGCGACCTTGAAGTCCATGTCGCCGAACGCGTCCTCCGCGCCGAGGATGTCGGTGAGCGCGACGTAGCGGGTCTCCCCGTCGACGGTGTCGGAGATGAGGCCCATCGCGATGCCGGCGACGGATGCCTTGATCGGCACACCGGCGGAGAGCAGTGCGAGGGTGGAGGCGCAGACCGACCCCATGGAGGTGGAGCCGTTCGAGGCCAGCGCCTCGGACACCTCACGGATGGCGTACGGGAACTCCTCGCGGTCGGGCAGCACCGGGATCAGTGCGCGCTCGGCCAACGCGCCGTGACCGATCTCGCGGCGCTTCGGCGAACCGACCCGGCCGGTCTCACCGGTCGAGTAGGGCGGGAAGTTGTAGTTGTGCATGTAGCGCTTGGTGACGTTCTCGGCGAGCGAGAGGCCGATGCGCTGCTCCATGGAGAGCATGTTCAGCGTGGTGACACCCAGGATCTGGGTCTCGCCGCGCTGGAACAGCGCCGAGCCGTGGACCCGCGGGACGACGTTGATCTCCGCCGACAACGGGCGGATGTCGGTGACACCGCGGCCGTCGATGCGGACGCCGTCGCGAAGCACACGCTGACGCACCTGCGCCTTTGTGACCGAACGTAGAGCCGCGCTGATCTCGCTCTCGCGACCGGCGAACTTGTCGGCCAGCTTCTGCTTCGTGAGGTCCTTGATCTCGTCCTGGCGGCCTTCGCGTTCGGCCTTGGACAGGATCGTCAGGGACTCCGCGACGTCGGCGGACGCGCTCGCCTCGACAGCGGCGTAGACGTCGTCGTCGTAGTCGACGAATACGGGGAACTCGGCGGTGGGCTTCGCCGCGTTGGCTGCGAGCTCGGCCTGGGCTGCGACCAGTGACTTGAGGAACGGCTTGGCGGCCTCCAGTCCTTCGGCGACGACCTCCTCGGTGGGCGCCTGCTTGCCGGCCTGCACGAGGTTCCACGCAGCCTCGGGTGCCTCGGCCTCGACCATCATGATGGCGACGTCGCCATCAGGCAGGACGCGACCGGCCACGACCATGTCGAATACGGCCTCTTCGAGCTGGCTGTTGGACGGGAACCCGACCCACTGCCCGTCGATCAGCGCGACGCGGACACCCGCAACCGGCCCCGAGAACGGGAGACCGGCGAGCTGCGTGGACATCGAAGCGGCGTTGATGGCGATGACGTCGTAGGTGACGTCGGGGTTGAGCGCGAGGACGGTCACGACGACCTGGACCTCGTTGCGGAGGCCCTTGACGAACGTCGGGCGCAGCGGCCGGTCGATCAGCCGGCAGGTGAGGATGGCCGATTCGGACGGACGGCCTTCGCGGCGGAGCACCGAGCCGGGGATCTTGCCGGCTGCGTAGGAGCGCTCCTCGATGTCGACGGTGAGCGGGAAGAAGTCGAAGCCTTCCCGCGGCTTGCTACCGGCGGAGGTCGCCGAGAGCAGCATCGTGTCACCGTCGAAGGTGACCGTGGCGGAACCGGCAGCGAGCTTCGCAAGCTTGCCGGTCTCGAAGACAACGGTGTGGGTGCCGTATTTCCCGTTGTCGATGATCGCCTCTGAGGTGAAGACCGTTGAGGCCTGGACAGAACCCGTCATGGGGCTCCCTTCGGAGAGGGAGCGATTCCGCACGAAACCTGCGGACCGGTGGGCCGGCCTTCGATCGAGGCTCACGGGAGATCCTGCTTCGGCTCGGATGAGCCGACCTCCCGGAAGCCACTACCGAGGACCGGGCCGTGTGTGCCGGCGTGCGATCGCTCCTGGTGTGGTTGCGACGGGCAGGCTGCTCGTCGCGGTGGTGCCGTCGATGTTCAGATGTGGATCGTTCGCCGCTGCGCCGGCCGGCCGAGGGCGGCTGGGCGAGAGGCCGGCGACAGGGCGAACGAAAGGTCGGGAGCGGCCCGGAGGGCACACTCCCGACGGAGGGTTCTAGCGGCGGAGGCCGAGGCGCTCGATGAGCGCGCGGTAACGGCCGATGTCCTCGCTCTGCAGGTAGTTCAGCAGGCGACGACGCTTACCGACCAGCAGGAGCAGGCCGCGGCGGGTGTGGTGGTCGTGCTTGTGCACCTTCAAGTGCTCGGTGAGATGGGCGATGCGATTGGAGAGCAGAGCGACCTGCACCTCGGGCGACCCGGTGTCGCCGTCGTGCGTCGCGTGCTCGGCGATGAGTGCCGTCTTGGCGGCGGCGAGTTCTGTATTGACTGACACAGAGTTCCTTCCACAAGGTGTCTGCGCGGTGCTCCAGGGCATGTCCACCTGGGCGCTATGGATCCGCGGCCGGTACACGGCGTCTGCCAGACTATCAGCGCAGGTCGGGACGGGTCGAATCGGGAGAATCGAGTAGACGGTCGCCGCGCTCAGCGGGCGGACGCGGACCCGGTCAGCAGGTCCCGCACGCGGTCGACGTCGTCGTTCATCTGGACGACCAGGTCCTCGATCGCGTCGAACTTGACCATGCCGCGGATGCGGTGGGCGAAGTCGACGGCGATCCCTACGCCGTAGAGCTCTAGGTCGTCGCGGTCCAGCACGTAGGACTCGACCCGCCGGTCTACACCGTCGAAGGTGGGGTTCGAGCCGACACTGATCGCGGCGGGCTGCGCCGGGGCGTCGGGCTCGTCGAGCCGGCTGAGCCAGCCGCCGTAGACACCATCGGCCGGAACCGCCTCGTCGGCGGTCGCAGGCAGGTTCGCGGTCGGGTAGCCGAGAAGCGCGCGGCCGCGCTGGTCGCCGCGGACGACGGTGCCGCAGACCCGGTGCGGGCGGCCGAGGAGCCCAGCCACGGCCTCGACCTCACCGGCGGCCAGGGCGTACCGGATGGCCGACGACGAGACGACCGTCGGGTGGCCGTTGATCTCGACGTCTACGACGGGGATCGTCTCCACCCGCAGGCCCGCATCCATCAGCGTGCTGACATCACCTTTCGCCTTGTGGCCGAACCGGAAGCCGTCGCCCACGACGATGACGGCCGGATGCAGCGGCGCCAGGACCCGGCGGATGAACTCCTCCGGCGACCACGAGGCGACAGTGGCGTCGAAGCCGACCACCACGACGTCGTCCACACCGGCGTCGCGGAGGAGTTCGGTCTTGCGCGGCTCCGGCGTCAGTCGCGTCCGTGCGAGGTCTGGGCGCAGCACCGCCATCGTGTGCGGCTCGAACGTGACCGCCACCAGCGGTGCACCTGGCAGGACCGCGGCGGCGCGGGCGAGGAGTGCGCGGTGGCCGCGGTGGACGCCGTCGAAGTTGCCGATGACCACGATCGGGTCGGCGTCAGGTTTCTCGGCTTCGGGATTCGGCACGCCCGCAAGCGTCTCACGCACCGGGTCCTCAGCCGCGACGGCGTCGAGCAGGGGCGCGACACCTCTCGTCTGGACACTGTTCACACGAAGACGGCGACGGGGCGCAGGACGGAGCTCCCACGCTCGTACAGGGCGAGGAAGGTGCCGTCCGGGGCGAACACCGCGATCGGCTTACGGGTAGGCAGCTTCGACACGTCGAGGCCGACGAGCCGGCGACCCGTGCGAACGTCGGCGGCTCCGGTCTCGTCGAGATCGAGCCGGTCGAACAGGCGGTCGGCGACCTCGGTGATCCCTAGCATGGGCAGCTCGATCGCCGCCTCCAGCTCGGGCAGGGTGGACGCGTCGGCGATGCCGAAGGGGCCGATTGCCGTTCTGCGCAACGAGGTCAGGTGCCCGCCGACCCCGAGCACACCACCGATGTCACGGGCCAGCGCGCGGATGTAGGTGCCCGAGGAGCACTCCACGGTGAGATCGACGTCGACCACCATGCGCTCGTCGACCGAGGACCGGGTGATCTCCCCGACTCGCAGCGAGGTGACGGTGACCGGCCGGGCCGCGAGCGTGACGTCCTCGCCCGCCCGGACGCGCGCGTACGCCCGCTGGCCGTCGACCTTGATGGCCGACACCGCCGATGGCACCTGCTCGATGGCGCCGACGAATCCCGCCGCGGCGGTACGGATCTGGTCGTCGGTGACGTCGAAGGCGTCCAGAGAGGTGATCGTCTCGCCCTCCGCGTCGTCGGTGACCGTGGATATACCGAACCGTGCGGTGGCGAGATAGACCTTGCCCGCCAGCGAAAGGTGTCCGAGCAGGCGCGTCGCCTTGTTCAACCCGAGCAGCAGAACGCCGGTCGCCATAGGATCGAGCGTGCCGGCGTGGCCGACCTTCTTGGTGCCCGCGAGTCCGCGCATCTTGGCGACGACGTCGTGCGACGTCCATCCCGCGGGCTTGTCGACGACGACGAGCCCGGACACGACCGCAGCCGTCCCCGGCGTCCCGGCGGTCGCCGGAGCGTCAGCGCTCACCGGGCTCGATCTTCGCGTTCGTCGTCCGCGTCGGTGTCGTCCGCGTCGGGGTCACCTTCGACCAGCTTCGGGCCGTACGGATCCGCCTCGCCGGCGAAGGTCGCGCCGACGGACGCGCGGGCGATCTCCTCGTCGGACTCACGGGCCTTGCGCAGCAGGTCGTCCACGGCGGCGGCGTTCTCGGGCACGCCGTCGAGGACGAACGTGAGTGACGGTGCCTGCCGCAGGCCGATCCGTTTGTTGATCTCGCCGCGGAGCATGCCCGTCGCGCTCACGAGTGCTGCCTGCGTCGCCGCGCGAGACTCGTCGTCACCGAAGACGGTGTAGAAGATCGTCGCCTGGCTGAGATCACACGTCAGGCGAGCGTCGGTGATGGTGACGAACCCCAGCCGCGGGTCCTTCACCCGCCGTTCGAGGAGCTCGGCGGTCAGGACGCGGATGCGGTCGGCCGTCTGCCGGACGCGCAGTTCGTTGCTCATGTCAGTCTCCGTCACTCGTGCCGGTCGTCTGTCTGCACATCGTCGCAGCAGGCGTACAGGCGGGCACGTCGCACCGCGTGATGCGGTGCGACGTGCCC
>JAABUT010000046.1_pt1 | contig 224652 bp, 221 predicted proteins | sample 5559281 | NCBI WGS metagenome assembly JAABUT01 (sample SAMN10711880, study PRJNA513359) | rock metagenome | isolation source: Antarctica rocks | place: Antarctica: Victoria Land, Ricker Hills nord | collected 2016-01-04
TTTTTTGTATCCATCTGATTGTCAGATAAATATACAAATAAATCATCATATTATTAAACTAAATAACTGATTATTAAGTATTTAATTCAATAATAATTAAACGATTATTTTAATGCGTTTGCCCTGATTGTGTTTCGGATAAAACCAATATTGCATTGTAATTTAGAAAAAACAACCCTATATTTGCGCTCTTGTTTTAAAAAGCGTATAATACTAAAAAGATATGAAAAGAACGTTCCAGCCTTCACAGCGTAAGAGAAGAAATAAGCACGGTTTCCGCGAGCGGATGTCAAGCGCAAACGGCAGAAGGGTTTTAGCTGCAAGAAGGGCAAAAGGCAGGCACAAGTTGAGCGTATCTTCAGAGCGTAAGCACAAAGCATAAGTACTTTTTCCTGTGATAGGCAGGAAATGCCGACCGGTTTTTTAGTGTAAATTTAAACCGGTTTTTTTATTTTCATGAACACTCTACCAAAAGAAGAACGGTTGTTTGGTGTAAAACTTATTACAGATTTATACCAAAACAGTTCTTCTTTTTTATGTTACCCGTACAAAATCAACTGGCAATTCATTCCGGCTGCGGATATAGCCCCGGCCAAAGTGTTGTTTTCGGTTTCCAAAAAAAGATTTAAAAAAGCAGTTGAACGTAATTTGTTAAAACGGCGGATGCGCGAAAGTTACCGGCTGCAAAAGCAGGAGTTTTTGTTTCGGAAGATGGAAAACCTTGAAAAGCAGCTTGTTTTTTCCGTAGCTTATATCGGCAAAGAGATCAATGATGCTGTTTTTATGAGGCTAAAAATGCAGAAAGTGTTGCAGCAATTGGCTGAAAAACTAAGCTGATGGATGTAATAAACCGATTTTTAAGCAATATTGTAAGCCGGTTCTTTATTTTGCTGATACGTTTGTACCAATACCTACTTTCGCCGATGCTGGGCGTTTCCTGCCGATACACGCCAACCTGCTCGGAATACGGGATGGAAGCGATCAGAAAACACGGGCCGTTTAAAGGCGGATGGCTAACTTTAAAACGAATTGCGCGTTGCAATCCCTGGGGCGGCCATGGCCACGACCCTGTTCCATAATAATCATGAGTTTAATCCTGCAAATAGAAACCGCTACCGCTTCCTGCTCTGTTGCGCTGGCAAAAGACGGAAACGTCCTCTCTTCCAAAACCATTAACCAAAGGAATATCCATGCCGAAGTGATTACTGTTTTTATCGGTGAATTATTTGCAGAAAACGGTCTGACTTTTAAGGAGATGGATGCCGTTGCCGTAAGTTCTGGTCCGGGTTCTTATACCGGTTTGCGCATTGGTGTTTCCACGGCAAAAGGTTTGTGTTTTTCGCTAGATAAACCGCTGATCGCGGTAGAAACGTTGCAGGCAATGGCAGCCGGATATTTATCGCGTGTAAAAAAAGCTAAAGGTGAATTTTTATTGTGCCCGATGATTGACGCGCGGCGGATGGAAGTTTACACCGCTTTGTTTGACCAGGATTTGAAGCAGATAGAAGCCACTTCTGCCACGATTATTGATTCGGAAAGTTTTAAATCAACTTTAGATCAGTATCAAATTATTTTTTTTGGTGATGGTGCCGCAAAGTGCCAGCCTGTACTGGGCAATCATCCGAATGCTGTTTTTATCGATGATTTTTTGAACCGTGCCGGGGATATGACTGCTATCGCTGCAAAAAAAATGGAGGAGCAGCAGTTTGAAGACGTCGCGTATTTTGAGCCTTTTTATTTAAAAGATTTTATTGCTGGAAAGATCAAAGATCAGTAGTAAGATCTTTTGAAGATACGCATCCACATCCGGTTAAAAAAGCCTCTTTCTTCTCCCATTGGAATATAGCTTGCGTTCGCCGGGTGTTCGATCACCCTGCCAAACTTTACCGAGAATCCTAAAAATACATCTAAGCCCGTAGCTGCTGCGGTCGTGTTGTAATTGGATTTGGAAAACTGTGCATCGTGCAGCAACTGCTCTGCACCCAGATAAAATTCTGCATTGGGCGATTTGATCATGAGTTGGCCGCCAATATTCCAAACCCGGTCATCATTATAAGTAGCCAAAGCTGTAAGCCAGAGGCTTTTGTAGGTGAAATGGTTGACCAGAGCAGCCGTAAGCCCGTTATAAAACAGGTTCTTGGAAACAACAAAAGTCGGCAGGTAATAAAAATCGGCCGTAAACAGATTGAATTTTTTGCTTGCAGATAAATCAGCCTGTCCGTCAATGGGTGCAATAAAAGCGTGATCGCTTGGGTTTTTGGTGATAATGCTGTCTGCTTCGGTCAAAATCCGGCTGTCGTTATAGCGGGTTACAGCAATCCGGTCAACGTTTTGTGATCCGTTGAAATCATAAGTTGTGGTGTTTTTACTCCAGCGGATAAAACCCAAATCCCTTACGTTTCCCTGCAACAGTACACCGTTTTCCAACTGCGCCTGCATGCCAAAACTAACCGCAGCGCCCGGATTCCGGTAACCTACCAAAGCCCTTTTTCCAAAAGGGCCGCCGGTGTATGTAGAAATGTATTTCCCTTTTAAAAACAAAGTAGCTTGCGTGCTGTCTTTTCCAACATAAAAACTGGATTGTGTAATATTAAGTTTGGTATAATAAACACCGAGCAAAGCGCTCAGCTTCATTCCAAAAGCAACAGTTGGCGATACTTTTTTCCGATAGGTCAAACTTAGTTGATGATAGCCTTGCACGTGGGCATAATTGTTAAACAGATCATTGTTATAAGTCCCGTTTGCAAATTTTTTATAGTTGTCCAACAGCAGCAAGCTTTCATCTGTAATACTTCCGCTGCCTGTAGCTTTGGTTTGGGCAGATAAGCCGATTTCCGAGTCGTCGTCCAATCGGTTATACATTTTCAGCATAAACCAATAAGTGTTGACGTTCAGATTTATGTTGTTTCGTTTTTGCAAACCGGAAGTTAACCGACTGCTGTTGTAAGTTCCTTTGCTGATGAGGGAACGGATGGTATTTTGTCCGTTTCCTGCAAAACTACTGTTGCTGCTGATGTTAGGGATAAAGAAGTTGAAAGCAAATTGCCTGCTCGAGTCGGGAATAAAAGCACGCTGGGCGGGGTTTTCAAAAGAATCAAATAAAGTACCGGTATTAAAGTGAGAAAATTGCTGGGCACGGGCTGTAAAAACCATGAAAAACAAAAGCAGGCCTGGAAGAAATTTCATCATGCAAAAGAAGAAAAATTTGTATCATAAAAGGGCATCTCTAAAAACCCGTATTATTTGTTTGGCCTCACCTTTAGTTCCTCTCCATTGGAGAGGAAAAGGAGCGTTTTTAGAGATGCCCTGAAGTAATAATTCGGTAAGGGGTTTCACTTACCCAATACAGTAACAAAAATATTACATTAAGTAATTTTGCCAACTATTAGAAGTTTATTTATATTTATTTTATCCTTCTTTAAATAGTAAAACCATGAAATTAAATAGTAAAACCATGAAATTAAACCTATCCAAATTCTATCTACTACCCACTTTTGTTTTTTTGATTGCCCTAACAATGAGTTGTAAAAAAGAACAGGGTACAGTTAAGGTAGTTACAATGGTCATAGCTTCAAAATTAGACAAAGGAAGTCCTGCTCCCCCTTCTTCTACCGCTAATCCAACCGTTATATCTTATCTGAATATAACGGAACAGGAAACTAATGAAAAGTATGGATTAGCTTTGGGAAGAATAGAGGGGTTTAATTACGTTGAGGGCAATCAATACGTTCTCAAAGTCCAAAAAACTACTATCAGCAACCCACCGGCTGATGGCTACACAGAACAATATAAATTGCTTGAAGTAATATCTACAACAAAGGTTGGCAATTAATAAAAATCCGGATTATAGCCTTTACGTTATCCAATTTAAAAACATCCAAGCAACATTCAAAAAGCCTTAAATACCTTAGTTTCTTTTTAAAAAGTTACACTCAATCTATCACTTCATTAAAAACTTAAAAAAATGAAAAAGCGTCTACTTTATTCAGTAGCATTATTATGCTTAATCGTTGCTTCTTGTAAAAAAGATGCCAACAAGAATGGAAACTCGGATTCTAAAACATCTGAACTTGTTACACTTAAATCTGGTGCGGTAGTGGAGAAAAAGGGTGATAAGTCCATTTGGCAGGGAGACATGGTATTATCATCAGCACAACTTAAAAATTTAGATGAAAAGGGCACTATTTTCGGCGAGGCCCCAAAACACCTTGGCCCTGATACTTCAATCCATCCGGTTTATAATCTTCCAGTGCAATCAGGAGCAAATAATACTGCTATTCCAAGAGCGTTTAGTATTTATCCAACCTCTTATAACATGTGGGCTATGGTTCGATTTACATATAATGCAAATTTGCCTGCTTAGTTGAAAGATGAAATAAAGCAAATTCTCTTACAATACCAGGCAACAACAAATGTTAGGTTTTACAACGCGACCGGACAACCAACAGTAGATCCTACTTATGGTTTTGCCTACCCATATATTGACTTTGTTTACGCTGGTTCAGCAGACGTAAGCGATTCTTATGTTGGACGACAAGGCGGACGACAAGCAATAAACCTTGCCGATTTTGTTCAATACCAACCATCAGCAATAATTCATGAAATTGGACATGCAATTGGTTTACTGCATGAGTAGCAACGTCCTGACAGAGACACTTATATTAATGTTAATACATCCAACTTAACAAGTAGTGGTCAGGCTCAGTTCCAGAAAATAACTAACAACTATTATATAATAGGAACTTATGACTTTAACTCAGTCATGGGATATAGTTCATTCACCAGTAGTACAAGTGTGGTTCATGCTACAAATCAACCTATGTACACAAAAAAGGATGGAAGTTCTATCAATCAAGGATTTCAATTATCAAATTTAGACCAATTATGGGTTAATACATTCTATATCCCTTATATTGCTCGTTCTGATGTGTATGCAGAATTAGATAATACAGTTTACAAGCAAGATGGTACTGTGATGACAGCACAAGAAAGACTCGACTTTCAAGCACAATTAAATAACGGTGATCCTAACCCACCAGCTTGTTGCCGTATTACCAATAATTTCTAAAGGCTATTTTATAACTCTCTAAAACCTTTAAGTAAAAAAGTAGCGAATCGTTGTTCGCTACTTTTTTATAATATGGATGATTCTTTCCTATGTCATGCAATCACAGTTATAAATCTAAAACAAAAGAAAAACAGATTTTTTTCCTGCTAATTTTGCTTTTTTTCAATATTAATTTTACGATAGCCCAAAACAGTCAATTATCTTTTTCGACCGGCGCATCGGTTAATGTAAATGACTTTCAATGGTCAATTGCAGGAAATACCCAAGGGCAATCCCCGAATATTCTATCTGAATTGATTTTTAAGAAAGTAACATCATTGGGTATCTACTTAGAGGGCACTTACAGACCTTTTAAATTTTTTGAAATAAACAGTTTTTATCAAAAAAACGGTGTTATAAGTGGAAACGGTTTTGATGCAGATTATAATGGTGATAATCGAACAAATCCTACTTATAATGAACCTTTTTTAAGCAATAAAGGCGAGTTAGAAATATTTAGACTGGGTGTAAATCTTTTCTTTGTTCACAAGGGAAATTTCCATTTGGGTACAGGAGTTTTTTATGCTTCCACTATACAAAATCTATATATTCTTAACTCCGATTTTGAAAACTTAAAAAGTACTTACAAAGCAAAATGTCGTGGCCCTATGTTTTCCCTGAACGGAAACTACAAAATAAATAAAAAACTATCCATTAGGGGTTCTTTATCTTATTGTTTTGTTAAATATAACGCGGAAGCAAATTGGAATTTAATAGATGAGTTTATGCACCCATTAAGTTTTGATCAATATTCTAAAGGCAGGAATACGGATGGCGAAATAGGGTTCAGCTATAAACTAAATTCTCTTTTTGCATTAACAATTAATGGAACAATAGGCAATGCAAAATCTTTTAAAGGAATTGATAAATCTTACTTAAAGACTAATACACAAATTCTAACTCAATTTAATGGCTCAAATAGTACTTTTTATGCATTTAGAATAGGTACAAACATTGTTTTTTTTAATCATTGTTCGATACCGTCCCAAAAGATTTAGAGGAAATATATAAAAACAGAAAAATTTTTGGTTGTTAATTTTATGCCGATAAAAGAAGCATGGGGGAAATATTATTATTTCAACAGAAAAATTAACGGACAATTATAAGTTTAAGCAACCTCATCTTTTACATCTATTCCTGCAATAAATACTTTTTTAAATAAAATTTACGCTTATCTTTACGTCAACCAATTATAAACTTTTATGAAAATCCCCTATTTCACCATTCGGTTGCTGATGTTTTTCAGTCTGTTATCCATATTGATTGGCTGTAATAAGAAAACAGAAGTTCCGTCAGTACCTGTTGCAACCGTACCTGCTGCCACTGTGCCTGTTGTTGTACAGCCATCTGCCGACTTAGCGCCGATAACACCTATTGGTTATAACGGGTACGACTTGGTATGGAACGATGAATTTAACGGCAGTTCGCTGGACGCCACAAAGTGGAGTTACGAAGTTGGCACCGGAGTAAATGGCGATTTTGGTACCGGCCAGCTTGATCGGGCTACTGATCGCACAGAAAACGTAAGCCTGCAAAACAGTATAGCTAATACTGATGGCGGAAGTTTGGCCATTACCACCCGGCGGGAAGCTTACATGGACAGGCAGTATACCAGTGGCCGTATCAATACAAAAGGTAAAGCTTCTTTTGGCCCGGGCTATAGGATTGAAGCACGTGTATGGGCTAAGGACGTGCGATATAAAGGACAGGGATTTGCTTTTTGGCTAATGCCTGATGAATTTCCGGCAGCATTAGGATCTATTATGTGGCCACAAGGCGGTGAGGTAGATATAATGGAATATGTGGGTGCTATTCCCGCACATAATTTAGGAACTGTTCATTATGCCTGGTTCTGGAAAGATAACCAGTACGTGGATTGGAACCATGCGCACAAAGGTGCCTACTATTCGTACGCGGGTAAAGAAGTGCCTGACCCTAAGCCCGTGTATGGCAATTGGCCTGCCAGTGCAACTGATTTAAACACCGGCAGTGGCGGCTATTATATTTACCGGATAGAGTTTTTTAATGACCGGCTTGAATTTAGCATCAACAATCATATTTACCACATACATTATTTAAATGACGGCGCAGCCTTTGATCATGGCAAAGCAGACGGGCAGGATAAAGACAGTGTTGTAGTACTTAATGGTAAAAGAACCTATCTGTCCGAATATTCCAATCATTTCCCGGAATGGAAACCGTTTGAACATAAATTCTACATCATTCTTTCAGCAGGCGTAGGCGGGAATGATAACATGAGTTATGGTGGGGCAATAACCCCGAGCGCTGTATTTCCATGTTCTACATTTGTAGATTGGGTAAGGGTTTATAAAAGAAAGTAATACTTGTTGTGGTAGTTTACACGGTTAGCAATAAAACAGGAGTATGAAAAAGGTTTTTTGCAGTCCTGCCATTTAAACTGATTTTTCCCAGGCCGTATTTAATAACCGATCAAAAGCAGAAAAAAAATTTTTGTTGATTTTATGCCGATAAAAGAAGCATGATCAACAAAAACAACAGTTAAAATTCAATTTGCTCAAAAAACAGTCGTATCCCTTTTAACCGTTTTGGGTTTACTTTGCTGTAAATATAAATTGGTGTAAAAGTTGTTTTGTGAAGCTGTAAACTGAAGGGCAACGGCAAAATAATCTTTCCATCCGGGGTTTTTCTGACCGAACGATTTCGCAATTTCCGGCCTGAGCCTGTTTTTAAAATTCTGAAATGAATTGGGCAGATGCATGAAAAATGAAATATTACTTTGCTCGGCCAGTAGTTGATCGAATTCGTAATATTGCTGGTCTTCGCTGATGAAATGCTGCTGATGATAATTTCCCAGGTAATTTTTAATCCCGGTTTCCGATTCCGACAGCAGCAGATAATTATCGATCAATACAAAATAAGGTTGTTTAAAATGCAAAAAAGGCTCGCCCAATAAATAATAAAAAAGGTCATGATACTTTAAACGCATTTGATTACTGTCAGGGTCAACACTGATATTACGAAGAAAAGGTTCCAGTTCAGATCCATTTTTTACTTTGACAACTGCTACTTTTTCATTTTCTGCGGTTGTGATCACGGCAAATTCTTTACCCAATTGTTTTCGAAAAGCTGTTTGGATGGAAACCCCGGTCTCCTCCCTGATCAGCTTAAACAAAGCTTTTGCTTTCAGGTCATCGTGCCGCTTGATCTGCCAATTGTCCAACTCCTTTAAAAAACCAGCTGTCTGGTTATAAGCAAAGCTGATCGCCGAAGCTGTATTGATTGGGTAAATATCTTTTATCGAGTTCTTTACGGGCTGCTGCTTCAAAAACAAATTAAGATAAGTTGCAGCAGCCGTATCTGTTTGCGTATAACCATTAAAAAGCAAAGCATCACTTTTATAATTTAAACTTAATGCGGAATTGGCTTGGAAACCAGTTAAAAACCTAAAAAAATCATCTTGCTGATTCTTGAAAAGCATTTTAAACAAAACCGGAAACTGCTGGTAATTAACGTACAGATCGGCAATCGAATTTTTATTCTGCTGATCAGATAATTGCGTCAGGTTGTTGAATTTATTTTCCACCCTTTCATCTAAAAAATTCAGCAATAAGGTTTTACTGAAACTTCCTGCCATAACCTCGGCGTTAATGGTGAAATAGAATGCTTCTTTTAAGGCAGGAAAATAGATAATTTGAATTGTTTTGTTCCCAATCTTGTTTGATTCAATTGCTGCGTTGGTTTGGCGGACAATTGTTTCCAGTGATTCCTGCAGATCGGCAATCCCATTGGAATTTGTAGTCAGTAGCATTTCAGTATTGTTGGAATTTATTTCGGGATGAAGCGAAATAAATATACTCCGGTTGCTCAAAGCAGATCTTATCTCCGCCTGCTTCAGCAAATGATCGTGCAGATACTGCAACTCGTTTGCCTTTTTTTGTCCGATAAAAGAAGTAAGCAATGGGCTGTCTTTAAAAAGGGCATAAAATTCCGGATCGTTTTTAAATTCAAAAACCAAAGCTGCATTTTGCGGGCTCTGGTTGATTATATTTGCCGTATTTTGCCCGGGCAATTTAATTCTGGAAAAATAAAAGGCAGTTATCGTTACGGCAGTCAAAAATAAAAAAACTGCAATCAGGATAATCTTCCGCATCTCATCTGTTTGCAACAAAAATAGAATATTCAAATCCGGGTAGGAAAACAATTCTGATTTTTGTTTATATTAGAAGTTATCATGAACAAACAAATTATCGCTACCGCGGCCGTTTATGGTTTGCTGGCCGTTGTTACCGGCGCTTTTGGTGCCCATGCTTTAAAAAGTAAATTAGATGCCGGGCAGTTGGAAGTGTGGCATACAGCCGTGCAGTACCAGTTTTACCATGTTTTTGCTTTGCTGTTTTTATCCACCTTAAATCTTCAAAACAACAACCTGCTGGATTGGAGCTATTATCTGTTTACTTTCGGCATCGTCTTGTTTTCGGGTTCGCTTTATTTGCTGGCAACGCGTGAATTACTGGGTATGTCTTGGATTAAATTTCTCGGGCCAATAACCCCGCTTGGCGGTCTGTTTTTTATTTCGGGATGGATCACGCTGGCCTTAGGCGTACTTAAAAAACCATGATGCTGGATTTATCAGATTCTGTTCACGTTGAGAAGAAAACAATTTTTGCGGAAGTGGTCCTGCCGTTGCCTATCGCCAAAAATTATACGTACCGTGTACCTTTTGACCGTGCTGCGGAAGTTGCCATTGGCAAACGCGTAGTCGTGCAGTTTGGAAAAAGCAAGATCTATACCGGCGTGATCTTATCGCTCGGCGAAAAAGCGCCGGAAAAATATGAAGCCAAATACCTGATGGATGTGCTGGACGATGAGCCGCTCATCATTCCGCAACAACTGGCTTTCTGGGAATGGATCTCCAATTATTACCTGTGTAATCTGGGCGAAGTGATGAATGCGGCTTTACCGGCAGCGTTAAAACTGGCCAGTGAAACCAAAATTACACTAAACACGGAATATGCTTTTGATAAGAGCGAACTGACCGACAAGGAGTTTTTGATTGTGGACGCGCTCGAAGTCCAGCCGGAACTTGCGGTAAGCGAAGTAAGCAAACTGCTGGGGCAAAAAACGGTGATGCCGGTTTTGAAAGTACTTTTCAAAAAAAACATCATCCACATTGCCGAAGAAGTGAACGAGCGTTACAAACCGCGCAAACGTTCTTTTTACAGCCTGAACCCGGTTTACCGGCAGCCCGAACAATTAAAAGAACTGTTTGAAATATTGGAGAAACGCGCGCCAAAACAATTGGATGCCGTGATGGCCCTGCTGCAATTATCCAAACAAAAGCAGCAGGTTACCAAAGCCGAACTGGAAGAAGCCGCACAAGTGAGCACTGCGGTTTTAAAAGCTTTGGTGGAGAAAGAAGTGTTTTTGGTTGAAGAAAAAGTCATCAGCAGGTTTTTAAATAGTGATTCGGAGTCTGAAAGTACTTTTGAATTCAATGCGTACCAGGAAAAAGCATTCCAGCAGATTAACCAGCAGTTTGAGGAAAAAGACGTGGTTTTGCTGCATGGCATTACTTCTTCCGGAAAAACCCAAATTTATGTGAGGTTGATTGAAGCCATGATCGAAAGCGGAAAACAAGTACTGTTTTTACTGCCCGAAATTGCATTGACCACGCATATCATCGAACGCTTGCGACAGTATTTTGGCAATAAGATCGGCGTTTACCATTCCCGCTTTAATGACAACGAACGGGTTGAGGTTTGGAACAAGGTTTTAAGCGGGGAATATCGCGTGGTGCTTGGCGCGCGTTCTTCTGTTTTTCTGCCGTTTAATCATCTCGGTTTGATCGTGGTGGATGAGGAGCACGAAAATTCATATAAGCAATTCGATCCTGCACCTCGCTACCACGCACGGGATGCCGCTGTTTTTTTAAGCACACTGTACAAAGCAAAAGTATTGCTCGGTTCGGCAACGCCGTCGCTCGAATCGTATTACAACGCCCGGCAGCATAAATATGGTTTGGTTGAATTGAACACGCGTTTTGGTGAAGCCGTTTTGCCGGAGATCCAAGTCGTCAGCATCCCCGAAGAAACCAAAAACAAAACCATGCAATCCCATTTTTCAACTGTGCTGATGCAGGACATTCAATCGGCTTTGGAAAAAAAGGAGCAGGCCATTTTGTTCCAGAACAGGCGGGGTTATGTGCCGCTGCTCATCTGCAAAACCTGTGGCTTCACCTCAAAATGTATCAATTGCGATGTGAGCTTAACGCTGCATAAAAGCACGGGAAAGCTGCATTGCCATTATTGCGGTTACAAGGAAGACACGTATGCCGTTTGCCCGGCCTGCGGTTCGGCACATCTCGAACAAAAAGGTTACGGCACGGAAAAGATTGAAGATGAACTGGCTTTGTTGCTGCCTTTGGCGAGAATTGCGCGGATGGACTTGGATACCACGCGTTCTAAAATGTCTTTCCAAAATATTTTAAGCGACTTGGAAGACAAGAAAACCGATATTTTAGTAGGCACACAAATGGTGGCGAAAGGATTGGATTTTTCGGACGTAACCGTCATTGGCATTGTCAATGCCGATTCTTTGTTGAAGTTCCCTGATTTCCGTGCCAACGAACGCAGCTTCCAGATGCTGGCACAAGTGAGCGGCAGGGCAGGGCGGCGCGGCAAAAAAGGTAAAGTCGTGATCCAGACTTACGATCCAAACCATCGTGTCATCAATCAGGTGATCCGGAACGATTATGCAGAAATGTATGAATTGGAAATGGCCGAACGTTTACAATTTAAATATCCGCCTTTTTACCGCATCATTCAGTTGGATGTGAAACATAAAAACCCGGAAGCTTTGTATCACCAGGCCGAATACCTGGGCAACGCTTTAAAAAAACAATTTGGGGAAAGGGTACTTGGCCCGGAATTTCCACTGATTGGCCGCATCCGCAATTATTATATCAAAACCATCATCCTTAAAATTGAAAAAGAAGGAACTTCGATGCTGCGTGTTAAAAATATTTTAAAGGAAACCATTTTACAATTTCAAACAGAAAAGATCAGCAAGGGCAATTTGATTCGGGTTGATGTGGATCCGTATTGATGCTTCTTTTATAGGGTTAAAAAATCAATAGTAGGGTTTTATTTAAATTATTAAAATTTTTAGAAGATATTGAAACAACATCTAAAAAAAGATTGTCATTATCTGATTTTTCTTTTTCCAAAAGTCAAAAAGCTTTGAAGGATTATGAAGGTTCATTTAGTGATGCTTTGATCAAGGAAAGGCAAGGTGAACTGTAAAGGTATTTTTGAATACAAAACAAACTCCTGTACCTCATACTTCTTTTACCACCTGAAAATCATCAACCAAAATTTCCTGCCGGAAACAATTCGTGCGATCAACGGGTTTAAGAAAAACAATTTCAACCAAAACCTAAATCATTTATGACCACGATAGAAAATGAATTTTTAAAAATCTCCTTTCGTTCCAAAGGGGCAGAAATGACTTCCATCTTTAATAAACAAACCCAAACAGAGCATTTGTGGCAGGCCGATCCTGCTGTCTGGCCCTGGCATGCGCCAAATTTGTTTCCAATTGTTGGCGGTTTATTTAATAATGTGTTGCATGTAAACGGACAAACTTATTCTTTAAACCGGCATGGTTTTGCCCGTGAATCTGAATTTGCTTTGGTTGAAGCAAACGAAAAACATGCAAAATTTTCTTTGCCTTTCAGCGAAGCTACTTTAGCTGTTTATCCTTATCGTTTTGAATTTCAGGTATTTTATGATCTGTCTGACCAGCATTTACGGGTTACTTATAAAGTGATCAACCAGGACGAGCAAACCATTTATTTTTCTGTCGGCGGGCATCCGGCTTTCCGCGTCCCGTTTTTACCAAATGAAAAATACGAGGACTATTACTTAGAATTTGAAAACCCTGAACGTTTGTTAACGCACCTGCTTTCTGTCAACGGATTGTTCAGCGGAGAAACTGATATAATTCCAACTGACGGTAAAAAACTCTGGCTCAACAAAACCTTGTTTGACCGTGATGCACTGGTTTTTAAAAATATCACTTCTAAAAATGTAAGTATCCATAGTAAAAATCATTCCCGTAGTTTATCAATTTCTTTTAAAGATTTTAAAGATCTGGGCATTTGGGCAAAGCCGGGTGCCGATTTTGTTTGCATCGAACCCTGGCTTGGCCATGCGGATGCCGAAGGAAAAGTAACCGATATTCAGCAAAAAGAAGCGATTGAAAAAGTAGGACATGGCCACGTGTTTGAAGCTGCCTTTACCATCTCTTTGAACAATTAACGCACCTGTTTTTACCCGGTAAAAGAAGCATGGCCTGAAAGTAATGTTCAGGTCATGTTTCTGGCTGATAGGATTAAAGTATAACAAGATGTCCTGTTCTCCTGTTAAATTGCAATAGTTTCAGAAGAAGATGGAAAATAAACAAGCTTTAAAACTGAGCGTGCTCGACCAGTCGCCGGTACGAAAAGGCGGAAATGCAAAAGATGCGTTGCAGGAAACAGTTAAATTAGCACAACTGGCCGACGAGCTGGGCTATACGCGCTACTGGGTTTCCGAACATCATAATACCCAAACTTTGGCCGGCTCAACACCAGAAGTGCTGATGGCCCATCTGGCAGGGGTTACACAGCAAATCAGGATAGGATCCGGAGGTATTATGTTGCCAAATCACAGTGCATTAAAAGTGGCTGAAAATTTCAGGATGCTGGAAACTTTGTTTCCGGGAAGAATTGACTTGGGCATGGGCCGTGCGCCTGGTACAGACCGGATCACGGCTTCTATACTTAATCCTTCCAACACCTGGAGCGAACAGGATTTTGTGCAGCAATTGATCGATCTGCAGCATTATTTAAACGACACGGCAGAACCAGGCAGTATCCAGGAAAAGGTACGCGCCATTCCGCAAGCTTTAACTGTTCCGGCTTTGTGGTTGTTAAGTTCCAGCGGACAAAGCGGTTTGTTTGCTGCCCATTTCGGTATGGCGTTTACATTTGCGAACTTTATCAATCCGCAAGGCGGACCGGAAGCTGTACAAGTGTACCGAAGCCGCTTCAATCCCTCCGAAAACTTAAAGCAACCGCAAGCGAACCTGGCCATTTTTGTATTGTGTGCCGAAACGGAAGAAAAAGCAATGCAACTGCAAGCGGTAATGGATGATCAGTTGCTGAACATGGAAAAAGGGATCCGCCAAGGTTTTCCGGATTATGAGGAAGTAAGGAACAACATATATACTTATGCAGAACAGGAACGCATCCGATACAATCGGCAACGCATGGTATCGGGAACAGCAGGTCAGGTAAAATCAAAGTTGACCCAAATGGCAGAAGCTTATCAGGTTGATGAAATTATTGTGGTAACGATCACGCATCATTTTGCAGACCGGGTAAAATCTTACGAACTTTTGGCTGATGCTTTTGAACTGGAGCCAAGGCATTTGCTTCAGGAAAGTAATTATTGATATGATAAAAGAAGCATGTGTTCATTTAAAAAAACATGCTTCTTTTACGCCTGTAAAATTACTTTTTATAAATTCCGATCACTACTGCAAAAGCAACTAAGGCAGCAGCACCGATCAAACTGCCGGTAATTACGGGGTTATTCACCGCAGGCGGGACATATTTTACACCTTCAATATCTGTTTGGGCGGCTTCTTTTACATAGCGGCCATGTTTCGGAACGGCTTCTTCCGCAAAGTTTTTGCCCAAATGCTGCAATGGTTTTTTAAATTCTTTGCCAAACATCGGTTTGCCGTGTCCTGTTGCAATGATTTGCGGGTGTAGGCCGATCAGCTTTCGAACCGAAACCCCGGCTGCCTTCCAATCGCAGGTGAAATATTTTGGCGGCCCGCTGATGATCTTTTTTTGTGTCATTACTGCAAAAGCCGATTCCTGAACGGTTGTAACAAAAGCATCGCCGGCAATTAAAACATGATCGCTTTCGCGGAACAAAGAAACATGGCCAGGTGCATGGCCGGGTGTATGGATAATGCGCCAACCTGGCAATCCAGGCGTTCCTTCTTCCGGGAAAGCCTGTACTTTTTCGCCTAAATTTAAAGGTTTATTCGGAAACATCCATGAAGTTAAACTCATCAAACCACCTCCAACAAAAGGATCGGCCGGAGGATAAGCAGAACGGCCGGTTAAATAAGGCAGTTCTAAGTAATGCGCATAAACAGGGACGTCCCAGATCTTTAGCAGCTCCGTTAAACTACCTACATGATCAAAATGCCCATGCGTTAAAATGATATTTTCGGGTACTGTTCCCGGTCCGAACAATTCTTCGGCCATCGCCTTGATTTTATGGGTTGAATGCGGTAAACCCGTATCTACCAGAACCCATTTTTTACTTTCGGGATCACCGGAGGCAATCATGTAGATATTTACAAATATAATTTTCATTCCCCAAACACCGGGGGCAACTTCAAAATAACTGTTGTTGGTGTTTTTATTCTGAGTAATTACTTGCTGTTCATCCATACTTTTAAGTTTATTTGCATTTAAACAAGGACCAAAGCTATAAGTTTTACAAGTTTAATCAATAGAAATTTATTGTTGATGCCAAAGGTTAAGGTATCATTTTAGGAGATAACATAATTTTAGAAACATCGTAAAAACAATTTATTTGCTTTTACCATTTATTTATTAATATACAAAAGTCTTAAACAAGTTTTATGAAAAAGAAAGTTTATTTATTATCGACCGTATTAATGCTTGCATTTTCTACAAGCCAGTTAAAGGCAGCAACCGTAATTACCGAACCGGTTGCAAAGGAAGTTAGCCTGACAGATGCACAGAAACAAGAAAAACTACAGGCTATAAAAGAGCGTGTAGAAGCAATTAAAGCAATGGATAAATCTCAGCTGAGCAAAGAGCAAAGGCAAGGTTTAAAAGCTGAGTTAAAAACCATGAAAGCCCAGGCAAAAGGCCTTGGCGGCGGTATTTATTTATCTGTTGGCGCCATTATTATCATCATACTTGTTTTGATCCTTATTTTATAATAAAGCCCAGGTCTGTTAAAAACAAGAAAGCCTGGCGTAATTTGCGCCAGGCTTTCTTGTTATAATCAATTTTTGTTCAAATTATCTTCCGCCCATTGACATCAGCTCTTCCACTGTAATTTTGTCAAAGTCTGCAGGGATGGCAAAAGTTCCGGGTTTAACCTTTTCGGCAGCAATAGATTTTAGCATTACATCTGCTTTTTGTCCTCTAACCAATGTAGAAAACTTAACCGGGAAACCATTTAAACCGGTAAAAAACTTAGTTAAAGAATTGGTTGGGGCCGATATGTCATTGGTAACCCAAACATCTACGCTAGTACCGCTTTTGCTGTCTTTTGCCAATACTTTTTTACATTGATAGCCGCCAATAGTTTGTGTTTCTGTGGTTGGGGTTAAAGTAAAAGAAGGCTCTTTATCTTTTGCCTGTTCTATGTCTGCCGGTGTATAAACGGCCGCTTTTTTGATAGAAGCCACAGGTACATCCACCAAAACCACCCTAAATCCTGCTTTGTCATCAGAAATCAGCTTGATATCGGCAGGGCCGGCCTGAAACTGATAAGCAGAAGAATCACCTTTAAAATAAATTTTGGCATCCTGCTGCTGTCCGTTGGCATTTACCGCATAATTAGCAACACCTTCGGTAAAATTTTTTTGTGCGTTAGCTGTAAAACCAATAGCCGATAGCGCTAAACCCAATGCAACATTTTTAAAGTTTTTCATGTTTTTTGTTTTTTAAAGTAATCATTCTTTTTATAAAAATGCAAGAAAAAATTTAATAATTATTGCATTTTACTTATAACTTGGTTTTAGACTGAAGCAAGAACGCATTGTTACGTTTCAAAATTTTTATTTTTCGTCCGTCAAGTGCTGCTTCTTCAGTTAAGCTTTGAATCAGATAATCAGAATTATTGGAATCAACAATCAGCAAATCAAAAATCAAATTATTGGAAACCTGACCGAGGTTTATTCGTGGATTTCCAGTGATAAACACAACATCAACTTTTATTTTCTTTGGAAAAACCCGGCGTTCAAATTGTTTATCGGCCACAAAGATCAATTTGTTTTTAAATTGGATTAAACGATTTTGCCTGATAAAAACAGCATTCCGAAAGTTTTGCCCTGGCCGGATCAAACGGAACCGGGTTGATTTACAACTGTCTAGGTAAGGTTGTACCGAATATTGAAAGGTTTTATCTATGGTTTTTAAATCTGTAAGCACGATGGCTTCATTCCCTTTTTTAAAGATCATGCCGGTATGATTGCGGAGGTTTAAAAAAATCATCTCATCCTGGTTGGAAGCACGGAAACGTTTGTAAGAAAAACCTGCTGAAAACAACAGGATAAAAACAGCGCCCAATTTCATCAGCACAGGTTTGCGGTGAACTATCCAACCAAAACAACAGCAAATAATGGCATACAACAGCAGGTACTCTGGTATGCTGATCCAAAGTTTGTTCCAATTGCCAAAAGGTATGGTTTCAATCCAAAGCAAGCCCCGGTTCATGAATATAATTGTTTTTTCGAGTACGAAAGCTACCGGTTTTGCAATTAGGGCAACATCAGGAATGAAAATAAACGCTATCCCAACATACATGATCAGCATTGAAGGTAGTACAATAAACAAATTGCTGATCAGAAAATAAACCGGGAACTGGTGGAAATAAAAAATGCTTGCCGGAAAAGTAACCAGTTGTGCGGCTAAAGAAACCGATACGAGCGACCAGAGTTTCCTGGCAAACGGATGTTTAAAACTGAGCAGGTTTTCGATGACCGGCTGTAGGATTATCAACCCAAAAACAGCGAGATAAGAAAGCTGGAAACCCACGTCCGTTAAAAAAAGCGGATTGTACAGCAGCAGCAAAAAAGCCGAAACCAGCAAAATATTGAGCATGCTGATGTGCCGGTTATAGGTTTTTCCGGCAATAACAAACGTGATCATGACGGCAGCACGGCAAACAGGAGGGGAAAAGCCGGAAATTAAAGCATACGCCCAAATCAACAAAACAGAAATAATTGCTTTGAGTATGATGCCGCTTCTTTTACGGTTTAAAAAACGCAGGAGCAGATCGACGATCATGTAAACCAATGCTACGTGCATGCCCGATACGGAAAGTACGTGGATGGTCCCGGTTTTGGAATAAGCCCGGACCACGTCCTGACTTAAATCTGCACGGTAACCCAAAATTAAGGTAGAAGCCAATGCATTTGCATCGGGGCCGTGCAGGTATTTCTGAAACTTCAGGACAAAAATTTTTCTGACAGCAAGCGCATAAGCTATTACAGGATTGCCGCGTTTGGTTTCGATCAGCTGGTATTGGTTTGAATTGATAAAAGTTTGGAAATAAATATTTTGATGTTGCAGCCAGATTTTGTAATTAAATTCTGCCGGGTTAAAAGGGGCATCAACAGGTTTGTATTGATTTGGGATGAGCAATTCATCGCCATAATTTAAATTGTTCTTTTGGTTTGAACCCAGGTTAAGGGCAACCAGCAAACTTCCGGAAGACACCAGGATTTTGCCAGTAAAAGAAGTATGTGTAACCGAAGTATTGAAGCGAAGGATATTGCCGGTTTGTTTTGGTTCCCGGGTGATGCGGACCAGCAAAGCATCCGATCTTTGTTTTGAAAAATGATCTTTTGCATTGATTTCTTTAGATCGCTCGGCAACAAAAATCCCCAGCAGCAACAAAAAAAGGTGGATTAACACACCGCCGACCCAGGGCTTGCGATAAATTCCCCAACCTGCATATTTTAAATTTAAACAGGCAAACAAGATTGTGATGATAAAAATGCCAATCTCCGGCAAAAGCATCAAACCTGAAAACGAAAAAAGCACACCCAGGAAAATACCTGTTAAAAGAGGCATTATCAATAATAAAAATGGGTTTTCAGGTATAAAAAAAGTATGCTTCATGTTTAAAACCTGTAGCGCATTTGTAGCCTGACCTCTGATTTTTTATTGCCTTGGATTTCATCCAAACCAGAACCAACCGTTTTTTCCCCCCGGTACAAATAAGCGCTGTACCGAAACCAGAGGTCGGGCCCTTTTTTAAAACTATATTGTGCATTCAGGTAAGTGCGAAAACCGGCATGCTGCAAAGGCAAAATGGTATAACTGTACAACACATCGTTTTCAAAAGAATAAATGCGCGAATCATAACTGGCGGTGTGGAACCAGGCCAGGCGGCAGTTACCGGAAACCCTGCTGGTTTTTGGACGGTAAAGTATATCGTGATAAAGCATCAAACCATATTCTGCCGCAGGAGAACCTTTTTGATATTTTACAAGTTCGGCACGGTTTCTAAATGTTATGTTTCTGTAGAAAGGATAAGAAACATCCAAACGCCAGTCCTGATAAGTTACCTCGTCCAAAGTTTTAATTTTTGGGTTATCGTTGTTCTGCTGTTTTAATTTCAACCTATAATTCAAATAAGCAATCAGGCGGGAAGCAGGCGAATAAGTCAACCTGCCTAAAATTTCATGGCCACGGCTGTTGGGCTGGCTAACCTGGTATTTTAACCAGGGGAAACGGAAGAAATCAGCATAAGCGGAGAAATTCCACCGGCTTGAAACCTTGTAGTTCAAACCAGTATAAATGCCGCGTTCGTTTACCGCAGTAGTTGCTTCGGAAATCGCCTGATTGTAAAAAGAACGATAACTGCGGCCATAATCCCGGTAAAGCAAAACCACCGAAATATTGGATGATAAAGAGCTTAAAACCCCGTTTACGGTAGCTGCCCCACCGCCCAAACTTTTAGCGGTTTCCCCAAAAAAATACAAATTACGATAGCTGTAATCGTAGTAAAAGGAAAGGTTGTCTAATTCTTTTCCAACAAAATCAAACTGATTGTAACTGTTTGCCCTTCGTTGCAGCGGATATTGAAACTGTGTGCTGTACGTTGTTAAACCTGCTTTAAAATTGTGTTTGGTATAGTTGAGGTCGAAACCGTAAGTGAGTTGTTTTGCCGGGTTTTTATTAGTCAGTTCTGTTACTGTGCGATGATAACCAGTTGTTCCGAGGGAAGAAATATACCTGGGGTTTGCCGTGTTTTGTACGGTTGCATCAATAGATTGATAAGAAACAAAAGGCGTAAATTCAACTGATTGCCATTTTAATGTTGCTGCAGCCCCCCGGAAATAATTGATTTCATTGGTTGAAGAATAGGGCGTTAAACCACGGCTTACTTTAGGCACCAGCGTGGCATCGGCATTTTTGCCAAACCCAAAACCGGTGTATAAACCCAAACCCTGCCCAAACTGCAAAGAATAATCGCCTAAAACCAATTTGCTAACCGGGCCAAAGTTTTTAAAAGCCAGGCTGGCCGAATAAAAATCAAAACCCATACTGTTTTTACCGGCAAAAAATTGTTCCCCGGCATCTTTTTCCATGTCAAAGTTTAACTGCACGCGGTCTTGAAAATCAAAGCGGTAACGGCCTAACAGCTTTTGCGGACTGCCCGAATAATGTGAAAGTTTAGAATCTTTCGGAATCAGAAAACCTTTTTGGTCCTGCAACACTTCTCCATAACGGAAGATGAGGTCGTGTTTGCCGTAGCGAAAAAGGTTTTTAAGGTTAACAATATTAAAATCAATATCGGAAGCAATAGTTACAAAAGGCAGTAATTTATGGATGGTTTGCAGATCAAAAAGATCAATGCTTTGAAGTTCGAGCAGGTCCATCAGTTTTCCGTTGGCACGGATATGGTCCTGTAAGGCCGTGATTTGAAGGAAAGATAAAAACAACAGGCCCTGCAGTTGCCCGGTTGTGGCTTTGTTGAGGTTGAGCGGATGCAGGCGGTAATTGTTCAGCTGTCCGATCAGTTCCGAATAATCGTAATCGTCCGGCAGGTTTTCGGCAGCAGCTTCAATAATAATTTCTATTTCACGCTCCTGCATAGTTTGGGCGGGAGCGATTTTAGAAATAAGCAAAATAAAAATCAGCAGTAAAATTTTGTACTGCATTTATAAAATATATTTGTACATGGTTATTCCTAATTTAATTCAATAATATTAAAATTAATTATTAATTAAAAGAATAGATTTAGTGAGACAAGGATTTATATCGATAAAAACAGCATGATATGTCAGAATCAGTTTTTGAAGTGATTTTAGTTGGGGATTCCGGCAATGTTTCGCGCTACAAACCTGATCCGGTTTTGAGCTTGCTGACTAAACATCTAACCACACCAAACCCTTCGGCCGTGATTTTTTTGGGAGATAACATTTATCCTCATGGTTTGCCAGAAATAGGCGACCGATTACGTGCCGATGCAGAATTGGTATTGCAAAAACACCATGAAGCAGTAAAAGATTACTCCGGAAAAGTGATCTTTATTTCTGGCAACCACGATTGGAACAAAGGCAAAGACGATGGTTTTGAATACGTTGTCCGTCAGGAAAAATACATTGAAAACCTGTTTGGCGGAGAGAATGTTTACCTGCCTTCCAACGGTTGTCCCGGGCCAACAGAAGTACCGGTAAATGATGATTTAACCATCATTGCCATCAATACGCAGTGGTGGATACAGCGTGGTTTTAGGCCGATTGGTGCAAAAGACGGGTGTGCGGCCGGTTCCGAAGAAGAATTCTATACATTACTGGAAGAAATGGTAGAAAGGAATAAAAATAAAAGAGTGCTTGTTGTTGGCCATTATCCCATCTACAGTTATTCGTTGCATGGCGGGAAATTTAAGTTCAAACATCATTTATTTCCGCTTACCATTTATCGTAAAAAAGCCCTGGTACCGCTGCCTTTTGTTGGTTCGCTGCTGCCTTTGTACCGAAAATATATTGGTGCTCCGGAAGATCTGTCGAACCTTCGTTTCAGGGAGTTGAGAAAGAAACTAAAAGCAATTTTTGGCAAACATCCCAACCTGATTTATGCCGCAGGGCACGAGCACAACCTACAGCACATTTATAAAAACCGTGTTCATTATATCATCAGCGGGGCTGCTTCCAAATCTACCTATGTAAGAAAAGGGACTTACGGCAGGTTTGCTTTAGCTGCAAAAGGTTTTTTTAAGCTGAAGTTCTCTTCAACCCAAAAAACCATTGTTGAAACCTGGGTTGTAAACGAGCAGGATGAAAACGGTAAAATGGTTTACCAAAGCGAACTGGACTAACAAACCATATGCAAAAATAATTGGCATAGTTCAAATGCTTCTTTTACGGCATAAAAAACAGTGAAAGCCAATAGCAAATGGTTCATGGAAATGGTTCATAGCTGCTAGAAAAGCACTGATAGCCGAAAGCTGGCGCTTATAAAGATTCAACCGGTAAAAGAAGCTTCAACGCTGATGGTTCAATGCCGATGTTGATCTGTTTTACTTTGCCAATCACTTCACCGTCAACTTGTAACACAATACCTCTTTTGTTGGTAAGCCTTGCTTCCCTGCAACTGATCACCTCAAAATATTCGCTGGTTTGCAAATTGCCGCGGAACATTTTCCAGGCCAGCGAAAATATTTTTAAGGGGGGAAAAGGTTTTACAATGCACAGCTCAAATTTACCATCGTCAATTTTACCGATTGGGTTAATAACAGCGCCCGTTCCATATTTAGATGCGTTGGCAAAGGTAATGGAAACCGCGCTTCGTTTAATCTGTTTTCCGTCGTATCTGATTTGAAAACTTCTGCTTCTGATCAAAAAGATCTCCCGCCATAAATACCGTGCATAAGTAGAAAGCCCGCGTTTAGGGTCCTCTTCAAAACGTTTTACAATACGGGCGTTTAAGCCAACATCAGCAAGGTGCACACACGTAAAGTTGTTGACCTTCAATAAATCAACCGGCTTGATCTTATAATTGGCCAAAATATCATAAGCGGCAGGAATTTGGTTCGGGATGGCGAGTTCCCGCGCCATGCCATTTGCCGATCCGTAAGGTAAAATCAAAACAGGCAATTGGTAATCGGGTGCTATTTTTGCCACGATATTTAAGGTGCCGTCGCCGCCGGCCGCAATGAGCAGATCCGGGTGAAAATCATCAATCTCCTTCCTGATCTTTTCTTCACAGTTGTCATCTGCCATTTTGTAAACACGGGATTTAAACCCGTACTGCTTACTTTTTTCCTCCAGCAAACTTTGGAACTGTTCATTTTCCTGTGCACCGGAACGTGCGTTATAGATCACCAAAACAGCAGAACCCGGAGATAACTTCATAATTATAATTGTTCTTTTACTTCCAATAAAAACTTTTTCAGGTTTTCCAATGATTGGATTACCTGCTGGCTTTGTTTCGCTTCGCTGCCGTTCTGCTTCAGATAATCGCGCGCGCCCTGCAAAGTAAAGCCACGTTCATTGATCAGGTTGAAAATGATCTTCAGGTTGTCCACATCTTCAGGCGTAAAAAGCCGGTTTCCTTTTTTGTTTTTTTTAGGTTGAAGGATGTCGAATTCCTTTTCATAAAAACGGATCATCGACTGATTGACACTAAACATGGCCGAAACCTCGCCCATGGTATAATACATTTTATTGATGTCTCTTTCTTTGTAAGGCATGGCGGTAAAGTTAATATTTTGATGTAAAGTAGGATACTTCTTTTATCGGGTAAAAATTGTGATTTGTCGTTAACGGCGAGTGGTCATGCCGAACTTGTTTCGGCATCCCTCCAATAATGTTTTTATGGTGATAAAAGAAGTATTTATCCGTGTGGGATGCCGAAACAAGTTCGGCATGACAGCATCGGGTTTCATAAAAAGCAACGGAATAAATTCCATTGTTATAATATTAGCCGAGCCTACGGCTCTTGCCGGACTTGTTTCGGCATCCCTCCAATAATGTTTTTATGGTGATAAAAGAAGTATTTATCCGTGTGGGATGCCGAAACAAGTTCGGCATGACAGCATCGGGTTTCAACCCTATGATTAAAAAGCAACGGAATAAATTCCATTGTTATAATATTAGCCGAGCCTACGGCTCTTGCCGGACTTGTTTCAGCATCCCTCCAATAATGTTTTTATGGTGATAAAAGAAGTATCTATCCGTGTGGGATGCCGAAACAAGTTCGGCATGACAGTGCTGCACCTTTCCGCCCTTCGCCTTTCCACCTTTCCGCCTTCCGCCCTTCACCTTAAAGCCTTTCCGCCTTTTCCCCAAAAACCTATCTTTGCAGCCAAAATAACACCGCTCATGACTGCCCAGGAAATACGCCAGCAATTTTTAGATTTTTTTGCATCCAAACAACACCAGATCGTTCCCTCAGCGCCTATTGTGGTGAAGAACGACCCGCATTTGATGTTTACCAATGCTGGCATGAACCAGTTTAAAAGTATTTTTTTAGGTGAGGAAACACCCAAATATACCCGTGTTACTAATACACAACGTTGTTTACGTGTGGCAGGAAAACATGATGATTTGGAGGAAGTTGGTATCGATACCTATCACCACACCATGTTTGAGATGCTGGGCAACTGGAGTTTCGGCGATTATTTTAAAAAGGAAGCCATCAACTGGAGCTGGGAACTGCTGACCGAGGTTTACAAAATCGATAAAGACCGTTTGTACGTAACGTATTTTGAAGGCGACGAAAAAGAAGGCCTGGAAAAAGACCGGGAAGCCTACGACCTGTGGAAACAGTTTTTGCCGGAAAGCCACATCCTCCCCGGAAATAAAAAAGACAATTTTTGGGAAATGGGCGAAACCGGTCCCTGCGGACCATGTTCTGAAATTCATTTTGATAATAGGAGTGAGGAAGAGCGGAGGGCGAGGAACGGGGCAGAATTGGTAAATGCCGATGACCCGCAGGTGATTGAAATCTGGAACAATGTTTTTATGCAGTTTAACAGAACTTGGGGAGGTGAGAAGGGTGGCTTCAATGAATTTACTTCTGATACAGATAAAACAGACATAAAAGTATGGAAGGCTAAAAATTTATATAAGTACACAAAATTGGTTTCTTTACCCAGTAAGCACGTGGACACAGGAATGGGTTTCGAGCGTTTGGTGCGTGTTTTACAAGGTAAAAGTTCTAATTACGATACCGATGTTTTCCAGCCGCTAATCCAGTTTATTGCGGAGAAAAGTGGGAAGGTTTACGAGCCTCACCCTGCCCTCTTCAAAGGAGAGGGTTCTGAAAAGCAAGGGGAAAATAACTCCCTCTCGCCACAAGAAGCTTTAGGTGCAGCTAACTCCCTCTCCCCCGGAGAGGGCCGGGGTGAGGCCGTAGCCATGCGCGTAATGGCCGATCACATTCGTGCCATCGCCTTTGCCATTGCCGATGGACAATTGCCATCCAACAACAAAGCCGGCTACGTGATCCGAAGAATTTTAAGAAGGGCAGTTCGTTACGCTTACCAATACCTCAACCTAAAAGAACCTTTTTTAAACACTTTGGTGCCTCTTTTAGCAGAACAATTTAAAGATGTATTTCCAAATTTGAATGAGCAGAAGGATTTTGTGCAAAAGGTTGTTTTGGAAGAGGAAGTTTCGTTTTTGAGAACATTAGGAAACGGTTTGATAAGATTTAATTTGTATGCCGCACTTCAAAATCCATCCTCTGATATAAGGCAAAATTCTGATTTTGAAGATATTATTTTTCCAAAAAAAGAAATTGATTCCAATTTTGCTTTCTTACTATATGATACGTATGGGTTTCCTATCGATTTAACTGAGCTTATGGCTCGGGAAAATGGTTTGGAAGTTGATATGAAAGGCTTTGAAAAACTCCTCCAAGAACAAAAAAACCGTTCCCGCGCGGCAACAGCCATTGATACCGGCGATTGGATCAGCTTAAAAGAAGAAGATACCGTAGCATTTACCGGTTACACAGAAACGGAAACGATTGCACACATCATCAAATACCGTAAAGTAAAAGCCAAAGGAAAAGAGCAGTTTCAGTTGGTACTGGATAAAACGCCTTTTTATGCAGAAAGCGGCGGTCAGGTGGGTGATACCGGTGACCTGATCTTCCCGGATGGTGAAATTATCCCGGTTACAGATACTAAAAAGGAAAACGGGCTGATCGTGCATTATGTGGATCAACTGCCGGAAGATCCTGCTGATGTTTTGACCGCTTATGTTGACCCGGAAAGAAGGTTGAATATTGAAAACAACCACTCAGCCACGCATTTGCTTCATGCGGCTTTGAAGGAAGTGCTGGGCGCACACGTCAACCAAAAAGGTTCACTGGTAAATGCCGATGAACTACGTTTCGATTTCTCGCATTTTGCCAAAGTAAGCGATGAAGAAATTAGTAGGATAGAAGCCGTGGTAAACCGAAAGATCAGGGAAAATGTAGGCGTAACAATCCAAACCATGTCGTTTGCAGAAGCTTCTCAAACCGGAGCCATGGCTTTGTTTGGGGAGAAATACGGCGACGTAGTGCGTGTGGTAACGATGGACGAACGTTTTTCCATTGAGCTTTGCGGTGGCACACATGTAAAAGCTACCGGGCAAATTGGTTTCTTCCAAATCGTTTCCGAAGGTGCGGTTGCAGCAGGTGTGCGGCGGATTGAAGCGATCACGGGAATGAAATCAGAAGAATTTATCCATCAGCAAAACGAAGAGATCAGGGCTTTAAAAGAACTCTTAAAAAACCCGAAAGACCTGAGCAAAAGCCTGGAGCAATTGCTGGAGGAAAACGCTTCCCTTAAAAAAGAAGTCGAAAAAGCTGTTCTGGATAAAATTTCGGTCATGAAAAAAGAACTGGCTGCTAAGCATACTTCTTTTAACGGCATAAACTTCATATCTGAAGAAGTGGAACTACCAAGCGCAGAAGCGGTAAAAAGTTTGGCTTATCAAACTAAAGATATTTTGACAAACATGGTTTTAGTTTTAGGTGCAATCATCGACGGAAAACCAAATTTAACCGTGATGATTTCCGAAAACCTGGTTAAAGAAAAAGGACTGGATGCCCGGACGATCATTAAAGAACTGGCCAAAGAAATACAAGGCGGCGGCGGCGGTCAGCCTTTTTTCGCTACAGCAGGCGGTAAAAACGCAGCCGGATTACATGCTGCGTTGGAAAAAGCCAAAGCTTTCATTCCTGCCCAGGTATAAAAAATATGTGCATAAAAGAAGCATATCGTTAACAACATGCTTCTTTTATGCACAAAAAATTGGCGTTTATTACAGTACTTTATTTTGTAGTATAATCCATTTCATTTTCGTAGAAAAGCCGGAAAGCTTGTTTGGCTTGCAGCAAGTTCGGCATATACTGCTTCGCTATGTAATTCAAAATATTTAATAGTTTTGCAACTTTTACTTAATTTATCTAATTCACAGTTATATCCGTAATGTCGATAGAAGCAGCACAGTTACCAGCAGGATATGAAGTAGTTATTGGTTTGGAAGTACATGCGCAACTTAGTACGGAGAGTAAAGCTTTCTGCGCAGATTCGGCAGCTTTTGGGGCTAAGCCCAACCAACACGTCAGTCCGGTTTCCCTTGGCCATCCCGGCACGCTTCCTTTCATCAACAAAAAACAAATTGAATTTGCGGTAAAACTGGGTTTGGCTACACATTGCCAGATCAGGAACTATAACTTTTTCGACCGCAAAAATTATTTTTATGCTGATTTGCCGAAAGGTTACCAAATTACGCAAGATGCTGCTGCCATTTGCTACGATGGTTTTATCCGTATAAAAACAGCATCAGGAACTAAAGATATTAGGCTGAACCAAATCCATATGGAAGAAGATGCTGGTAAAAGTATCCACGATATGGATGATAAAAATACTTTGATCGACTTGAACCGCGCCGGTGTGCCTTTGCTTGAAATCGTGTCTGAACCAGATTTGAGAAGTGGCGAAGAAGCGCATGCTTACCTTTCAGAGATCCGGCGTTTGGTACGTTTCCTGGGCATTTGCGACGGCAACATGGAAGAAGGCAGTTTACGCTGCGATGCCAATATTTCGGTACGTAAAAAAGGTGTTGCCGAGTTTGGGACGCGCTGCGAAGTGAAAAACCTCAACTCGATAAAAAATGTGCAAAAAGCGATTGAGTTTGAAGCAAAACGCCAAATTGATTTGTTGGAACGAGGCGAAAAGATAGCACAAAACACATTAAATTTTGATGCAGATACCGGTGTAACTTCTGTTTTGCGCAGCAAGGAAATGGCAAACGATTACCGTTATTTCCCCGAGCCAGACCTTCCGCCAGTGGTTTTAACTGAGGCTTATATTGAAGAAATCAGGAAAAGTTTGCCTGCCCTGCCGGAAGAGCTTTATGAAAAATATACAACGCAATTAGGGCTAAGTGATTACGAAGCTTCTGTTTTAACAGCCGATCATGATCTGGTAAATTATTTTGAGGAACTGATCAAAGAAACGACGCACTATAAAGCGGCAGCGCATTGGTTGATGGGCAGTATTAAATCTTACCTCAATACACATACTGTTTTTATCGGTGGTTTTTTGGTAAGGCCGAAAACTATTGCCGAGATGATTGCTTTAATTGATGAAGGAAAGATCAGCAACACCATAGCCACGCAACAGCTTTTCCAGGAACTGGTCCGCCATCCCGAAAAAACAGCAACAGAAACAGCAATTGCTTTGAACTTGTTTATAGACCAAAGCGTAGAAAAATTAGATCTGATTATTGATCAGGTGCTGCAATTGCACTCGCAAAAAGTCTCCGAATATAAAAAAGGCAAAAAAGGGGTTTTAGGTATGTTTATGGGCGAGGTAATGAAACTCTCGAAAGGAAAAATAGACCCGAAAACAGCCAACCGTATATTGGCCGAAAAACTAGAAAAATAAAATGAAGAAATTAACCATTCCTGCACTGCTTGCCATTATTGCTTTATGTGGGTGCAAGGATAAAAACACTTTTAAGATAGAAGGCAAAATAGAACACCCGGCCCAGCAAAAAGTGTATTTGTTGGCAGCCGATTCTACCAATGTGCGTGTGATTGATTCTGTACAGTTAAGCGAACAGAACCGGTTTGTTTTTAAAAAATCTGCCCCCTTTGCCAATTTGTACAAGATCAAAAACGGCGATAAAGAGTTTGATGTAATTGCTGAGAACGGAAACGATATTGAATTTAAAACGGACCTTTCTGACCCTAACCATAATTATACGATCAGCGGTTCGGGCGATTCAGAAAAAATCAAAGAATATAACCGGATCAGTAATGTTTATACTGCCAAAAACACAAAACTGGCCAGCCAATATCAGGAAGAAGCTTCTGCAAAAGGGGCAAATCAGGATTCCGTATTGAAAAAATACCTGCCTGTTTTTGAGCAGAATATAACTGCTTTATCGAATGAAATCTTAAAGTTTGTTGATGCCAATAAAAATTCACTTGCCGGCTTTTATGCGGCCATGGCTTTAGACCAGATGAAATATGAGAAAGAACTGGTTGCTTATGCAGATCAGCTAAAAGGTAAATTTCCGGGAAACCCGGCCGTAAATCAGTTTGTAAAGCACATGGAACTGGTAAAGCCGGTTTCTGTAGGACATGCAGCACCTGATTTTGCTATTCCCGGTATTGATGGGAAAACAATTAAACTCACTGATTACAAAGGCAAATATGTAATGCTGGATTTCTGGGCTTCCTGGTGTGCCCCCTGCCGAAAAGAAAACCCGAACGTGGTAAAGTTATATCAGCAATATCATTCAAAAGGATTGGACATTGTTGGTATTTCCCTGGATGAGAACAAAGATGCCTGGCAGAAAGCAATAAACGATGACCGCCTGGTATGGGCACACGGTAGTGAACTGCAAAATTTTAACGGCCCGGTAGTGCAGCGTTACCAGGTGCAGGCCATTCCATCAAATTTTATTTTAGATCCTTCGGGCAAGATCATTGCTAAAAATATAACCGGAAATGATCTTGCTGCCTTTTTTGCAAAAACTTTCGCTGCAACCAAATAGGTTAAAACACGCTACATTTACAATTACTTAATCAAAATTTAATATTGGCGTTCTTTTTTGCTTCTACATTTACAGAAAATTAAGAAAATGAGTAATTCCAAACAAAAGATCCTGATTGTTGATGATGAACCGGATATTTTGGAACTGATTGAATATAACCTGAACAAAGAAGGTTACCAGGTTTATGTGGCGCATAACGGGCAGGAAGCAGTAGCAGAAGCAAAAAAGGTTTTGCCCGATCTGATCATTCTGGATGTAATGATGCCAAAAATGGATGGGATTGAAGCTTGCAGGATCATGCGCACGATGCCCGAATTTAAAAACACGTTCATGGTTTTTTTAACCGCAAGGAGCGAAGAGTATTCGGAAATTGCCGGTTTTAATGTTGGTGCGGACGATTACATTGCAAAACCGATTAAACCGCGTGCATTGGTAAGTCGTATCAACGCTATTTTACGCAGGAATCAAGCCCCTGAAGACAGCCCTGACAACAAACTCGAAATTGGCGACTTGGTGATAGACCGTGAAGCATTCCTGGTTTTTCAGGGCGGGGAAAAAATTGTACTGGCAAAAAAAGAGTTTGAATTGTTGTACTTGCTTGCTTCCAAACCAGGTAAAGTTTATACCCGTGAAGCCATATTGAAAAATATATGGGAAGATTCTGTGGTGGTAACCAACAGGACGATTGATGTGCATATCCGAAAACTTCGCGAAAAGTTAGGGGAAAATTATGTTTCTACCGTAAAAGGGGTAGGATATAAGTTTGAACTGCTGTAAAACAAAACAAATCTGCGATATTTGCGGCAGATGAAATTTCCGAAGTTCCAGGACCTGATCTTATTTGAAAACCCTGATCTGATCGTAGTAAACAAACCCCCTTTTTTAAGTTCTTTAGATGAAAGGGAAGGAGGTGAAATAAACCTGCTTCGTTTAGCAAAGAATTATTGGCAGGATGCGCAAATTTGCCACCGGCTTGACAAAGAAACTTCGGGCGCATTAATTATTGCCAAAAACCCGGAAGCTTACCGTTCAGTTTCCATGCAGTTTGAAAAAAGGCAGGTAAAAAAAGTATATCATGCTATCATTGACGGTACACATGTTTTTGAAAACCTATTGATCAACCTGCCTATTTTAAATGTTGGCAAAGGCAATGTAACCATCAGCAGGCAGGATGGCAAACGTGCCGAAACCTGGTTCAATTCCATTCGTTATTTTAAACATTATACTTTGGTGGAATGTCGGCCGGTAACCGGAAGGATGCACCAGATCCGTATTCATCTCGCCACACAACGTGCCTCTATTGCCGGTGATGAAACCTATAAAGGTAAACCCGTACTGCTTTCGGAACTGAAAAGGAATTACCGCTTGAGTAAAGACCAGGAAGAACTGCCGATCATGAAGCGTTTTGCCTTGCACGCTTATGAAATTACTTTTAAGATCAACCCCGAAGAAGAAATTACCGTACATGCGCCTTATCCAAAAGATTTTGAAACGTTGTTAAAGTTGCTGGAAAAGTTTGATTAGGAAGAGCCGGTTTAAATCCTATCCTTCTAAAGCCCTGCTTTAGCAACAATGCTTCTTTTAGCACCATAAAATCAGCATTTGAATCATCTCCACAAAGAATTATAGGATGTTTTACTCTTTTTATGGTGCTAAAAGAAGCATTTAAAATATGCAAGGTAGTTTTACTGGGTTAAATTTTGCATATATATATAATGACGAAACATTGACCCATCCCTTCCTTTTTAAGAAAATATTTCTGCTTTTAATACCGTTTTAATAATGTACTAAAAAAAATACAGATTAGTATATTGTATGTCATCTTATGTTTACAATTAAAAACAATATAAGGTGCATTACGTTAAACAAAATAACGGTACATTCGCAGCTTTATTGAAAAGTTTTAGCCCTGCCTGTTATTTTTTTAGCTAATATTTTTATTATTTCAAAGCATTCATTATGAGACAACTCAAAATATCACAGTCAATTACAAACCGCGAATCGCAATCGTTGGATAAATACCTCACAGAAATTGGTAAAGTAGATCTTATCACTGCCCAGGAAGAAGTTATCCTTACCCAAAAAATCAGGGAAGGGGACCAGGCAGCTTTAGAACGTTTAACAAAAGCAAATTTAAGGTTCGTAGTATCCGTAGCAAAACAATATCAAAACCAGGGATTAACCCTTGGCGATTTAATTAACGAAGGTAATTTAGGTTTGATTAAAGCTGCAAAACGTTTTGATGAAACCAAAGGCTTTAAATTTATTTCCTATGCCGTATGGTGGATCCGCCAGTCTATCTTATCTGCCGTTGCAGAACAGTCACGTATTGTGCGTTTGCCCTTGAACCAGGTTGGTTCTTTAAGCAAAATCCGTAAAGCATTTTCCCGTTTAGAGCAGGAATTTGAACGCGAGCCAACACCGGAAGAATTAGCCGTAGATCTGGAAACCACGGAAGAAAGAATATCAGATTCTTTAAATAATTCCGGACGTCACGTTTCTATGGACGCACCATTTATTCAGGGGGAAGAAAACACTTTGCTCGACGTTTTACAGCACGGGGATCCGGCTACCGATTATAGCATGATCCAGGAATCACTTTCTATGGAAGTAATGCGTTCCCTTTCTTCCTTGCCAGAGCGTGATCGTGAAGTGATCATTTTGTTTTTTGGATTAGGGTCCGGAACACCGCAATCACTGGAAGAAATCGGTGAACGTTTCATGATCACCAGGGAGCGTGTCCGTCAGTTAAAAGATAAAGCTTTACAACGTTTAAGGCATACATCCCGCAACAACGTATTGGAATCTTATTTGTAAATTAAAATTGTTGTTTATTCATACTGTTTTTATTGGCACAAAATCATTAATATGGCAGAACAGGAAAAAAAAGCAGGTTCAAAAATTGTAGGCATCAGTCTGATCATATTGGCACTTCTTGTTTTGGCCATGATTGTAATGTGGGTAATCAGATAAGTGGTTTCAGTACCATAAACAAAAAACGCTTTTATCCTTATGGATAAGGGCGTTTTTTATTTAGAAGCCCTGTCCCTGCCCACACCTATTTTATACCGGTAAAAGGAGCATCTGCAGTAAACAATTTTGATGAACAAAGATCAGGCTGCGCCAAAACGAATAATCCCCAGTTTTATACATATCTGTATATTTGAAACATGAACCCTCTGATTGCCCCTTCTGTCCTTTCGGCTGATTTTGCCAATTTACAACGTGATATAGAAATGCTGAACCGAAGTGAAGCCGACTGGCTACATTTTGATGTGATGGACGGTGTTTTTGTTCCGAACATTTCTTTCGGTTTTCCTGTTTTAAAAGCGGTCAAAACCTTGACCGAAAAACCAATCGATGTGCATTTGATGATTGCAAACCCGGATCAATATATCGGGCAGTTTGCCCAGGCCGGCGCTTCAAATATTACTGTCCATCTCGAAGTTTGCGCACATTTAAACCGTACCGTTCAAGCCATAAAAAGTGCAGGGTGCACGGCTGGTGTAGCTTTAAATCCGCATACGCCTGTTGCTTTTCTGGAAGACATTATCCTGGATTTGGATTTGGTGCTCATTATGTCGGTAAACCCGGGATTTGGCGGACAGAAATTTATCCCGAACACTTACAAAAAATTGTATGATTTAAAAGCGCTTGCCAAAAACAGAAACCCGGGATTGAAGATTGAAGTAGATGGCGGTGTAAGCGATGTGAATTGCCAGGAATTATTAAAAGCAGGGGCAAACGTACTGGTGGCAGGCAATTCTGTTTTTGCGGCAGCTGATCCTGTTCAGGCTATCCATAAATTAAAACATCCTTAAAAGAAGCATTGTATTAGTGACCAGATTAAAACAATAGCTGGTTTTTATTAAAATATCTGCAAATTACTTCCTCTCCAACAATTCTAAATTTATAAATTCGCCCTGCCGGTATAATGCTGATCATTTCTTGTTTTCCGGCATCATAACTTAAACACAATGAAACATAATTTTGGTGCAGGTCCGGGTATTCTGCCGCACGAAGTACTTAAACAATCCGCACAAGCCATTCTGGATTTTAATGGAACCGGCTTATCTATTTTAGAAATTTCGCACCGCTCGCCCGAGTTTGAAGCGGTGATGAGTGAAGCTGTTGGTTTGGTAAAAGAATTATTAAACGTACCGGAAGGCTATTCGGTGATATTTTTACAGGGCGGCGCAAGCCTGCAATTTGCAATGGTCCCCTATAACTTATTGCCTCAGGACAAAAAAGCAGCGTATTTAGAAACAGGTGTTTGGGCAAATAAAGCCATAAAAGAAGCCAAATATTTTGGTACACCGGTTGTGGTTGCCACGGATAAAGAGAATAATTTCAGGGAGATCCCAAAAAATTATACAGTTCCTCCGGAAGCGGTTTACTTTCATATCACTTCCAACAATACCATTTACGGCACACAAATGCACGAATTTCCAAAGTCTAAAGTTCCGCTGGTTTGCGATATGTCTTCGGATATCTTCAGCAGGGAAATAAACGTGGCCGATTTTGGGTTGATCTATGCAGGTGCCCAAAAAAATATGGGCCCGGCAGGGGCTACGGTGGTGATTGTAAAAAATGAGTTGTTGGGAAAATCCGGCCGCCAGATTCCTTCCATGCTAAACTACCAAATGCACATTGATAACGGCTCGATGTACAACACGCCCTCTGTATTTGCCATTTATGTTTCGATGCTTACTTTAGGATGGATAAAAGCAAGCGGAGGCGTGGCCGCTATTGCCAAAGCTAACGAAGCCAAAGCAAAAGCGCTTTATAAGGAAATAGACCGAAACCCGCTGTTTAAAGGCGTTTGTGCAGCAGAAGACCGTTCGATCATGAATGTTTGTTTTGTGATGGAAAAACCTGAGCTGGAAAAAGCATTTTTAAAATTTGCCGAAGAACGGGACCTGGTTGGTATCAAAGGCCACCGCAGTGCAGGTGGCTTCCGCGCTTCTATTTACAATGCCCTTCCGATCACCAGTGTTCATGCATTAATTGAAGCAATGCAGGAATTTGCCGAAAAAAATAAATAACAAATATTTCCTTCAACATAAACATTAATGATCAGGATATTAGCAAACGACGGGATTGACCCCGCCGGAAAAGCGCTTTTGGAAACTGTTGGTTTTTACGTAGAAACAGAGCATATTCCACAAGACCTGCTGCCGCAGCAATTAAATAATTTTGATGCCCTAACGGTTAGAAGTGCCACAAAAGTACGGCAAACTTTAATTGATGCCTGCCCGAACCTGAAACTGATTGGCCGCGGCGGCGTAGGCATGGACAACATTGATGTGGAATATGCCCGCGAAAAAGGGGTTGCAGTAGTCAATACGCCAGCATCTTCCTCACTTTCTGTAGCCGAACTGGTTTTTGCACATTTATTTACCGGTATCCGTTTTTTACAGGACAGCAACCGCAAAATGCCAACAGAAGGAAACACTAAGTTTAATGAGCTAAAAAAAGCTTATGCAAAAGGTATCGAGCTGCGCGGAAAAACAATTGGCATTATGGGCTTTGGCCGCATTGGCCGCGAAGTAGCCAAAATAGCAATGGGTTTGGGAATGAAAGTAATAGCTTACGATCTGCATCCTTTTGATACTGAGCTTGCTTTAGAACTGGGAGACGGACAACTGGTAAAAGTATTGGTAAAAACAGCATCCAGAGAAGAAGTGATTGCGCAAAGTGATTTCATTAGTTTGCATGTTCCCTTTAGCCCGGAACCGATTTTGGGAACAGCCGAATTTGCGGCCATGAAAAAAGATGCAGCCGTAGTAAATGCTTCGCGCGGCGGAACAATTGATGAAGAAGCTTTGCTGGAAGCCCTAAACAGTGGCAAGCTGGCTTTCGCCGGACTGGATGTTTTTGATAATGAACCAACGCCCCGCCAGGATATTTTAACGCATCCAAAAATTTCTTTAACACCTCATATTGGTGCTTCAACCAATGAAGCGCAGGAGAGGATAGGGCTGGAACTCGCTACTTTAATTATACAGTACTTTAGCAAATAAAGGGTTTAAAAACAGTATCACTGGCTTGCAGAATAAAAATCCCGCAAGCCTTTTTTTATTTCATAAAATTGAAAGTTCCGCTTACATAAACAGAATCCGTAGGATTGATAATTGCATCGTAAACATAATAACCAAAGCTTCCGCTGGCTGTATTGGCAACGTCATCCAGCTTATCTACTGTAAATTTTGCAGTGCCAGAAATATTGAATGTAGTATATGTTTTCTTATTAAAAAGAAGTTGTGAACTATCAAAAATAAATTTTTTGTTGCCAATGGTATCTGTGTGAAAGGAGGCACCAAAAGTTAGGTTGTTTGTTTGGCTTCCGTTATTTCCAGCAAAAGTGTATAATTTTAACAACGGCAACGTAGCGCCACCTGCTACACTTGTAAAAAGTATATTGTTAGGTTTGTTGTTTGTAATGTTATTAGCATTATTATTAATGCTTAAGTTAATCACGCTTTTGGAGGAAGTTGTACCGATGCCGGAAGAAGAAGCCCCGGAAGGAGGATGTAAAATAGGCATTTCTTCTGTACACGATTGCAAAAAAATACCAGATAAAAGAAGCATCGCCGGTGCAAGCAGCGCCTTGCGGAAAGACAAAGATTTAATCATAAACAGTTTTTTAGTAAATACAACAAAGCTTTACAACTGGTAGGCCAGGCCTTTTTTTGCAACTGTTACCAAGTAACCATCATTGGTTAAAGTATCAGCAAGCGCTTGCATACTGGTTGTTTCCCCGTGTACGAGAAAAACCTGTTTAAGTTGTGCAGAATTTATTTGTTTAACTGTGTTTACCAGATCGTCGTGATCCCCATGTGCGCTAAACAGGTCTGTTTGTTTGATGGTTGCATAAACGGAAAGGTCGCGGTCTTTGATATGCACGATAGGATCCCCGCGGAGCAAACGAAAACCCAATGTCCCTTTAGCACAGTAGCCGATAAACAGGATCGTGCAATAATAATTTTGGATATTATAAAAAAGATGGTCCTGAATGCGGCCACCTTCCAGCATTCCTGCAGAAGAAATAATGATGCAAGGTTCAAAATAGTTGGAAACCTGGCGGCTGTCTTTTAAATTTTCCACATAAGTGAGATTGTCAAACTCAAACTCATCGCCGGATTTTTGGTAGAAATCCTGCGCTTCCCCGCTTAATAAGAAATGGTGTTTTCTAAAGATCCCGGTTGATGAACTTGCCATCGGACTATCTACAAAAACCTTGACAGGCGGCAACAATCCTTTTGAAAATATTTTGTTGAGCGAGAAAACCAAAGCCTGCGTACGTCCAATGCTAAATGCCGGGATGATCAATCGCCCTGCTTCTTTTACACAACATTTTTCGATGGTTTCTGTCAGTACTTCTTCAACCGTTTTTCCTTTTGAGTGATTCCTGCCGCCATAAGTAGCTTCGGAAACCAGGTAATCTGTAGGGGGAAGTGCCTGTGGATCTGCAAGTGTAGGATAGTTTTTGCGGCCAATATCACCTGTAAAAGTAATCGTTTTTTCTTCGCCGTTGTCATTGATCTTTAAAACAGCTGCTGCTGCGCCCAGCAAATGGCCAACCGGAATAAAGGTCAGTTCTATATCACCATTAATCCTAAAAGGTTTATTAAAACCGATGGTTACAAAACGGTCAACCGTATCTAAAACGTGTTTTTGCAAATAAAGTGGCTGGATGTTTCTACTGCCATCGCGCCTTTTATGTCCTCGGTGTTTCCTGTTTTTTTGTGCTTTGTGCATAAAAATGTTTACCGAATCCATCAGGAGCAGTTCGGCCAGTTCGGCAGTTGGAGGCGTGCATAAAATCTGTCCTTCAAAACCCATCCGCACCAGGGTCGGTAAGTTTCCGGAATGGTCAATGTGTGCATGTGTGAGGATCACCAGATCGATTTCACCGGGATTAAAAGGGAAATCTTCATTGGTTTGTACCGAGTGGTCGCGCTCGTAATCCAAACCACAATCTATTAATATTTTGTAATTGTCTTCTGTTGTAAGCAGGTGCATGCTGCCTGTAACCTGTTCCGCAGCGCCCCAAATCGTTAATTTCATTTAATATCTTTCCGTATGGTAAGCACACTAATTTTTTATCGGTAAAAGAAGCATGCCAGTAAGGTTTTTTAAACTTAGCTTAAACTTCAAATTGTAACCTGCTAAGATAACGATAAAGTCCGCCTTCGTTTGCAGTCAGTTCATCATGCGAGCCGCTTTCTATCACTTTTCCTTTTTCCAAAACAATAATCTGGTTTGCTTCGCGGATGGTTGACAGGCGATGTGCGATGATGATCGAAGTACGGTTTTTCATCAGTTCTTCCAGTGCTTCCTGCACTAAACGCTCTGATTCTGAGTCTAATGAAGAAGTAGCTTCATCCAAAATCAGGATCGAAGGATTTTTAAGCAAAGCCCTTGCAATTGCAATCCGCTGACGTTGCCCGCCTGATAATTTAACGCCGCGTTCGCCCACAATGGTATCATAACCTTCGGGAAAAGAAGTGATAAACTGATGCGCATTGGCCCTTTGCGCAGCTTTTATGATATCTTCTTCGGAAGAATCTAATTTTCCATAAGCAATGTTTTCCCGTATTGTTCCGCCAAAAAGCAAAACATCCTGAGGAACAATGGCTACCTGATTCCGAATATCTGTCAGCGAGTAGGAGGAGGCTGGTTTTCCATCAAACAAAATCGAACCATTTTGAGGATGATAGAACTGCAGGATCAAACCGGCAATGGTTGATTTACCGGCACCGCTGGGGCCAACAATGGCAACGCGTTCACCCGAACGTGCGTTAAACGATACTTCTTTTAGCACTGTAATTTCGGTGCGGGAAGGATAAGCGAAAGTAACTTTATCAAAATCCAGGTTACCGGTAATGTGTTGTTTAATTACATTGTCTGCAATTTCAATCGAAATAGCTTCCCCCTGTTCGTCTAAAATTTCCAATACACGTTCGCTTGCGCCAACGGCTTTTTGCAAACCGGCATATAAATCGGGAAAGCTTCCCATAGCGGCGCCAACAAAAAGTGAATATAAAATAAATGTGGTGAGGTTACCCACTGACATTTCCCCATGGCTAACCAGGACCGATCCGTACCAGATTACGGCAACAATCGCCCCAAACAAACAAAATACGATAAAAGAAGCAAACAGCCCGCGAAATTTTGCACCTCTGATGGCAATTCCGGCCACTTCCCTTATTTTTTTTCCGTATCGCCCGGCTTCAAATGCTTCGTTTACAAATGCTTTTACGTTGGATATCCCCTGTAAAGTTTCTTCTACGATCGTGTTTGATTCGGCCAGTTTGTCCTGTGCCTCTCTCGAAATCTTCCGGATAAATTTCCCGAAATAAACGGCTACCACAATCAAAACGGGCAAGATCAGCAGCAAGGTCAGCGTTAGTTTGATGGAAAATATCGTCAGTAAGATAATCCCGCCAATCATCAAAACCAACTGCCGGATCATCTCGGCCAAAGTTGTCGTAATTGCATCCTGGATCTGGGAAAGATCGGCAGAAATTCGGCTGTTCAATTCCCCAACCCTGCGGTTAGAGAAAAAGTTCATGGGCAAAGTGATGAGTTTAAAATAAGTGTCGCGCCGGATATCGGCCAAAGCATTTTCTGCAACCTGTACAAACCAAATCACACGGAAATATGAAACCAACGCCTGCACCAGTAATACGACGAAAGCCAGCGATCCGATGGCATTTATCGTTGGCGGAAGGAATGGGTAACGCTGTTTGCCTTGTGCCGCATCGATAAGCGCACCCAAAAAAGAAGGAAAAGCCAAACCGGTTAAACTGGATAAAAAAAGAAAAACCAAAGCGGCAAAAAACTTTGTACGGTAAGGTTTTAGGTAAACCAGGAGCTTGGTTATTTTCTCTAAACTTTCCCGGTTCAGCTTTGCTTTTGGCATTTCCTGTTCCTGGGTATTGCCACTATTTAATCTTGCTCTGGCCATTTAATTAAAATTATACGCTAAAAGCAGCAATTTAACCAGATAGTTTGGTTTTGGCAATTTAACGGGACTTACTTGACTTAATCCTGATGATTAAAAAAATCAGGATTAAGATCAATATGATGGAACCAATCAGCAAATTTTTAAAATGATCGGCATCTTTGCTGTATTGTGTTGCTTCTGATCGTAGCTTTTCTGTTTGGTTCCGTAATTTATTAATAGTGTTCATAAAAGAAATATTGCGGTTTTCCGATTCTTTGGACCGGTCCAGCACTTCGGTTTGAACAGTTGTACGATAATCCAGCAACACTTTTAACTCCTTAAAAACAGCATTGTCGGTTTTTACAATGTCCATCAAAATTTCGTTGGAACGACGGATATCCTTCTTGGTCTGCAAACCAAAAATGCCGGTGTGCATGTCCAGGCTTTGAAAATACTGATTGAACCTAACCGTTCTGTCAGCCAATAAATCATTTACTTTTTTGCGCTCAAGCTGATAGGCCAGCGAATCAGTCTGCTGGGCAAAAGCTATGTTCCCGATAAAAAGCAGGCATAAAAACAGTATGGGTTTAGAAAGGTTCATGGGAAATGGTTTATGGGTTATGGTTCATGGGAAATAGTTCATGGGAATGGTTGATGGGTTACGGCAGTAACATTGACTGACAGCCGTTTGCTAAAAGCTGATGGACAACACCTACAAAAATTCGATCCGCACAATATCACCAACATTCAACCCAAGCAGGCCGCTTGCGTTTCCTTTATTGATGGCAATTTCCAAATGATCGCTAATGCCGAACAAACAAAGCTTTTCCCCTTCCGGAACTTCATTGTAATGCCAGCTTAATTTATTGATAGATTCATTCCTTTTAAAATATAGCACAAATTGCCGTCCGTTCTGTATTTCGTTAAAAAGGTCTTTGGTAATGTTGGTGATCACATTTTGAAAAGTATCAATATAAATCACACTTCCTTTAATCAGGTTTTGGTCGATTACCGGTTGCAATGTCGTCTTTTTTTCCAGCTTTACCATCGGGATACCAATGTCGGTCAGCTTTCCCTTTTCTGCTAAGTGGCAGGCAGCTTTAACAAAAATATCCGCTAAAGGAAAATGCAGGAACTTTAAATCCTGCATAATGTTGATTTCTACAATTTCATCCGGGATACAGTCAAAAATCAAAGAAAAAATTCCATTGTCTGCACCAACAAAATAATGGTCCTTGTAACGGATGGCTAAATACGTTGTACCTTCGTTGAAAACGGTATCAATGCCAATCAAATGAACGGTATCCTTCGGGAAGTAATGGTAACTGTTTTTAAGTATAAATGCAGCTTGAGGAATATTAAAAGCTGATATAGAATGGGTTATATCAATAATGTTAACATTTGGCAATAGCTTTAAAATACTACCTTTGAGTGCGGCCTGATAAATGTCTTTATCGCCCAGGTCTGTAGTTAAAGTTATAATTGCCATTCAAATTTTAAATATTTATCACTAATCTTGTGGATAGTTATAAACTGCTGCAAATATTAAAATTTTAAGCGTAAAAAAATGACAACTAAAAATCCTCAAGTTTGAACGAATTAAATTTAACGATTGATGCCATTAATCCTGCTGTATTGTGGGGTTCTAATAATGATCATTTTGAGCAAATAAAAAAACAATACCCTAAGCTAAAAATCGTTGCCCGCGGCAACGAGGTGAAGGTATTGGGCGATGAAAAGGAGATCAGAAATTTTGAAGAAAAATTAAATCAGCTCGTTGCACATGTTGAAAAATTCCAAACCTTAAACCTAAATGATATTGAACGTATTATTACTGTTAAAGGTTCGTTTGCAGTTGCAGCCCCAGAACAAAACGGCCAGGATAAGGCAGGAACAGGAGAGGTAATTGTTTTTGGCAACAATGGACTGATGATTAAAGCGCGCACAGCAAACCAGCAGCGCATGGTAAACAGCATTACCAAAAACGACATTTTGTTTGCCATAGGGCCTGCCGGTACGGGCAAAACTTATACAGCAGTGGCATTGGCCGTGAGAGCGTTGAAAAATAAAGAGATCAAAAGGATCATTTTAACACGGCCGGCAGTAGAAGCAGGGGAAAACCTTGGTTTTCTGCCGGGCGACCTGAAAGAGAAAATAGACCCTTATCTGCGGCCTTTGTATGATGCTTTGGACGACATGATCCCGGCAGAGCGCTTAAAATCTTACCTGGAAAACCGTACAATAGAAATAGCACCGCTTGCTTTTATGCGTGGCCGTACGCTGGATAATTGCTTCGTGATTTTGGACGAAGCGCAAAACACAACCGATATGCAGTTAAAGATGTTTTTAACACGGATGGGGCCAACGGCCAAATTTATTGTTACCGGCGATGTTACCCAGATCGATCTTCCTAGAAAACAGCAATCAGGTTTACATGTGGGCTTGCGCATTTTGGCAGACATAAAAGGCATTGACATTATTTACCTTAATGGCGATGATGTGGTACGCCATAAATTGGTAAGACGTATATTGGAAGCTTATGGGGATATCCAATAAAGTAACAAGTATTCAGTATCAATAAAGTAGCAAGTAATTAGTATCAAGTAGCAAGGTTGCCCATCCCGAATAACAATAGCTGATTAAGTATTCCCGCTATTTTTTACTTAATACCAACTACTTGCTACTAAATACTTGCTACTAACTACTAACTACTTGCTACTATAATGAAATGAACGCGATCAAAGAAACAAACTTTAACTTTCCCGGGCAGACTAATTTTTACAAGGGCAAGGTGAGGGATGTTTATACCATTAAAGACCAGTATCTGGTGATGGTAGCTACCGACCGTATTTCTGCTTTTGACGTTGTACTGCCCCAGCCAATACCTTATAAAGGACAAGTGCTTAACCAAATTGCCGCCGGTTTTTTAAAAGCAACCGATGACATCGTTCCAAACTGGGTAATTACCGTTCCTGACCCCAGCGTAACCATTGGCCGCATTTGTGAGCCTTTTAAAGTAGAAATGGTCATCCGCGGCTACCTGGCCGGCCATGCCTGGCGCGAATATTTTGCTGGTAAAAGAAGTATCTGCGGGGTAAGTTTACCGGATGGTTTAAAAGAGAACGATGCTTTGCCCGAACCGATCATCACACCTACAACCAAAGCAGCTGTTGGCCACGATGAAGATATATCGAGAGAAGAAATCTTATCAAAAGGAATTGTGGCAGAAGCAGATTATGTTCAACTGGAAAAATACACACATGCACTTTTTAAACGCGGAACTGAAATAGCAACAGAGCGTGGGTTGATCTTGGTAGATACAAAATATGAATTTGGCAAAGCCGGAGACCGCATTTTTTTGATCGATGAAATCCATACGCCCGATTCATCCAGGTATTTTTATAAAAAAGGCTATCACGAACGTCAGGAAAAAGGTGAAGGGCAGAAACAATTGTCCAAAGAATTTGTACGGCAATGGTTGTTGGCAAATGATTTTTCTGGCCGGGAAGGGCAGCAAATACCAGAAATGACGCCGGAAATTGTTCAATCCATCTCAAACCGTTACATCGAATTATACGAATATATAACTTGTAAAACGTTTTTGAAACCAGAAGATCGGGATATTATATTACGGGTAGAAAAAAATATTAAAGAAGCATTGATACTTTTAACCTGAACACTTTTATTTCTACACGAAATTATCCTATCTTTAACTATTAATATTAAAGTATATGAAATTTACAGTTGATAAACATGAAAAATATGTTTTGATTAAGTTAAATGAATCAAAACTTAATTCATTGATCTCGCCGCAATTGAAGTCTGAGTTAATCCTGATGAATTCTGACGGGCAGCGTAATATAATCCTGGATTTATCAATGGTTAAATTTGCAGATTCTTCCGGCCTAAGCAGTTTATTGGTTGGTTATCGTATTTGTAAAAATGCCGAAGGTAGTTTTACCTTAACTGGTTTAAGTGATTCCGTTGCACGTTTGATCTCTATTTCTCAGTTAGACAGTGTGCTTTCTGTAGTTAACACTACTGAAGAAGCTATTGATTTGGTTTTTATGGGTGAGATTGAAAAAGAGCTTAAAAAAGAAATAAAATAATTGTTTTTCTGCCTTTTTAGATGAGATTTGATGTAACGATACTTGGCAGCAGTTCTGCAACACCCATCTATAACAGAAATCCAAGCTCACAGGCATTAAACATCAACGAACGGATTTATTTGATTGATTGCGGCGAAGGCACGCAACAACAAATGCTGCGTTTTGATATTAAGCCCGGAAAGATTGATCATATTTTTATCAGCCATTTGCACGGAGATCATTATCTTGGGCTGATAGGCTTGCTCTCGTCCATGCATTTAAATGGCCGTAAAAAGCCGATGATGCTTTTTGGCCCTCCTGATCTGATAAAAATTATTGATGTTCATTTAGCTTATTCCTGGACTAACCTAAACTACGACCTTATATTTTATCCATTACAGTCAGAACAGCCAGAATTAATACTTGATAATCAAGAGTTTAGCGTTGAAACTATCGTTCTAAACCACCGTATTCCCTGCACCGGCTTTTTATTCCGTCAAAAAAAACCACTTTTAAAATTGGATGCCGATCAGTTGGAATACTATCATGTAGGCCGTAACCAGTTTTTAAAACTGAAACAGGGGGAAGATTTTGTTAACGAGATAGGGGAAATCGTTCCAAATTCAACCTTGACAATTCAACCCGAAGAACCGAAAAGCTATGCTTATTGCTCTGACACTTTGGCTGGGGAAAGTTACCTGCCGCAAATACATAACATAGATTTGCTTTACCATGAAGCTACTTTTATGCAGGATTTATTGGCAAGGGCAGAGGAAACGCATCATACAACTGCTTTTCAAGCAGGGGAAATCGCATCAAAAGCCCATGTTAAAAAACTATTAATTGGCCATTTTTCTGCTCGATATAAAACGCTGGAAGGTTTATTGGAAGAAGCCAGATCAGTTTTTAAACAAACCGATCTGGCTATAGAAGGTAAAGTATTTACAATTTAACAAACTTTTTTTATCAATTATTTTTTCCCTCCAAAAACCGAAAAGCTAACATAACGTTTTGGATTTGCTTTCAAATCTTGCATCAACTTGTCCAGGTTGTTGGCGGCGTTGTTCAAATTGTTGTACAGTTTGTCATCGTTCAGCAATAATCCAACAGAGCCTTTACCACTATTGACTTTATTAATGGCAACCTGTAATTCATTTAAGGCTTTATTAGCGTTGGTTAAAGTTTCCTGTATATTTAATTTGGCAACCTGGTTGCTCATTTGGTCAAAGTTGGAAATAATATGTGTGATATGATCGTTATTATTTCGCAAATTGTTTGAGATAGACTCAAAATTAGCCATTATTTTGGCAATACGGCCGCCTTCAGAACCTACCAGCCCGTCAACTTTTTTTGTGGTCCCTTCAATTGTTTCCAAAGTGTTGGCAATGCTTTTAAACGAACGGTCAATATTTTTCTGAAAAGACGGATTTAAGATGGTGTTTACAGAAGTTAACAAAGAATCCATTTTGGCAATGATCGTTTCTGCTTTTTTCTGTACCGGTTGTACCGATTCTGCCAGGCTTCTTTCTACGTTAGACCGTAGAGTATCTTTATTTTCGGCATTGATCGTACTGTTTCCAAGTTCGAATTCAATGGCTTTATTGCCCAATAAATCTGTACTCATTAAACGGGCAACAGAGTTTTCCGGGATAGGATAATCTTTATTGATCTTAAATTCAACAACAGTTTTTCCACTGTGTTGTAATTTCATGTCTGATACCCTGCCAATCTGAAAACCATTTACCAATACCGGTTTTGAAATATTCAATCCATCAACATGGCCATAAGTTGCATAAAACTGCTGTTCACGTGAGAATATGTCATTTCCCCTTAAAAAATTATACCCTAAAACAAGCACAGTAATGGCAACGGCCGTAAGTGCACCGATTTTGGTTTCGTTAGATACTTTCAAAATATTGAATTTTAATAATTTTATTTAAACTGTTACTCGTTTTCTTTGCGGTATTTAACAATGGCACGAACGATCGAATTTACAATTTCTTCCTGCCCTTCGTCTGAGTTTAAATATTTTTCATCTTCAGGGTTATTGATAAAACCGGTTTCAACTAAAACGGACGGCATGGCACTGTGGCATAGGACCAAAACCCCTTGTTCTATTACGCCATTGCTGTGGCGGCCATCGGTTTGTACAAACTCATCATTCACTAAATCAGCAAAACGGATACTTTGTTTACGATACTTATTTTTATATGCGTTTAATAAAATGGTGGATGTAGGGTCATTGGGGTCGAAACCACTGTTCATTTCCTTATCATCTTTGTCAATCAACAGGTTTTCCCTGATGGCTGTTTCTTCTTCCTTGGTACGGTGGAAACCATAAACCAAAACCAAAACACCTTTTCCGGAACGGTCAGGAACCCTTGTTCGTTTACCACGTATAGTTACTGTTTTATCAGGTAAGGAGTTGCAATGTATGGAAATGAACAAATTACCTTTGGCATTGTTGGCAATGTCTGATCTTTTCTGCCATTCTACGTCCTCGCCGTTGGTTCGGGTCATCACAACCTTAATGTCTTTCATTTCCTTTTGTATCGCTTTTTCCAATTTAAAGGCGATGGCAAGCGTTACATCTTTTTCAAGTGAAAAAGAACCGGCAGCACCAGTTCTGCGGCCACCGTGCCCGGCATCAACAACAATAGTTTTTAATTTAAAACGGTGGTTATCTGTGGTGTCTGCTTTTACCGGTTTTTCTTCGATAAAAGAAGCATTGGCAATAAACAGTATTAAAATGGGGAAACAATAAACGAGCCTTTTCAATGTTTTATTTTTCATTAATTTTGAGACGGTACATAACGTAATTTACAAAAATAATATTCAAAATCGATTTGAGGTTCATAAAGTTTCTTTTTCCTGTACTGATTGTCACAATTTGTTTTTTTTCAGCTTTTTCATTTTCTTTTAACCGATTAGGCAAAAAATATAAGTTAAGGGTTAATGATACGATTATTCAGCTGGATTCTTCCAAAAAAACGGACCAGAAGTTTTTACAACGCGATTCCCTTCCTTCAAAAAGAAAAAACGGCACTAAAAAAACAGGGGTAAAAACAGTATCAAAGGCAAAGGCAGATACAACAGCAAAAGCAGATACGGCTTCAAAATCTAAAAATGGATTAAATTCTACCGTAAAATATGCTGCTGAAGACTCTATTGTTACAGATCATATCAATAACGTTGTTTATCTGTATGGCCGTGCCCGTATTACTTATGAAGATGCCGCAATAGATGCAGATTATATCCGGCTGGATCAAAAAAACCATTCGGCTTATGCCAGGGGCAACGTCAATCCTAAAACCAGGCGTTATTCGGGCAAACCCATCCTCAAACAAAAAAACGAAAGCCCGGTAACGGCAGATTCATTAATTTTTGATTACGTCACTAAAAAAGCCAAAATTTACCAGGCCTTTTCAGAGCAGCAGGGCAATTACATTTCTGGCGGACAGGCAAAAAAACTGAACGAAGATGAAATTGCTTACCGCAACATCCTTTTTAGCACCTGTAACCTTCCTTATCCCGACACGCATTTCGGTATCATCATCACAAAAGGTATCGCCGAGAAGAACCAGATCATTTCTGGTCCTGCTTATCTGGAAATTGAAGGTGTGCCGCTGCCCATTGCCATTCCTTTCGGTTTTTTCCCTAAACCGGATAAACGGACTTCGGGCATTATCCTGCCTACTTTTGGCGAAGATGCACAATTGGGTTTTAACCTGCGCAATTTTGGTTATTACCTGGGTTTTGGTGATAAGTTTGATTTGACCAATTACGGTTCCATCTATTCAAAAGGTTCTTTTGAATTAAGCAGTGATGCACGTTATTTAGACCGGTATAAATACTCCGGTGACCTATCCTTAAGCTATGGTTACCATAAGTACGGTTTGCCAACAGATCCTGCCAAAAAGGATTTTAACATCCGCTGGTCGCACACACAAAACCCAAATGCCCATCCCGGAACTACGTTTAGTGCATCAGTTAATGCAGGTACTTCTACTTATTACAGCAACAATGCCAGTACGGTGAATTATAATTTAACTGCTTTAACACAGAATAATTTACGGTCGAGCATTGCATACAGTAAAACCTGGGCGGGCACACCTTTTAACTTTACGACAAGCGCCAACCATAGCCAGGATTTAACTAGCAAAACCATTACGCTGGATCTGCCCAGCTTTACCTTTAATATGGCCAGTATCAATCCTTTTGATAGTAAAAACCGGGTGGGCGAGCAGAAGTGGTACCAAAGGATTAACGTTGCCTATACTTTAACTGGCGATAACAGGGTGAGTGCCATCCCGGAGTCTCAGTTTTTAACTAAATCAATTTTTAAAAGGTTTCAAAATGGTTTCCAGCAAACCATACCGGTTAGTTTGAGTTTAAATGTGTTTAAATATTTTCAATTTTCTTCCAGTGTAAATTATAGCGAAGTGGATTATCTGCAAACCATCCGTAAACGATACGCCAGAGGCAACACAAGTGGTGCAGATTCTTTGGTTAACGATACGGTTCCGGGTTTCAGGCGTGCCGGTTCTTATAATTTAAGCACAGGTTTATCTACAAAATTATACGGAACGTTAAATTTTAAAGGAGGCAGGCTAAAAGCAATCCGTCATACCCTAACCCCGTCAATCAGTTTTAATTACCGGCCTGATTATAACAATGATTCTTATGGTTATTTTAAAAATGTAGTCAGTAATCCGGCCATTCCTTATCCTTATGCATTAACCCGGTATTCTATTTTTGATCAATCGCTTTACGGCGGCCCTTCAGGGGGCAGGTCGGCCGGTTTAAGTTTAAGCGTTGATAATACCATTGAAGCAAAAGTTAGGGCAAAAAGTACCGATACCACCAATACCGACCGTAAAGTACCGATCTTGCAAGGGCTTTCTTTTTCTACCTTTTATAATTTCCTGGCCGATTCCATGAAGCTTTCCCCCATTAATGTTTCCGGCCGTACTGCATTGTTCAATCAAAAATTGGGTATCAATTTTAGCGGCACGTTTGATCCTTATACTACTATTGTACGGGATTCAATAGCGAATGGACAAATTACAAAGTATGTAAGGCACATCAATCAATATACATTGCAGGCCGGCAAATTGCCGCGTTTAACTGCTTTCCAGGTATCAACAAATTTTAGCCTGAATTCCAATACCGTCAAAAATCAAAATCAGCAAAAAAACCAAAACACCAATAATACATTGCAAGGCATCAACCAGCAGCAAAGTGATGCGCTTGCTGCCATCAATCGGAATCCAAATGCCTTTGTGGATTTTAATATTCCCTGGAATGTTAATTTAAGCTATAGCTTTTCTTATTACAATAGCGGGATAGCCACAAATGTCACTAATTCTGTAAATGTAAACGGCGATTTTAATGTAACCCCAAAATGGAAGCTGCAATATACTACCGGCTACGACGTCCGGCTGAACAAAGTAACCACAACTTCCTTATCCATTTACCGCGATTTACATTGCTGGGATTTGGCTTTCCAATGGATACCTTTTGGTTATTATAAATATTACAGTGTGGACCTGCGTGTAAAAGCAAGCATTTTGCAAACGTTAAAGCTGAACAAGCGAAAAGATTATTACAACAACTATTAAAGATGTTAGCAGAAATTATCACGATCGGAGACGAGATCCTGATCGGACAGATCATAGACACCAATTCGGCCTGGATGGCACAGCAATTGAATGCAGTTGGCATCCGCATCAAACAAATTTCTTCGGTTTCTGATAACCGCGAACATATTTTATCTGCCTTAAAAGAAGCATCAGAACGGGCAGACGTGATTTTGATTACCGGCGGACTCGGCCCAACCAAAGACGACATCACCAAAACCACTTTGGCCGATTACTTTGGTGTTGGGATGAAGCGCGACCAGGAGACGTTAGGCAATGTTGCCCGGATTTTTGCCCGGTACAACCGCCCTTTGCTGGATGTTAATATCCGTCAGGCAGATGTGCCCGAAAACTGCGAGGTTTTATTGAATAAAAATGGCACCGCCCCCGGAATGTGGTTTCATGAAAACGCGAAAGTTTATGTTTCGATGCCGGGTGTGCCGCACGAGATGATGTATCTGATGGAAGATTTGGTGATCCCAAAATTGAAAGCAACTTTTAACCTGCCAAAAATCCTGCATCAAACCATTCTAACGGTTGGCGAAGGCGAATCTTTTTTGGCCGAACGCATTGCCGATATTGAAGATCAGCTTCCGCCGGAAATCAAACTGGCTTATTTGCCCAAATTAGGTTTGGTGCGGTTACGGTTGAGTGCCTACGGGAAAGATGAAGAAAAGCTGAAACAGGAGCTGGAAACCCAAACCAAAAAAATAACAGAACGGCTGGGTTCAACGGTAGCGGCAACAGAAGATATTCCTTTAGAGAAGGCGATACTTCTTTTAATGGCAAAAAATAAGCAAACACTGTCTTTGGCCGAAAGCTGCACGGGTGGGTACATAGCACATTTGTTCACCAGTTTGCCCGGTGCTTCCGGTGTTTTTCTGGGTGGGGCAGTTTCTTATTCTTATGAGATGAAAGAGCAAATGCTGGGTGTAAACAACGATACTTTGTGGAGAACAGGCGCAGTAAGTGAAGAAACGGTGCGCGAAATGGCGGAAGGCGCATTGCGGAACTTCTCTTCGGATTATGCCCTTGCCGTAACCGGGATTGCCGGCCCGGACGGAGGCACACCCGAAAAACCTGTAGGGACCGTTTGGGTTGCCGTTGCCCGAAAAGATAAAACAGTGGCCAGGAAATATGTTTTTGGCAACAAACGTATCCAGAACATCGAACGGACCGCTGTTACCGCCATGGGCGATCTGCTTAAACTGCTGCGCGAACCAATTGCATAATCAACAATAAAATGTATTTTTGGATGAATAAAATATAATGGCTTTATACGAATTACTACTGCCGAAAATGGGCGAAAGCGTTGCCGAAGCTACGGTGATTAAATGGCTGAAAGCGCCGGGCGAATTAATTGAACCAGATGATGCCGTAGTAGAAATTGCAACGGATAAAGTAGATTCAGAAGTTTCTTCGCCGGTAAAAGGTAAACTAAGCCAGCAATTGTTTAAAGAAGATGAAGTAGCGCAGGTTGGATCTGTGATAGCATTGATAGAAACGGAAGATGGGCAGGGAATTGCAGAAGTGCCAAAACCGGATGCAGTGCCTGTTGCAACCCCGCTTCAACAAGAAAAAGAACCGGTAAAAGAAGTATCCGCAGAAAAAACACCGGTAAAAGAAGCATCACAACCTGTTCCCGGGTTAGAACTTTTACAGTCGAAACCGACTGCACCAACAAATGGGGACAATACTCGTTTTTATTCGCCATTGGTAAGAAGCATTGCTGCCCAGGAAGGAATCAGGCAGGAGGAACTGGAACAAATCAGGGGAACGGGTTCTGAAGGCAGGCTGACCAAGGACGACCTGTTGAATCACCTGCAAAACCGGCAAGCTTCAGCACAACTGGAAGAAACGGAACCTTCTTCAATTCAACCGGACACTAATCATCCAAAACCTACAGAAAGTAAACCGCCTGTCCAACGTTCTGCCGCATCTGTTTCTATGGGGGATGAGATCATTGAGATGGACCGGATGCGAAAGCTGATTGCCGACCACATGGTTGTCAGCAAGCAAACTTCCCCGCACGTAACTTCTTTTATCGAAACCGATGTAACCAATCTGGTGCTTTGGCGCGAAAAAAATAAAACTGCATTTGAAAAGCGCGAAGGCGAAAAAATAACTTATACACCAATTTTTATAGAAGCCGTTGCCAGGGCATTAAAAGATATGCCGATGGTAAATGTTTCGGTAAACGGCACACAGATTATCCGTAAAAAAAGCATCAACATCGGTATGGCCACGGCTTTACCAAACGGGAACCTGATTGTGCCGGTGATTAAAAATGCAGACTCATTAAATATTTTAGGGCTTACTAAAGCAGTGAACGATCTCGCCAACCGAGCACGTAACAACAAGCTGCTTCCGGAAGAAGTAAAAGAAGGCACTTTTACCATCACCAATATTGGTTCTTTCGGGAACATCATGGGCACGCCAATTATCAACCAACCACAAGCTGCAATTCTGGCTATTGGTGTGATCAAGAAAAAACCGGCTGTTATGGAAACAGCATCCGGCGATATGATTGCCATCCGGCATTTAATGTACCTTTCGCTTTCTTACGATCACCGGATTGTAGATGGTGCAATGGGAGGAACGTTTTTGAAAAAAGTTTCTGATTACTTAGAGAACTGGGATACCAAAAGAACTTTGTAATGCTTCTTTTACCGATAAAAAATTGGTGTTGGTAGCGGGGGTTTTTATTCTGATTGCCTTTTTTCATTTCTTCGTTCATCAAAGAAGAAAAGGGGGGTTTTTAAAGACGCCCTTAACCTTAATATGAACAATCAAATCAGAAGATCAAAACCAATTATTGTTTTTTAGGAATATCATGAGGATACCTTTTGCTCCTTGCGCGATACTGTTGTTTTGAACATCCTGATTCTGTAAACGCCAATACCAATAGCACAGCCGTTATTTTCAGCAATAAATTCTTCATTAAATTATTGTTTAAATTCTTTTATAAAAGTAAAGAATTAAACCCAACAGAGCTTATTAAGATTTAAAATCCCAAACCAAGCCTTGCCATAAACCAAATTTCCTATTTACCACCAAAATAAAACTATTTATAAGTTTATAAACTTCTCGTACTTTTGCAGAAAATAGTTTTAGAAGAAACCATGCCTAAAAATTTAAACTATCCTTTGGCCTCCTTCCAAAAAGCTTACACACTAGCAGATGCAGCAGATGCTTTAGGAGGAAGCTGTACGATTGAAAATTGTGCCCAAAAGATGCAGCGAAAGGTAAGCGGCGGTTTTATGGTGATTGTTTCTGCCGCCCAAAAGTTTTCTTTGGTAATATTTGAAAAAGGTATTGTTAGTATTACAAAAGAATATAAACTAATTAAACATGCTTATACCAATACAGAAAGAATGGCTTTGCTGCAAAAAGCTTTCCTGGCGCCACAGGTTTTCTCTGTACTATATCAAAGGTTTAAAGGAAGGGAATTACCTGTAGAAATGCTGGATAAAATACTTATTCGTGAGTTTGGTGTGGAAGAAAGCACGTCAGGCCGTATTGCCGGGTACTTTACAGATGGTTTAAAAACTTATGGCTTGTTAAATAATGCTAATCACGTTCTGGATTTTCAGGGAGAAATAGCTGAACCAGGCTCGGTTGAATTGGAAAAAAATGAACCGGTTAAGGTGACAGAACAAGACAAACCTGATTCTAATATCAAAATTTCAAATGCTTCTTTTACCGATAAAAAATCAGTGTTGTATGAACTACAGGTTTCCGGTCCGGGAATCGATAGTAAAATAGATATTGATGATGAAGAAGATTTGCTGATCGTTGAAGCGTTGTTAAAGAAGATCAGAAAGGTTTTAAAAGGCGGGCAAAAGATCGAATAAAAAGTTTATTGCTATTTTTATTACCCTTAAAAAGTTTATTACTACTCTATGATTTGATTTTTAGGAAATTTATGGTTGTGTCAAAAGGAAAATTTTTACTTTTGGCCCAGGTAATAAATTCTGAAATCCTTTTTCCAAAACTATCACCTGTGTTTTTTACCACGTAACCTGGAAAATTAAAGCGTTCCGGTTGGTTCAAATCTGTAAATTCCCAGGGATGGAAGTACAAATTAAGGTAACCGTCTTTTCGATACGTCTGCTTGCATAGCCATTTTATTAAGCCCATGGGCAGGTTATGAAAGGTTAACCAAAACAATGGAAAGCGGACAAGCGGTGAAACCGAAGATGGCAACTGTAAAACCTGATCCTGATAAAACCAGGTACGCGGCCTTCTGAAATTATTATACCTTCCGGGAAGCCAGGTTGGATTGATAGACGAATTGTACAAATAGCCGGCTTTAAAAACCTCTTTCTCATCTACCGGCATCATACGTGCCATCCTATAACCTAATACTTTTTGACCCGTTAATTGCTCCAGTGCCTCTTTTGATTGCCTTAAATGTTCAACCTTAAAATGGGAATGGTAATAACCATGAGAGGCGATTTCATGCCCGTCTGCAACTATTCGTTCAATTACATCCGGTTTATTTAATGCAAAATTAGCGGTGCAATAAAAAGTGGCTTTAACCTGATGCTGTTTTAACAGGGATAAAATCTTGAATGTCCCTTCGGTAGAAACAGCTAATTGATCGGCAAAAGAAATGGTTTTGCCGTATTCAAACGGCATATCAAATTCTTCAATATCAAAGCTTAACAAGATCATGGTTGATATTTACGAGGTTAGAAGAACGCACGATATAATTTGGCCGTTGCTTGGCCTGCATAAACAATTTCCCAAGATACAAGCCGATGATACCTAAAACCATCAACTGCACTCCTCCAAAAAATACAACGGTGGCCAGCAAGGAAGCCCACCCGGAAACAACATGGCCTGAAAAGTAACTGATTAAAATGTACGGAATATATAAAATAGCCGAAACGGAAAAAAATAAACCGATACCGATAGCAATATTTAAAGGCCTGACACTAAATGCCGTAACACCCTCAATTGCAAACTGGGCCATCCTTTTAAATGTGTATTTGCTTTTGCCCGAAAAACGAGGGTCGCATACATAATTAATTGCAAATTGGCGGAAGCCTAACCAACGTATCAAACCACGCATAAATAATCCATTTTCAGGTAATTGTGCAAGGACGTTGGCTACTTTCCGGTCTATTAAACGAAAATCTGCAGTTCCTTTTTCCAGTTTGGTATCTGAAATGGAATTGATGATCCGGTAATAAATATCCGAAGTTTTCCGCTTAAAAAAGGTAGCTTCATCTGCATACTCACGCGTTGTGTAAACCACATCGTAACCTTCTTCCCACTTTTCTAAAAACTGCGGGATCAGTTCCGGAGGATGCTGCATATCGCTGTCCATACAAATGATACAATCACCGGAAGCATGATCGTAACCGGCCTTTAAAGCATTCTGATGCCCAAAATTTCGGGAAAGTTCTAAGTAAAAAAAATGTTCGCCGATTTTGGAGAGCGTTTTCAGCTTATCTAATGTATGGTCCGAACTTCCGTCATCAACGAAAATCACTTCATATTTGTAAGGCAGGTTTTCAAAAACTGCGATCAGGCGCAAAGCGAGCGTTTCCACATTACCTTCCTCATTAAAAGAAGGGACCACGATAGAAACCAACTTCTTCATACGGCTATTTGGATTTTTTCAGGTTCGCTAACCATTTTTATCGTCCAGGTTTCATAAACTACATGTAACCAAATCAGCAAACAGGGCAGTGCTTTTAATGCATATTTTATAACGTATCCGTTTCTTATAAAGCCCGGAAAAAGATCAGAAGGCGAGAGGCTTGTCAGAATAAATGCAAAAACAAGTAAAACAACTTGTAAGCTGGTTACTGGTTTTTGGAGATTGACAAACCAAATGGCAACACCGGTAAAAGCAATAATGTATGTGGGCGATTCTGAACTGGAACTGAACAAAACCGTAAACAGCAGCGTTGAGCTCAAAATCAACAACTGGAAAGCCGGGTATTTGTATTTTTTGATAAAGAGGTACGATGAGCCGAAAACCATTAAAGCAGGCAGTAAAATTAAGCTATTGGAAATTTCAGGCAGATGAAAGATACGCCGGGCAAGGCCCATTACAGAAATGTCCTGCATCAATGAAACTGCATTTTGTGTGTCTTTTTCTATCAAAACGGCCATCCAATCCCGGTATGTTTGAATGATAAAAGCCGGTGAAGAAACGGCCATCGGCAGAATAAAAAACACTACCGACCAGAAAAACAGGCCTGCAATAAGTTTTATTTTATGACCGGAAAAAAAGAAAAATGCCAGCCCTACGATGCCGTAAAGTTTAATAAAGGTTCCTAAAACGATTAGGCAGGCTGCCCAAAAATCCTTTTTCTGTTTGATAAAAATAAAACTAAACAGAATAATGGCAGTCATGCAGGGATTGAATTGTTCGCTAAAAGAAGCAGTCATCAATTCGTGCACACAAAGAAATAAGATAATGATTTTCTGTTTGTTAACTAAAGGAAGATGATTGATGGCCTGATATAAAACATAAGCATTAAACATCCCCCATATTATTACTGCAATGTCATTTGGCAACCAGGCAAAAGGCGCAATAAACAATCCAAACAGCGGCCCGTAATGGTTTACATCTAAATAATGTTCTGGTTGAGGCAGGTATAAGTTATGCTGATGTATAAGGTTGAAAAAGGTAAACTTAAAGATAAGGTAGTTATTATAATGATGCCTGAGTGCTTGTTTAAGCAGCGCAAAAAAACTTAGGCCGAACCATAAAAAAAGAGTGGTCCTTTTTTGCAAAAGGAAATTTAAAGCGGCGATGACTGGTTTGCGATACATTTGGCTATTGTTGCAAACTTAAAAAAAAATTGAATAAGTAGAACGATCAGTAAAATATGGCTTTTGAACATAAAAAAAGAGGGCTCTGACCAGGAGCCCTCTTTAGATACTGATAAAAGAAATCTACTACAAAACTTTTATCCATGCTTTTTAGCAGTAGTTTAACGCGGAGAAACCGTGCTGTTGACTGCTATAAAAGCTTTGTCCTGTAATATACGATATTGTTGGTCGATTAGATTTTTCAATTTAATAGTTCCGGTAACGAATTTAAAATGATCAGAATAAAACCTTTCTGCAACGTGCTCAAAGTTTAAAGCTTTAATCAATTCTTCGTTATAGTATCTCAAATAAATATTTAATTCCAAGTCATTTGTAAACTGCAAGCCGTCCGTTTCGGCTGCTTTTTTATATTCGTAATGATAATCGTAACGCAGGGCAGTAATATCAGAAAGTACGGCCGAACCAGTTGGATGCCCGCCTGCGCCTTTACCGTAAAAAAACTGCTGGTCGGCAAAAGCAGCCTGTACAATAATCCCGTTGTATTCGTAATCGACATTGTAAAGCAACTCCTTTTTGCTTACAAACCTTGGTAATACATGCAAAGCAATCTGCCGGTCGTTCAACTTTTTTGCAAAAGGTACAAGCTTGATCTTTAGTTCTTTTTCTTTTGCGTACTGAATGTCTTGTACAGTTATATTTTCGATCCCGAAATTGAAAACATCTTCCGGTTTTACCACAATTCCGTAAGCATGATAAGCTGCGATAACCAATTTGTGTTTGGCATCAAAGCCACCAACATCCATCGTTGGGTCTGTTTCTGCAAAGCCCAAATCCTGTGCCTGCTTTAAAGCGGTGGCATAATCCAAACCATCGTTAAAACCTTTTGAAAGGATGTAGTTAGAAGAACCATTGAAAATGCCGCTGATGGAATGCAGCAACTCATTGTCGTAGTATTCTTCCAGATTGCGGATGATCGGGATACTTCCGCAAACAGCTCCTTCATAAAGTAAAGAAGTACCGTGTTCATGTTGCAGGTCAATCAGTTCTGATAAATGTTCTGCAATCATTTTTTTACTGGCCGAAACCACATTTTTGCCGGCTTTCATAGCTGCAGAAACAATTTCGAAAGCGGCATCAGCATCGTTGATTAATTCTACAACGGTATTGATCTCCGGGTTTTGCAGAATACTGTTTTTATCGGTAGAAAATAGGTGTTGTGGCAAAGAGCGTTTCTTTTCCTGGTTTTTAATTACAAACCGTACAATTTCAAGGTTAAGGTGTTTGGTTTTGACGATGTCATACAAACCCTGGCCAACCACGCCAAAGCCAAAAAGGCCAATATTTAATTTCTTAGTCATCGTATTGAACAGTACGGTATAAAGCAGTCATTTTTTCTGTAATGCTTTGTTTTAAAAATGATTGGATGATCTTGCTTAAAGCTTCTGTTTCAATTAAAAACCCATCATGCCCAAACAATGATTTTATCTGCATAAAAGAAGCATCAGAAATGTTCTTCGCTAAATATTCCTGTTCGGCAGGTGGAAAAAGAAGATCGGATTCAACAGCTACAACCAGCGTACGAGCGGTGATTTTGGCAAGTGCTTCTTCTGCAGAAGAATAGTTTCTACCTAAATTATGACTGTCCATGGCTTTACTCAAATACCAGTAACTGAATGAGTTAAAACGTTTAACTAATTTTTCCCCTTGATAAGCCTGATAAGAAGAAGCATTAAATTGATCTGTTTTTTGAAGATCGTTTTCCGCCTGGGTAAGTGCATAAGTTTGATAACTGCGGTAAGAAAGCAATGCCAGGCTGCGTGCTGCTTTTAAGCCTTTTTTTCCGCCTTCGGGGTTTGGGCCGAAAAAGCTTGCATCTGCCTCGATACATAAACGCTGCGATTCGTTAAAAGCAATTCCCCAGGGCGAATGGAAAGCATTAGTTGCCATTACCACTAACTTTTTTATCTTTTTCGGTTCATCAACAGCCCATTCCAAAGCCTGTTGTCCGCCCAGTGAACCACCAATTAGTATTTCAATGTTTTCTATTTCCAGACGTGCTGCCAACAACTGATGCGCTTTTACCATATCACGAATGGTAAACTGCGGAAAGTTAAGATAATAAGGTTGACTGGTTTGAGGATCAATACTTAAAGGATTTGTTGTACCATAAGCAGAGCCCAGGATATTGGCGCAAACAATATAATGTTCTTGTGGATTGAACAAGGCATCATCGCTGAATAAGCCCGGCCACCATTCCAGTACATCAGAATTTGCAGTTAAAGCGTGACAAACCCAAACCACGTTATTTTTATGTTCGTTTAAACAACCGTAAGTATGGTAACCGATTTGCAGTTCGGGAAGCCATTTACCGGATTCGAGTTGAAAATGCCCAGTATAAAAAAATGTTTGTAAGCTCATCAGCGGGATTAAGTATCGGCCGGAAACCAATTGAAAATTCCTGTTCAGCAGTTAATTTTAAGCTGAACAAAAGAATGTTTTTATACCAATTCTGTTTCCTGCTGTTTAACTAAGGCAAAGGCCTGTTCAAAATCAGCTTTTATATCATCAATGTGCTCAATTCCAACAGCTACACGCAGCGCATTTGGTTTTACGCCGGCAGCTATTTGTTCTTCATCTGATAATTGTTGATGCGTAGTTGCAGATGGTTGGATGATGAGGGTTTTAGCATCGCCAACGTTAGCAAGATGACTTACCAACTTCAAACTATTTACAAAAAGGGCTGCTTTTTCTTTTTCGCCTTTCAATTCAAAAGACAAAACAGCACCGAAACCGTTTTTAAGATATTTTTTGGCTAAAGTGTTATAAGGGGAAGATTCCAGCCCCGGATAATTTACTTTACTTACCTGGGGATGTACCTCCAGCCATTTGGCCAGTTCCAGGGCATTTTCTACATGGCGCTGCAAACGTAAAGAAAGGGTTTCTATCCCTTGCAGCAACAAAAAGGAATTAAAAGGCGATTGAGATGAGCCAAAATCACGCAAACCTTCAACACGTGCACGAATAATAAACTGAATATTGCCCATAGAACTATTTACCCCGAAAATATCAGAGAAGATCATTCCGTGATAACCTTCGGCAGGTTCAGAAAATTGTGGGTATTTGCCGTTGCCCCAATTGTAATTACCGCCATCTACAATTACACCGCCGATACTGGTTCCATGGCCGCCGATCCATTTAGTGGCCGATTCAACTACAATGTTTGCCCCATGTTCCAACGGACGAAACAAATAACCGCCTGCACCAAAAGTATTATCTACCACTAAAGGCAAGTCGTGTTTTTTTGCCACAGCGGCAATTGCATCAAAATCAGGAATATTAAACTCAGGGTTACCAATGGTTTCCAGGTAAATAGCTTTAGTTTGCCCGTTAATTAAAGCTTCGATGCTTTTTGCCGTATCATCTTTAGCAAAACGGACTTCAACCCCCAGGCGTTTAAAGGCCACTTTAAACTGGTTATAACTCCCCCCGTATAAAAAAGGTGAAGTAACAAAGTTGTCGCCGGTTTGCAGGATATTGTTTAAGGCGATAAATTGGGCCGCTTGCCCGGAAGAAGTTGCCAGTGCAGCCACTCCGCCTTCCAAAGCAGCAATACGTTTCTCAAAAACATCCGTAGTGGGGTTCATTAACCGCGTGTAAATGTTCCCAAATTCTTTCAGGGCAAAAAGATTTGCACCATGCTCAGAACTGTTAAAAACATAAGAAGTGGTTTGATAGATAGGCACGGCACGGGAACCGGTTGTTGGATCAACTTCCTGGCCGGCATGAAGCTGTAAAGTTTCGAATTTATGGGTTGCCATTTTTTTAGATTATTTAAATTGATTGATTTTGGTTGATTAATATGGTTGTAAACAAAATTGCTGCAAGCAAATCCACAGCTAAACAAGGCTGTCCTGCTTTAGCAGCAACACATTAGGACACAGCGGGTATAAAAGTAAAAACCAGTTGTACCAGTTACAGGATTACAGCAGGAAATGGGGAAAAAGCTTTCTTTATGCATGTTTGTGTTAATTTATATTTCCCGGGGTTATTTTCCGGGCCAGGAATTGGCACCTTCTCGTGTTAGGAGGGTTGCCAGTGGGTTTCAGAGCCTGATCTCTCGCCACTTCTATATAAACCAAAACCTGCAGCAGGAATTGATTAGGCTGGTATTGCTACCAAATAATGTTTCAAATGTAGGAACAGAAGTGACAACAATCCAAATTTTATTCTTTTTAATTTGAAATTGATGACAATGCAATAAATAGATCTTCAATCAGATCATCAACGTTTTCCAATCCAACAGAAACCCGAAGCAGGTTTTGAGGTGTTTTGGTGTCTGGCCCTTCAACCGAAGCACGATGTTCGATCAGGCTTTCCACCCCGCCCAAACTGGTTGCCTGCGTAAAAATTTTTACCTCGTTTACAACCGCACGTGCTTCTTCTGCACCACCTTTTACCAGAAAGGACAACATTCCTCCTCCGGCCGACATTTGCTTTCTGGCAATTTCGTATTGCGGATGAGAAGCGGAACCCGGATAAAAAACAGCTTCAACTTGTAAAGAATTTTCCAGAAAATCTGCCAGTTTCACTGTATTTTCCACATGTCCTTTCATCCGGTAAGGCAAAGTTTTAATGCCGCGTACCGTCATATAACAATCAAAAGGAGAAGGGACTGCGCCGCCCATTTCCTGTATTTGTTTCAGTTTCAGCCACCACTCGTTTGCTTCACGGGCAATTAAAGCACCACCCAGAACATCACTATGTCCGCCCAGATACTTTGTGGTGGAGTGCATCACTAAATCTGCGCCCATCTCCAGCGGTCTTTGCAGAACAGGCGTGGCAAAGGTGTTGTCGCATACTGTTTTTACCGATGTTTTTTTTGCGATAGTTACAATTGCCGCAATATCCGTGATCTTTAGCAGCGGGTTGGAAGGTGTTTCTAACCAAATCAATTTTGTGTTTGGTTTGATGCTTGCTTCCACCAGTCCTAAATCGCTCATATCAATAAAATCAAACTCCAGGTTTTTGTTAAAAACCTGTTTCAACTGGTTGCGCAAGCCGTGGTACATATCATCCGGACAAATAATATGACTTCCAGGATCAAGTGATTGAAAAACCGTCATCCCGGCAGCATTGCCTGATGAAAATGCAGCAGCAGCAGCTCCGTTTTCCAATTTGGCCAACACGTTTTCCAGCGAATACCTGTTCGGGTTATTGCTTCGGCTGTAAATATATCCTGAAGGGTAGGAACCATCTTCTGCCCGCTCAAAAGTGGTGGATAAGGTAATCGGTTGGATTACGGCTTTATTGCCTTTGTCAATCTGGTTTCCGGCGTGTATGGCAATGGTTTCAATCTTCATGCTTCTTTTATCAACAAAAAATCTGTGTTGCAAACATCTGCATAATTGGCAAAAAACAAGTACTTTTTATAGTAGATAATCATTTTTACCGCTTTTATCAAGATCAGTTTTATGTAAAAAACAGGTGTAAAAGAAGTATGTTGCAACACATGTTGGCATCACTACAAGCGTATAATGGTTTTTATAGTATTTTTGCAGAAACAATATTTGGTTATGCCTGATTCTATACAAGGCTTGTTAAACAGCCCGGGGCTTTCTCCGCAACATCGGTTAATTGCTGCTAAAGTCCTTCAAAATGAACGGATTACTTTTGAAGAGGGTGTTTTTTTATACGAACACGGGGAGTTGCCTTATCTCGGTATGCTTGCTAATTACATCCGGGAAAAACGTCATGGCGATAACACCTTTTTTAACCGTAATTTTCACATCGAACCCACTAATCTTTGTGTTTACGATTGCAAATTCTGTTCTTATTCGCGTTTGTTGAAACAGCGTTCGGAAGGATGGGAATATACGATGGACGATATGTTCAACATCGTAAAAAAATACGACGGGCAACCTGTTACAGAAGTGCATATTGTAGGCGGCGTGTTGCCGCAATACGACGTTCCTTTTTATCAGGAATTGTTCCGGAAGATCAGGAACCATCGTCCTGGCCTGCACATCAAAGCTTTAACACCCGTTGAGTATCATTATATCTTTAAAAAAGCAAAGATAGGTTATGCTGAAGGGATGAAGCTGATGATGGAAGCTGGTTTACAATCTATCCCGGGCGGCGGTGCAGAAATTTTTCATTCGGAAGTGCGGGAATTGATTGCAAAAGATAAATGTACGGCCAACCAATGGCTGGAAATACATGAAGAGTGGCACAAGCTGGGCGGCAGGTCCAACGCTACAATGCTTTACGGGCATATTGAAAAGTTCTGGCACCGCGTGGACCACATGGAAAGATTAAGACAATTGCAGGATAAAACAGGGGGTTTCCAAACTTTTATTCCTTTAAAATTCAGAAATCAGGATAACCAGATGTCGAACGTTCCGGAATCTACGGTTATTGAAGATCTTCGTAATTATGCGATATCCAGGATTTACTTAGATAATTTTGATCATATTAAAGCTTATTGGGCAATGATCAGCCGGAATACAGCCCAACTTTCGCTTAATTTTGGTGTGGACGATATTGATGGGACATTGGACGACACCACAAAAATCTATTCGATGGCCGGGGCCGAAGAACAGCATCCGGGCATGAGCACCAAAGAATTAGTGGAACTGATCAAGCAGGTTGGCCGCGTACCGATTGAACGGGATACGCTTTATAATGTGATAACCAATTACCAGGATCATCAATTTGAGGACGAAGTGAAGCCTCAATTTTATAAATTGCCCGTTTTAAACTAAGCCGGGTTCAAATCTAAAACATCAGCTTAAAATATATACTTCTTTTAATGGCTAAAAAAACGCTTTACATTATCCGGCACGGCGAAACCGACCTGAACAAAGCAGGGATTGTACAAGGACGCGGCATGAACACCGATTTAAACGAAACAGGCCGCAAACAAGGTGAGGCATTTTACAAGGCTTATAAAAACATTCCTTTCGATAAAACCTATACCTCTGTTTTAAAACGTACGCATCAAACTGTAAAGCAATTTATAGATAGTGGCATTCCTTGGGAACAATTATCCGGACTGGACGAAATGGCCTGGGGGGATTATGAAGGCAAAGCAGTAAGCGAGGAAACCCGGGGCAGGTTTAAAAGCATTATGCAAAGCTGGAAGGACGGCGATTTGGATGTACGTTTTGAAAACGGCGAAAGCCCGAACGAAGTACAAGCCAGGCAGAAAGAAGCACTGAAAGAGATTATGTCCCACCCTGAAGAAAGCACGGTTTTGATTTGTATGCACGGCCGGGCAATGCGCCTTTTTCTTTGTCTTTTAAACAACCTTCCGTTAACAGAAATGGACAATTATCCGCACCGCAACACCACACTTTACCGGGTGGAATTTGATGGTGAAAAATTCCATATTGTTGACTTTAATAATACCGATCATTTAAAATATATCTTATAATATCTTGTGAAGAATATTCGGGTTTCTGCTGTCAGTTATACCAATACCAAACCATTTATTTACGGATTGCGGCACCATCCGATCCAAAACCAGATAAATATCAGCTTAGATACTCCTTCAGATTGTGCACAAAAACTAATTGATAATAAAGCAGATATAGGTTTAATACCAGTTGCAGCCATACTAAGCTTGCCATATTGGCAGATCGTTTCCGATTATTGTATCGGCGCAGTTGGCGCGGTCAACTCTGTATTTATTTTTAGCAATTGCCCGATAGAAGAAGCAAATATTATTCAGTTGGATCCCGAGTCGGGATCATCTAATAACCTGGCGAAAGTGCTGCTGAAAAATTACTGGCAATTGAATCCGCAACAGATTACAAATGCTCCTGATTATGCAAATTCCAGGGATGTAAAAACAGCATTTGTACAAATTGGAGATCGTACTTTCGGCAAAAAAAACCAGTTTCCTTTTGTTTATGACCTGGCCGAAACCTGGCAGCAATTCACCGGCATGCCTTTTGTGTTTGCAGCCTGGGTTGCCAATAAACCGATCGACCCGGAATTTATGAAAGGATTTGACAAGGCTTTAAAAGCAGGGCTGGATGCCAGGGAAGAAGTGCTTGCCGAACTTCCCGTTTATAAAGATTTTGACCTGCGCGATTACCTTTTCCATAAATTGGATTTTAATTTAACGGATGATAAAAGAGAGGCGTTAAACAGGTTTCTGGGCTATATTAAAAATTTATAGGTAAAAGAAGCATTGTTTGATTTGCTGAAACCATTCACAAAATTTCTGAACCTTAAAGGCTTAAATCAGTATAAGAACCTTAAAGCTGACTTATGTTTTATAAAGGTGTTACTATCGGATTGGATTTTGACGGAACTGTTGTTACCCATGAGTTTCCAAAAATTGGCAAAGATTTACCGCATTGTTTAGAAACATTAAAAAAGATAACGAACCAGGGCGGAAAGATTGTTTTGATTACGATGCGCAGCGGAAGGACATTGGCCGAAGCGGTCGCCTATTTTTCTTATCACGATATTCCTTTGTACGGTGTTAACAGTAACCCAAGGCAGGAGCATTATTCAAAATCGCCAAAAATATATGCGAATATTTATATTGATGATGCCGCACTTGGTTGTCCGTTGGTTTTTAGCGATTTAAGCACCAAGGCTTATGTAGATTGGCTGCAGGTACAAAAACATCTTTTCCCAAAACAAGGGGAAGGCCTCATCAAAAGTGCTTTGATGGAAGAGCCGGTTTATGACACGGCTGCTGATGACAAGCCAAACAAGTTTGCCAATTTTTTTACGGACATGTTTTCAAAGTTGGATTTGTCCTGATTACTGCTTCGGGATTTATTTAAATCCCTTGATTGTTCGTATTGATTTTGCTGGGCAGTGCTAATCAGCATACTTCTTTTATCGCCCTAAAATTATGTTAGCCTGACTTTGGCCTGAACAGATTGTGCTCCTGAAAATGTATTTTTGTATAAAATTGAACAATATGTCTTCAGATATCGAACACGTACAATGCCTGATCATCGGTTCCGGTCCGGCCGGTTACACTGCCGCCATTTATGCTGCCCGTGCAGATTTAAAACCGGTTCTATATACCGGGATGCTGGCTGGCGGGCAGTTAACGCAAACCACTGAAGTAGAAAACTTTCCGGGTTACCCAAACGGTGTTCAGGGGCCGGAAATGATGGAACAGTTTCAAAATCAGGCTGCCCGTTTTGGTACAGATATTCGTTTTGGTTATGTCAGTTCTGTTGATTTTTCCAGTTTGCCGCACAAAGTGGTAGTGGATGAAGTTAAAACCATCCTGGCTGATACCGTCATTATTTCTACCGGTGCTTCTGCAAAATGGCTGGGGTTGGAATCCGAACAAAAGTATAATGGTTTTGGTGTTTCTGCCTGTGCCGTTTGTGATGGTTTCTTTTTCAAAAAACAGGATGTAGCGATTGTTGGGGCAGGAGACACCGCAGCGGAAGAAGCAACTTATTTGGCAAAACTTTGCAATAAAGTTTATATGATCGTACGCAGGTCAGAATTTCGTGCTTCGAAAGCAATGGTAAGCCGTGTAAAGAATACGCCAAATATTGAAGTGATCTACAGTTCGGAAACGCAGGAAATTGTAGGAAACGGACAAACGGTTACGGGCGTCCGCATAAAAAACACAGAAACAGAAGAAGAACGCTTGCTGGATGTAACCGGATTTTTCGTGGCCATTGGCCATCATCCCAATACTGATATTTTTAAAGGTTGGATCGATACGGATGAAGTTGGCTATATTATCACTAAACCAGGTTCAACCCAAACAAACGTGGAAGGTGTTTTTGCCTGCGGCGATGCACAAGACAAGATTTTCCGCCAGGCCGTTACAGCAGCCGGAACAGGTTGCATGGCCGCACTGGAAGCCGAGCGTTACCTGGCTGCTAAAGAAAGTGTTGTTGAAGCGTAATTTTTTAGAATTACATAAAATCAAGTTGAATGCTTCTTTTACCACCCAAAAATCATGACGGACAATAATCCTGTTTCCGGCGGCATCATCAGGAATTTAATCACTTTGATCATCGTACTGGGGATATTGGCTTTTGCCTTTTTCTATTTCAAAAACAGTTTTTTTGCTTCCCGCCGGGAAATGAAAGAAGACGTGATGGTAGAAAAAATCACGGCAATGGGCAAGCTGGAACTGGTAAAATACTCGATGAAAGATGTGATCGAGCAGAAAGAAGTGCGTTCGATTTTTCCGGACAAACGCATTTTGTTTGTTGCCGTTGGGGAAGTAACCGGTTGTATTGATCTCGCTAAAATGCAGAAAAAAGATATTATTCCTGCCGGTCCGGATTCTGTTACCGTGTTTTTGCCGCAACCGCAAATTTGCTACGTAAAATTGGACCATCAAAAATCAAAAGTGTACGATGTTTCCGGCGTGTGGTTTCAGGAAGATGTGAAAGATATGGTGGAAGGCATTTATAAAATTGCGGAGCAGCGTTTGCTCAAAAATGCTTCGGACATGCAGTTACTGCAAAAAACAAAGCAAAACGCACTACTGATATTTAAACCGACGCTGGAAAACATTTCGGGTAAAAAAGTAGGTGTGCTGTTTAGGTAACAATTTTGTTTTTAAACCCTAAGCTTTGTAAAACCGTATAATTTTATATTTTTGAGTTTCCCACTTTCCTGTTTCCATGAATTTTAAATATTCCTGCTGTTTTTTAGTTCTGTTTTTTGCCGCTTTCAGTTGTTTTCCTCAAAATCCCGATCCTAATTTTGGAATCATTCCGGCCCCGTATTCCATTAAACAAAATTTAGGTAGATTTTATCTGCATAAAAGAAGCATTGTGCAAACGGAATTAAAAGATGACCGCGCAGTTGCATTTTTATCTTCTTATTTAAAACAGTTCCATCCATCTACAAATACTTTAACCCCTGATACAGCTGCTTCTGTGATTGAATTAACGGCAATTGGATCTGATTCATTGCCGGATGAAGGTTACCGTTTAAACATCACACCTGCCCGCATCAAAATTATTGGCCGCGACGCCGGTTTATTTTACGGCGTACAATCGCTCATTCAGTTGCTGGCAGATACGAAAACCGAAGCAACATCAGCTTTAAATTGTATGGAGATAGAAGATCGGCCGCGTTTTAAATACCGCGGGATGCACCTGGATGTTGCCCGGCATTTTTTCCCTGCTTCTTTTATCAGGGAATATATTGATTTGCTTGCTGCTTATAAGATCAACACTTTCCATTGGCATTTAACGGACGACCAGGGCTGGCGGATCGAGATTAAAAAATATCCAAGACTAACCGAAATTGGCAGCCAGCGGGCACAAACACTAATTGGTAACCTGCGCGCCCATAAACAACAGCAATTTGACAATAAACCTTGTGGTGGTTTTTATACGCAGGACGAAATTAAAGCGATTGTTAAATATGCAGCAGACCGTTACGTTACGATTGTTCCTGAAATAGAAATGCCCGGGCATTCGATGGCTGCGCTGGCTGCTTATCCCGAATTAAGCTGTAACCCGAAAAGAACGTATAAAGTGGCCGAAACATGGGGTGTTTTTAACGATGTTTATTGCCCTACAGAATATACTTTTAGTTTTTTGGAGGATGTGCTTACGGAAGTAATGCAATTGTTCCCGGGCAAATACATTCACATTGGCGGGGATGAAGTTCCGAAAAGTGTTTGGCGGAAATCCGCTTTTTGCCAGCATTTGATTAAAACGTTAAAGCTGAAAAACGAACACGGTTTGCAGAGTTACTTCGTTCAGCGGATTGAAAAATTTTTAAACGATAACGGCCGGAACATGATTGGATGGGATGAGATTTTACAAGGGGGACTGGCACCAAACGCAACCGTAATGAGTTGGCGCGGGGAATCCGGAGGGATTGCAGCAGCAAGGCAAAACCATCAAGTAATCATGACTTCCCAAAATTCGGGTTTATATTTTGATAAAGCGCAGGGAAAATCAGATCAGGAACCGCTTTCTATCGGTGGTTATGCGCCTTTGCAGCAAACTTATGCTTACAATCCTGTTCCGGCCGTGCTCACTAAAGATCAGCAAAGCTATATTATTGGTGTGCAGGCAAATTTATGGACGGAATACATCGATACAACTGCCCAGGTAGAATATATGCTGCTTCCGCGGTTGCTTGCGCTTTCGGAAATTGCATGGACACCTTTGGCGAATAAAAATTACAAAGATTTTGCAGAAGTACGTTTGCCCCGGCATTTAAACCGGTTGGATGCAGCTTGTATCAATTTCCGGGTGCCGGAACCAATTGGCATCCGCGATACTTTTGTCATCGCACAAAACAGCGTTTATGCTTTGAAGCCTTCTGTAACCGATGCCAAGATCTATTATACCTTGAATACTTATCTGCCACGGGAAACCGATATGCTTTATACTGCCCCCATCAACATTAACCCCGAAAGCAATCAAACTAAAACCTTTCAAACTATTGAAATTACCGCATCGGGCAAAAAAAGTGTCATTAATAAAGTAACTGTATATAATCGTCAGCCTTTTACAGCGTTAGCTATGCAACCTGTTAATGAAGGCTTGAAATATAAGATATACAGCGGCAATTTCACTGCTTCGGCCCAGTTGGACGATGCCACAGTTATTGATACCGGAACAACCAAAAACATTAACGTTTCAGCTTTTAAAAAGAACAACCGTGTTTTTGGCGCTATTTACCAAGGGAATATCCGTATCGACACAGGTGGGAATTATAATTTAGGCTTAACATCGGATGATGGTTCGCAACTATATTTGGATGATGAACTGGTGGTAGATAACGACGGGAAACATGCACTGTTCCAAAAAAGCAGCCTTGTACCGATACAAAAAGGTTTTCATAAAATTAAGATCAAATATTTTGATGCCGGGTCAATAAGTACATTAAAGGTTTACTTAAATTTAGCCGGAAAACCACAAACAGAACTTCCGCCGGATATTTTATTTAATTAAGTGATATGGGTTTTTTAGGTGATAAAAGAAGCATTTTCCTGCAATTTACAGTTGTTGTTCTAATAGTGGTAATTTTTGCAGCTTGTAATCCTGCTGAACAGAAGCCAGCAACCAGGTTAATCGCTTCACCGGCAAAACCTGCCTTGCCACAACCGTTCCGCTTTCATAAAACCCTTGAAGTTTCCCCCGGAAATATATTTGATGTTTTTAGCTGGGGAAGAGGATCGGTTCAAACAGGTTCTTTTTTGATCCTGGAATCCGATTCGGCTGCTGCTAAGTACACCACAACAACCGGCGATCTGGATGGTACGATTACCGATGTTTATAATACCGATATGGACATGGACGGCAATCCGGAGATCCTGATCGAGGCCAAAACAAAAGATTCTACCAAACATACGCAAGTTTATGCTTTTGAGTACAATAACAATAAAGCTCAAAAACTGGATTTTCCTAAACTGACTTCTTCCCAGCGAAAAGGTTATCGGGGCGAGGATCAATTCTACCTGAAAGAAGGAGTTTTAATGCGTGAGTTCCCGGTTTTTGATGGAAGCGGGGCCGATGCAAAAGCTACCGGTACTAAACGTGTTTTAGCTTATGGCATCCGCAACAATAATTTTACGGTAAAAACAGTATCGCAGGGCGATGAACAAAATGCAGCAGGCAACACTAAAAAATCTGTTGCCGCTCCGGTTGCTCCTGAAAAGACTTCAACAAAGAACACTTCGCAAAAGAAGCATCGTCATGTAACAGAACGTCGTCGTCATTCAACCAAAAAGAAATCGCACAAAAGCAGCAGCCACAGCAAAAAACATCACAGGCACAGCCGATAATGTTTTTTTTAATTGTTTTTTTGTGTTTAAAAAATACGCTACAATTTATAGCTGTTTAAATTTTGTTCCATTTATTTCAAATGCTTCTTTTATCACCTAAAAAACATTAAACTTCTAAAAAAATACAGTATTGAATTATCAGAAAAAAGTACTTTTATTAATAGCTATTTCCACAGTTGTAAAATTCATTCTTGCCTGCTCTATAGAATTAAGCAGTGTTGAAGTTTATTACTGGGCTTTATCACAAAAACTTCAATGGAACTATTTTGATCATCCGCCCATTGTTGCATGGTTGATCAGGTTGACTACCGCCAACCTTCTGTTTCATAGCGAACTATTTGTACGTCTTGGCGCAATCATAGCCTCTGCAACCTGCACCTGGTTGATTTTTAAAATCGGAACGGTTATCAATAACCTAAAAACCGGTTGGTATGCGGCGTTGCTCTATACGTCCTCTTTATACAGTAGTGTCATTGTAGGGACTTTTATATTGCCCGATAGTCCTCAAATGGTTTTTTGGCTTTCTGGTATTTTGCTTCTTATAAAAATTTTACGTTCAACCGCTTATGATCAGAAAGCCAATTTACTTTGGTGTTTGTTTGGTCTGATGTCGGGACTTTGCATCATGAGCAAAGTACACGGCGTTTTCTTATGGTTTGGCGTAATTTTATATGTGTTGTTGATAGATCGCAGCTGGCTAAAATATAGAGGTATTTATTTATCCGCTGTTATTACCCTAATAATTATTTCCCCTATAATTATTTGGAACATACAGCATGATTTTGTTAGCTATAAATTCCACAGCAGTCGTGTTTCTTTAATAGGGGCAGGCGTAAATTTAAAGGTTTTTATCAAAGAGCTATTAACAGAGGTTTTTATCAATAATCCGGTCAACTTTTTTCTTATCTGCAGCAATCTTTTTTTGGCCTTTAAAGGCAAGTTGCCCGTTGACAAAAAGAACATTCAATTACTGTTGTTTTGCAGTTTGCCACTTATTGTTATATTGTTGTTTATCTCATTATTCAGGGAGGTATTGCCCCACTGGCCTGGGCCGGCATATACCTGCCTTTTGATTTTGCCTGCCATAAAATTAGCCTCTGTTACAAAAAGGAAAGAGCAAAATACCCCAAAGGTTATAAAAGTTGCCTTGGCATATATGATGATCATCGCTGTTTTAGAGATCCTTGTTATAAACTATTTTCCTGGTACATTATCAGGACAAAAACAAGGATTGAACATGGGAAAAGATGACGTTACCATAGATATGTATGGTTGGAAAAGAGCAGGCTTAAAATTTGATTCTTTATACAGAAGTGATGTTGCGAAAAAAACAATGCCTTTTGGTGCCCCCATTATTGTTACCAAATGGTTTCCTGCAGCCCATATAGATTTCTATATCGCAAACAAAACAAAACAAGAAACGATAGGAATTGGCAATATTTTTAATTTACATCAATATTATTGGATGAATGAATATAAGAAACAATTAAAGAATGGGGACAATGCTTACTTTATTGTTCCTTCCGATTTGTTTGACATTAAAACTTTCAATGAAGTAATCAATGATTTTACACAGTATGAGAAGGCCTCAACCATTCCTATATTCAGAAGCGGCGTTATTTGTAAAGAAATATATGTTTTCAGGATTAAAGGATATAGAAGCCACAAACGTTAAAAGCAACTATTCCCTATTGATTGGATTTACAGCTTTTATCGTATATCTGTTATTTTCGCCAAGCAAGCAATGCTGTTTTTTATGGCATAAAAGAAGCATCTTAACACCAAAAATCACGAGACAATTTAATAAACAAACTCCCCGAATTCAGAACGTATCGTCAGTTTCTTAGCCGGCGCCGCTTCTACACGGCCAACAACTTTTGCGGCAATATTAAACTGAGCTGCTATTTCAATGATTTTCTTTGCCAAAGTTTCTGGCACGTACAATTCCATACGATGGCCCATATTGAAAACTTTGTACATTTCCTGCCAGCTTGTTCCGGATTCCTGCTGGATTAATTTGAACAAAGAAGGAACAGGAAAGAGGTTATCTTTAATAATATGTAAATCGTCCACAAAATGGAGTACTTTGGTTTGAGCTCCGCCGCTGCAATGGATAATGCCATTGATTTGCATACGGAACTGTTCTAATACTGCTTTAATTACCGGTGCATAAGTCCTTGTTGGCGAAAGGACTAACTTTCCTGCGGTTGTTGTTTTTCCATAGCCGATGTCGATCATATCCGTCAGGTTTTTAGAGCCCGAAAAAACAAGATCTTCCGGAACGGCAGGATCATAACTTTCAGGAAATTTTTCAGCCAGGGTTTTATTGAAAACATCATGACGGGCAGAAGTCAGTCCGTTAGAACCCATGCCGCCGTTGTAAGAATTTTCGTAAGAAGCCTGACCATCAGAAGCCAACCCAACAATCACATCTCCAGCCTGTATGTTTCCGTTGGAGATCACATCTGCTCTTTTCATGCGGCAGGTTACGGTAGAATCAACAATAATCGTTCTAACGAGGTCGCCTACATCGGCTGTTTCGCCTCCGGTAGCGTAAATTCCAATTCCGGCTTTACGCAATTGCGTTAACAATTCTTCTGTTCCATTGATGATCTCTGCAATCACTTCCCCGGGAATTAAATTCTTATTCCTGCCAATAGTTGAAGAAAGCAGGATATCGTCCGTAGCGCCAACACAAAGCAGGTCATCCAGGTTCATAATTACCGCATCTTGGGCAATATCTTTCCAAACCGACAGGTCACCTGTTTCTTTCCAGTACATATAAGCTAAGGAAGATTTTGTCCCGGCACCATCAGCGTGCATGATGTTGCAATAAGCCTCATCATGGCCTAAAACATCAGGAATGATCTTGCAGAAAGCTTTCGGAAAGATGCCTTTATCAATGGATTTAATAGCCTGGTGCACGTCTTCTTTGGAAGCAGAAACGCCTCGTAAATCATAGCGTTGAGATGGAATCATGGGGCAAAAGTAGGAAGAAGCTTTCGGTTTTCAGCAGTCAGCTTTCAGCAATTAGCATGACGGTTATCAATCTTATTAAAAATTATGAATACTGTTTTTACCGGCATAAAAGAAGCATCGTACTTTTTAATTTTTAATTTAGACCATTAGCTGATTGCTGAAAGCTTATGGCTACAAGCTATTTAATAATATCGCTGAGATGGAATCATGGGGCAAAAGTAGGAAGAAGCTTTCGGTTTTCAGCAGTCAGCTTTCAGCAGTCAGCATGAGGGTTATCAAGCTTATTACAAATTAAAAATTATGAATACTGTTTTTACCGGCATAAAAGAAGCATCGTACTTTTTAATTTTTATTTAGACAAACTGATTGATGACAACCGATAGCTGACATCCATTTTACCGACATAAAAAAAGCTCCGATTTTCACGGAGCTTTTTAATTTTGACAATTAGCTGATTGCTGAAAGCTTATGGCTACAAGCTATTTAATAAACAACAATTCCCTAAACTTGGGCAAAGGCCACTGTGCATCGTCCACCAATTGTTCCAGTTTATCTACATGGTAGCGGATCGGATCAAAATAACTTTTTACTTTTTCATCATAAGCAATGGATTTTTCGCGGATGTCTTCTATCACATTGGCTTTTTTGCGTTCTTCCAGCATCTGGTTGGCGTTGGTTTTGATCTCGGTGATGTGGCCGGAAATTTTACGGATCAGATCCATTTGGACACTAAAAGCGGCTTCTTCCAAACCGATTTCTTTTAAACCTTTTACGTTGTCAATTAATTTATTTTGATAAATAATAGCCGCAGGAAGGATAGAACTGTTAATCAATTCGCCAATTACACGCGCTTCGATCTGTAATTTTTTGTAGAAGTTTTCCAGCAAAATTTCGTGCCGGGCATGTGCTTCACGCGGAGTAAAAACACTTGTTTTGTTGAACAATTCAGCCGTTTTTTCGGTAAGCAGAACGTCTAATGCTTTAGGTGTGGATTTAACGTTGGCCAAACCTCTTGCAGCCGCTTCTTTTTCCCATTCTTCGCTGTAGCCGTTTCCTTCAAACCGGATCGCTTTGGATTCTTTGATGTATCTTTTGATGACCGTCATCAAAGCCACGTCTTTTTTCTCTCCTTTTTTAATCAGTTTATCTACATCGTATTTAAACTTGGTCAATTGGTCAGCAACGATCAGGTTCAGTATCGTCATTGGGCTGGAAGAGTTGGCAGAAGAACCAACGGCCCGCAACTCAAACTTATTACCGGTAAAAGCAAAAGGCGAAGTGCGGTTCCGATCAGTATTGTCCCGTAAGATCTGCGGTATCTTTGGAATGCCCGACCATAAAGAATTTTCATCTTTCATGATCCGGCTGATGCGTGCTGTTTCTATCTCGTCCAAAACTTCGTTCAATTGGCTGCCCAGGAAAATAGAAATAATGGCAGGAGGCGCTTCGTTGGCTCCCAAACGGTGATCGTTGGTAACCGAAGCGATAGAAGCCCTTAACAAATCTGCATGTTCGTAAACCGCACGAATGGTATTTACGAAGAAAGTCAGGAACATTAAATTGTTTTTTGGTGTTTTGCCCGGGGAAAGCAGGTTTTTACCGGTGTTGGTGATCAGCGACCAATTGTTGTGCTTGCCAGAACCGTTGATGCCCGCATAAGGCTTTTCATGCAGCAATACTTTAAAGTGATGGCGCAGGGCAACTTTGTCCATCAAATCCATCAATAACTGGTTATGATCAATGGCCAAATTGATTTCTTCGTAAATAGGCGCACATTCAAATTGGGAAGGCGCAACTTCGTTATGGCGGGTTTTTAAAGGAATACCTAATATTAGAGCTTCAGTTTCAAAATCCTGCATGTAAGCATAAACACGGTCGGGGATGGACCCAAAATAATGGTCTTCCAACTGCTGGCTTTTGGCCGACATGTGCCCGAATAAAGTACGGCCGGTTAAAAACAAATCAGGGCGGGCGTTGAACAAAGCAATATCCACCAAAAAATATTCCTGCTCAATACCCAAAGAAGCATTTACTTTTTCTATGCTTTTATCAAAATAGTGGCAAACATCCACAGCTGCTTTATCAAGGGCAACCAAAGCTTTAAGCAGAGGCACTTTATAATCCAGTGCTTCACCGGTATATGAAACAAAAACAGTTGGAATACATAATGTTTTACTGATGATAAATGCTGGAGAAGATGGGTCCCAAGCTGTGTAGCCCCGGGCTTCAAAAGTGTTGCGGATCCCCCCATTTGGAAAACTGGAAGCATCCGGTTCTTGCTGCGCCAGTGCATCCCCGCTGAATTTTTCGATCCCGCCACCGTCTCCGCTTGGCTCAAAAAAAGAATCGTGTTTTTCTGCAGTTGTGCCCGTTAATGGTTGAAACCAGTGCGTGTAATGCGTAACACCTTTGCTTACGGCCCAGGTTTTTAATGCAGATGCAATATGCTCGGCAATTTCCCGCTCCACCGGAACACCTTTGTCAATAGAATCTATGATGCTCTGGTAGGCTTCTTTTGACAAATATTCCTTCATTTTCTTTTTATCGAAAACATTGGAACCGAAATAATCGGAGATTCTTGCAGAAGGTGCGTTTACTTCCGGGATTGTTCTCGTTGAAACAGATTGTAGTGCCTGAAATCGGATGTTAGACATATTATTATTAGTTTTTATTGGTTTGCTGATGTGAACAACTTAATTTTTTTGACGGAAACAGATGTAATAGTTACAAGAAAAAGCTATTTATTATATATAAAAAAGACAAAGTTAGGTTAAAAAGCAGTAAATTTTATTAATGATTCAGATAAAATACAAATTAAAAGTAAAAAATACGCAATTCAATGTAATAAGAAAATTTTAAGACAAGCGGTAAGCAAACAGTAAAATACGCCCCTTTTAAAATACTGTTTTTAGTAAAGTGATTTTTATTTCAAAATCATATTTTTGGTTTTTTTGAAAAAATCAATTCCTTTATCGGGATTGTAAATTAATTCTTTTAATTTTACCTCAACTTTAGGGGTGTCCAAACTTGGACTGAGATAATACCCTTTGAACCTGATGCAGTTTGTACTGCCGAAGGGAAAAGTGAAAAGTAAATTAAAATTGCTTTTTCCTTCCTAAGAACAGGGCCATCCGCTAAAGTTTAAAATTTAAACAGATGGAAGTAACCGTAAACCAGCAAAGCCACACCATTTCAGAAACTTGTTCTGTAGAAGAATTGGTTTTAAATGTGCTTAACCGGCAGTCAAAAGGCCTGGCTGTAGCTGTCAACCAGATGATTGTACCTAAATCAAACTGGGAAAATCAACGTCTTAATTCTGGCGACCAAATCGTTGTGATTACGGCAACACAAGGCGGTTAAGATTAAAATTTAAAGATGCAACTGATCGTTATTTCCAATTCCGAAAGTGTGCCGCAGGAAGCGCAAATCATTAATCATCTTTTTGAAGCTGGTATGAGTTGCTTTCACCTGCGCAAACCCGGAAGCAGTGCAGAAGAAGTACAGGATTTACTCGCGCAGATCGATCCGGAAAATCATTCTAAAATTGCTTTGCACCAGCACCATTTTTTAGCCGATAAAAACAGCATCAAAAGATTACACTTTACGGAACAGGCAAGGGGTGGTGCCGAACCTGAAGAGTTGCAACAATTAAAGGAACAAGGTTTTACGTTAAGTACTTCTGTTCATCAGGTTGAAATGATTTCGGACCAGCTATATTTTGATTACGTATTTTTAAGTCCGGTCTTTAACAGCATTAGTAAAGCAGGTTATAAGGGTTTTGCGAATCCTTCTTTTACCATGCAAAAAACAGTATCAAAACCAAAGGTTATTGCTTTAGGCGGAATTGACGCAAGCAATATCAGGCAGCTTAAAACCATGAATTTTGACGGTGCGGCGGTATTGGGAAGCATCTGGCAGCAGCCGGAACTGGCACTTTACAACTTTAAACAATTGCATGAATTGTGTCTTAAAAGCAGTATGCCCGTTTCTTTAATGCAGCCATAAAATCAAACAAAAAAAATGATTGCCAAACTTCATTATATCTCCCAAGAAAATTCGGAACAAACGCATTTACCGGCAATCAAAAAAGCACTGGAAGCGGGTTGTAACTGGATACAGCTCCGCGTAAAAAACCAGCCAGAAGAAAAAGTGCTGAAATATGCGCTTGAAGCAAGGGCTTTATGTGATGCCTTCGGTGCAAAATTAGTTGTGAACGATCATCCTCATGTTGCACTTAAAGCAAAAGCAGATGGCCTGCATTTGGGTTTACAGGATACGCCGGTAAAGGAGGCCAGGGCAATTGTTGGAGATAAAATGATCATCGGAGGAACGGCAAACACTTTTGAACACATTAAACAAAGGGTAGCCGAAGGTGTGGATTATATTGGCTTGGGGCCATTTCGTTTTACAAAAACCAAAGAAAAATTAAGCCCAATCTTAGGTTTAAATGGTTACAAAGCAATTATCAAACAGATGCAGGAATCCGGAACCGACATACCCATTATTGCCATCGGCGGGATTGAATTAGCGGATATCACGGCCCTAATTCAAACCGGTGTTTATGGCGTTGCTGTTTCCGGTTCAATTACTTATGCGAAAGATCCTGTAGCAACAGTTCGGGAAATGCTGGCTAAATTGAATCAGAAACAACAACAGGAATATTAAGCTGAAGCATGACATGCTTCTTTTATCACCTAAAAATCTATGTTAAAAATAGCAGACAAAATATTTAACTCACGCTTGTTTACCGGAACAGGAAAGTTTAGTTCTTCTGTTTTGATGGAAGATGCTTTGCTGGCTTCCGGCTCAGAACTGGTAACCGTTGCGCTAAAACGAGTGGATACGCAAAATCATGAAGAAGACGATTTATTGCTTCGTTTAAAATATCCGCACATCAATTTGCTGCCAAACACTTCCGGAGTCCGTACTGCAAGGGAAGCGATTTTTGCAGCACAATTGGCACGGGAAGCCTTGGAAACCAATTGGATTAAATTGGAAATCCATCCCGATCCAAAATATTTAATGCCTGATCCGATTGAAACGCTGAAAGCAACGGAAGAATTGGCAAAAATGGGTTTTATCGTGTTGCCTTACATTCATGCTGATCCGGTTTTATGCAAGCGTTTGGAAGATGCCGGAACAGCAGCCGTGATGCCTTTAGGTTCGCCAATCGGCAGTAACAAAGGCTTAAAAACGATTGATTTCCTGGAGATCATCATTAGTCAAAGCAATGTTCCGGTTGTAATAGATGCCGGAATTGGTTCACCTTCTGATGCTGCTTGGGCGATGGAAATTGGTGCCGATGCTGTGTTGGTTAATACAGCAATTGCCGTTTCCGGTAACCCGGTACAAATGGCGGCTGCTTTTAAAATGGCGGTAGAAGCCGGGCGGATGGCTTTTGAAGCAAAACTGTCTTCACCTGTTTCCCACGCAGTGGCCAGCAGTCCGTTAACCTCTTTTTTAGATGAGTAATTTTACAGAAATTTTCGAATCGTACAGTTGGGACGAAACGAAACAGAGTATCTACGCTAAAACTCTTACTGATGTAGAACGTGCCCTTGCTTCCCCAAAAAGAAACCTGGAAGATTTTAAAGCGTTGATTTCACCCGCTGCCGCGCCTTACCTGGAGCAAATGGCGCAGTTGAGCCAGCAACTCACGCAGAAGCGATTTGGCAAAACGCTACAGATGTACGTGCCACTTTACCTTTCCAACGAGTGCAATAATATTTGCACCTACTGCGGTTTTAGTTATGATAACAAGGTGAAACGCAAAACACTTTCTCCTATGGAAATTATGGAGGAAATATCCGTGATTAAAGAGATGGGTTATAACCACGTACTGCTGGTTACGGGAGAGGCGAACCAAACCGTACAGGTAGATTATTTTAAGAAAGTGTTGGATTTGATCCGTCCGCATTTTTCGCATATTTCAATGGAAGTGCAGCCGCTCGATCTGGAAGATTACCAGCAGTTAACGCCTTGCGGTTTAAACACGGTTTTGGTTTACCAGGAAACCTATCACCAGGAAGATTACAAGAAGCACCATCCGAAAGGAAAAAAATCGAACTTTCAATACCGACTGGAAACACCGGATCGGTTAGGAGAGGCCGGAATCCATAAAATGGGTTTAGGCGTTTTAATTGGGTTGGAAGACTGGCGCACGGATTGTTTTTATACGGCTTTGCACCTGGATTACTTAGAGAAAAAGTACTGGCAAACGAAGTATAGCCTTTCCTTCCCGCGTCTGCGGCCATTTAGCGGCGGACTGGAACCTAAAGTGGAAATGAAAGACCGCGAACTGGTGCAGTTGATCTGTGCTTACCGTTTGTTGAATGAAGAATTGGAGCTTTCCATTTCCACACGGGAATCGCCGTCATTCCGAAACAACATCATTAAATTAGGAATTACATCCATTAGCGCAGGTTCTAAAACCAATCCCGGCGGTTATGCTGTTGAACCGGAATCATTAGAACAGTTTGAAATTTCTGATGAACGCAGTCCGGCAGAAATTGCAGCCATGATCACTGCACAAGGTTACGAACCCGTTTGGAAAGATTGGGACAGCAGCTTAGCTTTTTAAATGATGTTAACACGAGAAGAAATAAAACGGTACAACCGGCAGATCATTTTGCCGGAAATAGGACTGGAAGGCCAGCAAAAACTAAAAGCTGCCAAAGTGCTGATGGTTGGTGCCGGAGGATTAGGCTGCCCGGTTTTGCAATATTTAGTTGCAGCAGGCGTAGGCGAAATTGGAATTGTGGATGATGATCTGGTGGACAACAGCAATTTGCACCGGCAAATCTTGTATTCACCGGCAGATATTGGAAGACCTAAAGCAGTTGTTGCTGCCGAAAAGTTGAAGGTTTTTAATCCTTATGTTGAATTGACCGCTTACCAGGAACGTCTAACTCAAAAAAATGCAGAAGAATTGATTGAAAAGTATGACCTGATCATTGATGGTTCTGATAATTTCCCCACGCGTTATCTGGTAAATGATACTTGCGTTACTTTAAATAAAACGCTTGTTTTTGGTTCTATTTTTAAGTTTGAAGGCCATGTTTCGGTTTTTAATTATCTCGGCGGTCCGCATTACCGTGATATTTTTCCGGAAGCTCCTGCTAATAATGATGTTCCGAATTGTGCTGAAATTGGCGTTTTAGGCGTGCTGCCGGGTTTGGTTGGATTGTACATGTCAAACGAAGCCATCAAAATTATCTGCGGAATAGGAGAAACGCTTTCAGGAAAACTGATGACGGTTAATGCCTTAGATAATTCTGTAAGTGTTTTTAAATTCGGAAAACAGGTTCATCAAAAACAACAGGCAACAGAAAAACAAGAAGTTGAAATTAAGGAAGATAACAGTCAGGGAATCAGCATAGAAGAATTAGAAAACTGGCTGGAAAAAATACCGGAAGAAGTTTGCCTCATTGATGTTCGGGAAGAATACGAGTTTGAAGATTATAACATTGGTGGCATCAACATTCCCTTTGATGACTTGATGGACGAGGCAGGTTCTCTCCCCAAAAACAAAAAAATAGTGTTTTGCTGCCGAAGCGGACAACGAAGCAAAATGGCCGTAGCATTATTAAAACCGGTTTTTGAAGGAGAACTTTACAACCTGAAAAACGGTATTTACTAATACTTCTTTTATCAACCTAAATTTATACATGTTGTCATTTCGAACAAAGGGAGAAATCTTCTTTAAATAAATAAGATGAACGCTTCGAAGAAGATCTCTCCCTATGGTCGAGATGACAGTAAAACGGTAATATTAATGCTTCTTTTATCAACCTAAATTTATAATCGCTGTCATTTCGAACGAAGAGAGAAATCTTCTTTAAATAAATAAGATGAACGCTTTGAAGAAGATCTCTCCCTATGGTCGAGATGACAGTAAAACGGTAATATTAATGCTTCTTTTATCAACCTAAATTTATACACGTTGTCATTTCGAACGAAGAGAGAAATCTTCTTTAAATAAATAAGATGAACGCTTCGAAGAAGATCTCTCCCTATGGTCGGGATGACAGTAAAACGATAATATTTCATACTTCTTTTATCAACCTAAAATAGTGATTGCAAAAAAATATAAATATCCTATCGTGTTAACCATTGCCGGTTCTGATAGTGGCGGCGGTGCAGGCATCCAGGCTGACCTGAAAACTTTTTCTGCTTTGGGCTGCTTCGGCACTTCCGCCATCACGGCTGTTACCGTACAAAATACTTTGGGCGTAAGCGGCATCCATTCTATTCCGCAGGAGATTGTGAAAGAACAAATCATAGCTGTTTTGGACGATATAAAACCGGAAGCCATCAAAATCGGAATGGTACACAGCACAGAACTGGCTGTTGCCATTGCATCTGTTTTGCTGGACTATCCTCAAATTCCAATAGTTTTCGATCCGGTAATGGTGGCCACCGGCGGCGATAAGCTGATTGAAAACGGGACAATTAATACTTTAAAACAGGCGCTTTTTCCGATAGTAACTTTGGTTACGCCCAATCTGGACGAAGCTGCTTTGCTTACAGGAATGGAAATCCGGGACGTAAAAGACATGGAAGCTGCTGCTGCTAAAATCATCCGGTCTGGCTGCAACGCCGTACTGGTAAAAGGCGGGCATTTAAAAGGAAAGTGTTTGTTTGATGTTTACTTGGATAAAAGCGGACATAAACAAGTTTTTGAATCGGAATTTGTAGATACCAATAATACCCACGGCACGGGTTGTAGTTTGTCCTCGGCCATTGCTTCTTTTATGGCAAGAAAACTGGAATTGCTGCCAGCCATTGCCGAAGCAAAAATATACGTCCAACATGCCATCGAAAGTGGAAAAGACGTAAAAACAGGCAAAGGAAACGGGCCGCTCAATCATTTTTTTAACCCGGTAAAATTGATCAGATATGAATTGGAGTGAAATGGCCTGGACACAAGCGGCGCCAACTTACGAGGCCATTTTAGAAATGCCTTTTATCCGAGAACAAATTACAGGAACGCTGGACGTAGAAAAATTTAAGTTTTATATCGCCCAGGACTCTAACTACTTAGAACAATTTGGCAGAACTTTAGCCTTAATAGGTTCACGTGCGCATACTACAGAACACGCACTACGGTTTATCCGGTTTGGAGAAGGTGCCATCGTGGTAGAAAAGGCTTTACACGCCAGCTATTTCTTAGAATTTGGAATTGAAGGAAAAGCGCCAATTTCGCCGGCTTGTCATCATTATACTAATTTCCTGCTCAAAGAAGCCGCGCTTTCTCAGGTGGAAGTTGCAATGGCTGCCGTTTTGCCTTGCTTTTGGATCTACAAAAAGGTGGGCGATTATATTTATCAGCAGCAATCCAAAGAAAAAAACCCTTACCAAACCTGGATTGATACTTATGCCGGAGAAGAATTTGGCTTGCGCGTACAGGAAGCTATTGCTATTTGTGATGCCGTTGCCGAAACTTGTACTACTGCCCAGCAACAAAAAATGACGGAAGCTTTTGTTACGGCCTGTAAATTAGAATGGCTGTTTTGGGACAGTGCCTGGCGGATGGAAAAGTGGTGAATATCATATCATTGATTTTATCTGCATAAAAGAAGCACTGTAACCTGATGTTTCTTTTTACGGAATAGATTTAACATTTATTGATATTTTTAATTACTTATTCAACAATTTTGACTAATTTTATTCAGTATGGATAATCGAGTTCTCAGGTAAAAACACAAAAAACGGTAAATAGAAAATGATGTATGCAACGTATCACTTACAATCAGCTCAAGAAGTAAATGCTGATATTTTAGACGCAATCAAGGCCACATTTAAATCGAAATCAATCACCATTATTGTTGAGGAGGACGAAGACAATTTTGAAATCAGCGGCAAAATGAAAGATATTTTGGATGAAAGATTATTGGAAAACGAGGAAACCTACCTTACTGCCGAAGCATCTATAAACCAAATCAATAAAAAACTTGGCTTATAAAGTAATCGTATCGCCCCGGGCTCAAAAGGAGATTGAAGATGCGATAGACCGATACATATTATTAAGCTTTAATGCACCACAAAATTTTGTAATTGCCTTAACAGATACTTATAACACTTTAGCAATAAACCCTTTTTTCAGGATACGATATAAAAATGTCAGGGCTTTAAAAATAAAAAGGTTTCCTTTCGAACTCTTTTTTGTGATTAACAAAACCCAAAATACCATAAGGGTACTTTCCTGTTTTCACCACAAACGAAATCCAAACAAAAGACCGAAGTAGCAGTTTGTCATCCCCAGCAAAAATCCATGCTCCTTTTATCACCTAAATTTTAGCCTTGCTGCTATATTTTAGTTTATTATTTCCCCCTTTTTTTGATTATTTTTATCCGATCAGGATCAATAGTAGTTGATGCTTAAACTATCAAACTAGAAAAAGTTCAAACATTACTTATTAAATTATTTGTTTCAATGGACAATACAATGCTTATACAGGTAACCAACCAAAAAGCAATAAGGCTTTTGCACGACTTGGAAGAACTGGATTTAATAAAAGTGCTTAAAGAAAATTTAAACCCGGTAGAAACAAAGCTTTCTAATATCTAATAAATACTAAGGTGTATTTTCTAAAGAAGACGCCAGGAGCTTTAACGAACATACCCAAAGAATACGTGCCGAATGGGGCAATATTTGATTGACAATAACGTGATCTCCAATTATTTTTCAGGGATATTTTCTGAAAGGGCAGGTTTGTAAAAGATACATTTGTTTTCTTTACGCCTTTTTGACTATTTACAGCCGATTGCTTTAATTTACAGCCCTATTATTGTCAATACTTTTGTTAGCGGTAGTTTTTCCTTAAACAGTAAAAGTATTATTCCGTTCTCAAACTCTTTACAGGATTGGCAAGAGCAGCTTGCACACATTTAAAGCTAATAGTAAGCATGGTGATAAGTAAAGTTATAATACCTGCCAGCGCAAACACCCACCAGCTTAGATTAGTACGGTAGGCGTAACCTTGTAAAAAGCTGTTTAAGCCATACCACGCCACCGGAAAGGCAATGGCCGCGGCAACCAGCACCAGCACTAAAAAGTCCTTTGACAGCAAGGTAACAATATGCGGCACACTTGCACCCAATACTTTGCGCACGCCAATTTCTTTCGCTTTGCTTTCAGCGGTAAAAGTTACCAAGCCAAACAAGCCAAGACATGAGATTATTATGGTTATGATTGCAAAACAATTAAACAACTGGCCAACATGTTTATCAGTTTTGTATAAATCATCAAACTGGCTGTCTAAAAAACTGTAATCAAAAGTATAGTCTGGGTTATATTCTTTCCATACTTTTTCAGCGGTAGCCACTGCACGTGAAGCATCCTTACCTGACGTTCTTACATACATTGTTCCCCGCGAATATTTGTCGTATTGCATCAAAAGAGGTGGTATTTTTTGATGCATGTCCTGGAAATGAAAATCTTTCACCACACCGGCAATTACCCCTTTAGTACCGTGAAAAGTAAGCCGTTTGCCAATTACAGGTTCTTTTATGCCGGTTGCCTCAATAGCTGTTTCATTTAATATAAAGTTGGTGCTGTCGGCAGGTGAACCGGTAAAGCCGTTCCCTTCCACCAACTGCATGCCCATGACCTGCATAAAATTTCTTTCTATTGGCATCTGGATAATGGTAAACGATTGCTGGTTTGTCCTTTTACCATCCCAGTCAACATCGCTGCTGCCTGAACTGTTATTGATTATGTCAGCACCAGATTCTGTGACGCCTAATATGCCCGGTTGTTTCAGCAGTTCGGTTACTGCGGCGTCATAATGGACACTAATGTTACGCATCGGGAAGCTAAAAACATTTTGTTTGTCATAACCAAGGTTTTTCTCCCGTATATACTTTAATTGTTTACTTATAATGATAGTGCTTGTAATAAGCATGATGGAAAAACTAAACTGCACAACTACTAATACTTTGCGAAAATTGCCTTTGCTGCCAATGCCGCTTAACTTGCCATTCATTGCCTCCAGCGGTTTGAATGACGACAGCGTTATGGCCGGGTAAATACCCGCCAGCAGCAGTGTTGCAAGCATGGTAAGGCCGTACACCGCAAGTACATTGGGCTGCCAGGGTTTGAATATAATATTTTTGCCTGATATAGTATTGTATAAGGGCATTACACTGTAAATAATGCCAGTTGCCAATATAAGTGCTACAAGAAATGTGAGCAGCGATTCACTTAAAAACTGTATAAACAGTTCCGCCTTACCCGCACCAACTATTTTACGCAGGCTAATTTCCTTACTGCATTTTATCGCCAGTGCAGTAATAAGGTTTACATAGTTTATGCAGGCTATCAATAGCACAATTACAGCTATGATAAAAAATATCCGAACAACCATCATACCCTGCTCCTCGCCGTTTAAAGCATACAAGTGTAATTTAGTAAGCGGGTCTAGTAGGTAAGTGAGGTTTTTGTTAGCCTGTATATCATAGTTGTGTCGGTGTATGATACCCATTTTTTGAGCCGCCAGGGCTGGGCTGGCATTTAGTTTCAGCACTACATACGTATCGTAACTATACTGGTCCCAGTTAGTGTTAAGCGTTTTAAAATTGCTGGTAGTGTCATATTCCTGTTCCAGTTGCTGGAAATTAAAAACAATGTTGTAATGTATAGATGAATTGGGGGGCATATCCTTCATTATCCCTGTTACAAGGTATAGTTTTTTGTCGTCACCTTTTAACACTTTGCCCATAGGATCTTCATCGCCAAAAAATATTTTCGCTGTTGTTTGAGACAATACTATAGAATGTGCATCACTAAAAGGGTGTTGCGGGTTGCCTTTAATAAACGGAAAAGTAAACATGCTGAAAAAAGAGGCGTCAGCCAGGCAGTTATGCGATTCAGTAAATTTTTTGCCGTTGTATTCAAATATAGAAACGCCCCCGTTATCTCTTATTCGGCAGGCATTTTCCACCTCAGGCACTTCTTTTTTGGCATACAAAGCAATAGGTGCAGGTGTTTTGTTCCATATATTTTGGTCATCAAATTTAGGTGCCAACCTATAAATGTTAGCAGCATTTACATTAAAGCGGTCATAACTCAACTCGTCGTTTACCCAAAGCAACAGCAGTATACTTACCGCTAAACTTACGGCAAGGCCGGTAATGTTTATGACGGAAAAACCTTTCCCTTTTAATAAACTGCGCCATGCAGTTTTAAAATAATTTTTAAACATATCCAAGTTGGTTTTAAATTAATGATACAATACGCTAATATTAATGATACACTGGACTAATGAAATGCCATCTTATTATTCTATTAATAATCAATAGCTTAATTATATTAATCACCGTGCGCTATGTTCGTATGTGATACAGTAGTGTCCGGTTTTATTACAGCTCTAAATGTGAATTTAAACAATGCTGAAAATTCAATAGGTATGTCTAACAAAATTGCCACCAACTCTTAAATATACGATGTTTCCTATTTTATACACTTCAGTTAAAATTTTGAAAACTGTTGTTAAAACTTATTGTCATGGTGAAGTATCAAAGTTTTACTATACACTTGATAACCATGTATATAAAATTAGCAATATAAAATGCGAAGCACCTAATTCAAAAGACAAGAGTTCAAACAATACAAAATACGAGATCCAGTTGATCGGAAATTGTAATCCGATCCTTAAAGCAAGGATTTTAATTCATGCTTCTATATTAAAAATTAGGCTTGGTAAAAAATTAACAAGTCTATTCAGCAACAAACAATCAGGAATTAAAATTTGAAATATGGTTTTCAATTATACATCAGTTCGGTATAATCATGCTTCTTTTACCGCCTAAATTTAGATCAACATTGTAAACCACCGATCATTCACATTAACTTCTCCAGCTTCCCTTTAAATTTTTAATTTTACGCATCCATCAAAACAAAACATATTGGAGCCGCAAAACTTAACCACCCTACAAACCGCCAAAGATCTTGGCCTGCTTCCCGAAGAATTTGAACGCATCAAAGAAATATTAGGCCGTGTGCCCAATTTTACCGAACTTTCTATTTTTTCGGTGATGTGGAGCGAGCACTGTTCCTACAAAAACTCCATCACCTGGTTAAAAAAACTACCGAAAGACGGTCCGCGGATGCTGGCCAAAGCCGGAGAAGAAAACGCCGGGTTAGTTGATTTGGGCGATGGCATCGGTTGCGCTTTCAAAATCGAATCGCATAACCATCCTTCGGCATTAGAACCTTATCAGGGCGCGGCAACCGGCGCTGGCGGTATTAACCGTGATATTTTTACCATGGGTGCAAGGCCGATTGCACAGTTAAATTCGCTTCGTTTTGGCGATCTGAAAAACGACCGTACCAAATGGCTGCTCAAAGGCGTGGTAAAAGGTATCGGCGATTATGGTAATGCTTTCGGCATCCCAACTGTTGGCGGCGAACTGTTTTTTGATGAATGTTTTCAGGTAAATCCATTAGTTAACGCTTTCTCTGCCGGAATTGTAAAGGCTGGTGAAACCGTTTCGGCAACTTCTTATGGTGTGGGCAACCCGGTTTACATTGTCGGTTCTTCTACCGGGAAAGATGGTATCCATGGTGCTGCTTTTGCCTCTAAAAATATTACAGAAGATTCGGTGAATGATTTGCCAGCCGTACAAGTTGGCGATCCTTTTCAAGAAAAATTATTGCTGGAAGCTTCTTTGGAAGTGATCAAAACCGGGGCTGTAATCGGGATGCAGGATATGGGCGCAGCCGGGATTATCTGCTCCAATTCTGAAATGTCGGCCAAAGGAGAGCATGGCATGATCATCGACCTGGACAAAGTTCCAACGCGCCAGGAAAAAATGCAGCCGTTTGAAATACTATTGTCCGAATCTCAGGAACGTATGCTGATTGTGGTAGAAAAAGGCCGGGAAAAAGAAGTACAAGCGGTTTTTGATAAATGGGATTTAAACTGTGTGCAAATTGGAGAAGTAACCGATACGAAACGACTGGTTTATTACCGAAATGGAGAAATGGTAGCAGATGTTCCGGCTAATGATTTGGTTTTAGGCGGAGGCGCGCCAGTTTATCAGCGTGAATACCGGGAACCATCTTATTTTGCTGAAAACAAGAAGTTTAACATCGATCAGGTAAAGGAACCGGAAGATTTAAAAGCAGTTGCCCTTCATCTGATTTCCCATCCAAATATTGCTTCCAAACGTTGGGTTACCGATCAGTACGATTCGATGGTCGGAACTTCTACCGTAACCACCAACCAACCCTGCGATGCGGCAGTTGTGGCCGTAAAAGGTACGGATAAAGCGATTGTTTTAACGTTGGATTGCAATTCCAGATATGTTTATGCTGACCCGGAAGTTGGTTGTGCCATTGCCGTTGCCGAAGCTGCCCGAAACATAACCTGTGCAGGAGGTGAACCCGTTGCCATTACCAATTGCTTAAATTTTGGCAACCCTTATGTACCGGAAGTTTACTGGCAGTTTGTTGGGGTGATCAAAGGAATGAGCACGGCTTGCACCAAATTTGAAACGCCGGTTACGGGCGGAAACGTAAGTTTTTACAATCAATCGAGTGATGAAGGTCCGGTTTTTCCAACGCCAACGATTGGGATGCTGGGCGTGATGGATGATCTTACAACCTTAACGCGTTCTGATTTTCGTAATGAAGATGATTTAATCTATCTCATCGGCGAATCTAAAAACGATATTGCTTCTTCTCAATACTTGGCTTCTTTCCACAAAATTTCTGCTTCGCCCGCACCGTATTTTGATTTGGAAAAGGAGTATGCCATGCACCAGGTAATTAAACAGTTAATCAAAGAAAAGCTGTTGGTATCTGCACATGATGTTTCGGACGGCGGTTTATATATCGCTTTGCTGGAATCGGCCTTACCCAAACAATTAGGTTTTACGATAGAAAGCGATGAGGAAATTCGCAAAGATGCTTTCCTGTTTGGTGAAGCGCAAGGCAGGGTAGTGGTTTCCGTAAAACCGGAAAACCAGGAAGCCTTGGTAGAATTGCTGGCAACATCAGAAGTTGAATTCAGTTATTTGGGAGCGGTAACTCATGGCGATTTACTGATTGACGATGCTTTTTTTGGCACGATAAAAGAAGCAAAGGCAGTTTATGATAACGTGTTGCACAACATTTTAGGCGAATAACAAATCGGTGTAATTATCTAAAAATCTGTGTAATCTCAAAAAGCATGCTGAAGATAAACCAGATCCATCATATTGCGATCATTTGTTCTGATTACGAAATCTCCAAAAGGTTTTATACTGATGTTTTAGGTTTTGAAGTAAAGCAGGAAGTGTTCCGCGAAGCCAGAAATTCCTGGAAATTGGATTTAAAAGTTGCCGGAAAATACCAGATCGAACTTTTTTCTTTCCCCGGTCCTGCGCCTCGTCCTTCCCGGCCTGAAGCTGCCGGTTTGCGTCATTTGGCTTTTGAAGTAGATGACCTGGAAGCAGCGATACTGTTTTTATCGGCAAAAAATGTACAAACAGAACCAATCCGGGTTGACGAATTTACGGGCAAACGTTTTACTTTTTTTGCTGATCCCGATGGTTTGCCATTGGAATTGTATGAGCGTTAAATGAATTCCATTTTTCAGTTTAAACAATTTTCGGTTGACCAAAAAGGTTGTGCGATGAAGATCAATACCGATGGAATTTTGCTTGGGGCAACGGCATCCGCAGAAAACCCAAAAACGGTTTTGGATATTGGAACAGGCACAGGTGTAATCGCCTTGATGCTGGCGCAGCGTTTTCCTGAAGCAAAAATTGATGCCGTGGAAATTGATCTATCATCTGCACAAACAGCAGAACGAAATTTTAGGGGTTCGCCTTTTTCAGACCGGCTTACCTTATTTCCAGTTTCAATACAAGAATTTTGCCTGCAAAAGAAGCATCAGCAATATGATTTGATCGTTTCCAATCCGCCTTTTTACCTCGATACTTTAACTTCCCCGAAGGAAAACAAAACGCTGGCCAAACATGCAACTTCGGGTTTTTTTGAAACTTTAATCGAATCTGTTCCTGATTTCCTTAATCCAAATGGTTGTTTTTGGCTGATCCTTCCTCCAAACACAACAACTATTGTCAAAGAATTAGCTGTAAAATCTTTGTTTCTGCAAAGTGAAATTGCAATTTCTTCTTTTTCCAACGATCTTCCTCATCGTTATATTTCATCTTTCGGCTTAAATCAAACCAAAATTAAACACACTGCTTTTACCATTTATAAAGATCAAAAAGTTTACAGCGGAGCTTATCAAAGTTTGCTAAAAGACTTTCTGACAATTTTTTAATTGCTGACAGCCGATTGCTGACATCTGATTGCTGTCCCATACTTCTTTTACCATGAAAAAAATCGGATTGCTTTCTGATACCCACGGTTATTTAGACCCGGCCGTTTTTAAACATTTTGAAGCAGTTGATGAAATCTGGCACGCCGGTGATTTTGGCAACATTGCTTTAGCCGATGAATTGGCTGCTTTTAAACCGCTTCGTGGTGTATATGGCAATATTGACGGCAAGGACGTGCGGATTGTTTATCCGGAAAACCTGCGTTTTTTTTGTGAAGAAGTAGATGTTTGGATAACGCATATCGGCGGTTACCCCGGCAAATACAACCCGGCCGTGAAAGCAGAAATTTATAAAAATCCCCCGGCGCTGTTCATCTGCGGGCACTCCCATATTTTAAAAGTGATGTTTGATAAAAAGATCAACTGCTTACATTTAAACCCCGGGGCAGCAGGCAAACAAGGCTGGCACAAAACCCGTACTTTGCTTCGTTTTTCTATCTCCGGTAAAAAAATAAGCGATTTAGAAGTGATTGAAATGGTTAATCCCTGATTGTATTTTTGCAAAAGGGATTTGGAGGGTTACCAATTTTTATCCGGTAAAAGAAGCATCGTTTTGATCACTTCATAATAATTTTCCTCCGGCAATTTCTGCTTCAAAAACAACATCTGCCGGCAAATTTGGTTGTTTGGCAACCGCTACGGCCAGTTCATCGCAGCGTTCGTTTTCAATATGGCCGGCATGTCCTTTTACCCAAACTAAACTGATCTGGTGCTGCTTAAAAAGTTCCATCAGTTGCAGCCACAGGTCTTTGTTTTTCTTGTCTTTAAAACCTTTTTTGATCCAGCCGTAAACCCATTTTTTTTCGATGGCATCCAGGATATATTTTGAATCGGAGTACAGCGTGATGGTTTGACCGGGCTTTTTTACAGCTTCCAGCGCTTTGATCACCGCTAAAAGTTCCATGCGGTTGTTGGTGGTTTTACGGAACCCGCCCGAAAGTTCTTTGTAGTGGCTCCCTGCTTTTAATATCGCTGCGTAGCCGCCGGGGCCGGGGTTTCCGCTGCAGGCACCATCTGTAAAAATTTCAATCATACCGCTGCAAAAGTAAATTTTTAGACGAGGTTTTTTAGGTGATAAAAACAGTATGCAATTTTCAGTATAATATCACTTGACATTTGCCGGAAGATTTTTACTTTTGTAACCACAAAACGGTGGGCGTAGCTCAGTTGGTTAGAGTATTGGTTTGTGGTGCCGAGGGTCGTGGGTTCGAGCCCCATCGTCCACCCGTTACGGGGCAAGAGATTTTCAAATGTCTTTTGCTCCGTTTTTTTATTTTTAAGTTCTTGTTTATCAGGAATATGTACTCAAAGCTATCTTTTAAAACAGCGGTTTTATCTTGCAAATCCTAAAAAGTGAATTTTTTACGGAATATCGAACCAATTATTCTCCTTTTGTCTTCGATTCCCTCATTATTATAGATGATATTCAAATTTGATAACGTCGAAACTCCCTCATTAACAATTATTTCCAATTTCGAAACACTGTATTTATTCATTATCAGCGCACCTATCCGAGCCTCGCTGAGTTTAATTTGATTTTCGCATTCTATTTTGATCAGTCTATCATCCGGACCGTCGAGGTCTCCCGATAAAAGCAACTCTCTTGCTCTTGATAATTTGGTATTAAGTTCGGTTAGGTATTTACCTAATTTTAGCTTTTCATCACGCAAAGAAAAAATAAGGCATAAGAGCTCCCAACAAGATGGCGGGTATCATTTGAATTATACCCCAGATTGTTTGATTTAAACCATTTATTGTGAGAATCTTCCGGCTAATTTTACCAATTAAAATTTTTTATATGCAAGTATTAAATGGTAAGGTTGCGCTAATTACCGGCGCATCCAAAGGTATAGGTGCAGTTACAGCCCTGGAAATGACCAGGAGCGGTGCAACTGTAATTGTAAACTATAACGGCAGTGAAAAGGCGGCCGAACAGGTAGTAGCTGATATTAAAGCTGCAGGCGGCCATGCCATTGCGATTCAGGCGGATGTCAGCCTGGAGCAAGATGTGGAACGTCTCTTTGACGAGGCAATCGCCGCCTTTGGCAAGGTTGACGTGCTGGTCAATAATGCCGGGATCATGCTCACCAAACCCATCGGGAAAGTGTCAACAGAAGAATTCGACAAAATATTGAGCATTAATGTTAAGGGCGTATTCAATACCCTTCGTCAGGCATCAACTCGCCTGGAGGATAACGGCAGCGTTATTAATTTGTCCTCCACTGTTACCCGGACGATGTTTCCCGGTTATGGCCCGTATTGTGCTACAAAGGGCGCGGTCGAGCAGCTCACGCGCGTTTTTGCCAAAGAGGTAGGCAGCCGCGGGATCAATGTTAATGCGGTATCACCAGGACCAACAGAAACCGATTTGTTTTTGGAAGGTAAATCACAGCAGGATATTGACCGGCTGGCTGCGACCAATGCGTTTAACCGCCTTGGGCAGCCCGAAGATATCGCCCGGGTAATTGTTTTCCTTGCCAGTGATGCCTCCAAATGGATCTCTGGCCAAAATATTGGTGCCAATGGTGCAATGGCCTGATAATGTGGCAGAAAATTATTAATTTGCAATATGGAAAGAACCGAATCACTAGAAGCGTTTTATCGTCAGAAAATGGGTGTTCTTCCCAGTGATATATTTCGTAAAACAGGACATTTTAATGTATTTACCATGGAAGATTACGCAGGCGAGCAGCCTGCGTATCCTATGCCTTACAGTAGAAAGGATTATTATAAAATTGCGCTGATCAGAGGCGCACACCAGGTAGAGTATGCAGATAATGCTTATGAAGTGAAGCAGAATATGCTGATGTTTGCCAACCCTCAAATTCCTTATAACTGGACGCCCGCTTCGGCCAAGCCTACTGGTGCTTTTTGTGTATTTACAGAAGATTATATGAAGGGGTTTGGTAATATTAAGGAATACCCGCTCTACCAGCCGGGCGGTACACCTATACTTGACATTACGAATGAAGAAGCAATTCATGTAATGGACTTATTTAACAAAATGTTCAAGGAGATCGCCTCTGAATACACTTATAAATATGATGTGCTCCGGAACATGGTCTTCGAAGTGATCCATACGGCGCTTAAGCTTCGCCCGGCACTTACTGTGATTGAGACGCCGGGCTCTAATGCAGGTTACCGGATTGCATCGCTGTTTCACGAACTGCTGGAACGTCAGTTTCCTATTGAATCGACGGTTCAGCAGATACGCCTGAAAACGCCGGCAGAATTTGCAGACCGGCTAAATGTACACATCAATCACCTCAACAGGGTGCTAAAGGAAGCTACCGGTAAGACTACTACGCAGTTGATTGCCGAGCGGGTAGCCTCAGAAGCCAGAGCTTTACTTAAGCACACCAATTGGAACATTTCTGAAATTGCCTGGTGCCTAGGCTTTGAGGACACTTCCAACTTTGTGAAATTCTTTAAGAAAAGCAGTACGACCACCCCTCATCAATTCCGGGTGTAGGTACGTGGCTCAAAAGTAAATTCATCTTGTTTGATTAGCACTATTTTCGGTTTGATTCAGCCTTCCAGCGAGGTTTTAGTACCACTAATTTTGTCCTAACAAATAACAAAATAAAAATGGAAGCTTATATTTTAGAAAAGAACGGTGGCATTGAAAATTTAAAGAAAACCACTGTACCTACGCCCATCATTAAGGCAAACGAAGTGCTGATCAAAACCAAAGCGATTGGCATTAATCAAATTGATGTTCAGGTGCGAAACTCCAAAGATATTCTGGGTATGATTACTCAGGGTAATATTCCACAGGAGGTAATTTTAGGCTGGGATGTTGCCGGTGTCGTGGAACAAGCAGGCGAAGGTGTGGATGACTTTAAGCCCGGAGATGAAGTTTACGGCCTTTTAAATATGCCGGGACTGGGTAACACTTATGCTACTTATGTGGCAGCTGCCGCCAGCCAGCTTGTGCATAAACCTACAGGGCTTAATTTTATCGCCGCAGGTGCAACGCCGATGGCTGCGATGACAGCATGGCAAGCTGTAGTGACCCTGGGACAGGTGAAAAAAGGTGAAAAGGTGCTGATACATGCTGCGTCGGGCGGTGTTGGACACTTTGCCGTACAGATCGCCAAGTACCTAGGCGCTTATGTTATCGGTACCGCATCTGCCAAAAACGAACTTTTTGTGCGTGACCTGGGAGTAGATGAATTTATCGATTATACGGCAAAACCGTTCGAGCAGCACATTCAAGACATAGATGTGGTGATTGACACGATTAATTCTGTTGAACATATCCTGCGGTCGATCAGTGTGATTAAAAAGGGCGGCCGTTTGGTTTACCTGCAACCATATTTTCAAAGTGCAATCGAGGCGCAGCTACAGGCAACGGAAGTTAGCGGATATGGGGTGTTCGTCAATTCATCAAGTCAGGTGCTCAGTGAAATCAGTAAGCTTATCACTGAAGGCTATATCATTCCTAAAGTTACACAGGTATTCGGCTTCGATGAGTTACCACAGGCTCAGGCCGCTGTAGAAACCGGCAGGGCAACCGGCAAGGTGGCCGTATCGGTAAACTAAACAATATATTAACATTCAATTTTTAAACTAATAACAATATGACAAACGATCATACAGCAGAGGGTTTGGTTAAAGCCCTGACGCAAGAGGAAATCGATACCCTAAACGCCTTTTATGGTGTATTCAGCAACAGGGACTACAGCGTAGTAGACCGTATACTTGCGCCCGACTGGCAGGACATTCCGCTTGCTCCGGGTCAGCAGGACGGACCTGAGGGCTACGTAGCATTGGTGCGCGGTTTTACCCAGGCATTTCCGGATGTAACCGTTAAGGTTCACGAAATATTCGGCACCCATGAGCGTGCTGGTGTAAGGGCAGAGATGTCCTTCACGCACGGCAACGAGTTTATGGGCATTGCTCCCACTAATCAAAAGCTGACAATTGCCATACATGAGTTTCATCATTTTCAGGGTGGCAAGGTGACTAAAACCTGGCACCTGGAGGACTGGCTGACTATGCTGTTGCAAACCGGCGCATGGCCGCAGAAAGCAGACTAACTTTTAAACTTAAATATATGTATCCGGAATTAAAAGGTAAAGTAGCACTAATTACAGGTGCATCTAAAGGTATAGGCAGAGGCATTGCGGAGAAGCTGGCTTCGGAAGGGTTGCAATTGGCCCTTAATTACAGCTCGGACGAAACGGCGGCCCTGGAAACTGCTCATTTGATGGAAGGTTACGGCATTAGCTATCAGATGATCAAAGCTGATGTATCCAAGCCCGAGGCAATTGCTAACCTGTTCCACCAGGCACTGGCGCATTTTGGCCAAATTGATATTGTCGTAGCCAATGCAGGTATTGAATTGGTAGATAAGCCCTTTATTGAATATACGGCAAAGGATTTTGATAAGGTGTTCGATTTGAATGTCAAAGGAACCTTCTTTGTGATGCAGGAAGCCGCAAAACACGTGATGGACGGTGGCAGGATTATCCTGATCTCTTCTACGCAAAGCCTGAATGCTGAAACCGGTGCGGCCGTTTATGCCGCCAGCAAAACAGCAGGTAAGAAGTTTGTTGATATTCTAAGCAAAGAATTGGGGTCACGCCGTATTACAGTCAACTCGGTTATGCCTGGGGTGATTGACCAGGCAGGGGTAATTACGGGGCTTCCCGAAGAATTTAAGCAGCTGGTGAGGGACAACTCACCGTTTGGCCGCCTGGGAACGGTGCAGGACATAGGCAAAGTCGTGTCCTTCATTGCCTCGGATGAGGCTGCCTACATCAACGGCGACCATATCAAGGCGAATGGAGGGTCTAGTTTTTAAAATTCAATTAAAAATTTGCAGCGGAAGAGCTAGCAATAAAAGATCTTTGTGCGAGAACATCATGCCAAGATCATGGCGTTTGATTGAATTGAAATGAAGTTTTGTGGATAAGACAAACCCGTGGATGCGCTTCAGAAGTTCAATCCAAAAGTATGTTCAAAAGACCGGGTAGCTAATGCTTATGTACGGAGTGTACTAGGCGCCAGCAACTGGCAGGTTTATAGGACGAATCTATTATAAACTGCATTGAGATTACCAAAAGCTGGACATCAATACGGCTTTTGGTAATCAATTTACTTAACTGTTAGGCACGTTAATATGCACTCTCTTTATAAAATTTTATTCACGCTACTGCTGTTCTTAAGCCTGGAACCTTGCGGACAAACGCGTCAGCATCTAAAAAACAAAAACATGAATTATCAGCTCATAACCAACGGCGTTACTCAGGCTGCAATCAAAGCCTGGCAAGACGCAAACGTCTCGAAATGGATGTCGCTGTTTACGGCCGGTGCTCAGTTATATGATGACGGAAGCCTAAGGGACTTTCAGGATTTCAGTGCTCATGCGATAGGTCACGAGTATTTTCTTTCCTTTGACAAAATTGAAGATCAGGGTACTACGGTGTATGGCCACTTTCATACCAAGAAATACGGCGACTTTAAAGCGTGTTTCCACTTTCACATCAACACAGCTGGTAAGATAACCCGACTCGATATTGCCCAGGCAGACTACTGACATGATGAAAAAGACCAATCATTACCGTTTGGTTATCTCTTTGATAGAAGAGATGCCTAAAGAACTCTTGCTTGTCATTGAAAACCACAATAACCTTTTTAAGATTATGCGACGCATAGAAGAAAAAAAATTCGAGACGCAGGAGCAAGCCCATGCCTTTGCCATTGGGCTGAAACTACTGAGTGAAGAGGTGATCAAGAAGCGTAACCATAGAGATATTACATTTCCAGCATGAAAACTGGCGCACCTTAATTTTAATCGGGCCGTTAGAAGCCATTGGGGAATTGAAAATATACTACATTGGCAGTTAAGATGTAGGGTTCAATGAAGATTATAATACAAACCGAAATGGACAGGTTGCATTGAACCTGGCAATAGTAAGAAAAATGACCCTCAATATCTTAAAAGCGGATAAATCCAGCAAAGCCAGTCTCAAAGCCAAAAGAATGAATGCCGGATGGAATGAAAACTATCTCATCAAAATATTATCTAATAATTTTTTCTAATGTGTCAGCCCTGGTTTTACCTTTTAAATTTCGTATTTTAAAATTGTTTGTATTGTTGAACACTTCATCTTACTTTCCTGGACTTAGGTCAAGTCAAATAGCAGCTGTTAGGGGCATTATTTTTCAAAGTGGCTTAATGAAGCTCTAACGTATTAACAATCAGTACTGCGGCGTTCTGTAGTACTTAAAAGTTTTGAAATGAATAGTAAAATTTTAATTTTCATTAGAAATTACAGTAAATAAAAGAAAGTGTGACGTTCGTGGTGGCAGTTTCTCGTAAGTTGTGTAATGGATTGAATATAAAGAAAAAATAGGGGAGTGTTCGAATCTCTCGCTTTCTACAGGTAGGGATTTGAACTCTCGTCCAATTATAAAGCGACATTATAATTCAAGGATGTTCATAATTTGGAAAAATGAATCATAGGTGGATTTATCGTTTATAACAACTACTAAACGTTTCTACAGTTTTCAGCAAATTTTGAAAAAGTGCCGATTTCAATCAAATTTTCAATAAAATGGTTCGAACTTTGCACCGTTATCCACCCTGGCGCTTTTCAAGAAATTGAAAAGCGCTTTTTGTTTTTATCTGCTTCCTAAAATTACTTAAAGGGCAAAGTTTGATCATCTTAATTGGTTGATGCTTCTTTTATCCATACAAAACATACATTTTATAGGTATAAAAGAAGTATTGTGATTTCCCCCAATAAAATTTAAACAAACTTTTGGATTGTGAAAGGTGTTTTGTACAAATGCGTATAATTTGATACCGGGAAGATGTTGCGGAAAAAGTACTTGCGTTAACAATATGAATCAAATGACAAACAGATGAAACAGAATAAATATATAACCCTGTACATTTGTTTAACGGTGTTAGATTATTTAATACATTAATTTAAATGGCAAGCAAGGATCGGATATTACGCTTAAAAGAAGAAACCAGGATTAACATCCTGGATGCTGCCCTTCGGATTGTAAAAGAAGAAGGATGGCAGGCTTTAAGCATGCGTAAGATTGCCGATGTGATCGAATATACAGCACCTATTATATATGAGTATTTTTCAAACAAAGATGCGATCATATTAGAACTCACCCGCAAAGGGTATCTTATTTTATTGAATGATCTTGAAAAAGCCAAAAGCCAATACCATTTGCCAGACAAACAATTAGAAGCGATGTGGCTGGCTTATTGGGACTTTGCTTTCGCAAACAAGGAACTATACCAGGTAATGTTTGGTGTGCAAATGAATTGCTGTTGTGATATGATGAAAACATTGCCGGAAGCGAAATTACCATCAAAAATGTTTAGTGCTGTAATAGGCGGATTGATGGGCATAGATAACCTAAGCTCTGATGTAATTTGCACAAAGTATTACACCTTTTGGTCGGTTGTACACGGTTTAATATCCATAAATATATTAGGCAGGGACACTTCGGACGACATTAACCATCAGGTGCTAAAAGATGCAATTGATGGCATCATCTACTCCATGAAAAAGTAAACGTTTATCTAAGAGTATCTGTTAACATACTTCAAAATCTTAAAACAAAGAACATAATATAATCACAATAATTCCTACGTCATGCAAATGATAAATCAACTCTTACACATAGAACTTAACACCGTTAAAAAAATTAATGTTATTAAATTGTTAAATAATTTGTTTAACAAAATCCTTTTTTCCAATCAATTCAATCAGTTCCTTAATATCTTTTTAAAATGAACACCAAGAAAATTATCTATCTGGCACTTGTAGCAGCAGCTTTGTACGGCTGTTCGGCAAAACCACAAACAGCAGCAACACCGCCACCGCCGTCTTTGCCTGTGGCAACAGTTACTTCCGGCACACAAACTACTTATCAGGAATATCCGGCATCTATTGAAGGTATTGTGAACGTAGAGGTTCGCCCGCAGGTGAGCGGTGCGCTGGATAAAGTATTTGTTGACGAAGGTGCTTTTGTAAGGGCCGGCCAACCCATATTTAAAATAAACGATCAACCTTACCGCGCTGCTTTAAACAATTCTTTAGCGAGTTTACATGCAGCAGAAGCAGCACAGGGCAATGCACAATTGGAAGTAGATAAGTTAACACCGCTTGTAGCAAACAAAGTCGTATCAGACTATCAGTTAAAAACAGCCAGGGCATCTTTTCAAATTTCAAAAGCAAATATTGAATCGGCCAAAGCAAATGTCTCTACAGCACGGATCAACCTGGGTTATACGCTGATCAAAGCTCCGGTAAGCGGTTACATCGGGCGGTTGCTGAAAAAACAGGGAAGTTTAGTGTCTCCGCAGGATGTTGAAGCACTCACCCAATTATCCGATGTACATAATGTGCATGTTTACTTTTCTTTAGGTGAAAAGGATTTTGTAAGTTTCAAAGAACAATATCCCGGTGAAACCTTAAAAGATAAGCTTAAAAAGCTGCCTCCCGTATCTTTACTGCTTGCCGATGGTACTGAATATGCAAAGCAGGGTAAGATCGATGTAATTGATGGCCAGTTCGATAAAAATACGGGCGCTATTACCGTCAGGGCAAATTTTTCCAATCCCCAAGGTTTGTTACGTTCCGGTAATACAGGTAAAGTCCGCCTGAGCCTTCAACATACCAATGCTTTGATCATTCCGGAATCTGCCACGATCGAAATGCAGGATAAGATATTTGTTTTTACCCTTGCAGACAGCAATAAGGTAAAAAAAGTACCTATCAATATTGTGGGCAAAAGCGGAACAAATTACTTAGTTAAAGATGGCGTTAAAGCTGGCGACCAGATTGTACTAAGCGGTATCGACCACTTGCAGGAAGGTACAGTGATCCATCCTGAAAAAGCTGCCAACAAAGTTGCCGTTGCAGTAAAAAACTAAAAAGTACACTTAAACTTTAAAGTCATGTTTCAAAAATTTATAGAAAGACCGGTACTTTCGACAGTGATTTCCATATTACTGGTGATCGTGGGTGTACTTGGTTTAACAAAATTACCTTTAGAGCGGTTTCCAAATATTGCCCCTCCGGCAGTATTGGTATCTGCTGTTTATCCTGGCGCTAATGCCGAGACTATCTTACGTTCCGTGACACCGTCATTGGAGGAAGCAATTAATGGTGTGGAAAACATGACATACATGACCTCCACAGCCAGTAATGACGGTACATTAGGTATCACAGTTTACTTTAAACAAGGTACCAATCCCGATCAGGCGGCTGTGAACGTTCAAAACCGTGTTTCACAAGCTTCAAGCCAGTTACCTGCCGAAGTTTTACAATATGGTATAACCACAACCAAGCAGCAAAACAGCTTTATAGGCGCTATGGCTATCTATACAGATGATCCCAAAAAATACGATCAAACCTTTGTAGCTAACTATGCGCAGATCAATATCGTTCCCGAAATTAAACGTATTCCGGGTGTAGGTTCTGCAAGTATATTTGGTGGTATTAAAGATTACTCCATGCGTGTTTGGCTGAACCCCGGTCAAATGGCAACCTACAAAATTACCCCCGCCGAAGTGATGGCCGCTATCCAGGACAAAAACCTTGAAGCCGCGCCTGGAAAATTTGGCGAACGCAGTAATGAAGCATTTGAATATGTAATCAAATATAAAGGTAAACTTACCAAACCAGAGGAATATCAGAATATTGCTATCCGCGCAAATGCAGATGGTTCGGTATTACGTTTAAAAGATGTTGCACGTGTTGAGCTGGGTGCTTATTCTTATACCAGCGCAAGCCACCTGAACGGGCACGACGGTATTATTATTGGCATCATACAGCTGTCAGGCTCAAACGCCAATGAAATTCAGATTGCCATTGATAAGTTGATGGAAAAAGCATCAAAGGATTTTCCGGTCGGTATCAAATACAATCAGTTTTATCGTACCAAAACCGACCTTGATGAGTCAATTAACCAGGTTGAGCATACATTGATAGAGGCTTTTATACTGGTATTTATAGTGGTATTTATATTCCTGCAGGATTTCAGGTCAACCCTGATCCCGGCTATAGCTGTTCCGGTTGCCATTATCGGTACCTTCTTCTTTATGAACGTCTTTGGTTTCTCCATTAACCTTTTAACCCTGTTTGCATTGGTATTGGCCATAGGTATTGTGGTGGATGATGCCATTGTGGTGGTGGAGGCGGTACATGCCAAAATGGAGAATGACCCAAGCCTCAGCCCCAAAGCGGCAACTACCGAGGCCATGCATGAGATAACGGGAGCGATTATATCTATTACACTTGTTATGGCGGCCGTGTTTTTACCAGTTAGTTTTATGACCGGCTCAACAGGTATATTTTACAGACAGTTTGCGTTAACTATGGCCATATCTATCATCATATCGGCTGTTAACGCATTAACTTTAAGCCCTGCTTTGGCTGCTTTATTCTTAAGAAATAAACATAGCCATGATGGCCACGAGGCGCCTAAAAAAGGTTTTGTAGAGAAATTTTATGCAGGCTTTAACGGCGGTTTTAATTATATGACCAACAGGTACGTTGGGGGCTTAAAAATCCTTATCCGTAATAAATGGATCAGTATGGTTGGCCTTGCCTTAATAATTGTTGCCACAGTTTACATGGTAAATAAAACAAAAACCGGTTTTATTCCTACCGAGGATCAGGGCTTTGTGGCCATTGCCGTTAATACACCCTCCGGAACTTCATTAAGCGGTACAAATAAGATCTTTAAACAGGCCGAAGATCAATTGAAAACTTTACCATCGGCAAGGTTTGTTACCGCGTTATCTGGTTTTAACTTTTTAACACAATCCAGCAGTCCATCGGCCGGTGTAATTTTCCTGTTGTTAAAACCTAATGAACAAAGGGGCGAGGTTAAGAATATCGATGCTATACAAAACATAGTAAGAGGGAAATTAGGCGGCATACCCGGCGGTACTTTCTTCGTGTTCAGTTTTCCAACCGTTCCGGGATTTAGCAACGTAGAAGCCCTTGACGTGATGCTACAGGATAGAACCAATGGCAAATTGGATAAGTTTAGTGGCATTGCCAATAACTTTATAGGCAAGCTGATGCAGAAACCGGCGATCGCTTATGCCTTTACTTCCTATAAAGCAGATTATCCTCAATTACAGTTAGAAGTGGATGATGAAAAAGCCAACCAGTTGGGGGTGAATGTTAAAGACATTTTACAAACCATGCAAGCTTACTTTGGGAGTGCGCAGGCTTCAGATTTCAACCGCTTTGGTAAATATTACCGTGTGGTTGTTCAGGCAGATATTGCCGACAGGACCGACCCAGCATCAATAGACCGTGTTTTTGTTAAAAACAAAACCGGTAATATGGTACCCATCAACACATTGGTAAAACTAACCCGTGTCTATGGTTCAGAAACGGCATCCCGTTATAATTTGTTCAACTCTATCGAGATCAATGCCATCCCTAAACCTGGTTTTAGCTCCGGCGATGCTATCAAGGCGATACAGGAAACAGCAAAAGAACAATTGCCTTCCGGTTTTGCTTATGAATTCTCCGGCCAAACGCGTGAGGAGCTTTCATCAGGCGGTCAATCAGTTATTGTGTTTATGCTGTGTCTGGTATTTGTATATTTCCTGCTGGCGGCACAATATGAAAGTTATATATTGCCATTAGCAGTCATACTTTCTATCCCTACAGGTATTTTTGGTGTGTTTGTAGTATTGGGCTTGACCGGAATCGAAAACAACATTTATGTACAGGTAGCTTTAATCATGCTTATTGGCTTGCTGGCCAAAAATGCTATCCTGATCATCGAATTTGCCGTACAGCGCCGCAAGGCAGGGCATGGCTTAGTGGAATCTGCCATTGAAGCGGCAAAGTTAAGGATCCGCCCAATTATCATGACATCGCTGGCCTTTATTTTCGGTTTGTTCCCAATGAGCATCGCCACCGGTCCGTCCGCACAAGGTAACCACTCTATCAGTATCGGTGCCGCGGGCGGTATGGTTTCAGGTGTATTGCTGGGTTTGTTTATCATACCGGTATTGTTCGTGATATTCCAGGGCCTTCAGGAAAAAATTACCGGTTTGCCATTGGCAGTATTAAACGGAAAAGCATCTTCGGACACCGAACAAGGACACAAGACAAAGGCAGGGGAATATGAACTGCAGGACAATTAATTTAACACGTTAACCTGTTTAAGATTTTTCAATCCATTTCCCATGCTTCTTTTACCATATAAAAACAGGTAATGGCCATGCTTTTCATATCGTCATAAAATATAAAAACAAAAAATATACGCATAAAAGAAGCATTAAATAATCTTGCTCTGTAGAACGATCAGAAATAAAATTAAAAACAATGAAACGACAATATATAAATCCATATACTTTTATATTACTGCTGGTTTTTTTAAGTGCCTGCAAAGTATCAAAAGATGTGGAAACACCAAAAGCCCAATTGCCCTCGAATTTCAGGAATACAGCTACTAATGCTGCTGATACCAATAGTATTGCCGATATACAGTGGAAGAATTTTTTCACCGATGTTGCCCTACAAAAGCTGATCGACAGCGCTATTGTCAGGAATTACGATATGCAGATAGCAGTAAAAAATATAGATGAAGCCCAATTGTTATTTAAACAAGTGAAATGGAACTATGTACCACAGGTTGATCTAAACGTAACTGCCAGTACCAACCGCCCATCCAACAACAGCCTGACCGGTTTGAGTATTGCCCAATACAATATTGGCACTAAGCATATTGAAGATTACTCTGCAAACCTGGCCCTTTCCTGGGAAGCGGACATTTGGGGCAAAATCCATAACCAGCAAAGAAGTGCACTGGCAGCTTACCTGCAAACAACCGAAGCTAAAAAAGCTATCCAGACAAATATAATTGCCAGTGTATCACAAGGCTACTATAACTTGCTGATGCTGGACGCACAACTGGAAATCGCACAAAAAAACGTCAGGCTGAACGACAGCACGCTTAGCATCATTAAATTACAATATGATGCAGGCCAGGTTACTTATTTGGCTGTGCAGCAGGCAGAAGCACAAAAGCTGGTTGCCGCTCAGTTAGTGCCTCAGTTTGAACAAAATATTGTTGTACAAGAGAACGGCTTACGCATTTTAACCGGTGAATTGCCTGATCAAATCATTCGGGATTCAACCCTCCGACAACTAACCGTACCAGAAAATGTATCTGCGGGCATGCCTTCAGCTATCGTAAGCCGCAGGCCGGATGTTAAAAGTGCTGAACTTGCTTTGGTGATAGCGAACAGCAGGGTTGGTATTACCAAAGCACAAATGTATCCGGCATTAAGAATAACCGCAAGCGGTGGTGTAAATTCATTCAGGGCCAGCAATTGGTTTAATGTTCCCGCCTCCTTGTTCGGAGTGGTTGCAGTAGGCGTGGTACAGCCGCTTTTGGATCACAGAATATTACAAACCAATTATCAGGTAGCAAAGGTTGACCGGGAAAAAACGGTATTGCAGTTCAGGCAAACCGTTTTAAACGCAGTTGGCGAAGTATCAGATGCACTGGTGGCAATCGATAAATTAAAATCACAGCAGGTTATAGCCAACAGCAGGGTAAACACTTTGCAGCAGGCTACTAAAAATGCCAATCTGCTGTTTAAAAACGGCCTGGCAACTTACCTAGAAGTGATCACTGCCCAAAGTAACGTTCTGCAAAGCGAACTGGAACTTGCTTCAATTAAACGGGATGAGCTAAATGCCGTTTCCGAACTTTACCGTTCATTGGGCGGCGGCTGGAAATAAAAAGTATATACTTCTTTTACCTCCATAAAATTGGTAACGGGCAAATTATACAAATAAAAATATCGAAAGCACACCTATTTTGGGATGCTAAAAGAAGCATAGGAAAGATAAAACATCGTTTCTTATGCTTCTTTTGTTTAAAGGAATAGCATTTTGAGAAGTTGTTTGGAATAATTTATAGGTGTGTTTATCTTTTTAAAGATTACATTATGCACATTTGCATATACTTGAATACGGATTCGAACCTGTAATCATATCCATAACAGATCTACAAATGAAAAAATCACGTTTCCTGCTATTTACTTCAATGCTGCTGGTTTTTTGGAACGCTTCTTTTGCCCAACAAAAAAAACAGGCAGAACGATCCGGCAATCCGGTTTTCCCCGGTTGGTACGCTGACCCGGAAGGAATTATTTTCGACAATACTTACTGGATCTATCCCACTTACTCGGATGATTACGGGAAGCCCGACCGTTCGGCCGGTTTTTCTGAACTGCAGTTGAAGACACAAAAAAACACCATCAACCCGCAATACCTAAAACAAACTTTTATCAATGCTTTTTCATCCAAAGACTTGACGCATTGGGAAAAACATCCGCATGTATTGGATATTAAAGATGTAAAATGGGCAGCTTATTCCATTTGGGCACCGTCTATCACCCGTAAAGATGGAAAATATTATTTGTTTTTTGGGGCGAATGACATCCAGAACAATAACCAATTGGGCGGCATCGGCGTAGCGGTTGCCGATAAACCTGCCGGGCCTTTTATTGACCATATCGGCAAACCGCTGGTAGATAAATTTTACAACAATGCCCAGCCGATCGACCAGTTTGTTTTTAAAGATACTGACGGACAATATTACCTGATTTACGGCGGATGGCGCCATTGCAACATTGGTAAACTGAACAAAGACTTTACCGGTTTTGTACCTTTTAAAGACAGCACTGTTTTTAAATCCATTACGCCGGAAAATTATGTGGAAGGCGCCTATATGATCACCCGGAAAGGAAAATACTACCTGATGTGGTCTGAAGGAAACTGGACCGGGCCGGATTACAGCGTTGCATATGCCATGAGCGATTCGCCTTTAGGGCCGTTCAAAAGGATCGGGAAAGTATTGCAACAGGATCCGGCCATTGCAACCGGCGCCGGCCATCATTCGGTAATTCATGTTCCAAATACGGATGACTGGTATATCGTTTACCATCGCAGGCCATTAAATACAACAGATGGAAATCATCGCGAAGTTTGTATAGATCGAATGTATTTCGATAAAAACGGTTTCATTTTGCCGGTGAAGATTACAAACGAAGGGGTTGAAAAAAGAGTGCTTAAAAGATAACATCAGTTGTTTTATTGCAGGTACAAACGCAATCCTTAACGCATCATATTGATTTTTAGGACAATAAACAAGAAGCAAGTGAGCAGGGATCAATGAACAGGATCGACCGCATATCAGCTATATTGATCCAGCTGCAATCGCGCAAAATAGTGAAGGCGCAAGATATTGCCGATCGGTTTAGCATCAGCTTGCGAACCGTTTACCGGGATATTAAAACCCTGGAAGAAGCAGGCGTACCGCTGATTGGCGAGGCTGGCGTTGGTTATTCGCTGTTGGACGGTTACCGCTTACCGCCGGTGATCTTTACGCTGGAAGAAGCAATGGCCTTTATCACAGCCGAAAAATTAGTGGAAAAACTGACCGATGCTGCCAACAGTGAGCATTATCAGTCGGCCATGTATAAAGTAAAAGCAGTGCTGCGCAGTACCGAAAAAGACTTTATAAACAACATGGACAACCATATTGAGGTTTTAAAAGCGAAAAGGCCGCCGCATATACAGGCAGATGTAAATCCGCTGCAAACCATATTAAAGGCCACTGCCGAAAAGAAAATATTAAACCTGCAATACTTTGCCTATTACCGGCAGGAATATACCCGGCGCTGCATTGAGCCGATAGGTGTTTTTTACTTGGATAATTACTGGCATTTAATTGCCTGGTGCCAGATGCGTAAAGGCTACCGCGATTTCCGTTTCGACCGCATTACCGATCTGGTGATAACGGAACAGAAGTATGAGGATAAACATCCGTCCCTGAAAACCTACCTGGAAAAAATGTATCAGGATAAAGACCTGACCGAAATAACAATCCGCGTAAGCTTATATGCAGCAAGGCATTTGGGCGAACAAAAGTATTATCATGGTTTTACAGGTGAAAAGGAAACGGAGGGCCAGATGGAAATGTATTTCCTCACTTCATCGCTCGAAGGTTTTTCCCGCTGGTATCTCATGTTTGCCGATCATGCACAGATCGTCGCACCCGAAAACCTGCGGGTCAGGGTCCGTTCCATCGTCAATCAGATTTCCTGTAATTTATCATGATTTAATAATTCCTGCTGACATAGGGCTGTCATTTGCCTGTTGTTGATTTGTAACATCAATTAATCAACACTAAAAATTATGTCAATTATTCAAATGTTATTAAAGGAGCTGGATCAGGAAGCACTGACCACCCGTAAAATGCTGGAACGTGTACCGAACGACAAGTACGACTGGAAACCGCATGAAAAAAGTATGTCCATCCGTCAACTGACTACCCATATTGCCGAGCTGCCCATCTGGATCACGATGGCACTTATGACTGATGAACTGGATTTTGCCACCAACCCTTACCAGCCTCCAAAAGTAAACAACACGGTAGAACTGCTGGAACTATTTGAAAGATCATTAGCCAACGGAAGGGAACATTTAGCAGCAGCAACCGATGAACAATTATTGCCAGAATGGACTTTGCGCATGGGCGATAAAATTTTGTCTGTATCCACCAAAGGCGAAGTTATCCGTATGACGTTTAGCCAGATCGTCCACCACCGCGCACAATTGGGCGTTTACCTGCGCTTGCTAAATATTCCTATTCCCGGCAGTTACGGGCCAAGTGCGGATGAGTAGGAAATGAACTTTTAAATTACTGATACAGATTTTAGATGTGTTTTTTGCCATTCCGACGATAGGAGGAATCTTATTTCAACAATGTTTTTACAAGTTTTTGTGCGATAAAAGAAGCATGAATATCAGCCCTTCAAAGAAGATTTCTCCTGCGGTCGAAACGACAACAAACAAAGAAGCCACGTATTTTTCAATACATGGCTTCTTTTATAGCATAAAAATTAGCTGAAAGAAGGATGGTCGATATCCGGATCTGCACCTTCTGCACCAATTTTTGATTTTACAGCATCCACGGCTTTGTCTTTCAGGTTGGTAATGGCTTCTTTGCCTTGTTGTGCTTTATCGGCAACGGTAGTGCCAAAATCCTGTAAAGTACTGCCCAGGTTGCTTCTGGTTTCAGTTCCTGCTTCCGGGGCAAATAAAACACCCAGTGCGGCCCCTAAAACCAAACCGCCAATTAAAGCAATGGCTACTGAAGCTGAATGATTGCCGTATGCTTTGTCCCTTGCTTCCTTTTCATAATGTTTGGCATACTTTTTTGCATCATCAGCATAGTCTTTTGCATAATCCTTAGCATGATTTTTTGCATATTCTGCATACTCTTTTGTTTTTTTCAATAACTCTCTTTTGATACTCATAGCGATAGTGTTTTTTGGTTTAACAACATTTATAAATTTTAGTTTATTGTTTTTTATACTTTTAATAAATTTATAAGTATAAAGCACCAAATTTAAAATATTTACAATAAAAATGCTCAAAAGCAGCTTTTTTAACTAAATAAAGCAACAAAGAACTTATTAACGAAAGCCGATGCAGCTAAACTACCTGACAATTAATGATTTACCCGAACCTGACTGGAAAGAAGCATCGGAAGAAACCTATGCAAACTTCGGCTCAGTTATGGTTTGGCGTGGGGCAATTTCTTCTTTTGTCATCCATCTAAAGGATTTGCAAGCCTTGCTCCATCCGCAGGAAATAGAAAAAGCAATGCGTTACCGTCAGGAAAACGACCGTCGACAGCGGATCATCAGCAAAGCGGTTTTGCGTATTTTGGTAGGCCGGTTTATCAAAGTTGACCCGAAAGAAATCCGATTCAAATCCGATAAAAACAAGAAACCATATTTGGAAAGTACAATTTCGGGGAACTTGCATTTCAACGTTTCGCATTCTGGCAATTGGATATTAATTGCCCTTACTGCAAACCCTGTTGGGGTTGATGTGGAGCAGATGGATGCTTCTTTTACCTACCAAAATATGTTAAGCTTTAGTTTTAACAAGGAAGAAATCAGTTACATCGAATCAGCTAAAATTCCATACCAAAACTTTTATAAATTGTGGACACGCAAAGAAAGTTTACTCAAAGCAACCGGAAAAGGTTTGGTTGATGATTTAACGCTAATTCCAGGTTTGGATGGTGTTCATCAATATTCAACCCAAATTATCGGTTCAGCAGAAAACTGGCAAATTTCCAGTTTTAAAGTTGATGAAAATCATGTTGGCAGCGTAAGTTTTATGCCGGTAAAAACAGCATTGCAATTGCTCAACTTTCGGCTTTAACTACCAATTGTGCTGTATTCCGGCTCAATTGTTCCAGTAAAATTGTTTTGCCAGCGGATAATTCTTGCAGTAGATCAGGTTTGTAATGCCTAACGGTCATCAAATTCGTTTCGGTATTGTACCGGGAGTTAAAATCCTGTTTCAGTTTTTGCAGTAAATTTTCAAACTTAATGGTTTCAAAATCAACACAAAAAGTAAAACTCAAAGCTGAGTTTTGCATCAGGTTTACTTTAAAATGAGTGTCTGCCAGCATTTTAAAAATTTCGCTCAAATGGTCTTCGGTGATAAAAGCATGGTCTTTGGAAGAAACCGAAACCAAAACCTGGTTCGTTTTTACAATGATCACCGGTACTTTAACCAGCAGTTCTTCGGCGTTAATTACCGTTCCGTTTTCCTTTGGCGTTAAAAAAGGCTTTACAAAAAGTGGGATTCCGGCATTTTGCAGCGGTTGAATTGTTTTTGGGTGAATGATGCTTGCACCATAATAAGCCATTTCCATCGCTTCGGAATAAGAAAGCCGATCGAATTTGACCACATTTTGAAAACGCTTCGGATCGGCATTAAATACACCGGCTACGTCTTTCCAAATGGTAACAGAAGGCGCATTTAAACAGGCAGCAAAAATAGCAGCCGTATAATCAGAACCTTCGCGGCCTAAGGTTGTGGTATAATTTTCGGAAGTCCCGCCCAAAAAACCCTGCGTAACCAGCACTTCAGTTTGCAGCATTTCGGGAATACTTTCCTGAATGTTTTTAGCAGTAACTTCCCAATTTACGCGGCCTTCACGGTAAGTATTGTCTGTTTGGATGAAACCACGCGCATCGAGCCAAAGGCTTTTACTACCGGTTAAATTCAAATAAGCAACAACAATCCGTGAAGAAACCATTTCTCCGATGGAAACGATCTGGTCGTAAATAAAATCAGGGTCATCATGCGGTTCTTCTTCAATTATCCATTCAATCTCCACAAAAGTATTTTCTACCTCATCAAAAATTGGATCTGAACTTGTAAAAAGTTTCGCCATAATTTGATGATGAAACAGTTTAACTTCTGCAAAAATCGTTTGTATGTCTTTGGATTGTTTGATGTAAGCTAAAGTGAGTTTTTCTAAAGCATTCGTTGTTTTGCCCATTGCCGAAACCACAACCAGCAATTGATCTTCCTGATATTGAGAAACGATTTCAGCTAAATTTTTGATAGCCGCCGCATCTTTTACAGAAGCGCCGCCAAATTTAAAAACCTGCATACTGTTTTTATCCATTAAAAATTGGTGTTTGCTGTGGAAGGAAATTCAATTTAAGTCCGATAAATCAATAGTTGATAACTGTTCTTTTGAAAGTGAAACATTGATCCAGGCACCATCAAAAGAAGCATTTAATTTTTTATAAAAGCCGATGGCCGGTTCGTTCCAGTCCAAAACCTGCCAGAGCATACCGCTGAAACCTTTTTCCAATGCTTCTTTTACCAGTGTTTTTATCAGCATCATCCCAATTCCGCGGCTTCGGTAAGCTTCCGTAATAATCAGATCTTCCAGGTACATCCGGCAGCCTTTCCAGGTAGAATAGCGGACGTAATAGAGAGCAAACCCAACGATAAAACCATCAACTTCGGCTGTAAATCCTTTCCAAACCGGTTGCTTTCCAAAACCGGCATCTTCAAATTCTGCCAAAGTTACCGTTACTTCTTCGGGCGCTTTTTCAAATAAAGCCAGTTCGGCAATCAGTTCCAGCAGGCGCGGGCAATCTGCTTTTTCGGCTTCCCTTATCAATAAATTCATTTACAGTTTAGTTGTTTTTCCAATGCGGGATCAATCGCTGTCCAAATATTAAACTACCCACACGGATCATGGTGCTGCCTTGCTCAATCGCAATTTTATAATCGGCAGACATCCCAATCGAAAGTTCTTTAAACGAATCTTCCTTGCGGAAAAAACTCGATTTTATGCCGTCAAAAAAAGTATGCAGTTCGTAAAACTCATCTTTGAGTTGCTTTTCGTTATCGGTATTGGTGGCAATGCCCATCAAACCCACAATTCGCACATGTTGCAAAGCTGCAAATTCTTCTGATCTTAAAAGTTCTATCGCTTCATCAAAACCCAAACCAAACTTGGTTTCTTCATCGGCAATATAAATCTGCAACAAACAATCAATAACGCGCTTGTTTTTTGCGGCCTGTTTATCAATTTCCTGCAATAACTTTAAACTGTCAACAGAATGAATTAAACTGATAAAAGGAGCAATGTATTTTACTTTGTTGGTTTGCAAGTGGCCGATGAGGTGCCATTCGATGTCTTTGGGTAGTTGTTCCTGCTTTTCAACCAATTCCTGCACGTTGTTCTCACCAAAAACACGCTGACCGGCATTGTAAGCTTCCTGCAAAACCTCAAAAGGTTTGGTTTTAGAAACCGCAATTAGCTTCACGTTGCCAGGCCCGGTTTCTTTTTTTAAGTTGTTGATATTGTCTGCAATGCTCATTAATCCTTAAATTTGAATAAAATTGTTGCAAAACTACATAATGCGATTTTATAAAATCCTGTTTTCGTTGACCCTGTTTTTTTTGTTTTCCTGCAACAAGGATAAAAGGCTCCCAAATTTAATCGAGGAAGATCGGTTTATTCCGCTTTTGGTTGATATTCATCTGGCTGATGGTTATTTATCTTCCGGTCCGCAAATTCCGGATAGTTTGAATTACCGGGGAAACGGTTTGTATGCGGCCATATTTAAGAAGCATCGTGTTGATTCCTCGCAATTTAAAAAAAGCTTTCAATATTATTCGTCCCATTTAGAGCAGATGAACCTGATCTATAAAACGGTGGTTGACCAGCTGAAGGCAAAAAACGATTCGATCATCAAACTTCAGGCGGCGGCAGAAATGAAGAAAAACAAACACCAGGCAGATTCCCTGGCCAAAGCAGTTAAAATCGATTCGGCCAGGCAGGCGGCAAAACGCGACTCAGTAAAAAAAACAAACGCGAAAAAACTACAGCAAAAGAGTATTGCAAACCACAAATAATTTGAATGACCTATCCTAAAAACAGTGAAGATAAACTGGGTTTTACCGAGATAAAACAATTGATCAAAGCCAAATGCCTAAGTGTTATGGGGCAGGAAATGGTGGACAAGATCCAGGTAATGAACAATTTTGAGCAGATACAGAAGTTTTTACGGCAAACCTCCGAATTTAAAAACATCCTTACAAACGATACGGCCTTACCGATCAGCAATTTTCATGACATCAAAACACTGGCAAAAAAAGCACGTTTGGAAGGCGCTTTTTTAGCAGAAGAAGAATTCTTTCAGGTGCAGCAATCGCTGATAACCGTTTTTGCCGTGCTGGCTTATTTTAACGACCGCGCGGGTTTATATCCCAGTCTGGAAGCCTTGTTTGAACATTTGCCGATTGAAAAAAATATTTTAAAAGCGATTGACCGTGTGCTGGACCCGAAAGGAAAAATAAGGCCAAACGCTTCGCGCGAACTGCAGGAAATCACTTCCGGTATTGCACAGGCAGAACAAGCTGCTCGTAAAACCATCGAACAGATATTTAAAAACGCAGGCAACAACGGCTGGACGGCCGATGGCTCGTTGACCATTCGCGATGGCCGTTTGTGCATTCCTCTATTGGCCGAAAATAAAAGAAAATTAAAAGGTTTTATCCATGATGAATCTTCTTCGGGGCAAACGGTTTATGTAGAACCTGAAGAAGTTTTTATGCTGAATAACAAAGTTCGTGACCTGGAATTTGAACGAAGAAGGGAGATCATCAAAATCCTGACTTTACTAACAGATGAATTACGGCCTTTTGTTCCGATCTTAATTTCTTATCACGGCCTGTTGACCAAGCTGGATTTTGTGCGGGCGAAAGCTTTATTTGCAATTGATGTTGAAGCAGAAATGCCGGTGCTGGTTCCCGAAATGCGTATCAATTTAGTGAACGCAAGTCACCCCTTGCTTCTTTTATCACATAAAAAAGAGCAAAAAAGCGTAGTGCCTTTGAACATTAGGATGGATGAGACCGACCGTATCATTGTTGTTTCCGGGCCAAACGCGGGAGGAAAATCTGTTTGTATGAAAACCGTTGGCTTGCTGCAGTTGATGGTGCAGGCCGGATTGCTGATCCCGGCAGCAGGGCAAAGCGAAACAGGGGTTTTTAAACAGATCTTTTCGGATATTGGCGATGACCAGTCCATCGAAAGTGATTTAAGTACGTACAGCGCGCATCTCTCCAAAATGAAATATTTTGTGGAGATGGCCGACAGCAAAACTTTGATCCTGATCGATGAATTTGGCACCGGGACCGACCCGCAGTTTGGAGGCCCGATTGCCGAAGCTGTGCTGGAATCACTCAATCAAAAAAAGGTAAAAGGGGTGATTACCACACATTATTCCAACCTGAAACTTTTTGCAAGCAATACGCCTGGCTTGGAAAATGCTTCCATGTTGTTTGACAATTTGCAATTGCTGCCCATGTATATTTTGGAAGTTGGCAAACCCGGGAGTTCTTATGCGTTTGAAATTGCACAAAAGATCGGCTTACCGGGTTATGTCATCAATTCGGCCAAAAACAAGATCGGTGTAAACCAGAAAAAGGTAGATACTTTGCTGATCGACCTGGAACGCGACAAAAAAGAAGTTTTGGAAACGAAAGTGAACCTGCAAAAACAGGAACGCCAAGCCAATAGTTTGCTTCAGGAAAACGAACAACTGAAAAGTTATCTCGAAGAAAACAAGAAGGAGCTGATCCGCGAAGCAAAAAAAGAAGCTAAAATGATCATTCAGGATGCTAACCGGTTGGTGGAAAATACCATTTCAGAAATAAAAAGCAGCCAGGCTGATAAAGAAACCACCCGGACTTTACGTGAAAATTTAAACCGCGAACTGCAAAAAAACACAGCTAAACCAGAAATTATACCGGTAAAAGAAGTACCGGAAATTGAGGTTGGCGATTGGGTGAAACTGAACGATTCGGAAACGATGGGCCAGGTGATGGAAATTGCACGCGACAATGTAATTATTGCCATTGGCAACCTGCGGACCGTGGCCAAACGAAAAAAAGTACACAAAGTATCGCGAAAAGAAGTGCCGAAAGAGATCAGGCGTTCTTACAATGCACAACTAAATGATACGGCCAGTTTTAGCCCCGAGATAGATGTGCGCGGGAAACGGGGTGAAGAAACACTTTACGAAATTGAAAAATATTTAGACCGCGCCATCATGATGGGCGTTGGCAGTTTGAAAATCATTCATGGAAAAGGGGACGGGATCTTGCGAAAACTAATCAGGGATTATTTAAAAAAATACGCAGAAGTAAGCCACGTAGAAGACGAACATGCCGACCGTGGCGGGGACGGTATTACTTATGTTTATTTAAAATAATTTGAAGTAATTGAGAAAGAGAAGCGTCTACTTACGATTTTATGATGCTAAAAACAGTATCGTTCTTAATCTTTAGCGTAGCAATAAACAGGTGTTAACATTGATTTAATATAATGATATTATATTAAATCAAATAAATTGGCAAGTGGCAGAGTTTAACCTATAGGACTATTCATTTTATTACTGTCCTTATTTTATTACTGTCCTTAAAGTAATTTCCCGTGAAAATTTTATTTTTAGTTGCTTTACCAAAAGTGACATTCACAAGGGATTATTAATATGAAATGCCCTTATAATATGGTTTATTTAAAGACTTTCATTATACCCCTTATACTATCTGACAGTTATGGATTGTTTGCGCAACAATTAATTAATAAAGGTAAAATTACCAATGCAAGGACAAGGGAAGCTATAACTTATGCCACTATTGCAGTAAAGGGTGCCGACCAGTATTGGAACAAACAGTAATTTTGATGGATTATATCAATTTGGGTTTATGCATATATTAATTTTTAGTACTGTATTTTACCCGGCTTTAGGTGGTATTGAAAACCTGACGCTTAATTTAAGCAGGGAATTTATTAATAAAGGGCATCGGGTTAAAGTAATTACTTTTCAAAAACAAAATAGCCCTTTAACAGATATTGAGGTTTATTATGCACCAGGTTTTATAAAAACGATACAATTATTTTTATGGTGCCAGGTATATTATATGCCAAATATTTCCCTGAAAGGCATTTGGCCGCTCCTGATCAACCCACGTAAACGCTGGATAATTTCCCACAATGATTTTTCGCTAACTGAAAATCGTTTTTTATCATTCATAAAACTGTTTCTGACTAAATTTACTTCAAAAAACATTGCCGTAAGTAAAAGTGTGGCTGCTTCTCTCCGCACCTCCTCAGAAGTTATTTACAATTGTTATGATGATGCTGTTTTTACCATGCAAAACCCGGCAGAAAGAAAGCTGGATTTTGTTTTTGTTGGCCGTTTGGTTTCCCAAAAAGGCTGCGATTTACTTATAAAGGCTTGTTATGATTTGAAGCAACCCTTTAAATTGACCATTGTAGGAGACGGGCCGGAAAAAAACCGGCTGCAAGCATTGGTAAATAGCTTTCATCTTGCAGGTCAAATTATTTTTACCGGAACCAGGAACAGTGTTGAAATTGCAAAAATGTTAAACCGGCATAAAACTTTGATAATTCCTTCAAACGGAAAAGAGGGATTTGGCATTGTAGCTTTAGAAGGGTTGGCTTGTGGCTGCCGCGTTATTGCAGCAGATGCCGGCGGATTAGCAGAAGCAGTTGGCGATTTTGGACGATTGTTTCAACCGGGAAATATCCAACAATTAAATTGCATGTTAAAAGAAGCATTACAAAATACCGATCAACCTGCTTATACCGGGAAGGATTTAGCCCAATATTTAAGTAATTACAAAAAGCATGTAGTTGCGCAAAAATATTTATCTATTTTTGAGTAAAGCTTCGATTGTAAAACCTTCATTCTATTTTTAAATCAAATTTTGTACAAAACAAATCCTTTTAACGGAGCAGGCCTCCCCGCAAAAACACTTTGCTTAACTTTTGACGACGGGCCAGGAAACCATACCATTGAAATTGCCCGTTTCCTGTTTCAACATCACATCAAAGCTACTTTTTTTGTGGTTGGAAAATATGCGCTTCACCACCAGGATATTTTGTTGCAATTAAAGGAAATGAACCATTTGATCGGAAACCACACTTACGATCATCCCGATCTGCCTTACTATGTTTCAACCGGGGGCAATGTGCTCGACCAGGTTTTACGCACGGATGCGATTATCAAACCTTTTATTGAAGGTGAAAGGGTTTATTTCAGGGCACCTTACGGGAAATGGTCGGCAGAAGTAGCAAAAGAATTAAATCAGCATATATTAACAACCCACCATATCGGCCCGGTTCATTGGGAAGTTGCAGGTGTTGATGTATATTACTGGCAAAATGACTGGCTGGCAGATGCGGCGGCCGACCGTTATTTAACTGATATTAACCGTAGTGAACGTGGGATTATTGTAATGCACGATGATATTGCGGATATGGACACAGTTAAACCTCGGCACAAAACATTGGACCTGCTTAAATTACTGATCCCCAAATTAAAAGAGCAGGGATACGATTTTGTCCGTTTGGATGAAATTCCATTGATAAAAGAAGCATCTGCTCAAAAACTTACATTTACCTTGCGAACCAGCACAGGGAAGTATGTTTCTTTAAAAAATAAATTTGATCTGTATCTGGATGATAAGCTGGAAAATCCAAAAAGTTTATTACAGTTAAAACATTTGAGCCACGGAAAAATTGCCATAAAAGCAGTAAACAATTGCTATCTAAGTATAGCTGGAAATCCGGATAACGAAGTTACGGCAAACAGGCCTGAAATCGGAGCAACAGAGATGTTTGATTTGATTCCGGTAAATGCAAGCGGAGTGATGCTACGCTGTACCGACGGGAAGTTTCTCAATATTACAAAAGGAAAATTAACTTTCAATGCGCAATATATGCGGCAGGCAGTAGTTTTTAGTTATGCTAATCATAACTCGGCCGTCCAAAATAACATTTCTCTAAACGAGCGTTTCTTGTTGTTTAAAAAACAATTGTTGTTTATCAAATCAAAGCTACAGCAAAAGGTTTAGCTTATCCAAAGTTGAGATACTTTTTTCATATTGCCTATCTTGGAACGGCTTACAGCGGATGGCAAAAACATCCCAATACAAACACGGTACAACAAGTTTTGGAAACAAAACTAAGTCATGTTTTAAAAACACAACTTTCCATTAGCGGTTGCGGCCGGACAGATGCTGGCGTACATGCAAGTCAGTTCTTTTTCCATGCAGATCTGATTGTTGCGAATGTTGAAGAACTGCTTTTTCGTTTAAACCGGGCTTTGCCTCCGGATATTGCCGTTTTTGAGATCATAGCAATGGACGGAAAGCAACACGCCCGTTTTGATGCTTCTTCAAGAACGTATGATTATCTCGTCCATACTTATAAAAATCCTTTTTTAAGCAGTATAAGTGCTTTTTATCCTTTAAAAAACCTCAACTTTCAACAAATGGAAAAGGCTTTGCAACTACTGCTTTTGTACGAGGATTACCGTGCTTTTTGTACAACACCATCCAAGTATGAACATACGATTTGCAAGATAAGTTCAGTTGGTTTATACTTGGATGAAAGTGAAAGCCATATCCGGATTCAAATATCATCCAACCGTTTTTTAAGGAAAATGATACGGATCATTGTAGGGAAATTATTAAAGATTGGGACCGGAAAAATAAGTATGGATGAATTTGAACATCATCTGATCAGTAAAGAAACTCCGATAACTTTGGATTTGGCTTATCCGCAAGGTTTGCATCTGTCTAAAGTTTTATATCCTTTTTTGGATTTGCCGAACAAAGGCGAGGGGTTGAAAGGGTAAAAGTTGAAAAGGAAAGGTGAACATTGTAAATTCTTATGTTATAAAAGAAGCACATAAAAATACCAGGTAAAAGAAGCATTGCATCAAACTTTTAATACAATATCTTTTATCATTTCGTCCAGTTCTTCGGCACTCTGTTTTAGCATCTCAACTATCGAATTATTGCTTGAAGGTTCATCAGTGTTTTCCAGCATTTCTACCAATCCGATAATATTTGCCAGTGGTCTTCTCACCAGATGCGACTGGCTGTAGGCAATATCTTCTAATGTTTTATTTTTTATAGAGATCATATCACTTGCTTTCGATAAACTGTTGTTCAAGTTTTCTACGGCCATCAACTGCTGTTTTTTGTGCTCATTAATGTTGGTGCAAGAGCCAAACCACATTTCAACATTGCCGTTGGGGTTTTTATAGGGAACAGCGCGGATGATGAACCATTCATAATTGATTAACTGGTTTTTCAACAAGGCTTCAGCTTCAAATTTTTCTCCGTTTTTTACAGCTTCGATCCAGTGTTTTAATAACTTTTTTCTGTCTTGGGGATGAATTAGGTGCAGTAACGAAGTTTTTCTTGGTGTTGTATCTGTGCCTTTAAAATATTCAAAGAAACGCTCGTTCATAAAATTTACGCTTCCGTTGGCCAAGGCAGTCCAGATGATTTCGGGAATGATGTTGGAAAGGGATTCGAAACGTTTTCTTTCTTCTTCTGCAAATTGTTTTGACCGTAACAGTTCCGATTCGTATTTTTTTCGGTCGGTAATTTTAAGGACAGTGGCATGTACGGCTATAGCTTTTCCATCATCTGCTTTTATACAAAATGCATTAAACAGGCAGGGAAATGAAGTTCCGTTTTTTATGGCAATGTCAAAATTTATTTCGTTCACAAAACCCTGGCGGTTAAGCAAAGGCAAAATAACCATCTGATAATAAAGCTTTCCGCCGGTACTTAAAATATCCTGAAATTTTTTCTGCTGTACAACTTCATCGTGGCTTAGCTCAATCCAATCCAACAAAGTCTGGTTGATCTTAACGATCGGTTCTCCGGGATAAAAAGACAAATGCCCGCAAGGCGAATTTTCATATAAAAATTCTGTGTCCAATAATAAGTTTTCCTGATTTTTCCTGTCCACCGTTCGTCTGGATTCTTTAGTTCAGTATATAATCTTTTATGATTTTTATAACTTCTTTGGGCGCACTTAAATGCGGACAATGGCCGCTTGTGTTTATTTCAAGATAAGTGTTGTCGGGAGTATGTTCATGCACATATTGTCCGGCTGTTTCCGGTGCCATCACATCGTCCATACATTGGATGGTTAAGCTGGGCACTTTTAAATTAGGCAATGATGCGCGATGGTCTGACAGTAATGTAACACGGGCAAAGTTTTGAGAGATGGCCGGATCAGCGGCACAAAAGCTGTCTGTCAAACCTTCCTGCATTTCCAACGGGTTTTTATCACCCATAATTGCCGGGGCCATCATCATAGACCAGCCGAGATAATTGTTGTCCAGCATTTCAAATAACCCGTCCAGATCGCTTTTTTCAAATCCGCCGATATAATCCCCGTCATTTAAATAACGGGCAGAAGGGCCGATGAAAATCAGTTTTTTAAAATATTCCGGTTTTTCTACAGCAGCCAGTAAACCTATCATACTGCTTACCGAATGACCAACAAATAGCACATCCGTTAAATTTAATGCCTCACAAATATCCAGTACATTTTGTGCAAATCCACGGAGCGAACTGTACAACCCCTGTTGATAAGCAGACTGGTCAGAATTTCCAGATCCAACATAATCAAAAAGAATTACCCTGTAATTTTCAACAAAAGCGTTATAAACGTAGCGCCAGGAGGTTTGGTCGCTCCCAAAACCATGCGCAAATAAGATGCTTTGACTTCCTGTTCCGAATATTTTTACATTGTTCCTTTTTAAAATATCTGTCATTGTTTTTTATACGATCTGCGGATGGTAAAGATTCGTTTTAAAATTCCCCTTACAACCAAACAATTAAACCTGCAAAAGGACAAGAACCTGATGACTGATAGCCAGACAACACCAATTTTAAGGTGCTAAAAGAAGCATTGGCATAAATCCTAATCAGATAAAGGATTTAGCCTGATCAAAAAATATCAAGGCATAAAAAAAGCCAATGAAAACATTAGCTTAAATTAAAACCCGGCAAATAACTATTACTTATTCTGCAATAACCTTAGTTTCTACATTTCCGCGTGTGGCTTTCGAGTACGGGCAACCTTTATGTGCCGCATCAGCCAGTTTTTGTGCCTGTTCAAGGGTAACCCCGGGAATATGGACATGCAACTCGGCAGACAAGGCATAAGAGGAAGTGCCTTCCTGGTTAAAACCAACCTGCACATCAACGGTTGCTTCGCTTACATCTACATTGTCCCGTTTACCCACAGAACCCAAAGCACCGAGGTAACAACTTCCCCAGGCAGCGGCAAAAAGCAGTTCGGGGTTGGCGTAACCTGCTTCGCCGCCCATTTCTGCCGGCCTTTTCAATTGCAGGTCAATCACGCCATCGGCTGATTTTACCGTGCCTTCACGACCGCCTTTAGCAGTTACTACCGCTGTATATAATCTTTCCATTTTTATGTGTTTAAATGATTAACCTGTTATTTAAAACTTTTGTTTGAAGGATACGTATTACTAAATATTTTAGTAATTTAGCGGTATGAATGATGAACGGATCCGGGAAAAGCTTTCAATTTTAGCAGATGCGGCCAAATATGATGTTTCCTGTGCCTCGAGCGGCAGCAAGCGCAAAAACGAAAATAAAGGCCTGGGCAACGCCAGCAACGGCATCTGCCATACTTATACTGAAGACGGACGCTGCGTTTCTTTGTTGAAGATCCTGCTCACCAACCATTGCATTTTTGATTGTGCCTATTGTGTTTCGCGCAAAAGCAACGACATCAAACGTGCTGCTTTTACCGTGCAGGAAGTGGTGGACCTAACCATAAACTTTTACCGCCGCAATTACATCGAAGGTTTGTTTTTAAGTTCCGGGATTTTTAAGGATGCTGATTTTACCATGGAAAGACTGGTGCGCACCGCCAAAAAACTGCGCACCGAACACAAGTTTAACGGTTACATCCACCTGAAATCTATTCCGGGAGCAAGTGATGAACTGATGCGCGAAGCCGGTTTATACGCCGATCGTTTAAGTGTAAACTTAGAACTACCAACCGAAGCCGGTTTAAAACTGCTGGCACCTGACAAAAACCAGAAGGATATGATCAAGCCGATGAATTTTATCAAAAACGAGATCATCCTCCGCAAAGAAGAAAAAACACTGTTTAAAAAAGCGCCGTTGTTTGCACCTGCCGGGCAAAGTACGCAAATGGTAATTGGCGCTTCGCCTGAAAACGACTGCCAGATTTTATACACGGCCAATCATTTTTACAATTCTTTCAACTTAAAGCGGGTTTATTATTCGGGTTATGTGCCCGTAAGTAACGATAACCGTTTGCCGGGTTTAAGTACGGCTGTGCCCATGGTGCGCGAAAACCGTTTGTACCAGGCCGATTGGCTGATGCGTTTTTACGGTTTCAACGTGCAGGAAATTGTGGATCAAAATAATCTGCATTTGGATCTCGACATCGACCCAAAATTGAGTTGGGCGATACGCAATTTGCAGCATTTTCCTATCAATGTAAATAAAGCAGACCTGCAACTGATTTTACGTGTACCGGGCATTGGTTTGCAGTCGGCACAAAAAATCGTAAGCGGCCGTAAATTTGGAAAGCTGAACTGGGAACATTTAAAACAAATGGGCATTGCCGTAAACCGTGCCCGTTATTTTATCACTTGCAACAGTCGGGATTTTGAGCGGAAGGAACTCTCCGGAACAAAAATAAAGCAATTTATCCTGGCCGGATCGCAAAGCAAATACCTCAAACAAAAACCTAAGCAGCTAAGCCTTTTTTAAGATGATGACATTGGTTTACGACGGTACTTTTGAAGGTTTGCTTACGCTGGTTTTTGAGGTTTACGAACACAAGCTCGATCAGGTAAAAATTTACCGGGAAGGAATGATGCAACACAATTTTTTTGATGCTAAAAGAAGCATTATAGCTGATCCGATAAAGGCAAACCGTGTTTTAAAAGGCTTGCATCAGCGGCTTTCGGCTGGCGGGGTGCAGCGTTTGTATGCGGCGCATTTATCAGAAATTGAAGGCGAGGAAGATAACCTGCTGGGGTTTATCCGCTACGCTTTCAGTAGCAATCAGGTTGTGGAAGAAGATTTCGGGAATAAATTCGTGATGCGGCTGTCCCAGGTTATCAAAATGGTGCGCCGCGAAAAACACCGGATGGAAGCTTTTGTCCGTTTCCAGAAAATGGCAGACGGTATTTTTTATGCTTCCGTTGAACCTGATTTTAATGTTTTGCCTTTGATCTTACCACATTTTAAAAGAAGGTACGCCGACCAACGCTGGATCATTTATGATATAAAAAGGGCTTATGGCATTTATTACGATTTAAATGAGGTTTCTTTTGTACAGATGGATTTTGCTTCGGGCAGGCAGGATGCAAAGTCTGTTATTTCTTCTTATTCGGAAGATGAAACACTGTACCAGGCTTTGTGGAAAGATTATTTTAAACACGTGAACATCCCGGCCAGGAAAAATACCAAACTTCATCTGCAACATGTACCCAAACGTTACTGGAAACACCTGACGGAGAAATTTTAAGGTGATAAAAGAAGCATTTTAGCTGAGGATACTATCGGTGACTTTAGCAATGTCCGAACTGATCTTGAGGATAAAACGCAACTGGTCTTCCAAAAACATCATATCTTCCTTTGTGCTTACAGCAACTCCGTCCGCAACTGTTTCAATTTCTGCAGCCCTCGGTTCAACACCGTTTTCTGTTGTTGTACCTAATTTTTTTGCTGTTTCTAATAAAATTAACTGCGCACTGCGTGCTTTTTTTAGCAGCGAAGGCAAGCTGATGCTGTTTTTATCGGGTAAATTTGCAGCAATAGCGGCAATGGATGAGGAAAGCGTATGGTTAAGCACCACAAACTTATGTATGTCTTTGGCGTGTTTTTGCTTGCTTTTAGGTTCAGAGATCATCCTTTCAAAAGCGGCAGAAAGGTTGCCCGATTCTACATAAACATCTTTTCGCGCCAGCTTGTATTCTACAATGTTGAGCGGTTTGCCGCTTAAACGTTCTGCAATACTTTTCAGGTATTTTTGGTTGCTGAGGAGGACTTTGCCCAAATTATCGTTCAGGTGATCGGATTCCCAATGGGGGAAAATAATAAATACCGACGTAAACGCCAATGCCGAACCAATTAACGTATCCAGCACGCGTTCTTCAACAGTGTTAATCAGTTCGAGGCCCAAAAAACTAAAAGCAATCAGTACATAAGGTGTCATGAAGATCACACTTATCACATAATTCAAGCGTAAAAAGCTGTAGGTGAACAACATCAGGGCCAGTAGGATAAAAAACAGGGCAGTTTTATCCGGTATCAAAAACAGGATCAGGATACCTATCAAACCTCCAACAACAGTACCGATGATCCGCTCGTAATTGCGTTTTTTGGTCATGCTGAAACCCGGTTTCAGGATAACGATGATCGTGAGCAGGATCCAGTAACTATGGTGCCCGTTCGCTACTGTTTTTGCCAGGATAAAACCGATACCGCAAACCAGGGCGACACGAAGTGCATGTTTAAAATAAGCTGATTTAAAGGAAAGGTTTTCCCAAAATAGCCCCGGCGCATAATCCTGATGGGTTACAAAGCGTGAAAACTCCAGTTTTATTGCTTGTTTTTTAAAACTACGCGGGTCATCATTGATATAACTAATCATATCTGCCAAACGATGGTTGATGTTGCGCAGGTTGACTAATATTTTCTTTAAAACTATTGTACTGTTTTCTGGTTGAGACGAACTGATCTGGTCAACATGGTTTTTTAACTGTTCCAGTTCATTGTTTAAACTGATTGTCCGTTTATATTTTTTATGTGATTGAACGGCAAAACCAATCTCGTCCAACTTATCTGCCATTTGATGGATGAACTTGGAAATTTCGTCAAGGATGCCAGATGGGGAATAGTTTTTTCGAAGACTGTCATAATTATAATGGGTGTAAGTGATCTGGTCAAAAAGATCTACCAGATCTACAAACGTAAGCAGCAGTATCCGGCTGGCATGGGTAGATTCTTTAACAATTGCACGCGTTTTAAACAACAGTTCGCGCACGGCATCCTGGTGCTGGCTTACAGCAATTTGTTGGGAAACCAAGTTTTTGTAATTTTCGTTAATATTGGTCTTCTCCGCATAAAAATCAGCCTTCACCCTTAAATATTTAGCCACCTCTCCAATACATTCGCCCAATTCTTGCTGCGCGGCACGATAGGGCCTGATCTGAAAAAACAGCAAACTTAATAATGTGTACCACATCCCTCCGGACAGGATCAGTAAACTGGAATTGACCACTTGCAGCGGTTGCAGGTGCTTTTCGATTGTAAAAATCATGATCAGCAGGGCACAACTTCCGATAGAAGAGGCACGGTTGCCATAAACCGCAAACATAGAAAAGAAAAAGGCAAAAAACACAACTTCAAAACCCAGCAAAAAAATGTTGTGTTGTATAAAACCGGTAATCAGCGAAACCAGCAGCAGCAGCAAACAGCAGATCAACATACTGTTGCGTTTGTGTATCACCGGGCCAGGCGCATCCACTACACTTACACATAAAGCACCTAATGCCACAGTAACACCGGTATTTAACTGATGAAACTGGTTAAACAAAAGGGCAGGAAGCAGTATGCCCATCGTAATGCGAAGCCCATCGGAAAAATACTGACTGTAAAAGAAGCTATAAATTTTTCTGGTTGGTAGCTGCATCCGGTTGTTTACAAATAAGAACAGAATGGTTTTTCTGTTTGCCGATATCAATCAACAACGGGCAAAATTAAGCTAACCATTGCTATTTTTTACACCATGCTTCTTTTATCACTAAAAAATCAACATAAAAACCTGCTATAAACTTATTAAACCTTTAATTTGCTTAAGATAAGGTTACCAAGTAAATATGAAAATCAGCCAGAAAGAATTTGTATTTAATAGTGAAGTTGTTACGCGTTTTGATCTTTACAACAGTTTGTTTTTAACGCTTCCTTTTTACCAGGTAAAATATACCGGAACACTGCTGCCTTTTTTCAAATCGCATGTAGAAGAAGGCATCGGCAAAAAGTTGTCTCCGGCAGAGATCATCGAAAGCTTCTTTACCCGATACCAGCAATACATCAAAGATGCAGACCGTTTCCACCTGCTGTTTCGTTTTATTCAGTACATTGAGCGCCAGGTTGTTTTGTTTGATGCAATTGAAGATGCTGCCTTTGCAAAGTTGGAAACCACCGACGACAGCAGTTCGCTCCAGGTTTTGCTGCAACAGGTAACCAACCAACCCGAAATTCATGCAAAAGTTCGCCAGGCCCTGCAAAAATTTTCCCTGCGTTTGGTATTGACGGCGCATCCAACACAATTTTATCCGGGTAGTGTGCTCGGCATCATTACCGAATTGACAGAAGCATTAAAGTTAAACGACATCAACCAGATCTACCTGCTGCTACAGCAATTGGGCAAGACACCTTTTTTGAACAAGCAAAAGCCGACACCGGTTGACGAAGCCGTTTCCCTGGCCTGGTTTCTGGAAAATGTGTTTTATCAATCGGCTTCTTCGATCAAAGAAAAATTAGACACTGAATTTGATTTTTTGGCAGAAGATGAACACCAGGCCTTAGAACTTGGTTTCTGGCCGGGCGGCGACCGCGATGGCAACCCGAACGTTAGCTTGCAAGCTACACAAGCCGTAACAGAACTTTTGCGGAAAGTGATTTACCGTTGCTATGCGCGGGATTACAAACAATTGCGCAAACGTTTAACTTTTAGGGGATTGGAACAGTATCTGGCCGAACTGGACCAGCAGTTTAACAAGCAAACCGGTGCCGGACAATTACAGACTAAAAACCAGCAGGCCGAACTGCTGCAAAATTTAGAGGCGATAAAAACAGTATTGCAAAAAGACCATGACAGTTTGTTCATCAATTTGCTGGACGACCTGATCCGTAAAGTAAAATTGTTTGGTGATTATTTTGCCACGCTGGATATACGGCAGGACAGCCGAATTTTGCGCCAAACGCATCAGTACTGTTTAACAGAATCGCCTGTCAAACATCGGATGCCAAATAATTATCACGACCAAACGGAAGATGAAAAGTTAAAAAACATAAGGTTTGAGGAAGCAGATTTTTACAGTCCGGACCTGGCCGATGCCATGGTGAAAGACACGCTGGACACCATCCGGTATGTCCGGGAAATTCAGGAAACAAACGGCGAAAAAGCCTGCCATCGTTTTATCATCAGTAATTGCCAGCAAGCTTCTGACATGCTGCAATTGATGAACCTGTTTTTGTGGAGCGGTTGGAAAGCGGAAAATTTAACAATTGATTTTGTACCGCTATTTGAATCGGTGAACGACTTGCAGGAAGCTGCCAAAATCATGGAAAAACTTTATACTAATCCATTTTACATCAATCATTTAAAAAAGAGAAGCAACCGCCAAACGATTATGCTGGGCTTTTCCGACAGTACAAAAGATGGCGGCTACCTGATGGCCAACTGGTCTATCTACAAAGCAAAAGTAGAGCTGACGGCCATGACGAGAAAATATAATATTGATCTTGCTTTTTTTGACGGCAGGGGCGGACCACCAGCACGCGGAGGCGGCAAAACGCATCGTTTTTATGCTTCTATGGGCCATGAAATTGCAAACGATTATATCCAACTGACCATTCAGGGACAAACCATCAGTACCCAATACGGCTCAATTGACAGTGCCCGGTTTAACATGGAACAATTGATCAATGCCGGGATTGTATCAGCCTTAAACCAGGAAAGCGGCGATACCATTGATGAAAACGGCAAAGCTTTGATCGAAAATATGGCTAATGAAAGCTACCGTTACTTTATGGATTTGCGTGGCAATCCTTTATTCCTGCCGTATCTGGAACATTTAAGCCCGCTGAAACTATTGTCGGAAATCAATATCAGCAGCCGTCCTGTAAAAAGAAATTCGGGTACGGAATTGAAATTGGAAGATCTGCGTGCCATCAGTTTTGTAACTGCCTGGAGCCAGTTGAAACAAAACATTCCCGGTTTTTATGGCGTAGGAACCGCATTGAAAAAAATGGAAGATGAAGGACGGTTTGCTGATCTGCAAAGTTTGTACCGTCAATCCAGTTTTTTTAAAACGATGATCGATAATTGTATGATGTCGATGTCAAAATCCAATTTTAACGTAACGGCAAATTTGGCAGATGATCCAACTTACGGCGAATTTTGGACGATGCTGAAAAACGAATATGAACTCACTTGTGCATTGTTGCTAAAATTATCAGACACCAAAGTTTTAATGGAAGAAGCGCCGGTAGAAAGGCAATCTATTGCCCTGCGCGAAAAGATCATCATGCCGCTGGTAGTGATCCAGCATTATGCTTTACAACAATTGTATTATCACGATTTAAACGAAGAAGAAACGGATCTGTACAATAAATTAGTGATCAGGACGGTGTACGGAATTGTAAATGCAGGAAGGAATTTGGCCTAAGTTGGATAGGGGCAAATGCTTTTTTTATAAGGATAAAATTAGTATTATAAAAAGTGAATTAGATTGTTCTTTGCTTATCATATAAATTACTTTTGTCTTTTATATAATTAATTTTTGAATCCATCAGTTTAACAGAGATTTCCTTTTCCGCACATGGTTGAGCGTGTGCCATTTAAGGAAATTGTAAGTTACATTTAAACCCGTGTATTGCGTGCTTCTGTTGTCGTTTGTTCCGTCAATAAAATAATAGCCTTGCAAAATACTCAGCGTCCAGATCTCTGTGATGTTAAAATTAATGCTGTTGCAAATTTCTGTCATTAAGCCTTGTTTTGCTTTAAAAATATAACCTGCGCCAAAACATAATGCTTCTGAAAACCTGCCTTTTGAGAAAATGTTTATAGTTGGCCGCAATTCAATAAACCTTGTTGTATCCGCACCTTTTTTAAGGTAATTTAATTTGCCCGCAGCCAGCCCGATATCAAAAATGCCATAAGTCCTGCCAAACTCAAAAGAGGGTGAGAACCTTTCCTTAAATCCGCCCAGTGATTTAACAAAAACATTTGTATTAAAAGCAAGATAATAATTTCGTGGTTCCTGGCTTGCTTCTACCGAATCAAACAAAGGTACTTTAACTTTTCCTCTTGTATCGTTTTTGTGGATACCGGTATCAAGTTTACAAAATTCAACAGGCAAATTGTATCTCTGATTAGTTTGAGTTAACACTTGTTTAGCAACAAGTTCAGGGGATAACTGTTCAGTTTTATTAATAACTTTTTCTTCTTTAATGACTTTTGCATAAGATTGAATGACAAAAAGCAGCATAGCAGATAATAATAAAAGTTTAACTTTTTTCATGGATATTATTTTGATAAATATTGGCACTGATGTAAAAACAGTGTTCAAATTTTATTGATTTGTTTACATACTTCTTTTATCGACCAAAAAACACTGAGCTGTTATTGCTTTTTATATCGGTATAAATACAAAATTTAAAGGCATAAAAGAAGCACAATACTTCTTTGGTTATCAATTTAAACCAACCCTAATTGATACTTGGAAAGTTTCTATTTATTTAAAAGTTGTATTTTCAGACTTAATAACCTAAAATTTAAAATTGATTTACTTTTATTGCAGAAACTTTAATGTTATTAACAATTACCAAAACATAGCTTCTTACACAAAAAGCCGGAATTATAAGTTCCGGCTTAAAGATAGAATTTATATCTCCCTTAACAACAACATTCCTACATCCTGCCTTCTTCGGCACTGCTTCCGGTTTTACGGTCTCTTGCTGCCTTCATTTTAGTGTTGCCAAAATTGTAAGTAAAGCCTAAAGTAAAGCGGCGGCTTTCGTATTCGTTGTCCCAGCGGGTGTTTACATTGTTATATTGCAAAATGCTGCGGTAGCGGTTGCCGAAGAAGATGTCGCGGGCTTTAAAACTCAGCGTCATCCGTTTATCCATCAAAGTTTTAAACTTACCGGATCGTTCACTTTTAAATAACTCAGGCTCAATACCTGGAAACTTTTGTAAGTGTAATTGAGCACATAAGATTGAGAGACGGAAGGCTGCAAGTACGGATTTCCCTGAATGGCTGTATAAGGATCGGTGTAATGGATGGCAGAATTAAGTGTGCTATTATAGCCCGGCCGACTGATGCGGCGGCTAAAAGAAGCGTTCAACTGATTATCGGGATTGATAACCTTTTAGCATCACGCCAAAAGTGCTTCTTTTAGTGGCATAAAAATCAGTTCCAAAAGTATAACTGGTTGGCACAGTTACCGGATGCCAGAAATTATATTGATTATATTCTTCGTTTCCAATTTTGCGATTTAAAACAAGCTTGTTGTACGAATCGTAATAGCCGGTATTTACACGGGTAAATAAGCTGAACTTGCCAGTATTATAATTAAAATTGATACCGCCATAAGCTTTACCATATTTACCGTAACTGGCATTGGCGTTGGCGGTGCCGCTGTAACCTTGTTGATGACGAAGCTTACGCTACCAAAATTATTGCCGATTACATTGTTAAAATCCCTTTTCTGGAATTGATTGGCACCACCACCAGCGCCATTACTGCTTTGACACAAGTGCAGCAGGGCGATATTGATCTGGTTTTCCTGGATATCCAAATGCCGGACCTTACCGGCATCCAATTTTTAAAATTGTGCGGCAGCAAATGCAAAGTTATTTTAACTACCGCTTATCCCGAATATGCTTTGGATGGTTACGACCACGATGTAATTGATTACTGCTGAAACCGATTGCTTTCGATCTGTTCTTAAAAGCTGCCAACAAAGCACACGCACAAATTATACCGGTAAAAACAGCATCGGCCGCTAATCCAACTACTCAAACTTTGGATCAGGTAATTTTGCCGACTACAAGTTCCAATGAATACATGTTTATCAAAGGGGAGAGCAAGAACAAGTTTTTAAAGGTGAACTACCATGATATTTTATACATTGAAGGTTTGAAAAACTATGTATCGCTGTTCACTGCCGAACAACGAATGGTAACTTACCAAACCCTGCGCGACTTGGAAACCCAACTACCGCAGCCGCCGTTTTTCCGGGTGCATAAATCGTATATTGTTTCGGTAGATAAGATCCGGATGGTGGACGGCAACCAGGTTTACATCGGCGGGCAGGCTATCCCCATTGGTGAAACTTACCGGGACGGGTTTTTAAAAGTGATTAGGGAGCAGGAGTAGGGCCATAGATTTTTAGGTGGCAAAAGAAGTATTCCAAATGAAAAGGATCATTGGGTTTTAATCTTACCTGGCATTTTCTTCAACTTCAAAAATGCCGAAAGTATGATGGTCCAAGTTAGCAAAATAACCTTGAAAACAACGGTTTGGAACAGCAAATTTGGGTAAAGCAATTTGTCCGCCGTTTTGGATAATCAAATCACTGTTTGTTTATAGTCCTCTGGCTAACCATTCATCGGATACCACACTTAAAAGTACTTATCTCATCATTCCTTTTTGGCTTGTGTTAAATCCGGATATTTACTGCCAGGATGATCCTGTTTTCGAACTTTCGCAGATCTGGTTTCCATGTGCTTACAACGGGATCGGTCGAGAAACCGGTTTGCGATGTGGTCCCTCCGGGTCCTGCAAAGTATGGAATATTTGCATTACGATGGTTAAATTCCAATCGGAACGTAACGAAATCACTGGGCATCATATCCAGTGTAGTGCTTAGCTGGGTCATTTGTAAATTTTTACCGGCTTGTATTGCGAGATCATAATCGTTTGGGATAGCACCAGTTGCAGCGGGCACAAAAGCAAGATACCCTCCGGGGTTGGAAACATAATCGCCACGTAACGTCCAACCGATCTTATTTTGTAAAAACCATAAACGGTGTGCCGCAGCAATGCCGGCCACATAATTCGTTTTTGCTGATACGCCGTCCCCATTTTGAAAACCATAATGCAGGTCGATATCAAATGCTGCCTGTGATATGCCTTTAGATTCTTTATGTTTAAAGTACCGTTGCGAAATGCTGAATTCGTTATGGACACGACGAACCTTTGACAATTGCCCGGTGTTGCTCTTGGAGTCATTGCCAAAATAAAAGTTATATACAAGCTGTGTGTTTTCTGAAGGCCTAAGGTAATTTGAAGAACCTAAACCAATATTTTTACTCCAACTATTATACGTTTGCCAGCCGTTCATCAGCCATAATTCTGTTTTAAAGTTTTTAGTTGGATAGTATTGTATCCTTGCACCCTGAAAATAAAAGGGGGTAAATTCGCAGATCATGGAGCGCTGATAACTCCAGTTTTCTTGTAAAACATAGCTTTCCAAACCAACGTAAGATGAAAATATGCCCAGTTCGGCATTCAGCCCATAGTTAACATTAAAATGATAACCGGCGGCTGCTTCCCGTATAAATTTAAGGTCACCTGTTCCTGTATTCCTTCCCCGGGCCACAGAACCATCTGTCTCCTGAACAATGTGCAGCATGCCGCCGGTCTGCATCCAAAAACGGCCAATAATGTTTTGGTAATTTGTTTCCACTCCGATAGAAGCCTGGTTTATCTGGAACTCGTTGGAACGACCGGTTGATGATGAAATGGTTTGTGTGTTGTCCAGGGGCCGGGCAAAATTGTAGTTGAAATACCCATCAACCAACACAGAACCGTTTAATACAGTTTCACCTTTACTGTCTTTTACTGCCAGTAATGATGGGTTTTGATTGCGGTTTTGGCCGTTGATCCAGCCTAAATCATATCCATCAAATGGGGTTTTACCCTGGGCTTGCACGGTGTCTGGTTTCGGCTTTAAAGTCACACCATGATCTGTCTGCGCTATGACTGATCCTGAAACAAATAAAAATCCTGCTAATGTTACTTTAATTTTGACCTTTTTTTTAATATCCATTTAAGGTGGTGTAGCTATTTTACGAAATCAAACTTGTGCCTGCAAATTAGAAAAATGGAAACAGATAAAGAATTTTAGCCAGACCAAATACATACCTATTATTTATCATATAATGGAAATAATTGATATGTAGGAATTTAAGTTATTAGAAATAAATTTTTTATTGTAAAAAGGTTACAGGTTTTAATTAAAACTTCGTGATACGGGATTAGCGTTTTGCATTTGTAATCCTCCTCTTATAAAACCAAAAACAAATTTTTACCCGATAAAAGAAGCATCATTGTTTAATGCCGATACTTCTTTTATGCCTGCTTTTTATTGTTGCTGTTTTCTGCATCAATATAAAACCCAATTCCAGGATTTGTTTTGTCGTCAGCTTATTGGTTAATTTTCAACATATAATTGCAAAACCAAGGCGAAGATTGCCTATTTAAACAATCTGCATGTTTTCTGCATCCCAATGGATCACTTTGTTTTCAAAATAACTTTGGTTACAAGCCAAAGCAGGTGCTGCTGCCCGGAAACCGAATTTCGCATTTTCCACAACAGGTTTACCGGTACGTATGCTGTCTATAAAATTTGCGAAATGATCATTGGATGCATTGTAACCTGAAGGGGCTTTGTAAGTTATATCGGGCAAAGCAGGTGCGGTTTGCTCTGCTGTTGAGTACCTTTTATTGTAATCGGCAACAATGGCTTTTTGCATTGCTTCCGGGTAAGTATATAACGAATCCCAGCCGCCATAACCCGGAGCTATCGGCATTTTGCTTTTATGAATGGTAAAGCCATCGCCCTCGCCAAATAATTCTATTACGCCTTCTGTACCAATGATCTTGGTTGAAGTGCGGTCGCCCTCGCCGCTAACAAAGTTTACTTGTAAAGATACCTGGAACGGCGGATGCGATGTAGTTTGCGGATATTCAATTACCGCTGTCATTACGTCCGGCACGTTCCGGCCATCCTTCCAGTAAGTTAAACCGCCAACAGAAAATATTTTTTCCGGGCCTTTCGAGTCTGTTATGTAGTGGATGCCGGTAAGCAGGTGCACAAACAAGTCGCCTGCAACGCCGGTCCCGTACTCGCGGTAATTGCGCCACCTAAAAAAACGGTTGCTGTCATAAGCGTGTTTTACTTTTTCGTTTGCCTGAAAACGGTTCCAATCTACCGTTTGCGTGCCAGCATCAGGCGGGATGGTGTATTGCCAGGCACCGAGCGCGCTTTGACGGTTAAAGGAAGCCACTACCGTGTTTATTTGCCCTATGGCACCTGCCTGGTATAATTCTTTTGCTTTCGTAAAAGCTATACTGCTTACGCGCTGGCTGCCCACCTGGAAAACCGCCTTGGTTTCCTGCTGCACTTTGATCTCGTTTAAGCCTTCGCTAATGTAATGTACCATCGGTTTTTCGCCGTACACTGCTTTTCCTTTCCGCATGGCATCAATGGCAATCGTGCTGTGCCAGTTATCGCTGGTGGCAATGATCACTGCATCCACATCCTTTCGGTGTAAGATCTGGCGGTAATCATTCGTGGTAAAAATCTGTTGTCCGTAAATCTCTTTTGCGCGCTGCAACCGTCCCTGGTAAAGGTCGCAGCAAGCCACCAGTTCTACACCCGGAACGGTCAACACTGCCCGCGTATCATTAAAACCCATGATGCCCATGCCAATAGTGGCAATCCTGATTTTATCGTTACTGCTGATGCGTTTTTCGGCCTGTAGTATTTTTGTTTCGTGTGCTTCGCGCGCGGCAAGGGCATTTAGTGTGGCCGAGCTTAACAAAACGGTGCTGCCCAGCTGCTTGATGAATTTTCTTCGATCAGTTGACATAAAAAATCAGGTTATACAGTTAGTAATTGGTATGGTTTACCTGCTGCCGGGAATGGCTAATTCAGGGTTTTTACTGGATGCAATATAACAATTATAAGAAACGGCGGAGGTGTTTGTTAAAAAATTACCATAACGTTTAAAGGTCTTTTTCAGCAGAGGATTTCCAGTCCCCCTACAACAAACCCCGACACCATTTTTTACCCGGTAAAAGAAGCATCATCAATAACACTGTCCATTAAAAAACCAACGAAAAAAATATCGGGAATCCAGGTAAAAACAAAAAGCCCGTGTTAAAAAACAGAGGCTTTTTGTTTAAATTCAAATAACTAAGTTCTTTGCCTGGTTGGGATAAATGCAACCAGAAACTTTAAATCGTCATTCGTAATACTTTTGATGTCCATCAATTGTTCTTCGCTGTTCAATGTTTGATGCAGCTTGGATTTGATAGATTGAAATACGGGCAAAAGTATTTCAGGAAACATTTTTGCTGCAACCGTGGGATGATAGTTTTTCTGGATCTTTGATCTTTCGGCATCGGTTGCCAAGCTCAATTGCCAGTTATCGTCCGCTTTAAAGCCATGCTCTTTCGCTGTGTTCATCAGATCGAACAGGTACAGCTGTGTCTGGCTTTCTATGGTTTGTTCCTGCATGTTATTTTGATTTCTTGACAACTGCCGTATCTGATTTTGATCCTTTATCAGATTGATAGCTCGACAGCTTTTTGTTGGCGTTCGGACTTGGGGCCTTTTTCGTTTCTTTGGTTGATTTCTTTTCTTTACTCATGGCTTTTTGTATTTAGTGGTTTTATTGAATTATAGATTTAAACGTACTGAAAAATAATGTTTTTTGTAAAGCTGAATGCTGCCATAATTGAAACAGGCGAAGTTCTCAAAAAGTATATCTTACCGAAAAGTAATTTTATTAAAGGTAGCAATTATCGAAAAAAAAAGCAATGCCATTTTTAATTATGTTACTCAGCAAACAACACGTACTGTTTTACTTTTATGCCCTGTAGGAAATTAAATGTATTCGTTAACCCAATAGGCGCTAAAAGGAAATGCTGTTTTTACGGATGGTTTTTTAACAACGGTTGGTTTAAACCAGCAAGTAAGTGCAGGCACGGCAGGTGCTATTTTGGGAGATTGATGAGGTGAAGCATGTAGGGATTGGAAATTAGGAGTGTTCGGAAGATTTTTTGTCATGCAGAACTTGGTTCGGCATCCCATCATAAAGTAAAACGTTGCCATGATTTTTTATCTTTCTTGTGAGATCCCGAAATAAATTCGGGATGACAGCGCAAAACTAAATTCTTCCGAACACCTTTAATTGAAAATCCCAAACAATTGTGTTTTGAAGCTATTGCAATATTGAATTTTAATTTTTAATAGCTGGGTTATGTCCGTTGTAAATTTTGATCGTGTTAACAACCAATTTTTCAGAATAGGAGCGGTTTGCTTTTAAAAAAGAAGTTGCATCCTGATTATCACTGATTAATTTTGAAAGGTTATTTTTATTGTCTGTATCCAAGTTATAACCATAAACTTTTAAGATTTCCTGCGATGGTTTTTGTGCATAAAGGTGTACAAAGTACTTTTTCCAACACGTTCGTAAAGTACATAAAGATTAATTTTACCGGAATCGATTCGTGGCATAAAAACCGGGATTATCCCTTTCGGAACAATTATTGCCCGGTAAACCAAATGTTTTTTCGGTATATCATATTCATTAATCAGGGTTACTTCCAAAGGGCGATAAGCAGAATCTGATGTTGTTTTATATTTCACATCGCTTGTTCCCACATTTTTCAATGTACAAAAAATCGTATCACCCTTTGTATTGATCATAAAACCCTGCCTTGGTTTGTTTGGGTTTAACAAGATTGCCTCAGTTGTAAGCAGAGCTATAAAACCGAAGGCGATAAGTATTCTGCTAAATAGGCTAAGCATTTTTTAAGATAGCTTTTGAGTTGAACATGTGGGTAATTGAAAGACAAAAAAGAATGGACACCTGTAAAAATATAATTTTTAAAAGTCTACGTTGACTTTCGGATTCTCCAAAAGATTAATTGACTTTAAATTTTTCATATAAAAATCCAACAACCGGGATTTTTTGTTAATTGTTTTTTAGTTTAATTTTTACTGCAATACCGCAGGCCTCCTTTGCGGCTGATGCTTGTGCATCCACATCAGTATCATACAGAAAACAATCCCTATAAAAGCCAAACCCGCACCAACATATTCGGGCGAAGTATAGCCCAGTCCTGCTGCAATAGGTAATCCCCCTAAAAAAGCACCTAAAGCATTGCCCATATTTGCGGTTGCCTGTAAAACAGATGAAGCTAACATTTCGGCTCCTTTTGCTTCCTGCATAATCAGCATTTGCATGGGGGCAATCACACCAAAACCGATGGCCCCGGTCACAAAGGTCATGAGGATTGCAGTTGGCTTATAATGGGCCAAAGCTACGGTAATCAGCAATGCCAAAACCATAAAGGTTAATATGGCAGCAGTTGTAATCAATGGCGAAAACCGGTCGGCCAGGCGGCCGCCAGCAAAATTTCCGGCTGCCATTCCAAGTCCGGCAATTACCATAATGATGGTAATGGTATTGCTCTTAAAGCCGCCAACTTCCGTCATAAGAGGGGCAATGTAACTGATCCAGGCAAACATTCCGCCCGTACCAATGGCCGAAATCCCAATGATCATCCATAAACCCGGCTGTTTAAATATGGTCAGGCTTTTGGCAAAACTGTTTTCCGCGTTTGCCTTTAAAACAGGCATCCACAATTTTACGGCACCGGCAGCTACCAAAGCAACAGCGGCAATCAGCATAAAAGATATACGCCAGCTCAAGTTGTGGCCAATGTATGTACCCAACGGAACGCCGATAATATTGGCCACCGTTAAACCTGCAAACATCACAGAAACAGCCCTGGCTTCACGGCCTGGTTCGGCCAGCCTGCTGGCAACAACGGCACCAATCCCGAAGAAAGCACCATGTGGCAAGCCTGCCAAAAACCGCGTCAGCAACAATAAATGGTAACTTGGGGCCAATGCAAACAAGGCGTTGAACCCACAAACCATCAGCATTAAACCAATTAATACTTTTTTAGGTGGAAGATGACTGGTTAAACCAACCATTAACGGGGCACCGATAACAACGCCGAGGGCGTAGATGGAAATGAGGTGGCCTGCGGTTGGGATCGAAACATGTAATGTCCGGGAAAGGTCGGGCAAAACGCCCATCATTAAAAACTCCGTCATGCCAATACTAAAACCGCCAATGGTAAGCGAGATCAAACTTAATTTTATCAGCGGAGCTGTTTTTATGCTTTTCATCAAATGTTATGGGGATTTAAACTGTGGTTTGATTGGAGCGGCAATATGTTGCTGACATAAAATATTCCCCCCTCAATTTTAAATGTTTTTAATAATGCCGAATTTAACGCGTTTTAAGTTAAAGCAGATCAATTAGAAGCAGGAAGATCAATAAAATATTTTTATCGTGGTAAAAATGACAGAAGTGTAGGTTTTGGCAACAAACATGCTTCGTATTTTAAAAATAATTCGTATTGGAAATTTGAGGCATAGGGAACACAGCATCAAGCTATCAGAAAAGCCGGATGCTTCTTTTATCCAACAAAAATAATTGTGATCCTGATGCTTCTTTTAGCACTAAAAAAACGGTGTTTGAAAATGAACAATACCATGAGAAACTTAGTGTTTTTTCGCCGATAAAAGAAGCATTGTGGTCGGCACTTTGCCCGCTGATCTACAAGTTTCTTATTAGCAATTAACGCGTAGTAATTTTATCCTGATAAAAACAGCATTTACATCATTTATATGTAAATTTACACAACCTAAAATAAATACCGTGTTGGCTTATTGGTTGCAACGTCACCTGTGCAGGTGTGTTCTGCTGTCGGCTGTTTTTTGGCTGATCAATATAGGTATGTTTGTTTACGGACAGGATTTTACCATTTCCGGCAAACAGCACAAATCGGTTGTCCCGTTCCGGTTTGTAAGGAACATGCTGGTTGTCCGGTTACAGATCAACAACCGCGGCCCTTACAATTTTATTTTGGATACTGGTTGCGGTTTGATGGTAATTACCGATCCGCTGCTGGTGGATTCTTTAAACCTGAAACAGAAAAAAAAGGTAAAAGTGGTTGGGTTGGGGGAAGGCCAGGATCTGGATGCCTGGATGGTACCCGGGCTGAATGTAAAAATGAAGGGGATTGAAGGCAAAAACATATCGGCAGCCATCCTGGGCAAAGATGTTTTAGACCTTTCCGGCTTTGCGGGCATTCCAATCCACGGTTTAATCGGTTATGATTTTTTTAACAGTTTCCCGGTAAAAATCAACTTTTCCGACAGTACCATTACTGCTTTTAACACGCAAAAATTGGTGCCCTGGAGAAAAGCAACCAGGGTTCCGCTTCAAATTGAAGACAAAAAACCATATCTCAATGCAAACATCAACTTTAAAGAAGGTTTGGGCATTTCGGCCAAATTGTTGGTTGACCTGGGCGCGGGGCATCCTTTATCCATAGAAAGCGGTTGGAATTGCAACGGTACCATGCCCGATAAATATATTACAGCGGCTAACCTGGGCATAGGTTTAAACGGGCCGATCAATGGTTATATGAGCCGGATTGAGTTCATGGAAATCGGTAATTATAAGTTTAATCAGGTTATCGCCGCCTTTCCCGACTCCTGCAGCGGTGCCACTAACAAATTACTTGCCGTTAAACGAAACGGCAGTATTGGTATCGATGTGTTGAAAAGATTTGTAATCTTGTTTGATTACCAGCACGGTTATCTGTACTTAAAACCGAATTACACATTTAAAGAACCTTTTGAGCACGATATGAGCGGTATGGAATATTATGCCGCCGGCAATGATTACAGAAGGATCATCATTTGCCGGGTAGAACCGGGTTCGGCAGCTGATAAATTGGGCATTGAAAAAGACGATGAAATTTTGGCCATTAATTTTAAAGAAGTAAGCCGGATGACTTTGCAGGAGATAGATCAGATATTGCGCTCTAAAAACGACAGGAGTTTGTTGCTGGAAGTGATGCACCATCAAATGCAGGCCACAGTGCTGCTTACGCTTAAAAGGCGTATTTAACCTCAAATGTTAAAATCTTATCTCCAACTTAACCGGCAAAAACATTACCCGGCTTTTGAATTTGAAAGCGTGTGTTCAATTCTTGGATCAGGTATAAACCACATAACGGCAACGGCGGCATAGATACCTAAACTGATTTTTGAATTTACAAATGCCAGCCCGATAGCAACGCTATAAAGCAGGATTGAAACTTTTCCCTTTCGGTCGGGCCCTAAAGCCTTTGCAAGTTTGGAGTCTTTGCCTGCTTCAACTATTAAAATTTTTGCCAGGATAGCGTAAGCCACGCCGTTCATCAATAAGATGGTTCCGTATAAAACAACAGGCCATCGCGTAAAATGGTTTTCGCCCATCCATGCGGTTGCAAAGGGGACCAGCGAAAGCCAAAACAGCAAGTGCATATTTGCCCACATTGCTTTGCCATTAATCTTGTCAGCGGCAAAAAGCATGTGATGGTGGTTGTTCCAATAAATGCCAATGTAAATAAAGCTGAGTATATAGCTAAAGAATACCGTTAACAAAGGAATTAAAACCATCAAACTATCTCCGTGCGGAACCTTCAGTTCCAATACCATAATGGTAATAATAACGGCAATTACACCGTCGCTAAATGCTTCTAAACGTCCTTTGTGCATAAATTATAAATGAAAACCAACGTTGTTTTTTAAATTATATAAGCTGTTCGCTATTCTGTTCGTATTTTTGCGGAAGAAATTGGTGAATATTTCCAAGTATCATTGCTAATAATTAATGAAACGTTTAAACCTGTCTTTCATTCCGGGCCAAATATTTTTATTGCTAAACATAAAAAGTACGGCATGAAATCCAAAATCAAAATATTTTTATTTTTTATCTTATCTTTTGCATTTATCAGTTGCGACCGGGTTACAAAAGATCTTGCAAAAGAACATTTGATGAACAAAGGGCCAGCTTCTTATTTCCACGATACTTTACGGTTGGAATATGTAGAAAATACAGGGGCAGCTTTGAGTTTAGGGGCCGGTTTACCCCAACCTTATAACTTTTTGCTGTTGAGTTTAATTCCGATGCTGTTTTTATTGGCATTATTTATATATGCAATTATGAAAATCAAGGGATTTGATTGGATCAGGGTTTTAGCTTTCGCTTTGGTTTTTGCCGGTGGTGCCGGAAACATTACCGACCGGGTTTTATTTGACCGGAATGTAACTGATTTTATGAACCTCGGTATTCAAAATATCCGCACCGGTATTTTTAACGTTGCCGATGTTTGTATTACGGCTGGTGTTGCCGGGCTTATCTTTTCGTACAAAAATGAAAAGATAACTTCTGCTAAAATGAATTTGGATTCCAACAATGTTTAAATTGTTTTTGTTTGGATGCTTCTTTTATCCTTGAAGTTGTTTGAGCTTTTTATTTTGAGGGGGATTTCTCCTGTAAATATAAAACCATCCCCCTAACCCCCTTCAAAAGGGGGAAGTATGGCGTCTATCTTTCTGAAACAATATAAATTGGGTTTAGACAGGGCCGTATGCAGGTTCCCCCTTTTGAAGGGGGCAAGGGGGATGACCTGATATTTAGCCGATAAAAGAAGCATTAAAAAAACATCAAGAAATAAGTTTAAACAACTTCCTTATAAATTTACTTTCTTCAACTTAAAAAATAAATTTAAACCTTTTACTTACGCCACACTTGCCTTTAGAAATTTTATTCTGTGACGATCAGCTCATTGCCATCAATAAACCGCACGGTTTGCTGGTGCACCGTTCTTCCATTGCTTCTGATGCAAAGGAATTTGCCTTGCAATTGTTGAAAAACCAGATCGGCCGTTGGGTTAACCCCGTACACCGGCTCGACCGCAAAACCGGCGGCGTTTTGCTTTTTGCTTTGGATAAAGAAACAGAAAAGGCGATGCAGCAGGCTTTTGCAGAAAACAAGGTGCAAAAAAAGTATTTGGCCATTGTGCGCGGGCATACGCCCGATGAGCAGGATATTGATTATCCTTTGCGGAAAGACAACGGCATTTTGCAGGATGCTTTTACTACTTATAAAACGCTGCAACGGGCAGAATTAGACGTTGCCTTGGGCGCGCACGCCACTTCGCGCTACTCTATGGTGGAAGCAAGGCCAACAACCGGGCGCATGCACCAGTTACGGAAGCATTTCAGTCATATTTTCCATCCTGTTATCGGCGACCGCACACATGGTTGCAACAAGCAAAACCGGATGTTTAAAGAAAAATGGGAAATGAATGTCATGTTGTTGCATGCTTCCGAACTATCATTTCAACATCCTGTAACTGGTATCCAAATTCATATCCAGGCATCTTTGCAAGAAGAGTTTTTACGGGTGATGCAATTGATGAACTGGCCTCCAATTAATTATCAGTTATAAAAGAAGCCGTGAAAACTACATCTCATGAAACCCCGATGGGCCAATGCTAAAAACAGAAATGAATAAGGCTCAAGAAGCTTTATCGTTATTTAAAAACAAATTATCCTGATGAAAAAAATTATCCTGATACTTCTTTTGGCACACCTGTTTTTTGCCTGTAAAAGAAGCATCCATTCTCAGGCACACCGGGAGTATGACAACAAATTGATCCATACTTTAACAAAGCTGGAACAGAAATATGCGGATAAAAAAGTAAGGATCAATACCTGGGACAATAAAGCCGGTGCTTATTTGGATATCCGGGTTTTAAATGATGACGGGCAATCTACAACAACAACTTTAACCATTGGCGATAGCGTTAAATTCATGGCCATTGATGTAGGCAAACCCGATGGCATACAGGCAAAAATCAAACTAAAAAACAATGTTACCGGCTATATTCCTTATGCTAACATTGAAGAATTTGAATCCGCCGCAGCAATAGACCCTGATTTAAACAATTAAGGTCCGACTGTTATTTTGTCCTGAGTTTTATTTTTAAACAAAATAACAATTACGGAGTTGCTTATTGTAAAATGCGTATTTTTTCTTATTCAAAATGCGTATTTCTACGTAATAAAATTAAACTTATCTTAGTATTTTTGGATTGCAGTAACCTATTATGAATTGTGCCGATCATAAGTTCAGGTGTGATATATAGAAAAGGAGAGGGATAAATTTGAATATTGATTATATCAGTTCAGACTGTTCATAATTTAAAATGTTAAATTTCTTTTAACTGATCGTATATGGAAACTTCGTCAACTTCTCACTTCGGTGTCGAACTAAAATTTTATTATTTACATGAATTTATTATTTGTGGTTTACCGGTTCTGCCTTATACCATACATCCGGGTTTTATTTTAAAATTCAACGATTCCGAAAGCTATATTAATTATACCAATGCTTTAAAAACAATTTTAAATGAATTGGAATCGTCAGACCCGGACAACGTCAAATACGAAATACAACGAAGTAAGGCCTTTGTTAAAAATGTATTACAGATACTGAGGGATCAATATTCTAAAAAGTACAATTAGTTGGCTGTATTTATTAGGGGCATCTCTAAAAACGCTCCTTTTCCTCTCCATTGGAGAGGAATTAAAGGTGAGGCCAAACAAATAATACGGGTTTTTAGAGATGCCCTTAAGTAAATACCGCCTAAAACAAAACATGGATTTTTGTTTGCTTTTGTTTGGTTTTCATTATTTTCATGTCAGTTTTTTTGAATAGAAATACTGTTTTTACGATGAAGTTGTTTAATCTTTTTTTTAGGGAATCTTACTTGTCGGTATAATTATTCATCCCCCTAACCCCCTTCAAAAGGGGGAAATATAGCGCCTATCTTTCTAAAGCATATAACAGGAGTTTAGAAAGGCGGCGTTTGCAGGTTCCCCCTTTTGAAGGGGGCAAGGGGGATGACCTGATATTTTACCCGATAAAAGAAGTACCAAGTAAAAAAAAAGAAGAAATAACTTTAAACAACTTCGATATAAAAACAAGTATGCAAATTTTTTGGACTTCATTTTAAGCATCTGTCCGATTAAAAGTATGCGTATAAATTTTATCTGCTAAAAACAGTATTTCCGATTTTGGTTATCTTTAACAGAAATCATATTTCATTCCATACTTCCTACATCATTTTAATGCCGTTTTCTTTAAACTTAATGAAAAGCTGTTCGAGCAGTTTACCTTTAAAGCTGGTTTCATTATAAACATTATTGATCCAAACTTCCAATTTTAACTCGATATTGTCTGCTGCAACATTATTGAACAAAATTTCAACCGGTGTATTTTTTATGTTGTCTTCTGTCTTTTCCACTTCTTCTTCAATGATCTTTTTTACAAGTTCGAGGTTCGAATCGCTGTTCACCTTAAACAGTAATTCGGTTTTTAAATAACTGTTGCTCAACGTCCAATTTACTAAGCGACCCGAAATAAGATCTCCGTTTGGTACAATTACCTGCGAACCGTATTGTGTAAGCATCCGGCTGGCACGGATCCCAATATCCAGCACCTTGCCTTTTTTATCGGCCAATTCTATATAATCTCCAATTTGAAACGGCTTTTCAAAAATCAGGATAATACCCGAAACAAAGTTGTTTACAATGGTTTGCATGCCCAACCCAATCCCAATACTTAAAGCGCCCAGCACTACGGTCAGCTTGTCAATCGGAACGCCGGAAGCTGTGATCGCCATAAAAAATCCAATCAAAATAATAATCAGCCTTACTAAGGCCAGCTTAGAACTTTTATGTTCGGTCCTGCCCATAAAAGTTGTGCTCTCTTCGCCCAGCAAAATGCCTGCATTATTTTGAAGCCAGTTGGCAATGTAAATAATGGTGGCAAAAAGCAGTATGTTGCCCAAGGTATAATTGATGCTGCCGAAAGTACGCTGCTTGTTCAACAAGTGTTCTACAATTGAAAACAAGGTGCCCGAAAAGTTGAGGCTGATAAAAAACACCAGCAGCCAAAGCAGCACTGCTATGATAGACAGGGCTTTGCGGAAGGCTTTGCGTACTTTGCCGAAGTTGATCCTGGAGAACAAACCTTCGGAACCGGAACTGATCCTGATTTGCAATTCCAACGCTTCTGATAAAATATGCACCAGTACGGCCAAACCAACTATTTGTGTAAGCGAAACTAATGCTGTCTCACTAAATACTTTTGTTAAGCTGATACGCCCAAACAAGTTAAGCAGGATGGCAAGGCCATTCAGTAAAAAGTAAATGCCCATAACAGGCTTTAAAAATTTTGGGGGGATGATATTCCTGTCAACCTGCTTGTAAAAAACAATGCCCAGATAAATGGAACCGAAATTGAACAGGATGAGCAAACTTCTTAAAATCAAACCATAGTTGATAACGGTAACCGTTACGGTAACGGCAATGTACAAAGCTGCAATGAGCAGCCAGAATTTAAATTGTTGAGGTTGGATGCGGCGGCGGAAAAACAAGGTCAGTACGATCAGCAAAAACAGATGGATCAGTTCTATATAAGATGATGGCGAATCCGGCTCAAACAATGGCGTTAAACTCAGCATTACGATCAAAGTAGCCAAAATGGGCACAGGGCCGATGTATTTAAACTTTAATGCAGACAGTCTTGGATTCAGCGGGATATGGTTTATTACTTTGAAATTGCGGAAAACCCAGATAAAAAAAGCTATTCCAAGCAGGATCAGCAGCAAGCGGTTGTCCCAAGTGTTGTTGATAAAATAAGATAAAATTTGGTTTTGCCCCCGGTAAGAAGTGCGGAACAAATTGCCAATATTGGTGGTAGTGGTAACAGGCGGCGCCGACCATAAGTAAGGGGATTCTTTGCTAAAAGGGCTTTGTACCAATGTTTTTAACCGCTCTTTAATGTTGAATTGCAAATTGGTCATTTCGAAATACAAGGCAGAAACTTTTGCAAGTAAAGTGCCTGTACTATCCAAACTTGCGGTAGTGTTTTTAACTGATCTTTGCAGCTTTAGCCTCAGTTCCGTGAGCTGATTGCGGTACAAGTTTTTCTGCGTTGTATCATTTCCAATTGAAGATAAAAGGGGATCGCCACTAAAATGAACAATCTGTTGCGACAATTTCCGTAGGTTATCATTCCGGCTCGTCAAAGTTTTTCGCCATTCGGCCAACTGGTTTTGTTCGCCTTTTAAAATGCTTTGGTAGTTCAGCAAAGTTTTTATTTCGATGATGCGTGTTGAACCCAGCATATCTTCTTTAATTTCAGCAACATTTGCTTCAACGTCCGGCAATTCCAATCGGATCTGATCCAGGTTATAACCGGTTTTATTGTGGGCATTAATTTGCGTGATTGCATTTTTTGCCTGTTCTATCCTCAAAATTAAAGTGTCGGGTAGGGCAATAACAGAATCTAATACTGTTTTTACCGGTGGGTTTTGTTGTGCAAACGAAGTTTTTGAGGCAAGGAGAATCAGTAAAAAAGCATTAAAAAACAATAACTTCTGAAATTTAAAAGGAAACGATAAGCGTTGGTTTGTCATTATGAAACACAAATTATAAACGGTGCAAATTTAAGGTATCCGGAATACAATCGTTTTTGTTTTTTTCAAATGGACAAATGCTGATTCATCCATAAAAATAATTTTTGATCATCTATAAAGAACTTAAATTGCAAGCCTTGTCCAACATAATTTAAAGGCATAAAAGAAGCATTATTACTGTAGTAATTGTTAAACTTAATTGTAAATAAAATTTTTATGAAAAAGATCGAGGTAATTTCAGTTCCGGTTTCCAATCAGGAAACATCAAAAACATTTTATCAAAAGCTTGGATTTCAGGTTATGGTTGAAGCGCCAATGGGCAATGACCAAACCTGGCTACAAATGGGGTTTGAAGGCACAGAAGCATCCATCACATTGGTTAACTGGTTTGAAAAAATGAAAGCCGGAAGTATGCAAGGGCTGGTTATAAAAGTTGATGATGTAAAAACTGAAATGGAAGAACTTATTGCCAAAGGAATAACCGTTGGAAAGTTGGACGATACCCCTTATGGGAAATTTTGTACAATTGCAGACCCGGACGGAAATACCATTACTTTGCGCCAGGAATAAATTTCTTTTATTTCGTTCAAAACAACTATTTTGCAAAACAAACGTATCAGCCAAATAAATTTAATTTACAATCATGAAAAAAGCGTTATTATTATTGATGATCACGGCCTTGTCTGTTGCTTCTTTTGCACAGCAAAAAGTAGCTAAAGACGAAGTTAAAGTTAAAAAAACAACCACTATTCCTCAAAAAGTGCACAACGTGTTCAGTAAACACAAGCACTACAGCGGAACAAAAGTGAAACACGTTAAAAAAGTAGAAAAACCTTAAAAATCAAGGGTTTCACAAATTTTAAAACAGGCTGCAAGCAAAGGCAGCCTGTTTTTTTATGGGCGGGTTTTTAACAATTTTACATGAAGCGTAATATTGCATTGACCAAATAAGCAACAGGCGGAAACCCTGGTGCTTTTATTTATTTTTTAGCCATTGATCGGCATTAATTCCTTTAAAACCCCTTATTTTACCCTGAATTAATTTGCCCGTCATACTTATTATTATCTACAATGAATAAATTTTTACTTTCCGCAATCCCTTTTGCTTTAGCCATAACGGCCCATGCCCAGCAGCGTAACGCTTTAACTGCTAAAGATTACGGGCATGCAGAAAGTTTTCTAAGTTACCATACCGAGCAGTTGATAGACCACGGCAATGTGCGCCCAAACTGGCTGGCCGATGATAAGTTCTGGTACCGTACTTTAACCCCACAGGGCAGCGAATTTATTTTGGTTGATCCGGTTAAAAAAACCCGCAATGCTGCTTTTAACCAGCAAAAATTAGCAAAGGCACTTTCTGCTGCAACAGGCAAATCTTATCAGGCTGCAATGCTTCCGTTCACAGACTTTTCTTTTTCCCCCAACGGAAAATCCATTGTTTTCCAGGCAAACGGCCAGCAATGGAACTATGACTTGCAAAACGACAAAGTTATGGCAGATACTTCTTTTACCCCTAAAAAATCGGTAAGGGGCGAAGGCAGGCGGCAGTTTACGGGCAATGAAGTACTTTCCCCCGACGGTAAAAAAGCTGCTTTTATCAAAGATTACAATTTGTGGGTCCGGGATGTTCAAACCAGGCAGGAAACACAATTGACAACCGACGGAATGAAAGATTTTGGTTATGCCACAGACAATGCCGGCTGGACATCAAGCGACAGCCCGATCCTGCTTTGGTCGCCCGATTCTAAAAAAATCGCCACCAATAAACAAGACGAGCGTAATGTAAACGATATGTATCTGGTTACTACAAACGTGGGCAAACCAACGTTGAAAGCCTGGAAGTATCCGCTTCCCGGTGATAAAGAAATAGCCACGATTCAGCGGGTTATTATCCATGTTGATGTTCCAAAAGTAATTGTGCTGCAAATTCCGCCTGATCCGCATAGATCTACTTTTAGCGATGATATTTCTATGGAAGACGTGAATTGGAGTGAGGATGATTCTCAATTGGCCTTTATTTCCACTTCCCGGGACCATAAACAGGCAAAGGTGCGTATTGCCGATGCCGCAACAGGTACTGTCAGGGAAGTTTTTGAGGAAACCGTACCTACACAATACGAATCGGGATGGGGGAGCGCCAACTGGAAATATTTGCATCAATCCAATGAAATCATCTGGTTCTCCGAGCGCGACAATTGGGGCCATCTTTATTTATACGATGCTTTGACCGGAAAGCTGAAGAACCAGATCACGAAAGGTAATTGGGTAGTAACCAAATTGCTTAAAGTGGATGAAAAGAACCGGGTGATCTATTTTATGGCTGATGGGCGCGAGCCGGAAAACCCTTATTTTAGCCAGCTTTGCAAGATAGGTTTTGACGGGAAACATTTGATGGTGCTTACCCCGGAATCCGGAAACCATCAAATAACCATATCATCAACCGGAAAATACTTTATTGATGGTTATTCCAAACCCAATGTTCCTCCTGTTACAGTCCTGCGTGATTTAAACGGAAAGGTAATCATCAATTTAGAAAAAACGGATGTTTCCAGGCTTACTGCTGCCGGCTGGAAAGCACCAACCCCAATTACCATCAAAGCCCATGACGGGAAGACTGATATTTACGGTTTGATGTTTACGCCCACAAACTTAGATGCACAAAAGAAGTACCCGGTGGTGGATTACATTTATCCCGGCCCGCAGGGCGGAAGTGTGGGCAGCTGGTCTTTCGCAGCTTCGAGGGGGGATAACCAGGCACTTGCAGAATTAGGTTTTGTTGTTGTGGAGATTGAAGGCACCAGTAATCCTTTACGTTCCAAAAGTTTCCATGATATGAGTTATGGCAATATGTCTGAAAATACGCTTCCTGATCAGGTTACCGGCATCAAACAACTTGCCGGGAAATATTCGTTTATGGATACCAGCCGTGTAGGCATTTGGGGTCATTCGGGCGGCGGTTTTGCTACGGCAACGGCCATGTTCCGCTACCCGGATTTCTTTAAAGTAGGAATTTCAGAATCTGGAAACCACGACAACCGGAATTACGAGGACGATTGGGGCGAACGTTATGACGGCTTGGTAACCAATTCCGATTATGCGGCACATGCCAACGAGCTTTACGCCAAAAATCTGAAAGGCAAACTGATGCTTGCCCACGGCTTAATGGACAATAATGTTCCCCCACAGAATACTTTGCTGGTTGTAGAAGCTTTGGAAAAGGCTAATAAAGATTATGATTTAGTGGTGTTTCCAAACAGTGCGCATGGTTACGGAAGCTATTCTTTGTACATGATGCGCCGCCGCTGGGACTACTTTGTAAAGAATTTATCAGGAGCAGAACCACCGAAAGAATATCAGTTAAAAACGAAATCTGATCCGAGGAATTTAGTGCAGTAGCTTAGGTTTGAGGTATGGGTTTGAGGTATGGGTATCTAAAAAGAAATCATCATGCTGTTTTTATTGGGATAAAAGAAGCATTGTCATAAATTTTAAACATGCTTTTGTTCAATATAAATCGTTGGATTAGGTTAGAAAACTTTTTTAGGGTTTTGATAAGAAGCCAAAGGATTAATCTCCGGGTGATATTTTACCTGCTTGGGCGTTAACCAATACAAAAGCATTACCCTGGAATAACGAAAGTTAAAAGGCGCTAAAATTAGGGTCATCCCGAAAATGACAAAGATGTACAGCCAGGGTGAGGTGGTATTGCCGGTAAAAACATAAGTAGCAGTTACTGTTGCAACAATTTCTGCCACGTTTAGCGCATAACTGGCATACATCGCCACGTAAAAATAACCCGGTTCCTGTTCAAAAACAAAGCCGCAATATGGACAGGTTTCATTCATTTTTTGTGTATGAAAACCGTACATGCTATTTGCAAACATATTTCCCTTGCGGCAGCGCGGGCACTTTGCATGAAGCATTGCATAGGACTTAGAAACTTTTTCCATAGTAGTATATATTGGTCAGTATGATTGAACAAATTTATTCTCCAGCAAAAATACCACAACCGATAGATTTGTTGTAGAATTAATATCTGTTTTTTATGCTGATGGTTAGAAGTTGAGGAACTGATTTTATAGAAAACAATCATATTTGTTAAATTTTGCATGATAAAAACAGTATTCCAAACCATTCCCTTAATTGAAATATTTTTGCAAGCCTGATACTGATTTTATCCTGCTAAAAGAAGCATCTATAATACTTACTTGTATATCTTCACTTCAATTTTGCCATCTGTGGTAACGGTTCCGCGGTACATGCCTTCGGTATTAAAAGGCATGGCTACGTGTCCGTTTTTGTCCATCGCAATTAAACCGCCGTCGCCGCCCAATTTGGCTACTTTGTTCAATACCGTTTGAGATGCATCTGCAACCGACAGGTTTTTATATTCCATCAAGGCAGAAATATCGTGTGCAACAACTGCCCTGATAAAAAATTCGCCCCAACCGGTACAAGAAACAGCAGCTGTTTCGTTATTGGCATACGTGCCGGCACCAATAATCGGCGAATCACCGATCCGTCCAAATCTTTTATTGGTCATGCCGCCGGTAGAAGTTCCGGCTGCCAGGTTTCCGTTTTTATCTAAAGCCACACAGCCAACTGTTCCAAACTTGTTGTCAATATTGATGCTGCCTAAACGCATGGATTTTTTATTGCCATGGTCTAATTGTGCTTTTACAGAATCTTCTTTTAAGGCTTTTTGCAAACCCTTCCAACGGTCTTCGGTATAAAAATATTTCGGGTCCACAATGGTCAGGCCGACTTGTTTGGCAAATTGTTCTGCACCTTTTCCGGTCATCATTACATGTTCTGATTTTTCCATCACTGCCCTTGCTGCACTGATTGGGTTGCGGATGGTGGTAACACCTGCTACCGCTCCGGCTTCCAAAGTTTTACCGTTCATGATGGCTGCATCCATTTCGTTACGGCCTTCATGTGTAAAAACAGCTCCTTTCCCGGCATTAAACAGGGGGGAATCTTCCATGATATGAATGGTAGCTTCTACCGCGTCCAAACCGGATTTTCCGGTTTTTAAAGCATCATATCCGGTTTGCAGCGCTTTGGTTAAGGCTGCAATGTATGCTGCTTCTTTTTCGGGCGACATGTTCTTTTTAAGGATTGTTCCCGCACCGCCGTGGATGGCCATTACGTATCGTTGTTCTGTTAGCTGGGCAAAGCTGTTGTTTACCATCAGGATCAGGGAAACAAATAGAATTTTTATTGCCGTTTTAATGCTCATGGGTTATTTGTTTATTTTGATAAATATAACATTTTCGGGAAAGATGTTCTTTAAAGATGTTCTTTTGATGCAGCATCTTTTAAGAATAAATTTTAGGGATAGCACGCTTCTTTTGTCCGGTAAATATTTGTTGGTCCGGGTTTTTCGTGTTTGTTATCGCGTGCATGAATACTGTTTTTATGTCGGTAAAAGAAGCATGTAGTTTAATTGCATTTTGTTAAACAGCAGCAAATGCAAAATCCGGGCAAGCGTTATGCTTTTTTATGCCCTAAAAATCAGGATCGTATTGTTTATTTGCAAAACATCATCCTTTTAAAACCAGTTATTTTGTATGAATTAATGGCACAAACAAAACAATTAAAATTAACAGGCCGCATCTGGCTGGAAACTGAAGAAGGACCGGTTTTAGGTGCCGGAAGGGTAGAACTGTTGGAACGCATCCGGCAATCCGGCTCGTTGCGGCAGGCTGCTTTGCAAATGAAAATGTCGTACAAGCAGGCTTGGGACATGATCAAACACATGAACGAACAACTGGGCGGACCGGTAATCATCGCGCAGCGCGGCGGTAAAGGCGGCGGAAATACGATAGTTACCGAAAACGGTTTAAAAGCAATTGAACTCTTCCATTCCTGCCAGAACCTGTTTCTGGAATTCCTCAAAAGTCAGAAACCTGTTTTATAGTTCATTTTTGATTCGGGCTTTTTAAGCAGAAAAATAAAATTTAAAAAAAGGTAAACTTTTTATGTGTTCGTTATATTTATGAAAATATAACGAATTTCATGAACAAAAAATTTACTTCAGCTGTTTTCTTAACACTTTCTGGTTTAACAGTTTTTGCACAGCAAAAGAAGCAAACGCCAACTCCAAAAGATACCTTAATCAACAAAAGTCATTCTTTGCACGAAGTTGTTATTTCTGCTTCCCGTACCAGCGAAAGTATTTTGCGCTCGCCGGTGAGCATTGAAAGGGTAGATACTTCTGCCTTTAAATTATCTGCCGCACCATCTTTTTTTGATGCGCTGGAAAATGTAAAAGGTGTACAAATGATCACGCCGAGTCTGGGTTTCCGCATTATCAATACGCGTGGTTTTTCCAACACAACCAATGTTCGTTTTACCCAACTGGTTGACGGAATTGACAACCAGGCACCACATATCGGCGCACCGATCGGTAACGCGATGGGGCCAAGCGATTTGGATATTGAACACGTGGAAATCATTCCGGGAACAGCCTCTGCACTTTACGGTTTAAATGCGATTAACGGGCTGGCCAATTTCATCACGAAAAACCCTTTTACCAGCACTGGTATTACTGTTCAGCAAAAAACAGGTGTCAATCATTTGAACGATGCAGAAACTTCAGCCAGGCTTTTTACTGAAACCAGTTTAAGGATTGCCGAAAAGATTTCCAAACGCTTTGCCTTTAAGATAAACGGAACGCTTACGAAAGGTTACGATTGGATTGCCGATGATCGAACTGACTTGAATGCTATTGCAAATGTTGCCGTAGGAATTCCGGGAGGCGTAAACAATCCGGGTTATGACCCTACAAGTGGTTACGGCAATGAATCATCCGACAGAAAAACAGTTACTTTAGGCGGAAAGCAATATGTGGTTGCACGCACTGGCTATTACGAAAAGGAAGTAACGGATTACCATCTGCAAAACATCAAAGCCGATTTGGGTTTAGTTTACAAGCTGAATGACCATACCGATCTCACTTATACTTATCGCGTTGCCAATTTGGACAATATTTACCAGCGTTCCAACCGTTTCCGGCTAAAAAATTATTTGCTGCAGCAACACGCTTTGGAACTAAAAAACCCGGTTTTTCAAATCAGGACTTATTTAACGACAGAAAATACCGGCAAATCATACAACCTGCGTTCGGCTGCCGAAAATGAAGATAAAGCTTTTAAAACCGATAATGTTTGGTACAGCGATTTCACTAAAGGATTTAACCAGGCACAAGCCCTAAGCGGAACCAGTGTACAGCAGGCTTTGATTGCGGCACGGCAATTTGCCGATCAGGGTCGGTTGCAACCCGGAACTGCTGCTTTCAACAATACGCTAACTGCCTTGGCCGACGTAAACAATTGGGACATCGGCTCTGCTTTGCGCGTAAAAGATCAGTTGTTCCATGTGGAAGGCCAGGTGGATATTTCTAAAGCTATTTCGCCCGATTTCACAAAACAAACCGGTTTCGATTTGCTTTCCGGTTTTGACCACCGCGATTATATCATCGACCCGGATGGCAATTACTTCGTCAATCCCAATCCAAGTAAACCCAATGCTGTTTTTACCTATGGAAAAACCGGCGGCTTTGTGCAGGCAGGGCAGGAGCTGCTGGACAATAAATTGCGGTTGACGGCCACTTTGCGTGCCGACCGCAATGATTACTTCAGCTTAAAATTCAACCCGCGTTTTACGGCCGTTTTTTCTCCGGTTGAGGAACAGAACTTTCGGGTTTCTTTCCAAAGCGGTTATCGGTTTCCAAGTATTTTTGAGGCTTTTTCCAATGTGAACAGTGGCGGTGTTAAACGGATCGGTGGTTTAAAAATCCTTTCTAACGGCGTTTTAGAGAATTCGTATCTAAAAAGTTCGATAGATGCTTTTCAGGCTGCTGTAAAAAATGATTTTAACACACAGGGAATTTCTACCAATGCGGCCATTGCGAAAGAAAAAGGATTACTGGTAAAAAATTATTACGATTACATCAAACCGGAACATATCAATTCTTTTGAGATCGGTTATAAATCCTTGTTCTTCGACCAGCAGTTAAAAGTTGACATAGATTTTTACTATAATAAATACGACAATTTTATTGCACAGGTAGAAATGAGTACACCGAATACTTCCAATCCAGATTCGATTGCGATCAACCTAAACGATAAGAACAAACAATCTCGTTACCGGGTTTGGACAAACTCCCGGAGCACGGTTTACAATTACGGCGGAAGTTTGGGTTTGTCTTACAATTTGCTACATCAGCTTACTATTGCCGGGAATGCTTCCTACGCCAAATTACAGCGTACCGATAACAACGATGGTTTGGAAGACGGTTTCAACACACCACAATGGATCACCAATGTTTCTTTTGGAGGAGATCATTTGTACAGAAGCTTGGGTTTCAATATCAGTTACAAATGGCAAAGCGGTTATTATTCACAAACTTTTTTAGTAAACGGAAATGTTAAAAGTTACGGTAATGTAGATGCACAAGTAAATTACAACATCATCAAACAACTGAATTTAAAAATCGGTGCAAGCAACTTGCTGAACCATTATTATTATTCTTACCTGGGCGGCCCGCTAATTGGCGGTTTGTATTATACTACGCTTACTTATCAGTTGTAAATATGAACGCTGAAACCAAAAAACCGGTGCTAAAAGAAGCATCGGTTTTTTTGTGTGGTAAAAGAAGTATTAGGATAGCAGCTTATGGTTATTACTGGTGTTTCAGGATTGGATTAAAAATTCGTAGCTCAAAGATTGGGATTTTGAATTTTGAGCAGAAAGAAGAATTACAGCACTACAGTACAATATAATTCCAAATGTTCAATTACTTCTGTCAGCTCAATATACATTGTCAAGCCAACTTTTGTTTGTAAGTTTAAATGGTCAATAAAGTACGGTCACTAAGCTTTGCTTGAATAACTTGGAAAATGATTTCAAGCTCAATCTTTGCTTCTGCTTGTAAACCTATACATTTAGCTATTCCATTACTATCTGTACTAAGTCGTTCGGTTAATTTCAAATGATATAAGTTTTCGCTTTTGTCTAAACTATAAGAGTGAAAATGCATTGGATCGCCAATCTTTGCAACTTTAGAAATATGGTCAAAAGAAAATTCGCCTTGCATATAGTTTAGAAGGTGATTTTGAACAACTAAAACCAAATGTTTACTTAGATGCTCAAAGGTATGAACTTTGTGATGCAATTGAACAAGAATCGTTTTTGCTGTCATTTTCCAATTCATGCCAAAACTCTTCTTGGAATCTGTATCTTTTTCATTCACAGGTATTCCTTGTGATTCCAAAAATCTTTGTCTAAACGGCCAAACTGTTCCTGTTGTATCTAAAGTTTGAAGCTCAATACCGACAAAATCAACGACTTTCCCTTCCTTAACTGAGGCTAAGAAATAGTCAATAGTGCCACCAGGAATAGCAAGTTCTGGAACTACATGTAAATCATTTCCTGGTTCATGCAAAGACAATAAATGTATGCAGTCGATAAATATCTTACGTCTTTCAATCAAGCGGTGAGGACAAATAATAACATCGTTTAGACCTTTCCCATATTTAACACTGCAAGAACCGATGGAAATTTCAGGTTCACTTTTGCGCACTTTAATACATTTCCTATTTAAAAAGGAACAATGTTGGTTAGCGACAATTATAGCCCAGTCTTGATTTTCAGCATCAGTCGGAATTGTAAACAATTCAGAAAGCAAAATTGTATCCATTTATTCCGATTCGTTTTTGTGCTAAATCAATATATTCTTCTGAAATGTCAATCCCTATAGACTTCCGTTCGAGTGATAATGCAACTTTATTTGCGGTTCCGGTCCCACAAAACGGGTCTAATACAATTCCATCAACAGGGCACGTAGCCAAAATAGGGAGTCTGCATAAGTCTTCTGGAAAAGCTGCAAAGTGTTTTTCTCGTTTCTGAGTATCTTCTGGAATAATATCCCAAACGTCATTAGGTAATGTTCCATCAGGATGATACATAAGAAAGTAAAATCCTTTATCCCGTAATTCTTTTGCTCTTCCAGAAACAGTAGACGAATCTGAATGTGTAGTACGCTGCTGGTTTCTAATTATCATTCTAAAATCTGATGCTTTACCTGAAGTGATTTTTTTCAAAACTTCACTTAAAGCAGCTAAAGCATTTTGTTTTTCTTCTTCAGTTAAGGAGGTTGAAAGTTCAATCTGTCTTTTATAGCGAACTCCACTTACACCCGTAGCAGAAATCACAGAACCATTCTTGACAATAGTTTCTCGTGGTTTTGTTCTTATTGCATCAGCATTATAGTAGTAGCCTTTTAGGTTTTTTACAAAATGAAATACATTTTCATGCACATTACGCAATCGATCGTTACTACTGTGTAATCCACCCTTGTGCTTATTCCAAATGATGCTGTTGCGCAAAGTCCATTCTTGGTCATCGGTCATTGCTAAAGCAACACGCCAAGGTATGCCTTGTAAACATTTATTGTTATAGGTGTCACCTAAGTTTAGCCAAAAAGAGCCTGTTGGTTTCAAAACTCTTTTAAGTTCGCTTGTAATTGCTAACAAATTCTGGATAAAATCTTGGGGTTTGTCCTCTAAACCGATACCTCCACTTGCATAATCCCTTTGTCCCCAATATGGAGGACTTGTAATTATACAATCAACCGTCTCACTATTTAATGTTTTTAACATTTCAAGGCTGTCTCCTACCAAGAAAAGAGGTAGCCGTTCGCTTGTTTTTAGATATTCTTTAATTTCTGTATTCTCTTGCATGTCTCGCAAATTTGTCTAATTTCTAGTAGGGTGATCGTAAAATGACACATGACTTGTGCGTTGACGTACTTTTTGAATTCTAACCCTAATTATATAAATCTTTCTAAAATAAAATCAGCATACAAACATAGGCAAAAGAAGCTCGCGGTAATAAAATTGGCCTTGTTATAAACGAATAATTCAAATACCCGCAAACACAGTTTCTAAATCAAGCTCAAAACCAGGTAGGATAGGCGTAGTGATGATATCGCCGATAGTCATTAGTTTGGAGGGTTGATATTGGTTTGCTGTTAAGGTGTATTTTAAAAACGTTTTATCCTGGGGCGATATGATCCAATATTCTTTAACGCCCGCTTCTTCGTAAACCTCGTATTTATTCCAAAGTTCTTTTTGGTTATTGCCGGGTAAAAGTATTTCCACAACAATATCCGGTGCGCCTGTGCACCCGCGTGCATCTATTTTTAAAGGATCGCACAAGTCCTCCATATAATTAAGAGATTTGTGTGACTTAAATCCAACTAAAATCTTATCAGTTGATATTTCTAAATCATTTTTTTGTCCTTTGTAATAATAAAAGTTTTTTTTGCTTTCATTAGAAAGCTGTACAAGATTTTTCATAATTTCTAAAATTTAAATTGATAAAAATTAATTTACTTTTTTATAGTAATCACATCATTGGTTTTATAATTTATTATATTTTCATTATCTACTTTTACCATACTTACAAAAGGAGTTTGACAAGGTGAACTATCCTTTGATATGACATAATAAATGGAATTTGAAATAAGACCTTTAATTTGAACATAACAGGTATCGGAGCTTCTTAATGCTGGTACGGAATAGACAAAGTGTTTAGTATTGTTACCAGAAACTTCAATAGCAGGTGTTATAGAATCAAACTTATTTGCCTGATTTTTGAAACGCATCTTTAGTTCATTGATAGAGTAATTCGGAGAAGCAGAAAAAAATAAATCATTACCATTTGTCTTGTCAACAAGAATAAATTTAATAGTGGGTGCAACATATTGTGCTGTGCAACCTTGCACCGAAGTTTTCTTTGAGCAAGATATAAGGCAAAATAATAAAGCAAAAACTATTTGTAGGTATGCGAAAGTTTTCATAATATTTTAATTGGTTAAGCCTGGAAGGCTGGTTTATTATACAAATTTAAGAACAATATCGATAGCAGTATAATTAAGTATTTTAAAATTACTCAACTTAACTAATAAAAAGAATAAATTAGGAGATTAAAAAAGGGGGTTGTGGAAAACCCTGTAGATTTATATACCGGTTATTTAATAAGCTCAAGTTCCTATACCACAGCAACGGGCATTGGTTATTTGCTGTCAAATAAGCATGATAAAATTACGCGTAAATTATTCAAAAGGGTTTAATGACAGCAAATTTTTATGAAAATATTCAAAAACCTACATCAGTTGGTACGGATTTGTAATTAGGAGTGTTCGGAAGATTTTTTGTCATGCAGAACTTGGTTCGGCATCCCATCATAAAGTAAAACGTTGTCATGATTTTTTATCTTTCTTGTGAGATCCCGAAATAAATTCGGGATGACAGCGCAAAACTGAATTCTTCCGAACACCTTTAATTTGTAATCCGGTCCTTTGAGTTTTAGATTTATAGTCTTTTGTTTCAATTTTATTATCATCCAACTTCAATACTGTTTTTATCGGCATAAAAACAGTATGGGGCATTTTCCTTATTTGCTGCATTTATCGCAAACACCCGAAGCTGTTAAATTAAAGGCTGACGATTTAAATCCTGATGGTAAAGCAATTGCAGGAATGTACAGGTCGTTCAAACAATAAACATGTTTGCAGACCGTACAATTGAAATGAATGTGCTCGTCATGATGCCCATGTTCGTTACAGGAAGCAGCGCAAAAAGCATAATTGGCCGTTCCGTTCAAATCAAAAACTTTATGGATAATCCCTTTTTCTTCAAAAGTGTTCAAAATACGGTATAAAGTAACGCGGTCCACTTCTTTGCCGATCATTTCTTCCAGTTCTGGCTGCGAGGTAGCCACTTTCCTGGAATTTAATATCGATAAAACATGAATGCGTGCAGCCGTTTTTTTAAGCTGATGTTTTGCTAATAATGCATTATATTCCTCGTTCATCTTCTGCTGCAAATTTAATGTTATCCCTAATTGTACAGCAACCGGCTTTCGGTTTTGGCAATGCTTCTTTTACCGGTCAAAAATCGTCGTTGACCAATTCGTGATTGATAAAAGCGCCCGCAGTTGTACCGGTAGCGATAGCAACAGCAAGCGAACGCAACATCGTACCATTATCGCCTGCTGCAAAAACGCCTGTTATATTGGTTTTCTGAAAAGCATCTGTTTTGATCAAACCTGTTTCTGTTAATTCACATCCCAACTCCTGCGGAATGGAGCTGGAAAGCTGAGACGGAACACGGGCAAACAAAGTTGTGATCGGATGGTGGCTGCCGTCATTCAATATCAGGTTTTTGATCTGTCTGTTTTCGTGCTCAACCCTTTCAAGTTCCGTTTCAACAATACCAATACGATAAGTTTGAAGCTTTTGTGTTTGTTCGGTTGTTAACGTTGATTTTCCATTGGTAAAAAGCGTAAGGTCATTCGTCCAGTTGTTGATCAATTTGGCAAAATCAAAACCCATGTCCCCGTTTCCCAAAACCCCGATCTTTGTATTTCTTACTTCATAACCATGACAATACGGGCAATGCGCAATTGACATGCCCCAGCATTCAGCAAAACCTGGAATATCCGGCATCACATCAACTAAACCAGCTGTAAAAAGTAATTTATTGGCAATAAATTTCGCACCAGATGCTGTTTCTATAGCAAACCCATTATCTGTTTTTGTTACCGATCCGGCTTTGGTATGGATTAGTTTTATGGTAGGATAAGCGAGTACCTGTTCCCTGGCTTTCGCTGTAATTGCAGCAGGCGGTTCTCCATCCTGCGTAAGCAAATTATGGGCATGTAATACCTGTTTATTGCAAGGTTGGTCGTTATCAATAATTAAAACCTGTCTTATTGCCCTGCCTAAAGTCATTGCTGCGGAAAGCCCGGCGTAACTGCCTCCGATAATAATTACTTCAAAGTTTTGTTGGTCTGTCATTGGGATAAATTATTAAATTTTGTTGTATCTGGATGATTTACAGAGCATTTTCCGCTGTAAGTCCGGTTGAAATAATGTGCTGTCGCTATCATTAAGCCACCAAAAGGCAGCATAAAAGGTTCCAGGTTTTCGGGCAGGAACAAATGGACGATGGCAATTACGGTAAGCCCGATGATCAGCAAAACCAGCGGCAAAAGCTTTTGGTGAAGTTTAAAAGATAAACCTAATGAAGTCCCGGCTATCAGTATAGACAACAATACCATTAAATTTTCTACCCAGCCTTTTACTAAAAACCCGATCCCCAGCAGCGGGAGTACGGTGATCAAAACCGGCAAAAAAGCACAATGTATGGCACATAATACCGAAGCTGTAATTCCTACTTTATCCAGGTTGATTTTCGAGTTCTTCATTCTTAATTGCAACTGAGTTGCTTTTGCAAATGTAAGAATTTATATTAGTGAGAAAAGTAATCTTAAAGACAAAAACAGCTTAAGCAGGAGAGGGGATGTATATATTAAAACCCAATGCCTCTTTTAGCACCATAAAATCAACTTCAAAAAGCATTGAAGCAGTTCAGGGCTTCTGAAGTTTTTGAATGAATTGAATGCTGCTTTTACTTGGCAAAAACTTCGCTTAGAAAAAGTTGCATTTGCTGCCACGAACGCTTTGCTGCCAAATCATTATAAGCCGCACCTTTTGAATTATCGTTTCCGGCGGCCGGGTCAGTAAAAGAATGGACGGCATTGCCATAAAAGATCATTTGCCAGTCGGCTTTGCTGTCGCGCATTTCCTGTTGAAAAGCTAAAACTTCTGCCTGTGGTTCGTTCGGGTCATCGGCACCGTGGCAAACTAAAACTTTTGGTTTTATTTGTTCGGTTGAACGGCTGGCATCCCTTCCTAATCCGCCATGAAATGAAACCACACCTTTAACCGGAAAATTTGCCTTCGCAACTTCCAGTGCTCCAGTCCCGCCAAAGCAAAAACCGATCACTGCAATCCGGGAAGCATCAGCGCCGGATTTGATTAATTGCTGCATCGCCAGTTCTATCCGGTGCTGATAGGCTTTATAATCTTTTTTGTAGGAACCAGCCAGCTTTCCGGCTTCGGCCGTGGTTTTAGGATAATTGCCTTCCCCATAAATATCGGCCACAAAAGCATGATAACCCATTTGGCTAAACTTTCGGCAGTTTCTTTAGCATGTGCGTCTATACCTTTCCAGGCCGGTAGAACCAGTATTCCTGCTTTTTTCTGAGTTGAGGTTTGCGGTTTTATAGCAAATCCGCTTAATTTCTGATTACCATCCTGGTAAGAAACCGGTTTTAGTTGTGCGTTTGCCAACGGTATAGCCATTATAAAGGCAAACAGGAATTGTAATGTTTTTTTCATTATGCGGTTAAATTTAATACTTCTGTTATTTAAATAACAGAAGTATTGGTTTTGTCAGGGGGTTTTAAAAACAGTACAAAAAAAATATTTTGACTATATTTTATTGTGGAAATGGGTCTTTAGGATAAATAGGTCAAAACTAATTAAGCTATAATTTAATTATATAAAGTTTTTAACATCAACTACTTTAATAATTGTTTCTAATGTAATTATTACTATAAACCATTTAAGAATCTAATAGATATCCATACTATTGCTATATTTATATTGATTTTTACATCTTTTGAAGCTGAAAAAATCATAATTACCTCATTAAAAAGATGGTCTGTTTTCTAACATAAATAAGAAAATCAGCTAAAACACGCGTTTTAAATATTTTAAGATTTTTCCAATTTAAGTCGCTCTTAACAAATGTGCAATTTTATTGCTCATACAATTAAATACTTTTAACATTAAGGCTTATACTTCTGTTAAATTATATATGTCAGTTTATTTTGTTATGTTTTTTAAAGGGTAAATATTTTTTAAAGGAATTGCAATTCTTTGTCGAAACATAGAAAGATGGTTTTAATAGTTACTGATATTATACCTTTAATTGAAAAACTATAAACTTACAGTTATATTTCAAGTAAAACTTTAACCATCTAATTAAGATAATACCTGCCTATTATTTATATGTTAAAAATTCTATCCTAAGAATTTGTAATAAAATTGTCAGAACCATACCATCGTTTCAAAAATCCTCTTTCTCAATAATTAAGCACTCCTTTAGCCCTATTTTTAAAAAAGAATACAAATCCTGCTAAGCAGGTAACTTTTTTATAAAAAAGGCTTAAATCCAACTTACCTCAAATACATCTTTATCCTTTAACAAAATATCATTTCAAATTAAATGATATTTTTAATTATAACCATCAATAATATTTATAACAAAGCAATTTAATAAATATTTCAAAAAATAACTCTGATAGTTGGCACGCCGTACAAGTCAGCAAATAAAAAAATAGTATTAAAAAATAGACATTATGTTTCAATATAAGTACAATAGGGTTGTTCTGTTTTTAGGTCAAATTTACAATCTCCCAAAACATATCCAATTCATAATGCAAAAGATATTTTCTACAGCAACTTTTCCATCAAAATATAATGCTTTTCCAACCATTGTCCAACACGGTTTTATTAAAATTTTAGTAAGTATTATATATATTAATCAATTGAAAATGAGAGTTAAATTTATAATTATAACGCTTATATTCTGTTTAAGCTTTATTGTTTTTGTTAATTATGCCAATGCACAAGCAACTACGGTAACTGGTCCAAGTGATGGTACTTCAAATCCACCGGCAAGTGCTTCTGCGGTCAATCAGGTTGTAAGCTCAGGAAGCAGTATTTCTTTAAAAATAGGCAGCAGTTCAACAGCTACAGATATTATTTATCAATGGTATAAGCTTGACAACAGCGGTGTTAAGCGTTTGGTGCAGAGTGGCAGCAATGGCACTTTAACAGAAACAGCTGCAGGGTCAGGTTATTACACCTATCAATTGGTAATGAGTAACTCGAACCAGTGCACGTCTGATATTTCTGATCCGTTTAAAGTTTATGTACTTCCTGCCCTAGGTCCAACTATCACCGCAACCAATAGCACCATTTGCTCTAACGGCAGCAGCTCATCGGTATTAACCACTAATCCCGGTAGTAATAGATATAGTTACTTATATCAATGGGCGATGAACGGCAATAGCATTTCCGGGGCAACATCTGCCACTTATACAACCACAACAAATGCAAGCGGCAGTAATACCTATAGTGTAGTAGTTTCTTATGCTTTAAATACAAACTACACCGGTACTGCAAACCAGGTTATCAATGCCATATCGGTTCCAAACAAACCTACAATTTCTGTCGGGCAATAATTTCTTGACTAAAAAAGTACCTGCTCAAAAGTTAAGATCATGACAGTAAAAAAAATCAGATACAGTATTGCCAGTTTAGTTTTGATGGTTTTTCTGTTTGCAAATCTACATGCTACAGCTTCAGCCCCGCCAAAACAAACTGTTACAATTTGTGAAGGTACAATTGCTGTTTTAAATGCAGCAACTGCTAACGCTGCTTCTTACCAATGGTATTTTAACGGACAAGCTGTTGCCGGAGCTAATGATAAAAGCTATGCCGCAGGAAAGGCCGGAATTTATAAAGTATTGGCCCTTAACAAACAATCATGTGCATCTGAAGTTTCTGATGAGGTAGAAGTAGCGGTAAATGCTTATTCCAGCCCTATTACCTTTTATCCTTTAGCTGATAAAACGATGGGCGATGCCCCTTTTAAACTGACGGCTTCTTCTAAAAACCCAATAACCTATACTGCTTCCCCTGCCGGTATTGTTAGTATTGACAATAATAATATGGTTACCATTATTGGTGTGGGCGATGTTGTAATTACAGCTACCGTACCCGGAAAAAGTAGCTGCGGAACAGCAATTATGGCTCAGCAAACTTTAAAAGTAAATCCGAAAACACAAATTAAACCTACAACGGCTGCACCTCAAATGGTTGACCTGGCTATTGCTGCCAGTTCTGAGAGCAGACAAATTACCACAAACCAGCCTTTTGTTTACACGTTTACGGTAAAGAACCAAAGTGCTGATGCTGCAACTAATGTAAGTGTAACCGATACTTTACCGGCAGCACTTAATTTTGTATCCGTAGATAATACGATGGATGGGAAAGCAACATACGATCCGAACAGTCGGGTGCTAAGCTGGAAAATAGATCAGCTTAAAGGCAAAGCTTATTCCGAACTGCGTTTTTCTGTAACGGCTACCCGGCATGGTGCCATAAAAAATACGGTAAAAGTAGCATCAACCGAAACCGACAGTAACCCGGCCAATAATACCGCGATTGATTACAAGGATATTTCCGGTATTAATATCGCTAACGTATTTACCCCAAATGGCGATGGCCGCAATGATACTTTTACCATTCCTGATCTCGTTCAATACCCGGAAAATGAATTGATCATTGTGAACCGCTGGGGTGCCGGGGTTTATCAAACCAAAAACTACCAGAACAACTGGACGGGCGACAAACTGGATGAAGGCACCTACTTTTACAGCCTGAAAATAAAAAACAGCAAAGGCGAGCAGGAAGAGTACAAAGGCTATGTTACGTTATTGCGTGCTGCTATTTAATTAAACACAACCTGTGTGTTAAGGCAAACGTACAATACCTAAAGGTTAGTTTATGAAGGATACCGGTTTTAAAACCCAGAGGACATGGCTGGTCATTTGTTTTGTTATCAGTTGTTTAAGTGTACAGGCGCAGCAAAACGCACAATTCAGTCAGTATATATTTAACGGTTTGTACATTAATCCGGCTGCAGCTGGTGCTAAAGAAGACTTTTACGTGCATAGTTTTTACCGTTCGCAATGGACGGGCGTTACCGGTGCACCGCAAAGTTTTTCTGTTGCGGCAGACGGTACGGTAAATGATGAAAAAGTAGGCCTTGGTATTTTGCTTGCCAAAGATAAGATTGGGGCACAAAACAGTTTGGCGGCTTATGCCAATTATGCTTATCGTTTGCAATTGGGCGAAGGCGGCGTTAATCACCTTTCATTCGGATTGGGTGCAGGGATCGTTCAGTCAGGTATTGATGGCTCGATGTTAAATGCTGTACAAAGCGGAGATAATATAATACCGGTTGGTTATCAAAGTACCATTTTGCCGGATGCGCGGGCTGGTGTCCTCTATACCAGCGAAACTTTTTTTGCGGGGTTTTCTGCAGACAACATGATTGCAAAATACATGAACCGCGATAAAAGCCTCACCGTTCCAATCCCGCAGCCGCATTTTTATTTAACTGCCGGCACCTTGTTTTCTTTAAATGACGATACCAAAATCAAACCATCGTTCCTGTTAAAAAACTCCAATGGAAATGCAACAAGTTTGGATTTGAACACTTTTTTGATCCTGGGCGAACGTACCTGGATCGGCGGGACTTACCGCACCAATTTAAACCTGTTTTCCAAATCTTCCACCGGCGGAAGCTTTCAAGGTGCAAGTGCTTTGGTTGCCCAGATCGAGTTTTTTGCAACCAGCAAATTGCGTATCGGTTATGCGTTTGATTATTCCATGGCTGCCTTTAGCGGTTTTGGCAACGGCTCCCACGAGTTATCGCTCGGTATTTACCTCAGCAAAAAAGCAACCCAAAACTTTGCCACCAGCAGTTATTTTTAGGGGATAAAAAGAGTATTGGATGAGCTTACAAAAACAACCCTGTACTTATTTTTCTGATGCTTCTTTCTGTTAAGATTTTTTGTTAAAAATGAAAGTATTGCAACTTTACAAGTTCCGCTTAACTTAATTAATTAGTATCATGCTAACAGAATACAAATGAAAGAGCATTTGATAAACTTATTATTTGAGGAATATAAATTAAGCTGTTTCATCAATAAGCTAAATGAGATAGGTTTAATAATGGATAGGCTAAATGTTAAGAATCATGAGATAGTAATGGATATAATTGGTTTTCCTAAGGATAATACGATTGAATTTCTTACTGAAAAAGAACAAGATACTTCTATAAGATTCAACAGGAAAAATCCCCCTGATGAATTTTTTTGCAGAGACTGGTTGGATGAACCTTTTTTTGATGTTGTTGATGGGTTAAACACCAAACAGAACATACTTTTAACAGATAAAGGGTTAAGGATTGAGGAAGATCAGGATGAAAGTAGAATTAAATTAGCTCTTTCCGGTTATATTGATTGGCTGTATGAAGAATTTAATAAATTAAATCTTGAATAAGATTAACCTTGTATCAGAACAATTACAAGTAATTTAACACCTCAATACATTTTTAACGCAACAGATTTTGCACATCTATTTATTCTTTATCAAACCACAGCCAGGTTAAACAGTTGTATTTTCAACCCCCCCAAATTTATATTGAAAATTGCTTTTAAGGCAATACCATTATTAGCATTGTGAAACCAGTGTAATCACAAATGTTTTCTTAACAGCAGCATATATTTTAGCTCAATAAAAGAAGCATTCTGTTTGAAAAAGATTTCTACCGATGGGAGAAATGACAAAACACATCAATCTAAAACTAAATTAAAACCCTAAACTTGCAATTTCTGTTGATGCTTCTTTTAGCACCATAAATTAAACATGCGTATTTCACAATTCATTCAACCGCCTTCAGACATTTCGGTAAAAGATATTTTATTTGAAGATAACCATTTGATTGCGATCAACAAAAGGGCAGGAGACATTGTGCAGGTGGATGAAACCGGGGACGAACCGCTGGACGAAAAAGTAAAAAGGTACATTGCCCAAAAATACAATAAACCAAACGGCGCATTTTTAGGCGTGGTGCACCGGTTGGACCGGCCGGTAAGCGGCGTGATCTTATTTGCAAAAACAAGCAAAGCTTTAGAACGCGTAAACGAGTTGTTCAAAAGCCGCGAAATGCAAAAAACTTATTGGGCAGTAGTGCGCAACAAGCCTGTTCCTGAAAACGGGAATTTAGTGCATTGGCTGGTAAAAAATCAGCAAAAAAACATAACCACTCCGCATCAACATGAAGTTGCCGGAAGCCAGCGCGCAGAACTCAACTATAAATTAATTGGCGAGTTGAACGGTTTTTATTTAATTGAGGTTGATCCGATCACTGGCAGGCCGCATCAAATCCGTGTACAGCTTTCTACTTTAGGTTGCCCAATTGTTGGGGATAATAAATATGGCTATCCCCGCGGCAGCCTGAAAAAAAGCATTTGTTTGCATGCAAGACGTTTGCAGTTTATCCATCCCGTAAAAAAAGAACCGGTAGCTATTTTTGCACCGCTGCCCAAAGATGGTTTTTGGGAGAAGTTTGAACATTTAGGATACTGATTTTAAGGGCATAAAAGAAGCATCAGCAAATCTGTTCAACTTTCAACCATAATATATCTGCTTCAACATCAAACATTGTGCATAAAATCTTCCTTTTAATACTTATCAAAAGGAGAAAAAAGAATGAAGTCAGAAAGCGTGATGAACGCCATTGCACAACAGGAATGGCTTAATGCGGCAGGCGATAAAATTCAGCCTGCAGTTATCAATACTTTTAAAGCTGGCGGTAAAGCCGGACAGAAGATCAAGAATTTTTTGCACGGAACATGGCTCGGCCACCCGTTACATCCGATCATTACCGATGTGCCGGTTGGCTCCTGGTCGGCAGCGGTTGTACTAGATGCGATGGAGCTTTTCGGACAGAAAAAATACAAGCCGGGCGCTGATGCCGCTGTTGCTATCGGACTGGTTGGTGCGGTTGGTGCGGCAGTTTCCGGGTTAACAGACTGGACAGGAACAACAAAGGAAAAACGTTCAATTGGTTTGATGCATGGCATCATGAATTTGAGTGCAACTGCACTTTATGCAACTTCCTATTACATCCGCAAAAATAAAGGTTCACGCAAAACAGCAATTGGACTGGCTATGTTGGGTTATGGCATAACCAGCGCGGCTGCATACTTGGGCGGGCACTTGGTGTATGGCGAGCAGGTGGGCGTTGACCATACAGCAACTTCAGTAGAATATCCGAAGGATTTTGTAGCGGTTTTGCCCGAAAACGAACTGGCAGAAAATTCGATGAAAAAGGCCCAGGCCGGAGAAGTTGCAGTTTTGCTGGCCCGAAAACAAGGTGAAATTTTTGCCCTTGCAAATACTTGTTCGCATTTGGGCGGGCCGCTTTGCGACGGAGACCTTTTGGAAGATTGCAGCGTTCGTTGTCCGTGGCACCACTCTGTTTTTTCATTAAAGGACGGCAGCGTGATCGACGGCCCGGCTACAGAACCACAACCAAAGTTTGAAACAAGGGTGAACAACGGTCAGATAGAAGTGCGGCTAATTAAAAATAAAAAGTAAAATTTAAGTATTTTGACAAGGTTCAATTATCATAAATTGAACTTTAACATATTTAGGCAGATAAAAGAAGCATCCAACTTTGGATGCTTCTTTTATAATATAAAAATTGGTGAATGATTAGGACACAAAAGTTTCCAGTGCTTTAAAGCCCGTTGAAGTTTCCATTTGGATGTTTTTTATGACATTCGGGATCAAAACACAATCACCTTTTTTGATGGGATAAGTTTTGTTGTCACAAACCAAATCATAAGTACCATCCACACAAACTTGTATTACAAAAGAATCTAAACTTGCGTAATCCCGGGTTGTACTTTCCTTAAAATCCAGAACATTTGTGGTAAAGTAAGGACAAGTTACCGCTTCAACAACTTCATTGATTTTGTGAGGATAATTGGATCTGTATTCCGGGTAAACTTTATAATCAATTGCCGCTAAAGCTTCTTCCGTATGCAATTCCCGTTTTTGACCTTTGTCGTCCACACGGTCAAAATCATAAATACGATAGGTAATATCAGAAGTTTGTTGGATTTCGGCGATCAGCAAACCTTTTCCAATCGTATGTACCCGGCCGGCAGGCAAAAAGAAAATATCACCGGCAGCAACTTCTTCTTTGTTCAGGATATCCGTCAAATGGCCGCTGTTTAGTTTTTCCAGGTATAATTTTTCATTCACCTGCTGGTTGAAACCGGAGATTAAAGTAGAACCCGGATCAGCCTGTAGCACGTACCACATCTCTGTTTTACCAAAGGAGTTGTGCCGTTTTTTTGCCAGTTCATCATTCGGATGCACTTGTATGGAAAGGTCTTCATTAGCATCAATAAATTTGATCAGCAATGGAAATTCGGAACCGAACTTTTCATAGATCTTGTTTCCGGCCAGCCCACCTTTGTATTCATCCAGCAAATCTGTCAAAGCTTTTCCTTCCAGTTCACCTTCCGCTACCACAGAAATATTTCCTTTTACGCCGGAAACTTCCCAGGTTTCGCCGCAATTGGGCAGCGGGGAAAAATCTTTTCCCAGAACAGTTTTGATTTTTTCGCCACCCCAGATTTTATCTTTGAAAATGGTTTTGAATTTTAACGGATATAATTGTGACATGATAATAATTTATTCTGTTATGTTTAATAGGCTTTTTATTGAGGTAATTAGCCCGGGCAATAACATGGTTTTTGTTTTTCACACTAATTCGTAATCGATTCCAAAATAGTCGTGTGCAAGTCTGTTTCGAAAACCTCTTAGTTTGTTCCATTCGAGAGTGGGAAGTTTAGATTTAGACAAATCTGGAAGCCGGTTAGCTGCTTCTCCGATAATTTCGAAGTTTCTGATGACAGCGTCTATTATTAATTGATTACTTAAAAATTGTTCTTTTGTGAAGCCTGATGTATAGTTTAATATCTTTTCAGCACTTTCCAAAATATCCCTAAATAATAAATCTGGTTCCCTTTTAGACATACAGAATTTCTGGTTCAATTGCTTCGTAATATCTGGGTTTAATGCCATTCCTTGAAACTAAATCGACTTTGCGATTTAATTTTTCTTCCAACTCGTCTGCCAAATCGAAAAAATCAGTATCAATAGGTTTACTAAATTCAACCACAATATCAATATCGCTTTGATCTGTAAAATCATCCCGAACAATAGAACCAAAAAGCCCAAGCGAACTTACGCCATATTTTGACATCAATTGTGGTTTTAGCTGTTTTAAAACTGATTGTACTTCTTCCAGATAAGTCATGAACAAATATAGGCAATTGATTATAGTAATATTGAACTAAGAAATGCTTGGAATTTCTAATTGCTTGCAGATTTTTTTGCAAAGTAAGTTATCCAGTTCCTGATGACGGCCAACAGCAGTTTGTTTTTGGTTGACAGGATTTTGATAAATAGCATGATTTGCTCCTTCGCGCAATAACTGACAACCATTCTTTTCGAGATGTTTAATTAAAGCAAAGCGTTTCATTAAAACAATTCTAACTCTTCTTTAACAGTTGCTTTGCCTGCATATTCTTTTTCAGTTAGTTCTTTGTTTACTTCCAATATCAATTTCAAAGCATCCAACAAATTTTCTTTAACTTCTCCAATTGTTTCCCCTTGCGCTAAAGCCGCCGGAATTTCTTCAACCTGGCCAACATACCAACCGTTTTCGCCTTTTTCAATAATTGCTGTAAACTTCATATTCAAATATAAGAATGATATTTATACAAAGAAGCACGTTTTTGGATTCGGGAACGTGCTTCTTTTATCGATGCAAAATCAATGTTTAGAAACCTAATTTAGCTTTCAGGTTTTCATCAATGGCAGCCAAAAATTCTTCGGTGTATAAATAATCTTTGCCATGTTCCACTTTATTTCCATGGATGCAAACGGCTAAATCTTTTGTCATTTTGCCGCTTTCTACGGTTTCGATACAAACTTCTTCCAACGTTTTGCAGAAGTTGATCAGTTCCTGGTTGTTGTCCAAGGTTCCGCGGAACTCTAAACCGCGTGTCCAGGCAAAAATAGAAGCGATCGGGTTGGTGGAAGTTGGTTTTCCTGCCTGATAATCCCGGTAATGGCGCGTTACCGTTCCGTGTGCAGCTTCGGCTTCCATGGTTTTTCCGTCTGGTGTAACCAGGGTAGAAGTCATCAAACCCAAAGAACCAAAACCTTGCGCAACCGTGTCTGATTGTACGTCGCCGTCGTAGTTTTTACAAGCCCAAACAAAGTTGCCGTTCCATTTTAAGGCAGAAGCAACCATATCATCAATCAAACGATGTTCATAAGTGATTCCTGCTTCCGTAAACTTTGCTTTGTAATCCTGCTGATAGATCTCTTCAAAAATATCTTTAAAACGGCCGTCGTATTTTTTCAGGATGGTGTTTTTGGTAGATAAATAAAGCGGCCAGCCTTTCATCAGGGCCTGGTTAAAACATGCGTGTGCAAACCCTTTGATGGATTCGTCGGTATTGTACATGGCCAAAGCAACGCCATCGCCTTTAAAATTATAAACCTCGAACGATTGCTCTTCGCCGCCGTCTTCCGGTGTAAATTTGATCGTTAATTTACCTTTTCCTTTGGTGACAAAATCTGTTGCGCGGTACTGATCGCCAAAAGCATGGCGGCCGATACAAATCGGTGCGGTCCAATTAGGGACTAAACGCGGCACATTGCTCATTACGATCGGTTCGCGGAAAACTGTTCCGTCCAAAATATTACGGATCGTTCCGTTTGGCGATTTCCACATTTGTTTCAGGCTGAACTCTTTTACACGGGCTTCATCCGGCGTTATGGTGGCGCATTTGATGCCTACACCGCAAGCTTTGATCGCGTTTGCTGCATCAATCGTTACCTGGTCATTGGTTTCATCACGGTACTCAATTCCAAGATCGTAATATTGAATATCCAAATCCAGGTAAGACAGGATCAATTTATCTTTGATGAATTTCCAGATGATCCGGGTCATCTCATCACCGTCCAGTTCTACAATCGGGTTGTTCACTTTAATTTTTTGTGCCATAGGAAGTTATTAAATGGAGTACTATTTTTAGCGTTCCAAATATATAAATTTGCTATTATGGCTGACTTAATTTTAGCAGAAAATTAATGTTCAGGGCAAAGCAGTTAAAACTTATGTTTTGATTTTTTCTTTATCTCTTTAAAACAAACACCATCATGAGCAATCCGAATCCATTATTGCCAGGTTCCGACGAAAACCTGGACCGCGACAAAAAGTTAAAAGATGACCTGGGCGACAGGACAGGAGCGCGCGACCTGTTGTATAACGCCGAAAAGGATAGTTATGAAATAGATGTGAAAAGTAATGACCCGGATTATGACCATGCCGATCCGTACAATACCGCTGCACCAAACGGGGAAGATTTTAATTCTACTTATGACGAAGCAAACCCGGAAGCCATGGATGAATACATTCCGAACGAAAACCTGGAAACCGATGTGGAGAATTTAGGAATGCATGTTGACCATGGACAAAGCGTAGAACTTGACCCGATAGACGAAGTGCTTTCGCGCACGCCGGAAGATGACCGCGATGATCTGGACGAAGAGGGATACCCGAAAAATGACCGCGGCAACGATGTAGAAGGTTATCCCACAAAAAATGCCGGCGATAAAGACGACGAGTTTTTTAAATAGTTTTTTAGCCCTCTCCGGCCTCACCTAATCCGCTCCGGAGGAGAGGGCTTAAGCAACGGCCTAATCAATCTCCAGGTTAAAACGTTTCCTCAATTCGGCCAGTTCCGGGTTTTTTGCAGCCATAAACTGGAACTTTTCCAAAGGCGTATATGGTTTTCTCAGCCCGGATTGTTCTTCGGTCCGGGTTTGTATTTCTATGTTAAAATTCTTCAACTTACTACGTAAAAAGTTGAGGATGATTGGTTTATCTTCCTTAAAAACATTTTCCTGCGTTTTATTTTCCAGCACCAGTTCAAAAACATAAGGCCGGAGCATTACCGGTTTTTGGTTGTTAAAAACAGTATGCAAGGTCATACTTTTGTTTTCTGCCTTGGCTTTTACTGCATATTCTTTCCAGTAATTCAAAAAAGTTTCCTGGTCAAAATCCTCAAAATCGGTTCCTTTCAAATACGGGTCATCTTCAGCAGTTTGCTGGATGCTGTTTTTGTCCAAGTCTTTTAAGGAAGGGATTTTAACAGATGTTGAAGTTGCATTCAGGTTCGGAATAAAAAGCGTTGACTTTTCTACTGGTTTTTCTGTTGCTTTTGGAGAATGATTTTCCTCTGCTTTTTCTGTCGGTTTTTCAATAGGTTTCGGTTCGATTGCTTCCGGTTCAGCAGTTTTTTCAGGTTCTGCGGGAATCGGTTTTTCTGCAATTTTCTGTTCTGCTTCGGGCACTAAAACCTGTTCCTTAGGTTGAGGCGGTAAAACTACCGAATCAGCTTTTTTTTTAACCGGCTCTTCCGGTCTGCTCAGGTTCGATGCTTCTTTTACCAGGTTAAAAGCCGCATTGATGTGGCACATTTTTAGCAAAGCCAGTTCTACCTGCAGGCGCTGGTTTTTACTCAGCTTATAGTTCAGGTCGCACTGGTTGGCCAAATTTAATGCCGAAAGCAAAAACGAAGCGGAAACCTGCTGCGCCTGCTGCTCATATTTTTTGCGGATGCCTTCGCTAACTTCCAGCAGTTTTAAGGTAGAAGCGTCTTTGCCAACTAATAGATTGCGGAAATGACTGGACAAACCGGTTATAAAATGATAACCATCAAAACCGTTGGACAAAATTTCATTCAGGATCAGTAAAGTTTCGGCTGTGTTTTCATCCAGGATACAATCAGTTACCCTGAAATAATAATCATAATCCAAAATATTAAGATTATCAATCACCAGCTTGTAAGTGATTTCTTTTCCCCCCGAAAAACTAACGATCTGGTCAAACATCGACAGCGCATCGCGTAAACCGCCATCCGCTTTTTGTGCGATGATGTGCAGCCCGTCGACCTCGTAATCAATCTGCTCTTTTTGTGCGATATATTCGAGATGGCGCGTCATGTCATCTACCTGGATCCTGTTGAAATCAAAGATCTGGCAGCGGGAGAGGATGGTCGGTAAGATCTTGTGCTTCTCTGTTGTGGCCAAAATAAAGATGGCATAAGGCGGCGGTTCTTCCAGCGTTTTTAAAAAAGCGTTAAAAGCTGCCTGCGAAAGCATGTGCACCTCATCAATAATATAAACTTTATAGCGGCCGGCTTGCGGCGGAATACGCACCTGCTCAATCAAACTCCTGATGTCATCAACAGAATTATTGGAAGCGGCATCCAACTCATGCACATTGAAAGAGTTGCCGTTTTGAAAAGCACGGCACGAACCGCAAACACCGCAAGCTTCTACGTTCGGTTGCAAGTTCTGGCAGTTAATGGTTTTTGCCAAAATCCTTGCGCAGGTAGTTTTGCCCACACCACGCGGCCCGCAGAACAAAAACGCCTGTGCGAGCTGGTTGTTCCTGATCGCATTTTTTAATGTACCGGTAATATGTTGCTGGCCTACAACACTTTCAAATGTAACCGGGCGGTATTTACGGGCAGAAACAACAAAATTATCCATTTATGCGAAGATAAACAGAAGGGCGGGTTTGTGCAATAGGTGATTGCGATACTGTTTTTACCGGCATAAAAACAGTATAACAGATTAATTTGTATTTTTGAAATCAAGAATGATCACCATGCAGTTTTCTGATCTCGACCTGACCAAAACTTACACTTACGCCGATTATTTAAAATGGACTTTTGATGAGCGGCTGGAACTGATAAAAGGTTATATTTTTAAAATGAGCCCGGCTCCGGCAGAAATCCATCAGCGGGTATCTCAAAAAGTTAATTTTGCTTTATATAGTTTCTTGTATGGAAAACCTTGTGCCGTTTATGCTGCCCCTTTTGATGTCCGTTTAGTTTGGAAACCTAAACAAGACAAAGAGGTTGTCACAGTTGTTCAGCCTGATATTTGTGTCATCTGCGACCTGGAAAAAATTGATGAAAAAGGCTGTTTCGGCGCACCGGATATTGTGGTCGAGATACTTTCACCAGGAAACAATAAAAAGGAATTGAAAAACAAGTACGAGGTTTACGAAGAGGCTGGTGTGAAAGAATACTGGATCATCCAGCCGCAGGGAAAAACCTTTTTTAAATATGTTTTGGACGAAAAAGGGAAATTTCAGCCAACACATTTACTAACATTGGGCGATGAGGCAACAAGTCCGATTTTGCCAGGTTTTGCTTTAAATCTGGACGAGGTTTTTGCTGATAATATTACTTAATTTTTATGCTGATACTGTTTTTACCGGCATAAAAACAGTATAACAGATTAATTTGTATTTTTGAAATCAAGAATGATCGCCATGCAGTTTTCTGATCTCGACCTTACCAAAACTTACACTTACGCCGATTATTTAAAATGGACTTTTGATGAGCGGCTGGAACTGATCAAAGGTTATGTTTTTAAAATGAGCCCGGCACCGGCAGAGGTTCATCAGCGGATTTTTGGGAAAGTTTTTGTCAGATTGTCTATTTATTTGGATGATAAACCTTGTGCTGTTTATGCTGCCCCTTTTGATGTCCGTTTAGTGCGAAAATCTAAAATAGATAAAGAAATTGTTACTGTTTTGCAGCCAGATATTTGCGTTATCTGCGATCTGGAAAAAATTGATGAACGCGGTTGTTTGGGTGCGCCTGATATTGTTGTCGAGATCCTTTCGCCCGGGAACAATAAAAAAGAGCTGCAAAACAAATATGAAGTTTACGAAGAAGCGGGCGTACAGGAATATTGGATCCTTCATCCGCAGGAAAAAACATTTTTTAAATATGTTTTGGATGAAAAAGGAAAGTTTCAGCCAACGCGTTTATTGACACTGGGCGATGAAGTTACCAGTCCAATCTTGCCTGGCTTTACTTTAAACCTGGATGAAGTGTTCGCTGACCGGTTGAACGGTGCTGCCAATTTATAAAATACCGATGCTGTTTTTACCGGCATAAAAACAGTATTTTGCCGTTAGCTTTGTTCACCCTGAAATAATTTGATGAGCCAGCCGAAGCAAACTACTTATACCAACCCGGTAATTAACGCCGATTTCCCAGATCCTTCTGTCATTTACGTCCCCGGCGATGCTTTTTATGCTTATGCCACGCATGATGAGTTTTCACCAACTGTCAATAACATCCAATTGCGCAGATCGGATGATTTGATTAATTGGTCGAAGCCAGAAGGTGCATTGGCAGAGCCGCCGGTTTGGGCCAAAACCTGTCGAAAGTTCTGGGCACCGCAAGTTGTAAAAGTTGGAAACCAGTATCGCTTATATTATTCCGCCGAACCGGATACCAAAGATGGCATGTGTTTGGCAATGGCCGTTTCGGATCGGCCTTATAACTTCCTGGACATTGGAAAACCTTTGGCACAAGTTCCGGGCTCAACTTACCGAATGATCGACCCTTGCTTCTTTTATGACCTAAAAACCGGCAAGAACCTGTTGTATTATGGCTCGGCACATGCCCCGATCAGCGTTGTTGAAGTTGATAATGATGGTTATTCTTTTATCAGCAAACCAATTGATGTGTTGCAAACAAAACAAGGCGTACAATTTGAAACCTTGCGTGAAGGTGCTTTTGTTACCTACCAGCAAAAGTACGACCGCTATTTTTTATGGGTTTCGGGCGATAACACCTGGGCCGGAAACGGTTATGCAATCAGTGTTTTTTGGTCGGACGATCCACAGAAAGAATTTCAGCCGATACCAGGAAATCATATCATTTTAAAACCTAACGAACATTGGGATGCACCTGGCCAAAATTGTGTGCTGACAGATGCTGCTGAAAATGACTGGATCTTTTATCATGCCGTTGATCCGGCAGATCGTTTTATTACCGGCACAGATCGTTTTAAACGCAAAACGTGTATGGAGCGTGTTTTTTATAATGAAGAAGGCTGGCCGTACATCAATCAAAATTCCCCTTTGTTTGGATTACAAGTTGGGCCGGTGGTTTATTGATGTTGATTTAATGGGAAACACATTACCCGGCACAACTAAATTTCCATTGTCAAAAAATGCAAAAATCCGATAAATACTGCTGCCTACTACAACTCGAATTTCATAAAGTCCTTTTGTGCCTTCAAGGTGTTTAATGTGTTTTTCAGGAACTTGCTGTGTTACTCGAATTAAATTAAGTGTCTATTCAATTTTTCTTTGTACAGTGCAATTTAGACCTTGATAGAAGGTCATAAAATAATTGTACGCAATCACTTGCCTGATTATCACTATTCAGACAAAATTTCAAAATTTACTTTTAAAGGTTTTTTAGAACAGGCGTAGTGTTTTTTTTGGGAACGACGCACAGAGGACAGGACTGGGCGTTGTTTGGATATTTGAAAAACCACCGCACATAACTGAAGCGAATACTGTTTTAAAAGTTAGGGGATAAAAATAAAAAGCCAAATATAATTACGCGTACCATTTCCAAGCTTTTCAGTTGTTGAAAGATTATAAATACTTCTTTTACCTATGTAAAATAGGCAAAGGACTTACAATTGGATAACGAACATGTTTTTAAGGCATTGCTAAATTGGGATAGATTTTATATTTTTGAGATAAAAAAGCATGGATTGTCCAAAATGCAAAAGACCTGAACAGGTAAAAAACGGGGTTATAAAAGGGGTTCAAAGATACAGGTGCAAAGGTTGCGGGTTCAACTTTACAGTTGAAAAGAAATCCAATGAATATCCTTTATCGGTAAAAAAGAAAGCATTGCAATTATATTTGGAAGGGCTGGGCTTTCGTTCGATCGGCCGGTTTTTAGGGGTCAGCAATGTAACCGTCCTGAATTGGGTCCGGTCTTTTGGGGAAGGGGTAAAATCTTTGCAATCAGTGCCCGGTGAGATAGAAATGGTTGAACTGGACGAGATGCACAGCTATATTGGGGATAAAAAAACTACTGTTGGATATGGATTGCTGTTGATAGATATGGAAAGAGGTTCATCAATTTCGTTATTGGCGACAGGGGCGGTAAAACAGCAAAAAAGTTTTGGGAAGGAATCAGTCACCATAAAATGAACAAGGTGGCAAGTGATTATTGGAAGCCATATGAAAACATAGTACCAAAAGAAAAGCATGTCCAATCAAAAGCAGAAACCTTTACGGTAGAAGGTTACAATAGTCTGTTCAGGCATTTTCTGGCCAGGATGAGGAGAAAATCTAAATGTTATTCTAAAAGTGTAAAAATGCTTGAGTTGTCTGTACTTTTATTGATGGCTCACAGAAATAATCAATTATCTATACTAGATTAGCAATGCCGTTTTTAAAATGAGTACTACCTGTTTGGGTATTTGCGAAGAAGGCGAATCCAAAGAACAAATGTTCAGTTTTTACACTAATGCTCAATAGAGTTCCAAATATTGGGCTTTGCACGTCAGATCCTTTTTTGAGTACATGGTTAGCGGTAGTGTTTGGTCAAACTAGTTAAAAGATTGTCTGAATTCTAATGGCGATAAGTTCGTTTTCTTCTTAAATAATTTGCTAAAAGATTGGGGATATTCAAATCCTAATTGATAGGCTATTTCGCTTACCGATAAGCTGGTTGTAGCCAGTGTCTGTTTAGCTTTTTCCATCAACTTGTTCTGAATATGTTGCTGTGCGCTTTGTCCTGTTAAATTGCGCAAGGTGTCGCTTAAATATTTGGGCGACATGTTAACTTGCTTCGCCAGATAAGTTACGCTTGGCAAGCCTTCTTTTTCTATTTTATCGCTGTTGAAATAGTCTGTTAATAAAGTTTCAACTGTGGTCAATAAATCACTGGTAGGTGCTTTTCTGGTGATAAACTGACGGTTGTAATAACGGTTGCATAAGGTTAATAATAAATCCAACTGAGAAACAATAACATCCTGGCTAAAATTATCTATGGGTAAATGATATTCAGTATCTATAATGTTAAAAATATTCTCAATGGTGCTTTGTTCCTTTTCTGAAAGAATAAGTGCTTCGTTCATTGCATAATGAAAAAACCCATACTCTTTTATTTTTTGTCCAAGAGGATAATTTCTTATAAAGTCAGTATGAAAAGCTAACAACCAACCACTTGCCGGCGGTGTTAAATCGCCTTCCTGGGTAAGTAGCTGTTCTGGTGCTGTAAATGACATTACACCCTCGTCAAAATCATAATGAGTTTGACCATATTTTACTTTGCACCCGCAATTTTTCTTGATTGTGGCCGTATAAAAATCCATTGTAAACTTAATCCTGGTCTCATTAGGAATTACCTTGAAATCTTCAAACCTTACAATGCTTACCAAGGGATTTTCTGGCTTTGCGAGAGACAAAATCTGATGCTGTTGCGAAATAGACTTTATTCTGATAATATCTGTTGATACTTTTTTCATTATTAAAAGTATTGTGCTTTATACATAATTTATTTTGCACGCATTTGTTTTGCAAATAAGGGAAGCCCAATTGAATTTGGAATTAAATATATTAGTGCCCTTGAAAATTTATTTTGGATGCCGGAAATCGTAATCCTTTTATGTTTTCTAAATCCTTTTAATGCTGAAACTACCACTTGTTCTGGTGTTTCCAAATCTTTTGAAGAAAAACTGGCTTTTCTGTCAGGTCCAATTTTGGCGGCCTCAAAAAAATTGGTTTCAGTTGCACCCGGGCACAACAGCATCGTTTGAATATTAAACAGTCGGTTTTCTTCCTCCAACGCTTCGGTGAATGCTCTAACAAAGGCTTTTGAAGCTGCGTAAACATTCATATATGGAATTGGGCTGAAGCCTGCCATTGAACCAACATTAATGATCTTACCACTTTTTCGTGCCCGCATTTGTGGCAGAAAGCGATGTGTCAATGCCACCATTGCATCCATATTTAAATGCATCATATCTATTTCGCTTTTCAGGCCATGCTCCAAAAAATCGCCTCCCGAGCCAATGCCCGCGTTATTGATCAACCATTCAATTTCAAGGCCACGTTTTTCCGTTTCATCAAATATGATTTTGTCAGCATCTGGTTTTGTCAAATCGACAGCAACATATTGAGTGCTGATGTTGTATTTAGCTTTAAGTTCGTCACATAAAATCTTAAGTTTATTTTCAGAACGCGCCACCAATAACAAGTTATGTTTTTCTGATGCGAGCTGTTTGGCAAATGCTTCGCCTATTCCTGCCGACGCCCCTGTAATAAGTGCTACTTTCATTTTTTGTACTATTTTAAATTGTCTGATGCAAATGTCATTCTATTTAAAATCCCGAAAGTGTCCCAATAGCTTATTGTTGTGTCCAAATAGGCGATGTGTATTTTTTTGCAGCACGCTGGAAAACATTACAGCTAACCTATAATAAACGCAAGCCCTACAAGTTGTGATTCTATTTGCAAGTTGTTTTAAGGATTATTACTTGCAAAACAATACAAAATCAATGTTGCGTTTTTTGTATTGTTAATATTACAACAACACAAAATGGCAATACAATTTTATGCAATCCTACCAGAACTTGTAATCTTTTAAAACTTAAAAACAACACCAATTTTTAGTGCATAAAAGAAGCATCAAAATGTCAATCAAAATCCAATTAAACCCAAGCATGAAACTCAGCACAAACATTATATCGTATCATTTAATCACCTTCAACTCTTTACCTACTTTTGTAAATGCGGCAATGGCTTTGTCCAAGTGTGCAATATCGTGCGCTGCGGATATTTGTACGCGGATGCGGGCTTTGCCTTGCGGCACTACGGGGTAATAAAAACCGATCACATAAATACCTTCTTCCAGCATCCGGGCTGCAAATTCCTGTGAAAGTTTGGCATCGTACAGCATTACCGGAACGATGGGGTGAATGCCGGGTTTGATGTCAAAACCGGCAGCGGTCATCTGCTCCCGAAAATATTTGGTGTTGTTTTCCAGCTTGTCCCGCAGTTCGGTTGTTTCGCTCAGCATGTCCAGTACTTTAATGGAAGCACCGGTGATGGACGGGGCCAGTGTATTGGAGAAAAGATAAGGCCTGGACCGTTGGCGCAGCAGGTCAATGATCTCCTTGTGCCCGGAAGTAAAACCGCCGGAAGCGCCGCCCAGCGCCTTGCCCAAAGTGCCGGTAATAATATCAACACGGCCCATCACGTTGTGGTGCTCATGTGTGCCTCGGCCGGTTTTCCCCATAAAACCAGAGCAATGGCTTTCATCTATCATCACCAATGCCTGGTATTTATCGGCCAGGCCGCAAATTTTATCCAACTGGGCAATGGTGCCATCCATCGAAAAAGCGCCGTCGGTAACAATAATGCGGTGCCTTAAATCTTGTGTGGTTTTCAGTTTTTCCTCCAGGTCGGCCATGTCATCGTGCTTGTAACGGTAACGCTGGGCTTTGCACAAACGCACGCCATCAATAATAGAAGCATGGTTCAGTTCATCCGAAATAATGGCATCCTGCTCATTAAACAGCGGCTCGAATACGCCTCCGTTGGCATCAAAAGCGGCTGCATATAAAATGGTATCTTCAGTCCCCAGAAATTCGGACAGCTTTTTTTCGAGTTCCTTGTGGATATCCTGTGTGCCGCAAATAAAACGGACGGACGACAAGCCGTAGCCATGTGCATCAACCGCTTGTTTTGCAGCTTCAATCACTTTGGGATTAGCAGAAAGGCCGAGGTAGTTATTGGCGCAAAAATTAACTACTTTTTTACCGCCCTGCACCGTGATATCTGCTCCCTGCGGAGACGTGATCACCCTTTCTTTTTTATATAATCCGGCCTTTTCAATTTCGGCAAGTTCTTTTTCCAATACTTGTTTTAAAGTTTGATACATGTTCTATGTGGTTTATGTTCTTTACAAATATAGATTCCGCAGTTTTGTGCATTTTGCAATGCTTCTTTTATCGCCCTAAAAACTGTATGGGTATGAATACCAATTTTATAGGGATAAAAGAAGCATTTTAGCTTTTATGAGAAACATACTGCTTAGATAATTGTGCGATCATTTCAGTTGTTATTTGAGTTAAGTCGAATTTTGGTTTCCAGCCCCAGTCTTTTCGGGCAAAACTGTCGTCAATGGATTCGGGCCAGGATGCAGCAATCGCCTGCCTGAAGTCCGGTTCAAAACTACAATGAAATGCAGGAAATGCCTCTTGGATTTTTTGAAACAGTTCGGCAGGGGTGAAGCTGATGCCGGCCAGGTTGTAGGAAGTCGTGATGCTGATCTGATCAGCAGGCGCTTCCATCAATTCTGTCGTTGCCCGTAAAGCATCTTCAATATAGATCATCGGCAATCTGCTGTCTTCCTGCAGATAGCAAATGTAGTTTTCGCCCGATAATGCCTTGTGATACATCTCCACAGCATAGTCTGTTGTGCCGCCGCCAGGCATCGACTGGTAACTGATCACGCCAGGATACCGCAGCGAACGCACGTCAACCTGGTAACGCTTGTGATAATACAGGCACCAGTTTTCGGCGGCCACTTTGCTTAATCCGTAAACCGTGGAAGGATCTAAATAAGTATGCTGCGGTGTAAGTTGATGCGGCGCGCTTTCGCCAAAAACAGCAATAGAACTGGGGATGAAAATTTTGTTCAAACGAAATTCCCGTGCCGCTTCCAGTACATTCAACAATGTTTTCATGTTGATATCCCAGGCGACTAAAGGTTTGGCTTCCCCTTTGGCAGAAAGAACTGCGGCAAGATGATAAATTTGCGTGATGCCATGCTTTTTGATCACTTTTTGAAGGGAATCAGGCTGGGTGGCATCCAGTGTTTCAAAAATAGCCGTTGGATGAAGCATTGGCTGTAGATCGGAAGCGATTACCTCATCTTCCCCGTAAATTTCCTGTAATTTTGGTAATAAAGCCGTACCAATTTGTCCGTTGGCACCAATAACCAGTAGCTTCTCTTTATTCATCCTGCAAATGTACTGGTTTACGGTTACTTTAATTTACTACCTTTTTATGGTTTTGTACACGAGTGCGGCACTTAGCAAAAACAAAATGATGTTGATAAAAAAAGGCGTGTCGGGAATGGGCTTGTAGGGAAGGATTGGAAGTTCTTGGTTAGAAGACCGAATGGCAAATTGTATTAAAGAGATAGGCTTTGTTAAAAAGTTCAATTTATATTGAGTTTGTCATTAAAAAAGTCAAGTATGTCAGTTGGTAGTTGGGTGTGAAATTCTTCCCTGTCAAATCCCTCCGGCTTCACTTTTAAACTGATAACTATCAGAGAGTTATTGGTTTTTTTCTTGCGTTTTATTATTAATTTTTCTTTAGTAGTGCTTCGGCCTTGACATTTCATCCGCCTTGCGCTTTTGGTGCCTAAGCGTTGAAAATGGGATGGTGTGCGAACAAGCGGTTTTTCCATCATTTTAATATTGGAGTTAATAAATTGTAAATCAATTGAATAATAGGGCTGTACTTAAAATTCAGAGATATATAAGTGGGTTACACCTATGCAATTAGGAAACTGATTATTTCTTCCTTAATGTGTTTACTTTGGAGTTATGTAGCAGGAAAAATCATCGTATTTCAAAACTTTGCACCAAAACCGAAATAGAAACTCCGACCAATCGCAGGGATGATACCTGGTCCCGGATATTCATTCGTTCGTACCGTGAAGTATCTTGCATCACCCAGGTTGTTGATGCCGAACTTGAAATTGTATTTTCCTAAGTGAACAGCCGATGACCAATCCAATACCTGATAGGCTGGGATAAGGCCAACCGCCGGGTCATCGCTTTTTTCCGTATTTGTGGCATCACCAAAGGATTTTGCGGTATTGCTTACCAGAAAGGTTGTGGAAAATACATGGTATGTATAAGTCGTGCCAAAACGGTTTATGGTTTGCGGGGCATACTCTACCGATTTACCGTTAAAATCACCGGATACATATTTCGCGTTGATATAGGAGAAGGAGTTATAAAAACTAAACTCACCGATCTTGCTTTGAGGAAATAAGGCTTTAGTCAAATTATTAAACTCCACATAAGTTTCTGCACCCTTGTGTACACTATTGGCAATATTGGTGCGAAATAAGTAAGAACTACCATTAGCATCAAATTCCTGGGTTACCCCGATCCGATTATTGTAACGTAGGTAAAACCCACTGACATCAAAATTCAGGTAATTTTTAACGGAACCCCGCCAGCCTAAATCCGAATTATAACCATTGGCATCTTTCAGGTTAGGGTCAATTTTAGTTGCCGACCCGAACGGCGTCAATAGGTCATAGGTTACCGGGCGGTAGGCTTGTGAGATATTCGCATAAACATTCGTTGTTGGCGTGGTTATGAATTGCGCCCCAATGCCAAATAAAACGAATGAACGGTTCTTTGAACCGTGCGCATTTTGCGTTACATCATTATTGATGTAACCATCTGTGGTCGAGTTCAGGTATTCATAACGAAAGCCCGGAGTAATTGATAAACGCTTACCGATATGAAAGATGTTTTCTATAAAGGGGGCAATATTAGTTGTTGTAAAGTCGAGGTTATAACCATAATGAGGGTCTAACAACGTCAGGTCAAAATCTGATCCGGTTGTGCCTAAGCCACCGCCTTCTCGTTTCATCTTGCCATAAAAAAAGCGGATACCTCCGGCAAGAGTATTCTTCATTTCACCGTTCCCGTAGTCAACAGTTAGGCGGGCCTCGGTGGTACTGGCATGAAATATTTCTCTTTGCACCTCACGGTTTACGGGTTGCAACGTAACCGTACTGATACTGTCAGGCGTACCGGGGCCACCATCTTCATTTTTCCAAACCAGGTTTCTTGAACTGAACTGGTAAGCGGTTTTTAAAGAAAGTTTTAAAAATGCGGAAAGCTGCTCATCCAGCTTACCGGTGACTATATTCCAGGGGCTGTTCAGCCAGTTTCTCGCCCGATAAGACGCGCGGCTGTCTAAAGCGAACTGTTCATCGTCAAAACCACCCGGCATGTGGATACGGTTCCGTAAAATGGAATATTCTAATCCGAGTTTCAATTTCTCGTTTGCCTGGAAATTGACACCGGCAAAACCGGAAAGCTGCTGAACATCGGAGTTTGGCCGCCATCCCTGTATGGATTTGTATTGCAAAAAGCTATAATAGTTCCATTTCCCTAATTGACCGCCGGCCGATATAAACGAATTGTACAGGCTGAAGCTTCCGCCTGTTTGCTGAATATTGATTTCCAAAGGATTGTCTGTAGGCCCTTTTTTTAGAATGTAATTGATGACACCACCGAATTGGGGGCCGAATTGTAAGGAAGCCGCGCCCCTGGTCACTTCCACTCTTTCCACGGCTTCTAATGGCGGTAGGTAATACGTTTCTGGATACCCAAAAATATCAGCCGCCACATTGTACCCGTTTTGACGGGTATTCGTTTCGACAGATTGCGTAGGATTTAAACCGCGAAACCCGATCCCGTTGGACGGGAAACCGCTGCCTTCGGTTTCCGAATAATTAGCACCGGGGATACGCCCCAAAATTTGCCGGGGGTTGTTTTGCGCGGTATTGGCGTTTAAACTGTCTAATATAATAACTTCTGTTTTCTTGCCTGAATAGATCACCCCATCATGGACATCATTGAGATACCCCATGCCTTTGATCGCCTTGTAACCCTTAATGACCACTTCAGTCAATTGTTTGGTATCGGTTGCCAATATAAAATCGGCAACAGCAATTTTACCCGGCTGTAGTATGACTTGTTGTGCTGTGGGCTGATAACCACCTTGTATCAATACATTAGCGGTATAATGGCCTGCTTTCAAATGCTGAAAAACATATTCGCCTCGTTCATTACTTAAAACGGTTGTGAATAAACCTTTCAAAGAAACGGCAATACCTGAAAGGGCTTCATTTTTCTCATTGGTGATGCGGCCTTTTAATACTGCTTCCGTTGAAATTTGAGCAATTCCCATTTGCGGTGCCATAAACAATAAGGTTATAACAAGGCTTGCGTTATTAACTGCCAATTTCAAAGTACGTATTGGTGTTTTCATATTTATTTAGACTAATTATAAACAGTGCAAAGAAAATAAATTTTCCTTGGAATTGAAATTATTTTTAATAATTCTAAATAACTTCAACTGGTATTAATGTCGCCATATAAAAAACAGAGCATTAGCACTTAATCAGCACCTAAACAAGAAAATTTTTACAGTAAAGAGCCTCATGACATAATAAGTGATTATTTCATATTAACTCACCTTACGCAAAAAAGCTATAAATTAGGGGATATAAAAAAGGGGGGATTGTGGAAAACTTTGTGGATTTATATACAGATTATTTGATCAGTTCAAGTTCTTATACCACAGCAACGGGGATGGGTTCATTGTTGTCAATCAAGCACGATAAAATCACACGTGAGTTGGCACAGGGGGCTTACGACAGTAAGTTTTTGTGGAAATACGCAAAGCCATATGTTCAGGAATTAACGCAATCCAAAGACATGGTCATTTTAAGTTTTGATGATTCGATAGAGGAGAAACAATACACGGATGAGAGTGAGCTGAATTGCTGGCATTATGACCACGTGTTCAAAAGATCGGTAAAGGGGGTTAATTTTTTAACGGCCTTGGTGGAGGTTAGCGGAATGCGGTTGCCCTGCTCGGTAGGGTTCGTAAAAAAGACATCTGGGAAACGGACTCAAAAACAGGTAAAAGGAAGCGTAAAAGCAGCAAAACAAAGAATGAACTGTTCAGGGAGATGTTACGGGAATGTAACGGCAAGTTGCATTTTGATTATGTAGTGGCCGATAGCTGGTATTCATCGGCTGAAAACATGCGATGTCTGAAAGAGGGATTAAACACCAGTTTCGTTGTTGCACTGAAGGGCAACCGGAAAATAGCCTTATCATTAGCAGACAAACAAAATAAAACATACATAAGTATTGAAACATTACAGCCGGGACAGCAGACCGTGGAGATTTGGCCCGAAGGGTTGGATTTTCCGCTGTTGCTTGTAAAGCAAGTCTTCAAAGACGAGGATGGTACAGTCGGCGAGTTGTACCTGGCTTGTAATGATTTAAGCTTATCGTATGACCAGATTACTACAATCTACAAAAAACGGTGGGGAGTAGAAGAATATCATAAATCCATAAAAAGCAATACGGGATTTGCAAAATCCCCGACAAAAAAAATTAAAACCCAGACCAATCACTTTTTTTTATCTATTGTAGCGTACATAAAATTAGAGTGGTTAAAGCAGAGGACGGGAAAAAACCACTTTTCAATGAAAACCCAAATCTACTTAGCAGCCCAGCAAGCCGCTTATGCAGAACTCAAATTGTTATCAACACCATGCGCAGCTTAAACTTGATTTCTCGAATGTTTTTGCGTAAGGTGAGTAATTACTTATCAGTAATTTGTTTAGCGACCAAAAATCAGAATTACTTGTAGCACAGTTAACGTTCGTTTGTTTTAGAAAACGTTAAGAAAACAAAAAACATCTTTCAATACACTTTCCAAATACATCCGTTTGCTGCAGATAGGCGACTACATTACACCACGCGCTATCGCGCCGGGTTCCATTACGCCGCCAGCCTCGCTGCCTTTGCAGGAATGAAATTCGCTGTCGCTCATAACATACCTGCTCAGCCCAACAGCCGAATTGTAGCAACATCTCTATTTCACCGCATCCGGCAAAGTTACCGACCAGCGGACTGAAATGTAAAGGCTATATGAACGAAGCATTTGTATTTTTTTTTAGGGTGCTTCGGCCTTGACATTTCATCCGCCTTGCGCTTTTGGTGCCTAAGCGTTGAAAATGGGATGATGTGTTAAACGAATAAAAGGAAATTATTGGTTTAAGGCATTCATGAACCTTTCAGGGTAGCGGGTACCAGAGCCGATTCCGGCTGGCATGATAGCTTCGATGCTTTTTAATTCTTTGCTGCTGAGTTGTACATTTTCGGATGCAATGTTTTCTTCAAGATATTTTATGCGTTTGGTGCCTGGGATAGTAATAATATCTTCACCCTGTGCAAGCACCCACGCAATTGCTAATTGCGACGGAGTACAGCCTTTTTCTTCAGCCAGGATTTTGATCTTTTCTACCAGCTCAAGATTTTTGTAAAAGTTTTCACCCTAATAACGTGGCATGTTGCCGCGATTGCCTTTGATATCTTCCGGTGTTTTAAATTCCCCGCTTAAAAAGCCCCGGCTTAATGGAGCATAGCCGACCAGTCCTATACCGAGTTCTCGGATTGTTGGCAGCACTTCCGCCTCGATATCCCGGCTCCAAAGATTATATTCATTCTGCAGCGCTGTGATGGGATGAACAGCAGCGGCCTTACGGATACTTTCGGCAGATGCTTCTGAAAGACCTATATAACGAATAATACCTTTTTCGACAAGTTCGGCCAGCGCACCTACAGTATCTTCAATTGGGACATTTGGATCCACCCGCGCAGGGTATGAGCGAATCGAAACTAAAGCGATTGTTTAAACAGGTATTTGGAAACACCATTTACAACTATTATCAAACTATGCGAATGAAGGAAGCTGCTTATCTGTTAAAACATGAAAAGCAATCTGTATCTAAAGTAGGATATGCTTTGGGTTTTAGCAATCTTAGTCATTTTACAAGAATGTTTGAAGAACATATTGGAATGAAGCCTAAGAAGTTTTCTGTGTCATAAAAGTTTGTTGGGATGGTAGTATAAACAATAGTTTAAAATATTGTAGGCTGCAATTGTATGACGCACAACGAGCAGGGCTTGCTGCAGGGCTGGTATTCATTGAACGTCAAGCTTGGAACCGCTGCTGAATAAAGATACAAAAGCACAAGTTTACAAACAAAAGTCCAGCAAATGTTTGTCCAGCCCAAGCAAAAGCACAATAGCGATAAAATGCCCATTGCTCTTCCGTCTGCCAGCCTTGCAGCAAGCCCCATGTTAGCGGTAGTGGTATTTCCCGGTTGGCAAGTCTAATTAAACGATTGTCTAAATTTCAATGGCGAAAAATTAGTTTTACTTTTAAATAAAGTGCTGAATGACTGTGAATATTCAAAGCCTAATTGATAGGCAATTTCGCTTACAGACAAGTCAGTGGTAGATAATATTTCTTTTGCCTTGTCAATTAATTTGTCTTGTATATGTTGCTGTGTGCTTTTTCCTGTCAATACTTTGAGTAAACTGCTTAAATAGTTGGGGGATACGTTTAATGTTTCGGCAATAAGCTGAACACTTGGCAAGCCTTTTTCTGTCAAATTTTCGGTAACAAAATATTGATTAAGCATTTCTTCTAATCGGGTTAAGATTTGATGATTTACTTTTTTACGGGTAAGAAATTGTCGATTATAAAATCTTTCTGAATAACTAAATAGTAATTCTAATTGAGCTATGATAACATTATCGCTAAATTTATCAATGTTAGAATGATATTCTTGCTCAATGAATTTTAGAATATTTACAATCATTGTTTCTTCTTTTTCTGAAAGATGCAAGGCTTCATTTGCAGCATAATCAAAAAAATCGTATAACTTAATGTTTTTAGCAAGTGAAGTATGCCAAAAAAAGTCAGGATGAATAAGTAACATCCAACCACTGTACTTCACTTCTTCATTTGTTTCTAATGAAAGGATCTGATTGGGTGACATAAATCCCAATATTCCTTCGTCAAAATCAAATAACTGCTGGCCATATCTAAATTTAATTTCACCAGTTAATTGTCTTTTAAGTGAAATAAAATAAAAATCAAATAACCAACTAATCTTTTCATTAGCAAGTATGGGCTTTACTGTGTCCAGATTTACTACGCTTATCAATGGATGCTCGGGCTTAGGAAGTCCGATGGTTTGAAGATATTGGCTAATGGTTTTAAACCTATTTGGCTGTGCATTTTTCATATTACAATTTACTTATTTTTTGTTATAAGCAGCAGCAAATTCTTTGGCAAAATCTTTCAGTTTTACTTTACCTAAAACAGGGCGATGTTTGTAATAATCTTCGTAAATCAAACCTGTACGACTTGCCACACCCATTTCAACTATTCCTTTTGCAAATTTTTCATTGATACCTTGTTTAATCATTGCATTGGTTAGCATTTTATCAGAAATTTTGCCGTGTTTCAAATAGGGTTTACCAATTGCTTCACCCAATATCTTTGCCACTTCATTACAACTCAATTCCTCACTGGCTATATAGCGTAATGGTCTTCCATTAAATGGTTTTTCCATTTCTTCAACAATTGTACTTGCAATATCTAATGGAGACACCAGCAAGTTTACAACTTCGCCACCATAATTAGCCATTATCACACCTCTTTTACCACTTAATAAACCGCCAATGCCATAATGTTGCAAGGCCATTATCCCACCAATAAAACCCTTGCTTAATGTTTTAATAACTTCAATATTAGCCAGTAAATTGTAATAAAACCCAACAGGTCGCATAAATTTAATAGACACATCGACTGGTAATTGTTTCAAAATATTTTCAGCAACATAATGTAATTCTAAAAGACCTACACCTTTGTCAGTATGAGCACCAATGCTACTTAGATGCACTATTTTTTTTACACCCGATTGCTCAACTGCTTTTTTGTAGCTGCTTACTATTTCTTTGGTGTCTTGAATTATATCAAAATCTTTATTAAACATATTTACTGGGTTGCCAGGCTCCATCAAATAAACTATATCAGCACCAGTAAAAGTTTTAGCAAGAAAGTTTACGTCCTTCACTGAACCAATAGCAGCATTTGCCCCTAATGCTTCAATGTCTTTTTGTCTGTCGGCTTTACTGCTGATAACCGTAACCGAATGTCCTTTTTGCACCAACTCAATGGTTAGTGGCTTGCTAATATTCCCAAGAGAACCTGTTATTATTATTTTCATTTTTTCTAATTTTATTTGATGCAAAGTTCCGCAACAAATAAGAAACAGAGGTAAGCTAATCTACTTTTGTTGTATGAAAATATAAGGTCGGATTTGTTGATTGTCAATGCTTGGTCGTGTCGCATACCATTACCGCTAACGCTTGTATTGACGCACTTTTAAGCACGTCTGTTATAAATCTAAATTTTAAATTACAGAAAAATTTATAGTTCCTAACTAAAGTATCTATTCATCATTAAAACTTAGCAGTCTTGTCTTTGATAGGCTTTATAAACCTCACCCTTCCTTTTTTACCAAAACCCTTTTCATACTTCGATAAGCCAAAGCCGTACTGATCAAAACGAAAATGGCGCCGACAAAAAATGGTGCGCCGGGAATGGGCTTGTAGGGAAGGGTTGGAAATCCTTGGGTTAAAAAACCGGATCATAAATTGTATTAAAGAGAAGAGATAAGCTTTATTAAAAGTTCAATTTATATTGAGTTTATCATTAAAAAAGTCAAATATATCCGTTGGTAGTTGGTTGTGAAATTTTTCCCTGTCAAACCCTTCCGGGTCAGTAGATGGTAGAAATTTAGGGTTTTTCATTGTTTCCGGAAACGGGCTTAAAAATGAAAAATGTCCTGCATTTTTTATTTCCCTGAATGTAACCAGTGATTTGTCAGGGATACTTTTTAGAACCACTTCTGCGTTCCAGGCCGGCGTGATATGGTCATGTTCTGCAGTGAGCATAAAAATTGGAACAGTTACTTTATCTAAAGCGTTCAAAAACCAACCCGTTCCTGGTGCAAGTAAAACAATGGCTTTAACCCTCGAATCTGCTGAAACTTCAACTTTTTGTCCCTCTCTTGTCCAGGGTACGCCTCCTGCTAAAGCCAAAGCGGTATAACCACCCATCGAATGCCCGATAACGCCAATTTTGTACTGTGCAATATTATTATTGAATCCAATTTCCGAAAGTAAAGCATCAATCGTCAAACTGATATGTCTTGGCCGGTTGATAAGATTTTCAATTGTGTTCTCTAATGCATTGTTGTTGCGATTATTTCCATGATGCTCAACCGAAGCAACGATGTATCCATTCTTTACCAAATGGGTGCCAATTGTCCGATACAAAAGATGTGAACCGCCATTCCCATGTGAAATAACAATAAGCGGATATTGTTCCTGGATTATAGCTGCCTCCGGGCTTACATCCATAATATAAGGTTCAAAAGATGTTGGTGTTGGAGGCTCGTAAGTAGGATATTGCACCAAGACATTGAATAAAATGTCCTTGGTTTCATCTTTGACTTTGATTTGTTTGCTTCCTACAAAAGTCTCCGATTGTTTAGTTTCCATTTTTGCTGTCTTACTTAAATATGACTGATCTATAAACCTCATCCTCCCTTCTTCATCAAAACCCTTTTCATACTTCGATAAGCCAAAGCCGTACTGATCAAAACCAAAATGGCGCCGACAAAAAACGGTGCGCCGGGAAACAGAAATAAGGACTATTTTTAATTTAAGTATTTATGGATATAAAATTACATTGATTGAAAGCCATGCTGTTTTTATACCTCTCTAAATAATAAACAATTTAGTTGTAGGTAATCTACTTTTTACCTTCACTTAACTCCTGAATTGCTTTTTCAATTCTTCTTTGCCGGGTTTCTTCTGTTTTTGCTTGCCCAATTGGCAAAACATAACGCTGCTGGTTGCTGTAGGAAAGCTGTTTAAAAAACGTCTTAGCTTCCAAATTTTCTTCCAATGCTTTTTTAAAATCGTCTGGCAATATTACTTCTCTTGGCTGCGTATCCAGTTCTAATTGCACCGTTACCTGGTCGCCGCCTTTTATTCCTGTCTTGCTTCGGATATCTGCGCTTACGCCAATCATAAATTCACCGCCCATTACCGCAATCGTATTTCTGTACGTGTAATTATTTACGGTAATGGTTACCGGTGGTTTTTTTCCTGCACCGAGTTTTTCAACGATTTCATTAGGGACACAAATGCCGGTGTTGTTTCCAATTTGAAGTATGGTTGTATCAAAGGTTAGTTTGTTTTCTTCTGGCATTAGTTTCAGTATTTCATGTTTAATAAAGATTATAAATCTAAAGCTCAAAAGACCGGATTACAAATCCGGACTAGCAGAAAGTTATCAGAATTAACTCTTATTAGGAAAACGGAGCGAAATGGCGTAGTGGAAATCAAATTGTTTTTAATGTTGATGCTTCTTTTATCAGATAGAATTTTGAGATCCTTTTTTTTACTGAATTAAAAGCCTTAAAAAATTAATTAGAAATATGTAGCCCAATAAAGCCTTGTTTTAAGTTCAGACTAACACGTGAACTTTAGAATTGAAACTTTCTGTTCAAATAATTTAAAACAGTTTGTGCTGCGTTGACAACAAACATTGCTTCATCTTCTTCCAACAATTCTTCATTTGGATGTGACAAGCTTGCTTTATTTCTTATAGGGTTTAATTTATCAAGTGTAATACTAAAAGAATTTATAATATGATCTATATCATGTTGTCTTGGTCCTGTAAGTTTTAAAGCTGGATGATTTATTTTAAGTTTTTTAAACACTTGCGTTAATGTATCATTTTCGTCAACATCAATCTGAGCTTGTTTGCAAACCTGTTTTAAGTATCCATGTAATGTTGTATGGATTCTATCCACGCCACTTGTTGCTCCATTTGCCTCGATTAAAACTCTCGTATCTTGAATTGCTCTTTCGACAACACTATTTGTAATAACTAACTGATCAATCGAAACTTTTTTTTCACCTTCTAATCGTCTAATGCATTCTTCTATTGTGAAGAATAGTCTTTGTTTAACCTGCCTTTGATCTTCAGGAAAAAAGTCAATAGGATATTTTTTTAAAACTCCTTTTAAAATTTTTGCTTGGGTTAACGCATCTGAGTTTTCGAGGATAGCTAAAAATTTTTGTCTTGTTGTTCCTTCATAAGCTGCCGGAGAAACATCGAGATCACAGAAGTAAGGATAGAATTCTTCATGTGTTCGATAAGAAAAGTCACCGAGATAACCACCACTTACACCGATGTAGCTATTTGTAATCATAAATATTTCAGGCCTTGTAAGCATTATAAAGTAAAAATAGTTTTTTTCGCCAGTCTATTACGATCTCAAACACTTCAGATAATTTCCAGTTAACGCTTAGAATGGTTAGGCCTGTAAAAATTGGAGAATTTTCTATTCTATCAAAATCATTCAGCTTAAAACTTTCAAGAATGTCTTTAGTTCCTTTATGGAGTTCGTTATCGTCTTTATGTTTTGAATAATTTGCAAGGCTAATTATTAGCTCAATGCTCGATCTATCAAAAGTATTTAAATTTGTTTTAACCTTGTAATATTGCGCTTTATTAATATTCCCAAAGAAATCTTTAATACTTCCGTTGATATAGTTTTGGAAAGCAATAAATGCTAAACCATAAATTGGTTCTGTTTCCTCTAAAAACCAGTCACCGTCATACCAATGAACTTCTTTAATTTTGGTTTGTAGAAACAGAATTGAACTGTCAAGTCCTTTTATAATTTGGTTTAAACTCTCACATCTGTAATCTACTTTTCTCCAATCTGTCTTTATATTTTCTATAGTCATTTGCATTGTCCAATTATAATTTAAGGATTAACCCGTATAGACTTGGCATGTGCCATTCCAGTATAAACTTAATCGTACTAATTACATCCACCCTCAACTTCCTTCTTCACCGAAACCCTTTTCATACTTCGATAAGCCAAAGCCGTACTAACCAAAACCAAAACCGCACCAACAAAAAACGGTGCGCCGGGAAACAGAAAAGGGGTTTTGGTACTGGTAAAATAGGCAAACAAACTGGTCATCATCACGGGTGCAAAAATGGTGGTGGCGCTCATTAAACTGGTTAGGGCACCCTGCAATTCGCCTTGTTCGTTTGGCGGTACAAAGCCCGACATGGTGCTTTGTAAGGCCGGGCCTGCAATGCCGCCCAGCGAGTAGGGGATGATAAACAGGAACATTTGCCAGCCATGAAAGGCAAACGCAAAGAGGAACAGGCCAAGACTATACAGGATAAAGCCGACGTAAATGCTTTTTTCGGCACCCAGTTTTGGGATCGTCCATCGGATCACGACCGTTTGTACTAAGGCCGTCATCAAGCCCACAAAACCAAGCGAGTAGCCAATAACAGCTTCGTTCCACTTAAACTTTTCCATGCCGTAATAACTCCAGGTGCTTTGCATGCCGTTGTTGGCTGTGTAAAGCAGGATCAGCGAAATCACCAGTCCGCTGATGGCCGGATATTTTCTTAATTGCAGTAAAGCACCAACCGGATTGGCTCGTTTTAACTCAAAAGACCGACGGTTTTCGGGAGAAAGCGATTCGGGCAAAACAAAAAATCCGTACAAGGCATTGAGCAGGCTTAAACCGGCAGCAGCCATAAAAGGAACGCGGGAACCATATTGACCGAGTAAACCGCCAATCACCGGGCCAATAATAAAACCAAGGCCAAAAGCACCGCCGATGAGGCCGAAGTTTTGGGCGCGTTTTTCCGGGGTGCTGATATCAGCAATATAAGCCGAAGCGGTGGTAAAACTGGCACCGGTGATCCCGGCGATCATCCTTCCCACAAACAACCAGCCGATACTGGGCGCAAAGGCCAGGAAAATATAATCCATCCCGAAGCCCAAAAGCGAAAACAATAGCACCGGCCTTCTGCCAAAACGGTCGCTCAAATTGCCCAGCACCGGTGCAAACAGAAACTGCATGATGGCGTAAGCAAAAGTAAGCCAGCCGCCAATCACAGAAGCCTGACTCAAACCACCGTGGATCAGTTCGGCAATGAGCTTGGGCATTACCGGGATGATGATGCCAAAGCCGGTTACATCGATCAGCAGGGTAACAAAAATAAAACCGAGAGCTGCTTTGCGCGAGGAAGCCATAAGCTTAATAGATTAAGGTTTAAATTGATGACCAGTCCTAATTTAATTAAGGGCATCCCTAAAACCCGTATTATTTGTTTGGCCTCACCTTTAATTCCTCTCCATTGGAGAGGAAAAGGAGCGTTTTTAGAGATGCCCTTAAGTTATAATCATTTTGCTAAGATAGTTACTGATTTGGATTTTGGAAGATTGACTATGATCCAATTGTAAACGGATAATGTTTGAATGGAATTTGTCATGCCGAACTCGTTTCGGCATCTCTCGTGAAGCAATTATTTAGCTTGCGGGATCCTGAAACAAGTTCAGGATGACAAACAGGTTCAGGATGACAAGAAAATTAGGAACGCACAGTGCAAAAACGAAACCTTTTCAAACCAAATGTAAATCACAAGCGCAGTATTTTACAGGATACGACGAGGGAAAAGAACGAATTTTAGGTGATAAAAGAAGCATTTATAAAACAATGCTATTTCCAGGTGTTCCTCAAAAACCTAATCCAGTTTTTATGTAAAATATTTTCAATATCAGCAGCAGTATAACCGCGTTCACCCAACAATTGATTTAATTTTTGCAGATCGGCAATCGTTTCCAAGTCATAAGGGCATTGTTCGCGGCCAAAAGCGCCGTCCAGGTCAGAACCGATACCAACATGCAAACAATTTCCGGCCAGCTGGCAGATGTGGTCCAAATGATCTATCACTTTGTTCAGGTTGCATTCCATCGTTTTCGGGTCTGATTTTCCTCTTGCCCATCCTGGAACCAGCATCCAGGCATCCATGGCACCGCCAACAACAGCACCGCGTTCAATCAGTGCTTTAATTTGTTCATCGCTAAACTGCCGGTTGTGGTTTACTATAGCGCGGCAATTGTTGTGGCTGGCCCAAACTGCGCCGTTAAAATGATCCAAAGCTTCCCAAAAACTGTCGTCACACAAATGCGTGGTATCTAAACTGATGTTCAATTCTTCCATTTTGCGCAGCAGTTCATGTCCCTTCGGTCCCATAAAACCAGTGGCATCTGTGCCTTGCGCGTACCGGCCCGGGCCATAATGTGCCGGACCAACAGCGCGCAACCCATCCTCGTAAGCTTTTTCCAGGTGCTGCATGGAAAGGATAGAATCCGCGCCTTCCAGACTCAACATATAGCCAATAGGTTTTTTTTCTGCGGAGGAATCATCAGCCCACAAAAGCAAATGCTTTTCCAATGATTGCAAATTATTGATCTGTACCATCTCGCCTGCAAATTCCATGGCCTTGTACCAGGCCAGCTGTCCCTGCGTTTGTGCCCAGGCCTGTTCCGGAGAATGCCAGCCGGGCAGCGGATTATCAGGTGCAACATAACGGGCAATCTGTGTGGCTACCACCAATCCGATATTGCCTTTCCGCAGTTCCGGCAAAGAAACAACGGCGTTTCCACGGTCTGGTTTATCCTTCAAACCTTTTTCCCGGGCATTGATTTCTGCAACAGGTTTGGTCAGATCACGGTTCCATTCCAACGCGTTCATACTTAGGTCAAGGTGTGCATCAACGATCAGCATAAATTTTTTAGATTGATAGTTTACGGTTGCGGGCGATGGTTTCCCAAGTTCCTTTTATCTGATGCTTTTCAACAGTGGTTGCAAACTGATGTAAAGCAACCGTTGGACAAATGTGATACGGCAATCCATATAAAACATCACCGATCTGATAGCTATGGTTTTCCCCGGCATCGGCCACCAAATGCTCTTCACTGTGGCTCACAAGTCTCAAATCAGGCGCATTTAAAAAACGGATACGATGTTGTAGGTTACTTTCTGATGCAACCGATTTATGGCCCAGGTCTAAACAGATTTTAGTTGCATCCGGAAGCGAGATCACGCGGGCCACCAGCAAAGCGGCAGGTAAAAAAGCTTGTTCTGAGAAATGCTGCCGGTAACCATCGTCCCAATAAATAAACGTACCGGGACTGCATTCCACCTCCTTCTCTAAAGCATAAAAAGGAAAAGTCGGGGTTCCTCCGGCGATGATCTTTGGTTCCTGGAATCCTTTTGAAATCAGATCTTGCTGTACTGTTTTTACCTGCATAAAAGAAGTATGCCAGTGTTGCCTTCTGGTTTCCGGGTTTGGGTCATGGAGGTGCCCGTCGTAAGCGTGTAAACCTATTGGCGTTAATGCTTCTTTTAAGGCACAAAACTGGTAAAGTGCAACTGCTTTTGCCGGATCAACCCCGGTTCTGTTCATGCCGATATTCAAATCGATATAAACCGTAACTTTTAGGTTTAGGCCGAAAGCAGCATCATTTAAAATTTTTGCCGATGTTTGATTGTCCACCAGACACGAAAAAAGTGTTTCCGAAAAAGTTTTGATCAACTTTAAAAAACGGTCAACCGAAGCACCAACAATCGGGTAAGCCAGCAACACATCCGGTGCTTTTGCGCGGCCAAGCATTTCGGCTTCTGCAATTGTAGCACATTTAAATTTGGTGATGCCGCTTTTTAGCATCAGCAAAACAGGTTCGATAGCTTTACAGGTTTTTACATGGGGACGAAGGCGGGAAACATCACCGATCGAGCTGATTAACAAGTTGATATTGTATTTTACACGATTAGGATAGATTGTAAGTGCCGGTGTGTTTAGGCTTTCGGTATTTTCTATCCAATACCAGGATTTGGTTTGCATGCTTCTTTTATAGGATATAAATTGGCGTTACTTCCAAAAGTTGTTAAGCAATTTCCAACCCTTCAACCCGCTCGAAGTGCTTTTTGTTAAGTGTTACAATTGGCAGTCCTTCGACTACACAAGTAGCAGCTATGAAAATATCCCTAAACTCGATTAACTGATTTTTTGCTTTAAGCTGACGAAAAATTTCGGCTGCTTGAAGCGAAACTTCAAAGTCAAATGGGAGAATGGTTATGTCTTTAATCAGTAATTCGATGTTCTTTTCTTTGTCTTTTGTAGCTGCCCCACAATAAATTTCATATATAGAAACAGCAGATATAAAAAGCTTTTCATTTCCTTGCAAAAGCTGGTAGAACTTAGTTGATAGTTTGTCTTTGGTCCGTAAATGCTCAATTAAAATATTCGAATCCATTACCATTAAGCAGGTTTTAAACTGTTAAAGGCTTCTCTGGCTTCTTCAATCGGTTTCAAATCTTCATCACTCCAAACAGGCATTTCAGCTATCTTTTTTCTGTGGGCTTCCATATCCATTTTTTCCTGTTCAATAGTTACGCCCAATTCCTTCAGCAATTCTTTTACTAAGGCACTCTTTCTTTTCGTTACGTAGATAATCAGCTTTTCCATATCTCAAATTTACTAAATTTATCATTAAAGGATAGATGCTGTTTTTATCGATAAAAAATCTCAAACCGATCTTACCATAATTCCATCAAAGCTTCGATTTCAACCGGAATATTATCAGGTAACGAACCCATCCCAACGGCACTGCGTACACCGATGCCGTTTTCCTCGCCCCAAATTTGTGCAAAAAGTTCGCTGCAACCATTGATGACAAAAGGATGTTTTTCAAAATCAGCAATACAATTGACCATGCCCAAAACTTTGACCACACGTTTTACTTTGTCCAAACTTCCCAAATTGGTTTTGATGGTGGCTAAAATGGCAAGTCCAACTTGCCGCGCGGCCAGTTTTCCTTCTTCCTGGCTTATCGTTTCGCCAATGCGGCCGATGATCAAACTTTTATCATTTTGAACAGGGCCATGACCGGAAATGTACAGATACTTTCCGTCTATCAAACAAGGTTTGTAAACGCCCAATGGTTTTGGTGCAGGCGGAAGCGTTAAACCTAATTGCCCGAAACGCTGATCTGCTGTTGAATTTTCCATGCTGTTTTTATCGTTATAAAATAGTGTTTAAAAGAAGTACTCCGATCAGCCCGACCAGGGAAACGATGGTTTCCATGATGGACCAGGACAAAAAAGTGTTTTTTATACTGAGGTTGAAGTATTCTTTAAAAAGCCAGAAACCCGAATCATTGACGTGCGAAAAAGCCAAACTTCCGGCCCCGACGGCCAGCACCATCAGGTTGGGGTTGGTGTGCGAGGAAAGCATGATCGGCAAAATAATGCCAACCGTAGTTAAACCGGCAACCGTTGCAGAGCCAACGCAAACGCGGATGGTTGCGGCAATCAGCCAGCCTAAAATCAAAGGTTGGATGTGCAGGTTTTGCAGTAGTCCGGCAAATTGCGAATTCACGCCGGTATCGGTCAGTACTTGTTTTAAAGCGCCCGAACCGGCGATAATGAGCAGGATGGAAGCAATATCTTTTACGGCATCTGTATAAAAACCCATGATCTTTTGCATGCTTTTGCCCTGAAAAATTCCGATGGAAAAAGTGGCATAAGTCAGCGCAATGATCAGCACAACGGAAGGTGCGGCCAAAAAAGCAATGAGCGGATGAAAACGGGAACCGGCAGGAGAAACAAAAGAAGCAACCGTTGTGCCCATCAGCAGTAGAACGGGCAGAACGGCTGTAAAAAAACTATTGAACGAACCTGGCAATTGGCTTTCGGGCAGTTCCTCGGCCACAAAAGCTTTGAGCGGATGGGAAGGCATTTTTTTTAAAGTGCCCGAAAAAACCGGACCGGCAATAATGATGGCAGGTATGGCGAGCACGATCCCATAAAACAAAGTCAGGCCCATATTGGCATGAAATTGCACCACCAAAGCCGAAGGAGAGGGATGCGGCGGCAGAAAACCATGTGTAACCGAAAGTGCGGCCAGCATGGGCAAACCAACGGCAACGGCGGGCAGTTTGTATTTGTAAACCACCGAAAAAATAAGCGGCACCATCAGCACAAATCCAATCCCGTAAAAAAGCGGGATGCCGATGATAAAACCAATCGTCATCATGGCCCACTGGATGTTCTTTTTCCCGGCAGCATTTACAATAACGGCAGCAATGCGCTGTGCGGCTCCGCTTACAGCCACCAACTTGCCAAACATGGCACCCAGTGTGATCAATATGACCAAAGACGATAAAATATCACCGATGCCTTTTTCTATCGAACCGGCAATTTTATCCAAAGGAATGCCTAATAATATTCCAGCTATAATTGCAATGAGCAAAAAGGCCAGAAAAGGATGGACTTTGCAGGCGCTGATGAGGACGATTAAACCTGCAATACAGATAATGATGATAAAAAAAGTCATCCGGTAAATATTAGTTTGCTATAAGATCATCTGTTAAAAACAAAATGCCCTCGAACAAAAGTATTGGAATCTGTTGTTTTAAAAAGGCTGTTTTAAAAAAATGAACTGTAGCAGCTTGTAAATAAACAACAACAACAAGGCAAAAAACACAAGCAGCACCAAAAAGATCATGATCAAAACACCTGTTCCGTTTCCCTGGTGCCTGCCTTCCTCGTAATGTTCTTTCAATAATTTGATGTTCCGCGAATTGGCTTTGTAGTAAAAATCAAATACTTGCCCAATAAGCGGTATGGCACCAATAATAGCATCTAAAAAGATATTTAAAAGCATCAATATCAGTACTTTTCTGCTTACGCCATGCCTGGCCATTACCCATACCAGCGCTGCTGCCACTAAAAAACCGGAAATATCGCCGGCAATAGGGATCAGGTTGATCACAGGGTCTAACCCAAACCTGAACTTTGTTCCCGGAAACCTGAATTTTTCATCTAACAGATAGGCTACACGTTCCACCCATTTTAATTTTCCTGTTAAATTCGCCTCTTTTAAATTTTTCATCAGTATAATTCGTTTTTTAATAGCGATGAAGCTTCTTGAGCCTCATTCATTTATGTTTTTAGCGGTGGCTCATTGAGGTTTCATTTACTGTATTGATCATTAGGCTCCCCGGAAGATGACAAGGTATAAAACTTTAACACTTTTCCCTTATGTATTTCCACATAACGTGGATAAAGGAATGGGCCTTTCTTTCTCAAAATTCCCCAAACGGGATTTCTTTGGGGTTTGTTGATTTGAAATATCATCATTTCCGCGCTTCTATTTGTTTTTCTTTTCGGTAGATGGCTTTATCCTGATGTTTCTTTTAGAACAAAAAATCCGTCTATTCTGGAAAATAGTTGAACGTGCAAGAACGCCAAAGGAAATATCTTTATCTTCTCGGGAAACAACACTGCTTTGCTTCAACACCAACTTTTGCACGGTAAAAGAAGCATTGGCAGCAGCCGTTTCCAGCTGGCATTTTTATTGGCTAAGTGTTCATGAATCATTTAAAAAACAAAAAAACACTGTCATGAAAAAATTGCTACTCTTCTCCCTTGCCGCCTTGGCCTTGGCAAGCTGCAAAAAAACCGGGAACGAAAGTAATCCTTTTACAGCCCCTGCCACTGGTGAAAACTATCCTGCCCTAAACATCAAAACCAGTGCACAAGTGGTAAAAATGACCGTCAGCGGAAATGTTTTGAACATGGTTTACAACGAAGACGTAACGCTGATCCTGGATTCCAACACCCTGGCAAAATCCTTGGAGGTACATTTAAAAGAAGGTTTTGACGGTACTTCCCTGGCCAACTACGATTACCATTCTTTAACTAAATACGGTGTAAACGCCGCCAACTGGGTGGACGATAATTTAAACAATGTGGTAATCCGCAGCAGCAAAGACACTTTGATCAACAACCACCTGTTTGTTAAAAAGCGCATCACCCGTATATTCAACTATCAAAGGGCTTATGTCAATCCATCCGATGCAGCCATGACGATGAACCAGTTGCTGAAACAAACCGACATCCTCACTTTTAGTGCTTATTATGCACCCGAAAACCCGGATGTTGCAACAACGGTAAACACCGCCAAACTTACTTATGTGAAAATATAAGTGAAGCAAAATCATAAGTAAACACCAATAGCATCAAAACCAATTATAAACCTAAACCTTAACAAAACAACCTTAATTTTTTGCAGTGGTTTCAAAGAGAAGGCGGGTAATTCCGCCTCTTTTTGTTTTAGGTTAGATGCTAAAGAAAAAATACTAAACGCGGCTTTCCCGCACCAATTTTAATGCCTTAAAAGAAGTATTGGTATGGCTTCTGCTCCAGATCAATCCGATCAGTAACAAAGAGCCGCAAATAAAACCAATCACGGGTGCTGTGGTAACACTCATGCCCCAGCCGGAAACGTAAGCACCGATCACATCGCACAAATTAACAATTGCCATGTAAGTGGTAAATTGAGAACCTTCTACCTTGGCCAAACAAAGGGCCATCAACACCGGCATTGCCGCAACGCTGAACATCGGGTCGGCCAGGCTGTAAATCAATATCCCGCTTGTGCTTACCGGCCTGTGATGCCACAAAAACCCTAAGCCATCAAACACCAGGAAAAACAAACAGATGGCTATTACCACAAACAATTGTAGTTTGCCAGGGCCTATCCGGTCGGCCAGGATGCCTCCGCCCAAAGTAACTGCAATGGTAACAATGCTTCCCCATGTTCCCTGCAAAACCGAAAGCTGGTTATCCTCCCAATGCAGGTTATGGATGAGATGGAAGGAAAACGAACGGATGAAAATACTTAAACACAGATAAACCAGCGCGATCAGTCCGAATACACGTAAGCTGTTTTTTTGAACGATGCCTTTATATAGCCGTTTGAAAAGCCATTTCAGATCAGGGTTTTCTGATTGCCTGGAAGTGCTTTCCTTCTTTTTTATGTTGAAAGAAGGAAAATAACTATCCGAACGGTCAATTTTAGTAATATAAGTAAAGATAGTAAGCAGAAGCAGTAATAACGACTGGCATAAAGCAGCGTAGTAAAACCCATAATTGTGCAATATGGTTGAAAGCCCTGCTGCACCCGCAGCAACGCCCAACAACAAACCCGAACGCATAAAAGCATTGATGCGGCCCTGTTCTTCAACAGGCACAATGGCTATGGCAGCAGCATCAACACTGGCATCCTGTATGGAAGCAAAAATGCTGTGTATAAAAAAAGCAACCATGATATAGTTAAGTTCCCTGACCGGATTTTTAACCAGCAAAAGGCTTAATGTGATCACAAACGTAATGAGTTGCGAAAAAACGATCCAGTGTTTCCGGTGCCCCATCAAGGAATATTGATAGCGGTCTATCAATGCGCCCCATATAAACTGGAATACCCATGGGATACCGATCACGGCATCAAACGTACCTATCGTAATCGAACTGATGCCCTTGCCAATTAAATAGTTTGCAATTGCTGTGAGGGCAAAACCGGCCGGAATGCCCTGCATGGCATATAAATAGAAAAAGGTAAAGTAACGCAGCTTATTACTTTCTTTAAGTACAGGTAAATTTTTCAGCAAGTAAATTGGCTTTATACCGCAACAACACCATGGATCAAACATTGTTTAGCAGTAATAAGGTTCTTTACATTTAACTTTTAATTTGTGTTGAAAAGCGTTTCCCTTTAGCTTAGAAAAGTATAGAAATGCTGTTTTTAGGGTGATAAAAGAAGCATCAAAAACAGGTTGAACAAAATTTTTACAAGGACAATTAATTTTTCGTAAACAAATTAAATTGCATATTTATAAAATTTTAAATCCATCCTGTTATGACTAAAAGAGATTTTCTAATCATCGTTCTGCTGATCATTTGTATGGCTAAAAACAGCTCGGCTCAGCAAAAGATACGGGTAGTGATAGCTGGTTTAAACCACGATCATGTACACGGGATATTAAACCAATATAATAAAGGCCTGGTAAATTTAGTGGGCATAGCCGAACCCAATAAGCAATTGCAGCAAAAATTTAGTAAAATGTACCACTTGCCGGACTCCTTGTTTTATACTGACCTGAAGAAGTTGGTGCTACAGAAAAACCCTGATGCCGTTCTGGGTTATAATGCAGTAGGAAACCACCTGGAAATTGTTGAAATATGTGCCCCTTTAGGGATTTCTGTGATGGTAGAAAAGCCTTTGGCTGCAACCCTGGCGCAGGCAAAGCAAATGGAGTTGTTGGCAAACAAATATCATGTTAAAGTATTGACCAATTTTGAAACCACCTGGTACCCCTCTTACCTGTATGTTTACAATACAGTCAGCAAAGACAGTATCGGGCAGATCAAAAAAATGGTTGTCCACGACGGGCATCAGGGGCCAAAAGAAATAGGTTGCAGTCCTGAGTTTTTAAGCTGGCTTACTGATCCGGTCCTAAACGGTGCCGGTGCGCTGAACGATTTTGGGTGTTACGGTGCAGATTTAATGACCGGGCTGATGCAAGGCCGTAAACCAATTGCAGTAACCGCTATCACCAGGCATTACAAGCCCGATGTTTATCCGAAAGTTGATGATGACGCCACAATCCTTGTGGAATATCCGAAAGCAACAGGCCTGATCGAAGCCTCCTGGAACTGGCCTTTTTCTATTAAAGATCTGGAAGTATTTGGTCAAACCGGCTATTTGCACGCGACGGACAACGCGAATATCATAAGCCGGATGCGTGAAAATATCAAAGGCGCTAAAAAAGCTGAGCCCTTGCCCGCACCTATTAATGATCCAATCGTTTATCTAACAGCAGTGCTTCAAAATAAAATACCGGGAACCGATGACCTGTCGTCCTTAAAATACAATATGATCGTGATGGAAATATTGGATGCGGCAAAGCGTTCGGCTGCAACAGGTAAAAGGGTTGTTTTGTAAGGATGAGGAGTGAGGTTTGGGGTGCGAGGCAGGAGGAGAATTAGTGGTCAGCTAAACCTGGGTAATGCTTCTTTTACCCCTATAAAATTGGTGTTTGTTAATTCTTTATTAACAATGAAACATAGGCAGTTTGCTATTTTCAATGAACTATGAACAATAAACCAGGAGGAGCAGTTTATTGTTTTTTAACCGATAAAAGAAGCATCAATCCAATTGCCAGTCAATTATTGGCAAACCTTTTTCTGCCAATAGCTGGTTGGTTTTTAAAAAATGACCACAACCGAAAAAACCGCTATGGGCAGCAAATGGGGAAGGGTGGGCTGCTTTTAACAAATGATGTTTCTGCGGATCGATCAGTTCACTTTTGGCTTGTGCAAATTTTCCCCATAACAAAAAAACAACATCCTGTTTTCGGGCAGATATTTCCCGGATCACTTTATCGGTAAAAATTTCCCAGCCTTTTTTTTGATGCGAACCAGCCTCGTTTGCACGGACTGTTAACGTAGCGTTTAGCAACAGTACACCTTGTTCTGCCCACTGCGTTAAATTGCCATTTTGAGGAATTTTAAAACCTGAAAATTCCTGCTGTAGTTCTTTAAAAATATTTTGTAAAGAAGGCGGAACGGCAACGCCCTTTTGAACGGAAAAAGACAAGCCGTGTGCCTGGTTCGGGCCATGATACGGATCTTGCCCCAGGACCACTACTTTTACATCATCAAAAGGGGTTTTGGCGAATGCATTAAAAATATCCTTGCTTTTTGGGTAAACCACCCGTCCTGTTTCTTTTTCCTGCTGTAAAAAAGCTTTTAGTTCCAGCATATATATTTTTTCAAATTCATCTTTTAAAATCTCCAGCCAGGATGGTTCTAATGCAATCGACATAAAATGTTCCAAATTATTGATTTAACGTACAAATAAGCAGATATTTGTCCTGTAATTTTTATATACATCAAATGCGTAATATTGTTCGGTTAATTATTGCCTGTGTTATTTTGGGCACTGCGGTTACCCTGGCCGTTTTTGGTTTCTGGTGGTGGGCTGTTTTGGTTTTTTTGATTGGAGGGGTTTTGCTGCTGACTTTCTTTTTCAACGAAAATATGCTGATTGCGCAGTATTTTATGCGAAAAGAAAACATGCCGAAAGCAGAAACTTTTTTATCCAGGATCACGGATTATGAAAAGCAATTGTTCCGTAACCAGCATGGTTATTACAATTTGCTGGTGGGATTGATCGAATCCAACAAAGCACCGTTAAAATCAGAGAAGTTTTTTAAGAAAGCTTTATCGCTCGGCATGACGATGTCGCACAATGTTGCTTTGGCCAAATTAAGCCTGGCTGGTATTTCCATGTCTAAACGCAACAAACGTGAGGCACAAATGTATTTGCAGGAAGCGCAAAAAGCAGATAAGAACAAACTATTGGCCGAGCAGATCAAGATGATGAAAGGCCAGATGGCGCAAATGGACAAGCAACAACAGGTTGTGCGCGGCGGTTACCGCAAGTTTTAAACTGCTCTTATTTTTCGTCGAGGTGGCTAAAGTAATCGTGTTTAGAAAAACTGTATTCTTCCTTGTCTTTTACGTTGTTTCTATTTTCTGATGCTTCTTTTACCGACATTTTATTGTTGATAAAGCTAAAAATACTTCTCACAAAATCCATGTCGAACTGATTTTTGCTGAACTTGATCAGGTATTCGGTTTCCGTTGTTTCTAAACTTGAGCTTGCCATCACTTTAATATTAAATCTTTTCCAAATACAAAGACCGGCAATTAGTATTAACCCAGTCTTTATTTATTGTTAAAAGATAATGAATGAAGATGTTTTACGTGAACCATTGCATAATAGTTTCTTTTGAAGGAATAGTTAGATCCAATTTTAGCTTTTTCCGCATGCCGCCCAGATCATTAAATACTTTGTTCGGTACTGCTTTTTTCAGTTCATCTACGGTGTTAAAGCCCATTTTTTGAATTACGGTAACCCAATCTTCCGGTACCCCAATCTTTACAAAATCTTCTATGGAAGAAAAGCTGGATTTCTTTTCCGGACGCATTTGCGGGAAAAACAACACTTCCTGAATATTGCTTTGATTGGTCATCAGCATCACCAAACGGTCAATACCAATGCCCAGGCCTGCCGTTGGCGGCATGCCGTATTCTAAAGAGCGCAGAAAGTCTTCATCCACAACCATCGCTTCTTCATCGCCGCGGCTGGCCAATAACAGTTGTTCTTCAAAACGTTCGCGCTGATCGATCGGATCGTTCAATTCGGAATAAGCATTGGCAATTTCTTTTCCGTTCACAAACAACTCAAAACGTTCTACCAAACCATCTTTGCTACGGTGTTTTTTGGCCAGCGGTGTCATCTCGATGGGATAATCGGTGATATAAGTTGGCTGGATCAATTGCGCCTCTACCTTTTCGCTGAAAATCTCGTCGATAAGTTTTCCTTTTCCCATGGAAGCATCGACTTCAATTTGCAAACTTTTGCAAGTTTCGCGCAAGGTATTTTCATCCATTTTCGAAACATCAATTCCGGTACATTTAAGGATAGAATCATACATGGACAGTTTTTCATACGGACCTGCAAATTCAATTTCGTTGTTACCAACTTTGATTTTGGTTTTACCCTGGATAGCAACCGCTACTTTTTCCAAAAATTCTTCAACCATACCCATCATCCAGATATAATCCTGATAAGCCACATAAATTTCCAACATGGTAAATTCCGGGTTATGCGTGCGGTCCATGCCTTCGTTGCGGAACATTTTTCCGAACTCGTAAACACCATCAAAACCGGCAACGATCAATTTTTTCAAATATAATTCATTGGCAATCCGCAGAAAAAGCGGGACGTCCAAGGCATTGTGATGGGTTTTAAACGGACGTGCAGCAGCACCGCCATGTACGGATTGTAAAATTGGCGTTTCTACTTCCATCCAGCCACGGCTATCGAAATAGCTGCGCATGGTTTTAATCACTTTAGAGCGATTGATAAATATCTCTTTGAACTCCGGATTTACGGTTAAGTCAACATAACGTTGGCGGTAACGCAACTCGGGATCGGTAAAGCTGTCGTAAATATTTCCTTCTTCATCACGTTTTACAACAGGCAATGGCTTTAAAGATTTGGATAAGATAGTCATTTCCTGAACATGGACCGAAATTTCACCGGTTTGGGTAATGAAAACGAAACCTTTAATTCCGAGAAAATCACCAATATCCAATAGCTTTTTAAAAACCGTATTGTACAAGGTTTTATCCTCGCCCGGGCAAATATCATCGCGTTTGATATAAACCTGGATACGGCCTGTTGAATCCTGCAACTCCGCAAAGGAAGCACTACCCATAATACGGCGGCTCATGATCCGGCCTGCAATTTGCACTTTCTGGTATTTTTCGGGCTGATTTGGGAAATTCTGCAATATTTCCTGGGCAGTTGCTGTAACCGGAAAAGCTTCGGCAGGATAAGGGTTGATACCCAGGTTGCGTATATTTTGGAGCGCCTCTCGGCGTAAAATCTCCTGTTCTGATAAGGCTGTAGTCATATATTTTCACCAAAAATTGTAGCTGGCAAAAATAGGTTTTAATGCTAAATTTTAGGTGATAAAAGAAGTATTATTAAGCAATGGAATCATTAGGTGTTTTTGTTGGTTAAATAAAAAGCACTCATTATGAAGATTAGATCAGCGGTTAGCAATTCTCATTTTTAAATAACTGTCAGGTGTCATTACTCCCAAATAACTGTTTTTGTAGTCTTTTGTGTTTCGCGTAACGATCAAATCTATTTCTTTATTGAGTTCTGCAGAATAATTTTGTAAGGTTTAAGGACCTCAGATCTTTAGCTCAAAGGACAAGATTGCAAATCTGTCCAACTGATTTTGAATAATTTGAGATGAAGATTTCTTTATTTGGATAAAATAACGGGATTATAAATCCCAAGTGTATAAAAGAAGTATGCAGGTTCCATTTCAAAGTATAACCAGGGTATTTTTATAAAAAAGGGATTATGGATTTTTGTACCAACATTTTGGAAGGGCTATAGGCGTTTTGTTTTCATTGTCAAAATCCAATTGATGCGGAAACGTTTTTGCAAATTCTTTATGATTTATCCTGTCGTTTCTTAAAAATGTAAATTCTGCCATTCTGGGTATTTCAAGGCCGAATTTAGCTTCCGTTCCACAGCAATTATTAGGATGTATATGCACACAAGTATGGGTTTCAAGTATTTTATTTAATGCAAGTGCTACCATATTAAAAAAACGGGGGTTCCAAAATTCATCTAAATTATGAAACTCAAATACTAAAATCCTAAACCGCTTTAACAACGCATTGGAGGCATTGATTATGGAGGCATACTCTGCACCCTCAATGTCCATTTGCAACAACAGATCGCTATCCCCTAATTTAAATGAGTTGACCCAAGAATCTAAAGTGGTAAATTCAGCATTATCAGTACAGCCGATATGTTTTTTTAGAAAGTTATAATTTTCCGGGCCTAAATCTAAATTTGGTTTGTCCACAGTCCGGTCGGCCAAAAACAGTTGCATGCCTAAATCAAAACATGCCTTTTCAAAATCACTCATTACATCTACTCCCGGGGAGAAGCATGCTTTTATGCCATCTAAATCGTTGGGTATCAAATATCCCCCGTCCCCGTTTGGCCCTACTCTTATTAATTCTTTATCTGTGTGTACCGGGAATAATTTTTCGATAAGTGTTTTTACACGTTCCAATGGTGTACGGCTGATGATGATATTCCCTTTGTCTTCAATAAATATCTTCTTTAGTGTATTTTTCATGCTGTTTAGTTTAGCCTTGGCTATAAAGTTTCATGCCTGCCATTATCCGGGATTATACATCCAGTCCTAAACTTTTGTTTGAGTCCGTTTTAAGTTGAACATAAAACTTTTGTTTGGGTTTGTCCGTCAGCCGAAAATATTCTTGTTTTAATTATTTATTTCCACAAATAATTATTCTGGCAAAATAGGATTTAATGCTAATTTTTAGGTGATAAAAGAAGTATAAATATAAGCTGGCTGTAAAAAGTGGTTTTGTTGAAATGAGAAATGGATTTTTTTAAACTACTTTACTCATAGATATCTTTTCTATGCCCAACGGCGATAACGTCAATAATAAGTTCTGTATTAAAAACATCGTAAATGATACGATAATTGCCAACTCTTATCCTATAGCCATCCCTGCCTTTTAGTTTTTTGTATCCGAAAGGTTTTGGGTTCTTTTCTAAATCTGTGATAGCATCAAGGATAGGTTCAGCAATATAGTCAGAAAGTTTATCTAATTGTTTTTGAGCTTTTTTAGATAAGACGATGGTGTATTTAGCCATTTTTCTGTTTTCTGTTTGTCAGATACTCAGAAAACAAAATCCGCGTGCCATCATCTTCTTTTTTAGCTTCATCATAAAGTTTAATATCTTGTAACTCTTCCAGTTCTTCCATTAGGGTTTCAAACTCTATAGCAGGCAGCACCACTAAGGATTTTTCGCCATTAGTATCTTTAATGTATTGTGGATGTAAGTCGAGCATAAATTTTTTGTAGTTTTTATAAATTTAAAATCAATACCAAATATAGTTTAAATAACACATTTTATTTGAAATGCTTCTTTTAATCTTTAAATTCTTACTATAGAAATCAAACAATGATTACTTGTTATGAAAATTAAAATAATTGTTGAAAAAACAAAAATTGGTTATTCTGCTTATGCTGAAAAATATCCGGTTTATACAGTTGGCGCTACTTTAGATGAACTTAAAGCTAATATAATTGAAGCACTTAATCTTTTTTTTCAAGAACAAGGTAAAACCATAGCCGAAACAGATTTAAAAATAACCCTTGATTTACCTCAGTTTTTTGAGTTTTACAATGTAATTAATGCAAAGGAACTTTCTGAACGTATTGGAATGAATCAAAGTCTATTAGCACAATATATTAAAGGCATAAAAAAACCTTCTGCCAATCAAACGCAAAGAATATTGGAAGGCGTGCAACAAATAGGACGTGAACTTGCTGAGATTCGTTTTTTGCTTTGAATTGTATCTATCCAAGGTATTAAGCAATAAATTCGAAGCAAGTGATTGGTAAATCTAACTGATGCCGATTTATTTATATTTATTAATCAAACTTTTAACATAGCTTGGAAAGCTATCTTTATCAATATGCATTATATTTTCAATTTGTTGGAAGTACGAATCTTCGTCCTTTGTTAGTTTAAACAATTGCAAAATACTTTCAAAGCCTTTTTTTGATTCTATTTCTTTACAAACCAATCCACTGACAATATAAGTAAATGGTATGCCCCCTTGAACTCTACTGAAATTTGTAAATAGTTTTATCATGTCAGATTTTGGATTAGCTTTTAAATACTCATCAGCTATTGCAGATAATTCTTTTATGTTTTTTCCTCCACTACCTCCAATATATGTTGCATAACCTTCATCTACAATTCTATTATATTCAGGGAATAATTTATGAGTATAAAAGTGTACTACCTCGTGTTGATATAACTCTGAATTGTTCTCAGCCAATAGTGTATTATGCCAAGATTCGGCAAGTCCTCCACTTGTTGAATAATACATATTAGGAATATAATCGCACCCTAATAATTTAAATAATTGCTCTGGATCATAACATTTATAATAAGTGAATTGTACAATAGGAGAATTAAATTTTTTGGCAAAAGAGATGTTGAATTCATCTAACTCTTTAGCCTTTGCTAAATTTAACTTGTTAGGAAATATGTATTTAATTGATCCTATTTGTTGAGTATTCCAATTTTGGGCATTGTAATTTACTGAATTAGAAAATAGATATTTGCCATTAATATTGTTTATAATTAAAGTATATGTAAGTAAATGTTCTTTAGAACCATCGTTGTTAGTTCCTAAAAAAGATATTTTAACTAAATAATCATTTCCTTTTAAAGGAAGAACAGCTAATAAAGTTGGCTGATAACCTTTTTCTCCCTTATTTGCTCTTTCAAAATTATTAAGCCAAAAAAAAGGTTCTACATTTTCCTTTAAACTTATAGGATTTGTTAAAAGGTCTCGATTACTATCTTTACTTTTTAAAAACTGATCTAAGGATTTTAAAATTTCATTTGATTTTGCTGAGTCAAGCAAGTAAGTTGCATCTTTTTGAATATGAAAACTAACTGAGCTTGATTGTGAGTAACTACTTTTAACAATTAATAAAAAAATGGCAAACAAAGAAATTTTTATCATAATAAAATGGAAGATTTTTACATTAATTTATATTTTTCATATGTGAGAATCATAAATATCTATTCAGAAGTTAACTTAAAGATATTGTTAGTAAAAAATAGCAGCTAACCCTATATTTTAAGATTGTAATTCTAATATTCTTGCTATAATTATTGTCGCTGAAAAAGGCCGCTTGTATAAAGTTTATTTTAAATACTTCTTTTATCACTAAATTCAAATCATATCAATCTCCTGCAAATACAATTGATCAATCGCTTCTGCATATTTCTTCTCGATCACTTTTCTTTTAGCTTTTAAGGTTGGTGTAATTTCCCCCTCTTCCATGCTGAAAGGGTTGCGTTTTACTTTGAAGTTTTTGATGCGCTCGAATTTGGCCAGTTCGTTGGACAGCTTTTTGATGTCCTCGTTGATCCAATCGGTAATGCTTTTTTCGTCGATAAAAACTTCCGGCTTTTCAAAATAAGCTTCGTCCAGGTTAAAGGTTTCCTGCAAAAGTTCTTTGGAAGGAATAATAAAAGCGGTAACATATTCGCGTTTGTCGCCGATCAAAAAGATCTGTTCAATCTTCGGGCTTTTTAAATAGGTGTTTTCCACAGGGGTTGGATAAACATTTTTGCCAAAAGAATTCACCAGCATATTTTTCAGCCGGTCGGTGATCTGCAGGTTGCCTTTGTAAAAACGACCGATATCGCCGGTATGGAACCAGCCGTCTGCACCTATTACCTGGCGTGTTTCTTCCGGCTTGTTCCAGTAACCTTTCATTACACAATGCCCGCGTACGATGATTTCGCCTTCTTCAGATTGAAAGTCAGGTTTGAAGCTATTATGCGTTTGTATAGTATAAATTTTATGCGTGTCGATGTTTTGAATCGCTACTTCTATGCGCGGAATAATCCGACCAACAGTTCCGTAAACCTGACGGTTGTATTCGGTAACAGACATTACCGGTGAAGTTTCTGTCAACCCAAATCCTTCTAAAACTTTAATGCCCAGATCACCAAAAAACTCGCCTATGTTTTTTGGTAAAGCGCCTCCGCCCGAAAGCATGAACTTTAAACGTCCGCCGGTTTTTTCTTTAATCTTGCTGAATACTAATTTGTCTGCCAGGGTTTTTTCGGTATACAAAATCAAACCAGGCGTTTTACCTGCTTCTTTTATCACCCTAAATTTCCGGCCTTTATCTAAGGACCATAAAAACAATTTACTTTTAATGCCGCCTGCTGCCTGTCCGTTCTTCATGGCACGGTCATGAATCCGTTCCAACAATCTTGGCACACAACTCATCACTGTCGGCCTGATTTCTGCCATGTTTTTCGCCAGTAATTCAAGGCTTTGTGCAAAGGCAATTTTAGATCCGGTTGCCAAACAAACGTGATAAGTTGCCGTGCGTTCAAAAATATGCGAAAGCGGGAGAAAAGATAAAAATACATCGTCTTTTGTAACGACCGTAATTTGATCTAAAGAGGCGCGCACGTTTTGTGTCAGGTTATAATGGGTAAGCATCACGCCTTTTGGCGTACCGGTTGTTCCGGAAGTATAGATCAAAGTAGAAACATCGGAAGTTAAAATACTTTCCCGGCAACTGTTGATCATGGTTTTATAATTGTCCATTACCTGGTTTCCTTCTGCTATCAATGCGTTTAAAGAAATGATTCCGGAATTAAACTTTGATCCTTCCATGAATTTTTGATAATCATCAAAAACAGGAATGATCCTGATCAACTCTTTACAAGAATTAGAAAGTTTCAGGATTTTTTTAAGGAGAAAAGGACTACCGATCAGCAAGGTTTTTGCACCGGAATCATTTAGGATATATTCTATTTCCGTTTCCGAAAGGGTGGGATAGATGGAAGTATTTACCGCACCGATCTGCTGTAATGCCTGATCGTAATATACATACTCCGGGCTGTTATCCAGGATCAAAGCCAGTCGGTCGTTCTTTTTAATGCCGATATGTAAAAAATAAGCAGAGATGGCATTGATCTTTTCAAGGGCTTGTTTGTAAGTGACCTCTTCCCAAGCGTCATCCACTTTATATGTCATAAAAACAGCACTTTGGGTATGGATATGCTGGATTACATTTTGCAGAAGACTTGGAATGGTTGAATATTCTGTTACCGGATTCATGAAAACAACAGGTTTATAAAAATTATTTTTGGCAGGCCAAACTTAAATTTATTTAAGTGCTAAAACAAAAAAGGGATACTAAAAGAAGCATCCCTTTTTTAATATGACCTGTAAAAATTTTTATACAGAAAAGCTTTCGCCACAGCCACAGGTACGGCTGGCGTTTGGATTGTGAAAGTTAAAGCCTTTGCCATTTAAGCCATCAGAAAAATCCAACTCTGTACCAGCGAGGTAAAGAAAAGATTTCATGTCTAATGAAATTTTAATCCCTTTATCTTCAAAAAACTGATCTCCGGGTTTGATCTCGTTGTCAAAATCCAACTTGTACGATAAACCGGAACATCCTCCACCAGCAACAGAAACCCGCAGAAAATAAGATTCGTTTAAGTTGGAAGATTTAATCAGCTCTTCAACTTTACTTTTTGCTTTATCGGTTACGGTAATCATTTTATTAGTTTTAAGTATTAAGTTATAAGTTTTACGTGATTAGCAATACATAAAAAAGTATGCTAAAAACAGTACGGGTGAATTTTAAAGCTGAAGTTTAAAAAACTTACAACTTATAACCCACAACTTACAACTCTCCTAATGGTGTACTTTTTCCGATTCGATCGGCGCAAAACCATTTTTTACACGGTAATCATTGATGGCTGCTTTAATGGCATCTTCTGCCAAAACAGAGCAATGGATTTTTACCGGCGGCAGTGCCAATTCTTCAACAATGTCCATGTTGTCAATTTTCATGGCATCGTCAATGCTTTTACCTTTTAACCATTCGGTTGCCAAAGAAGAAGAAGCGATGGCAGAACCACAGCCAAAAGTTTTAAATTTAGCGTCTTTGATGACGTTGTTTTCGTCAACTTCAATTTGTAAGCGCATCACGTCACCGCATTCTGGTGCGCCAACTAATCCGGTCCCTACTTTATTACTGCTTTTATCCAATGTACCTACGTTACGTGGGTTTGAATAATGATCGATCACTTTATCTGAATAAGCCATAGCTTTAAATTTTTTTGTTGTTGATATTTTAGTTCAAAAATCCTGCCGTATTGTTTATAAAGTCAAATTGGCAATGCTGTTTTTACAGGGTAAAAATTAGTGTTCTGCCCATTCGATAGAATCCAGGTCGATGCCTTCTTTAAACATTTCCCAAAGCGGGGAAAGTTCGCGAAGATGTGTTACTGCATTTTTGGTTACTTCAATGGCGTGGTCAACTTCTGCCTCTGTCGTAAATCTTCCCAAACCGAAACGGATGGAAGAGTGTGCCAGGTCATCTGATAAACCTAAGCTTTTCAGCACATAAGATGGTTCTAAAGAAGCGGAAGTACAGGCAGAACCGGAAGAAACGGCCAGGTCTTTCATCGCCATCATCAAACCTTCGCCTTCTACATATTTAAAAGAAATGTTGGCAGTATGCGGCAAGCGGTGTTCACGGTTACCATTTACGTATGATTCTTCCAGTTGTGTCAGTGAAGCTTCTAATTTATCACGCAAAGCAGAAAGCCTCACAGCATCCTGTTGCATTTCTAAACGAGCGAGTTCGCAAGCTTTGCCTAAACCAACAATTCCGGGAACGTTTAAAGTACCGGAGCGCATGCCTCTTTCGTGGCCGCCGCCATCCATTTGTGCCGTAACTTTAACACGAGGGTTTTTCCGGCGGACATATAAAGCGCCAACACCTTTCGGACCGTACATTTTATGCGCTGATAAAGCTAACAGATCAATTCCATCTTCAATCACGTTAACCGGAATTTTACCAACAGCTTGTGTAGCATCTGTCATAAATAAAGCACCAAAAGAATGTGCTATTTTAGCGATTTCTTTAACCGGCTGGATTACACCGATTTCGTTGTTGCCATACATAATTGAAACCAAAATAGTTTCTTGTGACATTGCCGCAACCAATTGTTCCAGGTCAATCAACCCATCTGATTTTGGTACCAGGTAAGTAACACGCGCGCCTAATTTTTCCAAATGCTTACAAGCATCCAAAACCGCTTTATGTTCGGTAACCATGGTAATGATATGGTTGCCTTTTTCCTGGTACATTTCAAAAACACCTTTCAGGGCCAGGTTATCAGATTCTGTGGCACCCGAAGTAAAAATGATTTCTTTTTCGTTAGCGCCAATTAACTGTGCAACCTGTTCGCGTGCATAATCAACAGCTTCTTCTGCAACCCAGCCAAAAGCGTGGTTGCGGCTGGCAGAATTGCCAAATTTTTGCACGAAATAAGGTAGCATTGCCTCTAAAACCCGTGGGTCCATGGGTGTAGTGGCATTATTATCGAGATAGATAGGAAGATCCATGTTCTTAATTAGATTAAGTATAAATGTTAATGCAAATATATATAAATGTTTTCAGGTAAAATTTCCAAACCCTTCTGTAAAACCGGCTTTTTAAGTCATGGTCTTGCAATTAAAAAAACAAATAAACCCAACTGTTTTTACTCACAATCTTAAAATAGGTTAAACTTCAATTGGTGTTTTTTGAATCAGCCTTTTTTTAAGGCGTAAAAGAAGTATATTTGCGCCTGTTTTTGTAATAGATAAGCACAATGAAAAAAGATCTTCACCCTTCAAATTATAGGTTAGTGGTTTTTAAAGATATGTCTAACGACTATTCTTTTATCACCAAATCTTGCATCGACTCAAAAGAAACCGTTAAATGGGAAGACGGACAAGAATATCCGTTGATCAAATTAGAAATTTCCCATACTTCGCATCCATTTTATACCGGTAAAATGAAGCTGGTTGATACAGCAGGACGTATCGATAAATTCCGTACCCGTTACAACAAAAAATAATTTGTTTTAAACATTTGATAGTCCCGGTTTTACAGCCGGGACTTTTTTTATTTTTGTTTGATGGGAATTATTCTTTTTGACGGAGCTGTGCGGCAAACTTTATTGCCGCTTACATTTACGCGCCCGGTTGCCGATCTTAGGATCGGGATTCTCACCATTGCCGAAAAATGGCAAAAATACCTTGCCCAGGAAACTTCTTTTTTAACGCAGGATTATTTGCAGTCCAAATTTCCGCTTCAAACAAATAATCAAAACTTATTGATCAACGGTTCGGTTTGTCCGGACGAACGCTTACTGGAAGCAATTGACAACTTACACGAAGGCGAAGCATTGATACAGCAAGACTTTTTAATTGCAGCAAAAGCTACAGCCGGAAACGTTCAAAACTTCCAGGCCTTACATGCTTCTTTTAAGGCCATAAATCATACGTCGGAATTTACAAGGATTATTTATCCGGAAGACATCTTCAGTAAAAATGACCAGGAGCTGCGGAAGGATTTTGATTTATTGACTAAAGGAAAAGCCAGTGCTGCAATCAGTCCGACCAATACTATTTTAGGAGATCGGTTTTTTGCAGAAGAAGGTGCCATTGCAGAATGTGCAACATTTAATACACGTTTGGGCCCTGTTTACCTCGGTGCCCGTGCGGAAGTTATGGAAGGTGCAAATATCCGCGGCAGCTTTTCGCTGGGGGAAGGTTCCCAGGTAAAAATGGGTACAAAAATATACGGGGGAAGTACGGTAGGACCGCATTCAACAGTTGGCGGCGAAATTAAAAATGCCGTGATCTGGGGTTATTCATCTAAAGGCCACGAAGGCTATCTCGGCAATTCAGTGATAGGCGAGTGGTGTAATATCGGTGCCGATTCCAACAACTCCAACCTTAAAAATACTTATTCCAAAGTAAAACTGTGGGACTATTCAACCCAAAAACTTCGGAACACCAATTTACAATTTTGCGGATTGGTGATGGCCGATCATGCCAAATGCGGTATTAACACCATGTTTAATACCGGAACGGTGGTAGGCGTGGGCAGTAATGTTTTTGGTGCCGGGTATCCGCCAAAGTTTATTCCTGATTTTTCCTGGGGAGGAATACAGCATACAGAAATTTATGCCATAAACAAAGCATTGGAAACTGCCCGTTTGGTTTTTGAACGGAAGAGCAAAACTTTTAATGCAACAGAAGCGGGCATTTTAAAACATACATTTGAACTTACAACCCTTAACACAAAATAAATAATATGAGAAAGAAAATCGTTGCCGGAAACTGGAAAATGAACCTGGATTACAACCAGGGTTTATCCTTATTTTCTGAAATAATAAATATGGTAAACGACGAGGTTACCGGCAGGCAAAGCGTTATTGTTTGCAGTGCTTATACTTACCTGTACAGTTTAGCACAATTGGCAAAAGGCCAATCCAAAGTTTATGTAGGTGCGCAAAATTGCTATCAGGAAGAAGCTGGTGCTTTTACCGGAGAAGTATCTGCAAAAATGATTAAATCTGTTGGTGCTGAATATGTTATATTAGGACATTCTGAACGCAGGCAGTATTTTGGAGAAAGCAATGAACTGCTGTCTAAAAAAACAGATGTTGTTTTAAAAAATGGTTTAAAACCTATTTTTTGTGTTGGCGAAACTTTAGAAGAGCGCGAATCTGGGCAATATTTTGAAGTGATTAAAACACAATTAAAAAAAGGTGTTTCCCATTTATCAACAGCGCAATTTAGTGAGGTTGTGATTGCTTACGAACCCGTTTGGGCAATTGGAACAGGCAAAACGGCAAGTGCAGAACAGGCACAGGAAATCCATGCTTTTATCCGTAATGAAATTGCCGATAATTATAACCAGGAAATTGCCGATGATACCACTATATTATACGGAGGCAGTTGTAACCCTAAAAACGCTGCCGAACTTTTTTCGCAAACAGACATTGACGGCGGACTGATTGGCGGCGCTTCCTTAAAATCCCGTGATTTTGTAGATGTTATTAAGGCATTGAATTAAAAGATGATAATTGCTGACGCACATGTTGTGCTGAAATACTTAGTATTCTGTTCCTGATATAATTCATAATCAGTATTTAATAAAAAAAACCTTGTGTAAATACAACTGTAATTTAAAGGGTTTGCCCTGGAAAATCACACTTATATTTGTCTTATAAAAATTCTAAATAGATTCACTAACTTAAAATCATAAAAATGAAGTACGGAAAATTTGCAAGTTTTGAAGCTTTTATTGATTCCTACAACCTTCAGGACAATCAAAAGAAAGCTTTTGAAATAAGTAGTTTATCAAGAGAAGAGCAACTTGTTTTTATTCAAAGTATAAAAAACAAAGATGTTGTTGAAGTTATTTCTATATCTAAAAAACATAATCCTGACGAACCCGGTGCAGGAGGCGAAATACATTATCAGATTATTGTAGAATTAACTGAAATTAAATCTACCTATCCGGATATAGAAGCTGATATGAACAGGTGTTTACAAGATAAAGCGCCGGTTTTTGTTGCAGTGCGATATGGCGACAAAATGGGCATATCACAACCAATACAACAAGGGCTTGATAAAGGAAACGTATTACATATTAAAGGGGTTTGGATTCCTGAAGATAAAGCTTATTCCCACGGAGGTGAAAAGATGTCTGTCCTGCATTTTACCCATCATCCGGTAGGGTTTATATGCACCCCTGAAAAATGCTATCAATAAATGTTTGTTGTATTTTTAGTTTCAGGATCAAAGCCTTAAGAAAAACAATATTGGCAAAGCAAATAAATTGATATTATTTTGAAGTATTAAATAATAGACTTTACAAAAAGCCTGAATTAGGAAATCCGGCAGAATTTATTGTTTCCTATAACCGGTTTCAAAAAGCTAAATCCCAAACAGAATTTATTAAAACAAAAAAGCAGCTAATAATCATGTTATCAGCTGCTTTTTTATTGTACTGCCAACGATAAACATTTCCAACCAGTTTATTGAGGATATTAAACATTTGACACGTTTAATTACTTAAGACAGCCACTTGATAAAAGGAGACGGAAAAATTATCTAACCAATTAAATTTGAATAATTATTTTTTATTCTTTGCCGTAAAAAAGAAATAATTGTATGTACACTTAAGCAAGAGGTTGTTCTCACCTTATTAATGTGAGTTACAGGGCTATCAATATTAATAAGGGTATTTTATTAAAGGCTATCAAAAATGTTGGCACATAAAACATTATTTATTTTTAAGACACATAGCGAAACAATTCATCATTCTGTCATTGCCTTTGTGATATTTTAAAATACTACTCCAAGTTTAAATAAACGCTGATTTCGGACAAGGTTCGAATTCCGGTGGGGATCAGCAAGGACAACGAATTAGCTGTGTCCATTCAAATAAAGATTTATTTTATTAATTTGGTCGGTCTTATGAAACATATACCATTGCACCAGATACTTGACGGCTCTGTCATTGGCCTGCGAATAGCGCATTTCCAGACCGGTGTCGCGCAGGATGATGATGTCGCGGTATTAGGCGCTCACCGGGACGACCATTATATATTTTTTGTGCTGGAAAAGGGTTACGGCTTGATAATGGTTGACTTTCATGAAATAGAAATACAGGCACCGGCATTGTACTATATCCTTCCCACGCAGGTTCATAACCGTATGCGTAACGAATTGGCAGACGGTTGGTTTATTGCCGTAGATACCTCACTGATCCCGCGAGAATGCCGCAACGTGTTTGAAGGCCGGCTGTTGCTGCAGTCGCCTTTTCTATGTAGTGATGTGCAGCTAAGACAATTTCGCGACCTGCTTTGTTTGCTTTGCGAAAAACAGGAAGAGGAGGCCGAAAAACCTTTTTATGTTCCGGTAGTCAATGGTTTGCTGCAGTCTTTTATCGGCATGTTTACCGCTTGTTACAGCGACTTTCGTAGCGGTGACGTTAAACAGTCAAGTTTAGCTACATTAGCAAGCGAGTTTAAAAAGCTATTGGTCAGTCACCTTCGGACGATCAAAAGTCCTTCAGCTTACGCCTCGAAATTAAACGTCTCTGAATCCTACCTGAATGAGGCGCTGAAAAAAACCACCGGCTTCCCGGTAAGCTACTGGATACAGCAGGAATTGATGATGGAAGCGAAACGGCTATTGTATTACAGCCAGCTGAACGTTAAGGAGATTGCGCATAATCTGGGCTATGAAGACCATTCTTATTTTTCACGCTTTTTCCGAAAGGTGGTAGGGATACCGGCATTGACCTTTCGTGAACAATACCGTAAATAGTCCTATCATTACCCCGAAGCAGCTATTTCTTTTGCTCAAAGGTCCATGTTCCTTTGTATAGTTAATAATTTATACATGGAAAGCTCTATTTCACATCATTTAAAAAAACATGCGGGAAGTACTATCAAATCAGCCTTGCTGAAAAAGGGATACGTACTCGAAGCGCGATCGGGTAAATATTCCTGTCAGAATATCGAGGTAAGAGCCTATCAGAAACTTCGTTTGCTGGGACTAAGTGACAATGCGCTAAAACCGGCATCAATATTATCTGGCGGCCAGCAGAAACACGTAGCGATAGCGCGGGCCTTAATCAACGCTCCCTTAATTATTAGCGGCGACAAGCCAACCAGCAACCGGGGTTCAAAAATACTGACATCTTTTTTAATGAATTTAAACAACTCTTCGTTGAATTTAAGCAAATGGTCATTGCTGTTACGCATGACAATGTCGTTGCTGTTACGCATGATAATGTTTTTGCTGCAAAATCAGACCGGCATCTTCTATAAATAATGGATGGCCCGATTCTGAAAAGCTAAATAATTTTTTCTGAAACGGGCAGGATTAGCAATCGATTTTCCTCTTGAATTGCCAGACTTGCCCCAAAATTACATGCGGTTTGAGATATTTAAAAAACCAGATGCAACTACCTAATACTTTAATGTCACTATGATAAATAAAATGATTTTGAAACGACAAACCTTATTAATAATTATCAGCTGCCTGCTTCTGGTGATGCCGCACGCGGCCTTGGCGCAAAGTAACTTTACCCTTAGCGGAAATATAAAGGACAGTGCCACCGGCGAGCTGCTGATCGGTGCTTCCGTCAGGATACAGGAATTGCCGCAAAAAGGAACTTCTTCGAATAACTATGGTTTCTATTCTATTGTTGCGTCAAAAGGTGAATATACGCTGATCTGTACGTATATCGGTTATCAGGCCATCGTCACCAAGGTGTCCCTCAATAAAAACACCAACTTCAACATTTCGCTAACCCCGAAGAGCGAGTTGAAAGAGGTAGTGATCAGCTCTAACAAACCCAATAACGATCAGGTGGCAAGTCCTCAAATGGGTGTTGAAAAGTTGAACATGGAGCAAATAAACAACGTGCCTGTCGTACTGGGGGAAAAGGACATTTTAAAAACGATCACGCTGATGCCTGGCATTAAATCGTCAGGGGAAGGGAACACCGGTTTTTATGTACGCGGAGGGAATACCGATCAAAACCTCATCCTGTTGGACGAAGCCACGGTGTACAATTCCTCTCATTTACTTGGCTTTTTCTCGACCTTCAACTCAGATGCGATCAAGGACGTGACGATCTATAAAGGCGGGATGCCTGCCGAATATGGCGGGCGGTTGTCATCGGTATTGGACGTAAAAATGAACGACGGCAACAATAAAGAATATACCGTCCAGGGCGGCATAGGGCTGATCGCCTCGCGACTAAAAGTAGAGGGGCCCATTGTAAAGGACAAGGGTTCTTTTATGGTCAGTGGGCGCACTACTTATTTAGGGTTGTTTTTAGGGCTTTCGTCCGATTCAACGATCAAGCACAGCAACATTTCTTTCTACGATTTGAACATGAAGGCAAATTACCACTTTGATGATCACAACGCGGTTTATTTGTCCGGTTATTTTGGCAAGGATGTTTTGAAAGTAGCCAATACTTTCGGTACCAATTGGGGAAATTCGACCGGCACCGTCCGTTTCAACCACATCTTTAACGACCGGCTGTTTTCCAACACGGCACTGATTGCCAGCAGCTATAATTACCAGATACAAAGTTTAAGTACGGGGAACAGTTTTGACGCCACCTCTAAGATCACAGACCTTGATTTTAAGGAAGACCTGCAATATGCCACAGAGAGTAACCATACCCTAAAGTTTGGCCTGAACATATTACACCATACTATTGACCCCGGGCAGGTAAGGGCTCCGCAGAATTCGAGCTTAAATAACTTCAATGTGGAAAAAAGATATGGCTATGAAAGCGCTGCTTATATCGATGACGAATGGAAAGTGACGGATAAAATCACCTTGCTTTACGGCCTCCGGCTAAGTGACATGCTCCTGTTGGGGCCCGGGACTTTTAAAACCTATGATGTGGCAGGCAATACATTGACCTCTAAAACTTACGCTTCCGGTAACATGGTAAAAAACTACCTCAACCTGGAGCCGCGCTTTTCCGCAAGTTACCTGCTCAACAATGAAAACTCAATCAAAGCTTCTTACAACCGGAATACCCAAAACATCCACCTGCTCAGCAATTCCACAGGCGGTTCACCTATAAACGTGTACGAAATGAGCAGCAATAACATCAAACCTGAAATTTCTGACCAGGTGTCGACCGGATGGTTCAGGAATTTTAGCGACAACAAATACGAATTTTCTGCAGAGGCCTATTACAAATGGCTGCAGAACCAGATCAATTACAAAGACGGCGCACAACTGGTTTTCAATCAAGATGTCGAATCCCAATTGGTTTACGGATCGGGCAGGGCGTACGGGATAGAGCTGTTCTTAAAGAAAAAGTACGGCAGGTTCAACGGCTGGATAGGCTATACGTTATCGAAGACAGAGCAAAAATTCGCCACTATAAACAACGGCAATTATTTCCCGGCCACGCAAGACCGCACACACGACCTTTCCATAGTCGGCATTTACAAATTAAACAAAAGGTGGACACTTTCCAGCACGTTCATTTACAGTACCGGCAATGCGATCACCTATCCTACCGGCAAGTATGTCAATGGCGGCCTTACGACTTTCTCTTATTCAGGGCGGAACGGCTACCGGGCACCTGCCAACAACAGGCTGGACATTGGCGCTACTTTGGAAGGCAGGGAGCATAAAAAGTACCACTCCAGCTGGACTTTTAGCGTTTACAATGTTTATGGCCATTACGACCCTTATACCATCACTTTTCGCGACAGTAAAACAAACCCCAATACCACAGAAAGCGTGATCACAAGTATATTTCCTACACCTATACCGTCAATTACCTGGAACTTTAAATTTTAAACAAATACAATGAAAAAGATTATTTTTTACAAATCGGCCATACTGGCAAGTATCGCTTTTATGTTCACTTCCTGCGATAAGGTTATTGACGTAAAGCTTAACAATGCCTCAGGTAAGATCGACATTGAAGCCAACCTGACAAATGTTTTGGGGCCGCAAACTGTTTATATCCGGCAAAACGTCCCTTTTACCAACACCAATGCTTACCCTGCGGTAACCGGGGCCACGGTGAACATCACCGACCAGGCAGGAAG